>Ga0209273_10000016_pt1 | contig 743287 bp, 690 predicted proteins | sample tdAd471_FD_187126 | JGI IMG/M metagenome (GOLD analysis project Ga0209273, IMG submission 187126) | Marine sediment microbial communities from the Atlantic coast under amendment with organic carbon and nitrate - tdAd47.1 (SPAdes)... | ecosystem: Environmental > Aquatic > Marine > Coastal >... | reverse complement strand
TTGCCAAGGTTGGGGTCGTGAGTTCGAATCTCATCGCCCGCTCCAATTTTTCACTCACGCCAATTCGCTTCGCTCATGGCTGCGTCAGTGCGTCCCGGCCTCACGCTGTTTCGGGCATCTGCTTCATTCTCAAAATCAGATAGACGGAAAACGCGACGGCGACGCCGGGTATGGCGCTGAGAGGAATGACCACCCAGCCGTGGCGAATGCCATAGCGCCGCCGCTCATAAAACATCCAGACAATAAGCAGCAGCCCACAGCAAATGGTGTCGAGCGAATACCCGCTTGCATAGGGATTGACGAACCCGGCTGCGAAGGCGCCCGGCACATCGCCCGAGGCGAAAAGAGGGGGAAGCACAATTGTGGCAAATGCAACGGCGAAGGCCGCACCAATTAGGATCGTTAGACCTGCAAAAACGCCCTTGCTCATGTCGTTCTCCTCTGCGCTGGTTATTCAATCCCCTCATGCCGCTCGGGGAAATGGGAAGCGTAACCTGACTTTGTCAGTCGTAACCGGAGTTCGCTTCCAGTGTTACGTGTTTCTTGCCCGATTTCTCGCATTGCCCGTGACCCGTGGCGAATAGGAAGTGTTGTCGCTAGCTCGCCGGTGGGTTGCGCCCGGCCCCGGATTTCCCCAAAATCGCCGTTCGTGAAGCAGGGGTTGGGGGACCACCGCGCATGAGTCAGATTTCGTCGGTCTATTTCCGCCGCAACGCAGACCAATCCGCGCTTGGGGTGCGCGCGGACGAGCTGCTGCGTGGTGTCGGCATCGACCCCCATGCGCCGCCTGATCTTCACCAGCTTCTGCCGAGCGAGACCTACTATGAGTTTCTTGAGCAGCTGGCCGATGCCTGCGATGGGCCACCCACGTTTCACATCAAAACCGGCGCGACAATGCAGTGCGAAGACCTGGGCGCGCTGGGGCTTTCCTGGAAGGCGGCCCCGTGCCTGTTCCAGTCTTTTGAACGGGCCGCGCGGTTTTCCAAAATTCTCGTCGGCACGGCGAGCTACGCCATTGTGGATCGGGGCGACACGATGCTGATGACGCATACGCGCACGACCGAAGACCGGCGCGGCATGCGCCTGTCAAAGGAAGCGACGCTGGCAACCTTGCTTTCAATGGCGCGGGAAACAGCGGCGGCGGACCTTGTCCCGCTGGCGGTTCAATATAGCCACCCGGCCATGGATACGGCCCCCGCCGTTGAGGCCTATTTCAAATGCCCCGTTACATTCAGGGCGGATGTGGACGCGCTTGTTTTTGACAGGGAAACCATGATGCGCCCCAACCCCATGGCGGACGACGGGGTCTACCGGTTTTTTGAATCCTATCTTGAGGAAGAGCTTGGCCGTCGTGACCAGGAAGATGCGCTGGATGCGCGCATCAAGCTTCAAGTGTCGGAGCGCTTGAGTGACGGCGTGCCGACCATTTCAGAGATTGCCGGGGGCCTGGGGCTGAGCGGGCGAACGTTGCAACGGCGGCTTTCGGAAAGCGGGCTTTCATTTCAATCGTTGGTGGATGACTCGCGCCGCCAGCTTGCCGAACGGCTTCTTCTTCGTACGGAGTATTCCTTGGCCGAGGTTGCCTTCCTGACCGGGTTTTCGGAACAGAGCGCCTTTACCCGCGCGTTCAAGCGCTGGGCGGGCCGGACCCCCCGCACATTCCGTACCGAAGCGCAATCTCACTAATCCGTCCCCTTTGGCGCATCGGGTCAAAACTCTGGCGTGGGGCGTCAAGAAGGCGCCGTCCCCTTTCGACTATTCCTTTGCCTGCCGCGATTGGCGGCGACTGAAAAGCCCGGCTTCCCCCGGCTTGAAGATGAAGGAAAGTCAAAATGAAAACCTCTCAAACATTCATGGCCACCGCCGTTCTTTTTGGCGCGCTCGTGGTTGCTCCGGCGGCTTTTGCTGCGGATGAATACAATGTTTCGACCGGCACGACCGTCAGCGGTCACGGTGTTGCCCTGCGCGGCGATGACGCCGTGGCGCTCGCCACCGCGTTGGAAGCCACACCCGGCCGCGCCATCTACACGGTTGAACGGGACGGCGTTGCCTACTACTTCGCGAACGAAGAATCGATGGCGCAGTTTCAGGAAAACCCCGACCTCTACATCCCTCAATTCGGCGGCTTCTGCGCCTATGGCGTCGCGATCGGCAAGAAGCTGGATGCCAATCCGCACTTCGCTGACATCGTTGATGGCCGTCTCTATGTGTTCCTGAATGCCGGCGCGTTCGCCCGTTACCTGGAAGACCGTGAAGGCACCATCGCGCAAGCCTGGGAAAACTGGCCCGGCATGCATCACCGCACCGTGGAAGACGTGAACGGTCTTTGATCTGTTGCGGAACTCACCCCTCCGCAACGGTTCCGGGGTTCAGACGGACCCGCCCCCTATCCCTCCCCCAATTCCCCCAAGGGGCGCGTCTGTCTGAACTTCCGGTGCGGAAGGGCTTCTCGTTCTTCCGAGACCAATTCACCCAGTTCACAAGCCGGGGTTACGTGCCTAGACTTGGCGCAAAGCAATTTTGCGCTCCGGAGGCCCCTCGTGACCGAACAGTTTGATCCCCACAACGCCGACCCTGATGACTACGCGCCCCTGTCGACGCCGGAAGCCGACCCCTGGACCATCGACATCGAGGCGATCGACATGGCCTATGGCCCGCTTTTTCAAGCGGGGGTGCACCACGAATATTTCAAACGCCTGCGCCGCGATGACCCTGTGCACTATTACGAGGGCAACCCCTTCACTGGTCCTTATTGGTCGGTGACGCGGTACAAGGACGTGATGGCGGTCGATACGAACCACGAGGATTTTTCGTCCGAACCGTCCATCGTTCTGATCGACCAGATCATGCCCGATCAGGTGGTGCCGAATTTCATCTCATTGGACCCGCCCACCCACGACATTCAGCGCAAGGCAGTGACCCCGGCGGTCAAACCTCTGCGGCTTGCGGAACTTGACGGGTTGATCCGTGAACGGACCGAAGAAGTGCTGGACGGCCTGCCCATTGGCGAGCCGTTCAATTGGGTGGACAAGGTTTCCATTGAGCTTACCACGCGCATGCTCGCGACGCTGTTTGATTTTCCGTTTGAGGATCGGCGCAAGCTCACGTTCTGGTCAGATGTGTCAACAACGCCGCCGGTGCAGATGGGCATGACGGCGGACGAACGCGTTGCGCACCTTATTGAATGTCTGCAGACCTTCATGAAACTGTTCAAGGAACGCCAGCATGAGGGCAACGAGAGCCAGGACTTCATCTCCCTGCTCGCCAACAATCCCGACACGCGGGACATGGACGAGATGACGCTGCTCGGCAATCTGCTGCTGCTCATCGTCGGCGGCAACGACACCACCCGCAATTCCATGTCGGGGGGTGTTTGGTTCTGCCACGAAAACCCCGGCGAGTTCGCCAAGGTGAAAGCGAACCCGGAGCTCATCCCCTCCATGGTGTCGGAAATCATCCGCTACCAGACGCCGCTCTCTTACATGCGGCGCACGGCGAAGCGGGATGTTGAGATCGGCGGCAAACTGATCAAGAAGGGCGAAAAGGTCGCCATGTGGTATGCGTCCGCAAATCGCGACCCCGATGAGATCGACCGCCCTGATGAGTTCATCATCGACCGCGAGAACGCGCGGCATCATATCGCCTTTGGCTTTGGCATTCACCGCTGCATGGGCAACCGGGTGGCCGAGGCGCAATTGCGCATCCTGTGGGAAGAAATCCTGAAACGCTTTGACCGGATTGAGGTGATCGGCAAGCCCGAACGCCTCGCCCACAGCTTCGTGCACGGCATCAAGGACATGCAGGTGGTGGTGCATCCCCGGTAATGGACGTCGGGAATTCAACAATCTAGCGACAGCCTACGGCCTGTGGCTCAAGACAAATCAAATCCCATACCTTTGAGAACCCACCGGCTGGTAGCTACATCTAAAGGTGCGGCTCGACCTTTGAAGCCACGGAGCGGGCCAAATGGCCGAAACTTTGCAAAGTCGTACACCTCTTCATTGAGAGCCTCTGCGTAGTCGAGAATATCGATCACAGCCTTTCTCATGTTCTGGTCAGATACGGACTTGCCATGAACGATCTTGTCTCGAACCCCCTCTGCTTCTTTGATCTTTGCAATCAGTTTTTGAGGGATCGGTTGACCAAACACCACACGGTAGGTGTCTCTAAATCCTGGGCGCGTCATATGGTACGCTTCGACTGCTCTTCTGGCTAATCTTGATTCTACACGGTGTAGCTTCACAACACCGCAGTAGATGGTCATGTTTTGCGCGAGTTCGACATACGTAAAAAGATACCCAATCGTGACTTCCCAAGGGTAACCGTTTGCGAGTTCCTCAAAGTAGGAGAAGTAATCTTGGACAATACCTGAGAGGCGTTTGTATCGATTTATGACGCCCGGTGTTCTTGGAATGGCGGCCATAGCTCTGGCGCTCCTGCGTTCCTTCAATACCTTTGACTTGCAATCATGCAACTATAGATTACCACGCGCAACGAAAGATACAAAAAGTTGATCGACCCCTGGCAGGACTTGCGCGACGTCGCAAAGCTGACTTTTGAGGACCTGTTCGCGGGCGATGATCGCGCGCCGCTTTATTTCAACACGGCTGGCAGCGCGCAGGTACCGGGGCCTCTGGCCGCGCGGCTGGAAAGTTTGCGCGAATGGTTTGAACGGGAAGGGCCCTTCGGGCGGCAAACCAATGCGGTGCGCGAAGAGATCCTGACAACATCCCGCGCCGCTGCCGCGCGCTATCTGGGGGTGCCCCCCAGCGAAGTGGCGCTCATGTCTAATGCGACGGAGGCGACTTTTGCCCTTCTGAATGCGCTCGATCCCTCGTGCACGAAAACGTTGCTGCTTGGCGTAAGCGAGCACCCGTCGACGGCGTTTCCCGGTGAAGCGATGGCGCGGCGGGGGATGCAAGTGTTGCCCTTCGCCCTGCGACTGCCCGGCGACCTCGACCCCAAACGCACCATCGCGCTCATTGCCGCAACGAGCTACAAGACCGGCCGCAATATCACCGATGCGGAAGTGGATGTATTGGAAGCTGCCGGCATTCCCACCATCTTCGACGTGACCCAATCGATCGGCCTCAACGATCTGCCCGCGCGTCTGCTTAAGCTGCCGAACTGCGCTGCTGTGTTCGGCTCATGTCACAAATGGCTGCACGGCCCGCAGGGAACAGGGTTCCTCGTGGCGCGCGCGTCTCATGCGGAGCTTTTTCCCCATGCGCTCGGCGGCTGGCGGCAAATCGATCAGATCACGGATGAATTCCAGCTTGCGCGTGATGCCCGCCGCTTCGAAGGGGGCACGGTGGATTTTGCCGCGCTCGCAACGCTCACGCCGCTCTTTGATCTCTTTGGGCAAAAATCATTTGCCGAGGCGATGCGCGCGGCGCGCACTACGCGCACCGAGATACTGACCCACGCCTTGCATGCTTCCTCGCGTTTCAATGTGGTTTGCGGCAATCCCGGTTTCGTGGTGCTGGAAGGGACAGCGCCCAAGGGGTGGGACGGCGCCGCGCTGACGGACCATGTGTTTTCGGACACCGGTTGCGACATCAAACCTTTTTCTTTCGCGGAATGCCCAAACGGCGCGGTGCGCATCAGCCTGACCCCCTATGGCCGAGAGGGCGACATCCTTGCCATGGCGGGCGCCATCAACAGCTTCTTTGGCAACTGACGCATGCGCTTTGCCCTTGCGCCTTCCGTTACGTTCCGTGGCAGGTTCGGATCAGCAAGAAACGGAGGGTGTGATGGCTGTCATTCATGAAGTAATTGAAAAGTGGCATCGGCACATTCGGCGGGAGCTGCCGGGCGGACTGGACGAGCTGCTCGATGACGATGTGGTGTTTCTCTCCCCCATCGTCTTCACACCGCAAGAAGGCAAAGAGATCACCAAGCTCTATCTCGGCGCGGCGGGCAATACGCTGGGCGGCAACAATGACGGCAAAGGCGGCAAACAGGTCCCGAAGTTCCGCTACATCAAGGAAATCCTCGATGGCAATCACGCGGTGCTGGAGTTCGAATCCGAAATAGACGGCAAGTATGTCAACGGTATCGATATGATCACCTGCAATGACGCGGGCAAGATCACTGAATTCAAAGTGATGATCCGCCCGCTTCAGGCGATCCACGCCATCCATCAGCAGATGGCGGCCATGCTAGAAAAAATGAAGTCGGCTTAGGCCGCGGTATCGTCAGGCGCGGCGCGGGCCGATGTGCCCGCGTGACACGACCCAGCGCCCGCCCCAGGCGACCAGGGCGACGGCGATCAAGGTGCCGGCGATGGTGATTGCGGACGGCCCCATGGCGTTCAGATTCATAACGAGGATCGGCGCGACAAACCAAAGGGCCAGCGCGGCGGCGATGAACATCGCGAAATCCGAGATCAACGCTTTTCTGAAACGGCGGCGTGCCACCTGTTCCATGATGGCGATGCGAAAATGGGCGTCCTGTTTGGGCGCATCATCGGCGCCGAAAAAACCTTCAAGGGTTTGAGCGTCACTCATCATGAACTCCCAGTATCGCCGCGAGCTGTGCCCGCCCGCGGGTAATGTGTGATTTTACCGTACCCAGCGGCAGGGACAAGACAGCTGCTGCTTCGCCGTGGCTCATCCCCGCGCCCAGGCACAGGGCGACCGCCGCGCGCGGTTCGGGGGCAAGCGCGGCCATGGCTTGGCGCAGGGCCAGCGCCTTGTCCGGGTCCGATGCGCCGGGGCTACTTTCGCCGTCATCCATCCAGGCGGTTTCGCGTGCGCGGCTCCGGGCGATGGACCGGGTGCGGGTTTTGGCCTTGCGCCAGGCGATACCCATGACCCAGCTTTGAAATTTGGCCGGGTCTTTCAGGCGCGGCAGCTTGGTCCAGGCGGTAAGAAACGCCTCTTGCGCCAGGTCGTCCGCTTCGTCCGTGTGGGTGCATACCCGGCGCAGAAAATTACGCACAGCCTGGCCATGGGCATCGACCAGCCGCGCAAAGGCTTGATCGGACCCCGCCCGCGCGCGCCGCACCCATTCGGCGGGCTTGTCATCCCCGTGGTTCAAAAGTGGCGCGCCTTATTCCTGTTTCTCGCGGCCAAACAAAGCCGAGCCCAAAAAGGCGAGGCCGATGACCCCCAGGATCATGGCAATGAAATAGCCTTCTTCGCCCAAGCCCATCATGCCTGCATATCCGGCATAGGCGAAAATGCCCGCCAGGCCGCCCATCAACAGCACGAGAAACGCTGTGGTCCCTCGCGAGTTGGTCTTGCTGTTTCCGGTTTCAGCGGCCTCGGTTGTCTCGTTGCTTTCGCGGATGGCCTCAAGAACGCTTGTCGGCGGTTCTTCGCCCTTGGCGGCGTAGGATTTCAGGACCTCCATGGCGGAGTTGTGCCGGCGCAGTCGCATCCAGCTTTGCCAGGCCGCGGCGATGAACCAGCCGAGCGGAAAGATCAGCCACCAGAAGCTGAAAAAGAGTTGTGAGAAATCCATGAGGCCCTCCTAGGGTCGTTTTTTGACGTTCTACCCCATAGTCGCCGCCGGGACCTCAATTGGATGCAACGGGGATCACACCAGTAACCCTGCCGCCGCGAAATATTCAAATTCTCCTGCGGCGCGCCGCCGCCGGATTTCGCGGCCCAGCATTAGGGCCGACAGGGCGGCCGAGGTCAGGGCCCCGCAAAGGGCGGGCCCCGCGCCGACACTCAGATCATAGGAAATGCCAAAAGGGGCGGCGCCCAGCAGAAAACTTCTCAGGCGGATCATGTCGCTCTGCAACCGGCCCAGCATGGTCAGGCAGCAGGCGGTCAGGGCGAGGAGGGAGGACGCCCCGCCCCAGGTGGCGAAGGTGATGAGCGCCACCATGGGCAGAAAGAAAAGCCCCATGGATTTCAGCCAGGGCCGGTCCCCGGCAAGAAGAGCCACGGCGGTCTGCGTCGCCCCGAGGAAGCAGATGGCCGCCCCGCAGCTCGCCCCCAGAAGCATGTATTGCAGGCCATAGCCTGCGCCGATGCCCATCTGGACCCCCAAAATGACGGGCCGGGTCCGCATCAGGGGCCACGTCAGCTGGCAGGCGAGCCCCACAGCGCCGCACAGGGCGGTCCGAGGATCAATGCTCCAAAGCCCCAGGATCTCCAGAAGTTCCGTCATGTCCCTCACTCCCATTCGCCTCATCAGGGCCCGTTTCAAAGGGCCAATTGATGAAAACATACTAACTAGTTGGTTGGTAGATACATACCAGGTGGTATGCTGTCAACGTGAGAAACAAACTACTTGGCAGGTTTCTTAGAAAGTGGCTGTTTTCTGGGATATGAAAGTTCGCTGAAAGCTTGCCACAGAGCCCGAAGCGGACTAAATACAAACCAGTTGGTTAGGAGACGACGATGGCAGGCAAAGGCGAAATCACCCGGGCCAAGGTGCTCGATGGCGCGAAGCGGCTCGTTATGACGCGCGGCTTTGCCGGTACCTCCATCGATGACGTCCTGAAGGAATCCGGGGTCACGAAGGGGGCGTTTTTCCACCAATTCAAGGACAAGGCGGCCCTCGCCCGGGCGCTAGTGGAAAGCTATGCCCTGGCGGATCTGGAGATGTTTGAGCGCTTCATGGCCGAGGCGGAGGCCGAAAGCCCTGATCCCTTGCGCCAGATGATCCGCTTCCTGAAAAAATTCGAGGCCTATATCTGCGAATCCAAGGAAGTGGCGCCGGGCTGCATGTATGCGGTCTACACCTATGAAAGCGCCCAGTTCGACCCCGGCGTCCTAGAATTCGTGGCCGATACCTTGCGCCGCTGGACCTCGATCTACGTCCGCAAGTTCCAGGAGGTCATGGACGCCTATCCGCCCAAGCTCGATGTGACCCCGCGCCAATTGGCCGAGCTTGTGGTTTCCGCCATCGAAGGGGGACTGATCCTGCAGCGCGCCTATGGGGACAACGCGGTCACCTGCCGCCAGTCCGAGCAGCTGCGCAATTACCTCCGGCTTCTCTTCGGCAAGGCCAAGAAACCAAAGTAGTACCCGGCACTACTTTGGGCGCAAGGGCCCCTCGCGGGGGCGAAACGACCGCTAAAAATCGCGGTTAACCCTCAGTAAAAATCCGGGAAACCTCAGCCAAATCAGCACCCTCTCAGCTTCTCCAAGTCTTAAGAGCGTGTTAACCTGAGCCTCTTGGGGCCTTTTGGGATCGGGTAGGGGGCCGGCGCGCCGGGGGCGCGCGGGCAAGCAGCGGGAGTTCTGTCCCTTCTCCAGATCAAGGCCCTGACAACGGGGTGCGGTCGCCGTGCACGGCGCGCCGCGATGGGAAGCTGCCCGGTGGTTTGCGCGAAATGCGGGGGCCGCCGCGGCTTGGATTTGGGGTGTGTCGTTTGCAGGCCGTCGACGTCATTGCGACTTGCCTGGGCCAGGAGGGGGCCCTTGCCGCGTCCGCGCCGCTCGTCCTCTTTCTGTCCGCCGCCTTTTTCCTGCTTCTTGGCCTGGGTCGCTTGCCAAACCTCGCGCGGCTTGTTGGTCGCCTTGGCCGGGGGGAAGAACTCACCCGCCCCTCCGAAGACGTGCTGGGGTATGAGGTCAGCACGGCGGAGCGCCGCTTCGCCTTCACCGTCACCGCCATTGCTTTTCTCTATGTGCCGGCTGCTCTCGCTCTTGGCGCGGGGCTGACCGGGGAAGTGATCCTGGGCCAAGGCGGCCCGGTCACCACGGCGCTGGAACTTGCAGGCGTCGCGCTTGCCTTTGTTACCATGCTGCTGCTTTTTCTCGCCAATCGTCTGGCGCGCGACCCCAGGATCAGCGGCGGGCTCAGCCATTCCTTCAATGATCGCCCGGTGCTCAGCACCAACGCCGCCTTGCTCAACCGCGGCACCAACCGGTTCGAGGTGGTGCTGGTGACGTTGCTCGCTGTGACCCTGGGGGGCTGGCAATGGGCGGGCACATGCTTTGGGCCCTTGTTGTCGGCATCGCTAACACCTGCGGATTGTCCGCCTGCAGATCATGCGACGGCAGCCGCCCCGCCCCCGTTCGACTTTGCCCGGCTTCCCGCGCGGAACGCCCCCGATACGATCCCCGCTTTGCGGCTGGAACAGGATCTGGGGCAGGACTTGGGGCTGGCCTTTGGGGCGCAGGCTCTGCTTGATGCGGCCCCGCGTGCGGAGGCGTCCGCGACCAGCGTGTGGCTGCAAATGGCGGCGTTGACGTTCCATCCTCCTGCCGCCCCGGAAAACCGCAATGTTCAATCGGCGATAGACCTTGTGCGTCCCGCCTTGCGTCCGGCCTATTTGTTCCCGCCCGGCAGGGCGGTTCCGCCGCCCGATCTATTCGGTACGGTGGCGCAGCAAACGCGCATGGCCCCTGCCGTGTGGCAAGTGCGGGTTCATTCCGGTTACTCCGATTTCGGGCGGTGCCTCGAAGAACGCGGCGCCTGCGCCCCCAATGCCGGGCGCTGGGCCGATTTCGTCAGCACGACGCGCGGGCTCGAAGGTCTCGCGCTTTATGGGGCGGTCAATGAATTTGTGAATAGCTCTGTGCGGTTTCAGGCGGATTCAACGCTGGAAGATGTGCTTGATGACTGGGTGACGCCGGTCTCCCTCATCAGCACGGCGCAAGGGGATTGCGAAGACTTTGCCCTCGCCAAGTTCTGGCTGCTCGAAGCTCTCGGCGTCGACAGGTCCGATCTCTATATCGTTGTGGTGCAGGACATGGTGGTGCAATTGCCCCATGCGTTCCTTGCGGTGCGCGACGGCAATGACGTGTGGCTGCTCGACAGCCGCACCAACCGGCCTTTGTCACCGGATGATGTAGAAGGGATCGTTCCCGTCATCACTATTGGGGACTCGGCGGCCTATCTCCACGGGCGCCCGACGGAGCCCGTGGAAGAAACACCTATGTCCTGGCTGATGCGGTGGTTGCCGTTCTCTTAAGCTAAAATGCCTAGCTGAACTGCGGCGCGACGGCATAATTCCGCGCGAGCTTCAGCTTTTCCATGAGAAGCAGCATGGAGCCGTTGTAATCGACAATGCGGTTCCAGAACCCCTTGCGCGGCAGATGCAGGATGCTGCGCGGAAAGGCGTGGTGATGCGCATGAAAGGCTTCACCGCCCGTAAGCAGCGCCAGCAGATAGGTGACCCACTTGGGTACGTTCAGGTGCCCGGCCACATTGATGCCCAGGGTCGTTGCGTGGAACTGCACGCCGCGGCCGATGACCACCGCGCCGTGAAGGATCGCGGTCAGGATCAACGATCCGCCCAGCGCCCAGACGATGGCATAGATGACGGCGGGCACAAGCAAGTGCAGCACAAGGGACAGGGAATTGTAGTGGCGATCGCCAAAGCGGACGGCGGGAATTTTTTCCAGCCACGCCGGCATGGGGCGTTCCATATCCTTGGGGTCGCGCCAGATGATCCAGCCCACCCAGGCCCAGGATTTGCTCTCATGCGGGTTATGCGGATCGCCCGGTTGGTCGGAATGGCGGTGATGCTGGGAATGATAGTTCACCCAGTCGGTCAGCTTGCCTTGCATGGCGAGGATGCAGTTGAACATGACAAAAATCTGCGCCGGCAGTTTCAGCTCCCCGGCGCGGTGTTGCCACACCCGATGGAGCGGGCCGATCCCCTGATTGCACATGAAGACGGAGAAGGCGCCCACGGCGACGGCCAGCGGCGCGTACCACCAATGCACATGCAATTGTTCCAGCGCGAGGCCCAGCACCGTCATGGTGATGACCATGGCGAGCCCGAGTCCGGGATAGATAAAGGCGGAAAACATGCTTGCCCAGTTGATGCTGGCAAAGCTTTTCTTGATGGCTTGGGACCGGGGAACGATTCCGAGATCAACGCTCATTTAGTCTGTCCTTTGAGCTCACACATAGGCAAAGAGCGAATCTAACCCTTCGGCGCTCAGGTTAAAGAGCGCCAATTGCCGCGTCCATGGATTTGGGCCTGCGTCGCTAATCCCGCTTAACTATGCCGGCGGTAGCAACCGGCAAGGGCGTCAATCGCCGCATTGGTGGAGGTCAGGTCAAAGGTGATGACTTCCTTGCCAATCGTGGCGGTTAGCTGAATTCCGCGCCGCATGGCGGTCACCGGGCGGGGCTCGCGGCCCATAACGGTCACAAGGTGGCCCTGGCCGATGACATTGGCCGGGCCCTGACTGTCCCAGGAATTGTCGATCTGGATACGCACATTGGTCTGGCTGCCCACCGCTAGCGCATTCCAGCGGTCGTCCACAAAGCCAAGGGTCAGGCCGTTTTGATCCCAGCCGAGCACCAGATAGACGCCGTTTTGATAGTCCACACCCACGGCGCAATGGGAAAACAGACGGCTATTGTCGTCATAATAAGCGCCGCCCTCCCAGTTCCCGACGTGGATGGGATCGACCATTGATGCCTGCGCCGGAACGGCGAGGCCAAACATAAGAATGAGAATTGTCGCGAACCGCGTCATCATTATCCCCCTAAGGATGAAGCATCGCCCTGGAATATAGCGCCATTTTCCGCGCCAGGTCACGGGTTCGTTATATAGGGGGAAAAAATGTTGGCAGCGGGGGCCCCGTCAGGGCATAAACCCCAGCAATCCATGTGGAAATTTTGTAACCGGGGGGATACCTGATGATCGATCTCACGAGCCCGGCGGGTTTAAGCCGCCTTGCGCTTCTTCTAATGCTTGGCGCCGCGGTGCCGCTGGCCGCTTGTTCTAATGAACAGGGCAGCGAAACCGCCACCGAAGAAACCGTTGCCGAAGACGGCGCGGATATGGCCGCCGATGCGGAACCCGCGCACGAGCAGATCTCGTGGGACCTGTCGGACATCTTTCCCAATAACGAAGCTTGGGACGAAGCGCGCCTCGCGCTGCTTGAGCGTATCCCGGAACTTCAATCCTATCAGGGCCGCCTGGGCGAAAGCCCCGAAGTGCTGCTCGAAGCGCTGCGCCTGCAAAGCGAAGTGACGCAAGAAGCCTATAAGGTAATCGTCTATGCGGGCATGATGTCGGATGAGGATCAGCGCGTCGGCGAAAATCAGGAACACCGTCAGATGGGTCAGGAACTGGGCGCGCGCCTGACGCAGGCGACGTCCTGGGCCACGCCGGAGATTCTGGAAATCGGCGCGGAACGCATCATGGAATTCGTGGCCTCCGACCCCGAAGGCTATGACCAGTTCCGTTTCACCCTGCAAAATACTCTGCGCAATGCGCCCCATACGCTGTCGTCCGAGGGCGAACGCATCATGGCGCTGGCGTCCCTTCCCGCGAACCAAGCGTTCCAGACCTACAGCCTGCTCGCCAACTCCGATATTGAATGGCCGACCGTGACCTTGTCGGACGGTACCGAAGCCTATCTTAGCCCGGCGGGCTATAGCCGCTATCGGGCGGTGCAAAACCGCGCCGACCGCGAGTTGGTTTTTGATGCCTTCTGGAGCAAATGGGCGGAGTTCCAATCCACCGCGGGTCAAATTCTGAACAGCCACATTCAGGGCCAGGTATTTACGGCACGGGCGCGTCACTTCGACAGCGCCCTGCAGATGAACCTCGATGCGGATAATCTGCCCACGGAAGTTTATGACACGCTGATCGAACAGGTGAATGCGGCGCTTCCACTTTATCACCGCTACCTTCGTTTGCGTGCGCGCATCCTGGGTGTCGAGGATATGGGCTATCAGGACGTCTATCCCACGGCGATTGAGATCGATCGAACCTTTACGATCGACGACTCGCGGGATTTGCTCATCGAATCCGTTGCGCCGCTGGGCGAGGATTATGTGGAACGTCTTTCCTTCGCCACCGCGCAGGATTGGCAACACGTCTATCCGCAACAGGGCAAACGATCCGGCGCCTATATGAACGGCGGGGCCTATGGCATTCACCCCTACGTGCTGCTGAACCACAACGACGATTATGAATCGTTTGGAACCTATGCACACGAATGGGGCCACGCGCTGCACACGCTCTACAGCCAGGAAAACCAGCCCTTCGATACAGCCTATTATTCGACCTTCATTGCCGAAACCGCTGCTATCGTGAATCAGATCCTTTCGGAGGAATATCTGATCGCGAACGCGGCCAGCGATGAAGAGCGGCTCTTCTATATCGACCGTGTGCTGGAACAGTATCGCGGCACGATGTTCCGCCAGACCATGTTCGCGGAGTTTGAACAGTCGGCCTATGCAGAAGTCGAAGCGGGCAACCCGCTGACCGGTGGTCGCCTGACGGAAATGTATCTTGAGCTCGTGCGCCGCTATCACGGCCAGGACGAAGGGGTCATGACCATCGACGATGAGATCGGCATGGAGTGGGCCTATATCCCCCACTTCTATTTCAATCACTACGTCTTCCAATACTCCACCAGCCAAGTGATCTCTGATTACTTTGCGGGCCGGATAATGGCGGGTGACGAAGAGGCCGTGGGCCAACTGTTGCAAGTGCTTCAGGCCGGTGGCTCTGACTATCCCTACAATATCGTCCTCAATGCCGGTCTCGACATGGCGAGCGCTGACGCCTATGGGCCCGCGCTCACGCGGCTTGAACGCATGCTGGATGAATACGAAGAATTACTCGACCGCCTGGGCTACTAAGGCGGACGGCACCCATCGAATTTGCGGGCGGCACGGGTGCCGCCCGCAGTTTTTTGGTCACGGGTTTGTGTAATTATCTAAACGCCCCGTGACGTGACGCATCTGTGATGTCTCTGCCCGCAACGCGCGGCATAGGGTCATCCACGCTGCTGACGTAATGTGCCGCCGGTTCCCCAATGTGGGGCGCGGGCGGCGGACTGACATGAGGGGCCAATATGGACAATCTGAAACAGCATTTGACGCGCACGTTCCGCAAGGCGGGCGCCGTCGCCGGGCTCGCGGCCTTCCTGCCGCTGTCCGCAACACTTCTTGTTCCCGAAGCGATGGCGCAGGGCGCCTATATCGCCGAGGAAGAAGCGCCGGAACAGGAGCAGATCCCCTGGAATCTGGGCGACATCTATCAGAACCAGGAAGAGTGGGACGCGGGCCGCCAGCAAGTGCTTGATCGCTTGCCGGAACTTGAAGCCTATCGCGGGCGTCTGGGGGAAAGCCCTGAAGTGATGCTCGAAGCGCTGGAAACTTTCAGCGAAGTGCAGCTCGAAGCGATCCGCGCTTACGTCTACGCCAACCTCTTGTTCGATGAGAACCAGAACAATGGCGACGCGGAAGCCATGACCCAGCAAGTGGACGAGATGTTCGCGGCTTTGGGCCGGGCCACGGCGTGGAATTCGCCTGAGATCGTGGCCATGGGCGAGGAGATGATCAACGAGTTCATCGAATCCAACCCCGAAGCCTATGAACGCTATCGCTTGCAGTTGCTTGATACGATCCGCAACGCGCAGCACATTTTGACGCCGGAAGGCGAAGACATTATGGCCGCCGCGGGCATCCTGCCCGGCATGCCGACACAGACCTACAATCTGCTCGTCAATGCGGACATCACCTGGCCGACGATCGAGATCGACGGCGAGGACGTGTACCTGAATCAGTCGGGTTATTCGTTCAATCGCTTCAATCCCGACCGCGCGGTGCGCACGGAAGTCTTCAGCACGTTCTGGAGCGCCTGGGAACAGTACGAGGCGACGGTTGGTCAAATCCTGAACAGCCACATTCAGAACCAGGTCTTCGTTGCCCGCGCACGCGGCTATGACGACACGCTGCAAATGAACCTCTTCGGCCCGAACCTGCCGTCCGAGGTTTACAACACGCTGGTGGAGCAAGTGAACGAGATGCTGCCGCTGCAGTATCGTTACTTCCAGCTCCGCGCGCGGCTGTTGGGCGTTGAAGATTTCGGCTATCAGGACATTTATCCTGAAGCGCTGGAACTTGATCGCTCCTTCGACATCTATGAGTCGCGCTCAATTCTGATTGATGCGGTCGCCCCCTTGGGCGAGGAGTACCAATCCGAGCTGCAGTATGCGACGGGTCAAGGCTGGGAACACGTCTATCCCGACGAAGGCAAACAGACTGGCGCCTATCAGTGGGGCGTTTACGGGGTTCATCCCTACATCCTCCTGAACCACCAGGATGATTATGAGTCCATGTCCACTTACGCCCACGAATGGGGCCATGGCATGCACTCGCTGCTTTCCTGGGCGAACAATCCGTTCGAGACGGCGAGCTATTCCACCTTCATCGCGGAAACCGCATCGATCAGTAATGAAATCCTGGTGCAGGAATACATGATCGAACATGCGGAGAGCGACGAGGAACGGCTCTACTACATCGACCGTATTCTGGAAGGGTATCGCGGCACGCTGTTCCGCCAGACCATGTTTGCCGAGTTCGAACGCGCCGCGTACGTGGAAGTGGAAGAAGGGCGCCCGCTGACCGGCGAACGCCTTTCTGAAATCTATCTCGACATCGTGCGCCGCTATCACGGCACCGACCAGGGCGTCGTGGACGTGGCGGACGAAATCAAGATGGAATGGGCCTACATCCCGCACTTCTATCGCAACTATTATGTGTTCCAATATTCGACCAGCCTTGTGCAGGCGAACTATTTCATGGAACGCATTCTGGGCGGTGATGAGGAGACGCGCGAGAACTACATCGAGCTGTTGTCGGCTGGTGGGTCCGACTACGCCTATAACCTCGTGAATGAAGCTGGCCTCGACATGGCATCTGCCGATGCCTATGCGCCAACACAGCAACGTCTTGAACGTCTGCTTGACACCTACGAAGAACTTCTGGACCGCCTCGGCTACTAAGCCAAAGGTTCAGTCATGGATTGAGGGCGGAGGCTTTGCTTCCGCCCTTTTTCTTTGTCTATTCGGCGGGTGCCGTCGTGGGCGCGTGGCGTATCTCGTGCAGCGCCTGGCGCAGGATTTGTGTGGCTGACCAGGTAAAGAGCCCCGCCATGATCATGGCGACGGCAAGGTCGGGCCAGCGCGAGCTGGTGAGTGCGACGAGCCCGCCCGCCGCCAGCACCGCCACATTGCCGATGGCGTCATTGCGGCTGCACAGCCAAACGGAGCGTACATTGCTGTCGCCGTCCTTGAAGCCAACAAGGATCAACACGCTCGCCACATTGGCGGCCAGCGCCAGCAATGCGATGGACGACATGACAACGGGTTCCGGCTCGGCCACAACGAAGACGCGATAGATGGCGGTCCCCAAAATGAACGCGCCCATGGCGAGCAGCGTTGTACCCTTGAAGAGCGCGGCGGAGGCGCGGCGCCGGACCGACATGCCGATCACGAAAAGGCTGAGCGCATAGGTGAACGTGTCCCCGAAAAAGTCGAGCGCGTCGGCCTGCAGCGCAACGGAATTCCCCAGTTTCCCCGCCACCATTTCCACCACGAACATGATGCCGTTGATGGCGATGACGACCCACAAGGCCCGCTTGAAGGCGGGGCTTGCCCCGTCAAAGGTTTCGCAATGGTCATCGGCGCAGGGCACGGCGGCGCTCCTTCCTTGGTGTTTCCTGGTCTGGACTTTGGCACCCTAGCCCCTACAATCATTGTAGGTTCAAGAGGAAAAAGGCGAGGATTTCCGCCATGTCTCAAGATTTCTCGGTGGGTCAGCTGGCGCGGGAGGCGGGCTGCTCGGTCCAATCCGTGCGGTGGTACGAGGCACAGGGCCTCTTGCCCGCGGCGGCGCGGACGGCCGGCAACCAGCGGCGCTATGAGGGGCGGCACCTGGCGCGGCTCAAGTTTCTGCGCCACGCGCGGGACCTTGGGTTTTCGCTGGATGATATTCGCGAGCTCTTGTCGCTCACCGGCAAGCCCGACATGACCTGCGAGGTCGCCGACAGCATCGCTTCGCGGCATCTCGCCCGCGTCGAAGAACGCATTGCGGCATTGACCGAACTGCGTGATGAGCTTTCGTCCATGGTGCATGAATGCCGGGGCGGGCGCATCGCCGACTGCAAAGTGATTGAAGTTCTGGGCGATCACCAGAAGTGCCAGCACGACGAACATCTGGACGCTCTGCCGGGCAAGGGGATTGCCTGACGCGCCTTAGAAGTAGCGCGCGAGACGGATCTGCAAAAAGTCATCGTCGACGTAGGAATGGAACGGATCGCTGGGCGGTACATTCACAAAGAAGCGCGTTTCCACCTGCAACAGAAAGTCATTGCCCAGGCGTCGTTCCGCCTCAATACTCAGCACATAGCCGTTGCCATCGAGGTCAAAAATGCCGCCCGCGAGAACCGAGGTGCTTTGGATGTCATTGGCGGTCCAGCGCACACCGGCGAAGGCGTCGTTCTGGAACGGGTTCATGGCTGACTGCCCACGTTCATCCCAAATGTATTCTGCGACAAAGCCCAGATCACCCGCCGTTCCGCCAACGCCATAGAGCGAGTACTCGATCCCGCCTGTTGCTTGCGTCCAGTCGTCGCCCAATTGCCAACGGTGAAAGCCCTCGAACTTGTAGAGCATGGGGCCGAAGGTCGCCTGCACGTCCACCGCTGTCTGATGCATCAGCGCGTAATAAGGGATCATGATGGGGTTCATGTTGCCATCAAGTCCAGGCATCAGCAGGGGATCGCGTGACGTGCCGTAAAAATGCGACACGCCAAAGTCCCATGCGCCTATGTAGTGAGACCAACGCACCGCGAAGTCCTGATGTTCGTCCTCGCGGTCGCTTTCATAAAGCGCGATATCATTGGCGATGGGCATGTCGAGCCGCGGTCGGCCCTCCGGATCGGGAAAATGCCGCTCGCGGAAATAGGGTAGCCAGAAAAAGTCGAAGGTGCCGTAGTCGGTGGGCACGGTCACATTGACCATGGGTTGGCCCAGCTTGTCCTCACCGTCGACGCTTTCCAGATTGTCGGTCTGATTGATTACGTCGATCAGATGCGCGGCTTCGGTACGGCCCCAGAAAACGCGTTTCAGTCCGATACGTAACTCAAAGCGATCGAACACCGCTTCGTAATAGGCCTCGCGCAGATCAAAGTGCGTGCGTTCGTCATCGCGCGCATCGATGCGCGCGAAGGGGGTGACGATCAGTGTATGGTCATCGTTGATGAAAATCTCAAGTTCCAGCTGCCCGGCGATGGAGGCATCATCGCCCGATTGGCGCGGGTCGGAGGGGTCTTCGAAAAACAGGCGCAGCTCGGGCTCAATGTAACCCGACACATCCACTTCGGGTTCGGCGCGCGCAGGCGCACCTGCGGCGAGGGCGACAAAACTTGCCGCCAGCGCCAATGCCGGCTGTTTGAAGATGCCCCGCGTCATGCTGGCTCCTCGGCTCTTTGACCCCGTCTTGGTCCGCCCTCGCTCCCAAACGCGAGCGGGCCTTCCCATCCTCAGCGCGCGCGGCGTAGCCGGGCGAGCGTGAAGTCGTCTTCCGTCAGACCGGTCTGAAACTCGAAGTTCGACCAGGTCAGCGACGTCGACTTGCCCGTGAGGTGGTTAACCATATTCAGCTCATGGGCGCGCCAGAAATGGTCCAAATAGAGCCGATAGTCAAGGAACGTCAAAGTCTTAAGAAGATCGTCCCGCCGATTGTAGTACTCCACCTGGCGGGGCAGGTAGTCGGTCGTGTCGGTCCAGACGATCTGCCGGGTATAGCCGGAATTCTCATACAGGGGATAGCGCTCGGTCACATGACAGGTGAGATCGGTGTAGGGCTCGGGGCAGGTTTCGTCCCGAAGCCACAGGTAATCGTATTTGCCGACCTCGGTTGACGAGAAATCTTCATACGCAAATTCAGAGCCCAAGAACGGCCCGGACTTGTTCGACGATGAAATGCGCCGCTCGCGGCTCACCGCGGGCAGATAGATCCACTGATCATCGTCGTCCAGAATATGCGCATGGGTGAGCAACGCGGTGCCTTCCACATCGCGCGGCCGGTCAAAGATGATGAGGCTCAAGTCGCCATCTTCCGTGTCGGGATTTTCGAGCGTCTGCTGACGCAGCTCGCGCACGCTTTCTTCACCTTGGGAGTTGCGCAGGATCATGCGCATCTCGGCAGCGGAATCACCAAAGCCCGCATCGCGCGCTTCGGTTTCCTGCGCGATGGCGAGCCCGCGTGCGGCGGGGTCTTCGGGCAGGTCGATATCGGCAAGCGCCGGACCGGCGAGCATAGCGCCCATAAAGGCGGACGTCACAAGAAGGCGGATCATAGGAACTCTCCCTTTTAACTCTTACTCGGCGGCAACTGGTTCAGTGGCCGGTGCGGGCGCGCGCTTGTCGAGATAAATCAACAAAGCGGGCAACAATAAGAAATCCAAAACCAATGCAGCGGCAATCGTTCCGGCAACCAACAGCCCCATCATGGCGTTGACCATGAAGTAGCTGAAGGCCAGAACCGAGAACCCGGCCACAAGCACGATCGTCGACACCCACAAGGGCGCGCCAACGGTTGAGAAGGCATAGCGCACGGCGTCGTGGGCGTCGGCGCCTTGTTCCAATCTTGCCCGTTGGTACTTAGACAGAAAATGAACGGTGGCATCGACAATCAGGCCGAGCGCCGTCGCCACCACGAAAGAGGCCCAGAACCCCACGGTATCTACGAAAATCGCGTAGATGCCGAAGGCCACTAACGGAGGTGTGATGTTGGGAATGAGGCTGATCAGCCCCAGCCGGAAGTTGCGCAAGGCGACAATCAGGATGCCCGAAATCAGCAAAAGCGCGATGGCCGTCCCGATGCGCATCTGATTGAAGTTGGATTTGCCGATATAGGCGAACATGACGAACTGACCCGCGGGCCGCGCCTGCATGTAGTCCGGCAAGTTGGTTTGCATCCAGTCCAGCGCATGGGCGCGCAAGGCGCTGAATTCGTCGGTGGAGATATCGTCGAGCGTCACGATGAGGCGCGTTGCGGATTTGTCCACGTTGACTTGGTCATTCAGGTCAAGGCCATAGGGCAGCGAGAACTCGTAGAGCAAGACATATTGCGCCGCCTCGTCCCGCGCGTCGGGCACGCGGTAATAGGATTCGTCGTCCCCATGCATGGACCGGTTCACGCGCTTGATGACGTCGGTAAAGGTCGCCACATGCACCACGCCCGGCTGGGTACGATACCAGTTGGCAAAATCTTCGAGATCGTGGAGGTACTCGGGGTCCTGAATGCCGCCGGAATCCGCGGCAGGGATCGAATAACTCACTTGATAGATGCCGGTCAGATTATCGGCGGCGAAATCGCTCGCGGTGCGGAAGTCGATACGGCTGTCAAAGTAATCGACGAACTTGTCGTCAAAGCGCAAATTGGGCAGCAGCGCAGTCAGGAAGATGATTGCGGCGCCGACGCCGATCACGAGCGGCAGGCGCAGGCGGATCACCACCTCGCCAAAGCGTTCCCAGAACTTCGATTGGCTATCCACAACGCCGTGGGCCTTCATGGGGAAGATCGCAACAAGCGCGGGCAACAACGTCACGGACAGGAGCCAGGCATACAAGGTGCCGATGGCGGCGAGGGTGCCGAGATCGCGGAAGGGCTGCGCGTCGGCAAAATTGAGGCTCGCAAAACCGATGGCCGTCGTGATGGAGGTGAGGAACACCGGCGTCCAGTTGATGCGTATGCTCTCGGTTAGCGCATCGCGCCTTGATTGCCCCCGGTGCATGTGAACCAGCGTCGTCACAAGGATGTGGATCGAGTCCGCAACCGCCACGGTCAGGATCACCGTCGGCACGGAGGCGGATGGCGGCGAGAGAGGTATGCCGAGCCAGCCCGCCGTGCCCATGGCCGCGGCGGCAGACAGAAGCACCACCATCAGGCTCGCCACGACGCTGAGGATCGAGCGCGTTAGAAGGAAGATCATAACCGCCAGCAGCAGGATCATGATGGGGATCAGCGTTGACAGGTCGGAGCGTGACGCCTCGGAAAAGGCATTGGACAGCATCACGGTGCCCGTCAGCTCGATACGCACGTCCGGATACTGCTCGCGGAATTCGGCTTGCACCTCGCGTCCGAAGGCCGCGCCCAGGGCGACCGCGTCACGGCTTTCCTGAAGCTCCTCGGGCGTTGTCGCGTCTTGCTCCTTCGGCATGGCGAGAGTCGCGACAACGGCGGTGGTGCGCCCGTCTTCGGAGATAAGGCGCAAGTTCAGTGCGGGCTCCGCATGGGCGATGTCCAGCACGCGCTGGGCATCCGCCTCTGTTGCATTCGCCGGGTCTTCCACAAGGTCGCGCACATAGATGTCATCGCCGGAGGCGGTGGTGTGCTGAAAATTGGTGAGGGAATCGACGCGCGTTGCATAGGGCGCTTGCCAGGCCGCGTCCGTCATCTCGCCGATCAGCTCAAGCATCTGGGGCGAGGTGGCGGGGCCCTCAGCGGGCTGCAGCACCCACATCAATGTGTCGGGCGCGGAATAGGTGTTTTGAATGCGTTCGAAGTCCACAAGGTTCGGGTTGTGGTGATCGAAAAAATAGCGGTAGTCGGTGGTGAACCCCAGGTACCGCCCGCCGCTTGCAACGAACAGCGCGCCTACGATGGCAAGCAATGCCACCAGAAAACGAAAGCGGATAACGAAACCGGCGTAGCCGCGAATGGTCCGCCCGAAAGCGGTCTGACCCTTTGTCCCCTCAGCCATGAGGAACCCCCTGATGTTCGCGGCTTATTCTTGCGGCCGCAGTGTCTCCAAGTAATCGAAAAAGGCAGTGGCGCATTTCGCCGTTACATTCATGTCGCCGGCGATTTTCGCCTGGCTCAAAACCCCATGGCGCACGGCAAGGCAGAAGGTCGCGACCGCTTCGGGGTCGATGTCCTTGCGCACCTTGCCGCTTTCCTGGCCGCGCCGCAGGGCGCCGGTCATCGCCTGCCGCCATTCGGAATTCACGCGATCAATCAGTTCACGGAACAATTCATCCTTGACCGCCATCTCTTCGCTCAGGTTCACCATGGGGCAGCCGTGGCGGAGACCGTCTTCGAGCGCGCCGGAGGTATGGAGGAAGGTGATGAGCTGTTGCAGCGCCGTCATGGGGTCGTCGGTGGTGCGGAAGGGGCCGACCCACATTTGTTCGAGGTCGCTGTGCAGGAAAAAGTCCATGGACGCCAGTGCGAGGCTGCGTTTGTCGGGGAAGTGGTGATAGAGCCCGCCCTTTGTGGCGCCCGCGCGGGCGAGAATGTCCGACAGCGCTGCGGCGTGATAGCCCTTTTCATAAATCTCCGCCGCCGCCGCCGCCATCAGCCCCAGGCGCGTCTGTTCGGCCTTCGGGCGGTCCGACCAGTCGTGCGCCATGGGAAAGCGCACTTCGTCGGGGCTCAGCCCCATGGGGTGGGAAACGGGATGGTCCTGCGAAAACTGCAAAGGGCGCTCCGGCGGTTCTGAAATCTCCGGGCCGGTGTCATGAAATTTGTGAGAAACCGACCGTCCGGTCTGATTTACAGACCGCACGGTCTGTTGTCAAGATCGGCTGACGAAGGCTTCAAATCCGTAGTGGTCGGACATGTGCGCTTTGAGGTCGGGGCCAAGATCCACCGGCTGGTCCAGGGCGACGGCCGCACTCTCGAGGCGCAGGCCCGGCCCCACGAGGATATGGTCGAGGTGGCATTCCTCCCCCGTTCCATCGTTCCAGGTACAGGTCTTGTGACTGCAGGTGGGCACCCGGTCGAGCGCCTCGGCGCGGGAAAAATCCCCAAACATGCGGGGCAAAAGGTCTTCCCACAGCTCGGGGATATAGGAATTGGCCGGCGTCTCCTCATCCACCTTGGGGCCCACATTCAGGTCCCCGCCGATGATGACGGGGGCGTCCTTCATCAGCTCCCGGGCGAAATCGTGAAGCTCCATCAGCTCGATCTTGCGATGGACGGTGTAGGGCTCGTCCGGATAGGCGGCGATGAGGTGGGTGTTGATAACCCACACCGGCCCCCACTCAGGGTGGTCGAGCTTCGCCGCCAGTGCAGATTTGCGGGCGATGACCTCCGCGTCGGTGAAGACGCGCGTGAGCTTGCCGCGCTTGGAGTAGATCCTGCGCCGGACCTCGAGCACAGGATACTTGGACAGAATCTTGAGCCCTGAATCCACCTGCAGCCCCACCGCGGCACCAACCCAGCCGAGCGGAAAGCGCCAGTAATTTTCTGCCTCCGCCACATGCGGATAACCGCCCGTGCCAAAGGCCGCGCGGGCCTTGGCGGACCAAAGCTCCTGCAACAGCACGACGTCCCAGCCCGCCTCGTCCGTCGCGGCGGCTTCCAGCCGGGCGCCGATCGCCGCCATGCGTTCGGGCACATGTTCGGCAAAGGGCATATTCCAGATATTGAAGGTGAGAACCCTCACGGGCGGGTGCTCCTTTCAGGGGCATTTGGCGGCGCAAAATGCGCGCTTTCCCAGGCGAATCAACTAAGTATGGCCCAGCTTTCGGGCCGGCGATAACACCTTGTTAACGCGGCCCCCCGCACCGTAGCTCGCCTGCCCTATGGGGCAACGGCGCGACACGGAAACAGGCCGACGAATGAGCATCATGGACACCCCCGATCATTACAGCTCCACCACCAGCTGGCGCGCCCGGGTTCGGTTTGTGCAGGATCTCGCGCCCAAGGGCATGGGCATCTTCATGGCGCCGCAGCGTTCCATGTTGCTGCGGCTCAGCGACCGGCTTTATGCACGGACGCCGCTGGTCCTCATGGCCGTGGCGATTGCCTGGGGCGCGGCGGCGCTGTCGCTTTGGCCGGCGGTTTCCATCTACGGCATGGTTTTCTGGAGCCTTCTTGTGGGCGCGGCCTGGGTGGCCCTGGCCCTGCAATGGCGCCGCGCGGAGCGGCCCATGTTGCGCCCCGGCGCCAGCACGGCATGGGCCTATGAGCACGTCTCGTCCCTTTGGCTTTTGTTCCTCGCGCTTGCTTCCGGCATCGTGCTTGTCTTTCCCGATGCGAGCCTCGCCCATCAGCGCGCCCTTTGCATGATCCTCGCCGGGGTGGGCATTTTTTCCGCGCTCTTGCAGGCTACGTCCATCCGGGCGCTGGCGGCCGTTCTGGGCCCTACCATTGGGCTCGTCGCCATCGGCCTGATCGTTCAGGGGGCGACCCCGCTCGCGGCATCGGTCTCCCTTGCCGGGGGCATTGCCACCCTCGCGACCCTGGGGCTTTTCAAGCTTTCCGCCGACAGCGCCCGCCGGGACGTGGAAACCGGCTAATCCCCACACGTTAACGTCATCAACCAGGAATAAAGCGCCCCCTTGCGCTGGGCCTTTCGATGCGTGTAATCGGTGCCCGCGTGAGGTAGATTGCAAAAAACAGCCGCGACAAGCGGTGCGCCTCGCGGATGAAAGCCGCGTCACGCGGACGAAAGAAGGGAACCCATCCATGGCCAATGTCGAGGCCAGCCAAGGGGCAGAGACCGTCGCGCGCTCACCCGAAGGCGTCGCTCTTGGACCGGCGGCGCAAACCGCCCTTAAAGCTCTTGTGGAATGTCTGGCGCTGCGCGCCGCCTTTGACGATGTGGGCACGTTCCAGGGCGACTCACTCAAGCCCGCCGCGCTTTCCTTTTTTGACTTCATCAGCCAGCGCACCCCCGGCACCAGCAAGGTGCGCGCCTTTAACCCGACCAAGGACGAAGACGGTTGGGAAAGCGAATTCACGATTATCGAGATCGTCAACGACGACATGCCGTTTCTCGTGGACTCGGTGCTCGGCGAACTCAATGACATGGACCTTGGCATCGGCGGCATTCTGCACCCGGTGATTTTTTCAAAGCGCGACGACGCCGGGCAACTGACCGAGCTTCTGACCACGACCCAGGCGGAAGATTTTCACATGGGCCGGGCGGAGCTGAAAGACGGCTTTGTCGGCGAATCCGTCATGCATATCGAGGTGGACCGACAGGCCGACAAAGAGATCCTGATGTGGATCCGGCAGCGGCTCGACCAGGTGCTCAGCGATGTGCGCGTTGTGACAAGCGATTGGCGCGACATGCGCGGCCGGCTCGCCGGTTCCATTGATGATCTCAACAAGCAGCCACCGCACGATTGCCCCGAGAGTCGATTGTCCGAGGTTTCGCAGTTTCTCGATTGGCTGAAGGACGATCACTTCGCCTTTCTCGGTGCGCGTGATTATGAGTTTGTGGGCGATCTGGAAAACGGTGAGCTGAAAGCCATCTCCGGTTCCGGCCTCGGCCTCTTGCGCGATCTTTCCACCCACGTGGTGCGGCGCGGGTCCGGGCCTCTCGCCATGTCGCCCATGTTGCGCGCCTTTTTCGAAAGCGCCGATCCGATCATCGTGACCAAGGCGAACTCGCGCAGCCGCGTGCACCGCCGGGTCTATATGGATTACGTGGGCGTCAAAACCTACGACAAGAGTGGCAAGGTGACGGGCGAACGGCGGTTCGTTGGGCTTTTCACCGCCACCGCCTATAACAGCAACACGCGCCGCATTCCCATGCTGGCCGAAAAGGTCAAGCGCGTGGTGAACCGCGCAAACATCGCCCCCGACGGGCACGACCGCGCGGCGCTCTACAATATTCTTGAAACCTATCCCCGCGACGAGCTGTTCCAGATCTCCGAGGACGAACTGCTCGACATGGCGATTGGCATTCTGCGCTTGCAGAAACGGCCGCACACAAAAGTCTTTTTGCGCTTCGATCCGTTTGACCGATTTGTGTCCGCGCTCATCTATGTGCCGCGCGACCGTTATTCAACGGAACTGCGCGCGCGGCTTGCCGAAATTCTGGTGCAGGCCTTCGACGGGCGCCCCTCGGCCTTCTATCCCAATTTTGCGGACGGCCCTCTGGCGCGCGTGCATTTTATCATCGGGCGCAATACAGGTGCGCGACCCAAGGTGGACATCCACGATCTTGAAGCGCGCATCACGGCGGCAACGCGTGATTGGTCCGACGATCTGCGCACGGTGCTCAGCGTGCGCTGGGGCGATAAGGAAGGGCGCGTGCTGGGCAAGCGTTACCTCTCAGCGTTCCCTGCGGGGTATCGTGAACGCTTCAGCGCGGAGGTCGCGGCAAGCGATCTCGACCGCATTGAAAACCTGCCGCCTTCGCCGGAAGTGGGGCTCTCTGCCTATCGCGACCCCGGCGCGCCCGACCACGCGGTCAGTCTTCGGCTTTATCATTGGGACGAGCCCATCACCCTAAGCGACGTGTTGCCCGTGCTTGAAAACATGGGCCTGCGCATTCTCGATGAATCGCCTTACGAGCTTCAGTTTTCGGGGAGCGCGGGACCCACGGCGAGTGGTGAGGAATGCGCCGGTCGCCGCATCTATGTGCATGTCTTCAGCGCGGAGCACAGCTCAGGCGAGCCCATCATGCTTGACCATGTGGGCGAAAGCTTTGAACAGGCCTTCCGCGCCATCTGGGCCGGGCATGCGGAAAACGACGGCTTCAACCGCCTTGTAGTGGAACAGGGCCTGCCCTGGCGCGATGTGCTGATCCTGCGGGTGATTGCCAAGTTCTGGCGGCAGACGGGCTCGGCCCTCAGCCAGCAATTGATGGAACGCACATTCTCCAACTATGGTGAGATCGCGCGCGACCTTGTCAGCCTGTTTGAAACGCGGTTCCGCCCGGCGGACTTGCTGCTCGAGATGCGGCAAAAGCAGGAGGAAGAAATTTCCTCGCGCATTACGACCGCGCTCGACGAGGTTGAAAGCCTCGATGCCGACCGCATCATCCGCCGCTTCCGTAATGTGATCCGTTCGATCCTGCGCACGAACTTCTATCAACGGGGTGAGGACGGCGCGGCAAAAACCTATATTTCAATCAAGATCGACAGCCGCCGCGTTCAGGAAATTCCCGATCCCAAGCCCTGGGTCGAAGTGTTCCTATACTCGCCCCGCGTTGAGGGCGTGCACCTGCGCTTTGGCAAGGTGGCGCGCGGGGGGCTTCGCTGGTCCGACCGCGAGGAAGACTTTCGCACCGAGGTGCTGGGCCTCGTGAAGGCGCAGCAGGTGAAAAATTCGCTGATCGTGCCCGTGGGCGCGAAGGGCGGCTTTGTGCCCAAGCATTTGCCCGAAGGCGGCAGCCGCGAGGACATCCAGTCTGAGGCCATCGCCTGCTACAAAACGTTCATCTCCGGCCTGCTCGACATTACCGACAACATTGAAAATGGTGATGTGGTGCACCCCGCTGATGTGGTGCGTCACGACGATGACGATCCTTATCTCGTGGTCGCCGCCGACAAGGGCACGGCAACGTTCTCCGATATCGCGAACGAGATGGCGGGCAAATATGGCTTCTGGCTCGGCGACGCCTTTGCCTCTGGCGGCAGCCAGGGCTACGACCACAAAAAAATGGGCATCACAGCGCGCGGCGCGTGGGAAGCTGTGAAGCGGCACTTCCGCGAACTGGGCACCGATATCCAGACCGAACCCTTCACCGCCATCGGAGTGGGGGATATGTCCGGCGATGTTTTCGGGAATGGTATGCTGCTATCGGCTGAGACGCGCCTAGTGGCGGCGTTTGACCATCGCGACATTTTCATTGACCCGACCCCGGATGCCGCGACCAGCCATGCGGAACGCCAACGGCTGTTCGATCTGCCGCGCTCAAGCTGGCAGGACTATGACACCGCGCTGATTTCCAAGGGCGGCGGTGTCTTCAGCCGCAGCCGCAAGTCGATCCCGCTGAGCGAGGAAATTCGCCGCGCGCTCGGCATCGACGCGACCGAGCTGTCGCCCCAGGACTTCATCAAGGCAATCCTGAAAGCGCCGGTGGACCTTCTCTGGTTCGGCGGCATCGGCACTTACATCAAGTCGAAGCAGGAAACGAATTTCGATGTGGGTGACCGCGCCAATGATGCCGTGCGCATCGACGGGCGCGAGTTGCGCGCGAAGGTCGTGGGCGAGGGCGCGAATCTCGGTTCAACGCAGCGCGGGCGGATCGAATTCTCGCGCGGTGGCGGCCACATCAATACGGACTTCATCGACAATGTGTCGGGCGTCGATACCTCTGACCATGAAGTGAACATCAAGATCCTGCTCGACAGTGTGGTGGCCGACGGCGACCTCACCGTGAAGGAACGCAACGGCGTGCTCGTTGAAATGACGGACGAGGTGGGCGCGCTCGTGCTGCGCAACAATTATCGTCAGACACTCGCGCTAAGCATGGCGGAAGAAACCGCCAAGGGCGATCTCGACTCCCACAGCCGCTTCATGCGCATCTTGGAACGGCGCGGCAAACTCGACCGCACGGTGGAATATCTGCCGGACGAAGAAGTGCTGCGTGAGCTGAAGGACGCAGGCCTCGGCCTGTCGCGGCCCGAGATTGCGGTGCTCATTGCCTATTCCAAGAACACGCTTTTTGAGGAACTTCTCGCGGGCGATTTTCCCGATAGCGATTATCTCGAGCGCGATCTTTTTGCGTACTTCCCTGAGCGCTTGTCGCAAACCTATCCTGAGGCGGTGCGCCGTCACCAGCTGCGGCGGGAAATTGTCGCCACCAAGGCGGCCAACGAGATCGTCAATATGGGCGGGCTCACATTCCTTTCCCGCATCAAGGAACATACGGGCAGCGAGACGCGCGACAGCGCCCGCGCCTTTATCGCGTCGCGCGATGTCTTTGACCTCGGGGGCCTGCGCCGCCGCATCAATGATCTCGATCTGATTGTCGATGCCGATGTGCAGATCGGCATGCAGCTCGACCTTGCAAACTTCCTGCGCCGTCAGGTGCTCTGGTTCCTGCGCTACTATCCCGAAGGCAGCCGCGTGGGCGAGCTTGTCGATCTTTATCGCGCGCCGGTCATCGAAATCGGCGGCCGCATCGAAGATATGATCAGCGAGTTCGAGGGCGACTATCTGCGCAGCCGCATTCAGGCCCGCGTAGATCAGGGCGTGAATGTGGATCTGGCACGTGATGTTTGCGCGCTCGACCCGCTCTCGTCCGCTTGTGATATTGCCGATATCGCCCGGGCCTTTGATTGGCCGGTGGAAGAGGCGGCGCGCGCCTACTCCGAAATGGGCGCGCTCGTGGGCCTGCCGCAATTGCGCGCCAACGCCGCGCAACTTGTGCCGGGCGAACACTTTGAGCGGCTGTCCGTCAAACGTTTGATCGAAGACCTGTTCCGTCAGCAGCGGTTCCTCACCATGGCGGCCTTGCGTCAGGCGGTGGACAGCGGCCGCAAGTCCTTGTCCGGCGTTGATGCGGTGGACATCTGGGCGCAAATGCACGCGGGCCAGGTGGATCGCGCGACCGCGCTGGTGCAGGAAATGGACAGCCACGGCGCCATGACGCCCGCCAAGCTTGCCCTCGCCGCGAGCCAAGTGCGCGATCTCGCGCTCGGGGCGGGCGGGTAGGCGTTACCGGTCTAAATGTGATTGCAGGAAGCTGAGAACCGCCTCGCGGGTTTCCGCCGTTGCCTCTTCATTGAAGCGGTCGCGGTGAAAGGCCTCGTGACGGCTCACGTCATAGTCGTGATCAGCGCCTTCGAAAATGCGTGTCTCGATATCCGCGCCGTCTTCGCGCAGTCGTTCAAATGCGCGCATGCAATCACGCGCGGGGGCGATAGGATCAATGTCGCCCATGAACACTGTTGCGGGGATCATGTGCTGCCAGCCTTGGGGTTCGCTTCGGCTTGGAAAACCGCAATAGGGATAGATCAGCACTGCGCCGCGCACACCGGAAAGGTCATCCCAGCTTGCGGCGGTGAGGTTCGGCGGCACTTCATCAGGCAGGTCGAGCGTGAGCAGATCCATGATGGACCAGCCACCATGGGACCAGCCCGCGACAAACAGATTGTCGGCATCGACCGCGGGAAGTGTCTTCGCATGACGTACGGCGGCGATAATATCGCCCGCACGTTCGATGGAGGTGAGTTGGAACCCGGTGCAAACGCTGGTCAGTGCTTCCTCGCGCGAGATATCGCGAGGGCCAAGGCTGTCCACAATGATCGCGCCATAACCGTGTTCGTTCAGGAACGCGGCCCAGTCATCCTGGCTTGAAAGCGAACTGCCGCAGCCATGAAACTGTAGAATTGTTGGGAAGGGTCCATCGCCCTCGGGCATGGAGATGCGCATGTGCTGGGCGAGCCGCGCGGCATGGATGTCTTGATCGGTTGCGCGCACAGTCCAGCCCTGCCAATTGGCAAAGGCTGAAAGCCCAAGCATCAAAAGGATGAGCGCCAGCGCGCCGCCGCCGAAATATAGCCATCGCATGGACGAAACTTGGCGGCGAATTGCGCCCAAAAAGGGGCGTGGGGGTTTAGTGCCTGAAGTGGCGCATGCCCGTCATGACCATGGCGAGGCCGGCCTCGTCTGCCGCCGCGATCACTTCATCATCGCGCATGGACCCGCCTGGCTGGATCACCGCTGTCGCGCCGGCTTCCGCGACCACCATCAACCCATCAGCGAAGGGGAAGAAGGCGTCGGATGCAGCGACGGACCGCTTAGTGAGCGGCTCGGACAGGCCAGCGGCTTCTGCCGCCTCGGCGGCTTTGCGCGCGGCGATGCGGGCGGAATCAACGCGGCTCATTTGGCCCGCGCCAATGCCCGCCGTTGCGCCGTCACGCACATAGACGATGGTGTTCGATTTGACGTGCTTGCCAATGCGGAAGGCGAGCAGCAGGTCTTTTAGTTCCTGTTCCGTGGGCGCGCGCTTGGTGACGACTTTCAGGTCACTCATCATGACGCGGCCATTGTCGCGGGATTGAACCAGCATGCCGCCCGCGACCGTCTTCGCGGTCCAGCCCGGCGCCGCCGGATCGGCAAGCCCCTCGGTCAGCAGAAGCCGCAGGCTCTTTTTCTTGGCAAAGATTTCTTTCGCCGCCTCGTCCGCGCCCGGGGCGATGACGACTTCGGTGAAGATGCCGGTGATGGCCTCCGCCGTCGCCCCGTCGATGGGCTGGTTCAGCGCGATGATGCCGCCGAAAGCCGAGACGGGATCGCAGCGCAGCGCAAGCTCATAGGCCTCGGTTAGCGACCTGCCCATGGCGACGCCGCAAGGGTTCGCGTGCTTGATGATCGCGACCGCCGCGCCGTCCTTGGGATCGAACTCGGAGACGAGCTCGAACGCTGCGTCCGTGTCGTTCAGATTGTTGTAGCTGAGCTCCTTGCCCTGCACTTGGGTCGCCGTCGCCGCGCCCGGGCGCGCTTCGCCGTTCAGGTAGAGCGCGGCTTTCTGGTGCGGGTTTTCGCCATAGCGCATGGTTTGCTTCAGCTTGCCGCCGAAGGCGCGATAGGCGGGCGCGTCCTCGCCAATGGCATCGGCGAACCAGTTTGAAATTGCCGCGTCATAGGCCGCCGTGCGTGCGTAAGCCTTTTGGGCCAGCGCCTTTCGCGTCGCCAGCGTCGTGCCGCTGTGATCTTTCAATTCCGAAAGGACGCGGCCGTAATCATCCACGTCCACCACAACGGTAACGCCCGCGTGGTTTTTCGCCGCCGCGCGGATCATCGCCGGGCCGCCGATGTCGATGTTCTCAACACAGGTGTCGTAGTCCGCGCCCTTCGCGACGGTCGCTTCGAACGGATAAAGGTTGACCACCAGAAGGTCGATGTTGGGAATGTTGTGCGCCTTCTGCGCGGCTTCATGTTCGGCATTGCCGCGCATGGCGAGCAGGCCGCCGTGGACTTTCGGGTGCAGCGTTTTCACGCGCCCGTCCATCATTTCGGGAAAGCCGGTGTGATCGGCAATTTCAATCACGGGAATGCCCGCCGCCGCCAGCGCCTTGGCCGACCCGCCGGTGGACAGGATCTCAATGTCGAGCGCGGCAAGCTCGCGGCCCAGGTCCTCAAGACCCGTTTTGTCGGAAACGGAAATAAGCGCCCGGCGTACCGGCTGAAGCCCATCGCCCATGTTGGTGGATCCCTCTTATCGGTTCGGCAGATGGCGGGTGGGGTATCACGATTGCCGCCCACGTCAAAGGGCAGGAATGTCGCGACCGCGCGGGCAAGGCGCGGGACCTATTTGGAGGGGCTATCCCCCGGACGGCTCAGCCGTTTGATGGCCCATTTGACCATGGGCCGATCGGTGCGGACGAGGGAGGCGATGACAATCTGCTCCGTCCGGCGGAAGCCATCGCCCGCGCCCAGGTAAGCGCTTGATTCCAGCGTGATCGCGCCGCCCGTCGCCTTGAATTGCCAGCCATCGCCATTGGGCAAGAGCAGGATGACCCGGCCCCCGTCGCGGGCAAGGGACGCGCGCACATCAGGGTGCAGATGGAAACGGACGGCAAAGGTCATCGGCGCCTTGTCCCGGCCCGGCGGTGTCCAGCCCGAGCGCGCGGGAACCAGTGCATCCTCGCCGCGCACGTCGTCGCCTTCGGCATTCAGATAGACCTTGCGCAAATGGCGCAGGCCAAAGCGGCTGACATAGCCGTCGTGGATCGCCTCCACATAGGCGCCGTGATCCTCGTCGGACCGTTGAATGTCCACATGGGTCGGGCCCGCCACAATGCGCTGGCCCAGGATGCTGGTCGCCGCCTTGCCGTGCAGAAAGCTGCAGGAAGACCGGTCGGCGAGGGTGAGTGTCGAATGGGCGGCGGTCGATCGGAAGGCCTCTTGCCACTCGGGCCCGCGCAGCTGTGTCGCCCCGCAATTGGTAATCAGGCGGCAGCGCCCCACGCTCATTTCCATGGAGAGGCACCCGGCGTGCGCATTCTCTGAATAAGGACCGTCGGGGGACCGGCCGGTTTCAAGAAGGATCAGCGTGCGCCCCGCGGCAAGGCGTTGATAGCCCGCATGGCGCAGTTGCCGCAGGGGTTTGCCGTCGGTGTCGTCCTGTTTCAGGATCGCATCAACCGCGCCTTTTTGGCCTTCGGTCCCGCCGTTAAAAAGCGCGAGCCGTCCATCGCCGTGTTTGAAAAACCGCAGCGTGGGCATCATGCGGTCGATAGCGTTCTGCACCATGTCAGGCACGGGCTTTTCGCGCGCGATCAAGGCATCCTTCAGCGCCACGAGATCGGCCACCGCTTGCAGGACCGCCTCGGGCGAGCGCGTGATGTGACCACCGTCGGCAAGGATTTGCTTGCGCACTTCCGTATCAAGCATGGCAAGGCCGCGGCTCAGCCGCCGCCCGGGGTGGGGCAGGCAGAGCGCGGAAAAAGAAAGCCCCAGCGCCGCCGTCATACGGTCGGGCCCTTCGGGCAGCCAGCCCGCCGTGCGGTTGAGATGCTTCGCCTGCCGCGAGATCGAAACGAGCAGACGCGAGCGCCAGATCAGGTCGGACCCATCGACGATCAGCTTGCCGTTTGAAAACCACGACATCAGCCGTCGCGCGATCACATGGGGCCGCCAGGCGAGCGCGTCCCAGCGCCCGTGGGTCGCCATCCATGTCGTGATGAGCCAACGCACATGGGGGCCGATGTCTTCGTTCTCGCTTGCCCCTTCGCGCATATGGCGCAGCCAGGCAAACCCGTTCAGCTCTTCCGCCCACACGGTGTTGGGCGCGCGCACGTCCCAGGGCGCGGCGCCGCCAACGGCGCTCGCGGTCCCGCCGGGCAAGGTGAAACAGCCTTCGAGAATCTTCTGTGCCTCGGCCTTGTCGCCGGGGATCAGGTCCATGGGATAATGCAGAATGCGGTCCGGCATAGGGCCGGTAAGGCTGAGCAGGTCAGCGGCGCTGAGGGCGGTCTGGGCCTGCGCGGCGCGCACGATATTCGCGACGCTTGCGCTGGTGACCTCCGCCAGATTGCCCACGCTTAGAGCCATGTTGCCCTGCTCCACCCCTTAGCCTCGAAGCTTCTTGATATTGCTTTCGTACTGCGAGGGCCCGCCCTTGAAGGTGGCGGTGCCGGCGACCAGCACGTTTGCGCCCGCCGCGATCACGCGCGGAGCGGTCGCGGCATCAACGCCGCCGTCAACCTCAAGGTCGATATCCTTGCCCGTCTGATCGATCAGCTTGCGCAGGCGTTCGATTTTGGGCAGCTGGCTTTCGATGAATTTTTGCCCGCCAAAGCCGGGGTTCACGGTCATGACGAGGATCAGATCGATATCGTCGATCACTTCGTCGATTACGGAGATGGGCGTCGCGGGGTTCAGAACCACGCCGGCGCGCTTGCCCAGTCCCTTAATGGTCTGGATCGACCGATGCAGATGCGGCCCCGCTTCGGGATGGATCGACAGGATATCCGCGCCTGCCTCGGCAAAGGCTTCAAGGAAAGGGTCGGCAGGGGATATCATCAGGTGGACGTCAAAGGGCAGGTCGGTGTGAGGGCGGAGCGCCTTCACCACCCCAGGGCCGATGGTCAGGTTCGGCACGAAGTGGCCGTCCATCACGTCGATATGCACCCAGTCGGCCCCAGCGGACGCAATGGCGCGAACCTCTTCACCCAGGTTGGCGAAGTCGGCGGACAGGATGGAAGGGGCAATACGAATCACGCGGGACATGGGGGTAAGAGGTATCACCTCGGCGGGATTCTCCGCAATATCTATGGGCTTTCGCAGCGCACAATTACCAGACCTGCCATCCCTTGATCGCCTTGCGTGTTTCCCGCTACCAGCGGTGGCACTCAGTGCAATTTCCCTTGCCGGGGTCCCCGAAGCGGCAGAGGATCGCGACGCTCCGGGTCATCGGCACCGTAACAGCGGGCCCCCGGGGCATCTGTCGAAGAAGGGGAACTCAAATGAAAAATGTGGATCGCCTGTTTGTCCTGACCGGGCTGGCCTTTCTGCTGGTCGGGATGGCGCTTGGGCTCAAGATGAACCATGCCCATGACTTCACGATGCATGGGCTTCACGCCCACCTCAACTTGCTGGGCTTTGTGGTTATGACCCTGTTCGGGCTCTGCTACCACACTTGGCCGAAGATGATGGATGGCATGCTCGCCACCGTGCACTACGTGCTGCATACGGTGACCGTGGCTGTCGCTCTGACGCTTCTCTATTTCGTGCTGAGTGATGAACCCAACAACGGCCCGACACTGGGGCCGATTATCGGGATCACTCTATCGTTCACCTGGCTGGGTGTTTTGCTGTTTGGCTATTTGTTCTTCACCCGCGCGAAGGACTAAGCCTTTTTGAGCCGCGCGGCATAAAACCCGTCGAGCCCGCCCTTGCCCGCGAGGTGAGAGGGGAGCGTGCGGAGATCGCCCTCAGGCGTGATCAGCTCCGCAAGTCCGCCAAGCTCGTGCGCCCCGATGGGCCCGCGAGAAAATTCAGGATGACGCGCAAGGAAGGCCTCGATTTGATCGGGGCCTTCTTCGCGTTCAAGGGAGCAAACGCAATAGACAAGCGTGCCGCCGGGGGCGACGAGCTTCGTCGCTGCATCAAGCAATGCGGTCTGCGTTTCTGTCAGCGATGAAATGTCCTCGGGCTTTTTCAGGCGCAAGACATCGGGATGCCGCCGCGCGGTGCCCGTGGCACTGCACGGCGCATCGAGCAGCACGAAGGGCGCGGGCGCTTTCGGCGTCCAGTTTGACGCATCGCCGTTGACGAGCTGCGCGGTGAGTTCCGTGCGTTTCAAATTCTTTGAAAGGCGCGCGAGACGTTTTGCGGATTTGTCGAGGGCAGTTACCTCCGCGCCCGCGGCGGCGAGCTGCATGGTCTTGCCCCCCGGCGCGGCGCACAGGTCAAAGACCCGCTGCCCGCTCACATCGCCCAGAAGTTTCGCGGGGATCGCAGCGGCGGCGTCTTGCACCCAGATCGCGCCGGACTTGAACCCGGGCAAGTCTTCGATGCGTCCACCGCTTGCGCGCCGCAACGTGCCCGTCGGCAGCGCTTCAGCGTCCAGATCCTTGGCCCAATCGGCGGGGTCGCCTTTGACAGAAATGTCGAGGGGTGGTTCCTCAAGCTGCGCTTCGGCGATGGCGCGCGCGCCTTCTTCGCCATAAGTCGCGCTCCACCGATCCCACAGCCATTCCGGCGTGTTGAGTTTGCCCGCGTCCTGCGCGGCGGCGCTTGCGCCTTCGTCTTCGGCGATGCGGCGCAGGATCGCGTTCAAAAGACCCTTGTAGTGATAGCCCTTCTCGAACGTGTCGGCGAGCGCCACCGCAGTTGAGATGGTGGCGTGGGCAGGGGTGCCGATAAAGGCAAGCTCGGCAATGGAACAGCGGAACAGCGTGCGGATCTTGTGCGCCTGACTGGGCAGCGCCTTCTGCAATCGCGCCTCGAGCAGCGCATCGATTTGCCCCAGCCGCCGCAAGGTGGTGGCGGCAATCGCGCGAGCAAAGGCGCGGTCGCGCGGCTCGAGATGTTTCATGAGCCCGCGATCCATCGACCAGGCAAGCCGTTCATCCAGCGGCGTCTTGGTGATCAGCACCGCCTCAACGAGATCAATAGCGGCAAGGCGCGCGTCACCGCCGCGCACCTTTTTTCCGTGTGCGGAGGCTTTATGGGTGGAACGTTTACTGACGGGCGGGCGCGTCATGCCTCGACCGGTCATGCCCACGGCCCGGCGTTGCTGGTCTGGCCCATCTCGCGCGCCATCTGTTGCAGGCGCACGATACGGTCATCGGTGCTGGGGTGAGTGGAAAACAACTTGTCCAGCGAACGCGCGTGCAGCGGATTGATGATGAACATGTGCGCGGTGGCAGGGTTGTTTTCCGCCGCGACATTGTCGATGCGGGTCGCGCCGTCGGAAATTTTTGCCAGTGCGCTCGCAAGCCAAAGGGGGTGGCCACTGATTTCCGCGCCCGCGCGGTCGGCGGCGTATTCCCGTGTGCGGCTGATCGCCATTTGCACCAGACCCGCCGCCATGGGGGCAAAGATCATCAGCGCCAAAACACCGATCAGGCCCATGGCATTGTTGCGCCCGCCGCGAAACAAAAAGGCGAAATTCGCGAGCATGGAAATCGCGCCGGCCAGCGTCGCCGTGATGGTCATGGTCAGGGTGTCGCGATTACGCACGTGGGCGAGCTCATGCGCCATCACGCCGGCGAGCTCGTTCGGCGTCAGAATCTGGATTAGTCCGGTGGTTGCGCAAACCGCCGCGTGCTTGGGGTCGCGGCCGGTGGCGAAGGCGTTGGGTTGGGGGTTTTCGGCGATATAGACGCGCGGCATGGGCAGCCCCGCATTTTGCGCCAATTGCGCGACCATACGGTAGTAGGCGGAGCCGTCAGCCTCCGTCACCTCCCGCGCGCGATACATGCGCAGGACCACCTTGTCAGAATTCCAATAGGCGAAAAAGTTCATCCCCAACGCAATCACAAGGGCAATGACCATGCCCACAGGCCCGCCGAGCAAATAGCCCAGCCCCACGAAAAGCGCGGTCATGGCGGCCATCAGGATGAAAGTACGCATCATGTTCATGAATGCTGTCCTCGCAGATCAGAGGGGCCCCCGTCCAGAGGCTCCGCCTATAATTTGGGGCGCCTGGGGGTCTATTTCCAGTGGCTCGGCCAATCTGGCGTTAGAGTACACAATCGCGAATCACCGAACGGAGGGGGAACTCATGTTCCAGGAATTCAAAGATTTTGCCATGCGCGGCAATGTGGTCGATCTGGCGGTCGGCTTCATTCTGGGCGGCGCCTTTTCCACCATCGTCAAATCGTTGGTGAATGACATTCTGATGCCGCCGCTGGGCCTGGTCCTGGGCGGGGTCGATTTTGCCAACCTTTATGTTTCGCTGAGCGGTGGGGAGTATGAGTCGCTGGCCGCGGCCCAGGAAGCAGGGGCGGCCACCATCAACTATGGCCTCTTCATCAACAACGTCATCGCTTTTGTCATTCTGGCCTTTGCCCTGTTCCTGATCATCAAGGGCATGAACAAGATGCAGAAAAAAGCCGAGGAAGCCCCGGCGGAACCCGCCGCGCCGCCGCGCGAGCAAGTGTTGCTCGAGGAAATCCGCGACCTTCTGAAGAAGTAGGCCCCGCGACTTTTCGGTTCCTCGCGCTATAGTCCTTTCCGGGGTGCCAATGGCCCCCGGGAAGGAGCGTGGGTATGTCAGACGAATTGCCCCAAAGCGCGGCAAAGGACAAAAAACTCAGCAAGGCGGCGCTTGATGCCTTGCGCGAGGCCGAAGATCGCCGCGCGCGCGAGGCGCCCGCAGAGCTTCCCCCCGAAAAAGGAGGGCCCAAAGGGCCGGAACCCACACGCTTTGGCGACTGGGAAAAGGGCGGAAAAATTTCCGACTTCTGAGGCCCTACGCTTTCCCGCTCTTACGCTTTTTCTCTGTGCTCGATCAGCTCTTCCACCACCGCCGGATCGGCGAGCGTGGATGTATCCCCCAGGTTTGAAAAATCGTTCTCGGCGATCTTGCGCAGAATGCGGCGCATGATCTTGCCCGAGCGCGTCTTGGGCAGGCCCGGCGCATGCTGGATCACGTCGGGGCTGGCAATGGGGCCGATCTCGCTACGCACATGGGCGATCAGTTCTTTGCGTAATTCATCCGTAAACGGAACACCGGCCATGGGCGTCACATAGGCGTAAATGCCCTGGCCCTTGATGTCGTGGGGAAAGCCCACCACGGCGGCTTCGGCCACTTTGGCATGAGCGACGAGCGCGCTTTCCACTTCCGCCGTGCCGATGCGGTGGCCCGACACGTTGATCACGTCATCGACGCGGCCGGTAATCCAGTAGTAGTCGTCTTCGTCGCGGCGGCAGCCATCGCCCGTGAAGAAGCGACCGGGATAGGTCGTGAAATAGGTCTGCACAAAACGGTCGTGATCGCCAAAGACCGTGCGCATTTGCCCTGGCCAGCTGTCGAGGATCACGAGATTGCCGGAGGTCGCACCGTCCAGCGTCGCGCCTTTGTCATCCACCAGCGCGGGCTGAATGCCGAAAAAGGGCTTGGTCGCCGAACCTGGTTTCAATCCGATGGCGCCGGGCAGGGGCGAAATCAGAATGCCGCCGGTTTCCGTCTGCCACCAAGTATCAACAATGGGGCAACGCCCGTCGCCCACGACCTCATAATACCAGCCCCAGGCCTCGGGGTTGATGGGCTCGCCCACGGTGCCGAGCAGGCGCAAGGAGGCGCGGCTTGTTTTTTTAACCGGCTCGTCGCCGTCGCGCATGAGCGCGCGGATCGCCGTGGGGGCGGTGTAGAAAATATTGACCTTGTGCTTGTCGACCACCTGCCAGAAGCGGGAATTATCGGGATAGTTCGGCACGCCTTCGAACATCAGCGTGATGGCGCCATTGGCCAATGGTCCGTACACGATGTAACTGTGCCCCGTGACCCAGCCCACATCTGCCGTGCACCAATAGATGTCCCCCGGCTTGTAATCGAATACATATTGATGGGTCAGCGAGGCATAGACCATATAGCCGCCGGTGGTGTGCAGAACCCCCTTGGGCTTTCCGGTCGACCCGGAGGTATAGAGAATGAAGAGCGGGTCTTCCGCGCTCATTTCTTCCGGCACGCAGGTGGCGGCGGCGTCTTCGGCGGCCTCGTGATACCAGATGTCCCGGCCGTCTTCCCAGGCGATGTTACTGCCCGTGCGGCGCACCACAAGAACATGCTCCACGTGATCGCATTGTTTCAGCGCTTCATCGGTGTTGGCCTTCAGCGGAATTTTTCTGCCGCCGCGGATGCCCTCGTCAGCGGTAATCACAAAGGTGGATTTGCAGTCGTTGATCCGGCCTGCAAGGCTGTCGGGGGAAAAACCGCCAAAGACCACTGAGTGCACCGCGCCGATGCGCGCACAGGCAAGCATCGCATAGGCCGCTTCAGGGATCATGGGCATATAGATGGTAACGCGGTCGCCTTTTTTAACGCCGTTCGCCTTCATGACATTCGCCATGCGGCACACATCGTCATGCAGTTCCTGATAGGAAATGTGTTTGGAATCCTTGGGGTCGTCCCCTTCCCAGATGATCGCCGTGTCATTCGCCTTGCCCGGCAGGTGCCGGTCGATGCAATTAGCGCTCGCGTTCAGCGTCCCGTCTTCGTACCAGCGGATGTGCAAATCCTTCGCGTCAAAGGACACGTCCTTGATCTTGGAATAGGGTTTGATCCAGTCGATGCGCTTGCCCTGTTCCGCCCAAAAGACCTCCGGGTTTTCCACCGACCGTTTGTACATCTCGGCATAGGTCGCCTCGTCGATATAGGCGGATTTGGCCCAGCCGGCGGGGACGGGGATCAGATCGGGTTCGGGATGGGTGTTCATCTCGCGGCCTCCTGCGGGAACGGTATGGAATTTCAGCCAATTCTTTAGCAGTTGCGGCGGACGGGCAAGCCCTTGCGGTCATGGGCCGCGTGAGGCTATTCCTGACGCTTCCGTGACACATGAGGCATTCCATGCAGCTGCATCAATCCACTTGGGCCGAAGTTGAAAAATATCTCGATGGGTCCAAGGGCATCATCATTCCCGTGGGCTCCACCGAACAGCACGGGCCCAATGGGCTTTTGGGGACGGATGCGATCTGCCCCGAGGTAATTGCGAAACACGCGGGCGATGACAGCGGCATCCTGGTGGGCCCCACGTTCAACGTCGGCATCGCGCAGCACCATATGGCGTTCACGGGCACCATCACCTTGCGCCCCTCCACCATGATCGCGGCCATGACCGATTGGGTGGCGAGCCTTCGCCGACACGGTTTTGAAAACATCTATTGGCTCAATGGCCATGGCGGCAATGTCGCCACCATCAACGCGGCATTTGCTGAGATCTATTCCGATGGCAGCCTGGACACGTCAGACCCCGAAGGCAGCAATCGCCCGCCCCTGAAACTCAAGCTCATGAATTGGTGGGAACTGCCGGGCATTTTTAACATGTGCAAGCAGATGTACCCCGAAGGTCATGGCAGCCACGCCACGCCCTCGGAAGTTTCCGTCACCTATTACGCCTATCCTGATGCGGTGAAGGATGTGGAGATGTCGCCCAAGATCGCGCCCAATGGGCCCATCCGGGATGCGGCCGATTATCGCCGCCGTTTTCCCGATGGGCGCATCGGCTCGGACCCCAGCCTCGCGAGTGTCGAAGACGGCGAAAAACTCGTCAAAGCGTCGGCCAAGGCGCTGGTTGCGGATTTCACAAAGTTCTGCGAGGTGGCAGGTTAGTCCCGTACGGCTTCTATTGCGACTGCGAGGTCGACAAGCTGTGTTGCAAGTTTCGCTTTTGCAGTTTGGGGAAGATATTCCAACAATCTTGTTTCCTGAGCAACGACGGCCTTGAGCGCGCGTCGCGTGACTGTCCGTCCTGCCGGTGTTAGGCGACACAGGCGGCGGCGGCGGTCTGCGGTATCGGCTTCGGCTTGAACCAGGCCTGCGGCGATAAGTCGATCAACAATCTTGGTCATTCCGCCTGACGAAAACAACAGGGCGCGATTGAGCTCCTTCAAGGACAAGTGCCCGCCCTTTTCGCACAGCAAGAGCGATTGCAGCACCTCAAACTCTGCCTGTGTCAGGTCATGCGGCTCCAATGCCGCGGCTGTGGCTTCGGATAGGTGACGGACAATCCGGTAAAGGGGGACGACCATGCGGGCGGTCTCGCTTCCCTCGGCGTCTGAGGTCGCAGTTGTCCGTTCCAATATCCAGGATGTGCTGCCGCGTTTCATGCCTTGCGCTCCTCTCATCTTGTTTGCTGATCGTATTCGAAAAATAGTTGACGTGGAAGGCAAATCCGAATACCTTCCAAGGAAGGTAAAATTGGAAGGCGTCAATATGTTTCGCACGACATGGATATTCGACGTTGACCCGTCAAAGCAGGCAGCATTCGAAGCTATGTATGGTCCAAAAGGCGACTGGGTGCGACTTTTCGAAAAGTATGAAGGCTTCAAGGAGACGGTGTTGCTGCGTGAAGCAGAGGGTGGTTCGCGCTACGCGACGATTGATGTCTGGATCTCTGCCGTGGCCTACCAGAACTTTCTTGATCGTGCGGCTGGGGAATACAAGGCCCTTGGGAAACGCGGCAAGACGCTCGTGACCGGTATGGTTCATGCGGGGCAGAGCGCATGATCGTGAATGGTTGGACCTTTCTGGCGTTCGCTGCGGTGGGGGAAGTCGCCTTCGCGGCCCTTTTACCCGCGACGCAAGGCCTCTCAAGGCTCTGGTCGACTTCGGCGGTGATCGCGGTGGGCTGGGCTACGACCTGGGCATTGTCAAAGGCGATGCAGGTTCTCAATCCAGCGATCTCCTATTCGGTCTGGGTAGGGTGCGGCATTGTCGGGGTAGTCATGACATCGACACTTCTCCATAAGCAACCTGTGGGCGGCGTCCAGCTGGCGTGCATCTCACTTATTCTTGTGGGGGTGATCGGCTTGAAGCTTCTTGGCACTACGGAAATAGGTTAAGGCCGCGCGCTTTAACCCTGAATTTGTCAAGCTTACCCTATACTTCGGCTCGGCTGGTGGCTCTTACCGATTTGCGGCACACTGGCGCCAGAGACGGACGGACGGGGACAACGGGTTTGCGCACCCATTACTGCCGAAATTGCGGATCGCCCTTGCGCGGCGCCTTTTGCCACAGCTGCGGGCAGAAGGACGATGACTATCGCCGTCCGCTGCTGACTCTGTCGAATGAATTTCTGGGTGACGTCTTTCAGTGGGACAGCCGCGTGTTGCGGTCCATCATTCCATTTCTTCTTATGCCGGGTAGCTTGACGCGCGCCTACATGCGCGGGCGGCGGCAACAATATATTTCGCCGCTACGACTTTATCTTGTCATCAGCATCGTCTTTTTCATTGCGCTAGGGGTGAGCGACCGCGCCATCTTCGGCTTTGCGGGGCCGCAGCCACGCAACCTCGTCGAAGACTTTCCGAACATTGCTGCCGACTTGGAAGGTGTCGCGCCGGAATACCTTTCCTATACGCCCGATGAAAATCTGTTCGGGCGGCAGGTTTCTTTCGCCATGTTCATCGATCCCGCAACGATGATCGCCGCACCGGCTTTGCCGACCGAACGAATTGAAGAGCTATTTTCACGTTCGGAGCAGGGGCAGAGAAATTTCAACCAGATCCGACCCTTCCTGATTGGCTACAATCAGGCGATGGAAGATCCGCGCATCTTCAACGACGTCATGCACGACGGCGTGCCCTTGCTGATGGTGGTGCTGGTGCCGATCTTTGCCTTGATCATGGGCGGGCTCTATGTGCGGCGGCGTGTGTGGTTCATCGACCACCTCGTTTTCTCGCTGCATTACCACAGCTTTCTGTTTGCCGTGCTGCTGCTCATGCTGGGGCTCGCGCGCTTGACCGGCACGACTTTTCAGGGGGCGGGCGCCATCGGGTTTTTTCTCGGGCTGATGGGGGTCTATCTGTTCATCGCCATGCTGCGCACCTATCGCGGCGGCATATTCAGAACCGCGATCAAGTTCATGATCCTGGGCGGGGTCTATTTGAATGTCTTTGCGGTGGCGCTGTTTCTCTATACAGCGTTCAAGCTTTCGCAACTGACGTAGGAAACACGGCGGGCGACTAAAGCCCGCCCATCTTGCGGACAATCTTCCACTCTGCTGCCGTTACGGGCTGAACCGAGAGCCGCGTATTGTTGACGAGCACCATATCCTTGAGCTTGGGTTCCGCCTTTGCGTCATCAAGCGTGACGGGCTTGGGCAACGCTTCCACCGCCTTCACCGTCACCAATCCGAACTTGCCCTTCTCGTCGGTGGGGTCGGGCTCATATTCCTTGATCACTTCGACAACGCCGACGATGCGCTTTTCATTCACTGAGTGATAGAAGAACCCCAGGTCCCCGCGCTTCATGGCGATCATGTTGTTGCGCGCCTGGTAATTGCGCACGCCGTCCCATGGCTCGCCCTTCGCGCCGCGCTTCACCTGGTCGTCCCAGCCCCAGGTGCCGGGTTCGGATTTGAACAGCCAATAATTCACGGGCGGCCCTCCAGCGCACCCAGCGTCCATTTCCAGGGGTAGATCTCAGTGCTTTGGAACAGCCCGGCCCGCGCATAAGGGTCGAGCGCCGCCCATTGCTCCGCCGTCGCTTGATCGGCGCAATCGACGATCAGCATGCTGCCCATGGGCTTGCCGTCTTCGCCGAGCAAGGGCCCCGCGACCTTCAACGTGTCGCCGGAGGCATCGAGAAACTCAAGATGGGCTTCGCGTGTTTCAAGACGCAGGTTGAGCGCGCCAGGTTTGTCCTTGGCGTAAATAACGAAGAGCATAAAAGTCCTATTCAGCTGTAAAGGGCCGCGCGAGCAATTCTTCGATGGCGGTCGCCACGTCAATACGCCCGCTGACGATTTTCGCAACCGCGACGGAGATAGGCATTTCCACCCCGCGCGCTTCGACAACCCGTTCGACCGCGCCCGCGGTGGCGACGCCTTCGGCGACGGATTTTTTCCCCGCCAGCGCCTCGTCCATCGTCTTGCCGGACCCAAGCGCAAAGCCCAGGGAATAATTGCGCGACTGATGTGACGTGCAAGTAAGGATGAGATCCCCGAGCCCCGACAGGCCGGCGAGGGTTTCAAGTTCCGCCCCCCAGCTGGTGCCCAGGCGCACAATCTCGGCAAAGCCGCGGGCGATCAGTGCGGCGCGCGCGGAATCGCCAAGTTGGCAGCCATCGACAATACCGCAGGCGATGGCCATGACGTTCTTGACCGCGCCGCCGATCTGCGCGCCGGTCACGTCCGCCGAGTAATAGGGCCGGAAGGAGGGCAGGCCGAGCGCGGCGACCAGCGCCTGTCCCAATGTCTCGTCGGCGCAAGCCAGCGTTACGGCGGTGGGCAGACCGCTCGCCACATCGGCGGCAAAGCTGGGCCCCGACAGAACGGCGGGTTCGGCCTGGCTCATGCCTTCGGCCAGCACATCGCTCATCAGCTCCAGAGTTGTCATCTCGATCCCTTTGGAACAGATGACGGCCGGGGTGCCGGCTTTGATGTGGGGCGACAGGTCCTTCAGCGCCGCGCGCAGGTGCTGTGCGGGCACCACCATCAACAGCGCGTCACAGGCGCCAAGCTCGGCGTAATCGCTCGTCGCGCGAATGCTCGAATCGAGGGCCTGGCCGGGAAGGAAAATTGTGTTCTCGTGGTCACTGTTGATGGCCTCGACCACCTCACTTTCCCGTGCCCACAGCAGGGTGTCGCGCCCGGCGCGTGCTGAAACAGTAGCCAGTGCGGTGCCCCATGCACCGGCACCTACTACGCCAACCCTTTGAATCCCCTTGCTCAACGGCAACCCTCCCCAGGACGCTCGGATGACTTTTTGCACTGCAATATCAACATGCTGCACCGCAACTTAGAAATACTGAAGGATTTATTGATCATTCACATTAATCGGCTTATCTTTTGGGCATGCAGTGCAAGAAAACTATGCGCGAGAAAATCCTGAAGGCGGCCATGGAGCGGTTCCTCCATTACGGCTACCCGAAAACCACGATGGCGGAGATCGCGGCCGACTGCAACATGTCGCCCGGCAACCTGTACCGGTACTTCCCGGGCAAGCTGGACCTCGCCCATTCCATTGCCGAGTTCTATGCCCAGGAAACGCAGGACATGCTCCGCGACATTGTGCGGGACAAGACGCTCAGCCCCTTGGAAAAGCTGCGGAAATACCACTTCGAGATTCTGCGCCACACCTATCATCAGCTCGAGAAAGACCCAAAAGTCTATGAAATGGCGCAGATCCTGAAGAAGGAGCGGCCCACGTTCTCGAACGAGCAGATGGCCAAGGAACGCGCCCTGATGAGCGAGATTCTGGCGGCCGGCAACGCGGCTGGGGATTTCGATATCAAGGACATTGTCTTTGTGGGCGAGATGATTCAAAGCGCCACCATGAAATTCAAGTACCCGCAGCTCTGGTCGGCCCTGACCCTTGAGAAGCTCGAGCGGGAGCTTACGGGCGTTCTCGACCTCATTTTGAGCGGTATTGCCCCCAAAGCCGTGAATGATTCAGCGGGCCAACCCACCCAGACCGCGGTAACAGCCTAGGTTTTCCCCCAGATTTCTGCCGATTTTTTGTCGATATGACCTCAGCGCATGCCTGACTGCCCAAAAAATACTGAACAAAATCGATTTCGTTCATTGTTTTTCGTTCAGCCCCTTGCTATATTGGTTTCATCGGGGCTGACGAAGGCGGCAAGACCTTCCCCAGCCCCCAAGAATTGGAGCTCCCCAAAAGGGCTCAAGAGGAAAGGCGAGAGCAATGATTTACCGACTGACGACATGGATGACTGGTGCGTCGCTCACGGTTTTTGTGGCGGCAATGACCCTCGAAGCGGTCCTGCACTACGGCACCCTCTAAGAAGACGAATTCATCGGCCCAACCGATGACCAGGCCGCCGGGCCTCCATACCCCTCCCAAGCGGGGTCCGGCGGCGGTTTTCTTGGAAAGACCTGGGACCGACGAGAGAAGTTTCCTCCGCCCGCATCCCTCAGGCCATTTTCAGTTCCGTCAATGGCCAGCGGGCTCTGGGCGGGGCATTGAGCGACCCCATCCTCCCCGATGATCCCGTAAGGGATAATTGCTCAAGCCCCGCCCAGCCAATCATCGCCGCATTGTCCGTACACAGCTTTGGCGGCGGCACACTCAAGACAAACCCCATTTCCCCCGACAATTGATCCATGGCCCCGCGTACGGCCTTGTTCGCGGCGACCCCGCCAGCGAGCACCAACGTGCGCGCGGCGTCGGGGTGATCTTCAATGAACTTTTCCATGGCCCGGCGCGTCCGGTCGATCAGGCAGTCGGCCACCGCTTCCTGAAAGGCGGCGCAAAGATCAGCCTTGCCTTGCATGTCCAGGGGCCCCGCCTCTTCGGCCGCATGGAGCACCGCGGTCTTCAGCCCGGAAAAAGAAAAATCGCAATTGTCCCGGCCCTTCATGGGGCGGGGCAGGGCAAAGCGTTTGGCCTCGCCCGTGGCGGCGCAGGCCTCGACCGCGGGCCCGCCGGGAAAGCCCAGCCCCAGCATCTTTGCGACTTTATCAAAGGCCTCCCCCACCGCGTCGTCGATGGTGGTGCCCAGCAGGCGGTATTGGCCCACACCCTCGACCGCCAGCAATTGACAGTGCCCGCCGGAAACCAGCAGCATCAGATAGGGAAAGGGCACATCCTCAAACAGCCGCGCGGTCAGCGCATGGGCTTCCAGGTGATTGATGGGGATGAAGGGCTTGTTCGCAGCGGCAGCGATGCCCTTGGCGGTCATCAGCCCCACTATGACGCCGCCGATCAGCCCCGGCCCGGCGGTCGCGGCGATGGCGTCTACGTCCTCGAGCGTCACATTCGCATCGCGCAGGGCCTCGGCCACCAGCGCATCAAGCCGATCAATATGGGCGCGGGCGGCAATTTCCGGCACCACACCGCCGTAAGGCGCATGCTCGTCGAGTTGGCTGAAAATCACATTGGACAGGATCTCGCGCACCCCGTCCGTATAGCCGCGCACCACGGCAGCGGCGGTCTCGTCGCAGCTCGTCTCAATGCCCAGAACCGTCAGGGGGCTATCGCTTTTTGATGCGCTCAAAGTCGTCTCGACATGTTGGTCCATCCGGGCTAAGCCCGGGCTTGAGAGTTAGGTCGGAGTTAGACGCGGGCGAGGCGTAAATTGCAATCCTCTTTCAAGATCGGTACGCGCGGCAGCCCGCTGGCGCTGTTTCAGGCAAACCTTGTGCGGACAGAGCTTGCCCGCCTTCACGACCTGCCCGCCGACGGGCCGGACAGCCCCTTTGAGATTGTCACCATCACCACCTCCGGCGACCGGATTCAGGATCGCGCGCTGATTGAGGCCGGGGGCAAGGGGCTCTTTACCAAGGAGATTGAAGACGCACTTTTGAGCGGCGCCATCGATTGCGCCGTCCATTCCATGAAGGATGTGCCCACCGCTCTGCCGCAGGGGCTGGTGATGGACGCCATCCTCGAACGCGAAGATGTGCGCGACGCCTGGATCAGCCCCCGGGCGGCCCGGATCGAGGACCTGCGCCCCGGGGCAAAAGTGGGGACCTCCTCCCTTCGCCGTCAGGCCCAGGTGTTGGCGCGGCGGCCCGATCTGGAGGTGGTGGTGTTTCGCGGCAATGTGGAGACACGCCTTGCCAAACTCGCCGAGGGGCAGGTGGACGGAACGCTCCTCGCTGCCGCGGGGCTCAGCCGGCTGGGGCGGCTCGATGTGGCGACCCGCCTGATCCCGGTGGACGAGATGCTGCCCGCCGTAGCGCAGGGGGCCATTGGCGTTGAAATTCGTGAGGGCGACAAGGCCGCCCAGGCGATGGTCGCCCCTCTTAATCATGAGCTCACGGAACGGGCGGTCCGCGCGGAACGCGCCTTCCTGGCCGAACTCGACGGATCCTGCCGGACGCCGATCGCCGCTTTGGCGGTTTTTGAGGGCCCGGACACGCTAACCCTGTCGGGGAAGGTGCTTTCCCCGGACGGCAAAACCATTTATGACATCCGGCGGTCCGGCGCGGGTTCGGCGCCCGAGGATTTGGGGCGATCGGCCGGGTTGGATCTTAGAGGGCAAGCGGGGAACGCATTCTTCGCTGAGATATTGAAATTGAGCCAGCAAGCGGGTTCTTGAGGGAGATTTGATAGTGCGCGTAGTCATCACTCGAGCGGAAAACGAAGCGCTTCGTATGGCGCAGTCGGTTGACGGCATCGGTTGCACGCCGCTTGTCGCCTCCATGATGGATATTGAATTGAGTGACAACCCGATCGACCTGACCGGTTTTCAGGGCGTCATTGTAACCAGTGGCAACGCCGTGCGGGCCCTTGAAAAAGGCAACGAGGATCGCGACGTGCCGGTCTACTGCGTCGGCCCACAGTCGCGCAAACTTGCTGAGAGCTTGGGTTTCAAGAACGTCAGTAATTCCTTTGGCGGCGCCAAGAACCTGCCGATCTTCTTGCATCGGGAAACATCGCCCCAGAAGGGACCGCTGCTGTTTCTTCATGGCGGCAATCTCTCGGGCAATCCGATCCAGGACGTCCAAAGGGCCGGCTTCCGCGTTCAGGGGCGCAAGGTTTATGGCACCGCGCCGATCAAAACCCTGCCCGATGACGTGCGTGCCGAGTTTGAAAAGGATGTTCCGCCCGAGATTGTGACCTTCATGTCCATCCGGACGTTCAAATTGTTCCGCGATGTGATGCAGAACGAGGGCCTGCTGCCCAAGCTGCGCGACAGCATGGCGGTCTGCATCAGTCCGGCGGTTGCGGATTTCGCGCGCGAGATTCGATGGAAGAAAGTCTTCACCGCTGCCGATATGACCGGCCCGGCAATTTTGGAAAAGATTACCGAGCTGAAGGAAAGCGCGGGCGCCCCTTCTTGAGTTGCGTCTGCAATCCGAAAAATGGTGAAGTGTCGCAACGGCGCTTTACAAACCTGATATGGATTGCGGCATGACCGACGACAGCGCAAAAAAATCGGACGATCAGACCACAACCGCTTCGGAAGAAGCAGGCGAGGCCCCTGCGGCGCCAAAGGCCTCGCGGCCTTTCGACGTTTTCACGATTTCCCTTGCCGCGGTACTGGGCGCGGCCCTTGCCCTTATCCTTCAGTTTGCATTGACCATGGGCGGTGTCTGGCCCGGTGGCGCGACAACGGGCGCCGGGGGCGGCAGCGTAGACCTTGCGCCGCTTGAAAGCCGTCTTGCCGCGCTGGAGCAGGCTGGCCCAACGGGGGCGGGCACTTCGGACGCTGACATCGCGGACCTGCGGCAATCCGTTTCCCGTTTGCGCGATCAGGTGACGCGCCTTGAAAGCCAGCCGCGCGACAATGGCGCGGCGCCGGACCTCAGCGCGTTTACGCGCATGGTCGAGGACCTGGAAACCCAGCTTGACGGGATTGATGCGCGCACCGCCGTTGTCGAAGGCCGCGTGCCTGCCGATCTCGGGGTGCAACTGGCGGGCTTTGCGGATCAGGCCGCGCTCGACGATGTTGCGGCCCGCCTGATCCAGCTCGAAGAAGACTTTGAAATGAACGACACGCGCCGCGCCGCCATGGGCCTGGGCCTGGCGCAGCTCGCGCGTGCGGCGGGGGGCTCGCGACCCTTTGACGAAGAACTTGCCGCCGTGACTTTGTTGCGGCCCGACGATGCCTTGGTGGCGCAGCTGGCGCCCTTCGCCGAAGACGGCGTGCCGACCCTCGCCATGTTGCAGGCGGACTTTCCCGCCGTCGCCCGCGGCGTGGCGCGCGCTGCGCAAACACCGGAAGAACTCACAGCCTGGGGTAGGGTCTGGGCGTGGCTCGGCCAGTTCATCTCATTCCGTCGCACGGGCGAAACCGACGGCGAAAGCGCGGCGGCCATTTTGGCCCGGGCGGAACAACGCCTTTCCGAGGGCGATCTCGATGCCGCACTTGATGAAATGAATGCCTTGCCGCCTTCGGCGCAGGAGGCCGCCGCCGAATGGGTTGCGCGAGCCGAAGCGCGTGTTGCGCTTGACCAGGTCATCACCGCGCTCTCGGCGGAAATCATCGCCGAGCTGAGCGCGGATCGGTAGACGCCATGGCACGCGCGATTTTCATCTTTCTTGTCGCGGCGCTGATCGCGGGCTTTGTAGTTTGGGTGGTCAGCTATCCCGGTTGGGTCACGGCCGACTGGCTCGGCTATCGCTTCGAAGCGCCCATGAGCGTGACGGTCCTCGCCCTCGTTGCGCTTTTCACCGTTCTCTATTTTCTTCTGCGCCTTATTCACACCATCGCCAGTGGCCCCGATGCCGTGCGGCGGGTTTATGAAAAGCGTCAGACCAAACGCGCGAATGCCGCGCTGACCCAAGGGCTTGCCGCCGCCGCGGCTGGGGATGCGCATCTTGCCCATCGCGAAGCGGCGCGCGCGGGACGCCTTGCCAAGGATGGCCCGCTCGCGCAGGTGCTCGCGCTCGAAGCCGCCATGCTTGAAGAACGCGACCGCGACGTGGCCGCTCTTGCGCCGGGGCTTCTCAATCATCCGGAGACGGAGCTTCTGGGCCGGCGCGCGCTTTTTGATCTTGCCCGCAAGAGCCACAATTGGGCCGGCGAGGTTGATCACGCCGAAGCAGCATTCGAAACACACCCCGCCGCCGGGTGGGCCGCCGAAGCCTTGCTTGCCGATGCGATCCGTCACACCGATTGGGACCGGGCGCGGTCGATCCTTGCGCGCGGCGGCCGGGCTGGTTCGTTCACCAATGGACGCGCGGCGCATATCAAGGCCGCACTGATGCTGGCAGAGGCGCAAGACCTCGCCGCAAAGGGCGATACGGGCAAAGCCGCTGCGCTCGCGCGCAAGGCCTGGGAAGCCGATGACACCCTTGCCGCTGCTGCAGTGTTGCGGGCTGAGCTTTTGGAAGGGGCGGGCAAGCCCAAGGCGGCGCGCGATTTTGCCGAACGGGTCTGGCCCGTGCGGCCGCATTCCACGCTGGGGCGCGTCATTGCGGCACCCGAAGGCGATGAAACCCATGACGATGTGCTTGCCCGCGTGCGCGCTGTTGCCAGCGCCAATCCCGATCACATCGAAAGCCGCTTGCTGGTGGCCGAAGCAGCCCTTGCCGCGCGCGACGTGACGGCGGGGCGCGATGCCCTGAAGCCGCTATTGGAAACCGGCGGCTCGGCCCGCGCTTATGCGCTGATGGCGGCGCTCGACCGCGCGGAACATGGCGCGGCGGCTGACCCCGAAGAATGGATCGATCTTGCCCTGGCTGCGCCGCGCGATGCGGTGTGGGTGTGCGGGGCGTGCGGCTATCGCGCGCCGACCTGGCATGGCGCATGCCCTCGCTGCGCGCGCGTTGCAACAGCGGCCTGGGCCACGCACGATGAAGAAATTACCGATGCGCCCGCCGCACCTGCTGCGCCCAGTCCCGCGTCTGAGCCGCAACCCGCCACGGAACAAGCTGCCGCGCCTGCGCCGCGCGTGGCCCCTGTGGTTGCCGCCGCCGCACCAGCGCCAGATGCGACAGATACAGATGACGCTGCGCCCGCCACAGCGCCCATCCCCGATGATCCGGGTACGGATGATGCGGAGGACGAGGACCGGGAATGGTAAGCCGCGGTCTTCGGTTTGTATCCCTTTCCATTATTGCGGTTCTGATTGGGGCGGTGATTTTTTCCATCCGTCTCGATACGTCCTTTGATGCCCTGCAGCAGGACTATGGCGGCGAGCTGACCACCTATCTGCCGCTTGCGTCCGGCGCGCGCGCCCACTACCGCGACGACGGCAATGCGCAAGGCCGCGCGGTTGTCTTGCTGCACAGTGAAGGGTCCTCGCTTCAGGAATGGGACGGCTGGGTGCGCCAGATGGGCGATACCTACCGGTTGATCCGTATCGATCTGCCCGGGCACGGGCTCACCGGCCGGGTGCCGGGGGACGATTATTCAAGGCGGGCCATGGCGTCTTTCGTGCTGGATGCGGTGAATGCGTTGGGGCTCGACCAATTCGTCCTGGTGGGCGCGGACATGGGCGGCGGCGTCGCCTGGGAATTTGCGCGGGCACACCCCGAACGGCTCAGCCACATGGTCCTGCTCGCGCCGACAGGGGTCGGTTATGTGCCCGAGGATCAGCCGCTGGCGGTCATCGCCGCGCGCAATCCCCTGACTCGGCCTCTGGCGCGCTGGATTTTTCCGCGCTGGGCGGCGGCCAACGCGCTCTACAAAAGCTTTGTGGACGACAATCACGTTACCGACGCGATGATCGACCGGCGCTGGCGGCTCGCCCGCCTCTCCGCCAACCGCGTCGCCACCGTGCGGCGCCATGCCTTGCCGGATGAGGTGCCCTTGCGTGAATTTGACGGGGCGATCCATGTGCCCACGGTCGTTCTGTGGGGGGAGGAAGACCAGATCCTGCCCCTGGACCGGGAGCGGGTGGAATGGGACCTGCGCACCAAGTTCGCGGGGGGCCCGGACGAAAACCCCCTCTATACCTTTTCCGGGGTGGGCCACTTTCCTCACGAGGAGCAGGCCCTGTTTTCCGCCGCTTTCGCCGCCAACTTCATCGAGACCCATTCGGACCCGGAAAATGCTGAATAGCGCTTGCGATTCTTAATCATTTCCGCATATGGTCCCGCCCCGTGCCCAAGGGCACGCGCCAAAGGCGGGCCGCTTTAGCTCAGTTGGTAGAGCACATCATTCGTAATGATGGGGTCGGGTGTTCGAATCACCCAAGCGGCACCACTTTCCTGATTTCACGCGAATTCGCTACGCTCACGCTCCAATGGGGCGGGCTGACTGCTTGGCTCTTTCTAGGGTGTCTGGGCAGATCTATATTTGGTGTGGCGGGACCTATGTCCTACAATTCTGGGAATTGGATATGGATTTTGGGGCTTTATGAGACCCAAAGGGATTTGGATCCCTTCCTCTATATTCAAGCGACCTTGGCTATCAAATTCTACCAAATTTGGCACTGTAGGTACTTTGATTGTCACTCTTGCTATCGAAATTATTTTGAATATATAAAATAGGTGAGTTTGATAATCAAAAAAGGTGAAACTCGGTGGCCAAAACCGTTAACGAAATACTGGATATGTCAGACGCCGTAAACTACCACCACGGCCAGTTTCCTCCTCGGAACATCAACTACCAAAAATTGATAAGCCCCTTGGCTCGGGCGTCATCGACCATCGCCCGCTACGACCAGATGCTCAAGGCGATGCACAACAGTGAGATACTCCTGACGCCGCTTCGGAGCCAGGAAGCTGTCGTCTCCTCCCGCATGGAAGGGACAATAAGCACTCTGGACGAGGTGTTACGGTATGACGCCGAACAAGAAGAAGATGGCTCATCGATCCACAAAGCATACCGGCACGAAACCATTGAAGTGTGGCTGTATGGACGTGCCCTCAGAACGGCTCAAGCGAATATCGAAAAGGGAACCCCTATCTCAAGCTGGCTAATACGCACCACGCACAAGCAGCTTTTGGGGTATGGACGGGGAGCATCGAAAAGCCCCGGCGAATTTAAGAAGGAACAAAACTATTTAGCCGACCAGGCGCGTCGCAAGATACTCTTCCAACCAATAGACCCCGAGCATCTGCAGGACGGATTGGATCGTCTGTTCACATACATTGACGACCCCTCAATCGAAATCCTTATCAGGACAGCTGTCGCCCACCTTGAATTCGAGGCCCTCCACCCGTTCAAGGATGGAAATGGCCGGATTGGTCGCATGCTCATCACGTTGATGCTCTGGCACTATGGAATTCTTTCTGCTCCGCACTTCTACGTTAGCGCATACTTCGAACAGAATCGTGATGAGTACATAGATACGATGCGAGAGGTATCGAAGACTGGAGATTGGACAGACTGGATCATCTTCTTTCTTGATGGGTTGGATCAACAGGCAAGGGAAAATCTATTGGTCGCCGAAAAAATACGTGAACTGTATGAGTCCATGAAGGAACGGCTTCGCGAAGAACTGTCGTCCAAATGGAGCACCATGGCTCTGGATTTTCTTTTCGAACGACCTGTCTTTCGAAACAATGTATTTACAAACAAATCTGGGATTCCACCGCAAACGGCCCACCGGTTCACTCGGCAACTACTCGAAGCAGGAATACTGAGAATGATCGATCCCGCATCTGGTCGCCGACCGGCAATGTATTCCTTTGAACCTCTGCTAAAACTGGTTCGCGGATAGAAACCGAACCTCACGGCAAGTCGGCCGCCGTCTCGCTCACCAGATCGCGGGCTACTTCTTTCAGCGCTTCGAGATGTTCGGCGCCTGCTTTCTTGGCTTCGGCATAGATGCGCAATTGCCGGTCTGCGCTGGTGCCGCGATCAAGGATCGTGCGCGCGTGGAGGATCTCTTTCACGCAGCCGAGCGCCTCGGCGTCTTCCTTGAGGGCTTCCAGCATTTCTTCTATCAGCGCCTCATAGGTCGTGCTTTCGCGCTTGCCGAGATCGATCAAACTGCCGGCCGTGCCGTGACGCTGAGCAAGCCAGCGGTTTTCCTTTACCAGCACGCGCGGATAAATGCGCCAGCGCTGGTTCGCTTTTTTCAGCCGCACCAGCATGCGCATGATGCATTGGTAAAGCGCGGCGATGCACAGCGCGTCTTCAAGCCGTGTGCAGACATCGGTAATGCGCATCTCCAGCGTTGGAAAGCGCGCGGAGGGACGCAGATCCCACCAGATTTTTGACGAGTCTTCCAAAATGCCCGCATCGATCAGGTGATTGACCACCGCTTCGTATTCGCTCCAGCTGTCGAAGTAATCGGGAATACCCGTGCGCGGCATGCCGTCGAAAATCGTCAGCCGCGACGACTTCATGCCCATGTCGTGCCCGCCCCAGAAGGGGGAGGAGGTCGACAGCGCCAGAAGGTGGGGCAGAAAATACGTCGCCTGGTTCATCAAATCGATGCGCAGCTCGGGGTCTTCGATGCCGATGTGCACATGCATGCCGCAGATCAGCATGCGGCGGATCACGCCGCCCATGTCACTGTCGAGCCGGTCATAACGTTGTGCGGCGGTGTGATGCTGCTGGTCCCATTGGGCAAAAGGATGGGTCGAGGCCGCCATCAGGCGCATGCCGTGATGTTCGGCAATACGTTTCAGGGTGCGGCGGAAGGCGATGAGGTGGGGCCGTGCATCGGCCGGGTTCGAACAGACGGGCGTACCGATTTCCACCTGGCATTTGAGGAACTCCGGCGTCACCCGTTCGCCCAGCGCGTCTTTGCATTCGCGCATGAAGTCTTCAGGTGGCTCGGAAACAAGGTCGAAGGTTTCCGGATCGACCAGAAGATATTCTTCCTCGATCCCGATGGTCAGCGCTGGGTCCATGCGGGAAGCCCCCTCATTCATGGGACGGCCCGCGCAGCGCAGGCCCTTAAACCGTCTCGCGTTCCATCAAATCGCCAATTGCAGCGGCAAGCAAGCGCGACATGTCTTGTGCGCTGGTTTCATCCTGCAAAAGATCCTGCCGCACCTCCAGGGTAAGGTGGCGCGCGCCCAGCGGCTTGATGTGCCGGTCGACCGTGTAGTTGAAGCCCCGCGCGTCATAGGGCTCGTTGTCGCCGACGCGCAAATGGGGCGCGTGGACCCCCGCGGCCTTGATAAAGCCTCGCGCGGTGGGTTCGTCATGGGCCCACAAAACGCCCAGATGCCACGGGCGGTCTTCGTGGGCGACATGAAGGCGCGGGGTGAAGGAATGGACGGAAACGAGCAGCGGGTCGTCGAAGGCCCTCCGCGCGGCGTCAATCTCTTCGGCCAACGCAAGGTGATAGGGCTCAAAGAAGCGCGTGATGCGTTCTTCCCGGTCGGTGGCGGACAGGCCCTTGTTGCCCGGCACTTCGATGCCGTCGCTGACTTCGGGGATGTGATCGGCGCGATCCATGGACCGATTGGGGTCCACAAGCAGCCGAGAGAAATCCGAACAGATGGCGCGCGCCTTGAACGTCGCGGCCAGCGAAAGGGTCAGGTCCTTCGCACCGATGTCGTGGGCGATATGGGTGCGCAGATACCGCTCGTCCAACCCCAGCGCGTGGTACTCCCGCGGGATGGTGGCGGTGGCGTGATCACAGAAAAAGAAGATCGGCGTCTCGCCGAAGGCGCCGAATGTATCGAAGACGTTGTCAAAACTCATGGGAGGGAATGTAGGGAGAAGGGGGCCGAAAGGCGAGGGGCAAAAGAGGGCTTTCCCGCCCCCTTTTGCCGCATTGGTTACGACCCGTGGCTTAATAGTCGTTGATGTCCTTGGCCTGATCGGCGCTCCGGTCGTGATACGGCAGGAACCTCTTGATCAGGAACCAGTTGGCCGCGGTTAGGACCGCGAGCATGAGCAACGCCAGGGCGAAGGGATATCCGGTGGCGGTCAGAACGCCGCCAAAGATCCAGACGACCAACGCGACTTCCAGCCCGGCGAGCCCTAGGCCGAGGAAGAAATATCCCGGCAGGACCACCTCGATGGCGGCGAACACGATGCCGGCAATCGCCCAGGCAAAGGGATCGAGCATCCATCTGACAAACAGGTCATTCATTACGCACCTCCTTTGGCACTTTAGCTGTGATGCCGGTTCTCGCCCAGCTTAGCCTTGCGCCTTGGTTAGAAACTGCTTCAGCGGATCGCTGAAGGCATCGGTCAGGCTGCCGGGCAGAAGCACGAACTTGGCATTGCTCGACGCGCCGATGGCGGTGATGCCTTCGACCTGCCGCTTGGCAATCTCGAACTGAATGGCGCGTTCGCCATTGTTCTCGATCGCGGCGGCAACCGTCTCCGTCGCATAGGCGTCGGCTTCGGCTTGAATGCGCCGGGCTTCGGCAATGCGTTGCGCGGTATAGAGCTCAGCATCTGCTTCAAGCTCCTTGGCGCGTTTGACGCCTTCGGCACGTGCAACGGTGGCGCGACGTTCCCGTTCGGCGTTCAGCTGTTGCAGCATGGCGTCGCGGGTTTGCGCGTCCAGGTTCACGTCGAGGATTTCCGCCCGCGTGATCTGGATGCCCCATTCGTCGGTCGCTTCGGCAAGGTGTTCCTTGATCTGCAAATTGAGCGCCTGACGGTTCGACTGAACCTCATCCAGCTCGATCTGGCCGATCTCGGACCGCACCAGGCCCGCCACGGTGGTGGCCACGGCGCCGTCGATGTCGCGAATGCGGTAGACGGAATTTTCCGGTCGCACCACGCGATAGAAAACGGCCACCTCGGCGCGCAGGGTCACGTTGTCCTTGGTAATGGCATCCTGCGCGAGATGCGGCAGCTGCCGTTCCAGGATGGATACCTTGTGGCGCACGTTGTCGATGAACGGGGTGATAAAGCTCAGCCCCGGCGTCAACGTGGTCTTATAACGGCCAAATCGTTCCACCACCCATTGCTCGGACTGGGGCACGACCTTCACAATCGACCGGAAGGTCAGAAAAATCAGCGCCGCCAGGGCAATCAGAAAAATAAGTGTCAGGTCCATGGTCAGTCCTTTCATACTGGTTTCGCACATCCTATAGGTGGGGTGCGCAACCTTTCACTGCTATAGCGCGAACCTGCAAATCCGGAATTCTAATTTGCCTTGTCCCCTAGCCTGCGGATTCCTCTAGTTTTCCCCAGAATTCTGGGAATTTAGACCGATTCTGCCCGTAGCGCTTGTGGATAAGCCAGAAGCAACGGGGGATAAGTCTGGGGGCGGTTTGGGGGCGGAGCCGACAACCGGTGGGGGAGCCTTGCCGCCATTTGACTCCAAATAACGTAAATGTGAATGTCCCGGCGCACGAGATGCGCTTCGGGTCGGCAGCCCCCTTTTTCGCCCCCGACCCCCGCGCTCGCCGCCATCGTTTGTTGCGTTTCCAACCTCTTGTTGCGTCGTCGTTTTGCGCTTGGGCCTGGCCCTCGCGGATTGCCCATTTGCCTCCGCTCGGGGGCAAGCATCAACGAAAGGAAACGCACCCAGGATTCCCATCACGGGACCGCAGGCGGGGATCTATCCCAAACTCCCTTCACCACCGGAGAAACCGCTTGCGTGCATGACGCCGGACCCCATCCCTCCCTTTTGTCTCGGGAGGCCCCCAACGCCGGCTTCATGTCCAACGCGGCAGGTACCAAAGACGCTCGGGCCAACTCACGCCAAACCCCCCCCTGGCCCGATCACTCCCGAACTGACGACCTCGGCAGTGAATCAGTCCCCACGATGCGTCACCGCCGCACCCAAAGAAGGCCCGGTCCCTCACCCCCCTGGATGAGCGCCGGGCCTTCATACGTTTGCGGGTGGGCTTAGCGCCGGATCAGCGCCGTGCCGATAAAGCTCAAGGCAAAGATGGAACTGGCGGCCAGCACGATTGCAGGGCCCGCGGGCGCGTCAAAGGCAAAGGACGCGGCAAGGCCCGCAGCGCATGCGGCAAGGGCGATGGCCGTCGCGATGACCGCCATCATGGCTGGGCTGCGCGACAAGGGCCGCGCGGCGGCGGCGGGAATGATCATCAGAGAGATGATCAAAAGTGCGCCCACCACTTGCATGCCCGAGGCAATAACCAGCGCGACGATCAGCATATAGGCAACGCGGATCGCGAAGGTCGGCACACCTTCCACATGGGCGAGGTCGTGATGCACGGTGAGGGAAAGGAGCGGGCGCCACAGCACCGCCATGGCGGCGAGCACTGCCACGGTCACCGCGCCCATGACGGCCAAGTGTGTGCGGCTGACCGCCAGCACGTCGCCGAAGAGATAGGTCATCAGATCCATGCGCACATTGGGCATATAGGCCAAAGCCACGAGCCCCGCCGCCAGCGCGGCATGGCCCAATATGCCGATCAGCGTGTCGGTGGCGAGAATGCGCCGGGTCTCAAGCCCCACCAGCATCAGCGCCACGGCCATGCCGGTCACGACGACGCCCAGCATCAGATTGATGCCGAGGGCGAGGCCGATGGCTACGCCGAGCAGCGCGGCGTGGCTGACCGCGTGGCCGAAAAAGGCCATGCGCCGCCACACGATGAAACACCCCACGGGCCCCGCGACCAGGGCGACGGCAAGGCATGCGAGGGCGGCGCGCCAAACAAACTCACTCATGGTCGGGCCCTCCCGGTCCATGATCCGTATGCGAATGATCGTGCCCGTGCCCGTGATCATGGCTGTGATCGTGGTGGGGATAGACGGCCAGGGTTTCGGCAATGTGCCCGCCGAAGGTATCGCGAAACGCCTGATTGGCAGCGACCGAACGGGGCGCGCCCGAACAAAGCACGCGCCGGTTCAGGCAGATGACGCGGTCGGCCTGGGCCATGACCACATGAATGTCGTGGGAAACGAGCAGGACGCCCGCGCCGGTCTTATCCCTGATGGTGGAAATGAGCTCATAGAGTTCTGCTTCGCCCGCCACATCGACCCCGGCGAGCGGTTCGTCAAGCACCAGCAGGTCGGGCTGGCGCAGCAGGGCGCGGGCCAGCATGACCCGGTGCAGCTCGCCCCCGGAAAGGGTCCCCACTTCGGAGCCGTAACAGCCCTCCGCCCGGACAAGGGTCAGGGCCTCCAGCAGTTCTGCATCGGTGAACCGGCCCGCAAGGCGCAGAAATCCGCGCACATCAAGGGGCAGGGTCCGGTCGAATTCCAAATGCTGGGGGGTATAGCCCACCTTGAGCCCCGGCCGCGCCCATGTGGTGCCGGAGGTCGCGTGTTCGAGCCCCAGAAGGATGCGAACGAGGGTTGATTTGCCCGCGCCGTTGAGGCCGATCAGGGTGACGATCTCGCCCCGTGCGACGGCAAGGTCGACATCCTCAAGGATGATACGCCGACGGGTGGCAAAGCCGACGCCGCGCGCTTCGATCAGCACGTCTTTGTCTTCATTGGAACGGGGCGAGGTTTCGGGCATCACAAGCAGTCGTTGGCGGGGATTGGCGGGGTTTGTTTGTCTGGGCCGGACCCTATATCACGGCGGGAGCTTTGATGACCCAAATTTGTGGCGGTTTCGAATGATGCGTATCGGTGCCCTCGTGGCCCTTTTTCTGGTGGCAGCGCTGGCCGCGTGCCGCCCTCTGGCTGCCGCACCCGATGTGGTGGTGACGATTAAACCGGTCCACGCCCTCGCCGCCGGAGTGATGGCCGGGGTGGGCGAGCCCGCCCTGCTGATGGACGGCATGGTCTCCCCCCACACCTATCAGATGCGGCCCTCCGATGCGGCGATGCTGTCAGGCGCAGACCTCGTCATCTGGGTCGCGCCGACGGTGGAAAGCACCATCCCCGGAACGCTCGGCATGTTGCCCGCAGGGGTGCGCACCCTGGAGCTGATTGAGGCGCCGGGGGTGCGCCTTCTTGCCCTGCGGGAGGGCGGAATGCGCATGGGGGCAGGGGAATCTGATGGTCCGTATACAGAAGATGGTCACGATCATGCACATGAGGGCCCCGACCCGCATATCTGGCTCGACCCAGCCAATGCCATGGCGATCACCGAGGTTTTGGTGGCAGAGCTAAGTGCCCTCGACCCCGAACATCGCGCGACATATGCCGCCAACGGCGCGGCGCAGATCGAACGCCTTCGGGCGCTTGATGCGGAGCTGCGCGCAACGCTCGCCCCTGTCGCGGACCGGCGTTTCATCACCTTCCATGACGGCTTTCAGTACTTTGAGACGGCCTATGGGCTGGGCGGCATCGCCTCTATCGCCCTCAGCCCGGAACGCAGCCCCGGCGGGCGCACGGTTATGGAGCTGCGCCGCGCCATCGAAGATGAAGGGGTCGTTTGCGTTTTTGCCGAGCCCCAGTTCGAGCCTCAGCTCATTGCAACCCTGATCGAGGGGACGGATGCGCGCGCTGGTACGCTCGATCCCCTAGGTGAGGACGTGGCCGCGGGCCCGGGGGCCTATGACGCCCTCATGCGGGCCCTCGCGGTGGACGCCCTGGCCTGCCTTTCAGGGCCCGCCGCCGAGTGATCTCAGGGAAAACGGCCCTGTGCCATTTTGGTCCCGGCTTGGTCTCTGTGACACACGCCATTCGCTACACGGCCCGGTCGCATTGCCCCTAAGGCGTGCAATTAGTGGGGGTGATTAAGCGTATCAATAGGAATGCTGCGCTGCAAACCCCCGATAGAAGCGTGATGTTTTTGCAATAGGTTTCGCAACATCCTTACCCTGCCATTAGGTAGTCGTTGACACTTTTGGTGGAAGCGTGTGCTCTGTTGATTGAGGGATGCTGCCTCATGCGGGGGGTCAGTGCGCACTGCAGCGATCACAACCTTTTCCCGCGTGTTTTGAGGACAGCTATCCGATTCCGTTTGCGACCGGCCCTGGAGCCTTGGGGATGTCGCGGGGACTGACGGGGTCGGTTGAGATAGCGTGGGCTGAGGAGGAATACCTGCCATGGTGAGTCAAACCACCTTTCGGTCGCGTCTGTTGGCGTTAGCAACGGGTGCGGGTCTTGTCGCCGGTCTTTTGGGATCGACCGCGGCACAGGCTGAGCAATATCAAGTCGGTGATCTGGAGATTTTCTTCGACACCACGGTCAGCTTGGGGGCGTCCATGCGGACGTCGAGCCGAGAAACGGCATTCCTGCCTTCGGGCAACGGGGGCCCGCAGGATACGCGGCCGCTGCTGTCGGGCGAGTTGTGTGACACGGTTGACTTCACAATTTCAGGTGGAGCTGTTTGTAATCCACTTGATTTCTCGTTCATTTACACGGGCGGAACGCCAGCCACCGCAACGGTGCCGGATACGGATTTCGCTGATAATTACGACGGCTCGATTAACGGCGACGATGGTCGGCTGAACTTTGATCAGGGCGATTTGATCGGCGCCACGTCGAAAGTCACTCACGACCTGGAAATCAACTGGGAGAACGTGACCTTCTTCACGCGCGCCACGTACTTCTATGACGCGGTGTTGAATGACGCCAATTCCGCCAGCCGTTATGCGCTGGGCGATGATGTGCGTGATGACATTGGCCACGGCTTTGAAATCCTTGATGCCGTCGTCAGCGTCGATTTTGATATTCCTTATGCCAATATCCCGACGACCTTCCGTCAGGGCTACCAAGTGATCAACTGGGGGGAAGCGACCTTCTTCCTCAATGGGGTCAGCTCCATCAACCCGATCGACGTGACGGCGTTCCGCCGTCCGGGGTCGGAAATTCGCGAAGCGCTCGTGCCGGTGCACGCCAGCTTTGTGCAGATGGCGCTTCCTTACGACCTTTCGCTGGAAGCCTTTTATCAATGGGAATGGCGCGGCTATGATCTGGATCCGGCCGGTTCGCCGTTCTCTGGGTCTGATGTTATCCGCCCGTTTGACGGCACGCCTGGCGCCGGGGGCTCCTGGGTTGGCGGCAGCCAGCTTGCTGGCACCTATCGCCGGAACTGCGACCCCTCCGCACTCTATGCCTTCGGTGCCACACCGTTGGGTGTATTGAATGAAATCGGGGTTGGCATTTTTGGCGGTGCTTGGCTCGGTAGCGGGAATGTAGATACGCTGTCGCCGGGCAATTGCACCGGCACCGAAATTGACATGCGGTACGAAATCCCCATCGGCATGAACGAAGAAGTTCGGTTGCGGAACGGCGATCTCAACCATATTCGTCGGCTGGCTGATGAAGAGCCCAGTGACGACGGTCAGTTCGGTGTGGCGCTGCGCTACTATGCTGACTGGGCGAACTCCACCGAATTCGGGTTCTATTTCACCAACACCCACAGCCGCCTGCCTTATGCACAGTTAGTGCCGGTCGGTTCGCAGGTTTTCGTTAGCACAATCGGGCCGACGGCTTCTGCGATTACTCGCCAGGTATGGCCGACGGGTTGTGCGGTAAGCGGGGCGGACTTAGCCTCGCCTGGGTTCCTGTCAACTGGCACATTTGCGCTTTACGATTCCATTTTGTTGGCGCCAGGTGTTACCTATCAGGATGCCTTGGGAACATACACGTTGGACGGTGCCAGCGACCCCGACGGTCTGCTTGCAGCGGCGGCTCCTATTGCAGATGCGATTCTTGCTGGGGCGGGAACGCCCGGCTATACAGGAACGGAATTGCAGGCCGCGCCGGACACGCTCCTCAAGCTCATGCAGATAAACTGCGCGCTTGCAGCGGTTCAATCCGGTGTTGTGGACTTCTCGTTCGATCCGGCGGCGGAAGGTGGGCTCAGTCAATTTGCACCGACCTTGACTTCTGGGGCGGAACTTCTGGGCTATAACGGCTTGCATGGTGTGCGGTTCCAGTATCCTGAAGATATCCGGATGTATGGCTTCAGCTTCAACACCACTGTCGGCACCTGGGGTGTTCAGGGGGAACTCGCCTATCGCGATAACATGCCTCTGCAAATCGACACAGATTCCCTAACCATCGGTTCAGCGACACTGTCCTGCGCGTTCCCAGGCGGTACGGGAGATTTGGGCTTGGTTTTTGAAAGCATGGTCACCCAAACTGGGGCGGCATGTAATCCGTTTAATCGAAGCCCGGAGGCACTGGACGGTTATGTTCGCGAAGAAGTCTTGACTGGTGATCTGGGTACGACGGCGACCTTTACGGCATCAAATCCGCTGATCGCGCTGATGGGCGCTGACCTCGGGATCTTCCTGTCGGAATTCGGCTTTGTCTATGTGCCGGATGCGCCGGCGGAAGGCGACTTCTCGCGTGCGCAGCTGTCAAATACCGGCTGTCAGGGTTCTGATCTGCCGCTCGGCGGGCTTCTGGGCCTGGATTTCCGCACGGGTTGTCGTCCCGATGAATTCTCGTGGGGGTATCTGCTGCTCGGCCGTCTTGATTACAATAACGTGATGGGCGCCTTTACGCTGAGCCCGACCGTCGCCTTCTCACACGATGTTGAGGGGACATCTCCCTCTCCCATCACTAACTATGTGGAAGATACGATGTCGCTGAACCTGTCGGTTGGCATGTCGTACCAAAACACCTGGCGGGGTAGCCTCGGGTATACGAGCTATTTCGGTGGCGGTATCGAGAACAAAGATCGCGATCGTGACTTCGCGAGCATTAGTCTCTCGTACTCGTTCTAAGTAGGCGGGCAACGTGGAGGAAGGGCATGAGGGTGCCCTTCCGCCGAAACACGAAGTGTCGCCATCTCCGGGTGTATCAAAACCCCACATGAGATACGGCGACGGACGGAAGACCAAGAGGGTGGAGACGCCCTGCGTGCGGAGGAAAGTGACGATGCACTTAAAGACCTTAACCGCCTCAGTTCTGGCGATTGCTTTTGCCTCGGGTTCTGCCCTGGCGAGCGTCCCGGAAGAGGTTGCTGCCCGGCTCGGCCAGGACCTGACACCAATGGGAAGCGAGCGGGCGGGCAATGCCGCCGGTACGATTCCCGAATGGACCGGTGGGCTTGATACGATCCCGGACAATGTGAGCTATGACCCCGAACGGCCGCTTCCCAATCCTTTCCCGGATGACGAAGTTCTGTTCACCATCAACGCCTCGAATGCTGGTCAGTATGCGGACAATCTGCTTCCTGGCTATCAGGCGATGCTGGAACGCTATCCCGATACGTTCCACATGAACGTTTATCAAACGCGCCGGACCTGCGCTTATCCTGACTTCGTTTACGAAGCCAATGAGCGTAATGCCCGCGTGTCGGTTCTGACGCCTGGGGGCAATGGTGTCTCTGAAGGCATCATGGGCGCGCCGTTCCCGATTCTTTCAGCTGGCCTGGAAGCGGTGTGGGATCACACGCTGCGTTATCGTTCCTATGCGCTGACGCGTCAGTTCGCAGCGGCGGCGGTCACGCCCAGCGGCGACTACACGCTGCAAATCGTGCAGGACGAAGCCCTTCTGATGTGGTCGAGCCCCGACGCCCAGCGCGCCGAGGATCTCAACAACATCTCGCTTTACTACATCGCCAACACCATCGCGCCGGCCCGTTCCGCGGGGAGCGTGATCCTGGTGCACGAAGCGATGAATGCGTCGGTTCAACCGCGTCAGGCCTGGCAGTACAGCCCGGGTACGCGCCGGGTGCGCCGTGCGCCGAACATTGCTTATGACAACCCGGGCACCAACTCGGACGGTCTGTCGACGTCGGACTCCTTTGATGGATACAACGGCGCCCCTGACCGCTACGACTGGCGCCTTGTGGGCAAGTCGGAAGACTATATCGCGTTCAACACCTATGACGCGCAAAACGTGCCTTACGACGAACTGCTTGGCCCGGGTCATTTGAACCAGGACCACGTGCGCTATGAGCTGCAACGGGTGTGGACGGTCGAAGCGACCCTTCGTCCCAACACGCGCCACGTTTACAGCCGTCGCGTGATGCACTTCCAAGAAGACAGCAACGGTCTGTCGCTTGCGGAAATGTATGACAGCCGCGGTGAGCTATGGCGGGTGCAGGAGCTGCATACGCTCCAGTACTACCATGTGCCGCTTTGCGGTTCCGGTGGCGAGTTCGTCTATGACCTGCAAAACGGTCGTTATCTGGCGCTGGCCCTTCGGAATGAAGAGCCGCCGGTGGATTACTTCGCTGAAGAACTGACGCCGGATCGTTACACGCCGGCCGTTATCCGCCGCCTCGGCACGCGCTAGTCGCCGAACGGCTTGAAAATGTGGGGCCGGGTCCTGCCGCAACCGGCGGGGCCCGGCTTCTTTTTGGGGGCTACTCGATTTACCCTCGCGTTAACTGCGATCATTTGACCGGGGGTGATTTCCGACCTGTAAGGGGTTATGGGGTTAGACTAAATTCAGGTGGCGCGCCTCAGGCGCGGGCGTAAGCTGAATTCATGCAAGGGATCACAAAGCACATGACGATCTGGACGAAAGCACTGCACGGCGTGGCAGCTCTCGCAATTGCCGGGGGGCTTGTCGCTCCGGCCTGGGCGGAAAACCAGCCCGACTATCCGGCCGAATATGCTATCCCGTCGCATCTCGCGACCCATGCGCTTTTGCTCGGCATTACTGAGGCCGGCGACCGCCTTGTATCGGTGGGGGAATACGGTCACATCCTTTATTCCGATGACCGGGGCGAAACCTGGACCCAGGCCGAAAACGTTCCCACACGGATTACTTTGACGGCGGTTGATTTTGCCAATGATCAAGTGGGTTGGGCTGTGGGCCATGACGCCATCATCCTGCACACGACCGATGGCGGCACCACCTGGGACCGGCAATATATCGACCCGGTTCTGGAAGGGGAGATTGACCCCGAAACCGGCGACGTGCCCACCGACCGCACGCTCTTGACCCTTTATGTCTTTGATGAAAACCACGTCCTCGCGCTTGGCGCGTTCAGTCAGGCACTGGAAACCTTTGACGGCGGCGCCACGTGGGAGGACCGCGAGCTGGTGGTCGAAGAAGTTTCGGACGACCCCTATTACTTCCCTGAACAATATCACCTGAACGGTGCTTTCGGCGGACCGGACGGCAGCGTTTTCGTGGCCGCCGAATTCGGCGTCGTCTATCGCTCGATTGATGGCGGTCTGACCTTCGAAGAACTGCAGACCGACTATGACGGCTCGTTCTGGGGCGGCATGGGGATCGGCGACAGCGTCATTGTTTTCGGCATGCGCGGAAACCTGTGGCGCTCCGATGACCTGGGCGATACTTGGTACGACGTGGACAGCGATACAAACCAATCCCTTAGCGGCGGCACCATCCTTGACGACGGGACTGTTGTCATTGCCGGGCTGGGCGGTGCGGTGACCTATTCCTATGACGGCGGGCAGAGCTTTACCTCCGTCACTCGTCCCTCGCGTACCGGCCTTGCGGGCGTTGCCGCGGATGGCGAGGGCCGCGTCGTGGTCATCGGCGAAAGCGGCGTCGAATACATGCCCAATCGCGCCGAGGACTATGCGCCGGAGGCCCTTTAGGGCGGGCAGCGAAGCGGCGCCGATTTCCTTTTCGGGGCCGCACTCTATAATGGGGGTTCAGGCGCGGCGCAGACCGAAATCTGGACGCATGACACGATCATTTCTATTGGGCCTATCACTGATCTGCGCTCTTGGCGGCGCAGGCCTGCATGGCGCTTTGGCCGCGGGTGACGCCCCGGGCGATACCATCCATGTGCGGTTCGAAGATCTGCCTGACCCGGCGCCGGGCACAGGCACCTTTAACGCGCCGCAGGTCGTTCCGCGGACCGAAGACGATGGCCTTGATGTACCACCCGGCTTTGCCGCCACGCTTTTTGCCGAAGGACTTGCCCACCCGCGCTGGATGGCCATCGCTGCCAACGGGGATGTATTCCTCGCTGAAAGCCGCGAGGGGCGCATCACCGTACTGCGTGACACCGATGGTGACGGCGCGGCGGATCTGATCCAGACCTTCGCTGCCGGCTACCAGCGGCCCCACGGCCTCGCCTTTCATGACGGCGCGCTTTATGTGGCCGATGTGCAGGCGGTTTGGCGCGTCCCCTACGAGGATGGCGCCCTCACAGGCCGGGGGCGCGAACCCATAACGCCGCGCGGGGCGCTGGGGTCCGGCAGCGGGCATTGGACGCGAAATATCGTCTTCAGCCCGGACGGCGCGTATTTCTATGTGGCGATCGGCAGCCGTAGCAATCTGGCAGCGGATCCGGAGCCGCGCGCCACCGTGCAGCGCTTCAATGCCGACGGCACAGGGCAAGTAACTTTCGCCGGCGGCATGCGCAATCCGGTCGGCATCGCCTTCTATCCGGGAACGAATGACCTTTATACGGTGGTGAACGAACGGGACGGCTATGGTGATGACCTGGTGCCGGACTATTTCACCAGTATTGATCAGGATGACTTTTTCGGCTGGCCCTATGCCTACCTCGGGCCCCACGCGGACCCCCGATATGGCGCGGATCGCCCGGACCTGGTGGAACTGACGCGCGCGCCCGACGTGCTCTTCGCCGCGCATTCATCGCCTATCGGGCTCGTCTTTTATGACGGGGACCAGTTCCCGGCGCCTTATCGCGGCGGGGCCTTTGTCGCCCATCGCGGATCATGGAACACCAGCCAACCAACCGGGTATCGCGTCGTCTTTGTGCCGTTTACCGGGGGGCGGCCCGAAGGCGGCTATGAGGTTTTTGCCAGCGGGTTCCGCCGCGGTGGCGACGCGCGGGCCGAAGTTTGGGGGCGCCCGGCGGGGCTCGCTATTGCAGCGGATGGCAGCTTGCTGATCGCCGATGACACAGGCGGCACCATCTGGCGCATCACCTATAACGGTGAGTAGCTTCTAACTATCTGAAAAACAAAGAAAAAGGGCGACGCGAGGCCGGGCCCCACGCCGCCGGAAATTCGTCCGTCTACTGACCGAAGATGCCGCGCACCCGGTCAAGAACGCCGTCGATGCCGAGCCGCCGTTCAATCTCTGACCGCGCCACGGTTTGCGCCACATGCTGGGTCAGCTGATCGGCCACTTGCGCGGCGATCTGCCCAGCGGTTTCGCCCCCTGACGCGCGACCAAGATCGGTCAACGTCAGCGGCGGCAGGTCGATATCCACTTCACGGTCTTGCGCCGTGGCGTGCACATTGCCGCCGGTAAAGCGCAGGCGGTTGATGATGATCTTGGTATCCGATCCACCGCCACCGGATCCGCCGCCGCCCAGCCGGCGCTGATAGGCTTCGATATTGGCGCGGATCGCATCGATGTTCGTGCCGCCTTCGGTGAATTCATAAAGGACCTGTGGTGAATCCACGACCACTTCGTCCAGCACGATCAAGTCGCCGCTCACGCTTTCCACCGCCACGCTGATCTCGTTGAGTGAGAAAGCATTGCCGCCTGAAAACCCTTCAGGATTTGCGATGGTGAAGTCGTGGATGGCGGCGGAGCGTTCCCCCAGGTTCACATCGAGCGAACCCACTTCCACGGCCGTGCCGGTCGCATTGGACCCCACGGTCTCGATGGTGCGCTCAACAAGCGATCCGAAATTCAGATAGAAATAGACCCCGGCGGCCACGATGCCGACGAGCAGAACAATCAGAATATTGCGCATGGCGGGCTCCCCTCAATTGGTTGAGGGAAGTCTAGGCGATCCCGGGTCCCAAGGCGAGGGCCGCCTATTCCTTGGGCGGCACCTTGCCTGAGCCCGTCGATTGCGGGCGCACGCCATTGTTGGTGATCACGCCGCTCCGGAAATCCTCAAGATAGGGCAGCCAGCCGTTCGACCCCGTCGCGATGTTTTGCGTCGGCACATTGGGCTGAATACGGAAGGTGGAATCAACGCCCACGACGAAAAATTCGCTGCCATCCTGCACCAGGAAGGGCGAGCCGGAATCGCCCGTGGTCGTGTCGCAATTGTGCGCGAGCTTGTTTTCTTCCTCGATGCCGATCACTTCGCAATAGAGATTGCCCGACAGGTGATCGCCGGTGTCCCAGCTGTAACCAGCCTGCAAGAGAGTCGTGCCGACAGCGGCTTGCGGATCGCCGTTGCGCAAGGGACGCACACCAAGGAAACCAAGCTCACGCCCCAAGGGCTGATCGATACGGATCAGCGCCCAGTCGGTATTGGAGGGCTCGTCGCTCGTAGAGCGCTCTGTTTGCCGTTCGGGCGATACGAAGAAGTCGATCGCGCGCGCACTCAAGGGGCCGCCGCGCCGGTCAAAGCCGGTGTTGAAGGTGCCCGTGGCATCGATACCGCTCTCATACTCAATGCAATGGGCGGCGGTGATCAGGATGTCCTCGCCAATCAGCGTCGCCGTGCAGGACCCGCCGTTGTCATCGACCAGGGTACCCACGACCAGCCAGGGCAACGCGCCCGTGTCCATAAACACGCGGTCGTCATGACCGAAGTAATGGTCGCTGATCTGCATGGGGCGGTCGCGGCCCAGGCAATCGGCGCGGTCCGTGCCCGCTTCGCAGGACCCAGAGCCATGCCCCGGTTCGTCGCAGGTGCCGTTGAAGGCGGTGTCGCAGCTGTCATTCTGGTTCCGCAAATAAGAAACAGCGCCGCAGTCGGTGCGGTCGGTGGCTTGCGTGCAGGCGCCGGTGCCGAAGTGCGGTTCGTCGCATTCGCCGTCGTTCGCCCATTGGCAGCTGTCGTCTTCCACATTCGTGGCAAGGCGCCAGCAGTCGGAATAGTCCGTGCCCTGACGGCAGGCGCCGGTGCCGAGCCCCGGGTCGTCGCATTCGCCGTCATTGGCCCATTGGCAGCTGTCGTCGCCGGTATAGCCGCCGGTGTTGCCAGGGGTGTTGATGGCGCCGGGCTTGCCCTGATGGAGCAGCCCGGGGGTCGCGCGCATCGCGCGGACTATGCGCCCGGCCTCGTGCAGGCTCATGACGGTTTTGGCCTCTTCCTGCCACAGGGGGGAGCTGGGCCCCAACCCATAGGCGCCAAGCGCCATGCCGCCGCCAGCCGCGCAAACGAGCGCGATCGTTGCCAAAAACCGTTTCATGAAAAACTCCCCTGAATAACGCGAGCCCCGCCAAGGCCGAAACACCAGAGGGTTGTAGCATCTCAGCCAAAAGGGGCAAACAAAGGGCGGCCCAAACCGGTAAACAAATCGGGAAGGAAATGGTGGAGCCGATCGGGATCGAACCGACGACCTCCACGTTGCGAACGTGGCGCTCTCCCAACTGAGCTACGGCCCCAAACCTTGGGATCACCGCCCGAAAAGGGGCAGAGCGCTGGCTTTTAGAAGCGGCGAGGCCCCCTGTCAAGCAGGACGCCCGCCGGGCACGGAGGCGGCCCCGCGGCCCCTTGGCGCCCCCCGGTTTCGGCGGGTTGTTCGCGGGGCGCGAAGCGACTACATGTGGTCCCGCGCCACCAAGAACGGGACAGTGACATGAACGGGATTTTCTGGACGTTTTACATCTATGTCGTGAATCCGCTGATCAGCTTTTACCTGTTCGTGATTATTGCCGGTGTGGTGGTGAGCTGGCTTCTGATGTTCAACGTCATTAATCCGCGCCACCCGGTGGCGGCCAGCCTGCTCAACGCGATCTACATGTTGACCGAACCGGTCTATCGCCCCATCCGCAGCATTCTGCCGGCCATGGGCGGTCTCGACCTGTCGCCGCTGATTGTGTTCCTGGGGCTACAATTCCTCAATGCCGGGCTGATCCGGCCCTTCTTCTTTTACCTTGCTACGGGCCGCTGGCTCTAAGGGGGGCGACCATGATTGATGCCGGACCCCTCTCTGCCGATGCGCGGGGGGTGCGCCTTGCCGTGCGGCTTTCCCCGCGCGCCTCGCGTGACGAGGTGACGGGTATGACCCGCGATGCTGATGACCGGCTGTGGATTGATGCGCGGGTGCGCGCGCTTCCCGACAAGGGCAAAGCCAATACGGCGGTGGAGAAGTTGATCGCGGACGAGATAGGGGTTGCCAAGACCTTGGTTTCCGTCATATCGGGCAGCACGAACCGCAACAAGATTCTGCATATTGAAGGCGACCCGGGTGAGCTGATGCCCCTGGTCTCCGATTGGCTGGAGGGGCTCACATGACGGCAAAGATTATCGACGGCAAGGCATTCGCGGGCACTGTGCGGGAACGCGCGGGCGCGGCGACGGCGGTGCTCATGGACAAACATGGGCTCAAGCCCGGCCTTGCCGTGGTGCTAGTGGGCGAAGATCCGGCAAGCCAGGTTTATGTGCGCAACAAGGCGAAGCAGACGGTTGAGCTCGGCATGACGAGCGTCAAACACGAATTGCCCGACGATACACCGCAAGCCGACCTCATCGCCCTCGTCAATTCGCTGAACGACGACCCAACCATCCATGGCATTCTGGTGCAGATGCCGCTCCCCGCGCACATGGACGAAAACGAAGTCGTCAACACCATCGACCCGGACAAGGACGTGGACGGGCTGACGGCGATCAGCGCGGGCCGTCTGGTGCTGGGGCAAGATGGGCTGGTGCCCTGCACGCCGTCCGGCATGTTGCTTCTTTGCAAGGATGTGTTGGGCGATCTCACAGGGCTTAATGCGCTGGTCATTGGGCGCTCGATCCTGGTGGGCAAGCCGGTCGCGCAATTGCTGCTGGCTGAAAATTGCACCGTCACCATAGCGCATTCCCGCACGAAGGATTTGCCAGCGCTTTGCCGTCAGGCCGACATTCTTGTGGCTGCCGTGGGGCGTGAGCGTATGGTCAAAGGCGACTGGATCAAACCCGGCGCCACGATCATGGATGTGGGCATCAACCGCATCCCCGCGCCGGAACGGGGCGAGGGCAAGACGCGCCTGGTGGGCGATGTGGATTTTGACGAGGCGGTGAACGTCGCCGCTGCCATTACACCGGTGCCGGGGGGCATTGGCCCCATGACCATTGCCTGCCTGTTGCGCAACACGGTGATTGCCGCTTGCCGTCAGGCGGGCGTTGACGTTCCGACAGAACTGGACGGCTGAATATGGAAACGCGGCAGCTCGGAACCCTTTGGCCCGTCAGCGCGCTCACCCTCGGCGGGGGCGGGCTGGGCCAGCTTTGGGGCCCCACCAGCCGCGAGGAAGCGGTTGCCACCGCGCGTGCCGCTGTGGACGCAGGCATCAACCACATCGACCTTGCGCCCATGTACGGGCGCGGCGAAGCCGAAGCGGTGATCGGCGAAGCCTTTGGCGGCACATTGCCGGACGGCGTGCGCATCACCACCAAATGCCAGCTCGGCAATCCGGGGCCGGGCGAAATAATGCCGAAGTTCGAAAAACATCTCTTGCGCTCGCTCAAGGCACTGAAGATGGAACGGGTGGACTTGTTCTTCCTGCATTCGAACATCGCGCCGGACGATTACACCTATGCGCAGAATGACGATGTAAAACATCATTTCGTGACGCCCTGGTCGGTCTATGTGGGCGATGTCATTCCCGCGATGGAAGACTTGAAGGCGCGTGGGCTGATCGGCGACTGGGGCATTACGGGTACCGGCCTGCCGCGCTCCATCCTTGATGCCTTGCGGCATGAACCCAGGCCTGCGGCGGTGCAGGCGGTGGCAAACCTGATGGACAGCGCGGGCGACATGCGCCGCTATATCGAGCCGCCCGAGCCGCGCAATATCATCCGCACGGCAAAGGCCCATGATGTGGGTGTCATGGGCATTCGCGCGGTGGCGACGGGGGCGCTGACGGCGGAACTCGATCGCCCGCTACCCACCGATGACGAGACCTACAAGGACTATCATAAGGCCGCGCCTTATCGCGCGCTTTGCGCCGAGCTCGGCGAAGACCCCGCACTGCTCGCGCACCGCTATGCGCTTTCCATGGAAGGGGTCGACACGGTGATCCTGGGGGTGAAAAACCGCGAGGAGCTGAACGGCATTGTCGAGGCCGAAGCTAAGGGCCCCCTTGATGCTGAGATACGTGGGCGCATCGACGCCCTGCGGCTCAATTTCCAGATGCCCCGGCTGCCCCTCGACGGTGAACCGCTTTAAAGCAGCGCGCCTTCGTCGCTGACGGGCGCAGGCATTTTGGGCCCGTCGTTTGGCGCGCTCACGCCGCCGGGCAGGGGGACCGTGCCGGCCATCTGCGGCGCCCATGTCGGCTTGTGCGATTGATTGCGCAAGGCGGTAATCAGTTCATGGTGCCCCGGCAGTTGCGCCAGCAGGTTTGCCTTGTGCGCGCGGAACTCGTGGATGTACTTTTTCCAATCGCCTTCTTCCAGCGTCTCTGCAATCGGGAACACGTGATCCTTCGGGTAATATCCCTTGCCGAACAGGATGACTTGATAATTCCACTTGCTGAAGAACTTGTCGGTCACGAAGTCATAGTCGGATGGCAGGGTGTATTTCCAGACTTTCAGATTCTCTGCGAGCTGGTCGGGAACAGCCATGTCTTCCCGCGCTGCTTTCCAGTAGTCGCTGTCGTTCCGGTTATTGAGAACATAGTGCAGGGCGATGAAGTCGCGAACTTCGTCATAGAGCTGTTCGGCGGCGCGATTGTAACTCGCGATCAAGGTCTCATCGAAATCCATGTCGGGGAAGTAGGTGAAAAGATAGCGCGAGGCCATTTCGATCATATGGATCGCCGTTGACTCCAGCGGCTCGATAAATCCGCTGGAAAGACCGATGGCGAGACAGTTCTTCACAAACGCGCGCCGTGTGCGGCCCACGCGAATGGGAATGGCGCGCGGTTGCGCTTCGTCTTCGGTGAGCCCCAGGTGATTGAGAAATTCGGCCTGCGCTTCCTCGTCGGTGCGGTGCGCGGACGAAAATACATAGCCCGTCCCGATGCGCGACTGCAGCGGCACCCGCCACACCCAGCCCGCGCCCAACGCCGTCGACCGTGTGCAGGGGAGAAGATCGGTTGGGTCCTTGTGCGGGATCTGCACCGCCAGCGCCCGATCATTCATCAGGTACTTCGAATAGGGAACGAAGGGCTCGCCCAGGGCCTGATTGATGATCAGCCCGCGGAAGCCTGTGCAATCAATGACAAACTCGATGGGGTGTTTGCCGCGCTCTTTCAGATCCAGCGATTCCACGAACCCGCGTTCATCCAGACTGACGTTCACCACATCGTCGCTGATGTAGTCCACACCGCGCTGCAGGCCGACCTCAGCCAGGTATTGAGAGAACAGGCTCGCATCCAGATGATAAGCGTATGGCAACTGCTGGAAAAAATTGTCGTGTGTGACTTTGCGCGGGCCTTTTTTTAGAGTGATGGCGTCGCGGGTGGGAGTCGTCGCTTCGATGACATCAATGGCGCGGGTGTCGTCAGTCGCCTGCCGTCCGAATTTGTGGAAGTAATAGAGCGGGCTGAAACCTCTGATGGTGCGGCCCACATTGAAGGGGTTGATGTAGGAGACGGGGTTTCCGTTTTCGTCGTGGTTCCAGTTGACGAAATCCACGCCCAGTTTGAACGTGACATTGCAGCGGCGGATAAATTCCCGCTCGTCGAGGCCAAAGGCCTGAACCGCGCGACGCATGCCCGGTACTGTCGCTTCGCCAACGCCGATGGTCTTGATGTTCGGCGATTCGATCAGCGAGATCTTGATCCGGGGCGGTTTGCCGATCGGATTGAGATACGTATTGAGCAGCGAAGCCGTCATCCAGCCTGCGGTGCCGCCGCCTACAATCGTGATGTGTTTGATCTGTCGTGCCATGTGCAACCCCTCCAGCAGCGGGCAGTCTAATGGCACCGGTTAACCATGGCCAGACCCAAAGCGGGGTGGTGAGGCACGAGCGGATGAAGCGGGCACTTAGTCCGCCCGGTGGAACCAGCCGGTCATCCCAAATCGCTGTCCGGTGGCATAGGGCGCGACGAAACTCACCGCATGGGCCTGGGGCACGCGAAAGATATTGAGCGCGTTGAACCGCGGCGCAAAGCTTTCGACAATGTTGTATTCGTCGTCAAAGAATTCCAGCGCCCCGCCCCAATCGGGCCGCCAGAAGGCCGTCATGTTGAAGACATAGGCAATGGCGCGTCGGTCGGCCGTGTCGCTGTCGTTATGGATGGTCAAAAAATGCCCCGTCTGAAAGCAGGTGGCGTGACCATCGGCGTAGAGCCGACCTTCAAGGCCTGTAATGTCGCGGAGAAACCCCAGGAATGGCTCGCTGTTGATGAAACGAAGGACATCGTGAACGTAGTATTTCGTTTCCGACGGGTCATTCAATGTGCTCGCGGCGGGGTAGTTGAAATAGGCATATTGGAACTGCGTCTTCGCACGCTCAAGCACACCCATTTCCAGCTCCTGGCGCTGTTGGGGCTGCATTTGGCTCAGCTCCTCAAGTGTCTTCTCGAGCACCTGCGCGTCGTCATTGTAGGCAAGCCGCCACGGTAGTTCCCGCGACAGGCAAGCGAGAAACCGCTGGGCGGAAGCTTCCGACAATACGTCGCGGATATGCGCCCGGCCCGTGGCATCAAAGCGCGCGCGCAAGGCTGCGCGATCCAGTGCCGGGTTCAGCTCTACAGGGGTCTGCATGGAAGTGTTTTGGTCAGTCATGGTGCTCATCTAACTCAGTCAGGCCGAAAGAACCAGCCGCTCATGGCAACGCGCCGCGCCGGACAAAACGGCGGAACGAATGTCACCGAATGCGGCTGGGGCACGCGGAAAATCGTGATGGTGTTGAACATAGGGGTAAAGGCCTCGATCACATTGCCCTTGTCGTCAAAGAATTCGGTCTTTGCGCCCCAATCGGGCCGCCAGTCCTTGGTCATATTGACAACATAGGCAAAGACGCGCGGGTCGTCGCGGGTGACAAGGTCGTTGTGGTTGGTCAGAAAATGCCCGGCCTGAAAACAGGTGGCGTGGGAATCCACGTTCAACGGTTTATCGTATCCCGTCAGCTCGCGCAGCAGTGCCTGAAAGGCTTCGCCGCCCAGGAACTTTAAAACCTCGTGGGTGTAAAACTTGCGTTGGCCTTCGATGTTCGCCGTGCCGGACACGGGAAAGTCGAGATAGACGAATTGAAAGCCATGCGCCGCGCCGGCGAAAATCTTTTGCATGAAGGCGCCCTGATCCTGCGGGCTCATGCGCGCCATGTCTTCCTTGCGCAGATATTTTGACTCGCTGCCTTCGTTATAGGCGAGCATCCACGGCATTTCCTGCATCAGGCATTGGTGCAGCCGTTCGGCGGCAGCCGGATGCAGCGCGTCGCTGATTTGCAGGCGACCCGTTTCGGCAAAGCGATCCTTCAGCCCCGCCACATCCAGATCTGGGTTCAGCACGACGGGCGGATCATTGACGTCGTTCGGCATGCTCATGCGTCTGGTTGATCCCCATTTTGTTCGCGCAGGCGTTTGAGTTCCGATGCGCGGATCTTTTTGCTTTCCGACTTCAGCTGCCCACAGGCAGCGGCGATGTCGCGGCCCCGCGGTGTGCGGATCGGGCTGGCATATCCCGCCCGATTCACGATGTCGCCAAAGGCCTCGATCACATCCCAATCAGAACATTCATAGGGGCTGCCGGGCCAGGGGTTAAAGGGGATCAGGTTAATCTTCGCCGGGATGCCGGAAATGATGCGCACCAGCTCCTTGGCGTCCGCCGGGCTGTCGTTCACGCCTTTCAGCATGACGTATTCAAACGTAATGCGCTTGGCATTGGAAACAGTGGGGTAGGTGCGGCAGGCCTCAAGCAGCTCAGCGATGGGATATTTTCTGTTGAGCGGTACAAGCTCATCGCGCAGATCGTCCCGCACGGCGTGAAGCGAGATGGCGAGCATGCAGCCAATCTCCTCGCCCGCACGCTTCATCATGGGCACAACGCCTGAGGTCGAAAGCGTCACGCGCCGTTTGCCCAGCGCGATGCCTTCGCCGTCGGCGGCAAGCAGCAGCGCGTCCCGCACATTGTCAAAATTATAGAGCGGCTCACCCATCCCCATCATGACAACATTGGTGATGCGGCGGGTGGGCGCTCCGCCGCCCTCTTCGGGCCATTCGCCCAGCTCGTCGCGCGCCACAAGGATTTGCCCGACGATTTCGGCGGCGGTGAGATTGCGCACCAACGGCTGGGTGCCCGTATGGCAAAAGGTGCAGTTGAGGGTGCAGCCCACCTGGCTGGAAATACAAAGCGTGCCCCGGTCAGCGTCGGGAATGAAAACCGTTTCCACCTCGACGCCCGGGCCGAGCCGCAGGAGCCACTTGCGCGTGCCGTCCTCACTGATCTGGGTCTCGATGATCTCGGGCCGCGCGATGGTGAAATGATCGGCGAAGGTCGCGCGCATGTCCTTGGAAATCGACGTCATGGCGTCGAAGTCGCGCGCCCCCCGCACATAGAGCCAGTTCCACAGTTGCCGCGCCCGCATGCGGCGCTGCCTTTCCGGCACGCCCAGATCGCCCATCGCCGCTTCCAGACGCGGGGGCAGAAGCCCCACCAGCGACGGCGGGGGGGCAGGGGCCGTTGCGGCCTCGATCAGGGTATGTGTGCTCGCGCCCATGGCTCTCTTCTAAATGTCCGGGCGCAGCCTAGCAGCTTATCGGCAGGCGTCGGAAGCCGCTTGAAGGGCCGCCGTGGCGCCCAAAAGCGAGTATTCGTCGGTGGATTCGGTGCCGCTTTGCGATCGGCCGCTCACAATCATGCGCGATCCGTTGCGCATGGCGCTCATCACCCGGTCGGTCTGGGTGTCATCCAGAAGCCAGACCCGGTCGCCCCGGCCAAACATTTCAAAGGATTCCCCGCCAATCCGCAGCATGGGCGTCGCGTCCTCGTCCACCGGATAGCCGATCACCACGTTGATCTGATTGCGAAAACCCAGCTCTTTCCAGCTCGTCACGAAGAAGTAGATGTCGCCCCGCTGGCGCCCACGGCGCGAAAGCTCGCTCTCATCCGGAATGGCGACCGCATAGCAGACCGTGTTGCCGTCCTGCACTTCGCGGAAGGCGTTCCAGTCGCGGAAAGTGCCCAAGAGATCGCGATCCTGCGCGAAGGCGGGGGCAGTGAAGCCGAGAAGGGCCAAAACAAGGGCGAAAGAAGCGAGGGTAAAACGTGACATCTCTCTCATCCGATACTCATGGGTCAGGGGTGCGATAGTGCGCACCAGTTCATCCGGCCAAGTTGGCCAAAGTTAGACACTGTCGATGTTTTTGCCCCACGCGAAGGCGTCTATAGCGCATGGGGCCCGCGCCGTAAACGCCGCGCCCGGTAAGGATTTTGTTAATCTTTGGCGCCGCGCGGGGCATGGCTGCCGAAGAGGGGCTCGGACAGCGATTCGGGCTCCTGACCCGGCATCACCGGGCGGGGAGCAAAGCGGGTCATATTGAGCTGCCGGTCATACATGACGAGCGCCCCGGCAAGCCCCACATTGATGCAGAATTTGGTGGGAATGCGGATCACATGATCTGCCCTCTCGATCAATTCCTTCGAGACCGAGCCCCGCTCCCGCCCCAGCACATAGCAGGCCTTCTGCGGGTGGGTGAAGCTGGGCAGGTCCACCGCCTCGTCCAGCAACTCAATGGCCACCACCTGGCAGCCCCGGGGCAGGATCATGTCAGCCCCGCTGTCCCAGTCGTAATAGGGGACGTGGCCCAGGGCCTTGGACGTGTCGGATTTGTTGCTGCGCACACGGGGGTGGGCGTCGATAGTGAAAACGAAGCTTGCGCCAAAGGCATGAGCGGTGCGAAACAACGCACCGACATTCATGGGCTTTGATGCGCCCTCGATGCCGATACCGAAATAACCGCGCAAACGGGCCTCCTTCGCTTTGCGTGTTGTCTAGCAAAGTGTTCAGGAAATGGCCAATCCGGTGCTGGTGGAAATGGTGCGGGGCGATCTGGTGGAAAGCATCCACCGGGGCGCCTTTGTGGTGTGTCGCGCGGACGGTCATGTGCTGGCCGAAGCAGGCGACATCAGCGCGCCGGTCTATCCCCGCTCATCCTACAAGATGATGCAGGCCCTGCCGCTGGTCGCCACTGGCGCGGCGGATGCGTTTGGCGTGAGCGCGGAGGAGCTGTCTCTCGCCTGCGCATCGCATTCGTCAGAGCCCATGCACACGGAGCGCGTTGACGCCTGGCTTGCACGGCAGGGGCTTTCGGACGGCGATCTTGAATGCGGCGCGCATCCCTCGCGCCATGAACCAACGCGCGATGCGATGATCCTCGCCCATGAAGCGCCGCGCCGCGTGCACAACAATTGCTCGGGCAAGCACACAGGCTTTCTGACCGTTGCAAAACATCTAGGCGTGCCGACCAAGGGCTACGTCAAGATGGATCACCCGGTGCAGCAAGAAATCACGCGCCGCATCGCGCAAGTCTGTGAGATCGAAGAGGCGCGCCTTATTCCGGGTACGGATGGTTGCGCCGCCCCGAACCTTGCCATGCCGCTCCGCAACCTCGCGCTGGGGTTTGCAAAGCTGGCAACTCCGGATGTCCTACCCAACGATTTGCAAGATGCGGCGAAACGGCTCGCCGCCGCCGTGGCCGCACACCCCTTGCTCATGTCGGGGACGGGGCGCGCCTGTGCTGAACTGGTTCAAGCGACCAAGGCGCGCGCCTTGGTGAAGGTGGGTGCGGAGGGCGTCTATACCGGCATGATCCCTGAGCTTGGCCTCGGAATCGCCTTGAAAGTGGATGACGGTGCCACCCGCGGGGCGGAAACGACCATTGCGGCGTTGCTGGTGGCCCTCGGCCTGCTTGACGCCGAAAGTGCCGCCGCGAAAAAATGGATGTGCCCGCCATGGCTCAATACGCGAGATCAGATCGTGGGCGAACAACGCCCCTCTGAAATTCTAAGAACCCCCATTACGCATTAGGAGTTTTGCCATGCCCATCAAAGGACAAACAAACGGCCCACGTATCGGTCTTGTCCTGGGCAGTGGCGCGGCGCGCGGCTGGTCCGAGCTTGGCGTCATCGAAGAACTCGAAGGCATGGGCATCACCCCTGATGTTATCACCGGCTGTTCCATCGGCGCGGTGGTGGGCGGCTTCTATGCGGCGGGCAAGCTCGATGAACTGCGCGACTTTGCCGATGGGCTCACTATGCTCAAGATGGCGGAGTATTTCGATCTCACCTGGAAGGCGGGCGGCGTGATCGGCGGGCAGCGCCTGATCAGCTGGTTCGACTCTCACTTTGACGGCGCGATGGTCGAAGATCTGCCCACGCCTTTTGGCACTGTCGCCGCCGACATCCGCACAGGTCGCGAGATTTGGCTGCGCGAGGGCCCGCTGACCGATGCCATCCGTGCCTCCATCGCGCTGCCCGGTTTGCTCACGCCCTGGCCGCTCGGCGGGCGCTGGCTTACCGATGGGGGACTTGTAAACCCGGTGCCGATTTCCCTCGCCCGCGCCATGGAAGCGGACGTGGTGATCGCAGTGGATTTGAACGCAGGCGTCTTCCGTTTTGACGGTGGGCAGGCGTGGGATCACAAGACAGCAACGGAACTGGCGGAGGCGTCGCCGGGCAACTGGCTTGATGACCTTGCGGAACATCTGCCCAAGGGTCTGCAGGACAGCACACGCAAGATGCTGCGAGACCTTTTGCACAAGCGTGACCGGGGCCCGCAGCAATACGAAGTGATCAACAACGCCATTGCCATCATGTCCGACCGCATTACCAAGGCGCGCATCGCGGGCGAACCGCCGGAGGTCATGCTGACCCCTGACCTTGCGTCAATCGGCGCCATGCAATTCTACAAGGCCGAAGAAGCGATTGAAGCGGGCCGCCGTGCAACGCAATTGATGCGCCCCGCCATTGAGGCCGCTATTGGCTATTCGCGCGTCGAAGGGTTAGAGAATAAGTCAAAGCCGAGGAAAATCGCGGCCAAGACAAAAGCGGCCGCGCAGAAAAAGAACTGAGGAGAAGCCCGATGAAGGCTGTTCTGTGTAAGGAATATGGTGGCCCCGATACGCTGGTGGTGGAAGAGGTCGCGGACCTGAAAGCCGGCAAGGGCCAGGTGGTCATCGATGTGAAAGCCTGCGGCGTCAACTTTCCTGACGCGCTGCTGATCCAGAACCTTTATCAGTTCAAACCGGAATTGCCCTTTTCGCCGGGCGGCGAAGTGGCGGGCGTGATCCGCGAAGTGGGTGAAGGTGTCACGAACGTCAAAGTCGGCGACCGCGTCATCGGCTCCATAGGTTGGGGCGGCATGGCGGAACAGGCGGTCTGTGACGCGGGCCGCATCACGCCCATTCCCGATGCCATGCCCTATGACGAAGCCTCTGCCTTCCTGCTCACCTATGGCACGTCGCACCACGCGCTGAAAGATCGCGCGATGATCAAGCCGGGCGAGTCGCTTCTCGTGCTCGGCGCGGCGGGGGGTGTGGGCCTTGCCGCTGTTGAACTGGGCAAGGTCATGGGCGCGAAGGTCATCGCCGCTGCCTCGACGGAAGAAAAACTGAAAGTCGCCATGGATCACGGCGCGGACGCGGGCTTTGTCTATCCCGAACAACCGCTCGACCGGGACCAGCAAAAGGCGCTGTCGGAAAAGATCAAGGAACTGACGGGCGGCGAGGGCGCGGATGTTGTCTACGACCCCGTGGGCGGCGACTATTGCGAACCTGCCCTGCGCGCAACCGCATGGGAAGGGCGGTTCCTGATCGTCGGTTTCCCGGCGGGCATTGCGAAGATTCCCATGAACCTCACCTTGCTCAAGGGCTGTCAGATCGTTGGCGTTTTCTGGGGCGCCTTCACCGCGCGTCACCCGGACCGCAACAAGGAAAACATCGCCGAGCTGATGACCTGGTACGGCGAAGGCAAGATCAAACCTTTCGTTTCCAACCGCTATGACTTTGCCCACGCGGGCGAAGCGATCCGCGAGCTCATGGACCGCAAGGCCAAGGGCAAGGTCGTTGTGACGGTGGGTGATTAATCCATGTCAGTGATCGAGGAAGAAATCACAACCGGCTTCGTGGAGGGCGACATCAGCGATGATCGCTTTGCGCCGGTGCTCGATGTCTTTCTGCAAAATTTTGACCGCCGCGATGAAAAAGGCGCGGGCCTCTGCATCACAGTTGGCGGTGAAACGGTCGTCGACATCTGGGGCGGGGCGGCGAACCCGCGCGAGAAAATAGCGTGGGAAAAGGATACCCTCGCCGTTGTCTTTTCCTGCACCAAGGGCGTCTTGGCGCTGATCGCCCATATGCTGATCGATGAGGGCAAGCTCGACCCCTCCGCGCCGGTGACGGAGCTTTGGCCGGAATATGCCGCGCAGGGCAAAGACAAAACCACGCTGCAGATGATGCTCGACCATACGGCGGGGGTGCCGGTGTTCCGGGATCCTGTGCCAGACGGGAGCCTCGCGGACTGGGCCTGGGCGACATCGACCCTCGCCGCGCAGGAACCTCTGTTCGAGCCCGGCACGCGCAGCTCTTATCACGGGCTCACCTTCGCCTGGACGGTGGGGGAAATGATCCGCCGCGCGTCCGGCTCCACCGCAGGCGAGATTTTTGCGGACCGCGTTGCGAAGCCCTTGGGCCTTGAGTTCTGGATGGGGGCGCCTTTGGACATTGCGCCGCGCATGGCGCGCATCCTGCGGCCCAAGTTCAATGCCAACGATCCGCTTTCGGATTACATGAAGCAGCTCCTCAACGAACCGAAGTCGATCCCGGCTTTGTTCTTCAACAATTCGGGCGGCTTCAATGCCAACGATCCCACCTATTGGGGAACGGAGATTGGCTCCGCCGCTGGCGTTGGGAACGCACGCAGTATTGCCCGGCTTTATGCGGCGCTGGCGAACGGCGGCGCGCTCGACGGCGTAAAGCTCGTCTCCCCTGAAGCGCTTGTCCGCATGCGAACAGTGACGAATGCGAGCCACAAGGACGCGACCCTGTTCGAGCCCTTGCGCGTCGCCTCTGGCTATATGGTCACGCGGGAACGCAAGCCCGCGCTCGGGTCGGGCTATCATCATTTGGGTCGCGCGGGTTTTGGCCATGTGGGCGCGGGCGGGTCCATCGGCTTCGCGGACCCCGAGGCCGGCATGTCGTTTTCTTATGTGATGAACCAGCAGGGCAAGGGCGCCTCGCTCAACGAGCGTGGCCAGTTCCTCATCGACGCCGCCTATAAGGCGCTGGGCTGGACAATGACGCCCCACCACTGGAAACCGTAATCCGGCGATCTATCTCGGGCTTAGAGGAATGCGGCGGGAATGTCTGAAATGGCGCGGCCGGTCCAGACGATCAATCCGTTTTCGCTGGCAAGGCCATAACCACCAGCTTGCGTGCGGATCAGTTTGAAAGGTCCGCCGTTGCCGCCTTCGGTGAAGATAAAGGCGAGGGCGTCGTCGTAGGAACGCTTGGGCACCGCATAGCCGCACCAGGCGCTCGACAGCGACCGCGACTGGAACGCATCGCGCAAGGCCGCGCGCTCGTCCGCGACCAGCGGTTCAGCAGCGTCTTCCGCGAAAAGCCGTTCAATCATCGCCATGGCGATCCCTCACTTCGGCCCGGCGCCATTGCGGCTTTGGACCACCCCATCCCCTTCACGGGGGAGGCAAGTCTGACCTCACCGGGGTAAAGGACAGGTTAGGCCAAAGGTTAAGATCATTAAGAAGCTGACAAATGGTCAGTTGAGCCGTTAGGCTAGGAACCCCAGAGAACGAGGCACTTTTCCAACATGGCATTCCCACCGGTCCCCGAGGCGCAGAGCGCCTATCAGCGCCAGCGTCAGCGGATGCGCGCTGTGCCGCGCTGGGCCGTGGGCCGGTTCAGCCGCTTGCCGGCGAACCTGCGGGGCGCGCTGTGGGTGCTCGCCTCGGCGGTTTTGTTCACGGTGATGCAGGTGCTCGTGAAGCTCTTGGGCGGGGCGCTTCATCCCTTTGAGGTGGCCTTTTTCCGCGCGTTGACGGGCGTTCTGTTTATTGCTCCGGTCATCTTGAGGACAGGGGTTGCGGGGTTCAGGGCCTCGCGCCCGGGGCTGATGATCCTGCGCGGCATTGTCGGCTCCACCGCCATGCTCTGCGGCTTCTACGCTATTGCGAACCTTCCGCTGGCGGATGCGACGTCGATCAGCTTTGCGCGCGCGCTTTTTGTGGTGCCGCTGGCGATCCTCATGCTGGGGGAAACCATCGGCCCCCGCCGTATCATGGCAACGCTGGTGGGCTTCATCGGCGTGTTGATCATTTCCTGGCCCAGCGGCACCATTGAGCTTGGCACCCTTGCCGCCGTGGGCAATGCGTTCTTCGTTGCGCTCGCCATTATCTTTGTGAAGATCCTGTCGCGGACGGATTCCACATCGACGCTTTTGTTCTACTCCGGGCTTATCGGCGTTATCACCACGGCGATCCCCGCCGCCCTTTATTGGCAATGGCCCAATGCCAATGAATTTTTGCTGCTGTTCCTGATGGGTGGTGTGGGCGTTGCGGCGCACAGCTGTTTCATCCGTGCCTATGCGGTGGGCGAGGCCTCGGCCCTCGCGCCGCTGGACTATTCGCGGATCATCTTTTCTACCGCCGCGGGCTTTTTCATCTTTACCACGATCCCGGGCTGGCAAACTGCGGTGGGCGCGGTGATCATTGCCAGCTCTACGCTCTACATCACCTTGCGGGAAGCAAAAGTTTCGGATGTGGACACTGCCCCGCCGGACGAAACCGGCACCCCGGCGGAACCGCTCGCCTATGCCCTCCGGCAAAAGGAAGAGCGGGATATGGTGGATCGCGACGCGGGGAAATAGGCAGCAGCCCTGTCCCCACCCTTGACGTGGCTCAAGGAGCGGGCCAAGGAAATGGGGAACACTTGCGACCAATCAATTTCATGGGGGTCATATGACGCATACACCGCACGAACTGGGCGAAAAATTTCCTGACAAGAAAGACAAGATCCACGAGCTCAAAATGAACAACGAGCATTTCGCGCGCCTCGCGGACAAGTACCACGAGGTCAATCGCGAAATTCACCGCATTGAGGCGGAAGTGGAAGCGGCCTCCGACGTGCGCGCCGAGGAACTCAAGAAAGAGCGCATCCAGCTGCTCGACGAGATTGTGAATATCCTGAACGCCTAGTCGGCGGTTTCCATCTGCCGTTGTTCCAGCGCCTCGCGCAACCGATGCAGCACGCGGGCAGCGGTCTCCAGATCTTCAAGGCTCAGGTCGCCGGTCATATCGGCGGCCTGTTCGTTCATGAGCTTTGACTGCTCCCGGAAATAGGTCTCGCCTTTTGGTGTGGCCACTACCAGCTTTGAGCGCTTGTGCCGGGGGTTGTCGATAAATTCGATCAGCCCCAACCCCTCCATCTCATTGGCCATGGCCTGAATGTGCTGCCGCGATACGGGGCGCATGCGGGCGATATCGGGCACCGTGGTGGGCCCTTGGGTGACCACGGTATTGAGCAGGCCCCAATAGCTGGCATTGCCTTCACTGACCGCGCCCAGGTCCTTGCCCATGGCGCGCAGCCGGAAAAAGAGCCGGATCGACTCCATCCAGATATCTGTAACCTGTTCTGCCCGTTTATCTTTTTCCATGGGGGCCCTGCCTATCCGATTCCCTCTTGAAATGACAACCCAATTGTCATATATGACAAGTAAGTTGTCAACTAGAGGCAGCGGATGTCAGAGAAGGAGGCCAAGATGGCCGTGACATGCACAGAAGACGGGTCGATCCCCCAATGGGGCGATCCGCGTGGGGGCTGGGGCCGGGTGGCGCTGGCGCTGATGGCCGCCAAGAACGGCGGCAACAACAATGCGGCGCTGGATTCGCTGCAGCCCCAACCCGGCGAAAGCATTCTGGAAATCGGCGTGGGTCCGGGGCTGGCCCTGAAACATGTGCTGCGTCATGTGGGGCGCAAGGGCTTCGTCGGCGGGATCGACCATTCCGCGCTGGCCGCGGAACGCACGCGGCGGCGGCTTTCCCGCGCCATCCGCGATGGCAGAGCGCAGGTCTATGAGGCGAGTGTTTCCGATATTCCGTTCAAGGATGAAATGTTCGATGGCGCTTTCGCGGTGAACAGTTTTCAGTTCTGGCCGGACCTTGCGAGCGATCTTGCGGAAGTTGCGCGCGTGTTGCGCCCCAAGGGGCGGCTGGTGCTAACCCAGCGCGCGGCGAACAAGGATGTGAAGATGGACCTCGCCGGTGCGAAGGGCGGCTGGGCACGCATCGACATTGGTGCCGACGCGTTACCCAAAGCGGGCTTTGAAGTGGTGGAAGTGACAGATCGCCCGGTGGGGCGCCTGGTAGCGGCATCGATTATCGCGCGGAAGATTTAGTCCACATTCCTGGGTTTGATCCAAAGCGCTTCGGATTTGGCTTTCAGGTTGCCTTCGGCGTCGAACAGCGCCGTGCCCGCCCAGTGCTTGCGGCCCTCGGAACGGATCTGCCAGCCGATGACGATATGCGTCTCATCCACTTTCACTGGCGCCACCTGTTCCACCGCCATGCGGCCGGTAAGGATCTTTTCGCCCTTGCTGCCCATGGCATTGATCACGGCGAAATAGCCGGGGCAATCGAGTGCCGCCCAGATGAATTCCTGCCGCACAAAACCGTCCGTCCCCAAATCTTCATGCGGCGTCCACGGCGCGGCGACAATTTCCGAACCGTCCATAGGGCTGGCAAAGACGCGCAAGCCGTCGCCTTCGGCGCGGCCCGGCCCGCACACAAAACAAGTGGGCAGCGCATGGAAACTGAAACCGGCATACTTGGGCAGCGCCGCCACCACGTCGTCATAGGCGGGACAGGCGGGGATCTCTATATCGACGGATGCACTCTCGGCCTGGGCCACCAATGTACCGTCGCTCGTTTTCAGCAGTGCGTGGCCGTTCTCGCGGCTGACCTCAAGCGGCGTGCCGAGCGGTGGCGGCATGCGCAGCGACACCGCCGCAGACCCGCCCAGAACCGCGGCCAGCCGCCCGCCCACATAACCGCCGTTGCCGGAATTTTCCGGGCCGTTAAAGCGCGGGTCGATGGTGATCGTATCGGTCATCCGGCGAAATCATCCATTTGCTTGGCGAGCTTGATGTCGAGTTCGGTGAGCCCGCCCGCGTCATGGGTCGACAGGGTCACTTCCACCTTGTTGTAGACATTGAACCATTCGGGATGGTGGTTCATCTGTTCCGCCACCAGCGCTACGCGGGACATGAAGCCCCAGGCCGCGTTGAAGTCGGCGAATTGATAGGTGCGCGTGATCGCGTCACGGCCTTCAACCTCCGCCCACTGGGGCAGATTGTTCAGCGCGGTGACGCGGGCGTCGGGGCTCAGCTTTTCGGCCATGCATTTCTCCACTCAAAAGCCCCGGGCGGGGGCTCGAAACTCATCAGGCGGCACCCTACATTGAGATCATGCATTCGTCACACCCGCCCAACCTTGCCGAATTCGATGCCATCGCCCGGCGCGTTTATCAGGCCATGCCCGTAGAATTCCGCCGCATGTGCGACGGGTTGGTGATCCAGAGCGCCGATTGGCCGGACGAACAAACCCTCGACGAAATGGGGATCGATTCTCCTTACGGGCTTTTGGGGCTTTATCACGGGATCGACCTGACGCGCCGCTCGGTCATGTACCCGGCACCCAATCAGAACATAGTTTTTTTGTATCGCCAGCCGATCCTCGCTTTTACCAAACGCCGGGGGGAGGATCTGCGCCGCGTCATCGCGCACGTTCTCATTCACGAGATCGGCCATCACTTCGGGCTCAGCGATGACGACATGTATGCGCTGGGCGGGCACTAGCCTAGCAATCCCGCCACCCACTTGGGCACCACTTCGCTTGCCGGGCCGTAGTGCCGCTCAGCAAACAGGTAGTCGCCGGAGGACGGCTCGAGGTTGAGCTCCACCGTATGCGCGCCCACCTCCCGCGCCATGGCGACGAACCCCGCTGCGGGATAGACCTCCCCGCTCGTGCCGATAGAAACAAAGGTATCGCAAGCTTCCAGCGCCCGCTCAATCTCGCCCATGTGATAGGGCATTTCACCAAACCAGACGACGTCGGGGCGCAACTGCCCTTTGGTGCCGCAGGCGGTGCAGACGCTTTCAACGGTCAGGGGTGCGCCGGTTGGTCCGCGCCAGCCGCAATTGTTGCACAGGTCCCCACCCATGATGCCGTGCATGTGGATCACGTTCACCGCGCCTGCCGCCTCGTGCAGCCCGTCGATATTCTGCGTAACGATTAGCACCTCACCTGGAAAATCCCTCTCGAGCTTGGCGAGGGCAAAATGCGCGGGGTTCGGTTTCGCCTTGCCCGCGTTACCGCGCCGCGCGCCATAGAATTCCAGAACGAAGGCGGGGTTGCGGGCAAAGCCTTCGGGCGTCGCCACGTCGCGCAGATCGTATTTGGTCCAGAGCCCATCCTTATCGCGAAAGGTGCCCAGCCCGCTTTCGGCGGAAACCCCCGCGCCGGTCAGAATGACAATGCGTTCGCTCATAGCTCCTCAAAAGATGTAATAGCGTTCGGGGGTATAGACGGCGCCTGTCTCGCGCGTCTGCGAGGAAAAGAGCGTGAGCATTGTGGCCTCGAAGGGCGGGCAATCAAACTTGCCTTTTTCCTCGATCCATTTGGCAACGTCATTGTTCGAAAGGTTCGCAACGCGGCCCAGAGTGATATGCGGCGTATACTTGCGCTTGTCGGCGGGCAGGCCCAATTGCTGGAACAGTCGTTCGATCTTGGCATTGAGATTGATCAGCGGGTCCGACGGCGCAAGCCCGGCCCAGACCGAGCGCGCGCGGTTGCTGTCGCCAAAGGCGCCCAGATGCGTCACCTGAAGCGTGAAGGGCTTGGCTTTCAGGTGCGCGAGCGCGGCGTCCACTTCCTCTGCCATGCGCTCATCCACTGCGCCAATGAATCGCAAGGTGATGTGCAGGTTCTCCCGCGCCACCCAGCGCGCGCCGGAAAGCCCGCGCTGCACCGGCTGCAGGCAGGCGGCGACCTCGTCGGGGATTTCAAGCGCGGTAAAGAGCCGGATCATCTGCAAAGTTTGGGGGAGGCTCGTTGGCCGCGCAAGCCTAGAGCTTCAGCACCATCATCATCTCGCCGTGTTCGTCCTTTTCGCCAGTATGGGTGAACCCCAGCAACTTGTAGAACGCCGCGGCTTCCACATTGGACTCCACATGACTGAGAGAGAGTTCCTTGGCATTGGGCAGAATGCGAACGTATTCGATGATCTTCTCCATGGCGGCTTTGCCATATCCCTTGCGCTGGTGCTCGGCGCCGATCATGAATCGCCAGAGATAATATTCGGCTTTGTCTTCCATAATTGACAGCATGGCAAAGCCAACGGGCTCTTCACCGGCATAAATGCCGCGGTACCAGGCGTCGTCGTTGTATTCGCCCTGGGCGATAGACGACCCATTTGGCGCCACGAAATCTTCCTGCGCAGGGTGCACTTTCATGCGTAGAAATTTTCCAAGAGTGTCTTTGGTAATCTTACGAAGAGAAATATCGTTCATGAAGGTTCCTTATTGACCCGGGCCTAACGCGCGGGGTTCGGGCGCCAGCGATGAATGGCGCTGATGCCTTTCATCACGTCTTCCGAAAGCTCAACGTCGAAGGCATCGATGTCGGTCTTCAGTTGTTCAAGGCTGGTTTGCCCGATGATGGTCGAAGCCGTGAAGGGCCGCGTGTCCACGAACTTGAGCGCCATTTGCGTGGGGCTCAGCCTGTTGTCCTTGGCCAGTTTCACATAAGCGTCGATGGCTTCGAGCGCGCCTTCGCCTTCATAGCGCTGCATGCGGTCATAGAGCGTCTTGCGCGCGCCTTCGGGTAGGGCGCCGTTCTGGTACTTGCCGGTGAGATAGCCTTGCGCGAGGGGGGAGTAGGCGAGCAGGCCCACTTTTTCCCGCAGGCAAACCTCGCCAAGGCCCGTTTCGAACTCGCGCACGAGCAGGCTGTAGGCATTCTGGATCGATTGCACGCGCGGCAGGCCGTGGCGTTCCGCCTCGCGCAGAAAGCTCATGACGCCCCAGGGGGTCTCGTTTGAGACACCGATCTCGCGGATCTTGCCGGCCTTCACCATGTCCTCAAGCGCGCGCAAGGTTTCTTCTTGCGGCGTCTCAGACTGGCGCGGATCGGGTTTGCGACCGAACAGCACCACGGGCCGGTCGGGCCAATGAAGCTGATAGAGATCGATATAATCCGTCTGCAGACGTTTCAGGCTGCCTTCCACCGCGCGCGTAATCTGGTCTGCGGTGAAATGGCGGGAGGAGCCGTCCTCGTTCAACCAGTTCATGGGGCTCGGCCCGGCGATCTTGCTGGCCAGATAAATCTTGTCGCGGTCGGACCGGTTTTTCAGCCACGTGCCGATGATGGTTTCCGTCGCGCCATAGGTTTCAGCGCGCGGGGGGGAGGAGTACATCTCCGCCGTGTCGATGAAGTTGATGCCGCGCTCCAGCGCGTAATTGAGCTGCGCGTGGCCTTGCGTCTCGTCGTTCTGGCTGCCCCATGTCATGGTGCCCAGGCAGACGCGACTGACCTTCCAGCCGGTGGTGCCAAGTTCTGTATATTTCACAAAATCGTCCTGTAGTTCGCTGAATTGCCCTGTTTGCAAAGGAAATAGCAGATGGGCGGCGGGGTTGAAACAGTTAACCGCCCCCGCGGCATCTCCGCTTCCCTCCTTGAAACGGAGGGCGATTCTGCCAATATCTCTCGCAAGTGGGGCCGGGGCGCCCCATATCAATGGGAAGGTCCCGACCAGGGACACGACGGAAGAGGAAGGGTAAACTCGTATGCAACCTGTTAGCCGTCAGAAAATGAATTACGGTGCAGGCACCCGCGCCCAAAGCGCGGCGGTCGATGCCGGCCTGCGCGCGCACATGCTTAAAGTCTACAACTACATGGCTATGGCGCTGGCGCTGACCGGCATTATCGCCTGGTACACGTTCAAGGCATCGTTCGTTGTAGGCGATACGGGCGAGATTGCTGGCGTGACCCAATTGGGCGCGACGCTCTTTGGCAGCCCGCTTGCCTATGTGTTGATGTTCGCGCCGCTTGGCTTTGTGCTGGTGATGAGTTTTGGCATCTACAAATTGTCGCTACCCGTCTTGCAGATTCTTTACTGGAGCTTTGCCGCCGTTCTTGGCGTATCGCTCGCGTCGATCTTTGCGACCTATCAGGGCGCCGACATCGCCCGGGTGTTTTTCATCTCGGCGGTGCTTTTTGGCTCGGTCAGCCTCTGGGGCTATACCACCAAGCGGGATATTTCTAGCTGGGGCGGATACCTCATCATGGGGGTCTGGGGCCTTTTCATCGCGCTGATCGTGAACACGTTCTTTTTCCAATCGTCCCAGTTTGACTATCTCATGTCCTTCGTGGGCGTGGCTTTGTTCACGGGCCTGACCGCCTGGGACAACCAGATGATCAAGAACCTGTATCTGGGAAGCCGCGAGAACGAAGACAGCGTGGCGAAGCTCGCCGTCATGGGCGCGCTGCACCTCTATCTCGATTTCATCAACATCTTCCTGTTCCTGCTGCGCATCATGGGCGGCAGGCGCTAGAACGAGCTGCATTTCAAATGAAGACGCCCCGGTTTTGCCGGGGCGTTTTTGTTTGCGGCTAGCTCATCACCGGCGTGCCGCCGCGCTCGATAGCGCGCGCATAGGCGGGGCGGGAGTGGATCATCTCGATGTAGCGCTTGAGGTTCGGGTATTGCTCCAAAAGCCCCATGGCATAGGGGTTTTCGAGCACAAAGCCGTTCTGAATATCCGCCCCGGTCAACGCGTCGCCGACGAGGAACTCGCGGCCTTCCAGCTCCTGGTTCAGATAGCTGAAGTGATTGTCGATCTCGCCGAAGATACGCTCGTGCAAGGGCTTGCCCGCATCGCCGAGCCGGTTGGTGTAAAGAAAGAGCATCAGCGGCAGCATGGCGGAGCCTTCGGCGAAATGCAGAAAGTGCTTGTAGCGCCAATACTCATCCGTGCCGGGGGCGGGCATCATTTTGCCCTTGCCGTAGGTTTCGGTCAGGTACTCGATGATGGTGCCGGATTCCGCCACGACGCGGCCCCCGTCTTCGATCACCGGCGACTTGCCGAGCGGGTGCACCGCTTTCAGCGCGGGCGGCGCCAGGCGCGTTTCGGGGTCGCGGGTGTAGGGCACGATCTCATAGTCGAGGCCGAGTTCTTCGAGCAGCCACAACACACGTTGCGACCGCGATTGGTTCAGGTGATGAACTTTGATCATGTCAGTCGATGAGGCTCAGTTTGCGTTTCTCGAAAATGCGCAGAACGTTGGCAAGCTCGTGCCCGCGCTTGAGGACCTGTCCCGTCGCGCTGATCACCGCATACATGCCCTGGCGTCGCGCCAGGCTGGGGCGTTTCACGATGCGATAGATGGGCATCTCTGACGCGCGGCGAAAAATCGAAAAGATCGCTTCGTCCTTCAGGCCGTCGATGGCGTAGTCGCGCCATTCGCCTTCGGCAACTTTGCGGCCATAAAGGGAAAGGATGGCATCCAGCTCCCGGCGCTGGAAAAAGACCTGTTGCACTTGCGGGCGGGGGCGGCCGCCCGCGGGGCGCTGTGAGGCGATATCGGCATCCGTCATGAAGAAATGGTGACAAGCAAAGGGCCTAATTGCAAGCGTTTCCGAGGGCTTTTGGCCCTTTTCGCTAACGTTTTTGCGCCAGGGTCAGCCCGTCGCCGATGGGCACCAGGGTCATTTCAACCCTGTCATCATCATGGATTTTCTGGTTGAGCGCCTTGAGCGCCAGCGTATCGGCGTCGGTGGCGTCATCATCGGCCACCTTGCCCGACCACAGCACATTGTCGATGGCGATCAGCCCGCCGGGGCGCAAGAGCTCGAGGCACGCCTCATAGTAGGCGTCATAGCCGGTCTTGTCCGCGTCGATGAAGGCGAAGTCGAAACTGCCCGCCGCGCCATCGTCGATCAGCGCTTGCAGGCTTTCGGCGGCGGGGGCGATCTTCAAATCGATCATCTTGTCGACGCCGGCTTCCTTCCAATATTTGCGCGCGCGGGATGTGTACTCCTCGCTTACGTCAAGTGCGGTGATGTGCCCATCACCGGGAAGCGCCAGGGCAACCGCGAGCGACGAGTATCCGGTAAAGACGCCCACCTCGATGCAACGGTGCGCGCGGATCAGGCGCACGAGCATTTGCATGAAACCGCCTTGTTCCGGGGAAATCTGCATGATGGCGTTGGGCATGGCCGTCGTTTCCGTGCGGCATTTTGTCAGTATACGGTCTTCTCGCACGCCGACATTGGCAAGATAGTCGAGCACGTTTTCCGTCATGGTCATGGTGTTGCGGGACATTCTGCCTCTCAAGATTTTCGGATGAACTTTTGTTCATGTTGGACCGGGCAAATGCCAATCGCAATGGCGTGATCGAAAGCCATGAAATTGCCCTGTTCCGGACACGCGCTTGCCCGGAACGACCACCATCTTTGAACCTGTCGGAAGCCGGTCCGGTGCGTATATCGGGTCCGGATGAAACAGCCCCCCAGCCCCTACGACGGGCCCGTGGCGGGCCGGACCGGTCACCGACGCGTAAGTCCCCTCAAGCGTACCTTTAAGTCCAACGCTTATCTGGTACCAACTGACGCCCGGCACCTCTCTGACCCCTCGAGCAGCTGCCGGGCGTCACTTTATCCGGGCTTCGCCCTTGGCCGTTAACCGATGAGCGCTTGATAACGACCCCAGATTTGATAAACACCTCTGATGCCTCTTCTCATGCGAGTGCCTCATATTTCATGACTGACGCCTTTATCGAGATCAGCGGCCTGGTCAAACGCTTCGGCCCCTTTACCGCGGTTGACGGGCTCAGCTTCCGGGTTGAGAAGGGCGAGGTGCTCGGCTTCCTCGGCCCCAATGGCGCCGGCAAATCCACCACAATGAAAATGATCACCGGCTTTCTCGCGCCCACCGCGGGGCATGTGTCGGTATGCGGCTTCGATGTGGAAAGCCAGCGTATGGCGGCGCAGAGCTTGATCGGCTATCTGCCCGAAGGCGCGCCCGCCTATGGCGACATGACCCCGCGCCAGTTCCTCGGCTTTATCGCCGACGTGCGGGGGCTGCGGGGCAAGGACGCGCTCAAGGCCATCGATCGCGCCGTGGAACGCACCGAGCTTGAGCACGTAATGGATCAACAGATCGAAACCCTGTCCAAGGGCTTCACCCGGCGAGTGGGGTTTGCGCAGGCGATCCTACACGATCCGAAAGTCCTGATCATGGATGAGCCCACCGACGGGCTCGACCCCAATCAGAAACATTCCGTGCGCAGCCTGATTGCCTCCATGGCGCCGGAAAAAGCGATCATCATTTCGACCCATATTCTTGAGGAAGTGGATTCGGTGTGCAGCCGCGCGCTGATTATCGACCGAGGGCACATTGTGGCCGACGGCACGCCGGACGATCTCATCGCCCGCTCGCGCTACCACAATGCGGTGACCGTGGTGGTGGGCGCGAAAGATGCGCAAGAGCTGCGCGCGCAAGTCGCCGCGCTGCCCATGGTGGGCGATGTGGAAGAAACCACCGATGCCAATGGCACGGTTGAAATGACAATATTCCCGAAAGTCCACGACGATATTGTTGTGGACGACGTCAGCGACCTCATCACTCATAACAATTGGGATGTGCGCGCGCTTTATGCGGAGGCGGGCCGGCTCGACCAGGTGTTCCGGTCACTGACCACCGCCGATACGGTTGAGGATGAGGGCGAACGCCTGTCGCCCGAAGAACGCGATCGCGTGGGGAGGGCCAGTTTCGAATGAGCCATCTCGTCTCGGTCTTCAAACGCGAATTGCTCGGCTACTTCATTACGCCGCTCGCCTACGTCTTTATCGTGATTTTTCTTTTTGCGACGGGTCTACTGACGTTCCAGCTTGCGGGCTGGTACGAGGCGGGCCGCGCGGACCTGCAGGCCTTCTTTGTTTTCCACCCCTGGCTTTATCTTTTCCTGATCCCCGCGGTTTCCATGCGGCTCTGGGCCGAGGAGCGCAAAACCGGAACGCTTGAACTTCTGCTCACGCTGCCGGTGCCGACCTGGGCCAGCGTCCTTGGCAAGTTCTTCGCGGCCTGGGCCTTTACCGGCATCGCGCTCACGCTCACCTTCCCCATGTGGATCACGGTCAATTATCTCGGCAACCCGGACAACGGCGTCATTCTCGCCTCTTACTTCGGCAGCTTTTTCATGGCGGGCGGCTATCTCGCCATCGGTTCATGCCTGTCGGCGATCACCTCGAACCAGGTGATCGCCTTCGTGCTCAGCGTCGTGGTGTGTTTTCTCTTCACCGTCGCGGGCCTGCCCATGGTGGCCGAATGGGTCTCCGCCGTGCCCTTCGTCTCCAATGCACTGGTGACGACCATCGCCTCGTTCTCTTTCCTCAGTCACTTTGAATCGATCATGAACGGCGTTATCGACCTGCGCGACTTGATCTTTTTCGCCTCGGTGATTTGCTTCTGGCTCATGGCCAATGTCCTTGCCATCGAACTCAAGCGGAATGGGTGAGGGCATGACGGATAAGTCCCAAAACAAGTTTTCTCTCGGCTGGTCCCCTTCGGGCTATGCCGCTGCCGCCATCGGGCTTGGCCTCATCATGTTCCTGGCCATCAATGTGTTTGCGTCGGTTGCGTTCCGCGCCGCGCGGCTCGATTTGACCGAACAGCACCTCTACACCCTCAGCAGCGGCACGATGGAAACCCTGTCTGACCTGCGGGAGCCCATTACGCTCAGGTTCTATTTCTCTGAAAGCCTGATTGCTGAAAGCCAGCTCCTGCAAACCTATGGCGCGCAAGTGCGCAGTCTTCTGGGGGAATATGTTGCCCATGCAAATGGCAACCTGATCCTCGAAGTGATCGACCCCGAACCCTATACCGAAGCTGAAGACGAAGCGGTGGCCTCGGGCCTTGGCCGCGCGCAGCTGGGCGGTGATCAGGTCTTTTTTGGCCTTGTCGGCACCAACTCAATCGACGGGCGGGAGATCATCCCCTTCTTCGTGCCGGATAGGGAAGAGTTTCTCGAATACGATCTGACGCAGCTCATCAGCCGCCTCAATGAAACCCAGCGGCCCAAGCTCGGCATTGTGACCAACCTGTCGCTCGATACGGGCATTGTGGATATGGGCGCGGTGCAACAAGGCGTCGCCCCGCAGCCCTATTATGTCTATCAACAACTGCAAAGCGCCTTCGAGATCGTTTTCCTCGAACAGGACTTTGATCAGGTGCCCGACGACATCAGTGTGCTGATGATCGCCCATCCCCGCGAGCTTGATGAAGGCACGCAATACGCCATTGACCAGTTTGTGTTGGGCGGCGGCCGGGCGCTGGTCTTTGTCGACCCCTATTCGGAGGTTAGCATGGTGCCGGGCCCGAGTGGCATGCCCATGCGCGGCGCGACAGAAAGCTCAAGCCTGCCGCGTCTTCTCAATGCCTGGGGCGTTGACATGGACGGCGCGGAAGTCGTTGCCGACCGCACCTACGGCGCGCAAGTGCCCGCGAACTTTGATCCGCGCCGGGGGGAGATTACCTATGTGGCCTGGCTCAACCTGGGGCCGGAAAGTTACAGCCCGGACGAGCTGGTAACCGAACCCCTGCAGCGCGGCATCAACCTGGGCACCGTCGGTCACCTGGAAGCCGTGCCCGGTGCGACCACGACCGTTATTCCGCTCGTTTCGTCTTCGACCGATTCCATGCTGATCCCCGTCGATGAAGTGCAATACCAGCCCGACATGGACCGGCTGCTCCGCGACTTTGAGCCGACGCCGCAGCACTATGTGATTGCCGCGCGCATTACCGGCCCCGCGCAAACCGCCTTCCCGGACGGCCCGCCCGCCGATGATGAAGATACCGAAAGCGATGAACCGCAGGACCTTTCGGCCTCAACCGTTGATCCCGCTGATCAGCTGATGGACTCCGATGGGCCCATCAATGTGATCGTCATGGCGGACACAGACATTTTTGACGATGCGATCTATGTGCTCTCGTCCAACATGGGCAGCGGCACTCAGCGCGTTTCGGGCCGCGACAATGATGCGTTCATTTTGAACGCGGTTGATTTCCTGATGGGCACGAACAGCTTGCTCACCTTGCGCGCGCGCGCCATTTCCGACCGGCCTTTCGAGGTGGTGGAAGACCTGCGTCGCGGGGCCGAGGCGAGCTTCCTTGAAGAAGAGCAGCAACTGCAAACCCGCCTCGATGAAGTGAGCCAGCGTTTGCGCGAACTTCAAGGCCAGGTGCGCGGGTCGGGGTCAGAGGCCGCGCCGGATCTCAATCTCCGGCGGCAGCAGGAACTTGCCCGTTTCCGTCAGGAACAAATTGAAACGCGCCAGCGCTTGCGTGAGGTGCAACGGTCCTTGCGCGTTGATATCGAAAGTCTCGGCTTCTGGATCAAGGCGCTCAACATCACGCTGATCCCGGCGCTCATCTGTTTGCTCGCCCTTGGGCTGATCGTCCTTCATCGGATGCGCCGGGCTGAGCGTCTGCGGCGGAGGGGCTAGGCCATGCTGAACATCCTTTCCCGCTTTGAACATTCCACGGGCCGCATTGTGGTGCTCGCCGCGGTCACTTTGCTTTTTGTGATCCTCGCGGCCTGGGTGGTGGCGCTCGACGCCTCCAAGGTGCGTCCGGCCATCGACCCGCGACCCATGTTCCCAAACCTTGATATTGGTGAGGCCTCTTCGCTGACGATTGAATCGAGCAGCGGCGAGATCGAGATCACCAAGAACGACAGCGGTGACTGGGTGGTGCCCGCGCGCGATGGTTATCCCGCGCGGCGTGCGCCACTGGTGCAAACCGTGGGCGGGCTCGCCGATCTGGAATTGATCGAGGCAAAAACCGCGCGCACCGACTGGCATCACTTCCTGGGGCTGGTCGCGCCGGAAGACGGCGGCGACGGCGTGCGCATTACCTTGCGCGGCGCCGAAGGCGAAGTGATGGCGGATGTCATCGTGGGCAATATGCCCGAAGGCAATGCGACCGAACCCGACGGGCGGGGGCGCATCCATGTGCGCCGCGCGGACGAAGACCAGACCTGGCTCGCGCGGGGCTCGCTCAGCCTGCATACGGATGTGACGTCCTGGCTCGCGACGCACCTTTACGACATTGATGCCGACCGGGTGCGCGAGGCCCATGTGACCTCGGCGGCAGGGGATGACTACACGCTCACGCGGACGGACCCGGCCCAAGGCTTCACCTTGGTAGAGCTGCCGGTGGGGCGGGAACTCCTCAGCCCCTATTTGGCTGAAGCGACCGCCACGTCGCTGACGGATATGGAAGTCGAAGATGTGCGCGCGGAAAGTGATGTGGATCTGACAGGCGGGTTCCAAGTGGTCTTTCGCACCTTCGACGGGCTCGAGGTGACGTTCAACGTTGCCGACCCCGATGGCGCCGACGCGGGCTGGGCGACGATCCTTGCGCGCTTTACCGGCATGCCGGACGCCGAACCCCGTGAGGCCGCGGCGGTGGCCGAAGAAGCCGCGAACATCAATGTGCTGGCCGATGGCTGGGCCTTCCAGCTGCCCAGCTTTCAGGCGCGGCAGATGACCCTGAACCTTAATGACCTGTTGCGGCCCCTGCCCGAGGACGGCGGCTAAGCCGAACCGTCAGTCAAGCGCCTACAATTTTTCCATTATATATCAGCGCCTTATCGGATCACTACGAGATGAGCCGTGGGACCGTGTGTGTTCTCGAATTGTTGAACAGGGGATGTCCCCTTCCTGGGTTAGGGTTTTTGTGCCGTCTTAGGGGCGGCATTCATAACGGTCTGGAGGGCATTATGAGAAATCTACTGAATTGTAGAATCGCGTTCGCCGGGGCCTTGATGCTGGGGGCGGCGGTTGTTGCCGGTCCGGCTATGGCGCAAGAGGCCACTGAAGTAAACCAACCCCAGGAAACACAAATGGCAGCGCAGACGCGCGAACCCACCGTGCTTGTCTGCAAGGTCTTTGCGGTCACCGGCACCCGGATCGAGCGGGAATATTGCCTGACCGAAGATGACTGGGAGCAGATCCGGGAAGATTCCCGCGAAACGCTTGAGCGTTTGATGGGTATCGGCTCTGCGATCTAATACTGCGGCACGCGGTGCCGTTTAGCGAACGGCCACCGCGTCCCAGACCCGCTGATCACGGATCCGTGAACCGGGTTGGTTTACGGTGACATAGGTTTTGCTGCAAAACCTTCAGTTGTTGAGCTAGGCTGATTTGAAGTTGTGGGGCTGCTTGGCTGATCAAAGGTGATTTTATGCAGAAAATTTTGAATTTGAGCGCTTTGGCGCTGGGGATTGCGTTGCTGGGGACCGTGCCGGTTTATGCGGACGATGCTGGCGACGAAGGCGTTGAAGTTGCAACGCAGGAAAATCCCAACGAGCGGGTTTGCCGTCGTGTGCATGTGACGGGCTCGAACATTCCGCAACGGGTGTGTATGTCGCGTGCCGAATGGTCGGAACTGCGGGAAGAATCGCAAGAGGCCGTCCGCGAGAATAATCGCGATACGAATGCCAATGCGAGTACCGTTGGCGCACAGTAACATTGAGTTTTTTGGGGACTCGGGAATGGCGCTTCTTTGAATCAGAGAGGCGCCTTTTCTATGTCTGCGTGACAGTTATTCCGTGGTGGCGGCGCCATCCCAGCGGAGTTGAACCCGTGCGGCGCCGAGGATGGGCCCGTTCCGACGCTCTTGCAGCAACACCACATAGCCGTCGGGCCCGTCGCCTAGGGGCGGATTGGGCTCGTGCCGTAAGATCACAGGTGACCCGGCCCATTGGCTGATAGGTTCGGCCATCTCCGCCACATTGACATAAGAAAGCGTGCGCCCAGCGTTTGGCCCGGCGCCAACTTCCAGATCGTTATGGTCGCGGTAGGGGATCAGCCAAATGGTGCCGAGGGTATCCACCATCCCGTCCGGTGAGCTTCCCACATTGATGACCAATCGCCCGTCATCCATGCGCACGCGCAGGGGCACACGGACACGGGCCTCAGTACGCGCCTCTTCGATGCGGGCGAGCACCTGTTCGCGCTGATTGCCGGCAAGGTGGCTGCGACCGTCAACGACAAGCTCTGGCGTATAGGGCCAGCGCAGGCCGAAGTGCCCATTGTACTGCGCTTGGCGGCGGGTGTTTTCAGTGCTGGCGAGGGTGTCTTCCCAGCCGAGATAATCCCAAATGTCGACGGGCCAGGAAAGCACAATGGTATCGGGGTTAGTATCGAGCTCCGCCGCGATAACATCCGCATCGGGGCAGGATGGGCAGGCTTGGCTGGTAAAGAGTTCCACAACGACCACGGGGCCGTGCGCAACGGGAAGGTCTTCCCCTTGCGCCCATGCCGCCTGCGCGCCCAAAAGCCCGAGCGCCAGTGCCAATGCCAGCAGCTGTCTCACCATGATCCGCAGAATAGCCCCTCCGCCTGCTCCCGCCCTAGTCACGTTCGGTTGAGAGCCGTCACAGACAGGTTAACAGGCCGCGGTGGCACACAGCCAGTCTAAAGCGCTAAAGCGTGGCGCGGGTGGGCTTAGCTCGCCAGATTGCGCAGGACGTAGTGCAGGATCCCGCCGTTGCGGTAGTAGTCCATCTCATCGGCGGTATCGATCCGCACCAGCAACGGCACCTCGGCCGAGCGGCCATCCGCATAGGTGATGGTTGCCGTTACGCTGCCGCCCGGCTTCAGCTTGGCCAGGCCGGACAGGGATACGGTTTCCTCGCCCGTCAGGTTCAGCGTCTTGCGGTCGGTGCCCGCTTTGAACTGCAGCGGCAGCACACCCATGCCGATCAGGTTCGACCGGTGGATGCGCTCGAAACTCTCCACGATCACCGCGCGCACGCCCAGAAGGCGCGTGCCCTTGGCGGCCCAGTCGCGGGACGAGCCCGTGCCATATTCCTTGCCGCCGATCACGACCAGCTGCACACCTTCTTTCTGGTACTTCATGGCGGCGTCATAGATCGCCATCTGCTTGCCCGAGGGGTGGTGCACGGTCACGCCGCCTTCAACGCCCGGCACCATTTCGTTCTTGATGCGGATGTTGGCAAAGGTGCCGCGCATCATCACCTCGTGGTTGCCCCGGCGCGAGCCGTAGGAGTTGAAATCCACCATCTCGACCCCGTGGCTCGTCAGGTAACGGCCCGCGGGGCTGTCTTTCTTGATCGCGCCGGCGGGGCTGATGTGGTCGGTGGTGATGGAATCGCCGAACAGACCCAATACCCGTGCGCCCGCAACATCTTCCGGCGCGTCGGGGGTCATGGTCATGCCGTCGAAATAGGGCGGATGCTGCACGTAGGTGGACTTGGCATCCCAATCGTAAGTCAGCCCGCCCGTCACCTTGATCTTGCGCCACTCACGGTCGCCCTTGAAGGCTTCGGCGTAGCGGTCGCGGAACATCTTGGCGTTGATCTTGCGCATGGCGGCTGCGATTTCCTGGCTCGTCGGCCAAAGATCTTTCAGGAACACCGGGTCGTTCTTCTTGTCGTACCCGATGGGGTCCTTCGCCAGGTTCACATTCATCGTGCCGGCAAGGGCATAGGCGACAACGAGCGGCGGCGAAGCAAGATAGTTCGCTCGGCTTTGCGGGTTCACGCGGCCTTCGAAGTTTCGGTTGCCCGACAGCACGGAGGCGACGGCAAGGTCGCCTTTGGTCACGGCCTCGCTAATGGCGGGGGGCAGGGGCCCTGAGTTACCAATGCAGGTGGTGCAACCGTAGCCCACAAGATTGAAGCCGAGCTTGTTCAGGTCACCTTGCAGGCCCGCGGCCTTCAGATAGTCGGTGACCACTTGGCTGCCGGGGGCGAGAGATGTTTTGACCCAAGGCTTTGTCTTGAGCCCGCGCTTGACTGCTTTTTGGGCCAGAAGTCCCGCGGCCATCATGACGGAAGGGTTCGACGTGTTGGTACACGACGTAATGGCGGCAATAACGACGTCGCCATGGCTAATGGAATAGTCGGTATCCTTCACCTTCACGCGCTTGGCCGCCGCCGTGCCAGTGATTTTGTATTCATTCTCCAGCGTGCCGGCGAAACCCATGCTCGCATCTTTCAATGCGATCCGGTCTTGCGGGCGTTTGGGTCCTGCGAGCGACGGCACAACGGTGGACAGGTCGAGCTCAATCACGTCAGTGAAATCGGGGTCCGGCGTGCGAGAGGTGCGATAAATCCCTTGCGCCTTGGCGTAGGCTTCGACCAACGCAACGCGGGAAGGTTTGCGCGCGGTGGCTTTCAGATAGCGCAGCGTGTCGTCATCGATGGGGAAGAAACCGCAAGTGGCCCCATATTCCGGTGCCATGTTAGCGATGGTGGCGCGGTCTTCGAGGGAAATGTGGTCGAGGCCCTTGCCAAAGAACTCGACGAATTTGCCCACGACGCCCTTCTTGCGCAGCATTTCGACGATGGTCAAAACCAGGTCCGTGGCGGTTACACCTTCTTTCAGAGAACCGGAAAGTTTGAAGCCAATGACTTCGGGGATCAGCATGGAAATGGGCTGGCCCAGCATGGCAGCTTCGGCTTCGATACCGCCCACGCCCCAGCCCAGAACCGAAAGGCCGTTGACCATGGTGGTGTGGCTGTCGGTACCGACCAGCGTATCGGGATAGGCGAATTCCACCGTGCCTTTGTCGGTCTTGGCTTTCGTGGTCCAGACCGTTTGCGAAAGATATTCGAGGTTCACCTGGTGGCAGATGCCGGTGCCGGGAGGGACCACGCCGAAATTGTCAAAGGCATCCTGGCCCCACCGCAGGAAGGCATAGCGTTCGCCGTTGCGCTCGTACTCGCGCGCCACATTCGCCTTGAAGGCGCCGGCGTTGCCGAACTGATCCACCATCACTGAGTGGTCGATGACCAGATCTACGCGGGACAGGGGATTGATCTTGGTCGGATCGCCGCCCAGGTTCACCATGGCGTTGCGCATGGCGGCAAGGTCAACGACCGCGGGAACGCCCGTGAAATCCTGCATCAAAACGCGCGCGGGGCGGAAGGCGATTTCGCTCTTCGACTTGCGCTTGCCCAGCCATTTCGCCATGGCTTCGATGTCCTTGGCCTTGACCGAGCGCCCATCCTCAAACCGCAGCAGATTTTCAAGCAGCACTTTCAGCGAGAACGGCAGCCGTGAAATCCCTTCCAGCCCGGCCTTCTCGGCGGCCTTGAGGCTGTAATAATGGTATGTCTTGGAGCCCACGTTGAGCTTGCGGCGGGATTTGAAGCTGTTCTGGCTGAGAGCTGTCACGGAAATCACCTTTCTTCGGTTCGGTCGGCGGCGTCACGGGCGGGGATGCAGCGGCGCGCGAGAGTGCTATAGAGAGATCTCTCTATAGGGGACGGCGACGCGCCCGGGGGTAAAGTTGGCGTCCCTATACACCAAGCCGCCAGAGATTTGGAGGGCCCAGAGTGACAAAAGAGCAAGCAATCGACGCAAGTCAGGTGCGCGTCACTCAGGACGGCCCGGTCACGATTGTGACCCTGTCCCGGCCCGACGTCCGAAACGCCGTGGATAACGTCACGGCAAGGGCGCTGGGGGCCGCATTCACGGCCTTTGAGAAGGATGATAGGGCGCGGGTCGCGGTTTTCCACGGCGCGCACGGCACCTTTTGCGCCGGGGCGGACCTAAAGGCCGTGGCGAGCGCGGAAGGTGCGGGGCAATTGCGTGCGCCCGCGATGGGCGATGTCTATGACCCGCTCGACACAACGGCCCCCATGGGCCCCACGCGCATGCAGCTTTCAAAGCCGGTCATCGGCGCGATCTCCGGTTATGCTGTGGCAGGGGGCATGGAGCTTGCCCTTTGGTGCGACATGCGGGTGGTCGAACAAAGCGCTACCTTCGGCATCTTTTGCCGCCGCTGGGGTGTTCCTCTGATCGACGGGGGCACGGTGCGCCTGCCGCGTCTCATCGGCCACAGCCGCGCCATGGACTTGATCCTCACGGGCCGCCCGGTTGCTGCGGACGAGGCGCTGCAGATGGGTCTTGCCAATCGCGTGGTGCCCGATGGGGAGGCATTGGCCGAAGCGACCAGGCTCGCCCATCAGATTGCCGCCTTTCCGCAAAAGTGCCTTTTGAGCGATCGCAAGTCAGCTTATGAGCAATGGGACTATCCTTTTGTTGAAGCCATGGCGCGGGAGTTCGCCACCGGCGAGGCGGTGATCCGGTCGGGCGAAACGCGCGACGGCGCCAAACGATTTGCCGGCGGCAAGGGCCGTGGCGGCGATTTTGGAGACATATGATCCGCGTATGAGCCTTTCCCTTTCCAACATCACTTGCGCGCGCGGCGACCGCATCTTGTTCAGCGGGCTCGACCTCAACCTTGCGCGCGGCGAGGCGCTTCTGGTGCGCGGCGCGAACGGGTCTGGCAAGTCATCGCTGCTGCGTCTCATCGCGGGGCTCTTGCGCCCTGCCGCGGGCGACGTGCGTTGGTCGGGGGACGAAGACGATGCATCCCTGCAAACGCGGCTTCATTATCTCGGGCACCTGGACGCATTGAAGGCGTCCATGTCGGTGGCTGAGACGCTGGCCTTCTGGACGCGCATGTTGGGCGGTGCGGGCGACATTGGCCCCGCCATCAAAGCCTGGCACTTGGAACAGCTCGCTGATCTGCCTTGCGGTGTGCTTTCCGCCGGGCAGCGGCGGCGCGTGGCGCTGGCGCAGCTTTCCCTCACCCAGCGGACCCTTTGGCTGCTCGATGAACCCACCGGCCCGCTCGATGCGGCGGGAGTGGCGTTGGTTGAAAATGCCATCCGCCATCATTGCGGGACGGGCGGCATCGCCGTCATCGCTACTCACCGCGCCATGGACATCGGCGAAGCGCGCGTGCTGGACCTCGGTCCGGGCCTCGGCGCGGCAAAGGGGGATGCAGCATGAGCGCGGCCTGGGCGCTGTTCCGGCGCGATCTTGTGCTGTCCTTGCGCATTGGCGGGGGCTTCGGTCTCGCGCTCGGTTTTTTTGTTCTGGTCGCGGTTCTGCTGCCGCTGGGCGTGGGGCGCGATCTTGTGCTGCTCGAACGGCTCGCGCCGGGGCTCATCTGGCTCGGGGCCGCACTGGCGGCGCTGCTCTCTCTCGACCATCTATTTCAGGCCGACCTTGAAGACGGCTCCCTCGACCACTTTTTCTTTGCCGATGCGCCGCTTGAGCTGCTGGTGCTGGCAAAGGTCGCCGCCCATTGGCTGACCACGGGACTGCCGCTCGTCATCGCCGCGCCGGTGCTCGCCATTCTTTTGAACCTCAATATGGAACAATGGCTGCCGCTGATCGTTTCCTTACTTGTAGGCACGCCCGCCCTGTCGCTGATCGGCGCGGCGGGGGCGGGGCTTACGGCGGGGCTGAGGCGCGGAGGGTTGCTGCTGTCCTTGCTGGTGCTGCCGCTCTATGTGCCGGTTTTGATTTTTGGTGCGGCGGCCGCAACGGGCGGCCTGGGCGCGCCGGAGCTCTTGTTGCTCGCGGGGCTCAGCCTCTTTGGGCTTGTCGTCGGGCCGGTCGCCGCCGCGGCGGCCTTGCGGCTTCACGTCTCATGAGCGAGCCAAATGTTGCCCGTCCCGGGCGGAAGGAGTAGCAAACCCCCATGTTCGGATTTGCAAACCCACAACGGTTCTGGCGCCTGTCGGGCGCGCTGCTGCCTTGGGTCTGGGGCGCGGCGCTGATCCTGCTCGCCGCCGGGCTCTACATGGCGCTGATCGGCTCCCCCGACGACTATCAGCAAGGTTCATCGGTGCGCATTATGTATGTGCATGTGCCCGCCAGCTGGATGGCCATGGCGTGCTACGCGGCCATGGCGGCGGCAAGCTTTGTCGGTCTCGTCTGGCGTCATGTGATTGCCGACGTGGCGGCAAAGGCAACCGCGCCCATCGGTGCGACCTTCACCGCGCTTGCGCTCTTTACCGGCTCGCTCTGGGGTAAACCCATGTGGGGCACCTGGTGGGTGTGGGACGCGCGGCTCACTTCTGTGCTCGTTCTCTTCTTTCTCTATCTGGGGTACATGGGGCTGTGGGCCGCCATTGAAGACCGGACGAAGGCCGCGCGCGCCGCCGCGATCCTCGCGCTCGTCGGCGCGGTGAACCTGCCCATCATCAAATTTTCCGTCGACTGGTGGAACACTTTGCATCAGGGCTCCAGCGTCATGCGCGCGGATGGCCCCACGCTCGACCCCGCGTTCCTCTATCCGCTGCTCGTCATGGGGCTGGCCTATACGGTCCTCTATGGCGCGCTCCTGCTGGTTGCCATGCGGACAGAGATTTTGAATCAGCGCATCACGGCCGATCAGCGCCGCCGCGCGGCCAGTGAACAGCTTCACGTGCGCGCGCAGGAAGGGGCGTGATTATGGACGGGCTTTTCTCATTTGGGTCCTACGCCAGCTACATCTGGTTTGCCTATGGGGCGAGCGCGCTGGGCCTCGGCGGGCTGACGTATCTTACCTGGCGCGCTTACGCCCGTGCCAAAGCGCGCGCCCGCGCGCTGGAAGGCGGCGCACCGTCATGATGTTTCTGCGCTGGGCGCCCTTTTTGACCTTTGCGGTTTTGGTGGGTGTTTTTGCCGTGGCCCTGTTCATTGAACGGCCGAGCGAAGGCTCCCTCGCCCTGGTGGGCGAGCCCGCGCCGGAATTCATTCTGCCCGCGCTTGATCCAGCGGGGGGCGTTGGCCTTGCCCACGCGGATCTTATCGGCGGTCAGGTGAGCATTGTGAATGTCTGGGCATCCTGGTGTGCGCCGTGCCGCGTGGAGCAGCCGCAGCTGATGGAGCTTGCCCGTGACCCGCGGGTTCAGGTCCTGGGCATCAACTATCGTGATGCGCCGGGGGATGCACGCGCGTTTCTTGAGGAACTGGGCAACCCCTTCGATCGCATCGGCGTCGATGCAGACGGTCGCGTGGGGCTCGACTGGGGCGTTACGGGCCCGCCCGAAACGTTCATCGTGGCGCCGGACGGCACTATCATCGCCAAACACATCGGCGCCATCACGCCAGAGGTTCTGCGCCGTGACTTTGAGCCGGCGATCGAGGCAGCCCTGGCCACGCAATAGGTTCGCGGGATTTCGCATTGCGCAAATGAAAAGCCCCGGTGGTGACACCGGGGCTTTCCGTTTTGAGGTTCAGGACCTCGTTACTTCTTGGCGGTTTTCCACTTAGCCGTTTTGCGCTTTGCAGCTTTCCGCTTCGGCGCCTTCTTGGCGGCTTTGCGCTTAGTGGCCTTTTTGGCCGTCTTGCGCTTTGCAGCTTTCCGCTTCGGCGCTTTGCGCTTGGCGGCTTTCTTAGCCGTCTTGCGCTTCGCAGCTTTCCGCTTCGGTGCCTTACGCTTGGCGGCTTTCTTAGCCGTCTTGCGCTTCGCGGCCTTCCGCTTCGGTGCCTTGCGCTTGGCGGCTTTCTTAGCCGTCTTGCGCTTCGCGGCCTTCCGCTTCGGTGCCTTACGCTTGGCGGCTTTCTTGGCCGTCTTGCGCTTTGCAGCTTTCCGCTTCGGTGCCTTACGCTTGGCGGCCTTCTTGGCCGTCTTGCGCTTGGCGGCTTTCCGCTTTGGCGACTTCTTTACGGCTTTGCGCGTCGCCTTTTTGGCAACCTTCCGCTTAGCGGTCTTGCGCTTAGCGGTCTTGCGCTTGGCGGCTTTCCGCTTCGGCGCTTTCCGCTTGGCAGCTTTCCGCTTCGGCGCTTTGCGTTTGGCGGTCTTGCGCTTGGCGGCCTTCCGCTTCGGCGCTTTGCGTTTGGCGGTCTTGCGCTTCGCAGCTTTCCGCTTCGGCGCTTTGCGCTTGGCGGCTTTCTTCGCGGTCTTCCGCTTCGCCGTCTTCTTTACTGCTTTGCGCTTGGTGGCCTTCTTGGCAGTCTTCCGCTTGGCGGCTTTCCGCTTCGGCGCCTTACGCTTTGCAGCTTTCTTGGCGGTCTTGCGCTTGGTGGTCTTTTTGGCCGCCTTGCGCTTCACGGCCTTTTTCGAGGACCGCTTGGTTGCTTTCTTGGCAGCCTTTTTGGCGACCTTGCGCTTGGCGGTTTTCCGCTTAGCAGTTTTTCGCTTGGCGGCTTTCCGCTTCGGCGCTTTACGCTTGGCGGCTTTTTTGGCCGTCTTGCGTTTGGCCGCTTTCCGCTTCGGCGCCTTGCGCTTGGCTGTCTTACGCTTCACCGTTTTCTTGGCGGCTTTACGCTTGGTGGCCTTCTTGGCTGTCTTGCGCTTTGCTGCTTTCCGCTTCGGCGCCTTACGCTTGGCGGCTTTGCGCTTCACGGCCTTTTTGGCTGTCTTACGCTTCGCGGCTTTCTTTGCGACCTTACGCTTTGTCACCTTCTTGGCGACTTTGCGCTTCACGGTCTTCTTCGCGGCTGCCCGCTTGGTTGTCTTTTTGGCTACTTTTTTCTTGGCCGACTTTTTCACGGCCTTTTTCGACGATCGTTTCACGGCTCTCTTGCTCGCTTTCTTCGCAACGCGGCGTTTTTTTGCCGCCTTCTTGGCTTTACGCTTGGTCGCCTTCTTGGCGGTCTTGCGCTTGGCCGTCTTCTTGGTGGCCTTCTTGGCGGCTTTCTTCTTTGCCGCTTTCTTTTTGGCCTTGGGCGCCGGGGTCTCGCCTTCCGACGTGGCCTCGGCTATGGCGGCAAGAGCCGCCATGAATGATGCCCGATGCTTGGCCGGCACCGCACTGAGAATTTTCTTCTCTGCGGCAGCGACTTTCGGCAATGCCTTGCTGAGCGCCGAACGGCCTTTGGCCGTCAGGTGCACAGCATTGGCTCGTGCATCATCCTTGGTTCTGCGGCGACCCAGTACGCCACCCTTGATCATGCGGCTGATCATGTCCGCAAGCGTAGAGCGGTCGATACCGGTAAGCCGGACGAGATCCGTCTGGCTTAGCCCTTCGTTTTGACTGACGGTCACGAGGACCGCGAACTGGCGTGGCGTAAGCCCCCCTGTTCCAACCTCTTTCGAAAAAAGGTCGTACGCATACTGAGACGCGCGCCTGAGCATATGCCCCGGTGCTTTGTCTAAGTCGAATTTACTTCCAGCCATTGTTGCCCTCCGGAGGTCAATGGTTTCACGCGAAGTGATTCGCGTGTAATGCAAGATACTAGAATGCCAGATAGTTGCAATGTGGTTTATGTCTATGCACCCGTTTCAATTACGCTTTCTGTTCGTGTGATGATCGAATTACCCCGTCTACGGATATTCCGAGTCCCGACGAATGTGCACATGCATCGTTCGGGTCTTAACGAGGTGTTAAAATCAACGATGCGCACGACGCGTGACATGCAAATTGGTTTGCGAAACGCGACAGGCAAAAGGGTTTGACGATGAGTGATGGCGAAAGTTTTCCGCACGCGCCAAATTTCATAAAAGCGCGTCCTGACGGGGATTTGTTGGAACGCGACGTTTGCGAACGCTGCGGTTTTGTCGACTATCAGAACCCGAAAGTTGTTGTCGGCTCGGCTGTGTTGCACGGCAGCAAAATCTTAATGTGCAAACGCGCGATCGAACCGCGCAAAGGGTACTGGACTCTTCCCGCGGGCTATTTGGAGCTCTATGAGACGACGGAAGAGGGCGCGCGTCGCGAAGCGATGGAAGAAGCCTGCGCGAAGATTGAAATCGATCGTGTGCTTGCCGTGTTTTCGGTTTCGCACATTTCGCAAATCCAGGTTCTTTATCGCGCGCGTCTCGTTGATTCGAACATTGCGGCAGGACCAGAAAGCGAAGAGGTCGCGCTCTTTGAATGGGATGAAATACCGTGGAACGAGATCGCTTTTCCGAGTGTGGTGTGGACTCTCGCGGCGCTGAAAATGAATTGGGGCCGGAACGATTTTGCGCCCGCGCAAAACCCGCCCGAGGGAAAATTTCCCTTTCCGCTCACTACCGTGCCGGAAATTTAGGCGGCGGTTTTATTCACTCGTTTCGGAAGCGATCTGATTTTTGGTGATGAATGGCACTTGGGACATTGTGAACAGGAAGATCGCGCCCATGACACCCCAAACCTTGAAGTTCACCCAGATATCCAGTCCCCAATAGACATAGACGGCAACGTTCGCGGCCCCCAGGAAAAGGAAGAAGAACATCCAGCGCCAGGTGAGCAAGCGCCAGGCGTTATGCGGCAGTGCAAAAGCGCCGTTGAAGATGTATTTGATGAACGGTCGGTCCATCATCAGGCCCACGGCGAGGGCCGTCGCGGCCAATCCATAGAAGATTGTGGTCTTGAGGATCAGATAAACCGGATCGTGGAGGATAAGAGTCACTCCGCCAAAAATTGTGATCAAAATACCACTCACGAGAGGCATGGGCGCGATCTTGCGTTCAAGGACGTAAGTAACGATCAGCGCGACCAGGGTCGCGACGATGATCGCCCCCGTCGCCGGCATAATGCCCGCCGTATAATAAGTGCCGAGGAAAATGAGCAGCGGGCCGAAATCGGTCGCCGATTTGATGCGCGGATCCATCTTTTTCTGCTCACTCATTCAATCGTTCCTTTGTCGGTGCCATCTGCCCCCACCAGCGCGCGCGCGAAGTCGGCGGGGGTAAAGGGCTGCAAGTCCTCAATGCCTTCGCCCACGCCAATCGCATGAATGGGCAGGTCGAACTTGGCGGCCAGCGCCACCAATATGCCGCCCCGCGCGGTGCCGTCGAGTTTCGTCATCACGATGCCGGTGACGCCCGCGATCTCCGTAAAGACCTGCGCCTGGCTGATCGCGTTCTGCCCTGTGGAGGCATCGAGCACCAGCACCACCGAATGGGGCGCGCTCTCATCTTGTTTTTTGAGCACGCGCACGATCTTGGCGAGCTCGTCCATCAGCTCCTTGCGGTTCTGAAGCCGCCCCGCGGTGTCGATCATCAGAACGTCCGCGCCTTCGGACTTGGCGTGCGCGAGTGCATCAAAGGCGAGCCCCGCCGCGTCCGCGCCGATATCGCGCGCCATCACTTCGGCGCCGGTGCGGCTCCCCCAAACCTTCAGCTGTTCCACCGCCGCCGCGCGGAACGTATCGCCCGCGGCGAGCACAACGCGCTTGCCCTCGTCGCGATAACGTTGCGCCAGCTTGCCGATGGTTGTCGTCTTGCCTGCGCCGTTGACGCCCACCATCAGGATGATGTGGGGCTTTGCGCCCGCATCTAGTTCCAGCGGCTTTGCAACGGGTTCCAGGCGTTCGGCGATGATCCCGGCCAGAATTGATTTCACTTCCTCGGCGCCGATCTCTTTGTCGAAGCGGCCCTCGGCGAGTTTTTTCGTGACCTCGCCCGCCGTCTCCACGCCCAGGTCGGCGGTGATGAGCAGGTCTTCAAGCTCCTCAAGTGTTTCCGCATCCAGCTTGGCCTTGGTGAAGATGGCGCCGATACCATCGGACATGCGGGAGGATGACCGCGCGAGGCCCTTGGTCAGGCGCGCGAAGAAGCCGGGCTTTTTGTCTTCGGCTTGCGGGTCTTCAGAGGCGGTATCTTCTATAGGTGCCGCGACCGCTTCCGGCGCATCGGCCTCCGGTGCTTCAACTTCAGGCGCGTCTTTCTTCTTGCCCCAGCCAAAGAGCCCGCGCTTTTCCTTGCCCTCGCTCATTCGGCGAGCTTCCCGATAAGGCGCTTGGGGTCCACGCCCACAATGCGGACCTTGTGAATGGTGCCGGGCGCGAGCGCGCGGTCGAGGGTGACTTGCGCGAAGCCTTCGGTGCGGCCTTCGAGGCCCCGCTCCACAAGCACGCTTTCGGTCGCGCCGATACGAGAAGCGAGATAGGCGGCGAGGCGGTCTTCGCCGCGTGCGCGCAGCTGCGCCGCGCGCGCCTTGATCGCATTGCCGTCCACTTGCGGCATCTTTGCCGCCGGTGTGCCGGGCCGGGGGCTGAAAGGAAAGACGTGCAGATAGGTCAGCCCGCAGTCGTCCACCAGCCGCATGGTGTTCTCAAACATCTCGTCCGTTTCGGTGGGGAAGCCGGCAATCAGGTCGGCGCCAAAGGTAATGTCGGGGCGCAGCTCCCGCGCGCGATTGCAAAATGCAATGGCGTCCTCGCGGGCATGCCGCCGCTTCATGCGCTTGAGGATCATGTTGTCCCCCGCCTGCAATGACAGATGCAAATGCGGCATCAGGCGCGGCTCGCCCGCGATGAGCTCGAATAGCGCCTCATCCACTTCGATGGAATCGATAGACGACAGCCGCAGGCGTTCGAGCCCCGGCACGTCTCGCAGAATGGCCTGGCACAAATGCCCAAGCGTCGGCGCGCCCTCAAGGTCCGGCCCATAGGACGTCATGTCGACACCGGTCAGCACGACTTCCTTGTAGCCATTGGCCACAAGCCGTTCGACTTGCGCCACCACATCCGCAATGGGAGTGGAGCGGGAATTACCGCGGCCAAAGGGAATGATGCAAAACGTGCAGCGATGGTCGCAGCCGGTTTGCACTTGCACATAGGCGCGCGCCCGGCCCGTCAACCCGTCGACGGGCGCGGGGCTGGGGGCAGGGGCTTCCATAATGTCGCCGACTTCGACGCGTGCGTTTTGCCCGCGCGCGAAGGTATGGGCCCGCAGCTTTTCATCATTGCCGATGACGCGGGTCACTTGCGGCATTTTGGCGAAGGCAGCTGGGTCGATCTGCGCGGCGCAGCCCGTCACCGTGATGGGCGTGCCCGGGTTCTCGCGCGCCGCCTTGCGGATCGCCTGACGCGCCTGACGCACGGCCTCATTCGTTACGGCGCAAGTGTTCACGATGATGCCGCCCGCCATGCCGCCTGCTTCGCCGCCCGCGCGCGCATGGGCGCGCATCACTTCGGACTCGTACGCATTCAAGCGACATCCGAAAGTGATGATCTCCGGCTCATCGCCGGGGCCGTCGCCTTGGGCCCCCGCTGGGGCCCGAAGGGGGCGCGTGTCATCTATCGTGGTCATGGCGCGGGTTTTAGGTTGTCTCGGGGTCGGGCGCAAACTGCAAGTGAAAGGGTAATATGGGCGCGCCGCCCCAAATTGCCATCGTTTCGGGGGAATGGTACCGTTTGCAGGGCCGATTGGATACATCTTGAAGTTGAAGCAGGGCGGGTGATGGATCAGGAAGGATCAAATCACGGGGGTATTTTCGGCGACGCGTCGCGCATTGCGCTCCTGAAGGTGCTGCGGCTCTATGCAATAGCCTATATTGCAATCTGTGCCGTTTTGGCCTTGGCACTCTTGTTCATTCTGTAGCGAGAGCTTGTAGGGGAGCCGATGAAAAAGCAGGATGTGGATTACTGGTTCATTGCCTGGGCAACTGTGGGACTGTTCGTCGTAGTGGGGTCTGCGCTGTTGTTTCCAGAGGCTGCCCCAAAGGTGGCATTTGGCTGGATTATAAACCTCTTCAATTGATCGACGGCGAGTGACGCTTGCGCCAAATGAGAATGCCCCACTCAAGGACGCGTTTCCTGAGTGAGGCATGTACTCATGACATTGGCAGTTCCGGATGAAGTGCGCAGTTGCTGCTACTAAACTTGTTTCCTAGGTTTTCCGATTCCAGTTGCAGACGCTCCAGATTGGCTCCCAGGTCTCTGAGTTCATGGAGAACATGACCGATTTCCAGAACGTTCTCCACAATTCGTTGTGCTGTAAGGACAACAGCAAAAACGCCTGCTGCTTCAGCCAGCAATATTGCAATTGTCGCGAAAGGGTTTTCGTTAAGTCCTCTGCGAACAGCACTCAATATTGACCTTATAATGCCTCGAACACGGGCTATTCTCGCAAGAGGTATCGCCATCGTAATCAGTTCCGCGGTGAGAAACCCAGCTTGCACGACCGCATCCAGCTGAAGTTGACCCATGCGGGAGCGCAGGCGCTGTGCCTCCTGTTCCAAACGACCGAGCTCATTTTCCAACTTCTTCAGAGCAACCGTCACCCATGCGCACTCTGCTGCATCGGGCAATGGGTATCTGCCGGTCAGGGTGCCCGTATCAAAATTCTCACCACGCACTGCTTTCTGAATTGCTTCCTTTAGTGTTTCACCTTCGTAGAGGGGCATTTGCGTTCTCCTTTGCTTGCCAGTCGAATTGAGCGGTAAGCATGGAGCCCTCGGACGGTGAGGGGCATTCCTATCCCTCGAAGTGGGAAAGATCGAGCGTGCCTTCGTAGTTGAGATCGGCGGGGCCGGTCATGTGCACGTGGTTCGTGTCCTCGCGCCAATCGATGTGCAGCGTACCGCCGTCAAGCTCCACATCCACGGCCCGGTCCGTCAGCCCCCGCCGGTGCGCGGCAACCACGGCGGCGCAGGCGCCCGACCCGCAAGCCAATGTCACGCCCGTGCCCCGTTCCCACATGCGCAGGCGGATGGCGTGGCGGCCCTGCACCTCGGCGAAACCTACATTGGTTTTCTCGGGGAAGAGGGCGTGGTTCTCGATCAGCGGGCCAAAGCTTTCAATGTCTTTCGTCGGCGCGCGGCGCACGAAAAAGACGCAATGGGGATTACCCATGTTCACCGCGCCGGGTTTGGACAAGACCGGTTCGTCCTCCGGCCCGACGGTGAGGTCGAGCGTGCGCGTGTCCATCTCGCGCGCGAGGGGGATCTCATCCCACTTGAGGCGCGGCGCGCCCATGTCCGCTGTGACGAGGCTGTCGGCCGCGGGCCAGACGCGCAGCTTGCCCGCCACGGTTTCCACCACCGCTTCGCCCTTGCCCGTTTCCTCGAACACCATGCGCCCGACGCAGCGGGTGGCGTTGCCGCAGGCCCCGGCCTCGGACCCATCGGGGTTGAAGATGCGCATATAGATGTCGGCGCCGGGCCGACCGGGCTCGATTACGATCAACTGGTCAAAGCCGATGCCAAAGCGCCGGTTGGCAAGCTTCTGGATCACAGCGGGCGTGGGCGCATGGCCGCCGCCCCGGGTGTCGAGCACCACGAAGTCGTTGCCAAGGCCGTTCATCTTCAAAAAAGGGACTGTCATGGGGACATATATAAGCGCCCATTTGGACCAAGGGAAGGCGCGTGCTAAAACCCTCTCCCAGGGGAAGAACCATCTAGGGAATATTGCCATGCGTGGACTGTTTGTCGTTCTTGCCGTCGTCATTCTGGCGGGGCTTGCTTACTTCTTTTTGTGGCCGCAAGGGGGTGGGGACACCGCCGACACCGCGGGCGATATGACCGCCGCCGATACCTCCGGTGACGTCATGACCGATGAGGACGCATCAGGCGATGACGCCATGGATGAAATGGCGGGGGATGAAACCGACATGACGAGCGACGAAGACCCTTACCTCTGGCTGGAAGAGGTCGAGGGCGAAGAGGCGCTGGCCTGGGTGCGGGAACGCAACGAGGTAACGCTCGAAGATCTCAAGTCCGATCCGCGCTACGAGGAGCTCTACCAGGCGTCCTTGGAAGTCTACACGAGCCAGGACCGCATCGTGTCGGGCGCACCGCGCGACGGCTATCTCTATAACTTCTGGCAGGACGAAACCCATGTGCGCGGCATCTGGCGCCGCGCGCCGCTCGATACTTATCTCGCCGGCGCGCCGGAATGGGATGTGCTGCTCGACATGGATGCCCTTGCCGAAGAAGAAGATGAGAACTGGGTCTGGGCCGGCGCGGATTGTTTGCGCGGTACCACGCGCTGCATGCTGGGCATGTCCCATGGCGGTTCGGACGCGAACTTCGTTCGCGAGTACGATCTTGAAACGCGCGCCTTTGTCGAAGACGGCTTTTCTCTGGGCGAGGCCAAGCAAGGCACCGACTGGGTGGATGAGAACACGCTGATGGTCGCCACCGACCGCGGTGAAGGCACCATGACCGATTCCGGTTATCCCAACACTGTGGTTCTGTGGACGCGCGGCACGCCGCTGGCCGATGCGCCGGTGGTGTTCGAAGGCGACACGCGCGACGTGGGCACCTTCGGCAGCACCTATGACACGCCCGAGGGCAGCTACAATGTAGTGACCCGCGCGGTGACGTTTTTCACCTACGAACATTTTGTCCTGGTCGATGGCGAGCTGGTGCCGATCCCCGCACCGGCCAAGGCCGACCTGCAAGGCTTCCATGCGGGTCAGGTGATCTTCGGCATTAATGAGGACTGGACCGTCGACGTTGACGGCACGCCGCAAACTTTCGCGCAAGGCTCCGTCATTTCCTACGACCTCAACGACTTTGTCGACGACAATGCGCTGTCGGCCGTGCATGTGCTTTATGAGCCGCAAGAGCGTGTGGCGTTCCAGGGCGCGGCGGCGAGCGGCGGCGCGCTCTATCTCACCTACCTCGACAATGTTGTAGGCCGCGCGGACCGGGCGACCTTTGACGGCGAAGCTTGGTCCATGGAACCGGTGGCCCTCCCCGACAATGGCAACGTGGGCATCTCGGCGACCGACGACATGTCGGATCAGGTCTTTTTCAGTTACGAAAGCTTCCTGATCCCCGACAGTCTCTATTTTGCGGAGGACGGCGGCGAACCGGCGCAAGTGCAATCCCTGCCGGAATGGTTCGACGCCTCGGACCTCGCCGTGGAACAGCACATGGCGGTCAGCGCTGACGGGACAGAAATCCCTTACTTCCTCGTCCACAGCGCGGATATGGAACTCAACGGCACGACGCCAACCATCCTCTATGGCTATGGCGGGTTCCAGATTTCGCAGGAACCGTTCTACTCCGGCAATGTGGGCCGGCTGTGGCTCGAACGGGGCGGCGCATTTGCGCTCGCCAATATTCGTGGCGGCGGCGAGTTTGGGCCCGCCTGGCACCAAGCTGCCTTGCGCGAAAATCGTCAGCGGTCGTTCGATGACTTCATCGCCATTGCCGAGGACCTGATCAACACGGGCGTCACGTCACGTGAACACCTTGGCATTATGGGCGGGTCGAACGGCGGGCTTCTGGTCGGCGCGGTCTTTGTGCAGCGACCCGACCTGATCAATGCCATGGTCTGTCAGGTGCCGCTGCTCGACATGCTGCGCTTCAACCAATTGCTGGCGGGCGCGAGCTGGATGGGCGAATACGGTAATCCGGATGTGCCGGAAGACCGCGCCTTCATCGCGGAATATTCGCCGTATCAGAACCTTGCCCCGGATGCGGATTATCCCAATGCGTTCGTTTACACCTCCACACGGGATGACCGGGTGCACCCGGGCCATGCGCGCAAATTCGTTGCCCGGCTCGAGGAGCAAGGCCACCCGGTGCAATATTTCGAACGCATCGAAGGCGGCCATTCCGGCGGCGCGAACCTTGCGCAATCGGCCGAACGTGTCGCGCTGGAATATGTCTATCTGTCACGCCAGTTGATGGACTGATCCAGCAGCGCAAAGAACCAATGAGAAGCCCCGGGTGAAAAAATCACCCGGGGCTTTCGCTTTTTGAATTGGGCAGCGCCAATTTGGCGCGTTACGCGCCGGGGTCCAGGGCCGTGTCGTCGAGGCCTTCGCCCGTCAACCGCGCCAGGCCGACTTTCGCTTGCACGTGACCGGGGTTGAGGTCGAGGATGTCGCGATAGGTTTCTTCGGCGTCTTCTTCGTTGCCGCTGTTTTCCTGAACCCAGCCCAGCACATAAAGCGGTTCGGGCTGATCGGGGCGCAGCTCCACCGCGCGGCGGGCAAACTCCATCGCCTCGTCCCAGCGCTCCATCTGGCCCAGTACATTTGCCATGTCGAGGATCGGGGGATACTGATCGGGTGCCAGTTCAAGCGCCGTTGTGAAACACTTTTCCGCGTCTTCGTACTGGCCCTGCATGGCATAGGACTGACCCAGGAAATAATGGGCCATGTGAAAGCCCTTGTGTTCGTGCAGCGCCTTTTTGAAGGACTCAATTGCTTCCGACGGGCGGCCCTGGCTTTTCTGCGCAAGACCCAGGTTGAACAGAATGTCGCCCCCTTCGGGTTTCAGTGCGAGCGCTTCAAGAAACAGCTTTTCCGCCGCGGCCCACCGCTCGACCTGCATCTCCATCGCGCCGAGCTCGTTCAGCACATGGGGCTGGTCCGGCTTGGTGCCGAGCGAAAGGCGCAAGTAATGTTCCGCCGCCGGACGGTCGTCAATGTTGCGGCAGAGAAGGGCGAGCATGTAGCAGACATCCGGTTGGCCCGGCGCGAACTCGAGCAGGCGCTTGTAGGCGGTTTCCGCTTCGCCCAGGCGCCCCTGTTGATGCAGCTCGCGCGCGGCGGCGAATTCCTTGTCCAGCTGGCGGATGACTTCCATCTTCCGCTTGTTCTTGTCGAACTCTTTTTCCGCTTTCCGCCGTTCCTGCCGGTTCATGTCTGCCTCGTAAAACTTACGCGAATTCATATGGTTAAGGGCCAGGGCCCGAAGAGGGGAGAGGACCTAGCACTTTTCGAAAAGCCAGCATAGGCCCGCGCGCCCGGGCCCGCCACTTGCCGTTGGAAACGGGGTGAACGAAGCGCGTTGTGCTATCCCTAGGCCACAGGCGGCACAGCGGTATAGGACGAAATCCCCAAGGATTTTGTGTCTGGTTGTGGTCCGGTTGTATCCGGGCCTTTCAGCCAGGAATAGGACCAGAAACCCAGTAAAAATCCGTCAGGTTGTATTCCGGCTGTAGGGTGCGAGCCCAGGCTACGCGAATGGGCTTTATGCCGCTTTCTTGACTTCCGCGCCCCCGCGGGCCATAACCCGCCCGCTTCCGGACAGGGCTTTCCCGTCCGGTCTCCCCCGAGGGGGGAGATCGCCACCCACCAGCGAGTTTCGCCCGTGGGTGCGAATTGCGTTTGGGTTTTGACGACTTGAGGTTTCGGCTTGTTCGACACGCTGAGTGACAGACTGGGTTCCGTTTTCGAGCGCCTGCGTGGCCGCGGTGCGCTCACGGATTCCGATGTGGTCGAAGCGCTGCGCGAGGTGCGCGTGGCGCTGCTCGAAGCCGACGTCGCCCTGCCGGTGGTCAAGGACTTTATTGAACGCGTGCGTGTGAAGGCGGTGGGGCAAGAGGTTGTCCGCTCCGTCACGCCGGGTCAGCAGGTCATCAAGATTGTTCATGATGAGCTCGTTGAAACGCTGGGGCAGGACCCGGTGCCGCTCGACCTCAATATGGCGCCGCCCGCGGCGATCATGATGGTGGGTCTGCAGGGCTCGGGTAAAACCACCACCACGGCAAAGATCGCCAAGCGCCTTCAGACCCGCGACAAGAAAAAAGTGCTGATGGCGTCGCTCGACACGCGCCGCCCCGCCGCCATGGAACAGCTGAAGGTTCTGGGCGAACAAGTGGGCGTGGCGACGCTGCCCATTATCGAGGGGCAGAACGCGGTCGATATCGCCAAGCGCGCCATGGAGGCGGCAAAGCTCGGCGGCTATGACGTCGTAATGCTCGATACCGCGGGCCGGGGCCATGTGGACGAAAGCCTGATGGCGGAGGCGGTTGAGATCCGCGATGTGGCGCGGCCTATTGAGACGCTGCTCGTCGCTGACAGCCTCACCGGTCAGGACGCGGTACATGTGGCCGAAAGTTTCGGCACGCGGCTCTCTATTACGGGCATCGTGCTCACGCGTATTGATGGCGACGGGCGCGGCGGCGCGGCGCTGTCCATGCGTGCGGTTACGGGCAAGCCCATCAAGCTGCTTGGCGTTGGGGAAAAGATGGACGCCCTTGAGGAATTCCATCCCGAACGCATCGCGGGCCGCATTCTCGGTATGGGCGACGTTGTCAGCCTGGTTGAAAAAGCCGCCGAGACGATCGATCAGGCGAAAGCCGAAAAGATCGCCAAAAAGATGCGCAAGGGCGAGTTCGATCTCGACGACCTTGCCGAACAGCTGCGCCAGATGAAAAAGCTCGGCGGGATGCAGGGCATCCTCGGGCTCTTACCTGGCATGGGCAAGATGAAAAACCAGATCGCGGATGCCGGGATTGGCGACGATGTCTTCAAGTCTCAGGAAGCGATCATTTCGTCCATGACGAAAAAGGAACGCGCCAACCCGAAGGTTCTGAACGCCAGCCGCAAAAAGCGCGTGGCGAAGGGCTCGGGCACTTCCGTGCAAGAGATCAACCGCCTGCTCAAGATGCACCGCCAGATGGCGGACATGATGAAGAAGGTCGGCAAGAAAGGCATGAAGGAAATGTTTGGCGGGCCGGGCGCGCAGCTCGACGCCATGCCCGCGGGCGAGCTGCCCCCCGCCGCGCCGGGAATGCCCGGCGTTCCCCCCGGCATGCCGGGGCTACCGGGGCTGGGCGGTATGCCGGGCATGCCTGCCCGTGGCGGCAAGAAACGCAAGAAGTAACAGGTTTTAGGTTCAACGAATTGTCCGCTTACGGACAGTACTGAAAAGAAGGAAGTCAGAAAATGGCTCTCAAAATTCGTCTCTCCCGGGGTGGTTCGAAAAAGCGCCCCTACTACAACATCGTGATTGCGGACAGCCGTTCGCCCCGCGATGGCCGCTTTATCGAAAAGATCGGCGCTTACAATCCCATGCTCGGCAAGGACGATGAAAACCGTCTGAAGTTCGACGCGGACCGCGCCAAGCATTGGCTCTCGGTCGGCGCCAAGCCGACGGACCGCGTGGCGCGGTTTCTTTCCGGCGCGGGCCTTGTGGAATGGAAACACGGCAACAACCCGAACAAGGCGAAGCCGGGCCAGAACGCGCTCGATCGCCTAGAGGCCAAGCGCGAGAAAGAAGAAGCGGCGAAGGCAGCGGCGGAAGAAGCTGCTAGCGCTCCGGCGGAAGAAGCACCGGCTGAAGAAGCGGCCGCTGAAGAAGCGCCTGCCGAAGAAGCCGCTGCGGAAGCCAGTGAAGAAAAGTCCGAGTAGTCCATCCGGCCTTGTGCTTCTGGGCGCCATCACGGGCGCGCAGGGGCTCAAGGGCGAGGTAGTGCTCAAGGTCTTTACTGAAACGCCGGAGGCCATTGCCGCCTATGGCCCGCTTCAGAATGAAGATGGGTCCATCACGGTGGAGATCGAAGGCTTGCGGCCTGTAAAGGCGGGCTTTGCCGCACGGCTGAAGGGCGTACGCGACCGCAATGCCGCGGAGGCCCTGAAGGGCATGGGGCTTTATGTGCCGCGCGCGGCGCTGGGCGACCCGGGCGAGGAAGACGAATTTTTCCACGCCGACCTCATCGGACTTGAGGTCTGGGAGGAGGGCAAGGGCCGCATCGGCACCGTGACGGCGGTGCCAGACTTCGGGGCTGGCGATCTTCTGGAGATCGCCCTCGAGGCGCGGCGGAAGACGGTGCTTCTGCCTTTCACCCGAGAGGCGGTGCCGGACGTGGACCTGGCGGCGGGCCGGATTGTGGTGGTGCCGCCTGAAGGGCTCTGGGATGAAGACCAGAAACCGGGGCCAGAGGAGGGCGGCGAAACGTGAGCGACAAGCCCGGGCAAAGCTGGAACGCCAGCGTTCTGACCCTTTACCCTGAGATGTTCCCGGGGTCTTTGGGGGTTTCGCTGGCCGGAAAGGCGCTTGAGAGCGGAATTTGGGCGCTGGAAACCCTCGACATCCGGGCGTTTTCAGGTCATAAGCACCGCTCCGTGGACGACACCCCCGCTGGCGGTGGCCCCGGAATGGTGCTGCGGCCCGAAGTGGTGGCAGCCGCCGTGGACGCCGCGAAGCCCCAAGGGGACGCGCGCCCGGCTATTTACTTGAGCCCTCGCGGCAAGCCGCTGACGCAAGCGCGCGTCGCGGAACTTTCCCAAGGACCCGGTGTGGTCCTTTTGTGCGGAAGGTTCGAAGGGGTGGATGAGCGTGTGATCGAGGCGCGCGCGTTTGAAGAAGTGAGCCTCGGAGATTTCGTGCTGTCGGGCGGTGAGCCCGCGGCACTCGCGCTGCTCGACGCATGTATCCGGCTTTTGCCGGGCGTCATGGGCGCGGAAGCCTCCGGTACGGAGGAGAGTTTCAGTACGGGGCTTCTCGAGTACCCCCATTACACCCGTCCGCGGGAATGGGAGGGCAGGGAGATCCCAGAGGTTCTGCTGTCAGGCGACCACGGCAAAGTGGACAAATGGCGGCGCGAAAAAGCAGAAGCAATAACCCGGGAACGTCGGCCCGACCTCTGGTCGACCTATCAAAGGGAGCAACAAAAGGATCAGAGCAATGAATCTGATTGACGAACTGAATAAAGAAGAAATCGCCCGCGTCACCGAGGGAAAAACCATTCCTGAATTTGCGCCCGGCGATACGGTCCGCGTCAACGTGAAAGTGGTCGAAGGCAGCCGCGAACGCATTCAGGCCTATGAAGGGGTCTGCATTGCCCGTTCGGGCGGCGGTCTGAACCAATCCTTCACGGTGCGGAAAATCTCGAATGGCGAAGGCGTTGAGCGGATCTTTCCGCTCTATGGCCCGCTGATCGATTCCATCGACGTTGTGCGCCGGGGCCGTGTGCGCCGTGCGAAGCTTTACTATCTGCGTGGCCGCCGCGGTAAGTCCGCGCGGATTGCGGAAAAGCGCGACGTCCGCACCAAGAAGACCAAAGACTAATCCACACGGACCTACGACATTCGTGAGCGCGGTCCGTTTGAGTACGGGCCGCGCTTTTTCTTTTTGTAAAGGCGATAGACAGATGAGTTACCGAGTTGCAGTTGTTGGCGCGACGGGGAATGTGGGGCACGAAATGCTCAACATCCTGGCAGAGCGCGGTTTTCCCACCAGTGAAGTTGTGGCGCTCGCTTCGCGCCGCAGTTTGGGGACCGAGGTGTCCTTCGGCGACGCGGACCTGAAAACCAAGGACCTCGCGGATTTCGACTTCGCCGGTGTCGACATCGCGCTTTTCGCGGCGGGCTCGGATGTGTCGCGTGAATTTGCCCCCAAGGCCGCCAAGGCCGGCGCGGTGGTGATCGACAACTCTTCACTCTTTCGCATGGAACCGGACGTGCCGCTGATCGTGCCAGAGGTGAATGCCGATGCGATTGCGGGATATACCCAGCGCAACATCATCGCGAACCCCAATTGTTCCACGGCGCAAATGGTGGTGGCGCTAAAGCCCTTGCATGACAAGGCGCGCATCAAGCGCGTTGTGGTCTCGACCTATCAGTCCGTTTCCGGGGCAGGCCGCGAACAAATGGATGAATTGTTCAATCAGACGCGCGGCATTTTTGTAAACGACCCGATCGAGAAGGAACATTTCACCAAACAGATCGCCTTCAATGTCATTCCGCATATCGACGTCTTCATGCGCGACGGCGACACCAAAGAAGAATGGAAGATGAAGGTGGAGACGCAAAAGATTATCGACCACCGCATTGAAGTGACGGCGACTTGTGTGCGCGTCCCGGTCTTTGTGGGGCATGCGGAATCCATCAACGTGGAATTTCATGATCCCATCACCGACGATGAAGCGCGCGATATTCTGCGCGAGGCGCCGGGCTGTATGGTCGTCGATAAGCGCGAGGACGACGGCTATATCACCCCCGTTGAATGCGTGGGCGACTATGCCACTTACATCAGCCGCATTCGCACCGACCCCACGGTCGACAATGGCCTCAACATGTGGGTGGTGTCTGACAATCTGCGCAAGGGCGCGGCGCTCAATGCTGTGCAGATCGCAGAAACGCTGATCAACAAATATCTCAGCAAGGCGGCGTAACTCTAACCGTCACCCTCCGGCTCGACCGGAGGGTCCAGAGCGTGTTTCGCCGGATGCTCCGATCAAGTCGGAGCATGACAACTGTGATTGCTACCCCCAGATCTCCATGCGGAGCCCCCGGCCATCGCGGCCGGGGTCTTGCGGCAATTGCACCGCCTCGCCCTTTGCGATGCGCGCGGCCGCATAGGCGCAGGCACAGGCGTCGAGAAAATCCTCGGGCCCCGCTTTTTTGCGCGGCAGGTTAAAGCTTGCAAGGAACCTCACTTCAAAGCCATTGGCCGCGAGCAACCCGCGCCGCGCATCAAGGCCTTCCGCATGGGGAACATGTTTGACGCGTTTGGGTATGGCGACGGGGCGTTCCCCGTTCATGGCCCAGAAGGATACTTCCGGGTGGCTTTCAAAAACGCGCACCTGATCCGCTGGGGTCAGGGCGTCGTCTACCTCGCGAATATAGGGAAAGATTCCAAAGGTGTGTTTGGAGACCTTTCGTGGCGGGACGGAGTGTTTGAGGTTCACAGCTGACGCCTCGTTAAAATCATGCTCGGCCAGGGCGGCGCGCGCGGGTGGTGTGAGCACGGTCGAGCGCCGCTCCCCCAGCCGCGCCCGTGCCGCCGTATCGCACCGTCGCCCGCCCCGCATTGCCACATCCGGCAGGCCGATGGGTACGCTGGCGGTAATGACGGCGGGCTGTTCCTCAAGGGCGAGCACATCCTTGAAGGTTTTGCAAAGCCGGAAGCGCGCGGCCATGTGACCCGACAGATCGACCAGCACGGCCAGCCATCCGCCGGGGCAGGGGCTCGCGCCCGCAACCCATTGCCCTTCGGCGCCGGCGCCCAGCGGCGTCAGCGTTACAAGGGACGATGGGTGCATCAGCGTTTCTTGCCCCGATATGAGCGGCAACTCATTAAGTTGCGTGGCGACCGAGAGGCCGATCAAGTCGGTCAGGGTGGCGCTCGTCCGGTTCAAGGCGGCGGGCACCGGCATCTGGTTCAGCACATGGCCGAGCATGAGCGCGGCGAAAAGATCCCCTGTACCATGGGGCGCGCTTGTGTGTTTGGGCACAGTGGCGAGCCAGCTGCCGGTTTTTTGCAGCCCGCCGCGCCGTCGTCCCTCGCCCGGGCGTTGCCAGGCTAATGTGCCCACATCGCCCCATTTTTCATCGTCGGCGGGCACAGAGGTAATGAAAACATTGGGGGGGCCGAGCTCCGCCGCCGCGCGCAAGGCGCTGGCGCGGTCGAGTATCTTGCGCCCTGTGAGGTCGGCGGCTTCGAATGCATTGGGTGTGGCGATATCGGCGAGCGGCAACAAATGCTTTGCGATGGCGTCGATGGTCGCCCGCGGCAGATAGGCGCCGCCAGGTAAATCGCCGAACACGGGATCGCAGAGATAGAGCAGCTCCGGGTTCGCGTCTTTCATGCGGGCAATCGCTTTGGCGACAGGCGGGATTTGCTCCGCACTCCCGAAATAGCCGGTGACGACGGCGGCGCAATCTTTCAGCCAGCCGCGTGCTTCGAGGGTCTCAAGCCAGGCTTTGATTTCCTCAGGCGGCGTCGGTTTGGCTTTGACGCGCCCGTGCCCTGGATGATGCGGCAGCACAACGGTTGGCATGGCCAGCACTTCATGGCCTAACCGCTCCAGCGCAAACGCCGCCGCGCTGTTGCCGACGTGGCCATAAATCACCTGGCTTTGGATCGAGAGGATGCGAGCCATGGCGCGGGGGCGAACCTTTCGCTGGGTCAGGGCGCGTGCCCCGGGAAGTGGAGCACCACTTTGCATGGATTCTTGGGGCGAGTCCCGCGTGCACCGCAACACGAGACTTGCATCGCCGCGCGGGGCCGTTACTTTCGGCCCATCACCCAAGGAGTAAGATTATGACGTCCCCCATCCGCCCCCGCCGCAGCGTTCTTTATATGCCGGGCTCCAACGCGCGCGCGCTCGAGAAAGCAAAGAGCCTTCCCGCCGACGCGCTGATCCTCGATCTCGAAGACGCCGTGGCACCTGATGCCAAGGCTGAAGCGCGCGATCAGGTTTGCGCGGCGGTTCGGGACGGGGGCTATGGCCATCGCGAGCTCATCATCCGTATCAATGGGCTCGAAACGCCCTGGGGCCTGGACGATATCGAAGCCGCCATTGAGGCCGTACCGGACGCGATCCTGGTACCCAAGGTTTTTAGCGGGCAGATGGTGATTGCCGCCGACAAGCTGCTGGCGGATGCGGGCGCGAAGGACAAGACCAAGCTTTGGGCCATGATCGAAACGCCGCTCGCCATCATGCATGCGGAAGAAATCGCCTCCATGGCGACGTCGACGCGGCTCACCTGTTTCGTCATGGGCACGAATGATCTGGCGAAGGAAGTGCGTTGCGCTCAGACGCCGGACCGTCTGCCCATGGTGGCTTCCCTCAATTGGGCGCTGCTTGCGGGCCGTGCTTATGACCTCTCCGTCATCGACGGCGTCTTCAACGGCATCGGTGATGAGGAAGGTTTCGCCGCCTCCTGCAAACAAGGCGCAGTATTTGGCTTTGACGGCAAGACATTGATCCACCCCAGTCAGGTCGCACCCTGCAACGCGGCCTTTTCCCCGCCTGCGGAAGACGTCGCCTGGGGGCGGCAGATCATCGCTGAATTCGACAAGCCTGAAAATTCATCGAAGGGCGTTCTCAAGATTGAAGGTAAAATGGTCGAGCGGCTCCATGCGGAAGCCGCGCGACATGTGGTGGCCATGGCCGACGTCATTGCCTCGCGCGGGGAATAGGAACGAGAAAATGCATGCGGTTCTGATTGAGGCCGTTGGAGGAATTGCGGGGCTGCTGACCACCATCGCATTCCTGCCGCAGGTCGTGCGCACCTGGACCACGAAGTCCGCGGGCGATATCTCCTTCGCCATGCTGACCATTTTTGCAGTGGGTGTCGCGCTGTGGTTCGCATACGGCTTGATGATCGTCTCCTGGCCCGTGATTGGCGCAAATGGTGTAACCCTGCTTCTAGTGTTGACCATCCTTGCATTGAAGGTTCTCGAAACGCAGCGCCTGCTGGCGGCGGAACGCGCGCTGGTGCCCCACGAAATGGAAGGGCCACATGTCTAAGACGAACGAAGGCAATTTTTTCGAAGACTACGCGATCGGCCAGGTGCTGACCCACGCGACGCCGCGCACTGTGACGGCGGGGGACCAAAGCCTTTACACCGCGCTCTATGGCTCGCGTTTCGCGCTTCAGTCCTCCGACGAATTCGCAAAAGGCTTGGGATACGGTCGCGCGCCGCTGGATGATTTGCTCGCGTTTCATGTGGTCTTCGGCAAGACGGTTCCCGACATCTCGCTCAATGCGGTGGCGAACCTTGGCTATGCGGAGGGCAAGTTTCTGTGCCCTGTTTTTGCGGGCGATACGTTGACCGCGACGTCCGAGGTGATCGGGCTCAAGGAAAACTCAAACGGCAAGACCGGCGTTGTCTACGTGCGCACCACGGGCCGCAATCAGGCGGGCGAAGTCGTGCTGACCTATGTGCGCTGGGTGATGGTCCGCAAACGGAATGAAGCCTCTCCCGCGCCTGACCCGGTGGTGCCGGAGCTTGCGAAAACTGTTGCGGTGAGTGACCTCAAAGCGCCCAAAGGCACCGACTGGTCAAATGCGGACCTCGCTCTCGCGGGCAGCTCCTACAAATGGGGTGACTATGCGGTGGGCGAAAAGATCGACCACGTGGACGGTATGACCGTGGAAGAAAGCGAGCATCAACTCGCAACGCGGCTTTATCAGAATACGGCGAAGGTGCACTTCAATCAGCATACAGAGGGGCAGGGCCGGTTCGGTCGCCGCCTCATCTATGGCGGCCACGTCATCAGCCTCGCGCGCGCGCTCAGTTTCAACGGTCTCGGGAATGCCTATACCCTTGCGGCGATCAACGGCGGCACGCACGTCGCCCCGCTGTTCGCGGGTAACACGGTTTATGCCTGGTCGGAAGTTCTGGACAAGGCGGAAGTGCCGGGCCGGTCCGACCTTGGCGCGTTGCGCTTGCGCCTGGTGGCGACAAAGGACGAGGCCTGCGCGGGCTTTCCGCTCAAGGGCGAAGACGGCAAATACGCCGCCCCTGTCATTCTGGACTTTGATTATTGGGCGTTTGTGCCGCGCTAGTCGGCGGACACGTCATCCACTGGGTGGAACGTATCATCATCGAGCGTGCAGCAATAAAGAATGCCGTGCGCGATGGAAAAATGCCCGCCCACGAGTTCCAGCTTGCCTGCCTCGACCCGTTCCTTGATCCAAGGGTAGGTCATCAGGTTCTTTAGCCCCATGCGGACATTTTCTTCTTCCAGCGCCAGCAATTGCTCGTCGCGAGGGGCGTCGGCCATTTCCGCTAGAATTTTTTTGCGTGCGTCCTGGGCCAGTTCCATCCAATTGTGAACATAGCCCATGGTGCCCGTATCGCCGTTATCGCCATCGAGCAGCGCCTGAATGCCGCCGCACTTGCCGTGGCCCAACACCATAATGGTGTCCACTTTCAGGCCCAGCACCGCAAACTCCACCACGGCGCCGATGCTCTGATAACCGGCTTCAGCGTTATAGGGCGGGACAATGTTCGCCACATTGCGTGCGACGAATATCTCGCCCGGATTTGCTGAAAAGAGCCGCCCGGGCTCTACGCGGCTATCGGCGCAGGAAATGATGAGTGTTGAGGGGTTCTGCCCGTCCGTATCGAGATCCTGATAGACGCGTTTCAGGCCGGGATACACCTCTTTGCGGAACTTGTAATAGCCGTTCAGAAATTCCCGATAGGGCATTCAATCCATCCGTCTTAGTCAGCCCAAATCAGCAGCGTACCCATGGGGCCGCCGCTGCACGCCGGTGCGTTGGGCACTATCTAGTTCGGGTTCTTGGCGCGTTCAATAATGCGGGCAAAAGATTCCGGGCCGACTTCCATGGCCTCGGCGGCCTTGCGCAAGGTGGAGGCTTCGGAATCGTCGAACACATCGTTGGCCAGCGCAATCAGGGCGCCCGCGTGGATGATGTTTGCCTTGTCAGTGGGCTCCAGCTGGTCCGCAACTTTGGAAAGGGCCGATTCGATGGGCTCTTTGCTGTCCAGGGCCACCTGAATGCCGGATTTGATGGCGGTACTTTCCACATGATTGCCCGTGACCTTGTTATAGATCTGGCCCATGCGCTTGATTTCATCTTCGTCCACATTGCCGTCGGCATAGGCCACAGCGGCCATGGCTTTCACCATGGCATCTTGAACCAGGTCCAGATGCTCGAGTTCCTGCTTCTCGACGTTTTCGTACTTCTTGTTTCCGAGAAAGAATTTCCAGAACGACACGGCGGCCCCCTCCTGAGCGATCCAAAGTAAATCCGGCGGACTATAGGGCGATACGATGGCAGAGCCAAGACACCCTTTTCTTGGCCGCCGCGAAGGCGTATGTGAGGTTCAGACACCTCGCCGCACCCCAAAGGCCTTGTCCAAATTGACTTGGGCCCCCGCGGCGTTCCATCTTGTGGGCCGCAGTTCGCCGGGAATCACATTGCCGCGAACCGTCGCGCCGCCACCCTTCGGTTGTGATCCGCCCGGACCGCAAGAAAGGGGTGGCTACAAAAGGGGAAGTGAATGACCACGTCGAAACGCGCCGCCGGGCGGCCGCTCTCACCACATTTGGGAATCTGGCGCTGGTCCGCCACCATGGCCAGCTCGATCCTTCACCGCATGACCGGGGTGGGGAACGCTATTGGCCTCGTCCTTCTGACCTGGGGGCTGCTCGCGCTGGCAAGCGGGCCCGAAGCCTTTGCCCAGTTCACGGGCCTTGCAGGCAGTATGTTCGGGCGGCTCGTGCTTTTCGGCTTCACCCTCAGCATCTGTTACCACCTGCTCAACGGCATCCGGCATCTCTTCTGGGATGCGGGCAAGAATTTCGACGTGCGCGGCTCGGTGATCTGGAGCTGGTTCAACATCATCGGCACCATCGTCCTCGCCGTCGGGGTCTGGGTGCTCGCCTACGGCATGGGGGCTTGATCATGGGATTGCGCACACCTCTTTCTCGCGTTCGCGGCTCCGGCTCGGCCCACGAAGGCGCCCACCACTGGCTCGTGCAGCGCGCCACCGCCATTGCGCTGGTGCCGCTGGTTCTGTTCTTCCTCGTTGCCGTCATTTCCATGGTTGGCATGCCGTATGAGGCAGCGCGCGCCTTTGTCGGCCAGCCCTTGATCACGCTTTGCTTTGCGCTTCTTGTGGTCGCCGGGTTCTGGCACGCGCGGCTCGGCCTTGCCGAGGTGGTCGCCGACTACATTCAAAAGCACAGCACGAAAGTGTTTCTGCTCTTGCTCATCAACTTTCTTGCCTTCGGGCTGGGCGCGGCATGCCTGCTTGCGCTCCTTCGCATTACGGTAACGGGGTAGCTGCGCCATGACATCCTACGAAATTGTCGACCATACCTTTGACGTTGTTGTCGTCGGGGCGGGTGGTTCGGGTCTGCGCGCAACGCTTGGTGCCGCGCAGGCGGGCCTGCGAACGGCCTGTATCTCCAAGGTCTTTCCCACGCGCTCGCACACGGTCGCCGCGCAGGGCGGCATCTCCGCCGCGCTCGGCAACATGGGCGAGGATGACTGGCGCTGGCACATGTACGACACGGTGAAGGGGTCGGACTGGCTAGGCGATCAGGACGCCATCGAATATTTGTGCCGTCACGCGCCGGACGCGGTTTATGAGCTGGAACATTGGGGCGTGCCGTTTTCCCGCACCGAAGAAGGCAAGATCTATCAGCGCGCCTTTGGCGGCATGACGCGCAACTTCGGCGAAGGGCCGGTGCAACGCACTTGCGCCGCCGCCGACCGCACGGGCCACGCCATGCTGCACACGCTTTACGGCCAGTCGCTGCGCAATGACGCGGAATTCTTTATCGAGTTTTTCGCGCTCGACCTCATCATGGATGACGAAGGCGCCTGCGTGGGCGTCATGGCGTGGAACCTTGATGACGGCACCATCCACCGTTTCCGCGCGCAACGGGTCGTGCTGGCGACGGGCGGGTATGGCCGCGCGTTCTTCTCTTGCACCTCGGCGCATACTTGCACGGGCGACGGCAACGCCATGGTCCTGCGCGCGGGGTTGCCGCTTCAGGACATGGAATTCATTCAGTTCCACCCCACGGGCATCTACGGGGCGGGCGTTCTCATCACAGAGGGCGTGCGCGGCGAGGGCGGCTACCTTACGAACTCCGAGGGCGAGCGTTTTATGGAGCGCTATGCGCCAAGCGCGAAAGACCTCGCCAGCCGCGACGTGGTCTCGCGCTCGATGACGATTGAAATTCGCGAAGGGCGCGGGGTTGGTCCGGACAAGGATCATATCTATCTGCACCTCGATCACCTGGATCCCGCGATCATTCACAAGCGTCTGCCAGGCATTTCCGAAAGCGCCAAGATTTTCGCGGGCGTTGATGTGACGAAGGAGCCGATCCCCGTGCTGCCGACGGTGCACTACAACATGGGCGGCATCCCCACGAATTATCACGGTGAAGTGCTGACCCTGAAAGACGGTGATCCCGACACGGTGGTGCCGGGCCTGATGGCGGTGGGCGAGGCGGCGTGCGTCTCTGTGCACGGCGCGAACCGGCTGGGCTCCAACTCGCTCATCGACCTCGTTGTCTTTGGCCGCGCGGTTGGATTGCGCTGCGCTGAAACCGTGGAGGCGGGGGCGACGCAAGCTGAATTGCCTGCGGGCGCGGGCGATGCGGCGCTTGCCCGGCTTGATCACTTCCGCAATGCCAAGGGCTCAACACCCACGGCGGAACTGCGCCTTGAAATGCAAAAGACCATGCAGAACCACTGCGCCGTGTTCCGCACGGGCGAGGTTCTGGAAGAAGGGCAAAAGCTAATCCGCGAGGTGATGGCCAAAAGCGCTGATGTGGGCGTGACCGACCGGTCGCTCGTCTGGAACTCCGACCTTATGGAAACGCTCGAATACGACAACCTGATTGCCCAGGCCGTCGTGGCAGTGGATGGCGCGTCAAACCGCAAGGAAAGTCGCGGTGCCCATGCCCGCGAGGACTTTTCCGACCGCGACGATGAGAACTGGATGAAGCACACGCTCGCCTGGTTCGACGGCAAGGACGTGAAGCTCGATTACCGTCCGGTGCATTCCTATACGATGTCCGACGACATCAAATATATCGAACCCAAAGCGCGGGTGTACTAAGCGCGGCGCGAACGTATCGTCACGGGGCCGCCGCAATGCGGCCCCTGACTTTCCCTCTTTCGGCCCTTCCCCCTCCCCATTCCCTTGCAACAAGTCATGCGCTGGTTAGGCGGCATGTGGGATGCCGTGGACGGGAGGACCCAATGACAGCGAAAAGACTATTCAACACCGGGCGCGAGCCCGGCCTTAAATCCATTCTTGTGGGCGCGCTTGTGATTCTCATGGGCGTGCCCTTGTTTTTTGTGGCGCTGATCGCGGGGGAACGGCAGGACCGCGCCCGCGATGTGGTGCAGCAGATCGGTTATGAATGGGGCGGCGCGGCGCAAACCGTTGCCGGCCCGTTCCTGGCGATCCCCATCGACAGTGAAACGCGTGTGCGCACGAATGGGCAGACGACTGTCAATCAGGTGCGGCGGCATCTGATCGTCCTGCCGCAAGACCTTTCCATTGAGGCCGATGTGGCGAGCGATGAGCTGCATCGCGGCATCTATGATGTGCCGGTCTATGCGGCGGATGTTCACGCGACGGGGCATTTTCCCGCCGTCGATATGTCCACGCAGATCGGCCAGAACGATAGCGTGCGCTGGGACGAAGCCTTTGTGGTTCTGTCGCTCAGCGATACGCGCGGCATCCGCAGCGCGATTCCGTTCACCCTCGAAGGGCAGGCGCATACCTTTGAGCCTGGGCCGGTCCTGAGCCTGCTTGGTACCGCCGGGGCGCACGCGCCACTAATGCCACGGACCCGGGCGGGGCTTGAGCCCGACAGCCGCGCGCGTTTTGCGGAAGAACAAGCCTTCGATTTTACTTTCAGTATCAATGGGACCTCGCGGCTTCGGTTCGTGCCCCTGGGTCGCGAAACGCAAGTGGCAGCGACGTCGGACTGGACCTCCCCCAGTTTTCGGGGGGCCTTTCTGCCTACCGGTCGTGAGGTGGGGGACGAAGGGTTCCGCGCCGCCTGGAGCGTGCCGGATCTCGCGCGCAGCCTGCCTGATCACTTCATACTGTCGGGCACCACCACGCATAGTCTGGCCGATGACTTCACGCGCGCGGCGTTTGGCGTCGATTTTCTGGTGCCGGTGGATTTCTATCAGCTTGTCTTCCGCGCGTTACGCTATGCGCTTCTTTTTATTGGCGCCTGCTTTCTGAGCTTCTTTCTGGTGGAGCTTGCCCTCAAGCGGCGGCTGCATGCGGTCCAGTATCTGATGGTGGGCGCGGCGCAGAGCATTTTCTATCTATTACTCTTGTCGGCGGCGGAACACATTGGCTTCACACTGGCCTTTGTCCTGGCGGCGACTGCGACGGTGGGGCTGACGACTGCTTACGCCTGGGTCATTACCCAAAGCCGGCGGGCGGCGGCTGTGCTTTTCGCGGTGATGGGGCTCATCTATCTGCTGCTTTACAATCTGCTGAAAGTGGAGGATTTCGCGCTGCTCTATGGCTCCATCGCGGCTTTCGTCGCCCTGGCGGTGACCATGTTCGTCACCCGCAACGTAAACTGGTATGGTGAGTCCCAGGAACTTGACGCCGGGGCAACTTCGGAAATCACGGAGGGCGCGGCAAGCTAGAAGGGGCACCATACGTTGGACCTGTCACCGCTTCTCGAAGCATCGTTGCCGATCAAACTGCATCTGGCGACGGTGCTTCCCGCCTTTGTTATCGGGACCTGGATGATCTTCTTTTCCGCGAAGGGCGCGCCGCTGCACCGCTTCTTTGGCTTTATCTATCTGGCGCTGATGTCGGTCACCGCGGCGGCGTCCTTCTTTATCCGCAGTTCAACAGGCGGATTCAGCTTGATCCATCTGTTCATTCCGCTAACAGTATGGGCCGTGTTTTCCGCTCTTTGGGGTGTTCGCACCGGCAATATCAAGGCGCATCGCGGCGCCATGATTGGCCTTTATATCGGCGGCATCCTGATCGCGGGGGCACTGACGCTCCTTCCCGGGCGCCGCATGCATGCAGTCTTTTTTGGAGGTTAGGGGCCAATGGTCGAACTTGTATTGCCGAAGAATTCGAAAGTCCGCGCAGGCAAGCAATGGAAGGCGCCGGCAAAGGCCGACGGCACGACCCCTACAAACATTCGCAAATACAAAGTCTATCGCTATGACCCGGGCAGCGATGAAACCCCGCGTCTCGACACCTATGAGGTGGATCAGGATGATTGCGGGCCCATGGTTCTGGACGCCATCATCTGGATTAAGAACAAGGTCGACCCGACGCTGACCTTCCGCCGCTCTTGCCGCGAAGGGGTCTGTGGGTCCTGCGCCATGAACGTGGACGGGCGCAACACGCTGGCCTGTACCAAGGCGGCGGAGGACGTGTCCGGTGCGGTGACCATCTATCCCCTGCCGCACATGCAGGTGGTGAAGGATCTGGTGCCCGATCTGACTGACGCCTATGCGCAGTATCAATCCATTGAGCCCTGGCTGCAGACCGACACGCCCGAACCGCAAGGGGAATGGAAGCAGAGCATCGAAGACCGCGACAAGCTCGACGGGCTCTATGAATGCATTCTGTGTTTCTGCTGCACGACCTCGTGCCCCAGCTATTGGTGGAACAGCGATCGCTATCTTGGCCCCGCGACATTGCTTCAGGCCTATCGCTGGCTTGCGGACAGCCGGGACGAAGCGACGGGCAAACGCCTCGACAATCTGGAAGACCCGTTCCGGCTCTACCGCTGCCACACCATCATGAATTGCGCGACCGTGTGCCCCAAGGGCCTGAACCCCGCCAAAGCCATTGGCGAGATCAAACAGATGATGGCCGCGCGCATCGTCTGACCGCGACGGAAAATCGGCGCCGCTACATCACTTTTCCTTTGTCCGTGACCTCAACGGCTATCGTGCCGAAGCGGTTGTATAGACAGACCAACCACACCTTGTGCTAGCATCGTTTGCGCGCGCCCGTCGCGCAGCGGACGCATCAATGGACAAGCGGGGGACCGATATGGATCAGCAACCTTGGGACTGGACTGGCGTGGTCCTTGTCGTCGCCTTGGCTGTCATGCTGGTCATGGTCATCTTTCGTCCCGGCGGCGCGCATCTGAAAATATACGGATGGATTGCGGTCGCACGACGCAACTCGATTACCTTCGATGCTTTTTTGGCGGCGCTTGAGCGCATTGGCCATCGGTGGAAGCCGCTCGCCCCCGTGGTCTTGATCTGGTGGGTCGGGGTGCAGCTCATTGATGGCGGCTTCAGATATTTGGTCCGGGAACAGATCCTAACCACGGATATGTCGGGGCTCTTCTTTTTTTGGGGCTTTGTTGTTTCGGCATGGCTGGTCGGATTTTCGCTTTGGGCGATCCGTATACTGATCGCCGAACGGGATGTGCGCCCTCTGCCGCGTTGGCCCCGGATTACGGTGTTGGCTGGCGCATTTGCAGTTATGTATGCCTACTATTATGTGGGGGAATATGGCGCCGCCATGCTCGCGGCATCGGTTGCCCGCGTTGCGTTCGGCGTAAGCAGTCTATCCTCGGAATGGATGTTCTACTCATCCCAATTCTTGGTATCGCTTTGGCTGTTCGTATTGGGCATCTGCGCGTGCCTCTTGGCCATTTGGGCGCCGCAGCCCCTGGCGGGGCGCGAAGCGCGCTTCGGGCCCTTTGTGGGGCAGGGGGTTGCCTTTGGTGTGCGGTTTGCCGTTTTTGTCATGATGGTTGCGGTGGTTAGCGTGGCGTGGCGCGAGGCCAATTTCTGGTTCCAGGGCGCGCTCGTCGATTACTGGCCTTTTCCGCGGGATGGTTTCATCTTCGACGCGATGTTCAGCCTGCCTGATATAGTAAAACGCATTGTGATGACGCTGTGGATTCTGGCGGGTCTTGTGGAGTTGAGCGAAGGAGCCCGCCGCCGGATCACAGGCGCGTGAGGGGCCCATCCGGCCCCGCCGCCGCAATCGTGATTGGGGCCCCGTGACCAAGGGCGTAAACTCCCCCTCAGGAGAAAACATCCGAGGGAGGACCTGATGTATCGAGCAATCCTTTTTGGAGCGGCGCTAACTGTTGCCGGTCTCGGTGCGGTACCAGCCATGGCCCAAGACGAAACACCGCCGCCGCCTTGTTCAACGGAAGAATACCGTCAGCTCGACTTTTGGGTTGGCGAATGGGACGCCATGTGGGTCGACGCGGATGGCACCGAACAGCACGGCCACAATTCCATCACGCTTGATCTCGGCAATTGTGTTGTCCTGGAAAACTTCAACGGCAATCCGGGGAACACGCTTCTGGGGCGCAGCATGTCCATGTATGCCGCGCGGCATGGTGCCTGGAAACAAGTGTGGATGGACAACCAGGGCAGCTACCTGCCTTTCACCGGCGGGCCCGAGGGCGAGCGCTTCATCCTGACCATGGATCGCGCGTCGGATGAGGCGCCGTACCTGCGGATGGTTTGGGAAAACATCACGCCCGAAGGGTTTGACTGGCGCTGGCAAGCCTCGCAAGACGCGGGCGAGACCTGGGCCGATCAGTGGCATATCCATTATACCCGCGCTGAATAGCGGCGGCGGAAACAAGAGCGCCCGGGCGTCATGAAAATTTCATGCTCGGGCGCTTTGCGTTTTCTTAAACCTTTGATAATTGTCGAAATATGGAAATTGAAGATGCCGCCACGGCACTTGCCGCACTGGCGCAGGAAACGCGCCTCATGGTCTTTCGCCTGCTTGTCGAGGCGGGTAGCGAGGGGCTGAGTGCGGGCGAGATCGCCGAGGCGCTGGACGCGCAGCCCGCCACGCTGTCCTTTCATTTGAAGGAACTGGTGAACGCGGGACTGATTGACCGGGAACGGGAGGGTCGCTCGATCTACTACACGGTCAATGCGGCGGGCATGCGGGCGCTGATGGAGTTTCTGACGCGCGATTGTTGCGATGGGCGGCCGGAACTCTGCGGCGGCTTCCGCAAAAGGGCGCGCGCAAAGGCGTGAGGCAGAAGATGGTAGAGGAGGGGGCATGAATCCGTCGGAACGCACTTACAACGTATTGTTCCTGTGTACTGGCAATTCCGCGCGATCGGTGATCGCCGAGGCGATCCTGAGCCGCAAGGGCGGCAGCCGCTTTCGCGCTTTTTCGGCTGGCAGTCACCCCAAGGGCGAGGTGCATCCCTATACATTGGATCTTTTGGAAAACCGCGGCTTTGACATCTCAAGGTTTCGGTCAAAGAACTGGAGCGAATACGCCAACCCCAGCGCTCCGGTGATGGAGTTCGTCATCACGGTTTGCGATTCAGCCGCTGGTGAAGTGTGCCCCATCTGGCCGGGCCAGCCCATGACCGCACATTGGGGGTTCCCGGACCCCGCCTCCTTCGAAGGCACCGAAACCGAAACGCGTGCCTTTTTCGCGCAGGTCTATGGGGAGATCGAACGGCGCATTGAAATCTTTCTCAACCTGCCGCTGGAAGCACTCGACCGCATGTCCCTGCAAAAGGAAGTGCGCGACATTGGCAAGACGGAGCTGGGCGAATGAACATCACGTTCTCTCGCAAGCTCGTGGCTGAACTGCTGGGCACTATGATCCTGGTGGGCACCGTGGTGGGGTCCGGCATCATGGCCGAACGGTTGACCGATGATATCGCGGTCGCGCTGCTCGGCAATACGATTGCGACGGGCGCGATCCTTGTGGTTTTGATCCAGATCTTTGGTCCCTTGTCCGGCGCGCATTTCAATCCGGCGGTGACCTTTGCCTTTTGGCTCAAACGGGAAATCGGCGCGGCAAGAGGCGCGGCCTACATCCTTGCGCAGGTCGTGGGTGGATTGCTCGGCATGCTGCTTGCGCATCTGATGTTCGGCGCGGCTTTGTTCGAAGTAAGCCAGCATGCGCGCGGCACCTCCGGCGAATGGGTGGGGGAACTGGTGGCGACTTTTGCCCTGGTTGCGGCGATCCTGGGGGCGCTCAAGTTCCGGCCCGAGGCGGTTCCCTATGCCGTGGGGCTCGTCATCACGGCGGGTTATTGGTGGACGTCTTCGACCTCTTTCGCGAACCCCGCAGTTACAATCGCTCGCAGTTTCACCGACAGCTTTTCAGGTATTGCGCCGGCCCATGCGCCCGCGTTCATTCTGATGCAGTTCGCAGGTGCAGCGCTCGCTGTTCTCACCATGGGCTGGCTCCTTGCACCCCAGGCCGAAGCCGTGCCCCCGCGTCCTTGAGCACCGATTGAGCTAGCCGCCCCACTCTGATATGTGATGCGCCACGCCATCACCGCCCCGCCAAGAGGGCGCCTCACGCACATCCGAGGGTTTCAGAAGGGAACGCATCATGACACGCGAAATTCAGCACTTCATCGACGGCAAGCTCGTCTCCGGCGCAAGTGGCCGGTTCCTCGACGTTTTTAATCCGGCGACGGGCGAAGTGCAGGCGAAATCGCCTCTCGCCAGCGGCGATGAAGTCCGCAAGGCTATCGACGCGGCGGAGAAAGCGTTCCCCGAATGGCGCGCGGTAAACCCGCAGCGCCGCGCGCGTGTGATGTTCAACTTCAAGCAATTGCTCGAAGACAATGTGGATGAGCTGGCTGAACTGCTTGCGTCCGAACACGGCAAGGTCCTGGCCGATGCGAAGGGCGATGTGCAGCGCGGCCTGGAAGTGATCGAATTTGCCTGCGGCATTCCGCATCTAATGAAGGGTGAGTTTACCGAAGGCGCGGGCCCCGGCATCGACATGTATTCCATGCGCCAGCCGCTTGGCGTATGCGCCGGCATCACGCCGTTCAACTTTCCCGCCATGATCCCCATGTGGATGTTTGGTATCGCCATTGCCTGCGGCAACACCTTTGTGTGCAAGCCGTCGGAAAAGGACCCCAGCGTTCCCGTGCGCCTGGCCGAGCTGTTCATGGAAGCAGGCGCGCCTGCCGGTGTTCTGAACGTTGTGAGCGGCGACAAGGAAGCGGTGGACACAATCCTCACCGACCCGCGCGTTCACGCTGTCAGCTTCGTGGGCTCCTCCGCCATTGCGCAATACATCTATGCAACGGGTGCGGCGAACGGCAAACGGGTGCAGGCCATGGGCGGGGCAAAGAACCACGCCATCATCATGCCTGATGCGGACATGGACCGCGTGGTCGACGACCTGATTGGCGCGGGGTATGGCTCGGCGGGGGAACGCTGCATGGCGATCTCCGTGGCCGTGCCGGTGACCGACGCGGTGGGCGATGAACTGATCAAGCGGCTGAAGCCGCGCGTCGAAGCCTTGCGCGTCGGCACACAGATGGACCCCAACGCCGATTACGGCCCCATGGTCACCGCCGAACAGCGCGAAAAGGTAAAAGGCTACATTGACCTTGGCGTGAAAGAAGGCGCGGACCTTGTGGTCGACGGGCGCGGGATAACGCTGCAAGGCTATGAGAACGGTTTCTTCCTGGGGGGCAGCCTGTTCGACAAGGTCACCACCGACATGGAGATCTACAAGGACGAGATTTTTGGTCCGGTCCTGTCGGTCGCGCGCGCGAAAGATTTTGAAGACGCCATCGCCATGCCCTCAACCCACCAATACGGGAACGGCGTTGCGATCTATACCCGCGACGGCGATGCGGCGCGCGAATTTGCCTCGCGCGTGAACGTCGGCATGGTGGGCATCAATGTGCCGATCCCCGTGCCGCTCGCCTATCACACCTTTGGTGGGTGGAAACGGTCGGCCTTTGGCGACACCAATCAGCATGGCACCGAGGGTATAAAGTTCTATACTCATGTGAAGACAGTGACCTCACGCTGGCCCTCGGGCGTTCGTGAAGGTTCAAGCTTCGTCATCCCGACGATGAAATAGATTGGAATTGGTAATGTCGCCTCTTCGTATTTTTCTCGTCGTCCTTGGGGCTTCGCTTGTGTCTGCCATCTGGTGGTATGTAGCAACACCATCCTCTGACCCCGAAATCGCTGCTGTCTCGGCGCCAATGGCTTTGGCTGAAGAAGAACCCCTTCCTGAGGTCGTGACGCTCACCACCAATGTGGACGAGATCGTTTCTCTGTTTGAGAACGCCTCTTGGGTGCACCGGGGCGATACGGGCCCGGTGCTCTATGTGGTGTCGTTCCGGTCTTGCCCCACGTGCCTGGCGTTCAAGGAAGGTGAGCTTCACGGGCTGGAAGACGCCGGCGTCGATGTGCGCTGGATCATTTACGCGCGCCGTGATCGTGAGGGGCGCGAACGCTCCAGCCCGGCGGAGCGCGCGGTGCAGGCCGAACTTGCTCTGACACGCGACTGGGCGCTGTTCGAAGATTGGTACGCTGTTGATCCGGCAACCTATTACGCCACCGCGGACCTGCCGCCGATGGCTGAAGGCGACCCCGAACGGGAAGCAGCGGTCGAAGAGGCGCGCGCCTTTGTCGAGCGCCTCTCCGATCTTTATGCAGAGAATAATGTGGATCTCTATATCCCGACCTTGCTGTGGCAACAGGACGGGGAATGGAACACTTACGTCGGGTATGAGGAAACCAGCTTCACTCCCGTGCGTGAGTTCCTCACCGCGCCGCGTTAATTCGCGGCATCCACGCGGCCTTCCAGATCTTCGCGGCTGGGGGGCGAATACATCAGACCATCCGGCGGGTTGTCCCAATCAATCGGGCCGTTGGCCGCCGCGTATTGCAGCCGGCCCAGAACCACTTGCCAGGCGCCTTCGAAATAGGCGCGTGTCAGGGCCCATTCCTCATGCCGCCCGAATGAGCCGTGGGTCAACGTGACCAGCGTTTCGTTGTCACTCAGCGCGTCGAACGTTACTTCCACCGTTGCCATTTGAGACCGCGCGTGAGGCAAGTTCGGCGGCGCGTTCCAGGTAAACAGCAAACGGTCGCCCGGTTCGATGGCGAGAATACGCATGCCTTCCGCGCCGCGCATTCCCGGCGCATTGTCCGGAAAAAAGTGGATCGAAAACTCGCCGAGGACTTCGGGCTCGATGATGGCTTCACGGGCGAAGAAATTCTCCAGGCCCGCTTCCGTGGTCCACAGCGCCCAGGTTTCATCGAGCGATACCGGCACTGCGGCTTCATATTTTATCGGCGCTGATTGTTCGGCCTCGGCCGCATGGACCGTGGCGAGAGACAGGGCCGCCGCTGCAAACCCAGCTTTGATCTTGTGTGACTTGAACATTTTGTTCTCCCTAAAATGATGGGATACACGTAAGTCAACACTAACGGTAAGTCAAGACTTAAATATAGATTAGTTGTCTAATTGGCGGATTTGGCCCACTTTACGGCGGGTTTCTTGGGGGATCAGGTGTCGAAAGCGGGACCACAATCAGGATATGACGCGCTGGTGCGGCGGGGGGAGATCACCGCTGACCCGGCGCAGGTCGAGGCCGTTGGCTGGCTGCAAGGGCTCCATGACGAGCTCAATGGTTATCGCCCGGGCCGGGGCGGGCTCTTTTCCGCCTTCCGCAAGCAGGTCGCCCCGCGCGGTCTTTACATCAGCGGCGATGTGGGGCGCGGCAAATCCATGCTGATGGATTTGTTTTTCGACACCGCGCCGGTCGCTGCCAAACGGCGCGTTCATTTTCTCGAGTTCATGGAAGAGGTGCATGGCGCGATCAAAGCCTGGCGCGCGCTTGATGCAGCAGGCAAGCGTGCGCGCCTTCGCGATCTCAAATCAAAAGGCGACAGCGACGACCCCATTCCCCCGGTGGCGAAACAGATCGCCGACAAGGCGACGCTGCTTTGCTTCGATGAGTTTCAAGTTGAAGACGTCGCGGATGCGATGATCCTTGGCCGTCTGTTTGGGGCGCTGTTTTCCTTTGGCATTGTCGTGGTTGCCACATCGAACCGCCCGCCGCATGAACTCTATCTTGACGGGCTGAACCGCCAGCTCTTCCTGCCAACCATCGCGCTGCTGCAATCAAAGCTCGACATCTATCAGCTGGATGCGGCGGGGGATTATCGCATCGACCGGGTGAAGGGCATGGAGGTCTATTTCTGCCCCCTCGGTACCGAAGCCGACACCAAGATGGATGACGCGTGGGAGGCGGTCACGGGCTCAGCGGCAAGCGGGCCCTGCGATCTCAAGGTCAAAGGTCGTCGTTTGCGCTTTGCGGCCTGCGCGGGCGGCGCCATGCGCGATAGCTTTGAGAACCTATGCGCCAAGGCCCACGGCCCCGCGGACTATCTCGCCATTGCCGAACGCTTTCATACGGTCTTTGTCGACCACATTCCCGATCTCACGTCGGCGCAGCGGAACGAGGCAAAACGTTTCGTGACACTCGTGGACGCGCTCTATGACCGGCAGGTGAAACTCATCGCCTCCGCCGCCGTGGGGCCGGGGGCGATTTATCCCTCTGGCGATGGCGCGTTTCAATTTGCACGCACGGCATCGCGCCTTCAAGAAATGCAGGCGCAGGATTATCTCAGCAAGCCCCATCGCACGGGCGCGATGGATGTGACCTAGCGGGTCTGCCAGCTGGCGGGAATGAGGCGGGGGGCAGGCTGCGCGCTCGCCCATTCGCTTGCAGAGGGCAGAGTGGCTGCGGCCGGAAGGCGCGTGGTCGGCGTATTGGGCGCGGCCAGCTGTACCGGTTCGGCCTCGATCAGATCCTCAATAGTCCGCGCGCGCGATTGCCGCTCGGTGCGGGCGAGCGCTGGGGGCGCTTCGCTGGCCAGCCCGGCATAGAGTACTTCGGGCGCGGCTTGATCTTCGGTTTCCTCGGGCCCACCGCGCAGCATCACCACAATACCTCGAAAATCATCTTCAGTGGCGGGGGAGCCTGGCTCCTCGCAGACGTGGCGATTACGCCGGATGATCCCTTCCAGAAGGCGGCAATCCTGCCCGGTCACGGCGGAAAGGGCGTGATCCTGCAGGCCTTTGCCCGTGGTGCTGACCGAGGCGATCCCCGCCGCGGCGGAAATCTCGCCAATGGTGATCCCCCCGATCACGGCGGTGGCGCAGCCCGAAAGGGCGAAGGAAACAAGGCACAAACCCAGTAACACTGCGGTTTTCCGGCCCATTGCCTTCGTCCCTTGCTTCAAGTTGTTGCGTTGTAAAGACCATGATGAAGCCAGGGGGTTTTCAAATCCTTACCAATTCCTTGCGATCCGGCCCGCGCGGTTTGGTGCGATAGTGCCGCTCCCTTGCGGGCCCCCGGGATTCGCGGTAACAGGCGGGCGAATTTCCCAATGTTCAAGGTGGCGGGGCCGTTCCGGCAGCCCGCCCCTCATCTCTACCCAAGGAGCTCACCCATGGCGCGCAAAAAGATTGCCCTTATCGGCGGCGGAATGATCGGGGGCACGTTGGCCCATCTCGCCGGTCTCAAGGAACTCGGGGACGTGGTGCTCTTCGACATCGTCGAAGGCCTGCCCCAGGGCAAATCCCTCGACATCGCGCAATCCTCCCCCGTCGCGGGTTATGACGCGAACTTCAAGGGCACGAATGATTACGCCGACATCAAAGATGCGGATGTGGTGATCATCACGGCTGGCGTGCCGCGTAAGCCGGGCATGAGCCGCGATGACCTGATCGGCATCAACCTGAAAGTCATGAAGGCCGTGGCCGACGGGGTGAAAACCCACGCGCCCAACGCCTTCGTCATCGTCATCACCAACCCGCTTGATGCGATGGTCTGGGCCTTCCGCGAGTTTTCGGGCCTTCCTGCAAACAAGGTCGTGGGCATGGCGGGCGTTCTTGATAGCGCGCGCTTCCGGCTCTTCCTGGCCGAGGAATTCAATGTCTCCGTCGAAGACGTGACGGCCTTCGTGCTCGGCGGCCACGGCGACACCATGGTGCCGCTGCTGCGCTATTCCATGGTGGCGGGCGTGCCGGTGCCGGACCTCATCGAGATGGGATGGTCCACGAAAGAAAAAATGGATGCCATCGTTCAGCGCACGCGCGACGGCGGCGCGGAAATTGTCGGGCTCCTCAAGACGGGCTCGGCCTTCTATGCGCCCGCGACCTCCGCCATCGAGATGGCCGAGGCCTATTTGAAGGACAAGCGCCGGGTGCTGCCCGTCGCCGCCAACCTCGACGGCGCCTATGGCGAAGACGATCTCTATGTCGGTGTGCCGGTGGTTCTGGGCGCGAACGGCGTTGAAAAGATCGTTGAAGTGAAATTCACGCCCGAGGAACGCGCCATGTTCGACAAATCCGTCGACGCGGTGAAGGGCCTCGTGAAGGCGTGCAAGGACATCGACTCCTCACTTGCCTAGGCAGATCGATCCTATCCCCGTTCCCGTGCCGCGGGTTGAGACCGAACGGCTCATCCTGCGCGAATGGCGGCATGAGGATCTGGACCCTTACGCCGAATTTGTCGCCGACGAGGAAGCCATGCGCTTTCTCGGCGGCGAGGCATTGGATCGCCAGGGTGCCTGGCGGCAAATCGCCGCCTTCGTGGGCCACTGGGCCATGCGCGGGCACGGCTTCTGGGCGGTCGAGGAAAAGGCAACAGGCGAATTTGTAGGCCGCGTCGGCATCTGGGAGCCCGAAGGCTGGCCCCAGACGGAGGTGGGCTGGTCCATCCTTCCGCGCCATTGGGGCAAGGGGTTTGCCACCGAGGCGGGGCGCGCGGCGGTCCAATGGGGGTTTGAGACACTCGGCCTAGACGAGATCGTCAGCCTGATCGACAAAGATAACGTTGCGTCACAGGCCGTTGCCAAAAAATTGGGCGAAACCCCGTCTGGCAACTGGAAGATCGGCCCCTTTGACGTGGTCATCTGGAAGGTTTCGCGCGAGGACTTTATCGGCGGCTGAGTGCCCTTGCGCGAGGGCTTTCGGGTGCTATAACCGCCAGCGAACTTCAGGGCCGGGGCTCCCGCCTGCCCGATCGGGCATTTTGGCACGACAATCGAAAGCAAGACGATGAATATTCACGAATATCAGGCGAAGGACGTTCTGAAGAGCTTTGGCGTGCCGGTGGGCAACGGCCTTCCGGCGCTTAGCGTCGATGAAGCAGTGGCGGCGGCCGAAAAACTCGGCGGCCCGGTTTGGGTGGTGAAAGCCCAGATCCACGCGGGCGGGCGCGGCAAGGCGGGCGGCGTGAAGGTGGTCAAATCCATCGACGACGTGCGTAAAGAAGCGGACCGCATTCTTGGCTCGACCCTCGTCACGCACCAGACCGGCCCCGAAGGCAAACAGGTCAATCGCCTTTACATCGAGCAAGGCTCGGCGATTGCGCGCGAACTCTACTTGTCCGCGCTGGTCGATCGCGAAACCAGCCGCGTTGCTTTCATTTGTTCCACCGAAGGCGGCATGGACATTGAAGAAGTGGCCGCGAAGACGCCGGAAAAGATCCTGACCCTGACGGTTGATCCCGCCACCGGCATCATGCCCCACCACGGGCGCAGCGTTGCGAAAGCGCTTGAGCTGAGCGGCGATCAGGCAAAGCAATGCGGCAAGCTGATCACCGGGCTCTACAATGCCTTTGTGGGCAAAGACATGAGCATGCTGGAGATTAATCCGCTGGTGGTCACCGAGGACGGCAATCTTCTTTGCCTCGACGCGAAAGTGGGTTTCGACTCAAACGCGCTCTACCGTCACAAGGACATCGTGGAGCTGCGCGATCTCACCGAAGAAGATCCGATGGAAATCGAAGCCTCGAAGTACGACCTGTCGTACATCAAGCTCGATGGCGAGATTGGCTGCATGGTGAACGGCGCGGGGCTGGCCATGGCGACCATGGACATCATCAAACTGTTCGGGTCGGAGCCTGCCAACTTCCTCGATGTGGGTGGTGGCGCGACCACGGAAAAAGTGACCGCCGCGTTCAAGATCATCCTCAACGATCCGAACGTCAAAGGCATCCTTGTGAATATCTTCGGCGGCATCATGCGCTGCGACATCATCGCTGAAGGCGTGGTCGCGGCTGCTCGCGAGCTCGGCGTGACCGTGCCGCTGGTGGTGCGCCTTGAAGGAACCAATGTGGAGCAGGGCAAGCAAATCATGGCCGACAGCGGCCTGCCCATTATCTCTGCTGACAATCTGGCCGACGCGGCTGAAAAAGTCGTCGCCGCGGTGAAGGGGGCCTGAAGCATATGAGCGTACTCGTCAACAAAGACACCAAAGTCATCACCCAAGGGTTCACTGGCAGCCAGGGCACGTTCCACTCCGAACAAGCCATCGCTTATGGCACCAAGCTCACGGGCGGCGTTTCCCCCGGTAAGGGCGGGCAGACACACCTCGACCGTCCGGTCTTCGACACGGTGCTTGAGGCCAAAGAAAAAGTCGGCGCGGATGTGTCGATGATCTTCGTGCCGCCGCCGTTTGCGGCCGACGCGATCCTGGAAGCCATCGACGCGGAAATCGAGCTTGCGGTCTGCATCACCGAGGGCATTCCCGTGCTCGACATGGTGAAGGTGAAGCGCGCGCTGCAAGGCTCCAAGACGCGGCTTGTGGGTCCCAACTGCCCGGGGGTCATCACGCCGGACGAATGCAAGATCGGCATCATGCCGGGCCACATCCATAAAAAGGGCTCGGTGGGCATCGTTTCGCGCTCGGGTACGCTGACATATGAGGCCGTGGCGCAGACCACCGCCGCGGGGCTCGGCCAGTCGACTTGCGTGGGCATCGGCGGGGACCCGGTGAAGGGGACCGAATTCATCGACGTGCTGGAAATGTTCCTCGCTGACGATGAGACGACCTCCATCGTCATGATCGGGGAAATTGGTGGCTCGGCTGAAGAAGACGCCGCCGAATTCCTGACACAGAACAAGATCAAAAAGCCCACCGTCGGCTTTATCGCCGGTGTCACGGCCCCTCCGGGCCGCCGCATGGGCCATGCTGGCGCCATCATCTCTGGCGGCAAGGGCGGTGCGGGCGACAAGATCGAAGCCATGAAGGCGGCGGGCATCGCTGTTGCCGATAATCCGGCGGCCATCGGGACCACATTGGTGGACCTTTTGAAGGGCTAGAAAAGCATTGCAATTCGCCTATGTGCATGGGCGGGCAATGGTGTTAAGAGACGGGCCCTCCGGAGACGTGGGGGCCCTTCTTTCGGGCAAAAAGCCCGGAAATCGGGCCCGTGGGAGGACCCGTTCGGCATGTGAGTGCCGGGCAAGAAACGAGGTGGGGCGGGCGAATTAGGGGCGCTCGCGACCGCGATCAACCAGGGGACGGGCAAACCGTCCCGAGGCACGATGACTGACCAGACCGCGAAAAGCGCGCTCAACCAGATTTTCGACGAAACGTCATTTCTCTTTGGCGCTAACGCCGCATTTCTCGAAGACCTCTACGCCCAATATGCCGCCGACCCGATGAGTGTCGATATGAGCTGGCGCAACCTCTTCATGGAGATGGGCGACAGCGCGGCGGATGTGATCGCCGAGGCGGGCGCGGGCAAACCCAAGATCGATATTCACGCCCCGGAATATGGCGACCTTCTGGGCGCTTATGAAAATGGCGCGCTGTCAAACGGCGAGCCGTCGCCAGCGCTCCTCCGCGCCAAGGCCGCCCGTCGCATGCCCGGCGCGAGTGTGGAAGAGCTCCGCGCCGCGACCGTGGATTCCATTCGCGCGCTGATGCTGATCCGCGCCTACCGTATCCGCGGGCATCTGATCGCGAACCTCGACCCGCTGCAACTCGACCCGCACGGCTATCACCCCGAGCTCGACCCCAAGACCTATGGGTTCAGTGACGACGATTTCGACCGGCCCATCTTCATCGACAATGTGCTGGGGATGGAAACCGCCACCCTCAACGAAATCCTGGATGTGGTGCAGCGGACCTATTGCGGCACCTTCGCGGTGCAGTTCATGCACATCGCCGACCCAGAGGAAAAAGCCTGGATCCAGGAACGTATCGAAGGCCCAGACAAGGAAATCGCGTTCACGCCGGAAGGCAAGAAGGCGATCTTCAATAAGCTGGTGGAATCCGAAGGCTTCGAAAAGTTTCTCGGCCTCAAGTATACAGGCACCAAGCGCTTTGGTCTCGACGGTGGCGAGGCGCTTATGCCCGCCATGGAACAGATCATCAAACGCGGCGGCGCGTTGGGCGTGAAAGAGATTGTGCTCGGCATGCCGCACCGGGGCCGCCTCAATGTGCTTGCCAACGTGATGGGCAAGCCCTATCAGGCGATCTTCAATGAATTCAAAGGCGGCGCGTCGCACCCCGACGATGTGGAAGGGTCAGGCGATGTGAAATATCACCTCGGCGCTTCTTCGGACCGCGGATTTGACGAAAACAATGTGCACTTGTCGCTCACGGCGAACCCCAGCCACCTTGAAGCGGTGAACCCCGTGGTGTTGGGCAAGGCGCGCGCCAAGCAAAGCCAATGGGCAGAGGATAAGCCGCTGGAAGAAGCGCCGGACCGCGCGACGGTTCTGCCGGTGCTGCTCCACGGTGATGCGGCCTTTGCCGGCCAGGGCGTTGTGGCGGAATGTTTCGCCATGTCGGGGCTCAAGGGCCACCGCACGGGTGGGACGATCCATATCATCGTCAACAACCAGATTGGCTTTACCACTGCGCCGCGTTACGGGCGCTCGTCGCCTTATCCATCGGATGTTGCGCTGATGGTGCAGGCGCCCATCTTCCACGTGAACGGCGATGACCCCGAAGCTGTCGTCTATGCCGCGAAAGTTGCCACCGAGTTTCGGCAATTGTTCGGACGCGACGTGGTGATCGATATGTTCTGTTATCGCCGCTTCGGCCACAACGAAGGGGATGAGCCGTCCTTTACCCAGCCGCTCATGTACAAGCGGATCAAGGGGCAGCCGACGACACTGAAGCTTTATTCTGATCGCCTGATCGAAGAAGGGCTGATGACCCAGGACGAAGTGGATGCGGCGATCAGCCATTTCCAGGAATCCCTGCAATCCGATTTCGAGGCGGCCGAAAACTTCAAACCCAACAAGGCCGACTGGCTTGATGGTAAATGGTCGGGCTTTGGCCAGGCCGTGGGCGATGATCGGCGCGGGGAAACCGCCGCCGAATTGGACTCGCTGAAAGACATCGGCAAAGTGCTGACGAAAGTTCCGCAAGAGTTCAATGCGCACCGCACGCTCAAGCGTATCCTGAAGCAAAAAGAAGCCATGTTCGAATCCGGCGAGGGGATTGACTGGGCCACCGCCGAGGCGCTCGCCTTTGGCACGCTGATTCTCGAAGGCAAATACGTGCGCCTGTCGGGTCAGGACTCCGGTCGCGGCACGTTTTCCCAACGCCATTCCTATTGGGTCGATCAGGAAACCGAAGACCGCTACCACCCGCTCAATCATCTGGCGCGAGGTCAGAAGGGCGAATATGAAGTGGTGGATTCGTTCCTTTCTGAATTCGCCGTGCTCGGGTTTGAATACGGTTATTCGCTTGCCGAACCCAAAGCGCTGATCATGTGGGAAGCCCAGTTCGGCGACTTTGCCAACGGAGCGCAGGTAATGATCGACCAGTTCATTTCCTCAGGCGAGCGCAAGTGGCTGCGCATGTCGGGTCTGGTGATGCTGCTGCCCCACGGGTACGAGGGGCAGGGGCCGGAACACTCCTCCGCGCGGCTTGAGCGTTACCTTCAGCTTTGCGCCGAAGACAATATGCAGGTGGCCAACTGCACAACGCCCGCGAACTACTTCCACATCCTGCGGCGGCAAATGCACCGCAACTTCCGCAAGCCGCTCATCCTCATGACGCCCAAGTCGCTTTTGCGGCACAAGCTGGCGGTCTCGACGCTCGAGGACATGGGCCCGGGATCGTCATTCCACCGCGTGCTGCTGGATGATGCGGAGAGCAAGCCGGGCACGTCGGTCGAGCTGCGCCCCGATCCCGAGATCAAGCGCGTGGTGCTGTGTTCGGGCAAGGTTTACTACGATCTCTTTGAGGAACGTCAAAAGCGTGGGCTGGACAACATTCAGCTCTTGCGCGTGGAACAGTTCTATCCCTTCCCCGCGAAGTCACTGATGAACGAACTGAGCCGTTTTCCGGAAGCAGACGTGATCTGGTGTCAGGAAGAGCCCAAGAACATGGGCGGCTGGACCTTCATGGAACCCAACATCGAATGGGTGCTGGACAAAATTGAAGCGCGCACCAAACGCGCGCGGTATGTGGGCCGCGGGGCCATGGCCTCGACCGCGACCGGTTTGATGAGCCGGCATTTGAAAACAATGGAAGCGTTTCTTGACGAAGCGCTGACGCTTTAGCAGAAAGCGCAAGGGCACGGGCGCCCGGCGCAAAAGAAGGACAGCCAGATGGCGACGGACATTACGGTACCTCAGCTGGGTGAATCGGTCACCGAAGCGACGGTGGCGAGCTGGATGAAAAAAGTGGGCGAGGCGGTCAACGCCGACGAGCCTCTGGTCGAGCTTGAAACTGACAAGGTAACGCTTGAAGTTCCCGCGCCGGCCAGCGGTGTCCTGACTGAGATCATGGCGAACGAAGGCGACAACGTGGAGGTTGCCGCGCTGCTGGGACGCATCGACGCGAACGCCACGGCGTCCGCGCCTGCGAAGTCGAACGGTGATGCGAAGCCCGCGCCCGCTGCCAATCCGGCGCCTGCCGCGAAACCGGCGCCCGCAACCTCCGGCGCCGCGCATCCGCCCGCGCCGTCGGCTCAACGCATTATCGAAGAGCGCGGGCTCGATGCGTCAAAGATCGCTGGCACTGGTAAGGACGGCCGCGTGACCAAGGCCGACGCCCTTGCGGCGCTTGAAATGAAGTCCGTTCCGAAAACCGAACTGCCGCAGCCGTCGTCCACGCCGCGCCCCAATGCGGACCGCGAAAAGCGTGTGGGCATGACGCGCCTGCGCCGAACCATCGCGCAACGTCTGAAGGACGCACAAAACACCGCCGCCATGCTCACCACCTTTAACGAGGTGGACATGAGCCACGTGATGAAGCTGCGCGCCGACTACAAGGAAAAATTTCTTGAGCAGCACGGCGTGAAACTCGGCTTCATGGGCTTCTTTGTGAAAGCTTGCGTCAACGCCCTGCGCGAGCTGCCGGACGTGAATGCGGAGATCGACGGCACCGACGTCATCTACAAGGACTATTACGACATCGGCATCGCCGTGGGCACCGAGAAGGGCCTTGTGGTGCCGGTGGTGCGCGACGCGGATCGGCTCTCGCTCGCGGAGATCGAAGCCACCATCGGTGACTTCGGCGCGCGGGCCCGCGACGGCAAGCTGACCATGGACGATATGACTGGCGGCACGTTCACCGTCTCCAACGGCGGGGTTTATGGCTCGCTCATGTCGACGCCGATTTTAAACCCGCCGCAAGCGGGCATCCTCGGCATGCACAAGATCGAGCAGCGCCCGGTGGTGGTCGATGGCGAAATTACCATTCGCCCGATGATGTATCTCGCGCTCTCCTATGATCACCGTCTTGTCGACGGCAAGGGCGCGGTGACGTTCCTCGTGCGCGTCAAGGAAGCGCTCGAAGACCCGCAACGCCTTATTCTCGAACTCTAGTTTTCAGGAAGGACGGACCAATGGCCGAGCCTCACGACGTTATTGTTATCGGCGCCGGACCCGGCGGCTACAATTTTGCCATTCGCGCGGCGCAACTGGGCCTGAAGGCCGTTGTGATTGAAAAGCGCAGCTCGCAGACGTTGGGCGGCACCTGCCTCAACGTGGGTTGCATTCCGTCCAAGGCGCTGCTGCACGCTTCGGAAGTTTTCGAGGAGGCCAACCACGGCTTCGGCAAGATGGGGATCGAGTCCAAAGGCGTCTCGGTGAACCTGCCAGACATGCTGGCGTTCAAGGATCGCGCGGTGGATGGCCTGACCAAGGGGATCGAGTATCTGTTCAAGAAGAACAAGATCGATCACATCTGGGGTGCGGGCAAGATTGTGGCGCAAGGCAAGGTCGAGGTGGACCTTTCTGATGGCGGCACGCAAACGCTCGAGGCGAAGAACATCGTCATCGCCACGGGCTCGGAAGTTGTTTCCCTGCCCGGCATTGAGATCGACGAAGAGCGCGTGGTCTCCTCCACCGGTGCGCTGGCGCTGAAACAGATCCCGGAAAAAATGATCGTGGTGGGCGGCGGCGTCATCGGGCTGGAGCTTGGCTCGGTCTGGCGGCGGCTCGGCGCGGAAGTGACGGTGGTTGAATTCCTCGACCGCATCACCCCGGAAATGGACGGCGAGGTGTCCAAAAATTTCCAACGCATCCTCAAAAAACAGGGCATGGCGTTCAAGCTGAGCTCCAAGGTCACGGGCGTGGATGCCTCGGGCAAAAAGCTGAAGGTCTCCGTTGAGCCCGCCGCCGGCGGCGACGCGGAAAAACTGGAAGCCGACGTGGTGCTCGTTTCCATCGGGCGCAAGCCGTTCACCGCGAACCTCGGCCTCGACAAAGTGGGCGTTGCCATGGACGATCGTGGGCGCATCATCGTGAACGATCACTGGCAGACAAATGTTCCCGGCATCTGGGCCATCGGCGATGTGATCGAGGGCCCCATGCTCGCGCACAAGGCCGAGGACGAAGGCGTTGCCTGCGCCGAACGTATGGTGGGCAAGGCAGGGCACGTGAACCACGACGTGATCCCCAACGTCATCTACACCTACCCGGAGGTTGCCTCTGTCGGCAAAACCGAAGAGCAGCTAAAGGCCGACGGCGTCGAATTCAAGAAGGGCAAATTTCCCTTCACCGCGAATGCCCGCGCCAAGGCGAACGAAACCACCGACGGTTTTGTGAAGATCCTCACCGACGCCAAAACCGAACGTGTGCTCGGCGTGCACATGGTGGGTGTCAATGTCAGCGAGCTGATTGGCGAGACGGCCTTGGCCATGGAATTCGGTGCGGCGGCGGAGGACATCGCCCGCACCTGCCATCCGCACCCGACGCTCTCGGAAGCCGTGCGTCAGGCGGCCATGGATGTGGACGGCTGGACGATGCAGATGTAATCTGGCGGGATGCTACTAGAGAGTTTTCTGGATCCTGATGAGCAATTGATCTGGCGCGGCAGACCGCCAACGGGGCTTATGCTCCGCGCCAATGATATTTTCCTGATTCCCTTTTCGATTCTTTGGGGTGGCTTCGCCATCTTTTGGGAGTTTGGCGTCTATATGTCCGGTGGGCCGTCGTTCTTTCTACTCTTCGGCGGCGTCTTCGTGGTGATCGGGCTCTACATGATGGTGGGTCGATTTTTTGCTGATGCGCTATTGCGTGCCCGAACCGAATACGGGCTTACCACCAAACGAGCATTGATCGTAGCAGGGCTTGCCGGCCAGACGGTCACGTCCTTTCCCATCGAAAAGTCATCACAAGTGGAATTCACCTCTGGTGCCTCTGGTGCGGGAACTATCAAGTTCGGCAAGTCACTTCCATTTGGGCAGGGCGGCATGTACCGGACGACCTGGACCGGGGTGAGTCATCCCTTCTCTTTTGAGAAGATCAAGAACGCGAAGTCAGTTTATGAGCAGGTTCGGTCGATTCAGAATCGAAACTGACTTCCAGCATCAGATCCGAATGCCGAATGCACCCAAGACCTGCAGATAGATCCAGTAGCCCGCGCCTGTCGCCAGCACCGACAGGGCGAAGGCCGCCCAGGCGGGCAGCTCCGTGCGCAAGAGAAGCGGCAGCGCGGCCAGAAAAATCAGCGACGGCGGGATCAGCCAGAAGATGGATGTGCTGAGTTCCGCCACGCGCTCGCGATTTCCCGTTTCCACCTGAAGCCAGGCCAGCGCCAGCAGCGATGTGAGCGGGATCGAGGCAAGCAGGCCGCCGAGTAGCAGCGAGCGCTTTCCCACTTCGCTAACAGCGACCACCAGTACGGCGGTCAGCACAACTTTGAAAATCACGTAATACATCCGTCAGTCCCGATTACGTTTCGCCGCGTCATAAACGTCGAGCAGGCGTTTGGTGTCCACTTCCGTGTAGACCTGCGTCGCGGCCAATGAGGCGTGGCCGAGCAATTCCTGGATGGTGCGCAGGTCCCCGCCGCCTGAAAGCAAATGCGTTGCGAAACTGTGGCGCAGGGCGTGGGGTGTCGCGCTGTCGGGCAAGCCAAGTGCGGAACGCAACCGTTGCATCAACGTCTGGATCGTGCGCGGGTTCAGCCGCCCGCCGCGCACGCCGATGAACAGGGGGTCGCCCGCGTCCATCTCTTTCGGCACACGCGCCAGATAGTCGATGATCGCCTCGCGCACCACGGGCAGCACCGGCACGATGCGTTCCTTTGATCCTTTGCCCAAGATGCGGAGCGCGTCGAAGCTCTGCCACTTCACACCGCCCGCGCCGGGGGGCACATCACCGCGATTGAGCGAGAGCGCCTCGGAGATGCGAAGCCCCGCGCCATAAAGCAGTGTCAGCACGGCCACGTCGCGGGCGGCCATCCAGGTATCTTCTTCGCCGACGATGTCGAGCATCGATTGCGCCGCTTCGGGCGTTACGGGCTTGGGCACCGAATGAGGCAGCTTGGGCGCGCGGATGGCTTCTATAGCGGGGTTGGACACCAGCCCCTCCCCATCGAGGAAGCGGAAAAAGCCGCGCAAGGAAGAGAGCTGCCGCGCCACCGACCGGGACGACAGGCCCTCGCGCCGCAATCCCGCAAGCCAGGCGCGCAAGTCGCGGACGGTCAGTTTGCGCAAAGACTTGAGTGAGGGCGCTTCGCCTTCGTATTCGCCAAGGAAGCCGAGAAAGCCGCTCACGTCGCGGGTGTAGGCGGCGAGGGTGTGGCGGCTCACCTGCTGCGCGCCCGCCAATGACGCGCGCCATTGTTCCACCGCAAGGCGCAGGTCATCCGTGATTGCCAATTGGGAGAGGGGTTGGCTTACGCCTCTGGCAGGCCGAGCCATGCGCGCACCTGACGCTCAATGACGCGAGCAAGAAATTCCAGAAGATCCGTGCCCTGTTTGGGCTCGAACGTATCGGGGTCGTGGCTGCCAAGGGCCAGCAGGCCCGGAGGCGCGATGGGGCTGAACGCGAGCCGCACCAGCGCATAGGATTTGACGTCGCGGCCGGAGGGGCCGAACAGCATGGCGGGGCCGCGCGTATTGGCCTCGAGCAGCGCGTTACCGCCTTCGCCCAGCATGGCATCGACGCCACATTCGGGCACGATGCGCACGCCAAGCTTTTCCGCCTCGGTCAGGTTGTCGATCATCCCTTCATGGGTTTCCTCGACGCACATCTGAATGCGGTCCACATCAATGATCCCGGCGAGACGCGTGGTGATCATGCGGATCATTTCTTCGAAGTTTCGCGCTTCGAGAATGGCGAGCACGGCGGTCTGCATCCGCGCCGTCACGGCGGCGTTTACGCGCAAGGAATTCATCGCGCGGTCGCGCTGACGGATCAGTTCGTCCGATTGCGCCTTCAGCCGGTCGATGGCGAAGCGCTGCATGTCAAAGGCGGCGCCGTCGCTGGCATAGATTTCGGGAATGATGGTGCCGAGCAATTCGATGTCTTCGGCAACCACTTCGGGGTGGGCGCGGATGTAGTCGCGCACCGTATCGGCGTTTACGCGCGGTGCCAGATTGGGCTTGCCCAATGTTCCTACGTCGGGTGTCGCGGGGTTGATCGCGGTCTCGTCGTCTAGCGGAAGGCGGTCAGATGACATGCGGCGCTTAGCCCTTTTTCAAAATCGATTGGCCCGTAGTTTCCCAGTCTTTGAGGAAGGCGTCGAGCCCCTTGTCCGTCAAAGGATGTTTAACGAGCTCATGAAGCACTTGTGGTGGCACCGTTGCAACATCGGCGCCGGCCAGCGCCGCATGTTTAACGTGATCCGCACTTCGAATCGAAGCCGCCAAAATTTCAGTGTCGAAGCCGTAATTGTCGTAAATGATTCGAATGTCTTCAATTAAGGCCATGCCATCTTCGCCAATGTCATCTAGTCGGCCGATGAACGGCGAGATAAACGCCGCACCGGCCTTTGCCGCCAAAAGAGCCTGATTGGCGGAGAAGCAAAGCGTCACATTCACCATAAGGTCGCGTTCGGCGAACGCGGCGCAGGCTTTCAGGCCCTCAAAAGTCAGCGGCACCTTGATTGCAATATTGGGCGCGATATCGGCAAGAAGCAGCCCTTCTTCGATCATCTGGGGCGCTTCGGTGGCGGTGACTTCCGCGCTGATGGGGCCGGGCACAAATTCGGCGATCTCGCGCACAACCTCCACAAAGGGGCGGCCCGATTTGGCGATCAGCGAAGGGTTGGTGGTCACACCATCGACGAGGCCGGTCGCCGCCAGCTCCCGAATTGCCGCCACATCCGCCGTATCCACAAAGAACTTCATACTCAGACCTTTCGCCGCGAAACGCGCTCTGCCAGATTGGGCATTGGAGTACATACCCTGAACAGACACCTTGCGGCCCCCGGCCCCGATGTCAAGAAAGTCAGCGCCCAATCGTAAAATGGCTGAAACCCTGACCGATCGTCTGAACGCAAAGACCGCCCCGCGCAGCGTGGCGGTGGCGGTGCCCCTGCCAGTGCCTGCGCCATACGACTATCTGGTGCCGGAGGGGATGAGGCTTGCCCGCGGCGATGTGGTGGAGGTGCCGCTGGGCAATCGCCACACCCTGGGCATTGTCTGGGGGCCCGGCACGGGGGACGTGGACCCGGCCAAGCTGAAACCGGTTGCCGGGGTCCTGTCGGACAAGCCTCTGCCGACGGTGCTGTGTGATTTTCTTGAATGGCTCGCGAGTTATTCCCTCACCCCGCCAGGGCAGGTGATCGGCCTTGCTGTGCGCTCAAGCGCCGTCTTCGATCCGCCCAAGATGCGCACGCTCCTAACCCCCGGCGGGCCGTTGCCCAAACGCATGACCGACGCGCGGAGCCGCGTGATGGATATCGCGAACGATGGCTTTGCGCGTACGGCAAATGATCTTGCGAGTGAAGCGGGCGTCGGCGTGGGCGTGGTGCGCGGGCTGATCGAGGTGGGAACGCTTGTTGGCCATGACGTGCCAGAGGATGATGCCTTCGATGTGCCCGACCCCGATCGTGCCGGACCGGACCTTTCAGCCGATCAAGCCGCAGTGGCAAGCGAGCTGCAGGCCGCCGTGAATGATGCAAGCTACAGCGCGCATCTGATCGATGGGGTCACGGGCTCGGGCAAGACGGAAGTTTATTTCGAAGCGGTGGCGGAGGCGCTGCGCCACAACAAACAGGTCTTGATCCTTGTTCCCGAGATCGCACTGACGGTGCAGTTCCTAACGCGCTTTGAAGAACGCTTTGGCTGCCGCCCCGCCGAATGGCACTCCGATCTAAGCCAGAAGGAGCGCCGCCGCGTGTGGCGCGGTGCGGCGGATGGCAGCGCACGCGTCGTTGTGGGTGCGCGCTCCGCGCTCTTTCTGCCTTTTCCGGAGCTTGGGCTCATCATCGTCGATGAAGAACATGAAAAGGCCTTCAAGCAGGAAGACGGCATCGTCTACCACGGGCGCGATATGGGCGTTGTGCGCGCGCACCTGGGCGACTTTCCCATCGTGCTCGCCTCCGCGACGCCGTCGCTTGAGACGGTTATCAATGTGGAACAGGGCAAATTCCATCGCCAACGCTTGGGCGAACGGCATGGCGAGGCGGTGCTGCCCGACATTGCGACCATCGACCTGCGCCAAAACAAATTGGGCAAGGGCGAATGGCTCGCCGATCCGCTGGTCCATGCGGTTACGGAAAATTTGCGGCGCAAGGAGCAGTCGCTGCTTTTTCTCAACCGTCGCGGCTATGCGCCGCTGACCGTGTGCAATGCCTGCGGCCACCGCATGATGTCGCCGGAAAGTTCCACCTGGCTTGTGGAACACCGCTACACGGGTCGCCTCATCGATCACCTCACCGGTTTTTCCATGGCAAAGCCGAAGCTCTGCCCGGCCTGCGCGGCGGAAGACACGCTTGCCCCTTGCGGCCCGGGTGTCGAACGCGTGGCCGAAGAAGTGCAGAAGCGCTGGCCCACCGCGCGGCTCGCCGTCATGTCATCGGACGTCATTCACAGCCCGGCCGAGGCCGAAGCGTTAATCGAGGCCATGGCGGCGGGGGCCATCGACATCCTGATCGGCACGCAAATGGTGGCGAAGGGTCACAACTTTCCGGGGCTGACTCTTGTTGGCGTGGTGGACGCGGACCTGGGGCTGAAGGGCGGCGATCTGCGGGCGGCGGAACGAACCTTCCAGCTGCTGCAACAGGTTTCGGGCCGCGCGGGGAGGGCGGGCAAGAAGGGCCGGGTCCTGCTCCAGACCCGTCAGACCGAAAGCCCGGTCATTGAGGCACTGGTCAAGGGGGACCGGGATGCCTTCCTTCAGGCGGAACTTGATGACCGCCGGGACGCGGGCATGCCCCCCTATGCCCGGCTGGCGGCAGTGATTCTGTCCAGTCTCGATGCGCAGGCCGTGGAGGAGGTGGCGAGCCTTCTCGCCCATGCCGCCCCCAACGCCCGCGGGGTGGACGTCTGGGGCCCCGCGCCCGCGCCCTATGCCGTTGTGCGCGGGCGTCACCGGCACAGGTTTCTGGTGCGGGCCGATAAATCGGTCGATCTTCAGGCCTTTCTGCGCAGCTGGCTGGCCAAGGTGACGATCCCCGGCAAGGTGCGGCTGAAGGTCGATATCGACCCTTATTCGTTCCTCTAGGCACCTTCCCTTGCTGGGAAGCGCGCGCCGTAGTCTTCAAGATCAATGGCAAAGGCGCGCGTGACAAAAGAGACCATGTGGTAGAAGCCGCACAGCACCACCATCTCCATGAGCTGGTCGGGTTGCCACGCCCCGGCGAGCCGCTCCCACAGATCATCCCGCAATGTGGCGTCGGCGTGCAGCGCCTCGGCGAGCGCGAGAAGATCGCGTTCCCCATCGCTCCAGCAAGCGTCCGCCGACGCGGTGGCGCCTGCCGTGCTGGCCACTTGCTCTTCGGTGAGCTTTGCGTGGGAGGCGAAGATCGAAACGTGCACGCCCCATTCGTACTCCGAACCGCACAGGCCGCAGGTGCGCAGGATCAGGATCTCGCGGACGCGCAGGGGGATTGAGCCCTTGTCGAGCAGGCTGGCGCGCGAGAACCGTTCAAGGACGCGGGGGTTATGCCCCACCGTGCGGAACAGGATGAGCGGCTCCATCCCCTCGGGCATCATGCGGGAAAGGGTCCTTTGGACATCGGGCGCGTAAGGCGGGGCAAGCGGGGAAAGACGTGACATGGGCGGTCTCCTTTGCTACGAAATACGTAGCGTACAATAGATTGCTACTAAAATAGTAGCAAGTAGTTTTGGAGACTCCCAATGGCCCAGACCCCAAGCCCTGGACAGCCGGTCCGCGGCTCAAGTTCCGGCCGGCCCATCATGGCAGCGCTCGACCTCATGGGGCAGCGCTGGGTCCTGCGGATCATCTGGGAATTGCGGGACGGGCCGATGACGTTTCGCGGCCTTCAGGATGCGTGCGAGGGCCCCAGCCCCACGGTTCTCAACACGCGGCTGAAGACATTGCGCGGTGCGAATCTGATCCTCCACGACCGGGCAACGGGCTATCAGCTGACGGAGCAGGGCGAGGCGCTGTTGGCTGCTTTGGGCCCCCTTCTTTCGTGGTCCGAGGGATGGGCTAAATCCCTTGAAAACAAGAGCGATTAGAGCGGCCTCCCCCCTGCGGCCAATTGGCAGAAATCCCTCTGTTGCACCGCCCATATCCCTATGCTAACAACCCGCGCGACTTACGAAGGGGCGGGCCCTGTTGAGCCCCCTTTCTCCCTTCATTCTCAGGGGCAAATAGCTTGCTTTTCCGCGTTTCAGGAAAGGCGGCACCACCAAGAAGCGGGTTCCACGTGGCCGGAAAAAATTCGACATCAAGCGACATCGCGAAACGTTACGCGACGGCGCTGTTCGAGCTGGCGGAAGAGACCGGTGCGCTCGATACCGTTGAAGGTGATCTGAAAGACCTCGGCGCGATGATTGATCAGAGCGCTGATCTTTCGAAATTCATTGCAAGCCCGCTTTATTCCCGTGAGGAACACACGCGCGCCCTTGATGCACTGCTGGGCAAAACCGGCGCCTCGGCGCTGACCAAACAATTCATCGGCACTGTGGCGGGGCATCGCCGCCTTTTCGTGCTGACGGATATGATCAAATCCTTCGGTGAAATGCTGGCGGCCAAGCGCGGTCAGATGTCGGCGAAGGTGGAAAGCGCGCATCCGCTCAACGACGCGCAGCTCGCCAAGATCAAAGAAATTCTCAAGGGTCAACTCGACAGTGACGTGACCCTGGAAACGACCGTGGATCCGGAACTTCTCGGTGGTCTTGTTGTCCGTGTGGGCAGCCGGATGATCGACAGCTCCCTCCGCACCAAACTCAATCGTCTTCAACTTAACCTGAAAGAGGCGTCCTGATGGATATTCAGGCTGCGGAAATTTCCGCCATCCTCAAGGAACAGATCAAACGTTTCGGCACTGAAGCTGAAGTTACCGAAGTGGGCCAAGTGCTCTCTGTCGGTGACGGTATCGCGCGCGTTTACGGGCTCGATAATGTTCAGGCCGGCGAAATGGTCGAATTCCCCGGGGGCATCAAAGGCATGGCGCTGAACCTCGAAACCGACAACGTCGGTATCGTGATCTTCGGTGATGACCGGGCCATTAAAGAGGGCGACACCGTTAAGCGGACCGGCGCCATCGTGGAAGTGCCGGTGGGCAAGGGCCTTCTGGGCCGCGTTGTTGACGCGCTCGGAAACCCGATCGACGGCAAGGGCCCGATCGACGCTACCGAACGCCGCCGCGTGGACGTGAAGGCGCCGGGCATTCTGCCGCGGAAGTCGGTGCACGAGCCGGTGCAAACGGGCCTCAAGGCGATTGACTCGCTGATCCCCGTGGGCCGTGGCCAGCGCGAGCTGATCATTGGCGACCGTCAGACGGGCAAGTCGGCCATCGCCATCGACACCTTCATCAATCAGAAGGGCGTCAACGCCGCGGGCGACGACAGCAAGAGCCTTTACTGCATCTACGTTGCCGTGGGTCAGAAGCGCTCCTCCGTTGCGCAGTTGGTGAAGACCCTCGAAGAAAAAGGCGCGATGCAATATTCCATCGTTGTCGCCGCCACCGCGTCGGAAGCCGCGCCGCTGCAATACCTCGCGCCCTTCGCGGGTTGCGCCATGGGCGAATACTTCCGCGACAACGGCATGCACGCCGTGATCGTTTATGATGACTTGTCCAAACAAGCCGTCGCCTATCGCCAAATGTCGCTGCTGCTTCGCCGCCCGCCGGGACGTGAAGCCTATCCGGGCGACGTGTTCTATCTTCACTCTCGCCTGCTCGAACGCGCGGCGAAGATGAATGAAAGTCACGGCTCGGGTTCGTTGACGGCGCTGCCGATCATTGAAACGCAAGCCTCGGACGTGTCGGCCTATATTCCGACCAACGTGATTTCCATCACCGACGGCCAGATCTTCCTGGAAACCGACTTGTTCTTCCAGGGCATCCGCCCGGCGGTGAACGTCGGTATCTCGGTGTCTCGCGTGGGCTCCTCGGCGCAGATCAAGGCCATGAAGCAAGTGTCGGGCACCATGAAGCTCGACCTCGCGCAGTATCGCGAAATGGCGGCCTTTGCGCAGTTTGGTTCCGACCTCGACGCCTCGACCCAGCGCCTGCTGGCCCGCGGTGAGCGTCTGACCGAACTGCTCAAGCAAAGCCAGTACTCGCCGATGCCGGTGGAAGAACAAGTCGTGTCAATCTACGCCGGTACCAAAGGCTATCTTGACGGGCTCGCGACCAAAGACGTCCAGCGCTATGAAAAGTCCCTGCTCGGCCACGTTCGGTCCGATCACGGCGCGCTGCTCGACACCATCCGCACCGAGCAGAAGCTGTCGGACGATACCGACGCCAAACTCAAGGACGTCATCACCAAGTTCACCGAGACCTTTGCGTAATGGCGAACCTCAAGGATCTTCAGACGCGGATCTCGTCGGTTAAATCGACGCAAAAAATCACGCGGGCCATGCAAATGGTGGCGGCGGCCAAACTCCGCCGCAGCCAGGAGCGGGCCGAGGCGGCGCGTCCCTATTCGGCGCGGCTTGCCGGCGTTCTGTCGAACCTTGCCCAAAGCACCAAGGGCAGCCCCAGCGCACCGAAGCTTCTGGCGGGAACGGGCAAGGATGATGTGCATTTGCTCATCGTCGCGACCGCCGACCGGGGCCTGTGCGGCGGCTTCAACTCGTCGATTGTCCGCAAGGCGCGGGAACACATCGCGGCCCTGCGCGCTGAAGGCAAAGAGGTGAAGCTTTATCTCGTTGGCAAGAAAGCCAACGACATGCTGAAGCGGCAGTTCAAAAACCTCATCATCGAGGCGCGCGACTTTGCCGCCATGCGCGAAGTGGGTTTCGACTATGCGCAGGACATCGGCGAACAGGTGCTGAAGATGTTCGCGGACGAAGAATTTGACGTCTGCACCATCTTCTACGCGAAGTTCCAGTCGGTGGTGGCGCAAGTGCCCACGGCCCTGCAGCTGATCCCGCCGACGCTGACCGAAACAGAAGTCGCGGAAGAAGAAGCCGCGGTGCCATATGAATACGAGCCTGATGAGGAAGAAATCCTCGCCAAGCTTCTGCCGCTTAATCTGAATGCGCAAGTCTTTCACGCCATTCTGGAAAACGCCGCGTCCGAGCAGGGCGCGCGGATGAGCGCAATGGACAACGCCACGCGGAACGCGGGCGACATGATCGACCGTCTGACGACCGAATTTAACCGGACGCGTCAGGCGATCATTACGACCGAACTCATTGAGATTATCTCCGGCGCTGAATCGCTGTGAGGAATTGAGGAGCTTAGAAATGAGCAGCACTTCAAAGGGACGTATTTCGCAGGTGACGGGTGCCGTCGTCGACGTCCATTTCGACGGCGACCTTCCCGCCATCATGAACGCGTTGGAAACCGACAACCACGGCAACACGCTGGTTCTGGAAGTGGCGCAGCACCTGGGCGAGAACACGGTGCGCACGATCGCCATGGACTCCACCGAGGGTCTGACCCGCGGTCAGGACGTCAAGGACACGGGCCTCGCCATCGCGGTGCCGGTGGGTGAGGGCACCCTTGGCCGCATCATGAATGTGACGGGCCAACCGATTGACGAAGCGGGCCCGATTGCGGGCGCGGAACGTCGTCCCATTCACGCCCCCGCGCCTGACTATGTCGATCAGTCGACGGAACAGGAAATTCTCGTGACGGGCATCAAGGTCGTCGACCTGATGTGTCCTTACGTGAAGGGCGGCAAGATCGGCCTCTTTGGCGGCGCCGGCGTGGGCAAGACCGTGCTCATTCAGGAATTGATCAACAACATCGCCAAGGCGCACGGTGGGTATTCCGTATTCGCGGGCGTGGGGGAACGGACCCGCGAAGGGAACGACCTCTATTGGGAAATGATCGAATCCGGCGTGAACAAGGAAGGCGGCGGCGAAGGCTCCAAGTGCTCGCTGATCTTCGGTCAGATGAACGAACCTCCGGGCGCGCGTGCGCGGGTCGGCCTTGCCGGTTTGACGGTGGCTGAATATTTCCGCGACCAGGGCCAGGACGTGCTGTTCTTCGTGGACAACATCTTCCGCTTCACGCAGGCCGGTTCCGAAGTGTCCGCGCTTCTGGGCCGTATTCCTTCGGCCGTGGGTTATCAGCCGACGCTGTCGACGGACATGGGCGCGCTGCAGGAACGCATTACCACGACGACCAAGGGCTCGATCACCTCGGTGCAGGCCATTTACGTGCCGGCTGACGACTTGACCGACCCGGCGCCTGCCACCTCCTTTGCGCACCTTGACGCGACGACCGTGCTGAACCGCGCGATCTCCGAGCTCGGGATTTACCCGGCCGTGGACCCGCTCGATTCCACCTCGCGCATCATGGACCCCAACATCGTTGGCGAAGACCACTACCGCGTGACGCGCCGCGTGCAGGAAATCCTGCAGAAGTACAAGTCGCTGCAAGACATCATCGCCATTTTGGGCATGGACGAGCTTTCCGAAGAAGACAAGCTGACCGTGGCCCGTGCGCGGAAGGTTCAGCGCTTCATGTCGCAGCCGTTCCACGTGGCCGAAGTGTTCACCAACACGCCGGGCGTTCTGGTGCCGTTGGAAGAAACCATCAAGAGCTTCGACGGCATCTGCAACGGCGACTATGACCATCTGCCCGAAGCGGCCTTCCTGATGTGCGGCGGTATCGAAGATGCCATCGCCAAGGCCGAAAAGATGGCGGTGGAAGCAGCTTAAGTTAGAACGGAACCCTTCCGATGGCGGACATGCTGAAATTCGAACTGGTCTCTCCTGAACGGCTTCTTCTTTCCGAAGAAGTTGAACAGGTCACCGTGCCCGGCACGGAAGGTGAGTTCGGCGTTCTCGCTCATCACGCCCCGGTCATGACCGCGCTGCGGCCCGGCCTGATCAAGGTGACGGGCGGCGAAGCGGGGACGCGTAATGTCTTTGTCTGGGGCGGCTTTGCCGAGGTGAACGAGCACGGGCTCACCATCCTCGCCGAAGAAGCGCAGATGCTCGAAGACGTTGACTTCGAGGCGCTGGCGACGCGCATCAAGAACCTCGAGGAAGACGTCGCCGACTACGAGGACGCGGAAAAGAAAGAAGAAGCCCGCGACCGCCTGTGGCACATCCAACAGATGGTGGAAGCCGCGCAACGCGCGTAAGCCTTCGGAAGTCTGGAAATTTGAAAGCGCCCGTTGGTTCCACCAGCGGGCGTTTTTGCTATCCGCGCATTTTCGCAATCACCGGCGTAAACTCCGTGACCACGCGTTCATAGACCTCGCGCTTGAAGGGCACGGCCAGGTCGGGCAACTCGGCAAGCTCCACCCAGCGCCAGTCGATGAATTCGGGGTGGTGCACCTCGAGGTCGATGTCGGTTTCGTCCCCCAAAAACTTCAGCGCAAAATATTTTTGCATCTGTCCGCCCCAGGTGTTCTTGCGCTTGCGGGCCAAAACCTCGGGCGGCAGGTCGTAGTAGAACCACTCCCGCGCCTCGGCGATGATTTCCGCCTTGCGGGTTCCCACTTCTTCCCAAAGCTCGCGCATGACAGCTTGCCGTGGGCTTTCGCCCTTGTCGATGCCGCCTTGGGGAAGCTGCCAGGGATAAGTCGGTATGTCCTCGTCACCCACGCCTTCTTTGCGCAACCCCACCCAGACAAGCCCGGCGTTGTTGATCAAAACGATGCCCGCATTGGGCCGATAGGGCAGGCCCGCGGGGGAGAGGCGTCTGTCGGCCATTGGTTTTTTGCGAGCCTACTGGCTCACCTCCGGTTGCGGCGCGTCCTGCTCGGGTTCGGGCACGGCGTCTTGGGTCGCGGCGCTGAGCGGCGCCAGGGAAAAACCCTTCACCGCCAGCGTATCAACCCAGCTCATGATTTCACTGACCGTCACCGGATAGGCGAAGCCGACGCCGATGGCAACCCTGCTCTCTGTGGCGGTGGTTTCCAGATGGCGCAAGGCGGAGGTAATGGCAGGGCCATTGCGGCGGGAATCGATGCGGCGGCTGGCGACGGCCCAGGACCCGCCCGTGTCCGCGCCAATGCGCGCGGTCTGGCTGCGCGCGGAGGTGCCGTCGTCGAGATAGAGCAGTCCCCGGTCGGCAATTTCCTGCAGCACAGGGCGGAAGCTGCGTTCCGAGGCGGTCATCCGCGCGCCCTGATAGTTCATAAGGCCCACATATCCACCGGCGCGGCTCATGATCCAGCTCAGCCGGATGGCATTATCTTCGGGCGTGCTATCGGTCAGCAACGTGGCGGGGCCGGGGTCATTGTTGGGATAATCAAAGGGCTCGAGCGGCAGCTCAACAAGGACTTCGTGGCCCATTTCGCGAGCCAGGTCGATCCAGTTCTGCAGGTTCTCGGCGTAAGGGACGAATGACAGGGTCACCTCGCCGGGCAGGGTGTCGATGGCATTCTGTGTCGCTTCGTCATTGAGGCCCAGCCCGCCAATGACAAGCGCGATGCGCGGCAGGTCCTCGGGGTTTGAATAGGGGCGCGCATAAACCTCCGCCGCTTGTTCGCCGTTCGGGCCCATCTGCGGCACGGGGCCGTATTCGCCATAATCAAGCAGCATGGAAACGGGCGCGGGCGACAGGGGCGTGTGAGAATCGACGCTGATGGTCGCGACCACATCGTCTTCCAGAACCAGAAGGTCGTCCGCGCCATTGTCTTCAAAAATGCGGATGGCGCCTGTGTCGACACTCGCTACATCGGGCACGTTGGGTGCGATCACGTGGGGCGCGCCATTGCTCGCCGCCGCAATCCTGTCCGGAAGGGTGAGCGAGACGCGCGGCGCCCCACCATAGGGGTCGCCGAAAAACTGCAGCGCCATGCCCATCAGAAAGAGCCCGGACAGCAAAACAAAGCTGCCCGCCGCAAACGGATGCGGCCCGCCAGGGGCGGGTTCGGGGGGCTCTGCGGCCAGGGGGGACAGGCGAAGTCGGTTAACCATGGCCCATTTATGCCGTGCGCCCGCCTAACAAAGAGTTGCCAAATCCGGGTGGCGCGGGCGCAGGCACAGAAAAACGGCGCCTTCCCGGGTGGGGAAGACGCCGTCTTGTTCGTGTGGGTCCTAAGAGGACCTTAAAGCTGGATCAGCTCGCCGGTTTCCAGCTCCCCGGTCAGCATCTGGATGGCTTGTTCCAGCTGCAGGTCGCGGGGGTTGCCATCTTCATCCAGCGGGATTTGCGGCTCTTCCTCGGGCTCAGCCTCGGTATCGACAGCGGCGGTTTCTTCTTCCTCAACCACGGCATCGGGGGCCACTTCGCCATTTTCATTTTCAAGGTGGCCAGGCAGGTCCGCTTCGCTATAGCGCTGGCGACCCGCACCCCGCCGGCCCGAGGGATAGATTTCCACGTCCGGTGAAATGCCCACGGCCTGGATGGAGGCACCCGAAGGCGTGTAGTAGCGCGAGGTGGTCAGGCGCAGGGCGCCGTCCGCACCGCCCGACAGTGGGATGATGGTCTGCACCGATCCCTTGCCGAAGGACTGCGTGCCCACCACGGTGGCGCGGGCATGGTCTTGCAGTGCGCCCGCCACGATTTCCGAGGCACTGGCCGAGCCGCCGTTGATCAGTACGATCACCGGGGTGCCGTCTGTGTCATCGCCCCGGCGCGCGTTATAGCGCTGGGTATCCGCCGGATCGCGGCCGCGCGTGGAGACCACTTCGCCGCCATCCATGAAGGCGCTTGAGACGTCAATTGCCTGCTGCAGCAGCCCGCCCGGGTTGTTGCGCAAATCGATGATGTAACCGGCCAGCGGTCCCTCGGCCTCATTGCGCAACTCGCGAATGGCGCGATCAACACCTTCGCCCGCCCGTTCGCTGAAGGTGGTCACGCGGATATAGCCGATGTTCTGCTCTTCGCCTTCCAGGCGCGAGCGCACGGTCTGAAGCTCGATCACTTCGCGCACCAGGTCCACGTCAAAGGGGGCGTCTTCGCCGCGCACCACGGTTATGGTGATGGGCTCGCCCGGTTCGCCGCGCATCAGGTCGATGGCTTCATTCAAGGTCATACCCTGAATCGGCGTGCCGTCGATTTGAATAATCAAATCGTTCGATTCCATTCCAGCGCGAGAGGCTGGCGTGTCGTCCATGGGCGTGACCACGCGCACGACGCCGAGATCCTGGTCCATGGTCACTTCAAGGCCCAGCCCGCCGTATTCGCCGCGAGTCTGGATTTGCATTTCCTGGAAATTGCGCGGGTTCATGTAACTCGAATGAGGGTCGAGCCCGGCGAGCATGCCCTGGATCGCGTCTTCCATCAGCTGTTCGTCTTCGACCTCGGTCACATAGTCGGCGCGCACGCGCTCGAAGACCTCGCCAAACAGATTGAGCTGGCGGTAGGTTTCTGAATTCGCCGCTTCCGTGGGCGTCGGCATGGTCAGGGACCAGGAGAGGACGAAGCCCAGAATAGCCGCCGCGGCAAAGGTCGCCAGATATGCTTTTTTCATGATCCGTCCGTTCTCCATTCGTCTTCCCTGAACCAGGGAAGGGGGTCTACCGGTTCGCCGTCTTCTCGCATTTCCAGATAGAGGACGGGTTCACCTTCCTCCACCCGGTCGGACGAGACGGCCCAGCGCCGCACATTCGGCGCCAAAATCTCGCTGCCCATTATGCCCACGGGCTCGCCCGCGAGCAATTGCTGGCCCACAACGCCATCAATCCGCGCCAGACCGGACATAAGGATAAGATACCCATCCCCCGGTGACAGGATCAACAACTGCCCATAGCCGCGATAGCTCTGGGCAAACACAATCTCGCTATCAAAAGGTGCGGTGACGCGAGCGCCGGGGCGTGTGGCCACCGCGACCCCCTGGCTGTGGGTGCCGGGCTCCAGTGTATCGCCAAAATGGGCCAAAAGGCGGCCCGCCGCGGGCAGGCGCAGATTTCCGATGGCCTCCGCAAAGCGGCTCACCACCGGCGGAGCGTTGGGGGAAGGGCGCAAAATCGGAAAAGCGCTCGAAAATTGCCGGGTTAACCTGTTAATCAAGCCGCGAAGATTTTCCGCCTCCGCCGCATATCCCGCGACCTCCCGCCGGTCGCTTTGGGCCTGTTCAGCCAATTGCCGCGCCACCTCGCCGCGCTCTGTGATCAGCGCATCAAGGTTGGCTTCCTCCGTGGCGAGGCTTTCGCTCGTTGCGGCAAGGTCCGCCTGTTCGCGCTCGATGTTCTCGCGCACTTCGGTCAGCGCACTTAGTTGCACGCGCAAGCCGGCCATCTGCGTTTCAAGCTCGGGAAGGACCGAGCCCAGCAACATGGCCGACCGTGCCGCCTCCACCGCATCGTCGGGACGCACCAGAACAGCCGGGGGCTTGTTGCGTTCAAGGCTTTGCAGGGCGGCAAGAATATCGCTCAGCGCGACCCGGCGGGTGTCGAGATCGGCAACCGTTTCCGCTTCATCTTCGCGCAGGTTTACAAGGCGCGTCTCAATCGCGGACAGGCGGCGCTCAAGCGCTTGCACTTCGCTGGCAATCGCCACCGCGTGTTCACGCATGGCTTCAAGCTCTTCGGTCAGCCGAGCATATTCAGCTTCGGATTGCTGCGCGCGGGTTTCGCCTTCGTCGATCTGTTGTTCGAGTTCTTGAAGCCGGTCGGCGGGCAAGGTGGTTTCCTGTGCCGCGCTCGGGAATGAGATCCCGCAGGCAAGAGCGATAAGGGCGAGATTATTCCGCCGCACGGCCGCCCTCGCGGGTTTCCGCTTTGTCTTCCAGCAGGGATGTCCCCGTCATTTCTTTTGGGACGGGCAGGCCCATAAGCTCCAGCACCGTGGGCGCCAGATCGCTCAGCTTGCCGTCCTTGATGGTGGCATCGCCATCGAGGGCCAGTACCACCGGCACCGGCGTAATGGTGTGCGCCGTGTGGGGGCCACCCCCTTCGGGATCGACCATCTGTTCCAGATTGCCGTGATCGGCAGTGATGATCATGGCGCCGTCCGCGTCCCGTGTTGCCGCCTCGACGCGGCCAATGCAAGTGTCGATGGTTTCAGCCGCTTTCATGGCGGCGGACAAGATGCCTGTGTGCCCCACCATGTCCGGGTTCGCGTAGTTGACGACAATGCAGTCGTATTTGCCCGACCCGATGGCTTCGACCAGCTTGTCGGTGACTTCCGGCGCGGACATTTCGGGTTGCAGGTCATAAGTCGCGACCTTGGGGCTGGGCACCAGAATGCGGTCTTCGCCCTTGAAGACCTCTTCGCGCCCACCGTTCAGGAAAAATGTGACGTGGGCATATTTTTCCGTTTCCGCGATGCGCAGCTGGGTCTTGCCCTTGGCGGCCAGCCATTCGCCCAGCGTGTTTTTCAGCGATGCGGCACCAAAGAGCGCGGGCAGGTAGGGGTTCAGCTCATCTGAATATTCCACCATGCCTGCTTGTGCGGCGAGGTGGATGGGCGTCCGCGCAAAGCCCGCAAAATCAGGATCCACGAAACAGGCGAGAATTTCCCGCGCGCGGTCGGCGCGAAAATTGATCATCAACAGGCCGTCGCCGTCTTTCATGCCCTTGTAAGGGCCGACAACGGTGGGGGCGACAAACTCATCGGTTTCGCCGCGCGCGTAGGCCGCTTCAATACCGTCCACCGCGCCGTCCGCTGCCTCGCCTTGCGCAAGCGCGATGGCGCTGTAGGCGCGTTCAACGCGATCCCAGTTCTTGTCGCGGTCCATGGCGAAATAGCGCCCGGCAATTGTCCCGATATGGACGGTCGGGGTCAGCATCACATCACCGATGAATTTTTCCACATAGCCAACGGCGCTTTGGGGCGGCGTGTCGCGCCCGTCAAGAAAGCCATGGACCCAAACCTTGAGCCCCGCCTCCGTCGCAATCTTTGCCGCGGCGGCCATATGGTCCTGATGGCTGTGCACGCCCCCAGGCGACAAAAGCCCCATGACATGCAGCGCGCCGCCCGCATCTTTTACCTTGTCGAGCAGGTCGTTGAGCACGGGATTGGTGGCAAAGCTGCCGTCGGCAATGGCCGCATCGATGCGCGGCAGGTCCTGCAGCACGACGCGGCCCGCGCCGATATTTGTGTGGCCCACTTCGGAATTGCCCATCTGCCCGTCGGGCAGACCCACATCCAGGCCGGAGGTTTTCACCAGCGCATGGGGCGCGTTCGCCATCAGACGATCCCAATTGGGGGTCTGGGCAAGCGCGATGGCGTTGTTCTCGGTCTCTGCCCGCATGCCCCATCCATCAAGGATGCACAGGACCACAGGTCGGGGGGGATTGCTCATTGGGCTGTCCTCTTTGAGACAGGAAAGATAGGGCGCGGGCGGCGCGCCGTCCAATAGTTTGACCAATGGTTTGGGCCGCGAATTTGGCCTTAGTTTCAGCGGTGATAGGGGTGCCCGGCAAGGATCGTGACGGCGCGGTAGAGCTGTTCGGCCAGCATGGCCCGGACCAGCATATGGGGCCAGGTCGCCTTGCCAAAGGAAAGGGTCAGCGCCGCGCGGTTGCGGATCTCTTGGCCATGGCCATCGGCGCCGCCGATCAGGCAGGCGAGAGACGGGGCGCCATCGTCCCGTAGGCGCGCGATGAAGGCCGCGAAGTCTTCACTGGAAAGGGATTTGCCCCGTTCATCCAGGGCAACAATCACCGCGCCGGCGGGCAGGGCGCCGAGCAGCAGTTCCCCTTCGCGGCGTTTCAGTTCTGCGGGCGGAAGCTTTTTGCGCTCCTCCACCTCAATCAGGTCCGCACCGGTCACGCCGATGGGCCCGCCCGAAGCGCGGGCGCGGTCAAGATATTCTGTTGTGAGGTCGCGTTCGGGCGAGGGCTTGGCGCGCCCCACCGCGGCGATGACAAATTTCATCGAGCTGGTCCCCGCGTCAGGCGGGTTGTTCCGCCGGCAGTTCCACCGACCACATGCGTTCGATCTTGTAGAAGTCACGCACTTCAGGGCGGAACAGATGCACCACCACGTCGCCCGCGTCGATCAGCACCCAATCGGCATGGGGCAGACCTTCCACTTGTGCGCGGCCAAACCCCGCTTCCTTGATCTTGCGCAGAATGTGATCGGCCATAGCCGCCACATGGCGCTGGCTGCGGCCGGAACAGATCACCATGGCGTCCGCCATCGGGCTTTTGCCTTTGAGGTCGATCTGGACCACGTCCTGCGCTTTGTCGTCGTCGAGTGAGGTGAGGATGAGGGGCAGCAACACATCGCCGCCGGGCTCGTTGAGAGTGAGGTCATCCATTTCAGATGCGCCGTGCGTTTCCGCCGGGCTCTCAGTGGGCTGTGTATTCAGCGTCGGCTCCTTCCGCTACTCGCGTCCCTGGTAAGTCCCGGGATGCGGGGGAAAGGTCAAAGCGCTGAAAATGGTCTTCACAGCCTGCGGCATGCGCCGCCCGATCTCCCTTCGCATCACGAAACGCGCCCGATGAACGCGTGGGGGTCCATCTACGGACCCGAGGCGCAAAGTCTAACATGCTTCGCGCATTTGCCCAGTGCCCTGAAAGTCGCAGTTGCCGGGGATTTCCGCGCCCTGCCTCAGGCAAGGGTGAGATAGTGGAGGGCAAAGAGGCCCCCCTTGTCGGTCCAGACCGCATGGGGGGCAAAGCCCGCCTCGCCCGCGATTTTCTGAAAGCCCTCAACGGTGAACTTGTGGCTGTTCTCCGTGTGGATGGTCTCGCCCTTCTCAAAGGCAAAACTCCGCCCGCCCACATTGATCTCCGTGGGGCGCGTGGCGCGCAGATGCATTTCGATACGGTGGTTCTGCGTGCAATAGACGGCTTCGTGCTCAAAGGCGCTGACGTCGATTTCGGCGTCCAGTTCCGTTTTCATGCGGTCGAGCAGGTTCAGGTTAAAGGCTGCCGTCACGCCGCCCGCGTCATTGTAAGCGGCGAGCAGGGTCTTTTGGTCCTTTTGCAGATCCGTGCCGATCAATAGCGCCCCGCCGTGGCCCAGCAACGCCGCCGCGCGCCGCAGGATCTTCGCGGCCACTTCGGGTTCGAAATTGCCGATGGTCGAGCCGGGCAAGAACCCAAGCCGTCGTCCCGTTCCCACCAGCGCCTCATTGGGTAGCTCGATATGGGCCAGAAAGTCCGCACAGATCGCGCCCACTTTGACGTCCGGGTATTGTTTCGCGATTTCCGCCGCCGCGGCGATCAAATGATCGCGGCTGATGTCGATGGCGATGTATTCGGCGGGCGCGTCAAGAGCGTCGAGCACTTTACGGATTTTCCAGCTTGAACCCGACCCCCACTCAATGACTGTCGCTTCCGGCCCTGTAAACGTCGTGACCTCGGGCAAAACGCGATCGAGCAGCTCTAGCTCCGTACGCGTGATGTAGTATTCCGGCGCGCGGCAAATCTCGTCGAACAGCGCCGAACCCTTCTGATCATAGAAGTACTTCGGCGACAGGGTCTTTTGCTCACGGCTGAGCCCCTCAATCACATCGCTGAGGAAATCGTCCGTAGGCGGCTCATAGTCGGCGAAGAAGTGCAGAAGTTTTTCATCCCCCTCGCCTGGATGTCTCGTTTCTGGAAGCATGTCCATTTCGATGTCAGAGTGTTGGCTGGGGTTTCAATGGGCGGCATCCTAACGAAGCACCGACACCATTCAAGGGCGGAACAGGTAAATGTTCTACCATTTGCCCTTTTGACGGATTTGTGTCGCGGACGCCGAGTGCAAGGGGATGGGACAGAAAACCCATGCCGGGGGCTCAAGCCCCGCAAGCAGAGGTGCATCCTCATAAGACAGGCGATGGTGTTCGAACCGTTTGGCCGCCTTGCCCAAGGGCGCGGCCCATTCAAAGCCGGGGCGCGCCATCACCGCCACGGGCACGGTTGCCATTAGGTCCTGCCAGTCGCGCCACTCAGGCAGCTGAATAAAATTGTCCGCCCCCATCAGAAAAACAAAGTTGAGGTCCGGCCCCAGTTCCGTCAGCCGGTTCACCGTGTCCACTGTGAAGCGGGTGCCAAGTTTTTTCTCGATCTTGGTGACGTGAATGGCTGGGTGGCGCGCCATTGCTTGCGCGGAGGCAAAGCGCTTTTTGAATCTCGCCATGTCCTTTTTGGGCTTCAGCGGGTTTCTGGGCGACACCAGCCACCACACCTGATCGAGCTGCAGACGGCGCAGGGCCTCGATGGAAATATGCAAATGGCCTTCATGCGCGGGGTTGAATGACCCGCCGAGCAAGCCAATACGCAGGCCGGGCGCAAGCGGCGCACCCATGAGCGCCGCAAGGCTATGGCCGCTTACGGCCGCCATTCGGGATCATCCACTTCCAGTTTTTTGGGCTCCCGGGATTTCAGGATGATGCGGTACAGCTCGCGCAGCACCTCTTGCACCCCTTGGCGGGAGACGCCGGATATGACGTACACGGAATGTCCAACGGCCTCTTCCAGCTCAGCGCGTTTCTCAGCGATCACATCATCGGTCAGCGCGTCGCATTTGTTCAGCGCGACGAGTTCTTTCTTCTTCCACAGGCCGTGGCCATAGGCTTCCAGCTCACCGCGCACCGTGTTGTAAGCGCCCGCCACATCTTCTTGCGTGCCATCGACCAGATGAAGAAGCGCGGTGCAGCGTTCCACGTGACCCAGGAAGCGATCGCCAAGGCCCGTCCCCTCGTGCGCGCCTTCGATAAGGCCCGGAATATCAGCCAGCACGAAACTATCCGCGTCCACGGTCACAACGCCGAGCCCCGGGTGCAGCGTGGTAAAAGGATAGTCCGCGATCTTCGGCTTCGCGGCGGTGACAGCAGCGAGGAACGTGGACTTGCCCGCGTTGGGCAGGCCGACTAGCCCCGCATCGGCGATCAACTTCAGCCGCAGCCAGATGGTCATCTCGATGCCTTCCAGGCCCGGGTTCGCGTGACGCGGCGCCTGGTTGGTGGAGCTTTTGAAATGCGCATTGCCAAAGCCGCCGTTGCCGCCCTTGGCCAGCAGAAATTTGTCGCCGATATTTTTCAGGTCCGCGATCAGCGTCTCATTGTCGTCTTCAAAGACCTGCGTGCCCGCCGGCACTTTCATGATGACGTCCGCGCCCGCGGGGCCCGACCGGTTCTTGCCCATGCCATGGACGCCGGTGCCCGCCTTGAAGTGCTGCTGGTAGCGGTAGTCAATCAGGGTGTTCAGCCCGTCCACGGCCTCAATCCACACGTCGCCGCCCTTGCCGCCGTCGCCCCCATCGGGGCCGCCGAATTCGACATATTTTTCCCGCCGGAACGAGACGCTTCCCGCGCCGCCGTTTCCTGAGCGAATATAGACTTTGGCCTGGTCCAGAAATTTCATGGGCGGGTTATCCCAATAAAAGAGGGGCGGGACAATGGCCCCGCCCTCCAATAGTTATGGGCTTTATCCCGCCGCGGCTTTTGCGAGGGATTTCGGCGCGCAGGGCCCTTTGGTATAGGCCTCCCACTTGGCACGACTGAGCTCCACCTCGGGGCAGTCCACCTCGTGGCCGCGGGCCTCGCACCAGCGGCGGCCCTCACCGGAGTACTCAAAACCGCAACGCAGGAGCACCCGGGCCGAACCTTCATTGCCCACAAAATGCCCAGCCGTCAGCAAGTCGATGCCCAGATCCTCGAAGGCATAGGCCACAACGGCGGGTGCCGCCTCGCTCATGTAACCGTGCCCCCAATAGGGTTCGCCCAGCCAGTAGCCCAGCTCCCAATCGCCATCTTCTTCACGCAAATGGAGACCAACAACCCCGACAATCCCGTCAAAGGGACGGTTCTTCACGAAGATCCCAAAGGCATAACCGCGTGCCATGGCGGTTTCGCGCTGCATGCGCTCTATCCACTCGGCCGCAGCCCCTTCCGGGTACGGCCAGGGAAGGCGGCTAAGCCATTTGGCAATCTCCCAATTGGCAATAAGGGTCTGCACCCCATGCGCATCCGCCGCTTCGGGTTGTCGCAAATAAAGTCGCCGGGTTTCCAGCTTCAGCTCATTGGTCTGAAGCATCTTTGCCTCCATCTTGGTCCCTACAGCAGGACCCGACGGGAGAGATAAAAAAAGGAGAGATGGCAATCCATCTCTCCCTTGGTGAAGCTTTGCTTCGGATCGCCATCTACGTGGCGACCCTTTATCGCCACTATCTATTCAGCCGCAGTCATCGCCATCTGCTCGACGGAGACATAGGAGCGGCCAAGTTTGCCTTTGTGGAATCGCACGTTGCCTTCCACGGTGGCGAAAATGGTGTGATCCTTGCCAAGGCCCACGCCCGCGCCCGGGTGCACTTTGGTGCCCCGTTGGCGAATAATAATGTTGCCCGGAATGACGTGCTCGCCACCGAACTTTTTCACGCCAAGGCGCCGGCCTTCTGAGTCGCGTCCGTTACGCGAAGAGCCGCCTGCTTTTTTGTGAGCCATTGTGCTTGTCCTTCGTTACAGAGGGTCCCGGTCCGCTTAAGCGGGCAGGCCCGTGATTTTTACGCGGGTCAGCTGTTGCTTGTGACCGGCCTTGCGACGGTAGTTCTGGCGCCGCTTCTTTTTGAAGACGACGATCTTTTTCGCGCGCCGTTGCTCGACGATTTCCGCCGCAACGCTCGCACCATCCAGAAGCGGGGCGCCCACTTGGGGCTTGCCCTTGCCACCCACCATCAAAACTTCTTCAAAAGCGACCTTGTCCCCAGCGCCGCCCTCGAGCTTTTCCACATCGAGGATGTCGCCATCGCGGACCGTGTATTGCTTGCCGCCTGTCTTAATGACTGCGAACATTGTTCTTATCCGTCCATTTTTTCGCAGAATTCCGCCCAAAACTGGGCCCCGCCGGAAGCCGTAGCCCCAGCGAAGGCGCGCACTATACTGCCAAAGACGCCCAAGTCAACCGCAAATCCCGGCAGATTTCCTCGGGAAATGAGGGTTGTTGCTAGGGGGCAATCCCGATCTCTTCCAGCCATTCTGATGCCAGCTCATGGACCCAGAATTGCTGTACGCCGTCCGCGGCTTGGACCTGGAAGTTGTGATCCATACCCTCGATCACCATAAGGTCATAGTTTTGGTGCCCAGCCGCCCGATGAGCCTCAATGCGGGCAATCGAAGGGAAGGTCGGAATCACCCAATCAGCGGTTCCAAATATCCAGAGCATTGGAATGTCCAGCGCCTCCAAAATCGGATGCGGGTCGTATCCCATGAAGCCATTGTAGTTTGAGATTTCTTCGTCCGCCTGAGCAATTGTGCCGCCGCTAATGATGACCTGCTCATGAGCATTTTCCGGCCCCGCCGCAAGCGGTGTCCCTGCTCCAGCAATAATGAACGAGGCAGTGCCCGTGTCTGAAGCGGCTTGAGGCATGATCCACCCCGCCTGACTGCCCCCCATATAGCCAACACGTGTGGCATCAACTTCCGGTCGATCGGAGAGCCATCGCTGAACGGCGGCCGCGTCACGTGATAGCTCATGAATATGGATCTCGCTGTCGGCAGGGTTCCACGCCCAATACGTACCGCCACTTTCTCCGACACCACGTTTGTCATAGGCGACGGCTGCGAGGCCCATCTCAAGAGCGGAACGGAGATAGAAGCCCATGTCATCCCGGCCGCTGGGGCCGGAGCCGTGCACGAGAACGGCAGCCGGAACGGGAAGTTCAACGCCTTCCGGCACATAAAGCGCAGCACGTATCTGAATATCTCCAGCATCAATCCAATGCTCCGTTATGGTGGCCCTACTTTCTGGCGGGGTGGCGGAAGTAGTTGAACAGCCGACCTGGGCGACTAGCAACGATAGGCAAATAGCGGCCATGACACGCTTAGAGGCAGTCATTTAGGGATTCCTTTGGGTTCAAAGAAGTTGTGGTCCTAAAGGTATTTAGGCAAAATTTTTCCTAAATGTGCAAGGGCTTACTCTCTTCCTTTAAGAAGCGCACGAAAAAGTGAATGAAATCGCGTTTTGGCTTGAGAAATTGTCTTCCAGGGGCGTGGATTATGACCAGAGTTTAACTTGCATCCGAGGGGGGCTCTCGGCGACTCTATATATTGTATCGAACGGGAGTGTTGCCGCCCGTTTCGGCGAGAGAGGGGCTAGCGATAATGCGACTTTTGCCAATCTTGGGAGCGACCGCCACCCTATGGGCCGCGTGTGGGGCGGCGCCCGCCCTGGCGGACGAGCCCCGCAGCGTGCCCATTCATATGTCCGATTCCGGCCACATCCTCACCGACGTCACCATCAATGGCGCGGGCCCTTATACCTTCATCGTCGATACGGCGGCGGGGTCTACGGTTGTCTTTGACGAATTTGCACAAAGCGCCGGGCTCGCGCCCGTGGAAGGCCACGACCCGATCATGGTGCAGGGGGCCAGCGGCATTGTAGAAGCGCAGCTGGTTCGCGTGGGCGATGTGGTGGCGGGGGAATGGGCCTTTACCCTCGACACGGCCATTGCTCTCCCCGGGCCGCCGCACATTACCGACGCGGTGGGCGTGCTCGGCGTCAACGCGCTCTTTGCCCAGCCGGTGGGCTTTGCCCTCGGCGAAGGTGAGATTCAGATCTATGAGGAAGGGGCCAGCGTCCGTGACAGCCAGGTGCTCAGCGACAATTGGTTCGCGGTCCCGATTGACCGGCGACTGCCCCAGGCCCCGTTCTATTGGACAACGGTTATTGTGGACGGCGTTCCCATAGATGCGGTGATCGATACCGGCGCACGGCGCACAACCATCAATCCCGCCGGCGTCCGCGCCCTGGGGATTAACCCGGACACGGCCGCACTGGCAGAGGCCGACCCCATCCGCGGTGCAACGGATGATGCAACGCCAGCCTATTCCTTGCCTGTCGCGACAGTGCAATTGGGCGAGCGCGTCTGGGGCAGCCGTCTTCTGACGCTCGCCGATTTGCCCCTGTTCGGCCGCATGGGCCGGGGGGACACGCCGACCATCGTTTTCGGCGCGGATTTCCTTACCGAACAGAACTTCATCATTGACCCGGTCGAAGAAGTGCTCTGGGTCATGAAGCGCCAGTCGGCGGCGCTGGGCTTCCTTCTGCGCCCGACGTCCGAGGTCAGCGCGGCCAACCGCTAACCACCTGCTGAAAATGGCGCGCCAAGCCCGCTTGCCCCGCCCGCGGCCCTTCGCTATGGTCCGCGCCGCCTGAGGTGACCACAGCACTCAGTCAATTGCGGAGAGATGCCGGAGTGGTCGAACGGGGCGGTCTCGAAAACCGTTGTGCGCGCGAGCGTACCCAGGGTTCGAATCCCTGTCTCTCCGCCATGACACCTTGAAGTCGCTAGAATTTTTGGGCGAGTTGCTGGCCATCCGATTTTTGTTATGTCCCCCTTCAATACGCAAAATGACCTGCACCAATCAGATGCATCCGGTTCCCAGTGTTTAGGCATCTCCTATATGAAACTAGGAGGGGTTCCGCATGCTGCGCTATGTGTCCGTTATCGTGACAGTCTTGATGGCCGTGTCGCATGTTCGGGCCGCCGACCTTGAGGATCAGGTGAATGCTTGGCACGCCCGGACTGGCGTGCTTGGCCTCTCGGTTGCAGTTTGGGATGGCGAACGTCTGGAGACTGCTTTCGCTGGATTGCGGTATCTTGGAGGTGAACCGGTTACCGTGGAGGACCGGTTTGCTATCGCAAGCGTGACCAAAACATTCACTGCCGCCGCGATCCTAGCTTTGAGTGAGGACGGGGCGATCAGACTGGATACCCCCGTGTCAGTTGCTGCGGGGCTGGACTATGGTGCCGAGCTGACGGTTGCCTCGCTGCTCAATCATAATGCCGGTGTGCCAGAATACATAGGCGGCGCGCTGAGTTTCGATGCGTTTCTGAGTGAACACGCACGTGGGCGGTCCGCCTGGTCTAGCGATGAGATCGTAAGCTTTGCCACCGAAATGCCAGGCACGGCCGACACGGGTTTTGGGTATTCCAATTCCCACTATGCCATTTTGGGGCGCATCATAGAACACCAGACAGGTCTAACACTTGAGCAGGCGCTGGAGACACTTGTTTTCGCTCCTTTTGGTTTGGACAGCGCGGCGATCATTACAGCAACATCTGAAACACCGGATGCCCTTGGCTATTCGGCGATGCTTAGCGAGGCTGTTGGCTCGCCACAGTTTGACAGTCGGCTTGCCCGGGAACTGGGCAGCTTGGGATATGCTGCTGGAGGGGCAATGATAACCGCGGGCGACTTGGCAATATGGGGCCGCGTGTGGTTGTCAGGCGGTACGACCGTGAGCCAAGTTTACAATGGACCCGCAGGAGGGGCCGCCTTCGGTCTCAATGCTGAGCTCATCCAAGTGGGTGCCGGTGCATATGACGTGATCTATGGACATCGGCACTATCGGCTTCACGGCGGTGACGGCTTGGGCGTGACGGCTCTGGTGCTCTATGATCCAGAGACCAATGTCTCAATTGCCATTCTCCAGAATGACGATGCGGTTCGGGCGCTTGGTTTTGGGGCGAGTGGCTTTCTTGATGAACTTGCGCTTGAGATCCTGGCGGGCAGGGCCGATTAAGGGCACGCTGTCAAAGAACACAACTTTTCCTATTGAGTGTGCGTTGAGAGGAGACCGGTTCGCTCCTGCCGGCGCCCACCGCCACGCAGTCTCGTCTCCGAGACGCGGTCTCCACTTTCCCTGAAAACCCCCGGCTTTCCCGCGACTTTACGTGCCGTTCTTGGAGGCAACCGTACCGGCCATCGAGCCGCGCCCGCTCAAGACCGCTTATACCATCGGGCTCGAAACCGAACCCGAAGCCATGGCAGAAAAGACCCGCCTTGCCGCCCACTATCCCGTGCTCAAGATCAAACTCAACGCCGACCGGCCGGTGGAGCGCATGCTCCTGATCCGTGAGGCTTCGCCCCGCGCCGAGCTGGTGGTTGATGTGAACGAGGGCTGGAGTTTCGATCAGCTCAAGGACGTTGCGCCTGAGTTTGCGAAGCTTGGCGTCAAGATGATCGAGCAGCCCTTGCCGCGCGGCAGCGATGCAGCGCTCGAAGGCTACACGCCGCCGCTTCCACTCTGCGCCGATGAATCGTGTCTGCACACGGGCGAGCTTGAGGAGGCGAAGCGCCGCTATCAGATGATCAACGTCAAACTCGACAAGACCGGCGGCCTTACCGAAGCCCTGGCGCTTGCAAATGCGGCGCGGGCGGCGGAACTCGGCCTCATGTTCGGTAATATGATGGGAACGTCCCTCGCCATGGCACCGAGTTTCGTAGTGGGCCAGCTTTGCGACTTCGTCGATCTCGACGGGCCGCTGCTGCTCGCCCATGACCGCGGCCCGTGCATGAAATATCGCGACGGGATCGTGAGTCCGCCGGTGCCCGAACTCTGGGGCTAGGCGCATCTCTGTCTCGGGAGGCAAAACCGAGGCGAGATCTGTCTCGGGAGCCCCTCCCTGTGGAAGTATTTGTGTTAGACACTTCTGTGCATCTCCCTGCATCTCAGCGCACGAAATCGACATCCAAAGTGTCTAACGCCGTTGATTTCATTGGAATCTCTGAGAACTCTAAATCAGCGGGTCCGGGGTTCGATTCCGATCAGGTGCACTCTTTTTTGCCCGACTGATTCGGCCTAACATCCTCGGGGGGCCATTTGAGATTCCCCGGAATCGGATAGAGTGGCGGTTCCTGCTATTGAGGGGTGAGTGATGTCGGTTTGTTATGCAAACGGGCTTGCGCATGTCCAGGGCATAAACGCGGCGTACGCCCATAGTTGGTTTTATCGAGATCCGATTCGCGGCCTTGAGTATGTTCAAAGCAAATTTGGTAATGCTGTGCGCATTGAAGATGCGGTCCCTTGGGGTAAGGCGCCTCCTGCGTTCCTGTTGGTGGGAGCGGAAGCAAACAAAGCCGTTCTTTCCGACGTCGGAAGCATCAGGCCAACAGGGGTGTGGCCGGTCAGGGGCCCGCAGGACTCAGCCCAGGAAAACCTGCGCAGCAACAACCTGACAACGCACGGCGTAGACCGAATACCGATTGCCAAGGCGATTGCCAACCAAACCAATCAGCGACGCGTGTCGGATCGATTTGCGCAGGCGCGCGACATTGCCTTAGCCGAGGTTGAAACGTGGCCGTTGGATCAGCCAATTGATCTGTATGCGCGCGTGCGCCGGTTGAGTCAGCAACATTCATTTCAGATTCTATATGGGGAAAATCAGCCGAACCGTCTGGATCAGTTTGGCGAACTGATCGAACGTTACCATCAATCCAATTGGTCAATCGCGGCGCTGTTCATGCGGTTCGACTTTCCTGGCATGGCTTATAGGCAAGTGCTTAAGAACGCAGAAGAACTCGAAGCGTTCGTTTCCGGTTGGGCTTTGGAACAACAAGGGTGCCCCGCAACCGCAAACATGCGTTCGGCGATGGTCAATGCGCGCAATCAGGCTGGCGAAGTCATCAGCCTTCGCAAGAGTGTCGCAAATCTATCGGCTACGGCCCTCGCGTCCTACGAAACATCGTCATTGACGCTGACGTGGGCGCTCTATCTGCTCGCTCATCATCCTGAAGTTGCTGCCACGCTATTGGATGAAATCGCTTCAGCACCACCAATTTCCGATTGGAGCGATGTGCAATTTGAGCAAATGCCGTTTTTGAACGCGGTCGTGAAAGAAACGCTGCGATTGATCGCGCCTGTTCCTTTTCTTGGCTTTCGCAGCCTTGTCGATACGCAATACCTGGATCACGAGGTCCCAGCTCGATCCCTCATTCTGCTTAGCCCGCATTTGACTCACCGTGATCCGTCGATATTCAAAAGTCCGCGCCGGTTTCACCCGGCGAGGTGGTTTGACATCGATCCTACTGAATATGAGTATGTGCCTTTCAGCGGTGGGCCGCGCCAATGTCCGGGTCAAGGGTTTGCGATGAACAATTTGCGCGTTTCCCTGTCTGCAATCATGAGCCGGTTTGTGGTGGGGCTCATCCCGGGTCGGCGGATCGATCGCACCTATTGCGGGGTCACAAGACCTAAGTCAGAGGTCCCCGCAATGTTGCGTCGTCAAGACGGCAAGTTTGGATCCGCACGGGCAACGGGATCAGCGGCTGACCTGTTTGACCGCCCTGATGTGGCCTGACGCGAGCCGGGTTTCTACGTCAAATCATTGGGTTTGCGCGTCGGTACGCGGTCGCGCGTTAGGGGAGGAGGGCCGGCGGGCGAGAGGATATGCAGCACAGGCCGAACTGCACCACGAGTACGTCAGAATCTAGTTTTTGGTAGGGACAGGGACAACTATTCGAGCGAAGGATTAAAACCAAGGGCAGCATCAGCTCAATGTCTCACCTCGGCGGCCTGCACCACGAATATGCAAGAATCTAGTTTTTGGTAGGGACACGTCTACGAATCTGGGGGCTACTCAGTAGTCCAATTCGAATCACGAGCTCAAGCCGATTTCCTCTGACAACAACGCGAGTATGATTGAAAACTAGTTCGGTCCAAGTTGATAGGTCACATCCATAAACTGAACCCAACCATCGTCGCGCAGCGCCCAATCGATCACACGTAGACTGCCGTCATTGGCGAGCCGATACTCTGTTCGCCCTTGTGCCGAACCCGCGGTGCCCCAATGGGTGATGAGCGCGTCGCCGTCCCAACTCGCGCGAAGGGGGTGAATGGCGCCGCTACTGTCGGACCAATAACCTTCGAATCCGTATCCGGCAGGGCGATAGACGCCTGTTCCACGGAAAACATCCACCTCTTCTTCGGCATCAATGATTGCATAGCTGACGGTAAAGTGATCCGGATGAAGACCAAGGGCCCAGTCGAGCTCGCATAGCATCTCGGCTCCCCATGCGTCGCACTGGCCGCGCCATTCGCCAAACAACGCGTCCGGGCCGGGCGCTTCTTCGCCACGACCTTCGGCTACAGCTGGCAAAGTCGCACCAACAAGAAAGGAAAAAATGAGGGCAGCAATGGCTATCATGTGTCGCAAGGGTGCCTCCTGACTGCAAATGCGATTGGCGGTAATGCCCACCACTCGCAAGGTGCTATTGAGATTTACTTTCCAACTTGGCTGTCCCTACCAAAAGCTCTATCCATTCGTGCATTAGAGGAATCACGCAATACTTCTTCATCATGTTGAAGGTGATCAAAGAGGATCACCCTAGTTTTGGACCTCTTCCACGAATGCCGAGATGACGTCCGCCACTTGCTCCGGGTAGAGCATATGCAAATCGTGTCGCGAGCCCTCAATGATGTGGAGCCGCCCGTTCTGCAGTTTGTCCTGCACCACTTGCGCGGCCCAGAGCGGGATTTCCTCGTCATCGGTACCGTGGATTTGGAGCACCGGAACTTCGATGCCCGCATGTGCGCCGTCCATGAGTTCAAGCCCATCCACCGAGTATTGGCGGCGAACGAAGGTCATCATGGCGTGCCGCGTGCCGCGCATGCGGTAAGCTTGGGCCATTCGCGTGCGAAAGGACGGCGAATACTCAGGCACAAAGGGCATGGGGCCGGAAAAGACCAACTCGCCAACCCCGGGCAATAGCATGGGGATTTGGGGCGGGGCGATGGCAATGCCGTGGCTCATCAGGATGACGCCGTTCACTCGCTCGGGATAGCGCGCGGCAAATATTGTTGCGGTCGCCGCGCCCGAGGAATGGCCCGCAACAAAAATCGGCCCGTCGATGCCCAGCGCGTCCAGCACGTCCTGCCCCTGATCTGCCCAATGGCCAAGGCCATAGGCAAACCCGTGGCCACGATCGGAAAGCCCAAACCCGTAGTGATCGATGGCGATGACGCGGTAGTTCTCTGCGAGCAGTGGCCCCAATGCCTCTTGCACGTCGGCGAGACTGCGGCCCGAGCCGTGGAAAAAAAGAATGGGAACTCCCTCGCCTTGATCATAGATATGTGTGCGACCCGAGCGGGTTTCGACAAAGTGCGTCTCATCGGACCAGGGTTCTGCATCACCCACACGGTCGGGCTCATTGAGGCGAGAGCGCACCAGGCCGACCACCAAAAGCACCAGCAACAAGACCAAAACCCCAAGGGCGATCTGTCCGATCATTTTCATGCCCCTTCTCCTCTTGTGGTGCTGTCAGACAAAACGAAGCAGTTTCCGGAACCCCATGATTTCCCCGGCTTTCGCACGGTGAGAGGTCTTGGCAGGGACAACTGTTTGACCTCTTGAAGGATGCGCTGAAGCGCATTGCGGCTCCTTGTTTGCTGGAGCGTTCGCACCCTTTAACCCTTGCTCAAGGGGCACCACACTAATATGAATATATATTCTCGTTCATATATCTTTGATTTGTCAAACAAAAATTGCTTGGGAAAGAAGTCCGTGACTTCAATGCCCGAGGCACATTCACGGCAATCTTTGGGGCGGCGCTGCCTGCTCGACCTATCCCTCACGCCTAGTCACAAAAATGGCGCAGAGTTCTTAGGATAATCCACTTTCATCTGGCGCCACCGCTGGGAAGCATCAAGTCTGTATCGGACCTTGGTGGGCATTTTTATGACCCATGTCAGGATCGAGGTTTGGTGGGAGGGGATTTGGATATTGGGGTTGACGAGTTGAAAATATGAACTAAAATATGTATTCATATTATAGGGAATGATAGGCATGAGTGCGTCACAAAGACTACGGGCACCCCAGCAGGCAAGGAGCCGGGAATCGCTTGAGCGCATCTATCAGGCGGTCAATCTGATATCGGGCGAAAAGGCATTTGACCGCCTGACGGTGTCCGAAATCGCCAAGGCCGCGGATGTCGCCGTCGGAACGATCTATCAGAGGTTTGCCACCAAAGATGACCTCTTGCTGGAACTCTATGAGCACTACATTCGCGAGGCCGTGAGTGCAGTGGACAATCTGATCTTCAGTACTTCGACCGCCACGAGAAATGAGCGCGTGAAGAACATTATCCAGATTGTCAGCGACCTGTTTCTCTCACACCGCGGAATCGTCCGTTCCTTCGTTCTCAAATACCGCAGCGATCCAAATGAAGTACCGGATAACTACTACCGGGAAATCGATGCCGTAGTCGGCCGCGTCGACAAATATCTTCAGGCAGGTGAAATCTCCCAGCGACAGGCTGAGATCTGCCGATCATTCATCATTGCCAATTGTCGGGAACATGTGCTGTTCGAGAGTTTTCAGGGATTCGCCAAGGACAATCCAAACGCCGAGTTCCGCGGGATGCTGGAAACAGCTGCGATCGCAATTTTGGCAATGGATCGAGACGGGCAATGAACGACAACACAGAAGTCCAAAGCAGCGCGAACTGGCGCACTTCCACCATGACAGTGCTTGCGCTTGCAACTGTGCTGGTGGGTTACCCGGCATTCCGCATGATCGTGGCCTACTTCGACATGTTTCCAGAAAGGGGCGGCGTATCCAATTGGTGGGCGTTGTGGGGCGTCATGTTGGTTGGCCATTGGCTGTGCGTTGCCGTGGTGTTCTCGGCGATAGCGTCTGAGCGGGCCGGTCTGGAGAGTATTGGGCTCAAGTTTGGTGTGTTTGTCCGGGGACGCTTGCTCTTCCTTGCTCTGTTGCTCGCTGCCCTGGGCATCGCGATTTACGTGCCCGGGTACTTTTATGGCGATGCCCTTCCAGGGCAAATGGAAAGTCATCCGCTCGGCCCCGTCGATAGCGCGCAAAGAGTCTTTTGGATTCCTATGGCAATAACAGCAGGGTTTGCCGAAGAGGTCATCTTTCGGGGTTACGCGCTTACGAGATTGCGCCGATTTGTTGGCGCCCCTCTTGCCGTGGCTATTGGTGTTGCTTCCTTTGCATTGATGCATGGGCCAAGTGCATTTATTCCGCAATTCGCTGCTCTCTATATTGTTTCCGGGCTTCTTTTCTCAGCTGCTTTTCTCATTCTCAAGAGTCGGAGGCTGGAGATGCTGATAATCGCTCATGCTGCGCTTGATCTCGTTCTTATTGCGGCGCCGTGATCCAGGCAAATACAGATGTACATTCTTGGAGCAAGACAATGATAAACCGGAAATTCATACAGATACTGTCGTGCACGATCCTCTGTCTGTTCGCCGCGCCGGCCTTTGCCCAAGCGCCAACCATCTTGCAAGTGGCCGATAGAACTTCGGTAGATGGAGGGGCGACAAAGCATCAATCGCGATTGGCAAAGTCTGATGGGCAGGGTGACTACATGGAGGAAGCAAACATGAGTGCGTCAGAACAAACATCCGATTCAACGCCCCTGATCACTGGAATTGGAGGGCTCTTTTTCAGAAGCGAAAATCCGGAGGTGTTACGCGACTGGTACGCCGAGCTACTCGGCATTGCGCCGCCGCCAACATCCTATGATCAGGAACCTTGGATGCAATCGGCCGGGCCTACCGTATTTGCACCGTTCGAACACGATACAGATTATTTCGGTGATCCAAGCAACCAGTTCATGGTGAATTTCCGCGTGCGTGACCTTGATGCAATGGCCGAGGTGCTGCGTGCGCGGGGCGTCGAAGTCGCTATTGATCCGCAGCAGTATCCAAACGGCAGATTTGCGAGGATCTATGATCCGGAGGGCAATGCGATTGAGTTGTGGGAGCCAGCTTCCTCGTCGGACGAATGATGTGCCCGCCAAAATCTACCGGTGTGAGTGCGCTCGAAGACTGTGGTCTACGTCGTTCCTTGCGTTCCTGTTTCAATCCTGATTGTGGGTCGTTGATCCGCCCTCTTTGAGTGGGGCTCATGGGAGTATTTGTCAATGCCAACAGCCCTTAAGAAAACTGCCGGGCTCTTGTTCGCAGTGGTTGTATCCCTGGGGCTCTATGGGGCGATCAGTTTTATTCAGCCACTCCTGCCTGACTTTGCATTTACTGAGGGGCTCTACCCCCAGCCTCGCGGCACGATTGCTAACTCAGTGACGCAAACACTTATCGTTATGTTTGCCTACGTGGCTTTCCTTGCTTTGATATTGAGGTTGCCGGTTATAAGGCGCTCGATTAGCGAGATTTGGGAGCGTGTTCCAATCCAGGGGTGGATTGCAGCAGCGATCACGGTCGCTATTCAGGTGGGAATTATTCTGGCTTTTTTTATCGATGATCCGCACGTCATATTCGAGCCCTCACTTTTCAATCTTCACATGTCACTTGCGACGGCACTTGGTGGCGGCGTGGTGGAGGAAATTATATACCGGGGCTTCGCTATTCTTACCTTGTTGGCCTTCGGTTTCTCGCGTTTCACGGCAGTTGTTGTTTCAGCGCTCTTGTTTGCATTCAGTCATGTAGGCTGGATTTCGTTTCAGGATCTAAGCGTCGCCCAAGTGTTCATTCAATTGTCCCCTGTATGGGGGACGCTAATTCTTGGTCTGGCGCTGGGCCACACTTTTCTGGCCAGTAATTGCCGTCTTGGCCCCGTGATTGTCGCGCATGCCTTGATCAACATTATCATCGAACCGTGGTTGCTGCTGGCCCTGTTGGGGGGCTCTTTGTGATCGAAATCGCCCATCGGGTGGGAAGGCTCGCTTGCGGGTCAGTTCAAAAATTCTCCGCCTTTGATATCAATGATAGAGCCCATTTTGCGTTGGGCTTTACAGGTCCGAGCATCAGGTTTTCACGAGCCCGCAAAAAGAACCAACTCAGATTGTGGGGGCAAACATGAAGAAGCCGGCTTCAAGACGTTCCTCCAACTCGCCTGTTCACGGATATTCTGGAAAACCACTCTACGAAAAAATGGGGATCAAGCCGGATATGACATGTCTCGTCATCGGGGCACCCAGTCACTATCAAGAACTTATGGCCGGTGCTGATGCCGTTCAGTTTCGAGGGCGCGCAAGAGCAGCTGATCTCGTTCATCTGTTTTGTCCAGACCGCAGGACCTTAGAGAAGAAGCTAAAGAGTGCTCTTGAAAAAGTTGTGGTTGGTGGCGCCTTCTGGGTTTCCTGGCCCAAGAAATCCTCACCTTACTTTAAGGACCTGACAGAGGATGGTTTACGTGAAGTGATTCTGCCAACAGGCTGGGTTGACGTGAAAGTTTGCGCTGTCGATGAACACTGGTCCGGCCTAAAGTTTTTGAGGCGAAAACAGCAGTTGCAGAAGTAGGTGCTGTCCCCACCGAAACACGAACCGCGCGAAGGGCGGGGAAGTGAAGGAGGGTTTGAAGGCCAGGTCGCCGTGATCTGACAGCACCCGCGGAAGTGTTTGTTCAATTGTCCCCTGTATGGGGGAAACTAATTCTTGGTCTGGCGTTGGGTCAAACTCTTCTGGCCAGAAATTGCCGTCTTGGGCCCGTGATCATCGCGCATGCGCTGATCAACATCATCATCGAACCCTGGCTACTTCTTTCCTTCTATGGTGCTCCCTGATGATGGAGGTGGGCTCTGGTTCAGCTGTTCAATTTCTTTTCCTGCATCAGCTGGGCAAGGTTGCCTTCCGAATCACGGAACCCTGCCATCCATAGCTCGCCGTCTTCGGTTTTGTGAATGGCCCTGGGTGGGCTGAGGAATTCAACGCCAAGGCGCACCAGGTTTTGGTATGAATTGTCTATGTCGGCAACATTGTAATAGAGAAACGAATTGGAGGCATACTCAGGACTTGAAGGGATTGCGAGGTAGATGCGCACGCCGCCACAATCAAAAAAGGCCATGTTTTGATCTGGAACCTCGAACAGCATGGGAAGACCAAGTACATCTTTGTAGAATGCTTTTGCCCGTTCAAAGTCTTTCGCACTGATGTGGATCTGGCCTATTGCCGTTATCCCGCCGGGTGAAGAAATGTCTTGCATGACGTCATGTTCCCATGGTTATTATACTTAATACTGTTAAATAATAATAGGTGGGCTCACGATGTCAATCCCTCCGTTACCCAGCGGCGTCGAAGACAGTGAGGTGATGCAGACGGCCAATGCGTTGCATTCCCTCTGCATTCATATATTGCGGCGAGCCAGTCAGGCGGATCGGGAAAGTGGTCTAAGCGCGGAGCGTCTCTCTATTCTCTCCGTGCTCACATACGTCGGTCCGCAAAGCATTGGCGGCCTTGCCGAGATTGAGGGCGTTTCCGCCCCAGCCATTTCGCGGCATGTTTCTGAATTGGGTAAACTGGGGTTGACCAAATCAAATCGTGAAAAACGCGACGCCCGTTCCGTAAAGGTATCAATTACCCGAAAGGGCATGAAGCTGGTTGAAAAAGGCAGGCGCCGACGGCTCGAAATTGTTGCGGGAGAATTGTCAGGTCTCAATACGCGGGTGTTGAAGAAAGTACAGGAGGCGAGCCGCCTGCTGCGAGATATTGACGACCGGGCAAAATGATCTGCGGTTCTATTCGCATCGACGCAATCGTGAGCCGTCAGGCCGTCCTTTCAAAGCCTCGAAAGAGAACCACGAGCAATAGTCCAGCAATAGATGCAATCAAAATCGCGCCGCCGTAGATCATGAATTGCAGAGCCCAAACTTGACCGAGCATGTTGCCGAGGAATGCAGACCCAGCCATTCCATAAGCGCCCGCAATAAACCCAAGGCTGAGCAGTTGGCGAGCAATGGCGTGGACCGCCAATTTGCCAAGAAACAAGCCAACCAGGATATTCAACATACCTTGCAGATTCCCATGTGCATGAGTGAAAGTCACGTTGTCACGACGGAAGTTCGCAAATGTATAGTTCACATGGGCTCGGGTCGCCCGTGTTGCTGCGAGTGCCAGAGCCGAGACGTCTTGCAGTTTTGGCGCGCTTTGTTCCGAGATGTCATCGGCCTCACCACCGCCAGCATCGCGCATAGAAATCGCATTTTCAGAGGCTCGCAAGGCGGCGAATGACTGCATCAGCTCTGTTTGAGCGTCAACCAACGCTTCCTCATTTTTGAGACCGCGCATCATGTATGGGCCAAGGGAGATCGTAATCAAGAAGAGCAATAGACCCGCAATTATGTTCTGACGCATCATTGTCGAATTTCCCCACCAAGTTGACGTTCACCTGCGAACGGAGAGGCGTCAGGAAACAATGGGGGCATTCCTCGCCCGACGGCGAATGTATTCATCTGTATTTTTTCTAGACGACGTCTGAGCGACAATGATCGCGGTCGCCAGCACGGAATTTCAGTGTAGAGTTGGGTATGGAGAACGGTTCTCAGGATCGCAGATTTGGCAATTTTTCATTCGACATCGACCGCGCGGTGTTGCTGCGGGACGGCGCCCCAGTCCAATTGAAGCGCCAATCGGCGGAAGTGCTGGCGATGCTTCTAAGGGCAGAAGGCCGAATTGTTACGCGGGATGAGATCCGTCAAGAAATTTGGCCGGATCGAACGATTGAGTTCGATCACGGAATCAATACGGCAATCAAAGATATCCGAACTGCGCTGCACGATGACTCAAAGGCGCCGAATTATATCGAAACGCATCCTAAGATGGGCTACCGTTTTATCGCCCCATTGAAGCAAACAGATAGGTCTATTCCTTGGTTTCAGAGGAGGGCGATTGAGGCTCTTGGCCTGGTTGCTCTTGGCGTGGTGTTGTTGGCCGCAGGAACCATTTGGGGCGTGTATGCGGGGCGTTCAACGCCTTTGCCTCGACTTGCGGTCATGCCGGTACAAGTGGCTCCGGCGGATAGTTCCGAACTTTATCTAGCGGATCGACTAACCGCGCTGCTGGTGCGTGATCTCTCCGAGGGCCAAGACCAGGCGCTGATTATTTCGGCGGGCGAACTGTTCGGTGGGGACCGGCCAGATCCTTCCATGGCCGATATGTCACGATGGTTAGAGGCTGACTATCTGCTCGCCGGTACGCTGGCGCCAGTTGAGAATCGCCAAATTCTAAGTCTTCGTCTCATCCGCACGGATGGATACATTCATGTTTGGGCTCAGAGCGTTGATGTCACCGATCTTGACGAACATGCTTTTGCGTCGGTGGTTCGCGAGATCGTGTCTACTCTCAGTGTAACAACAAGCTAACGAGAGTCACAGCTTTTGACATCGCATGTGTATTTTGGACAATCACAAATGAAACCCTAGTGGTGAATAGGCCTTAGATTTGCAGACGCCGTCTCCTCCAATTTTGAGGCAAGGAGGCCATGATGGTCAAAGTCCAATACAGTGACGAGTTCAAACGGGATGCGGTGGCCAAGATCACCGAGCGGGGCTACCCGATTGCCGAGGTTTCGAAGCGCCTGGGGCCACGAAGCTTGGGGGGCAAAACCCCCGGAATTCTGGGGGAAAATTTCTAGATCTTGAAATTAGTAGTAGTAATAGCTACTACTATTGCATGACCCAAATGCTACCCATCGCTGCGCTCACTGCCTTTGGTTTCACCGAAACCGAGGCGCGCATCTATTGCTTCCTGCTTGAGGAGAGCCCCGCCACCGGCTATCGCATCAGTCATGCCATCGGAAAGGCAGCGGCCAATACCTACAAGGCGCTCGCGGTTCTGGAGCAGAAGGGCGCAATCGTTGTCGAAAGCGGCGAGAACCGCCTCTGTCGCGCGACGCCGCCGGATGAATTGCTCGCATCGCTGGGCCAAAGGTTCGATGCCCAGCGCGCCGAGGCGAAACAGGCGCTGGCATCCCTTTCCACGGCAAAGGCCGACACCCGCGTCTATCAGTTGACGAAAGTGGATCAGGTGTTGAACCGTGCCCGGGCAATGCTGGAGAATGCCGAAGAGATTGTTGCGTTCGACATTACGCCCGGGACGGCCAAATTGCTCGCTGCCGATGTCACGAAACTGGCGAAGCGCAAAGTCAAAATCGCCGCTGTTACCTACGCGCCTGAACCGGCATTCTCATCACCTTACTCAACGGTGACGCCGCATGCGGACCGGGTTCTGGACTCCTGGCCGGGTCAACAAATCAATATGGTGGTGGACGCGCGCGAAACGCTGCTTGCCTTTCTGTCACAAGACTGCAGCCGCGTTATCCAAGCCGTCTGGACCAACAGCCGCTACTTGTCGGTCATGCAATACAACTCCTTGACCGCCGAGCTGTTGTCCTATCGCTATCGCGAACTTGCGGGCGACCGCGCCCATGAGGCCGCCGAACTTGAATCCATTTCCCTGACGCAAGGTCGCCCCCTTGGCCTTGCCGAACTTTTTGAAGAGTCGGGCGAGGTTTGATCCGCCCGCAGTAGGAGACCTGCCATGCGTACATTGATCTCGACCTTCTTTGTCGCTCTGTTTGCCCTCATCACAGCGTCGTGTAGCGCCGCGACGGAAGCGGACCGTGACGAGCTGATTGCTGCCTACCTCAACTGGCGCGGCGGCGAGGCGTTTGAATCGGCGACCTCCATTGTGCAAGAAGGCACGGCCACCACCTCGGGCCTTACCGGTCCCATCCAGGTGATTGAAACGCGCGACGGTTACAGCCGCACCGATATCACACTCGACGTGTTCCATGTGCTTGAGGTGCTGACGCCGGACGGGGGTTGGCAGCTCAATCCCAATGGCCAAGCTGAGGATATGGGCGAGGCCACGGTGACTGATGCGCGGCGCGCGCTGGAACGCAGTTTTGCGCTGCCTCTAATTGCGGGCGGAGATGATGTTACGCGGCTCGCCGATGAAAACCATGATGGCACGACGTGGGGTGTTATCCGCATCGCATATGACAATGGGGATTATGTGGATCGTTTCATCGAACCCGAAACGGGGACACTCGGCTGGACGCGAAACCATCAAGACACGGATGACTTCTGGGTGCGCTACGACGATTGGCAAGAAGTTGACGGTGTCCGCCTTCCAGGCCACACGGAAACGCTTTTTGATGACCCCATCCAGAACGTGACCATTGATTGGGAAACTGCTTACGTGAATGCGCCGATCCCTCCTGCCGCCTTTGAATGGCTGGACGGCGCGGACCGAGTTGCTATCGCGGGCGGCGCGGCCTCGACGGGCTGGATACCCATCGACTATTTTCGTCAGCAACGGATATTCCTGCCTGCAACCCTCAATGGGTACGAGACACAAGTGATCCTCGATTCCGGTGCGGAAATGACCGTGGTTGATGCTGGCCTAGCGCGCGCGGCGGGGCTTGAAAGCGTGGGCAGCGTTCAGGCCCGAGGCACCGGCGGGACGCAGGAAGCAAGTTTTGCTTCTGGTGTTGACCTTATCGTTGGTGATTTGGAGCTTCATGATCTCACTGTTGCGATTGTCGATCTCTCTGCGCTCGCGCCGCGTTTGGGTCGCGCGCTTCCCATCATCTTGGGCAAGGAAGTGTTTAATGAAACCGTCGTCGATATCGACTATCCCAATCGACGCATCGCCTTCCACGATCCTGACCAATGGTCCTATGAAGGCGTCGGCGCGCGCGCGCGCTTACTGGAGGCCGAAGGCGGGCGAACCGTCAGCATCGCCGTTGAGGGCGGCGCGCCCATAACGGTTGCCTTTGACATCGGGCAGGGCGCAGCGCTGACGCTCTTTGAAAACTACATCGATGCAGCGGGTCTTGTTGATGGCCGTCCCATGAGTGATCACCTCGGCGGCGGCGTTGGCGGTGCGCGCGTCAGCCCTCTGGGCCGGGTAGCAAGCCTCACCTTTGGCGGGGTCACGTTCCACGATGTGCCCACGACCTTTGCCATCGACGCGGAAGGGGCATTCGATACAACACGCGAGGCGGGCAACCTCGGCACCGACATTTTCAACCGTTTCCATATGATCGTGAACTACAGCGCCGACGAACTGATCCTTGAATCGGACGCAGCAATGTTGGACACGCCGTTCGACACGAACACCGCGGGAGTGCAAGGCGCGGTGACGGATGAAGGGCTTTCGATCAGCCACGTCATGGCAAGCTCGCCCGCATTTGCCGCGGGGCTTACCGATGCGGACGTCATCACTGCCATCAATGGTGCGGCGGTAACGGCGGACTATTGGGAAGATGATCAGTGGCGCTGGGTCTATGGCGACCCGCACACGGAAGTGATGCTCTCTCTCGCCGACGGGCGGGACATGATCCTGACGCTCGTGCAGTTCTACTAGGTGTCCCTACCAAAAACTCTATCCGTGCGATGGTAGGGGGAATCGCGGCATGATGTTGCGCGATGAAGAACCTTTTCATGGTACTTTTCTACTACATCAGAGCTTGCTTCAAGTCGCAGCAAGAACTTGAGGCTGAGAATGTCGTGCTTCGGCAGCAGCTGGGTATTGCCCGCCTTAGGGCGCCAAAGCGAATCAGAGTGGGGTTCTGGGATCGGTTGATCCTGGTTTTGCTTTATCGGTTCAGCCCATCAGTTCTGGATGTGATCCATATTGTGACGCCGGAGACAGTGGTGCGCTGGCACCGGCAGGGGTTCAGGGCCTATTGGCGCTGGAAGTCCCGGCCGAAAGGTGGGCGACCAAAAGCAGACCCAGAACTACGTAATCTGATCCGCCGGATTAGTATTGAGAATCCGCTCTGGGGCGCCCCGAGGATCCATGGTGAGCTGCTCTTATTGGGATACAAAGTCTCACAGACAACCGTTGCCAAGTATATGTCGAGGCGGCGCGGCAATCCTGGCGGTCAGTCCTGGAAAACGTTTCTGGAGAATCATCGCGATGGCATCGTGTCGATGGATTTCATCATTGTACCGACCATCCGGTTTAAGCTTCTCTATTGTCTCGTGATCCTTGGTCATGCAAGGCGTAAGATCATCCACTACGCGGTAACTACAGTCCCCACTGCAGTATGGGCCGCGCGACAAATCTCGGAGGCATTCCCATGGGATGAGGCGCCTGACTATCTCATTCGGGACAACGACCCCGTTTTCAACGCTTTGGTTCAGCGAAAGCTAAGGCTTGTTGGCATCAGAGACCGACCAACCACGCCGCACTCTCCCTGGCAGAATGGCCATTCCGAAAGGTTGAACGGATCAATCCGACGGGAATGTCTCGATCACATCATTATCTTCGGCGAAGACCATCTTCGCCGGGTTATGAGAGCGTATGTCCACTACTACAATAATGTCCGCACACATCTCACATTGAGTAAGAATGCACCGTTAGAGCGAGAGATTCAGAGAAGAGGTTGCTTGAAATCAGTTCCCCACCTCGGCGGATTGCACCACGAGTACGCAAGAATCTAGTTTTTGGTAGGGACAGGGCGCCTTTATGGAATCGAAGAAGGCAACGAGACCGATGTGTACTGGACCTATGCAGAGTTCTGGCATCCTGGCACGAGGAAAGCGGTCTTGGAGCAATGGGGTGGCGATGGACGCTACGGGTTGGGTGAGACGACCTCGCCAGGTGAAAACTGCGGTCAGGTTGATCAGTTCTTTTGGCTCCCCGACGGCCGTAGCTGGCATGAAGGTCATCGTACCGTTGAAGACGGTGACATATACATAACTGACACGTTCGATATTGATGCCAATGATGTCTGGACCCAAAGCGGATCATTCACGTGGCACCGCGAAGGCGCGACAACGGTCGAATGAACAAGTCTTAGGTCTGGCCGATTCATGAACCCTATTGTTCAAGTGGCTCGTTCACATATGTCCGCGCCCTCTGCCATTGAAGTGATTCCGATATCTACCGCTCAATCTGCCCGTCCTGTTCAGCCGACAGTAGCTCCCGCCGCATTGGTACGCCCGCCAAGATGACCAGCTCGATCGTGTCATAGGCAGCAACGTCCTCGAGCGGATTGGCCCTCAGGATAAGCAAGTCTGCTCGCTTGCCTCTCTCGATTGTTCCGATCTCCCCATCAAGGCCAAAGGCGCGCGCATTATTGATCGTCAGGGAGCGAAAGAGGGTGGCAAGGGATATCCCCACGCGTTGCCAATCTTGCATTTCCCAATATTCCGCCAGCCCGGGCGGAGAGGCCCATCCGAAACCACCGACGGCAGTGTCGGACCCGAAGATAAAATGCGCGCCGTCGGTGTCCATTGTTCCAATTAGTTGCTCATAGCGGCTTGAATAGGCGGCCTGTGCCTGGGGCATGTCTGACATATCGAGGCCCTCTCCCAGGATGGCTTCTGCGAACATGTCGGTGAAGCGCTCGCGCTGCACCTGAGCGTCACCGCGCAGGTAATCAAGATACGCTGAAGGCACCACGTCGCGCCATCGGGGGTCTTCCAACACATCGGGCCGAAACAGACTGGCGGTGTTTTGTATTGTCTGAAATGTAGGTTGAACCGCGATATGAGACGCCGCAACTTGCCGGGCGATTTCCCGGATTGTGACTGAGGGTTGGGGGTCCGTAAAGGACTGGCCGGTCCATTCCCACATTCCATGGGCGAGCACATCGACCCCGGCGGCAAGGCCGACGGCGTGGCCTTCGGGGGTTGTCGCATGCAGTAGAACAGGTAACCCGCGGGCGTGAGCCTCGGCTACGACGTCGCGCAGAATCTCTACCGATGGAAGACGAAACGGCGGCGCGCCGCCGGGCCACCAGTTGGCCTCTTCGTAATAGAGTTTGATGCAGCTCCCACCCTCGGCAATGACGTGGTCCACAACTGCGCCGGGTGTGTGCCTGGTGGGATCGGCGCCTTCGGGGATGAACCCACCTGCATAGTGATCGATCAGGTATCCTGGATAGGCCTCGCCCACCGGTGTTCCGTCCAGTTCCAGCGCCATGAAGCCATCGGAAAGAACGATGCCCTGACCGCAATGAACAAGGTGGGGGTGGACCGGTGCGACTTCGAACCGCTGATTGGTTGCGGCATCTGCGTTGAGCTCAACGACAGTGGTGAACCCATAAAACAGGAAACTACGGGGCTGTTGCGCCATGTACCCCTGATAGAGAGAATCGTAGTCGGTCGTATATTGGTGCCGCAAACCCGTCGCATGATAGAGGTGAACATGGCTGTCGATCAGCCCGGGAATGACATAGGCATGGTCGGCATCGATGATGCGCGCCCCCGTCAGAACGGGCTCGCCTGTTCCGATCGCCGCGATACGGTCCCCGCCGATCCTGATCCAGGCATTGTCCAGGGGGCGGGATCTTTCCGCGCTGATCAAAGTGGCATTTACGATCAGCGTATCGGGTTGTGGCTGCGCCTGGGCACAAGATGCTCCCTCAAGTGAAAGCAAGACAAGGGTGGCAAGGATAAGCGCTTTGCGGATCGGGATTGGGATCATGGGTTTCTCCTGTTTGAGCACTTCAATGTCTCAGGTCGCGGAGAGACGTGTCCTCGAACACGATCCAGGACTTCGCAAATTGTGATTTTGGACATTGCCCGAAAGATGCCTATCGTCGCGTGATGACAGTCTTTCTGCCGATATCGGCGACGCTTTCAGCGATCATTGCGGTCTATCTTGCTGGCTTGCCCGCGCAATCGCGTTTGGGCCACCGGTTGCTCGCCGTGGTGTTCGGCCTTTTCGCCGCCCAGCAGATTCTGACGTCGATGGCGATTGGCGGGACATTTCCCTTTCTGTCTTGGTGGCGCCCAGTTCTGGCCGTCTGCATTCCGCCGCTCCTGTACCTGCATTTGCGGTTTCTTGTGCAGACCGACGCCCGGCTTCGAATTTACGATCTGGCCCATCTCCTTGCACCGATCTTTTTGGCGGGCTCTCGTCTTGTGATTGGTGGCGGCTCCTATATCGACGGGGTCATCATGCTTAGCCAGCTTGCCTATGCGGGCACGATCCTTTGGCATTTGTCCCCTGAACCCATTGGATTGCGTCGCTGGAAAATGGCACTGGTTCTCTGGTTGCTTGCGATGGCCTTGGCCGACTTTTTGATAGGGATAGAGGTAGTTGGGGCTGCCGATCTTGCCGACTCGCGAATATTATTCACCAGCGTTAATGGCATGGTCGGAGCACTGGCCTACATTCTGATCACAAGTCTTCACCAAAGCGGACCATTGGTGTGGATGTCCGCCCGTTTGAACCGGTCCGCGCCGCCGCCGGCCGATGTTCAGGACCGGTTGGTGGCCCATATGAACTCAGCCCGCCCGTGGCTTGATCCGGAGCTGACGGTCGGGCGTTTGGCGCGGCAACTTGGTGTCCCGCAGCGTCATGTTTCCAATGTTGTGAATGGCGCCTTCGGTATGAGCGTCAGCCGGTGGGTCAATACGTATCGAATCGTCGAAGCCAAACGCCTGATCGAGGAAAATCCGGATCAACCGCTTATTGACCTGATGTTAGATTGTGGTTTTCAGACACGATCAAACTTCAATAAGGCGTTTCGGGAAATCGCCGGTGTCCCGCCGGGGGAATGGCGCACAAAGCATTTGGCAACCAGGAAGGGGGCGTAGCGCGAAACCGGTTCGCAACTGGCTGCACCCGCCGCCATAATCTGTTGTTCCACTATATCTGTTGTTTCACTATTCGCACTGGCCGAGTACTCCAACCGAGCGCATCAACAAATCCACCCGGCCAATTTGTCTTGTTCACGCTACCGTACTCAGTGAGATTGATCTTCGTCATGTGATGAGGACGTGTGTTCCCCACCACAGCGATGTTCGGACACAATTCGTATTGATTGAATGCGCGTCAGACAGGCAGTTCTCTCAATTCTGCGATGAGATCGCATCGGAGCCGCCGTTTGGCGCGACCTAATATGTGCACGCAGCGTTCATGTTTTTCGCCCTAACAATTTGAGTTGAGTTATGAAGTTAATCAATATGCTCCGCGTCGGTTTGGTTTTGGTCTCTGGCCTTGCGGTGCTTTGGACCGCGCGTGATCTTCGCCAATTTGCGCGGCTCGACCAAAATGCTTCGACGGCAGAGATCAGCGCAAGGCTTGATGATGTTCTGGGCCGCGCCATGGAAAAGTACTCAATTACCGGAGTGGCCGCGGGGGCGATCCGCGATGGTGAGATCATCTGGTCGGCCCGGATAGGCCGTGCCTCTACAGGGGGTGATCCCGTTACGGGTTCAACGGCGTTTAACGTGGGTTCGGTTTCCAAGCCATTGACGGTTTGGGCGGTGCTCGCTCTCGTTCGGGATGGATTGATCGATCTGGATGCCCCGATCGGTCGCTACCTTAGACAATTCGCGTTGCCCACTAGTGAGTATGACCTTGAGGAGGTCACGATCCGGCGATTGCTCCGCCACACTGCCGGTATAAATATGCATGGCTATGGCGGCTACGGTGCACATGAAGATCAACCTGCCGATGCCGTTGAACTTTCAACAGCGTTTGAACCTCTCGCCGTTGTAGCGCCGCCTGGCGCGCAGAGGATGTACTCAGGGGGCGGATATGTGCTTCTTCAGATGATGATTGAGGACGTGACCGGACAGAGCTTCGAAGCAGCGGTGCGGGATCTGATATTTGGACCCCTTGAGATGACGGATAGTGGATTTACCGTCGCGCAATTGCCAAATCCTTCCGAAGCATTTTCCTATTTCGGCAGGGATATTGAAGACCTTCGAGATGTCGCTTTGGCGGCGGCGGGGGCTTATATATCTGGCGACGATATGGCTCGTTTTCTGCTCGCCCACAATACGGGCGGCGGTGTATTGGATGCATCAGTGCTTGAAGCCGCCTTTGCCCCGACAGAGCTAAATGCCGGTTTTGCCATGAGTTACTCACGCTGGGAGACACCTTTGGGTCTGCTTATGGGGCATGGCGGAAACAACTCTTCCTGGAACACGCAGATATATGTGCGGCCTGAAACGCAAGATGGATTTTACTTCCTCACAAATTCGACCAGCGGCGCCCAGCTGGACTTTGAGCTCAGTTGCGCCTGGCTTTCGATGATCAATGTTCAGGAAGGACGGGACCGCTGCGCCGAGGCGATCACCCTCACCCACAAAATCAGTTGGATAGCTTGCGGGGTCGGCCTGTTGAGCGTGGTGGTGTTATATTGGCTGCTTGCGGGGATGATCCTTGGCAAGCGCTCGCTTTCGATTCGTCCGCGCAGTTTCGGCCCGCTCCGTTTGGCGCTTCGTATGATCATCTTTGTTTGTGTAACGGGTTTGTTTGGGGTTGCCATTACCATTTTCTACACTGATTTATTGATGTGGCGCACCGAAGTGACCTTGATCGATGAGATGCCAGTGAATGAAATTGGAAGACTGCTTATCAGCACGACGATTTTTCTAGTGTTGCTCGGTGCGGCTCTGTGGTCGAGCCCCATAAAACCGTCGCTCAAAGGGAATGGGCCGGTTTCTACTTGAGCCCGGCAGTTCAGGAGACCGGTTCGCTACTGACTGCTTCCACCGCCATCATCTATTTCACGCCCGTTCGCGTCGCTCATGGCGCGCACCGGGCGGCGGCATGTGATGTTTGCAACGCCCTCAGTCAAGGGTAGTGTGAGCGAATGCCAACAATACCTGTCGTTGATGACCTCCATGAGATACCCAGGTCCGAACGCATCCGGATCAGGTCGATCCAGATGTTGCTCGACACGGGGCTGTTCCCCGCCGTCATGCACATCGCCATTACGGTGGTCGTGGGCTTTGTCCTTTGGGACGTCAATACGCCCGCCGAGGTGATTGGCTGGTGCGTCGCGCTCTCGTCCTTCGTGCTGTTTCAGGCGGTGCTGGTTGCCAGATGTGGTGGGCAGCGGTTTCGTGCCGACCAAGCCCAAAAATTGCTGCGGCTGTTCGCAACGGCGGCCCTGGGTGTGGGGCTTTCCTGGGGATTTGCGGGCTGGTTTCTGTTTCCCGAGGGCGAACCCGGACGTCAGATCTTTCTGACCTTTGTGATGGGCGGCATGGCCATGAGCGCCGTCAGTACGCAGCATGTGCACATTCTCACATGCCTGTTTTCTGTTGTGCCGGGGATGGTGCCCCTTGCCCTCCGGTATATGACGGCGCCGGTTGAGCAGCACTATGTCTTCGGTGGGTTGTTGCTTGTCTACACGCTGGTCTTGATTGGGATGATGCGACGGCAATGGCGCTTCGCCATGATGGCGTTCCGCTTGCAGATGGAAAACGAAGAACTGCTTGAGGAAGCCTCGCGCCAGGCCATTGAGCTTGATGTGGCGCGCCAGACAGCCGAGGCGGCCAATGCCGCCAAGTCGCGATTTCTTGCGCAGGCAAGCCACGACCTGCGCCAACCGCTCCACGCCATCAGTCTTTATGTGGAGGCGCTTCCGGTCGATGGAAAGGACCGCACCGCGATGCGTATCATGGGCCGCGTGCGGCAATCGCTCGACGTGCTTTCGCGCCTGTTCAATTCCTTGCTGGATGTCACGCTGCTCGACACCGGGCAGATCGAAGTTCGCCCGATTGTCTTCCGCCCGCGCGACTTGCTGGGCCAAATTCGTAACGAGTTTTCCGGCATTGCGGAAACCGCGCACGTGGAGATCCGTATCCATGCGCCGGATCTGGCGGTGCGGGCCGATCCGGTGCTGCTCAGGCGCATGCTGCAGAACCTCTGCTCCAACGCTTTGCGCCACGCGGAAGGCGGCGCCATCCTGCTTGCGGTGCGTCGTGCGCAAGGGGCTGCTGTCATAGAGGTCTATGATACGGGCGACGGCATTCCGAAAAAGGATCAGGGGCGGGTCTTTGAAGAATTCACGCGGCTTGATCCGGCGCGCATGGGCGGTTCGGCAGCGCCGGGGCTGGGTCTTGGTCTTGCCATCGTTCAGCGGCTCGCCGGCGTGTTGGGCCTGATGGTCACCATAACGTCAGAGGAAGACCGCGGCACGCGTTTCCGTATTGCGGGCCTTCCTGTTGCGCGGCTTGAAGATGCGGTGCCGTTGCAGGAAGAGCATTCGAGTGATGGAAAAGATGTTCTGGCCGGGCTCCGTGTGCTCTTCATCGATGATGATCAGGAAACATTGGATGCGGGAACGGCGCTGCTTGCCCGCTGGGGGTGCCACGTGGAACCCAGACTGGATTGGACCGGCGCGCTTGAAGCGATGCCGGACATTGTCATTTGCGACTATGAGCTCAGCCCGGGATTCACGGGCTTTGACGCCTTGGATGACCTGTATGACAAGGCGGGGCGAAAAATTCCTACGGTAATGATCTCAGGCAATTCATCGCCGGACTTGCGCGCAAAAGCGAAGGATGCGGGTCTTCCCCTGATCAACAAACCGGTTCGACCGGGCCAATTGCGTTCGGCGCTACTTCACGTGGCGACGGCGTCAGGAAATACCGCGTGAGGAGCCAAACGCCGCCGCGGCTGAGCGGCTGCTCACCTTCAGTGCGGCCATCATGGCCGATACGTGCAGCCGCACCGTGTAAGGCGAAATGTCGAGCTCGCGTGCGATCTCTTTGTTCGACAGCCCGCGGCACACAAGGGTCAGAACATCCATTTGGCGGGGCGACAGCGCGGTGAACGGATCGGCGTCTGCGGCTTCATTAATTTGCGGCCCTATGGATTGGCGCACCAACACTTCGCCATCGGCAATGGCTCTCAATGCTTCGGCCATGGCGTCGGGGGGAACGGACTTTGAAACAAATCCGTTGATCCCCATGGCCATGATGCGCTTCACCATTTCCCGGTCGCTCAGCATCGACACGATGGCAATAGGTGTTAGCGCAAGTTCCTGACGCAATTTGGGTAAGTCCCGTTCGACTTCGAATCCCGGAAAGTAAACGTCGAGGACAAGCATGTCGGGCGGCGCGCCATCGTCAAGCGCTCGGCGAACGCCTGCCATGTCACCCGCTTCAACAATCTCCGGCCGGTCGAAAACCTTGTCGATGATGCTGCGCAACCCGCCCCGAAAAACCGGGTGATCATCCGCGACCAGCACCATGAATGATGTTTGCGTCATTCAAAGAGGGGCCTCCCGCGCCAAGCATACCGCCAAGCGCGCGAAGTTGGAACTAGTCCATTTGTACTAGTTGTATCCGAACGGCCCGGGCCGCACGCTGCCTGCTCAAAGAAGGGGTGGCGAAAGCCCCGATCAGGGAGGGAAATCCATGCGCAGCATCGGATCAATCAAAGTCGCGGCCGGGGTTATCGTGGTCGCGGGCCTGTTGGGCGCGGCGTCGGCTTCTGCTGACTATATGTCGGAATGTGACGCATTAATCGGGGCATGGAATGCCTGCCGCGCAGCGGGCGCGGATTGCGCCGCCGCGGAACAAGCCATCGTGGACCGATGCCGCTGTCATGAACGCCGCGGGGATCGTTGGGTTTTCAATGAAGGCAGCCTCGATTCAGGTGTTTGCAACGCACCCACGTCGACCACGATCATTATTCCGCCGCCTCCGCCCCCGCCGCCGACGAATATCAGGGAAGCCGATCCGCGAGGTGGTGATGGCGGCCCCAGGCGGCATGATCAGGGGCGCAACGGCGGTGATGACGGCAGTGACGGCGACGGAGATGGCCAGGGCCGCGGTGATGACGGGGGCAGCGCCATGCGGTCGGACAACGGCGGTGCCGGCGCATCGGTTTCTTCATCCGCAGCTGCGCGGCCGGCGACGGCGGAAGTGCGACCCGCAACGGCTGATTGATGTCGATGAAGCATCTGCCCGTTCTTGTCTGGTTGGCGGCGTTGTTCGCCATTGCGCCCGCTGTGTATGCGTCTGACGAAGCTCCTGGGCTCTACGTCATTTACGACAGCTCAAACTCCATGTGGGGGGAGCTCGCGGACGGCACACGAAAATACGAAGCGGCGCGGGAGGCGATTGGCAGCTTCCTTGAAAGCGACTTCGGCGATCAAGAATTAGCCTTGCGGGTCTATGGCGCCGCGCGGGCAGGGGACTGTACCGACAGCGCGTTGGCGGTGCCCTTTCAGCCGTCGGCCTCGGCGGCTTCGCTGATCGGTGATGCGGTCTCGACTTCGCGGCCCACCGGCCGCACGCCAATCCATCTGTCACTCATTCAAGCACTTGAAGATTTCGGCGATCGTCCGGGGCGCATTCTGCTGATAAGCGACGGTATTGAAAGCTGCGGTGCCGATCCTTGCGAGCTCTTAAGGGAGTGGCGAGACCGGAACGTCAATATCGATGTGCATATCGTCGGATTTGGATTGCGGGAACAAGAACGACCGGCTCTGGTTTGCATGGCGGATGCGGCGGGCACGCCGTTCGTGGAAGCGGACTCGGCCGGCGAACTGGCGATGGCGCTGCGAGATGCAGAGCATGCCGAGGTTGCGGGCACTGCCGATGAGCCGGTAGCGAGTGAGCCTTCGTCCGCTGGCTCTGCCGCGCCGCCCGCGCTGATCCTCCGCTTGCGGAATGCTGACGGCGAATCTGTGAGGGGGCAGGGCGTCGCATTCCTGATCGACAATGCGGGTGAACAGATTGAGTTTTCCGAAACACAGGACATCGAGACCCATAGCCGGAATGCCATCATTCCGGGGCGAAATCTGGTTCATGTCGGGATCGTCACGCGCAATGGCGACATTCCCCACCCGGTCGAACGCGCCGTTGACGTTGCCGCGACTGGGGAAACAATCGTCGAGTTCGAAGTGGTGGAGCCGCCGCAAGTCCGAGTGATCTTGCGGCAGAACGGCATAGATCAGCATCCCATAGGTACTGTCGATGCGTTGATAGACGGCGATCCGGCATTCAGCTTTCGCACCCAGGATACGGTTTATGTGAACGCGGGGACCTATGTGTTCCGCACCTCGCCCAATGACTTCAATCAGAATGCTGAAGTTGAGATGGTCGTTCCGGCGAGCGGTGTTACGGATGTGATTTTCGATCTTACCGATACGGTTCGCACCACGCTCCGCTTCTTTGCGGCGCCATGGGGTGAGCGTGTAACGGGCGCGATCCGGTTTTATCGCGACGGAGAAGACATTGCAGGCGCCAATTCGACAAATGCTGTCACGCTCGCGCCGGGCAGTTACGCCTATGCGATGGACTATCGTTTCGGCGCAATCGAAGGAGATGTCGAAATCACTTCGGACGTTGCCGATACGATCGACATCCAGGTTCCCATGACCCGCGTCGTGCTCCGCTATCAAGACGTCTCCGGCGTGGCCGAAAGTGACAAGCGGTCCTTTATCACTGCCGAGAGCAGTGGGCGTCGACGGACACAACAGTCTGGAACGACATTATACCTCGCACCGGGGGCCTATGTAGTGGAAGGCTGGGGTGGCACCTATGAGCCGCTGCAGATCGAGGTGTCGGCTGGGGAAGATCTCGATCTGGTGCTCCGCGCAACCGAATAGACTGAACAGCAAAGGGGAAGAGAATGAAAAGCGTTCAAGCGATCATCGGTGGGGCGTTGTTGTTCGCTGCCGGGTGCTCTCAACAGGCGGTCGCCGACAACAAGCTCCATCCGGTCCAAGCGGTTTGCGTGGATTATGAACAGACGGGCTCCATGGCGGGTACCACAACTGAATGCCATCGCGACTGGGGGCATCAACGATACACGATCGAAGATCTGTCCATGAGCATGATGGGCATTCAACAGACGCACAACCGTCATACGATCACCACCGACGATCAGATCACATCATGGGACCGCGGCACTTTGCAGGGCACGGTGACAACCAACCCCAACTACGATGCTTGGGCCAATGCGTCATCGGACGATGTTGAAACGTTTACTGACAATATGCTCTCGGGCATGGGCTTCAGCCCGACCGGCCAAACCAAGACCATCGCGGGCGAAGATTGTAGTGTCTGGAGCAGCGCGCAAATGGGGCAAATGTGCTTCACCCACGACGCGATTGTTTTGGAGCAGGTCATGGACATGGGAATTGTCAGCTTTTCGCGCCGCGCCGCCAGCGTACGCCGGGGCGATTCCGGCGATGCCTCGAACTATGAAGTACCGGCCAATGTGACAATCTCGGACGGCCCCAATCTCGACGCCATCCTGGGCGGCCTTGGAAATTGAACCGATTGAAATCGCAGGAGATCAGAACATGAAAATTCACACAGGACTTTCCATCACCGCCCTGGCCCTCTCAGCGGCGCTCCTTGCCGGATGCGGCCAGTCGGGCGGCGTGTCGGGGCGGGACCAAAACCGTTTTGTGCAGGCCTGTCTGGAGCAGACGAATATGGAACGGCCGCTTTGCGAATGCATAGCGAACCTTGCCGCGGATGAGCTCACGCCCGGTGGATTTGCCATGCTGCTCGCCAGCATCGAAGAAAATGATGCACGGTCGGCGCAGCTGCGCTCGCAGCTGACAATGGAAGAGCTGACCCAATCGGGAATGTTCATGGTAAGCGCACCTGGCCGGTGCGCCAGCAATACGAACTAGCGGTTTCAGGTCGATATCAATGGCAGCCTTGTAGGTGGTTCCGACAACTGATCGGATAAGTCCGCTGTAATGGCTGGCGTACCTACCCGCACTATCTGGCCTTGTTGACCGTGCGATCCAATGCGGAGAGAAAATTGGATCGATCCTTTTTGGAGAACGCAGCGCCCCCGCCTTTGATCTCACCGGCCTCGCGCAGATGTGCGTTGAAATTGCGCATGGCCAGATCCATGCCGATGGACGCATCGGAAAAATCTTTCCCCGTTGGTCCAATGACAAAGGCCCCGGCCTTCACGCAGCGGGCGGCAAGGGGAACATCGGCAGTGACGGCAATGTCTTTGGCTTTGATGTTCTCGGCAATCCAGTCATCCGCCGCGTCAAATCCGTCCGACACAATAACTTGGTTCACGGATTTGCCGGGCGGCAACCGCATAAATGTATTTGAGACCATATGAACGGTGAGGCCGTATCGATCAGCCACGCGCACGACTTCTTCCTTCACCGGACAAGCGTCTGCATCCACATATATCTCGACCATGGCTTACTCCTGCGTTGTCGCCGGGGAAATGAAATCTGCCAGCAACCCTCGATCCCGATAAGACACCATGCTACCAACATAGGTAATGACTTCCTATGACTACATAATTGTCGGCGCAGGCTCGGCGGGGTGCGTGCTCGCAAATCGCCTATCGGCTGACGGGACACATCGCGTCTTGCTCCTTGAAGCGGGCGGGCGCAACCGCGACATTCTGATCGATATGCCGACGGCCTTGTCCTACCCAATGGCAAGCGAGAAGTACAATTGGGGCTACGAGACGCAGCCGGAGCCCGGCGCGCTCGATCGGCGGATCACCTGCCCACGGGGGAAGGGGCTGGGTGGCTCATCTTCGATCAACGGCATGGTTTACGTTCGTGGTCACGCCTGTGACTTTGACGAATGGGTGGAAGCGGGTGCCAAAGGCTGGGCCTACGCCGACTGCCTGCCGTATTTCAAACGAGCCGAGTCCTGGCAAGGCGGGGCGGATGAATTTCGCGGCGGTGACGGCCCCATGGGCGTCACTGGCGGCAATAACATGAAAGGCAATCCACTTTATCAGGCTTTCATCGATGCCGGCGTCGAAGCGGGATACCCGCATACGGACGATTACAACGGATATCGTCAGGAAGGGTTCGGCCCCATGCATATGACGGTGCGGGGTGGTGTGCGCGAGTCGACGGCGCGTGCTTACCTCGACCCGACGCGGCGGCGGCCCAACCTCACCATTTTGACCCATGTGCTTGTGGACAAGCTGGTGTTCGATGGAAAGAAGGCGATTGGGGTTGCCGCCCGGCGCAAGGGGCAGGATATTGTTCTAAAGGCGGATAAAGAGGTCATTCTTTCGGCGGGCGCGATTGCCTCGCCAATGATTCTGCAACGATCAGGCATCGGGCCGGAACCTGTCCTGAAGCAAGCTGGCGCTTCCCTCTTTCATCAGCTTTCCGGCGTGGGGCAAAACCTGCAAGACCATCTTGAGGTCTACTTCCAATACCATTGCAAACAGCCGATCAGCCTCAACAACAAGCTCGACCTGTTCAGCAAGTTCCTGATTGGCGCGCGCTGGTTCTTCTTTAAAGATGGCTTGGGCGCGACAAACCACTTTGAATCCTGCGCCTTCATTCGATCTCGAGCGGGGCTGAAATCTCCCGACATCCAATATCATTTTCTGCCCGCCGCGATGCGCTATGACGGAACTCCCTCTCTCAAGGGGCACGGGTTCCAGGTTCATGTGGGGCCGAACAAACCAAAGAGCCGCGGCGAGGTTTCAATCGTGTCCACCAATCCGGAAGAAGACCCGGAAATCATCTACAACTATCTTCAGCATGAAGATGACATTGCCGCGTGGCGGCGCTGCATCCGGCTCACGCGCGAGATTATCGCGCAACCAGCAATGGACCCATTTCGCGGCGAGGAACTTCAGCCGGGGGCTGCTGTTATGAGTGATGCAGAGATCGACGAATGGGTTCGGGAAAATATCGAGAGCGCCTATCACCCTTGTGGGACGTGCCGGATGGGTCCTGCGGAATCGGATACGAGTGTCGTGGACGAGGCTTGCCGCGTTATTGGTCTTGACAGTCTTCGCGTCGTTGATGCCTCGGTCTTTCCAACGATTCCGTACGGCAATATCAATGCGCCCACGATTATGGTTGCCGAGAAAGCATCGGACTTGATTCTTGGCCACCCGCCGTTGCCGCGCGAAACAACTGCGACTTGGCTGCCTGCGGACTGGGAAACGAAACAGCGGGAGCGGTCCCCAATAAGAAATCACGCCCAACGTCCTTGATGCCTATAAGCCGGGGAGCCCGCCTGCTCCTGGCGGCGGTATTGGCCATAATGGTCAAACCGGCTATTCCTGAGTGCAGATATTTCGTATCGGAGACGGGCCCAGTGTTCCAATGTATTTCCCCGCGAGATGGCGCGGTTCTCTATGAACGCCGGTTTCCCAGCGCGGGCGAAATTGAATCCTCTGTTGCTCGGGCCCGCGCTGCGCAGGCGAGTTGGGCGGCGACTGACCCGACGGTCCGTCAAGAAGCATGCCGAAAATTCGTCGCTGCTTTCGTGAAAGATGCCAGCACCCATGCGGAGGATATCGCGGCGCAAATGGGCCGCCCCATCCGCTTTGGCAAAGGCGAGGTTGCGGGATTTGAAGAACGCGCTGCGCGCATGATTGATCTCGCGCCGGATGCGCTTGCGAACCTTCCCGCGCCTGCCAAACCAGGCTTCACGCGGTTTATACAAAAGCGCCCCCTGGGGCTGATCCTGATTATCGCGCCTTGGAACTATCCTTATCTGACGGCGGTGAATTCGATTGTTCCCGCGCTTCTCGCCGGGAACGCCGTGATCCTGAAACACTCGCATCAGACCGCCCTCTGCGCAGAACGGCTTGTTGCGGCGGCGGCGGAAGCGGACTTGCCGGATGGGCTTTTCCAGTATTTGCACATGAGCCGGGAACAAACGGCTGCGTTCATTGCGGGCGGACATGCCGACGGCGCCGTGTTCACAGGCTCGGTTCAAGGCGGCGCTCAGATCGAAACGGCCGCCAAGGGGCAATTCATTCCCGTAGGGTTGGAGCTGGGCGGGAAAGACCCGGCCTATGTCCGCGCCGATGCAGAGATAGCCTCTGCGGCGGCGCAAGTCGCGGACGGCGCGTTCTTTAATTCAGGGCAAAGTTGTTGCGGCGTTGAGCGGGTTTACGTCCATGCCGATATCTACGACGACTTCGTCGACGCGCTTGTTGCTGAGGCGAACCAGCTCAAGCTGGGCGACCCTTTCGACCCGGCGACCACTTTGGGGCCGATGGTGCGATCGGCGGCCGCTGATTTCGTGCGCGCGCAGGTTTCAGACGCATGTGGCGCAGGTGCCCGCTGCCTGATTGACGAAACGAAGTTCTCGGCGAGCGCCCCGGGCACGCCCTATCTCGCGCCGCAAGTGCTGGTGGATGTCGATCACAACATGGGTCTTATGCGCGATGAAACCTTTGGTCCCGCGATCGGCGTGATGAAGGTAGAAAACGATGAAGAAGCCATCGCCCTGATGAATGACAGTGACTTCGGGTTGACGGCCAGCATTTGGTCGGCTGACGTTGAACGCGCCCTTGATCTTGCCGGCACGATCAATACGGGAACGGTGTTTCTTAATCGATGTGACTATCTGGATCCTGACCTCGCGTGGACGGGGGTAAAGCAATCCGGGCGCGGCGTCTCGCTCTCCCCCCTTGGCTTTGATCAATTGACGCGGGTAAGATCAATTCACTTCCGCCACCTTCAGGAATGAGGCCGCCCATGGACCCCAACGCCATCAAGAATCTGTTTGAGGAGAAGGGCGTTGCGAATGTCAAAATTGGGGTCTTTGATGTAGACGGCATTCTGCGCGGCAAATATATGAGCCGCGAAAAATTTCTCTCCGCACTTGAAGGTGGGTTTGGCTTTTGCGACGTGGTGCTGGGTTGGGACAGTAATGACCAACTCTATGACCGGTCGAAGTATACCGGATGGCACACGGCCTATCCTGATGCTCCCGTGCGGCTCATTCCTGAGTCCATGCGTGCGCTCCCTTTTGAAGAGGGCGTGCCGTTTTTTCTGGGTGAGTTTGGCGGCAAGGCAGAAGAGATCTGCCCCCGCGGCACGCTCCGGCGAGTAATCGACCGGGCCCAGGCAATGGGGTTTGTGCCAGCCGCCGGGTTCGAGTTTGAATTTTTTCTATTTGAAGAGACACCGCATACCCTGCGCGAAAAGGGATATCGCGATCTCAAGACTATTACGCCGGGGTTCTTCGGTTACTCGGTCCTGCGCAATTCCGTTCATGCGGAGTTTTATCATGAGCTGCTTGAGATGTGCGGCGACATGGGGTTCCCCCTTGAAGGGCTTCACACCGAAACCGGCCCGGGCGTCGTCGAGGCCGCTATTCAGTATTCAGATGCTCTTGAGGCGGCGGACCGTGCCGCACTTTTCAAGACCTTTACGAAAGTGCTGGCCCAGCGACGGGACTGGGTGGCGACATTCATGGCCAAGTGGTCGCTGGATTGGCCAGGACAGTCTGGTCACATTCACATTTCGCTTCAGGACAAAAATGGCGCGAATGCGTTTTTTGATGCAGACGGCGTCCATACCATGTCCGATGTGCAGCGCTGGTTTGTGGGTGGCCAACAGGCTTTGCTTCCCGAATTTCTTTCGATGGTCGCGCCGACGGTAAACAGCTTCCGCCGCCTCATTCCTGGTTTCTGGGCGCCTACAGAGGCCACTTGGGGAATTGATAACCGCACTTGTGCATTAAGAGTCATTCCGGGCGGTTCCAAGTCGCAGCGCGTGGAATACCGCATTTCGGCCGCAGACATTCACCCCCATATCGCGCTCGCGGCGGCCCTCGGATCGGGGCTTTGGGGCATCGAGCACAAGATTGAGCCAACCGAAGCGGTTATGGGCAATGCTTATGAGCAGGATTTTCCTGAAGCGCTTTCACTGCCCGCAACACTCTATGAAGCCGCCTCGCGGCTGGAAGCGTCAGATGCCGCCCGCGAATTGTTCGGGGCGCCGTTTGTCGAGCACTACGTCCAATCGCGGCAATGGGAGGAGCGGGAGTTCCGCAAAGCCATTACAGATTGGGAACTCGCTCGTTACTTCGAAATTATTTAGTTCTTTCGACCGGCGCTCATCAAGCAAAGCGGGATCTGCAACGGCTGGCAGGCGACGCCCGAGCGCATTCCAGTATGCCATCGCTATTGAAAGGCCGGTGCTTGTGCCTAGTCTTCCGCACCATCTGCAGTCTGCCGCGTAGCGACATAGCGCCATATGCTTTCGATTGTCGGGCCGCCGACGTATTCGTGATTCATCGAAACAACAAATCGATCTTCGGTAATGTCGTACAATGTCAGCGTAACTTCATATTGACCGTGTTGATCTTCGGCTTGAGGCCACGTTTCAACCATACGGTCGTCTTGCCACGTTGCAACGGCACCAGCGCTAGTCTGCGCGCCCGCCGGCACCCACGACACGGCCCAATTCTCATTGGCAGCGTCATACGTCCGCATCGTCGAACCGACAAAGCCGGTGCCATTGTCAAACTGAACCCGCATATCGGCCTGCAAGGTATGACCATCGTGAATAGCGTACACATTCATGACGCCCGTTCCCGGCAACAGCGACTGATCCGGTAGCAGGGTCGCAACCTCAAGGTCCCAGTTGCCGAGTATGAAATCATACTGTTCGGTCGCAGGCACTGTGCGAGCTTCGTCGCTCATCGCTGTCGTTGAGAAAGCGATTACAATCGCGACGACGAAAATAGCGATGGTGTTCATGGCGTTTGTCATATGGACAATCCTTATCATTGAATGCCGTCAGACTAAACAACCTGGGCCTTGAGAGCTCTTCAAATCACCGTGTAGGCATCGACAGCGAAATGACCTGGCACCCTTGGCGGCGCACACCTACCAGTGGATAAGGTAGGAAGCAGACCCATTCGCCCCAGCTGCTTCCTATGGCTCGCCATATTTGCGAACGATCTCGACGCCCATGTCCTTGAGAAGGCCCGTGGGCAGGATGCCGCCTGCGCAGACAATGACATGGTCGTTGGGAAGATCAGCTTCGCTGTCTTCGGTGCCGAGGCGAATATTCGCTTCGCCAATCTCCAACACATTCGATTTGAGCAGAACCTTTAGCTTGTCCGTGGCAGCGAGGGCTTCGACGCGCGCGCGATTTTTGCGCCGGGCGCGCTGAAACGCATCACCGCGATAAGAAAGCGTGACAGTTGCGGTGGTCTCATCAGCCAGCGTTGCGGCGGCTTCGAGCGCGCTGTCCCCGCCGCCGACGACCAGTACTTTGCTGCCTGCGAACTGTGCAGGGTCGGAAAGACGGTAGACAACTTTTGGCATATCTTCCCCTGGCACACCCAGTTTGCGCGGCGTGCCCCGGCGCCCAATGGTCAGGAGCACCGTGCGCGCCTCAATCGGGCCCTTGCCCGTGGCGACGCGGAACCCTTCCGCTGTTTCTTCCAATCCATCGAAGGGGTGTTCGAACGAGATGTTGAGATCGTGAGTTTCGCGGATCTGGCCCCAAAATCCCAGCAGGTCTTCTTTTGAGACCTCGCGAAAATTCACCTTGCCCACAAGCGGCAATTCCACCTGTTCGGTCATGACGACCTTGCCGCGCGGAAAGTGAGCGACCGTGCCGCCGAAACTTTCCTGCTCGATCGTCAGATAGTTGAACCCTTCCGCCTTGGCGCCAAGGCTGGCTGCCAACCCCGCCGGCCCGGCGCCAACGATGAGCAAATCCAAGATCCCATCGTGTGCAGGTGGGCGATTGCGCGCAATCGCTTCCACCGCTTGCCGCCCTTGGGTAATGGCATTGCGGATCAGCCCCATGCCGCCAAGTTCGCCCGCGATGTAGAGACCAGGGATGTTGGTTTCGAATTCGGGCGAGACAACGGGCAGGTCGACGCCGCGCGTTTGCGAGCCGAACACAAGCTCAATGGCATTGGTGGGGCACGCGGCGGCGCAAGCGCCATGGCCGATGCACGCGGTGGGGTCCACCAACGCGGCCTTGCCCTTGATAATGCCGATGACGGTTTTTTCCGGACAGGCGGCAACGCAGGCGCCAGCGCCGCAACAAAGGGCATAGTCGATGTGGGGGTGAAGCGAGGCCGGTTCCGTTAGTCCCGCTTCGACCGATTCATTCAGGATGGCGCTCGCCCGCTTTGTCGCTCGCCCGCGCATCAGCAGATATGTGCCGAGGATCAACACAAGTGGTGTTCCGTAAACGAGAGCGATCATCATGGGCGTCACGGCGCGACCTCGCGGGAAACAATTGGATTATTGCAGGGTGGAAAGGGCCGCCACTTCCAGGTCAGCGAGGGCGTCTTCATCATGGAGGAACGCCAGTTGCGCGCGGGCATAGGCATCCTGCGCGCGGTCGGCGTCATTCAGCACGCGGTAGGAGCGAATGAGCTGTACCCATCCGGCAAGGTCATTGGGGTCATCGCGCAGGCGCGCGTCGAGCCCCGCCACCATGTTCTGGATCATCGCCGCGCGATCCTCGGGCGGCAGGGCTTGGGCAGCGGCGACATCTGCTTCGCTTGGGCCGCTTGCGGTTACGGGTGCGGCGGCAGCCTCAAACCCTTCCGGCAATTCAGCGCCGGTCAGTGCGGCAAGCTCCGCAACGCGGCTGCGCACGTCATTCGCCCAATCATCGCCAGGATTTGCAGTATCGAGCAGCGCCAGCCAGTCTGCAATGGCGCCTGCCGGGTCGCCGTCCTGTTCCTTGCGCAGGCCGAGCAGGAACCGCGCGCGCGGATCATTCGGCACGCCCTCCAGGGCATCATTGAAGGCGGCGACTGCCTCATCTGTGACGCGCCCACCGGAAAGCCGCACAAGAACTTCTCCGTAGGCGGAGGATGTGCCCGCGTCATCCGGCGCGAGCTCAAGCGCGCGCGCATAGGCCTCTTCGGCGCGCTCAAGGTTGCCAGTGCGGAAATAGGACCAGCCTAGCATGCGCCAGCCCTCGACATCGTCGGGGTCTTCTTCAAGGCGCGCCTCGACGCGCCCGATCATGTCATCGACCGAGGCGATGGCTGCACTGTCACCTGTGGGGGCAGACTCCGCTGTGGCTGTTTGGGGATGACCTGCGGGGGCGGCGGCGTAAGTGGAGAGCGCGGGCGATCCAATCACCGTATAAAGCCAGACTGAACCGAGACAGACGCTCGCGACCACGGCGGCAAGGGTGATTTGTTCTGAGCGGCGCATGGCTTCGTTTCCTTTTTCTGCGGGCCCGTCCTCTACGGCAGCGAGGCGGCGCTTGATCTCAATGCGGGCTAAGCGGGCGTCCTCGGCGCTCATCAGACCGGCGGCCACTTCCTGCTCGATCTCGATCAGTTGCGCGCGGTAAACGTCGGCCTCATCGGCGGCGGGGCCCTTGCGCCGGGCAATGAAACTAAAAGCCAGGCCCGCTGCGGCGAGGGCGAGGGTGAGGGACAGGATGAGCCACATCATGATGTTGGCGGCTCCTTCCGGGCGAGGGCCGCATCAAGGGCGGCTTCTTCGGCTCTCAGGTCAGTGCCGGGGGGGGCGGGGCTGATCGTGCCGGACCTCAGATAGATGTAGGCGGCGGCCAGCGCACCTGAAAGTGCGATAAAGGGCCCGAACCACAACAGAAACGTGTCGAGCTGGAGCGGCGGCTTTAGCAAGACAAAGTTGCCATAGCGTTCGACCATAAAGGCACGCACTTCCTCTGGGCTGTCGCCTGCGGCAACCCGCTCACGCACAATGCGACGCATGTCGGCAGCGAGGGGGGCATTGGAATCTTCAATGGACTGGTTCTGACACACCACACAGCGGAGCGATTGCCCCACCTCTTGCGCCAGTAGCTCGACCTCTTCGGGCGAACGTGGGCCTTCCGTTTGTGCGTGAGCCAATGAGCCAAGCCCGACGGTCAGCGCAAATGCGAGCGAAATCATGCGGAAAAGATCTTTCATGACGACCGCTCCAGTTCCCGGATCAACGGCAGCAATGTTTCGCGCCAGAACTCAGGTGTGATGGGGCCGATGTGTTTGTAGCGAACGGTCCCCGTGCGATCGACGAGAAAGGTTTCCGGCGCGCCGGTGACGCCCAGCTCCACGGCCAGACGGCTGTCGCTGTCGACGCCGATGTGGTCATAGGGGTTGCCATATTCGCGTAGCCAGCTCGCGCCCACGCCGGGCGGGTCGCGCCAGTCGACCCCGTGCAAGCGGACAAGGCCACTTTCACCGATGTCCATCAGCATGGGATGTTCCGCCGCGCAGGCAACGCACCACGATCCGAAGACATTGATCAGGCTCACCTCGCCTTGAAGGTCTTCCGTCGTGAGCAGCGGCGTTTCGCTATCGATGGGGTCAAGCGCGAAGGCGGGCATGGGCCGGTCGATCATGAGCGAAGGCAGCTCGTGAGGGTCGCGCGTCAGGCCATAGGCAAAAAACCCGGCAATGACGGCGAGCGTTGCCACGGGCAGAAAAACAAACCAGCGGGGTAAGCCGGAAGGCGGCTTGGCTGCCTCGGTATTCATGGGCTGTTCGCTCATGCTGCGACCTCCGGTGCGGGCTGTGCGGCCACGCGCACTTTATGCGGCGCGCCCACGCGGAAGCGGCGGTCGGCGAGGGACACAAATCCGCCAAGTGCGATCAGCAGCCCGCCCATCCATATCCATAGGGCAAACGGGTGGCGACTGATGCGCACGCCGTACCGGCCGTCATCATCGACGCGCCCATAGGCGATGAAGATGTTTTCGAACAGGCCGCCGCGAATGCCAGCTTCCGTGGTGTAGCTTCGCGTCTCTGGATAGAAGCGGCGCTCGGTGGTGATTTGCCCCGCCGCGCGGTCGTTGCACATGACATCGAAGGTGAGCTGCTCGCGCTCATAGTTCGGTCCAAGCGATTGCTGTGCGTCGACAAGGGTGAAGCTGTAGGCGCCCAGGGCGGCGGTATCGCCTGGGCCCATGGCGGCGGTGGCTTCCGTCTCCCATGCCGACATGGCGGTGATGCCGATCATGGCGACGGCAAATCCCGTATGAGCAATCAGAAAGCCCCACGTCCCGCCGGGAAAATTGCGCGCCATGGCGAATGAGGCGTTAAGGGGCGCGCTGCCGATGCGCAGGCGCTGGATCAGCCACATGCCGATCCCGGCAAGGATGAACATGGCCGCACCCATGCCAAGGCCGCCTACCCAGCTCTTGCCAAAAACAAACACGGCGACACCGGTCGCAAGGGCGAGGACGAGCGGCGCGCGCATGGGCCGCGCAACGGTCCTGGGTTCATCCGCGCGCCAACGGATCAACGGCCCGAAGGCCATCAGTACGGCAACCCCCAGCATCAAGGGGGCGAAGGTCATGTTGAAATAAGGCGGCCCCACAGAGATCGTGTCGTCGGTCAACGCGTCGATCACCAGCGGATAGAAGGTGCCGAGAAAAACCACGCCGGTCGCGCAGAGCAGAAAGACGTTGTTCATCAGAATGCCGCCCTCCTTGCTGACCGGTGCAAAGGGCGGCCCGGCGCGCAAAGACGAGGCGCGGATGGCAAAGAGCGTGAGCGCCCCGCCCGAAGCGGCGAGGATCATGGCGAGGATGAAAACGCCGCGCGCGGGATCGACGGCAAACGAATGCACGCTTGTAAGTACGCCGGAGCGCACAAGGAACGTTCCGATCAGGCTGAGCGTGAACGTGAGGATGGAAAGGAGGATCGTCCAATTGACGAGCCCATGCCGTCGTTCAACCACCAGCGCGCTATGCAAAAGCGCGGTGCCGATGAGCCAGGGCATCAGCGAGGCATTTTCCACCGGGTCCCAGAACCACCAGCCGCCCCAGCCAAGCTCGTAATAGGCCCACAGGCTTCCCGCCGTAATGCCGAGCGTGAGGAAACACCACGACGCCAATACCCACGGCCGCACCCAGCGCGCCCAGGCGGCATCCACGCGGCCTTCGATCAGTGCGGCGACAGAGAAGGAGTAGGCGATAGAGAAACCAACGTAGCCGAGATAGAGCGTAGGTGGATGAAACGCGAGACCGGGGTCTTGCAATAGCGGGTTGAACCCGTTGCCCTCGAACGGTGCAGGAAACAGGCGCATGAACGGATTAGACGTGAATAGAATAAACGCAAGGAAGGCAACGCCGATCAGACCCTGAATGCCGAGCGTACGCGCCTTGAACGTGACGGGAAGATTGCGTCCGAAGAACCCCACTGCCGCGCCAAAGAGTGCCAGGATCAAGGTCCAAAGTAGCATGGAGCCTTCGTGCTGCCCCCAAGCGGCGGAGACTTTGTAAAGCATGGGAAGTTGCGTGTAGCCGTTCGCGGCGACGATGCGGACGGAAAAGTCGCTCTTCACGAAAACGGTGATCAGGCATAGGAACGCCGCGCTTAGCAGAATGAACTGTATCAGGCTCGATGCGGAACCCGCGCGCATGAAGCGTTCATTGCGCAGTTGCGCACCCGCGAGCGACAGACCGGACTGCGCAAGGGCGATGAGGAAAGCCAAAATAAGAAAGAACTGTCCGATCTCTGCGATCATTTTTTAACGCCGCGCTGCTACCGCTTGTGTCCCGAACCTATGCACGCCCGTTTGGGCGAGCAAGCGTGAATAAATATTTTTGCGACAGAGGAATTTTTTTGTCGCTACCGCGTTCCTATAAGTTTGGGGCAAATTTTATATAAGGTTGACAGTGCGCGTATGACCATGACGTCCACTACAGTTCGGCAAGTGAACGGCAAAGAACGATCGACCGATTGGGCCTCGCCCATCATCGGGATTGTTCTTGTTGCCGCGCTTGTTTATGGCTGGACCAATCGCCAAGGCTTGCCGTGGGAGTCGGAAGTGGGCACGGGCTATTGGCTCGGCATCGCAGGGGTAAGCCTTGTGGGGCTCTTGCTCATCTATCCCTTGCGCAAACGGCTGCGTTTTCTCGGGGTCATCGGCACAGTGCCCGTGTGGTTCCGTCTGCACATGTTCGCGGGCGCCTTCGCTCCGGTCCTGATCCTCTATCACTCGCGCTTTCAGCTAGGGTCCATCAACGCCAATGTGGCGCTCTATTGCATGTTGGTCGTGGGGGGCAGCGGCATTATCGGGCGCTATCTCTATGTGCGTATTCACCGGGGTATCGCGGGCCGGCGCATGGAGGCGCGGCAGATGATTGCCCAGGCTGATGCGCTTCTGGACGAGCTAAGCGAGGGCCTGCGCGAGGCCGTGCGCATTGCGCAGGACCTTGAGGATTCGCTGACGGTGCGCAGCTCAGGGTTCTTTTCCGCCATCTTCCGCGCGGTGCGGGAAAGCTGGCGCATCAACGCGGCCCGGCGGGACATGCTTGCCGTCGTGCGCGCCGAGCCCAATGCAACGCCCAGGCAGCGCAAGCAGTCACGACGCCTGATCCGGCAATATTGTGAGACCCTGCGGTCCGCGATCCAGCTTGAGATTTTCGAACGGTTCTTCGCCCTTTGGCATGTGGTGCATCTGCCGCTCTTTTTCCTCATGGTGCTGGCGGTGATCGTTCATATCGTCGCGGTGCATCTCTATTGAGCGATCGTTCATGACACGCGTTTGCATTCTTCTGTGTCTTGTTCTCGCCGCGGCAACGCCGGCGAGGGCGCAGAATGTGATCGAACGGCTGGTCTCGCCCGGGCCCCTGTCGGAGGCGCACGAGGGCGAGGCGACCTGCAACGAATGTCACGTGTCCTTTGATCGCGGGGCCCAAGCAACCCTTTGCGTGGAATGCCACGAAGAGGTCGGGCGCGATATCGAGGCTGGCACTGGCTTTCACGGTCGCGCGCCGGAGGTGGATGGCGCCGCTTGCCGGGCGTGCCACAGCGAACATCTGGGCCGGGATGCCGATATTCTCAACTTCACTGCGGAAGGCTTTGACCACAGCTTCACGGATTTTGCGCTCACCGGCGGGCATGCGGAAGTCGCTTGTGCCGACTGCCATGCGGCGGACACGCGCTATGCCGAGGCGCCGCTCGATTGCGCGACCTGTCACCGGGATGATGATCCGCACGAGGGTCGCCTTACCAAGCCGTGCGAGAGCTGCCATACAACGAGCGCCTGGGACGCGGAGATCCGCTTTGATCACGCGACCACGTCGTTCGATCTTCGTGGCGGGCATGCGGAAACGGACTGCATGTCCTGCCACAAGGGCCAGCAATGGGAAGGTCTCGCCGCCGATTGCGCCAGTTGCCATCGGGAAGACGATGCACACGAGGGGCGCTTTGGATATGAATGCGAAAGCTGCCACACGGAAACAGGCTGGACTGAGGTGCGGTTCGATCATCGCACCACGGGCTTTGCCCTTGTAGGCCGTCACGCGCCGCTGGAATGCGCGGCCTGTCATGGGGCGGACAAGCCGGACCCCGCGCCCACCACCTGTATCGGCTGCCATCGGGCCGATGATGCCCACGAGGGATCATTGGGAACGGACTGCGCGGATTGCCACTCGGCGGCGAGTTGGACGCAAACCTCCTTCGATCACACCCGCGATACGGATTTCGCCCTGCTTGGCGCCCATGCGAGCGCCGAATGCGCCGCCTGTCATGAAGTCTCGCCCGCTTTCACCGTGCCGGGCATGAATTGCGCCGAGTGCCACCGCGAGGATGATCCCCACCGGGGCCAGCTGGGCGATGGGTGCGGGTCCTGCCACGGTGTTGCGAGCTGGACCGGGAACGTCCGCTTTGACCACAATTTTGCAGCCTTTCCGCTGCTCGGCGCCCATGCGGAGGCCGAATGCGCCGATTGTCACGCGACCGCCGCCTATCTCGATGCCTCAACAGAATGCGTTGATTGCCATCGCGAAGATGATCGTCACAACGGGAGCCTCGGCCCCGACTGCGCGACCTGTCACGCTCCCGTCGACTGGGCCCGGGTGCGGTTCGACCATGCGGAGGATACGGGCTTTGCCCTTACCGGCGCGCATGAACCGCTTGCCTGCGCGTCCTGCCATCTGCGGGCGGCGGCCGGAGAATATGAAGCCTCGCCGCGCTGCATTTCCTGCCACGCCTCCGAAGACAAACACCGCGGCAGTTTCGGCACCGATTGTTCCCGCTGCCATAACACCGAAGCCTTTTGGGCGGTTGAAATGCGGCGCTGAACCGCTGTGCGGATCGCTAAAGTTTTCAGCGAATTGACGCGTGAGTCCTTGAATCGAATTGCCCCATTTTTTTTATGAGTACCTACGGGAATAAGTCGGACCCTAGGCCGTTATCCCTCAGTAGTAGGTGGAGAAGGGCAAATGGTTGAGGCAAGGCGTAAACCGACCCCGAGGATTGCTCCGCGTTGAAAACCGCTGTTCTCCTTCGATTGCTGACCGTCTGTTGCGGGGTCTGGCTTGGCCTGGCCCTGCCAACAGGCGCGTTTGCGCAAAGCGCTGACGGTGCCGCCGGGTTCGACCACCTGCAGACGGGATTTGCGCTCGAAGGCCGGCATGCGCTGCTCGACTGCGCGGACTGCCACACCTCGCCGGATATGAGCGCGGCCTCGGCGAATTGTTCGTCCTGCCACGACGGCACGACGGCCGAAGCGCGCCCCGCCACCCACATCACCACCACGGCGGCCTGTGCCGACTGTCATGTGGCGCAGGGTTGGACCGTGGTGACCTTCAGCCACGAAGCGGTGACAGGATCTTGCGTTAGCTGCCACAACGGCACGGTGGCGGAGGGCCGCTCGCCCACACACGTTGCATCTTCGACTGACTGCGCGACCTGCCACATTACGTCGAGCTGGATGGCAGCGACGTTCGATCATGACGGCATTACGGGCAGCTGCGCTAGCTGCCACAATGGCACGACGGCGGGGGGCAAGCCCGCGGCGCATATTCCGACGACAGCCGATTGCGCGGACTGCCACGTGACGAACAGCTGGCTCAGCGTGACCTTCACTCACGATGGGATCACCGGCAGCTGCGCGAGCTGTCACAACGGTACGACGGCGATAGGCAGGCCCGCGACGCATATTCCGACGACGGCAGATTGCGCGGACTGCCATGTAACGAACAGCTGGCTCAGCGTCACCTTCACTCACGACGGGATCACCGGCAGCTGCGCCAGTTGCCACAATGGCACATCGGCGGAAGGCAAGCCCGCGACCCACATCCCGACGACGGCAGATTGTGCGGATTGCCATGTGACGAACAGTTGGGCCAGCGTGACCTTCACTCACGACGGCATTACGGTGAACTGCGCCAGTTGTCACAACGGCACCACGGCAGAGGGGCGTCCGGCCGGTCATATGCCCACCACAACCGCGTGCGCCGATTGCCATGTCACCAGCTCCTGGACGGCGGTGCAGTTCGATCACAGTGCGGTCAGCGGATCCTGCGCCACGTGCCACAACGGCACCACGGCGGACGGCAAGCCCGCGACCCACATTCCGACCACCGCCGATTGCGCGGACTGCCATGTGACGAACAGCTGGGTTAGTGTGAGCTTCAGCCACGATGGCGTCACGGCGAGTTGCGCGACCTGTCACAATGGCACCACCGCGACCGGAATGCCTGTGGTTCACGTGCAAACGAGCGCCGCCTGCGACGACTGCCATGTGACCACAAGTTGGACCAATGTGCAGTTTGACCACAGCGCGGTGAGCGGTGCCTGCGCGAGCTGCCATAGCGGCACGACATCAGAAGGGATGCCCGCCGGCCACGTTCAGACCACAGCCGCCTGCGACGACTGCCATGTCACCACGGGATGGACCACTGTGCGGTTCGATCACAGCGCGGTCAGTGGGTCTTGCGCCACGTGCCATAACGGAACGACTGCAACAGGCAAGCCCGCGACACATATCCCGACGACAGGCGCTTGCGATGATTGCCATGTGACCAGCAATTGGACGAGCGTGAACTTCAGCCATGACGGTGTCACGGCGGCTTGTTCGACCTGTCACAACGGCACGGCGGCGACGGGCATGCCCGCCGGGCACATTCAGACCTCTGGCGCGTGCGATGACTGCCATGTGACGAGCAGTTGGACCAATGTGCGGTTCGACCACAGCGCGGTCAGCGGGTCTTGCGCCACCTGCCACAACGGGACCACGGCGACGGGCAAACCCGTGACGCATATTCCCACCACCGGCGCCTGTGATGATTGCCATGTGACCAGCAATTGGACCAGCGTGAGCTTTAGCCACGACAGCGTTACGGCGGCCTGTTCGACCTGTCACAACGGCACGGCGGCGACGGGCATGCCCGCCGGGCACATTCAGACCTCTGGCGCATGCGACGACTGCCATGTGACGAGCAGTTGGACCAATGTGCGGTTCGACCACAGCGCGGTCAGCGGGTCTTGCGCCACCTGCCACAACGGGACCACGGCGACGGGCAAACCCGCGACGCATATCCCCACCACGGGGGCGTGCGATGACTGCCATGTCACAACGAACTGGACCAATGTGCGCTTTGACCACAGCGCGGTCACCGGGTCTTGCGCGTCTTGCCACAATGGGACGACGGCAGAGGGGATGCCGGTCGGGCACATTCAGACGACGGCGGCCTGCGACAATTGTCATGTGACGACGAGCTGGACCAATGTGCGCTTTGACCACTCGTCGGTCACGGGCAGTTGCGCCACCTGCCACAACGGCACCACGGCGGAAGGCAAACCCGCGACCCATATTGCCAGCACATCGACCTGCGATGATTGTCACCTGACGTCCAGCTGGACCAGCGTGCGCGTGGATCACACGGCGGTCATCGGCACTTGTACGAGCTGTCATAATGGGACGACGGCCACGGGCATGCCCGCCTTCCACATCACGACCACAGCGCAATGCGACGAGTGCCACTCAACCCTTGCCTGGATCCCGGCGACTTTCGACCACAGCCTGGTCAGCGGATCCTGTTCGAATTGCCATAACGGCGTTACCGCGACGGGCCGCCCGGCGGCACACTTCCAGACGACGTTGCAATGCGACGAATGCCACACGACCACCAGCTGGACCAGCGTTCGCTACTCGCACATTGGTGCGGGATATCCCGGCGAACACCGCAGCCGGTTCGCCTGTACCACCTGCCACCAGTCCAATGCGGAAACCGTCACCTGGCCGTTCCCTGCCTATCAGCCTGATTGCGCGGCCTGCCATGCGAATGATTTTGAACCGGGCGAACACCGCAAGACCGATACGCCAACCACTTACTACACGGCGTCGGAACTGCGGGACTGCACGGGCTCCTGCCACGTCTATACGGACACCACGCTCACCACCATCACCAGCCGCCGCAGTTCCGAACATCGGGTATCGGACGGCAGCTTCGACTGACACGGCTCACAGAGGGACTAATCGGGATGCTTCAACAGATCATGGGTGCGGGGGGACGCCGCGTTGCAGTGCTGGGCGCAATGGGGCTGTCGGCGGCATTGCTGACCTCTCATGCCAGCGCACAGGTCGTACAGGATAGATACCTGTCGCGGGTCGAAGCGGTGGAGCACGGCAATTGCTCTACCATCACCATCGAATTCAACACGCCGGTGCAGTATCAATCGCACTTTCCCGAAAGCCACGGCACGGATTTGCAAATCTCCGTCGCACCGCTGAACTTCAATCGCCTTTCGGTTGATGGCGCCTCGGCGGAAAGCGCCCGCCCGCCGCGCAGCAGCGGGTCACGACTTTCCAATGTTCAATACGATATCGCAGGCCCGTCCGGGCCGGAGCTTTTGCTTCAGTTCGATCGCGACATGTACTGGGCGGTGCAGGCCGACAACGAAGTGACGCGCATTCTGGTGGAAGTGTCCACATCCGATGTCTCAGCGTGTTTTTCCGATACCAGCGTTGAAGGCGCCGGGGCGGCGTCGCTTGCCGATGCGGTTCTGTCGGTAACGCAGACCATTCCCGACGCGGTGGACCCCAATGGCTATTACGCCATCAATCTCGCCTCCACACGTGGTGATCGGCTAGACCCGGGTGCGGTTCATCAAGTCGATGCCTTCCGCAGCTATGTCGCCTACACCTATTCGACGGAAGAAAATGGCGCGCAGTGGAACCGTCTGCGTCTGGGGGCCTTTGCCACGCGCGGCGAGGCCGAAACCGTTCTGGACCAGGTGCGCACTGCTTATCCCGATGCCTGGATCGTTCGGCTCGACCGGCGGGAACGCGACTTTGTGTATCGCGCCTGGGCAGCCGCAAAGGCGCAACTGACCTCTGGTGCGGAACAGCCTGATGTTACACGCCCCATCGACCCCGAAGCGGACTTGATGATCGAACAGGCGCGCACGGCCCTTGCGGCACAGGATTATCCGCAAGCGATGCAGCTTGCGCGCCAGGTGCTTGGGCGGGCCGAAAGCACGGCCAGCCCGCAGGCGCAGGAAATTCTCGGCATTGCGCGGGAAGGGGCGGGGCAGCTTGCCCATGCCAAGGCCGAATATGAAATCTTTCTTCAGCGCTATCCTGACGACCCCGCCGCGGACCGCGTGCGCCAACGGCTGGCGGTTCTGCTCGGCGGCGATGAAGTGCAAGTGGGCGAAGCCGAAGAGGGCGAGGGCGGCCGCGCGCGTCGCCCGATCCGGTCCGATGTGTCGGGCAGTCTTTCGGTGCTTTACCAGCGTGATGAAGTGGGCACGCGCTTTGATGAGACGCCGATTGTCGGCAACGTCAATCCGGATCCGGTGGAGGAAACCCGCGTCAATCTCAATGAAATGCTCTATGGCGCGGATGTGAGCGTTTCGCTCGGTACCGATCGGCACGAGGCCCTGTTCAGGTTCTCCGGCCTCTATACCGATGATTTCCGTTCCGAAGACCCAAGCGACGACGAAGCCATCAGCTCGCTCTATCTCGATCTGTCCGATCGGGAATGGAATGCGAACCTGCGGCTCGGGCGGCAGACACGCAATTCAGGCGGCGTGTTCGGCCGGTTCGATGGGGCCTACGCAGGGTATCAGGCGACAGACCGCATGCGCGTCAACGCAACGGCGGGCTTTCCGGTTCAATCCTCGCGTGACCTCGATGTCATGACCGACCGTTATTTCGGCGGGGTCAGCGTCGACTATGCGCTTTTCGCGGACCGGCTGGACGTGACCGTCTATGCCCTGGAACAACGCTATGGCGATTTGATCGACCGGCGCGCGGTGGGATTTGAGTTCCGCTATTTCGATGCCGCGCGCAGCGCCTATGGCATCTTTGACTATGACATTCACTTCAATGAGCTCAATCTTGCGCTGTTGAACGGGTCCTATCGTTTCGAGGATGATTCGAGCGTCAACGTGTCTTTCGACTATCGCCGTGCACCGTTTCTGACGTCGCAGAACGCCATCATCGGGCAGATTGTGAACGGTGTGGGGATCGAAGATCCGAATGATCTTAGCCTCTACTACACGGATGATCAGATCTATGATCTGGCGCGGGATCGCACGGCGGAATCGCGCACGGGTTTTATCAGCTACACAAGGCCGCTGACCGAACGGCTTCAAGCGAGCCTCGATGTGATCGCCACCAATGTAGGGGGGACGGTGTCAACGCCCGCCTATCTCGATGGTATGATGGTCGAGATCATTCCCGAAATTGCCGCGCAGCCCTCAACGGGAACAGATTTCTATTACTCAGCCCAGTTGATCGCGTCGGACTTTTTCCGTCAGGGAACGATTGTGACCACGGGCCTGCGCTATGCGGACCTGTCCGCTTCGACCCAGACCACGTTCCAGGTTACGGGCCGCTATCCGGTGACGGGCAACTTGCGACTGACGCCGCGCTTCCGCATTGATGATCGTGAGGCGCGGGATGGATCATCGTCACGGCTTTCGGGACGCACATCCCTCAAAGTGACCTGGACGCCCATGCGCTTTACGCAATTCGAGTTGGAAGTGGGCGGGGTCTATTCGGATGAAACCCGTGCGACCGGATCGACCGAGGAACGAGGCTATTTTCTGATGATCGGCGCGCGGCGGGATTTCTGATCCCGCGCGCCCCTCAAAGGCTGAGGCGGATTTGCCCCAGCACCGCAAAGCCCGACTCGCTCGGGCCCATGGTGTAGTCGTCGGTAAAGCCCACAACGTCGGCGCTGAGGGAAATATAGTCGTTCACCTGGAATGTACCGCCGATGCCAGCAAGATCGCGGCTAAGGTCGGAGCGTTCGATATGCGCGGCGGAGGCGGCGACGCTCCACCGGTCTTCCAGCCATGCCGCGCCGAGGTTGACTTCTTCCTCGTCGCGGCCGGCAAAGGAGTTGCTGTCCCCGCGCGACACAAAGGCGCCGCCCACGCGCAAGTGTTGCCAGCGCAGCTCCGTGCCGGCGCTCCAGGATGAAATGTCTTCATGCATGGTTGCGGCGTCCGCGTCCGCATGGACATAGGCGCCACTGACCCCCAGAACCACGCCGTTTACCGGCACCTGATACTGGGCGGCGAGTTCCACGTGATTGTCCTGGATGGTTCGGCGCAAGGGATTGGGGTCATCTTCATTGACGCGCATCTCTGGCCCATAGGAGACGCCAAAACGAAAACCACCAATGGGCGGCGAAAGATAGATTGCTTTTGGTTCGTTCTGGGAGTCATAGGCGGACAGGCTGGCGGGGCCGCTGACGTATCGCGCAAAGTCGCCGCGCACTTGGCCCATGCCCACTTGCGGCGCATGGAGTGACAGCGTGTCCGCCGGGCCGTCTTGCCGACCGATCTCGACGCGGCCCCAGGCCCCCGCCGCATAGACGTAGATTTCATCAAGCTCGGTTTTTGAATTTGGCCCGTCCACGTCTGTGTCGGTGTCATAGGCGTCGGAGTATTCGGCGCGCAGGCCCACGGTCCAGCCGGAATCAAGAATGCGCTCAAGGTTGAAGCGGACGGTCCAGTCGATATTGCTGCCCGTGTCAGTGTCGCCCACGCCGTCGTCAAAATAGGCGCCTTGCGCATCGGCCTGCAGCGTCAGGTCCGCCTCCAGTGGCCCGAGCTTGAACTCAAGGGCGCTCGCCGGAAGCGCAAACGCAAGGGGCAAAGCCAGGCTCGAAAGCAGGCACGTTTTCAACTCCGGCATCGGTTTCCCTTCGCTGGTCCCGCGTGCGCGATGAGGGTTTCCCGGTCGCGCCGCACATACATCTGGATGGACTTCCTCGATGCCGGAAGGAGGGGCATTCGCTGCGCGGTCGTGATTGTTTCTTATCCGTCGACAGCACCCTACCCGGCGAGGGGCAGTCTACTGCATCGCGCGGCAAGCTCAACCGATTCGAGCATTCGCCAAGATGAATTCGAAGTGAGATGGAAATCAGACGAAGGGGGACGGCACGTCAAGGCACTCACCGGTCAAACCTGGTGGAGGGGTGACCGAAATGGCACCAGTAAGACGAGGCGTGCCGCCCCCCAACGTCCTTGCTCGCCTGGCTAGAGACGAACGAAGGGTCCGCCCGCTCAAGACTTCGGACACCTCGCGCGGGCGTTGGGTTAAGGGTAAACGGGGCGGTGGGAAACTTATTCCGAACTTTCTTGGCGCCAGCCTGAATTGATGAGCGCGCGTTCGCTTTCCGCGTCCAGTGGCTCGCCCGCGCCCATGACGTCGAGCATGGAATCAAGCGTGGCGGCCCCTGACCCGGCAGGAACATAAGTGCCGGACTGGGCCGGGGCGCCACTCGCGACCGCAAACTGCACCTGCCATTCGCCCCCATCCCGGCAGGCGATGCCTTGCTGCGACGAATTCTGATATGCAAGGCTGAACTCGCGGCAGGTCGCGCCGTCTTCGGTCTCGAACGTCATGACCGCTGTGGCGACAACGCCCGACGCGCTGTCCACCGGAACGGCGCTGGGGGTGCGTTCCAGGGCGGCATAGAGCGCGCCATCCGGCGCGACGGGCCCAAGCTCCGCCGACAGGTTCTCTGCAGGGCTATTGCCGATCAGCATCACGCCGACACCCAGACCCACGGCGACCACAACGCCTGCTGCCGTTGCCAGGGGCAGGAAGGGCAGGTGGCGCCTGGCGCTTTGCCGTGCGGGCTGTAGCGGGACAATGTTGTCATCTTCTGCGGCGACACCGGCTTCGGCCCTCGATGCGGCAATCATAGACATGACCGCCTCTGGCACCGGTGTCTTGTCGATCTCGCTAAAAACCGCCCGCAGGTTTTGATCAGCCTGTTTCAAAGTCTCGAGGCGCGATTGCAATTGCGGGTCGTCCGCAAGTGCAGTCTCGAGGCGCGCGCGTTCTTCGGCGTTCAGTTCGCCATCGAGATAGGCGCTCAATTCTTCTTCGGTGCGATTCATCGCTCTGATCCTTTGGCATTGGCCGTTTCCCCGGCGGCGCCCTTGCTCAATTCGTCTTGCAGGGCGGCCCGCGCGCGGGCGAGGCGGCTCATCACGGTGCCGAGAGGAATGTCCAGGATTTCGGCGACCTCGCGGTAGGAATGGCCCTCTACCGCCACAAGGGCGATGATCTCGCGTTTGTCTGCGCCAATTCGTTCCATTGCGGCATTCACTTCAGCCAATTCAAGATACCCACTCAATACGCGTTCACCATCGACAGATCGGTCCGGGCCTTCTTCGTGGTCTTCCAGGCTCTCCGTCCGACCCCGTGCGCCGCGCCATTCGTCGATCCACAGGTTCCGGCAAATCCGGAACAACCAGGCGCGCAGGTTCGTACCGGGCTCAAACCGGTCCTTATTGCGCAACGCCTTTTCCACTGTGGCCTGAAGGAGGTCATCCGCATCATGCACCGCCCCCGTCAAACTGAACGCGAAACGGCGCAATTGCGGCACCAGTTCGACCAGTTGGTCGTGCCAATTGTCCGATTCTACGCCCAATCACTTCTCCAACGGTTTGCGGCGGCGACCTATTCCCAGAATAATGGAATAGGGTGGCAGCCTAGCCGTTTATGTGGGTGAAACCATGGGAAAATTGCCGCGTCGGGGACGCCATCAAATGACCGCCGGAACCTTATCTCAGACCCAGCACTATTGGGTCGCGGGCGCGCTCGGCATTGCGCTGGCGGCGCTCCTTGTGCTGCCGGCGGACGCGGCGCCGCTGCCGGCTCGGCCCATGGCCTTTCAGGTGACGGGGCCTTTGGTTCCCGTATCCCATGAAATCGAAATGGATGAGCCGGACGAGTATGAAGGGCCGGAGTACGAGGAACCCGAGTACGAAAACCCCGAGTACGAAGACCCCGAATACGAGGAACCGGAATACGAGGAGCCCGAATACGAAGAGGAAGAGTACCACGAAGAAGAGTCGTCGGACGAATTCGAGGGTAGCGATATCGAGTTCGAAGAGTTCTCGGTTGAAGACGGTTCTGAGGACAGTCACGAAGATAGTGAAAACGAGGAAGACGAGCAGGAGGAGGATGATGGTGACGACGGGGACGATGGCGAACATGAAGAGTCGTCCTATGGCCATCATAGTGATGGCGACGACGACGATCTTGAGTTTGGCTTTGAACTCGATCATGACATCGAGCTTACCGACGACCTGACCGAGGCGTTTGATGAACACGGCTACGCCGCCGTCTCAACCGAGTTTCTGATCCTTGTGGACGAGACCCGCGAGGAGTTGCCCGATCTTGGCGCCTCGCGCGTGGAGGAAGCCTATCGCCTGGAAGGGCTGCAGATGTCCCTCTATCGTGTGCAGGTAAGCGGTGAAGGCGATATCGCGGAAATCGCGCTCGAGCTGAGCGACTACGGCGATGACGCGGCGGCGGACTATAACCACATTTATGAAACCGAGAGCGGCGGAGCCGATGCGGCTGCTGCCGGATGCAAACCGCTCGATTGCGCCCGCGCCATGCATTGGCAGGGGGGCAGCGGGGCGGGCCTGCGACTGGGGTTGATCGATACGGCGATTGATCGGGGGCACCCTGCGCTCGAAGGCGCCCAGATTGAAACGCAGTCCTTCCTGGTTTCCGATGCTCTTGCGCCCGTGGACCATGGCACCGCGATCGCTTCGTTGCTTGTGGGGCGGGATGGAACCGCCTTCGAAGGGCTGACGCCCGATGCAACATTGTTCGCCGCCAGCGTTTTCACATCCGGGAATGAGGGACAACGTTTCGCGACGACGGAAAGCCTCATCCGCGCGCTTGACTGGTGCCTTGCGCAAGACGCGACAACAATCAACATGAGCCTTGCCGGACCGCCCAACCGGCTTTTGGAATTTGCGATCCGCCGCGCGCGGGATCTCGACCGGCATGTTGTTGCCGCCGTAGGCAATGCGGGCCCAGCGGCGCCGCCGCTATTTCCTGCAGCTTACGACGGCGTGACGGCGGTAACGGCGGTGGACGGCGCGGGCCGGGTCTATCGCCGGGCGAACCGGGGCGAACATGTTGACTTCAGCGCTCCCGGCGTGGATGTGCTGGCCGCGACACCGGGCGGGGGCTACGCGACGGTTTCAGGAACGTCCTTTGCCGCCCCCTTTGTCATGGCCTTGATCGCCGCGCGGGAGGCCGCGCAAACGAGCGGCGCGGATGTGGAAACCGAAATGCGGCGCGTGGCGGTGGATCTGGGACGCGAAGGTTTTGATCCGGTTTATGGATACGGCCTTGCGCAGTGGTTTGAAGAAAGACCTGCCTATGTTCAATAGGCGTTCGTTCTTGCGCGGCTTTGCATTCATTGCGCTTCTGGTCGCGGTTGCGGTTCACGCCCAGGCACAAGAGACTTTGGCGCCATCCTATGAACCGGGCGACACTTTCATTTACTCGAATGGCGCGGTCGAACGCTTCGTGGGGGAAAGTGCGGAGGGCCTGAGCTGGCAAACCCTTTCCGGGCGAACCTATGTGCGGGACCGGAGTTTTTTCGCGCCCATCCTGGGATGGGAAACATCAACGACGCGCGGCGCGCGCCAACTGTCCGGCAATCCGCACAACGTTTGGCCGCTTGAGGGCCGTGGGCGCGCGCGCTTCACCGTCGCAGGTGATGTTGAAATCCGCGAAGGGGATGAGGGTTGGGCGGATGCTGTCTCGCACCGCGAAGTTCAACATTGGCGCTGCCGCGCGGGCGCGATCGAATACATCACCGTGCCCGCCGGGGAATTTGAAACCTATCCCATTGTCTGCGACCGCTACTCGGCATCGTCCATGCGCGTTCTGCGGCGGCAAACGTGGTACTACGCACCGGACGTTGGCCATTATGTGCGCCGCGTCGATGTGAGTTTCTCCAGCGGCGATGAAAGCTCCCGCGACCTGCTCGCCGCCTTGCCCGCGCGATTTGCAAATGCAGCGCGCGTGCGGGCCATTCTTTCTGAATGGCGGGACGGTACAGATTAGGCGCGGCCTTGGCCGTGAATGTTTTCTCCAGCGCTTATTGTTGGTCGAGTTCCTGAAGCAAGGTGTCGACGGCGACGTTCAGCGGAAGGTCCTCACCGTTCGCCGCAGCCTCCGGCGGATTGTCCACCACAATATTCGGCTCGAGCTCCTGGTTCTCCAATGGCACGCCGTCCTGGTCCAATTCACCCACTTGCGGAATGCCGAAATAGAGGTCGCCGGTCTGAAGCCATTCCCACCACACGGCCGTGCCCGTTCCCGGCACGGGCATACCTACGGTCTGGCCGATGCCGAACAGCTCATAGGCGTAAGGGAACATGAAGGCATTGGAGTAATTGCCTTCGTTCATGACGACGATGGACGGGTTGGTCCAACGCTCGACCGGGTCACCGCGCATGGTCCGCCCGCGCACCCGCACACCGAAGTAGGGTTCACCGTCGAGCAGCTGGATCAACTGGTCATGGAGCCAGCCCCCGCCGTTGAACCGAGTGTCGACGACCACCGCTTCCTTGTCGAAGTTGCGGCCAAAAAGGTCGGTGAAGATCTGCCGGTAGCCGGCATCGCCCATACCCTCGATATGGACATAACCGATGCGCCCGTTCGACCGCGTTTCCACGATCTCGCGGCGGCGCTCGATCCAGCGGTGGTAAAGCGCTTCGTTCTCCTCGGTGCGGGAATAGGCGCGCGCCGTGATGCTGCGCTCCGCGGCGCCGCGCCCCGAACCCACGACCGTCAGGCGGATACGCTCGCCCACGCGCCGGTTCAACAGCGAATAAGGATTCGTGTTGGGTCCGATGCGCGTGCCGCCGATGGCGACGATGCGGTCACCCGGCTGAAGGTTAAACGCTGAGTGGTCCAGCGGCCCATCGGGAAGGACTTCGGAGATGATGAGGTCGGGCTGATCATCGGTGGAAAAGATTGCTCCCAGCACACCCGTTTGGTCATCCGCCGAGGCGTCGTGGCTGCGATAGTACATGCCCGTGTGGCTGGCGTTCAATTGCCCCAGCATTTCAGACATCATGGTGGCGAAATCGCGGTTATTGTTGATTGCCGCGACCATGGGCCGATAGGCATCGCGCACCGCGTTCCAATCGAGCCCGTGCATGCCCGGGTCATAGAACTTGTCAGCAACCTGACGCCAGACGTGATCGAACAGATAGAGCCGCTCCTCGTCACCATGGATCGTTACTTCACCGCCGACTGCGACGGGTTCTAGCGAGATTTCATCGCCCAGCTCCCCTTGCAACAGGGAACCGTCGGCCAGCACGATGATGCGCGAGTCATCGGGGACGATTTGCATCGCCGCCGACGAGGCGCCGATGGCTGCGACCTTGGTGGTCTCGTCCTTGATCAGGTCATGACGCCACAGATCATACCCCCCGTCATAGGCCGCCAGATAATAAAGCGCGGACATGTCGCTGGTCATCGCCGCCCCCGAAAGGTCAGACGAGGTGTCAGTGAGCCGCACCGTGCGATATTCGATGGCGTCGAAGTCGATCTGAATGGGATCATCCTCCCCCCGAGGCGGGGAAAGGTTCAGAAAGGCATTGATATCCACCGTATGGGCGGCATCGTCGCTTTCTGCACTGTCATCGTCGCTCGCGGAATCGGCGGTCTCTTCCTGCGCCGCCAGAAGCGCGTGCTCCTGTTGGGTCAGGTTGAAGCGCCGCCACCCGGATTCGGTCAGGAAGGCCGCTATAACATCGCTTTGCGATCCCCATTGCCCTTCCGATCGCATGCCGTAGCGGTCGGAGTAGTAGAAGATCATGTCGCCGTTCGCGTGCCAGGTGGGGCCACCATCGTGGTAACCGTTCAAGGCGATGTCGCGGGGTGGGGCGGACCCGTCTGCCGGTGCAATGCCGATGTCCATATAAAAGTAATAGCCGCGTGCGGAGTAATCAGCAGTGATCCAGTTGCTGTCCGGCGACCAGCCGAAACTGATGTCACCGTCGGAATAGGAATAATTATAAGTCGCGGGGAAGACATCATGGGCATTCGTGCCGTCGCGGTTTACGACGCGAATGGCATCGCGGTCTTCCAGGAACGCCACCTTTTCCCCATCGGGGCTATAGGCCGGCTGGAAGGCGTCGGTGCCGTCGGCGCGATAGATCAGGCGCTCGTTGAAAGCGCTTGCGGCTGAGAAGCGCGGCTCATTATCGTCGGCAAGGCCGGACTCATAAATCGCCCAACCGCCGTCCCGTTCGGCGGCATAGAGCAGCGAGCGGCCGTCGGGCGAGAACGAAACGGAGCGTTCCTGTTCCGGCGTATCGGTCACCCGCACCGTGTCGGCGAACTGGGTGTCGGTGACAAAGATCTCGCCCCGTGAAACGAAAGCAATCTCCGCGCCGTCCGGGGAGACCGCGAACTCCGAAATATCACTTGGCGCCCCCAGCGGTATCGGCACATCGGCCAGATGACCGCCCGAAAGCTGAACTTGTACCTCTTGCGGGTCTTGCCCTTCGCGCACGGTATAAAGCGCGCCATGGAAGGAATAGGCGAGCAAGCCGTCCCCGCTCATGGAAAGGTTGCGCGCGGGCTGTGGGCCCTGCTCAGTCAAATAGATGCTGTCGCGGGTGGCAAGGTCGAGGCGGCGTACGTTGAAGCTCGCGTCATCGGTTTCCGACTGCATGTAAAGCGCCGTGCCATCAAGGCTCCACACCGGCGAATGATCGCCATGGGGATTGTCGGTGATCTTGGTGTGCGTTCCGCTGGCGATGTCATAGATCCACACATCGCGCGCGAAAGCATGATTGTCGCGCTGACGGAACTCGCTCTCGTATGCCTTTTCCTCGCGGTAAACAATTTGCGTGCCGTCGGGGCTGAAACGGGCTTCGCGTGCGGGGTTGGTGAAAACCATGTGCGGCGCACCGCCTTCGATGGAAACTTCATAAAGTTGCGGCAGGCGACGGGTGGGAAAATAACTCGACTCAGCACTGCCGGTACGGCCAGAGGAAAAGAGCACCTGCGTGCCGTCGGGGGTGAAGTCAGAGGGAAAATCGTTAGCGTCGAAATAGGTGAGGCGCGTCACCGCGCCGCCATCGGCGTTCATGACGAACACATCGAGGTCACCAAACCGATCGGACGCAAAGGCGATATGCGACCCGTCCCGGCTCCATACTGGATAGCCTTCCCAACCATCATCGTGGGTGAGCACCGTGGCGGCACCGCCCGCGGACGGTACAGACCATATGTCCCCATAAGCAGTGAAAAGAATCGTCGAGCCGTCGGGCGAGATTGCCGGTTGGCGAAACCAGGTTTCCAATGGTTCAGCGGCGACACTGTTTTCGGCGGACCCGAAAATCATGCCGCACGCGGCAACACATAAAAGACTCAGAATGGCAGCTGGTCTGCGAAACAGCATTGGTCTCACCCTAATTTTTGATAGCCCTCAGATTGGGCAAGACCTTATCGCAATCTGTGGGGTTGGGAAGCTCTCCACAGCCAACATTACCTGAACTTCATTTTTGAGGAGATTGTCGCAAACCAAGTCTGATTGACCGATTGGGCGGTTTAAGACGAGCATTTTCAGCACGGATAGACGGAAGCCATTGAATTTTCTCAGCTAACAGAAATATGGGCAGAGATCGCCTCGTTCATGCTTGCGCCCTCAACAGCCATTGAGGCCGTAAGCTCGTCCTGACGACCCTTGGGGCTCAAGCAACCTGCACAGCACATTTTCTAAAAGACGAGAACCTCCGCCTTTTACTACATCGCCTTGTTGACCATGTGATCGAGCACAGAAAGAAAGTTTGACCGGTCTTTCTTTGAAAATGTAACGCCGCCACCCTTGATCTCGCCGGTTTCCCGCAGATGAGCATTGAGATTACGCATGGCCAGATCCATGCCGATTGAGGCGTCGGAAAAGTCTTTTCCATTGGGTCCTATGACGAACGCCCCGGCCTTAACACAACGCGTGGCGAGCGGAACATCGGCGGTGACGGCAATGTCCCTTGGCTTGATATTCTCGGCAATCCAGTCATCCGCCGCGTCAAATCCGTCCGACACTACAATCTGGTCTACTGATTTGCCCTGGGGTAGTCGCATGAAAGTATTGGAAACCATGTGGACGCGGAGCCCGTATCGATCCGCCACGCGCACAATTTCTTCCTTTACTGGGCAAGCGTCTGCATCCACCTAGATTTCGACCATGTTCACTCCAGCTCAATCGTGGCGGCTTAATCGTCAAAGCCAACAAAGGTTACGGCCTCGTCAACCGGTTTGCGGCGGGAGACGACGGCGTTGGCGGGAAAGGTGTCATCGGGAAAACCCATGGCGACGCAGATCATGATCACCTGATCCTCGGGGATTTGCGCGTGTTCGCGCACCACGGGCGACTGCATGATCCCTTGGCTGTTGATAACGCAGCCCAGCCCGCGCGACCAGGCGGCGTTGACCAGCGCATTGGTGACCGCGCCGCAATCAAAGGGCGCGATGTCGCCACCATGAATGGACCGGTCATAGGTCACCACAATGGAAACCGGCGCGTCGAACTGACGAAACCCGCGCAGCACCCAGCTGAGGCGTGCCTCTTTGTCATGGCGTTCGATGCCCATAACGGCAAACAGCTGTTTGGCGATCTCGATCTGCCGTTCCCGGTGCGCGCCTTCATAAGCGCCGTGGGTGCGAAACTCACGCGACTCTGGCACGCCGGCGAGATTGCGCTCGGTATTGCCTTCGCGAATACGATCCAGTGGTTCACCGGAAACCACATAGAAGTTCCAGGGCTGTGTGTTCAGGGAGGAGGGCGCGCGCATGGCAAGGCCGATGACCTCCTTGATCAGATCCTTGGGTACCGGCTCTGGCTTGAAGCCGCGGATGCTGCGGCGACCAAGCACCACCTCGTCGTAATTCATGCCTACCTCACTTTCATAGTCTGGAAGGCGCCGCCGGCCTATTGTCCCAGGGCGTAAGTTGCATCGCGCAAAGCCGCGACAATGGCTTTGCGATTGGGGAGCGCCGCGAGGGTATCGGGCGCAATTGGCGCGCCGATCCGTACCTCGATCCTCGCGCCGATCCGGCGGTGAGTTTCGTGGAACAGAAGTGCGAGCCGCAGCGTTTGATTGACGTGGCTTGCGATTTGAAAGGCGCGGCTGTTCTGACCCGGGAAGTAGAGCGGCACCACGGCGGCGCCGGATTGATGAACGAGACGGCCGACGAAGGACTTCCAGTCCGCATCAAGGGCCTGCCGGGCAAAGGGGCCGGGGGTGGTCGAGACGCCGCCTGCGGGAAAAATCACAACACAACCACCGTTCCCGAGGACCTCAACCGCCGCCCGCCGGGTCGCAATATTTGTGGCAAGCGCATCGCTTGTATCGCTGAAGTCGACGGGCAGAAGATAGTCTTTGAGCTCTGGCGCGCGGCTGAGCAGTGAATGGGTCAGGATGCGAAAATCCTGACGCAAGCGCGAGACGACATATCCGGCAAGCAGGCCATCGACGATGCCGTAGGGATGATTGGCCACGATCACCACGGGGCCGCTCGCGGGCAGGGCATCGAGCCCCGCGCCGTCAATCTCGATATCGAGGTCCAGATAATGGATCGCCGCATCCCAGAACGACGCGAAACGCGACGGGTCATTCGTGTAGTCGCGATACATGGCGCGCAGGCGCGGCTGGCCCGTGGTGCGCTCAATCGCGTGGATCACCGCGCGGCGGGTCCAGGGGTCTTCGGGCGCGGCATAGGAAAAATCATCCAGGGGGGCGAGGCGTGTGGCCGCGGGTCGCGTAGGGGCATGGCGGCGCGTACTCGGCCCGGCGGCAAAGGCTGGTTGGGATTTCCGTCGCGCCATGGGGCGAGCTCCGAAGGGTCAACAGGTACGCCATTATGTTTGCCCGATCGGGGGCGGTCTACCACTTCCTGCGGAAGAAAACTCTCTTTGCCCGCACGGCGATGAAGTCTTTCACAAACGTCCCTTTGTTGTCGTCCTGGCGTAGACCTCAAGGCTGCCCGTCCCCTAACATCGCTGCATGACTGATCAAGCGATTGAACTGACGACAGGCGGCTACAAGGCGGTTGCGAAGCTCTGCAACGCGCTGATGACGGGGCTTGTGCTCACGCTCGTGACGAGACGGGGCGAAGATGACGCGGCCCGTTTTGTCTTCGGGCATTTTCGGCGGCAGCATCTGGAAAAGTTTCTGCCGGGCCTGACGAAACTGGGATTGGGTGGCCTTCCCGATGCGGTGGCGTGCGCCCAGTATCATTATTTCTCCAATGCCATGGGCGGCGTGAAAACAGAATATGTTCGCGAAAGCGATGAAAAAGCCTGGGTGCGCTATCCGCCGCCGCGCTGGATCTGGCAGGGCACGGCGATCTGCGGCGTGCCGCTGTCCGTCAACGAAGCGATCTTGCACGGTTGGCATGGGCACAATGGTGTTTCGCTCGGCAATCCCCGATTGGGGTTTGTGTGTACGGGGCAGACGGTCGCGGGCGACCCGGGGCTTGAGGGTTATTACTTCGACTATGGCCGCGAGATCGGCGAGGACGAGCGCGTACGCTTTGCCCCTGATGAGCGCATGCCCGATTTCGATCCTGCTCTCGCGCCCGCGCTTGATGTCGCGGCCTGGCCCGATGACCGGTTGCGCAAGGTGGAACGATCCTACGCGATGGAATATGTGCGCTCGCTTCTGCCGGTGATGGGTGAGCTTTTTGGCGAGGCGGCGACCGAAGACCTGCTCGGCATCACGGCGCGGCTTATCGGCATGCAGTATCGCGATGACGTGGCGGCGCTTCTGGGTATCGAAGGCACATCCGCGTCGGCCTTTGCTCAGATGCTGGCGCAAGTGCTGGCAGCGCAGGGGGAAGAGGTGCGCATCGACGGCAATGTGGTGCGTCAACAGGGCTGGCGCCTCATGCGGGATCTTGATGTGCCTGATGCGGGGGCCCGCGCGTTGAACCGGCTTTGGGAAGGCATGGCCGCCGCCCATAACCGCCATCTTTCCCTGGCGTTCGAGCTGGACGCGGACGAGTTCGTCTGGCGGGTCGGCTGAGCCCCGCGCTACCAGCGGTTTGCCACTTCCTCCGCAAAGCCCATGACATCTGTGAAGGCGAAAGGCGTGCCGTCATCAAGGATGACTGTGCCGGAAAACTTTCCAAACACCTGATGCGGGATGGAATGAAGAAAGCCGAGGTTCACACTGTTGTCGCGATCGAACATCGGCTCGAAGGTCACTTCAAAGCGGCCGTCATTGCTTGAAAAGATCCACGGCGCGGCGGTGTAGCCCTCGGGCGGAATGGCCCAGGTCACTTGATCGAGCTTGTGCGCGCGGCCGTCGACGAAGACCATGTTCTCGGTCGCCGCGCTGGTGTCGCCAAAGCCGTGCCCGATATTGAAACCGAAGGGCTTACCGTTTGCGATGCCCGAGGCCGAGCCCCAGTACCAGAGATTGTCATAGGGCCAGACGCCGCGACCCCAGTCGAGCACGGCGAAATGCTCCTCGCGGCGGAACATATAAGTGTCATCGCCGATGGTAATCCGACCGCTCGCCGCCATGCAGTTGATCTTTTGATTGTAATAGAAAGCGTGCGGCCGCCCCTCAAAAGGTGTTGCAATGACCATGCGGTCCATGGGCGGCTGGCTGAGCGTGACTTGCCCTACCGCACCCTTGCCGCGATCAAAGCCGGGGCAGTTGAACGTAAGCCGCCGGAACCCGTCGCCCACTTCGAAATCGAAATCCATCTTTTTGCCGTGAAGCGAAAGATCGCCCGTGTCGGGGCTTGAGGGCATGCCCAGCTTTCCGCGCGAGAGAAGCCCGATGTCGGTCGCGTCCACCAGCTGCTGACCCTTGAGGTCGAGCCAGGTCATCGCCTGAAGCGACATATAGCTATTGTCGGCAATGACGAGGGCGAGGCCATATTCCGGCCCGAGGACGCAATAGTAGTCCCACTCCTTGATGCGGTACCACGGCGCCTTGATGGCGGCGCGGGCATAGCGGCGCATATCTGCGCGGGCCCAGCCGGCCTCGGCCAGCGTGCCATCTTCGTTGTGAAGCGGTCCTTCGGTCAGCTCACGCTGCATTGTGTCCCCCTCGCGCGGATCAGTTTGACCACGTAACTTTGCCGAAGGCGTCGGCGATACGCAATGAACCTAAGTGCCTCGCGATCTACTTCTTTTGATACGGCAGCGATATGGTTTCGCGCGTTGCGAAGCCCCCGTCGTCAAAGCTGCGCACATGAATGTCAGCGCCCGCCGTGGTGACATCAATAAGGTTGTACTCGTTCGGCTGATTCCTCAGGCGCGATGACGTGGCTGTGCCGGCTTCCACGGCATAAAGACCGGGTGCCACGCCGGGATAGACGGTGCTGACATCGGTCACACGCGAATGATGGAGGTGCCCTGAAAGCGCGAGATGAAACCCGGCCCCCGACAGGGCGGCGGCAAAACGTTCCGCGCGACCCACGCGTTTTTGCGATGCGCCCGGCGGGGGCGGGATCAGCGGGTGGTGAAACATGGCGATCTTGGGAAGGTCGCGCGCCGCGTTCGCCACACCGTGAAGCGTCTCGAATTGGGAGCGCGAGATGCGCCCGTGCGCCCAATTCCAATGATAGACAACGCGGCGCGCCGTATTGAAGCCGACCAGCGCGATGTCGCTTGCGACGTGTACCGGATTGATCTCCATCTGGATGTGTTCGCGGTAGCGGCCATAGGGGTTCAACATGCGGCGCAGCATTTGCCACCCGGGAATGTCGTGATTGCCCGGCACCACAAACAGCGTACCCGGCGCCTCGGCAAAGAAGGCTGCGGCTTCAGCAAACTCCACCGTGCGCGCGGATTGGGTCAGATCGCCGCTTGCCAATACATAGTCGGGCTTGGCGGCGTGCAGATCATCGAGCAACAACTGCGCGGCATCCTTCGTGATGCGTCCAAAGTGAAGGTCAGAAATGTGGGCGAGGCGGGGCATGGCTTACGCGCCTCCCAAGATCTTCAGCGCGCCTTTGGCGGACCGGAACTTGAGCGGGCTCTTGATAATGTGGACCTCGCCGTCGACGCTGGCTGGAATGGCCGTGCGCTTGGTTGAGATCGAGAGAGCTTCGCGGCAGAGGGACGTGACAGTGGGGTCTGTTGGCATGCCGCCCAGCAGTGCCTGGATCGATGCCTTCGCAAACCCGAGTTTCGTGCGGCTGTGATCGATATAGCAGCCCAATGTGCCCTCGTTGAGTGACGTGCGTTCGGGCAGGGGCAGTAATGAGGCGCTAAGCGGATTATTGGTGACCTGAATGGTGCCTGCGCGCACGCGTTCGTTTCGCGAGCCGTCATCCACTTCAAATGTGCGGCGGCCATAGCCGCTGAATTCGCGCAGCGCCTTGCGGATATGAAGGTAGTGACCGCGCACGTCCGATGCGTCGCGCAGCTCTTCCCGCCGCCGGGCGAGGCGGGCGAAAGTGCCCAGAACAACGCTGTTGAGAAAGAGCCTGTCATTCACATAGGCAACATCCACATCCCGTACCGCGCCGTCCTTGATGGCATCAAGTGCGCTATCTAGATCGAGCGGCAGCCCCAGGTCGCGGGCAAAGACGTTCATCGTGCCAAGCGGCAGTATTGCGAGAGGAATGTCGCGGGTTATGGCGGCCCCGGCCGCAGCAGCAATTGTGCCGTCGCCACCGCCGGCGATCAGCAGCGCCAGATCGGCAGGCAGCGCCTCGAGCGCGGGACCAAGGTCCTCGCCGGTGACGAGGTGGATGTTGTGGTCCCAGCCCCACGTGGACAGCGCCCGGTCAACCTGCGCCGCGAGGACGTCGGGTGCATGGTTCTGTGCGGCGCCGGAGGCGCGGTTTAGAAGAACGGCAGTTTTCATGGCGATTTTGCTACTTGGGCCTCAAGAATCACTCGGAGGTGCATTTGTTGAGAACCTAGGGGCCAATCAGCCCATTGCAACTGAAGAAGCAACTATAAGCTGTATTTATGTCGACTTGAGCGACTTTAAGTATCTTTTTGGCATTGGCGATGAATGTGAATCGGTGCCTTGCGGCCGCCGGCCAAGACGCTCTCTTGCCTCCAGACCTACGCTTCACGGATGACAGTTCAGGGTTGTTTTTCGTTGATTTCCGCGCCTCTCAGGCGAAAAGGCCGTGGTGTGCGTGTGGCTGGGGCTGGTGCATATCACCGGTCGGCAACAAAAAAGTTCCGGATTTTTGCCGTTTTTGCTGTGACGGCTAAACATTCCAGGCCCTTACAATTCTTTGACCCGACCTCACATTTCGTTCATCTTAAGAACTGCCAACCGAGGGAGGCACGGGTTCAATGTCAAACAAATTAAGCCGCAATGCTACGCTAGGCCTAGGGGCCATGGGCGCAGTCGCAATAGTTGCTGTAAGCGTATATTTCGTCGCTCAAAGTGGTTCGTCCGTTGACGGGCTGTCCGCCGGCACCATCGCGCCGGTCGAGCGCTACCGCGATAATCAAGTTACCGAAGCCGACGTTTCGACGGGTGATCAATCCGTTGCGCGTCTGATGCAAACCGATGCGTTCGAACTGATGGTCAATGATCCATCGTTCCGGGCGCTCGCCACCGACGCCAACTTCGCGGCCCTTGCGCAAAATCCGCAAGCGCTGATGGCTATGGCGCAAAACCCGCAAGCGTTTGCCGCGCTCGCTCGTGATGCCCAAGCCTTTGATGCTCTGGCCCGCAGCGCGCAAGCGTTCGATGCCCAAGGTCTGGACGCACAAGCGTTCGGCGCTTTGGCTCGCGATGCCCAGGCGTTTGATGCCTTGGCGCAACATCCGGCGGCCTTTGAAGCAATGGCCAACCATCCGGCGGCTTTCGACGCCATGGCGCAACATCCGCAGGCCTTCGCGGCTCTGGCCCAACATCCGCAAGCCTTTGCGGCGCTGGCTCAGCACCCGCAAGCGTTCTCGGCTCTGGCCAGCAACGCCCAGGCGTTCACGGCCATGGCGCAAAACCCGCAAGGTTTTGCAGCGCTTCTGCAGGATGCCCAAGCATTTGAAGCTCAAGGCTATGACGCGCAAGCGTTCTCAGCCCTGGCCAATGATGCCGCGGCCATGAATGCGCTCGCCACGAATGCTCAGGCGTTCACGGCGCTCGCTGCTGATGCGCAAGCCATGAATGCTCTTGCCATGGATGCCCAGGCGTTCAGCGCTCTGGCCACCAATGCGCAAGCGTTCTCGGCTCTGGCTCATGATGCCCAGGCGTTCAACGCACTGGCTTCAAACGCTCAAGGCTTTGCCGCTATGGCTCGCAACGCGCAAGCGTTCTCGGCTTTGGCGCGCAATGCTCAGGCGTTCGATGCCCTCGCTCGCGACGCCCAAGCGTTCGGCGCTCTGGCCCGCGATGCTCAGGCGTTCGATGCTCAAGGCTTCTCGGCTCTTGCTCAAAACCCGCAGGCTTTCGCCGCAATGGCGCAAAATCCGCAGGCTTTTGCAGCTCTGGCCAATAACGCCCAGGCGATGAGTGCTCTTGCCAACAACGCACAGGCCTTTACGGCGCTTGCTCAGAACCCCGCTTTCGCGGCTCTGGCAAATGATCCGGCTTTCGCCGCAATGGCGCGGGACCGGAGCTTTGCAAACGCCATCAACGCCCGATAGCCAACACGATCAATAGTGTTGGCGGGGCAAGGGCGTAATGCCTGGCAAAAAATAGGGTTTGTCCGGGTCTTCTTTCTCTCAGTGCTTCTGGCTTTACCGGCCGGGGCCTGGGGGGAGGAGGGCCCGGCCCCTTCTATTGAGGGGGCCTCTGCCAGCGACGGATCTAGCAACCGTCCTCAAGAGGCGCCACCGCCGGCGGAGCCCGCAGAGCCCGAACCCGCGGCACGGGCGCCGGACCGGGTCCCCATCATCGACCTGGCCGCTCTGGAAACCGAAAACCTCCGCCTTCTCTATTTCTCACCTTCCGAAGATTATCTGACACCTTATGTGGGCCGTGCCTTTGAAAACGCGCTGGCCTTCCATCAGGATATTTTCGATTGGGAGCCGTGGGAACGTACCACCATGCTGCTGAAGGATTTTGGCGACTACGGTAATGCCGCCGCGCGGTCATCGCCCAATGATGCGGTGCTGTTTGATATCGCACCGCTCAGCTTGACGTTTGAAACCTTCAGTCCGGGTGAGCGCTTCTTCACGTTAACGAACCACGAGTTGACCCACGTCGCCACCATGGATGTGTGGAACGAACAGGATGCCTTTTGGCGCCGCGCGTTTTTCGGCAAGCCCATGCCGGTGCAGGAACACCCTGAATCGATCATCTACAATTATCTGACCGTGCCGCGCGTGACCGTGCCGCGCTGGCTGCTCGAAGGCAGTGCCGTCTTCATGGAAACCTGGATGGCGGGCGGTTATGGCCGCGCGCAAGGCGGCTACGACGAAATGGTCTTTCGCGCCATGGTGCGCGACGACGCCTATTTCTATTCGCCGCTGGGACTGGAAAGCGAAGGCACCCACGTCGACTTCCAGGTGGGCGTGAACAACTATCTCTATGGCACACGGTTCTTCTCTTATCTCGCGCTGACCTATTCGCCGGAACAGGTGATCGAATGGATGCGGCGGGACGAAGACAGCGCGGCCTATTACGCAACACAATTCCGTCGCGTGTTCGGCTTGCGCCTTGATGAGGCGTGGGATGACTGGATCGAGTGGGAGCACGGCTTCCAGCAGCGCAATCTTGAAACCATTGCTGAGTATCCGCTGACACCCACAACGCCGATCTCGGACCGGCCGCTGGGGTCGGTCTCAAGATCTTACGTGAACCCGGCGACGGGCGACATTGTCGGCGCCTTCCGTTATCCGGGCACCATTGCCCATGTGGGCGTTCTGTCGCGCGAGACAGGCGATATTCGCCGCCTTGCGAACATCAAGGGGCCGATGCTCTATCGCGTCACCTCGCTTGCCTATGACCCGGGCACCGATACCGCCTGGTACACGACCGACAATTACGCCTTCCGCGATCTCATGCAGATCAATGTGGACACGGGCGAGCGCGAGATGCTGCTGCGCGATGCCCGCATTGGCGACATTGCCTTTAACCCCCGTGATCGCGCCATTTGGGGCCTCAGGCATCTCAATGGCTATGTGACGTTGGTGCGCCTGCCCGCGCCTTACGATGGCTGGAACCAGGTGCACACTTTTGATTTCGGGACCACAGCCTTTGACCTCGATGTCTCGCCTGACGGGATGCTGCTTTCGGCCAGTGTGGGCACCATTGATGGTCGGCAATCGGTGCGCGTCTATCGCATTGCCGATCTCGAACGCGGCATTGTTGAACCCATTCAGGTCTTCGAGCTCGGCCAGTCAACGCCCGAAGGCTTCGTCTTTTCTACTGACAGCCGGTACCTCTATGGCACCTCGTATCTCACCGGCGTGTCCAACGTTTTCCGCTTTGACGTGGTGAACGGCGGCTGGGAAGCGGTGACCAATGCGGAGACGGGATTTTTCCGCCCGATCCCGCAGGCCGATGGCTCCCTCATCGTCTTTGAATATACGGGCGATGGCTTGCAGCCCGTGTTGATCCAGCCCGATCCGACGGATGATCTCAACGCGGTATCTTTCCTCGGAACGGAAGTGGCCAATGAGCATCCGGTAGTGCGCAGCTGGACCGCGGGCTCGCCCAATCGCGTTGACTTTGATAGCCGCGTCACGCGGCGCGGTCGCTATTTCCCGCAAGATGAAATGGGTCTCGGTACTGCTTATCCGGTGATCGAGGGCTATCGCGGTTATACCGCCTTTGGCTATCACGCGGTCTTTGAGGACCCGCTGCAGTTTGGGCAATTGAGTGCAACGGTTTCTTACTCCCCCGAGGCAGGGCTCGAGGATCAGAACTGGCACTTGGATATGGAATACCGCCTGCTGTCGTGGTCATTCCGCTTCCGCCACAATGATGCGGATTTTTACGATCTCTTCGGCCCGACGGAGCGGTCACGGCGCGGCACGGCGCTGAGCATGAACTATCATCAGTCAATCATTTACGATCCGCCTCGCGAATTGCAGATCGACTTTGACGCGGCCTATTGGTCCGACCTCGATACGTTGCCCGGCGCGCAAACGGTTTCGACCCAGTTCGACAGTCTCGCCACCGGCGGCATTTCATTGCACTACACCAACACGCAGCGGTCTCTGGGCGCGGTGGATCATGAACGCGGCATCGAAATGGATCTTGTGGGCGGGGTCGATTACGCCAACAATGAAGCGTTTCCCTCTTTGCGCGTTGGCTTCAATGGCGGAATGCCTTTGCCCATCGATAACTCATCGGTGTGGATCTATACCGCCGCGGGCACCGTGGGGGGCAGCGAGAACAGCCCGCTCTCAAACTTCTACATGGGCTCTTTCCGCAACAACTACGTCGATGATCGCGAGGTCAAACGTTATCGCGAGTTCGACAGTTTCCCCGGATTCGACATTGACGAGATCGATGCCCGCCAGTTTGTGCGTGCGGTGGCGGAGGTAAACTTTCCCCCTGTGCGGTTCCGCGAAGTCGGCGTTCCCGCCGCCTATCTCAGCTCCATTCGCCCCGCGGTCTTCGGCGGTGTGCTCGCGACCGAGCCCAACATGGGCGACACACGCATTTACGAGACTTTGGGCGCACAGCTCGATCTCAATTTCACGGTCGGTCACCGATTGCCAATGACGCTTTCTGTCGGATACGCTCTGGGTTTCGAAGAAGGCGAACGGCAAGGGGACGAGTTCATGATCTCCTTGAAAATCATGTAATGGATCTGATCCTACTGCTGAAAGCGTTCATGGCCGTAGTCCCGGTCCTGGCGTTTCTGATCATTTTTGATCGGCTTGATGTATTCGACCTTATCTCGACGCGGGTGATCGCCGTGCTCGTGGCCGCAGGCGCGGGGATTGCCTTCCTGACGCTGCAGATCAATACCACCCTGACGTATGTCACGCCGCTCGATGGCGAAGGGCTGAGCCGGTATGTCGCGCCGCTTCTTGAGGAAGCGTTGAAGGCGATTCCCATCATCATCCTGTTTCATCAGAACAAGCTCGGTTACAAGCTTGATGCGGGCATTGCCGGTTTCGCCGTGGGCTCGGGTTTTGCCGCGTTCGAGAATATTTATTTTCTGCAGGAAATGGCGGGCGCCTCGACGGCGACCTGGCTCGTGCGCGGTTTTGGCACGGCGGTGATGCATGGCGGCGCGACCGCCGTTTTCGCGCTTGTGTCGCACACCATGACTGGGCGGCAGACAGCGGGCAGTTCCGCCAAATATGTGTTCGGCATGTCCTACTTCATACCGGGGCTGATTGTTGCGGCGGTCTTGCACGGGATATTCAATTGGTCCGGCACGCACCCGCTCGTGATCATGGTGCTGACGCTGATCTTTGTACCGTTGGTGCTGTTCCTCACCTTTGCCTTTGACGAAAAATTCACCAAGAACTGGTTGAAGCAGGATTCAAACGAGCACCGCAAAATCCTCGAGGACCTGGAAAGCGGCGCCTATATGGACAGCAAGCGCGGGGCCCGTGTGCTGGCGGTGGTTGACCTTTCGCTAACCGCGACACTCGATGACGTGCTTGCCTATATCAAGCTCAAAACCGAACTGGTGCTGCGCGCCGAAGAACTGATCCTCGCCAGTCAGGAGGAGGAAGACTTTGCTGTAGGTGAAGAAGAAATGGACATGTTCGAGGAATTGCTAGTGCTTGAGGGTCGTATCGGCGTGCTGACGCTTATGGCGCTTGAGCCGCACCTGGGCTTCAGCCGCAATGATTTGTGGGAGCTTTCCCGCCTGCGACAACAAGTCGACAAGCTGCTATAGTCACGATCTCGCCCCATTGGGCCCTGAGGCTTTGCCCCGGTCTGAAAGAGGAGTGACAAGGATGCGACAAACCACTCTTGCAACACTTGCCTTGCTGGCGCTTGGCTCTTTGGCGCTTGGCGCCTGCGCGACGGCAACCCCCTATGGCCCCACCGATGGCCGCTATGGCTATAGCGAGCAACGCATCGAGCAGGACCGTTTTCGCGTGACCTTCAGTGGCAATATCTCCACGCCGCGCGAATCGGTGGAAAATTTTCTGCTCTACCGTGCGGCGGAACTGACGGTGCAGGAAGGTTATGACTATTTCATCATGACCGAACAGGACACCGAAGCCGACACGACCTATCGGTCCCAACCGATTTTTCATGCGGGCTACACGCACGGCAGTCGCGGTTTTCCCTATTACGCTTACGGGTTTTCCTGGGCGCACAATGAAACGACGACTGAGACGCGCCGGTATGAGGCGGTGGCCTTTATCGTGATGCGGGCGGGGGAAAAGCCGGCCGACGATCCAGATGCCTATGACGCACGGTCAGTGATGGACAATCTTTGGCCCATCGTCGAAAGCTCCCTGCCGCAGTAGAACTCAGAGCGAGGTTCGCACGGTCCAAAGCTCGGGGAAAAAGCGCAGCTCCAGCGCCTTGACGAGATAGGACACGCCCGCGGTGCCGCCCGTCCCTTGGCGGTATCCGATGATGCGTTCCACGGTCTTCATATGGCTAAAGCGCCATTGCTGGAACTTGTCTTCCAGGTCCACTAGCTTCTCACCCAACTCATATTGCTGCCAATAGTGTTCGGGATCCTGATAGATTTCGCGCCAGACCTCTTCGATTCCCTTGCTGGCTTTGTAGGGCTCGGCCCAGTCGCGCTTGAGCGCGGCCTCAGGGACCGCGAAGCCCGAGCGCGCGAGGTAGGCCAGCACTTCATCATAGATGCTGGGGCAGGTGAGGGCCGCCTGCACCATCTTGTCGGCAGGGGCGTTGCCTTTATGCACCCGCGCCATAGCGGGGTTCTTGTTGCCGAGCGAGTATTCGAGCGTGCGGTACTGGAACGACTGAAATCCCGAGCTGTGCCCCAGCGCGTCGCGAAAAGCGAGATAGTCCGATGGCGTCATGGTGCTGAGCACGCGCCAGGACTGGATCAATTGTTCCTGGATGCGCGAAATGCGCGTCAGCATTTTCAGCGCGGGGCCCACGTCATCCTTCTGAATATGAGATATCGCGCCGGTCAATTCGTGAATGCAAAGCTTCATCCACAGCTCGGACGCCTGATGAATGATGATAAACATCATCTCGTCATGGGCGTCCGACAGGGGCTTTTGCGCGGAAAGAAGCGTGTCCAACTGGAGATACCCCCCATAGGACATGTCTTCGCTGAAGTCCCAGTGAATGTTCTCGCCCGAGACATCCACGTGTGACTTGTAATCTCTGGACATGATGCGTCGCTCCCTTGTGCCCGCGCGGCTCTTCGCGGCCGCGATTCATGGGGAACCCTAGCACTTTGCGCGGGCGCTCGTCAGGCCGGGATCAGGAACTTGAGCAGATAGGCAAAGGCCCCGACGGCCAGAACGCCGCCGATCCATAGAAGGACAAACCAGCCCAGTTTCTTCCAAAGAGGCACGTCCGCCGCCGGCTCCATTAGTGGTAGCCCTCGCCCTCGCGCACCTTGCCGCGGAACAGCCAATAGGCGTAGCCGGTGTAGCCGAGGATTACTGGCAAGAGCACCAGCGCCCCCACGAGCATGAAAGCAAGGCTGCTATCCGCATTGGCGGCCTCCGCGTAAGTAATGCTGGGCGGGATCATGTAGGGGTAAAGGCTTGCGGCCAGTCCAGCGAAAGAGAGGGCAAAGAGCGCAAGGGCAAGCACAAAGGGCAGGATTTCGCGCTTTGCCTGCACGGCCAGGAAAAAGCCGCCCGCGATCAGCGCGGTTATGATGGGAATAACCCAGAGGAAGATGAAGGAGCCGAGCTCGAACCAGCGCGCGCGCACGGCGTCGTTTTCAATCACTGTCCCGAAACTGACCAGCGCGATGAGAGCGACAACCGCGGCGCCCAGCGGCAATTGCAGACTGCGCATGCGTTGCTGCAAGACGCCATCTGTCTTGATCACGAGCCATGATGCGCCGAGCAGGGCATAGCCCACAACGAGCGCGACACCGGTCAGCATGGAAAAGGGTGTCAGCCAGTCAAACCACCCGCCCGCATAGGCGCCGCTCTCGACCGCGACCCCTTGTACAAAGGCGCCGATCATTACCCCTTGGAAAAAGGCGGCGCCGGTGGACCCACCGATAAAGGCAATATCCCAATAGCGCCGCCAGCGTTCGGTGCGGAAGCGGAATTCGAACGCCACGCCGCGCAAGACCAGCGCCAGCAACATGGCGATGACGGGGGCATAGAAGGCCGTCAGCAGAACGGAATAGGCCATGGGAAAGGCAGCGAAGAGCCCGCCACCGCCGAGGACAAGCCAGGTCTCGTTCCCGTCCCACACGGGCGCGACCGTGTTCATCATCGTGTCGCGTTCTTTGCGGGTGCGTCCCAGGGGGAACAGGATGCCGACCCCTAAATCGAAACCGTCGAGGATCACATAAGCGAGCAAGGCGACGCAGATGAGAACCGCCCAGATGGTTGCAAGGTCAAACATCGGTCGGCCCGCCCGCGGTTGACGCTGGCGTCACGGGTCCCGCGCTGCGCAAGGGGCCGGACTTGATGGGCTCTGCGTCTAATACCTCGGGTGTCCGCCCCATCAGGCGCAAGATGTAGAACGTGCCCGCCGCAAAGACGGTGAGATAGACCACCACAAAAGCAAACAGCGAGCCCGCAACGCCGGGCGCGCCCACGGGGGAGGCGACGTCCGCCGTGCGGATCAACCCGTAAACGAGATAGGGCTGGCGGCCAACTTCGGTGACGAACCAACCTGCCAGCACGGCAACAAACCCGGCAGGGCCCATCAACACGCCCCAGCGGAAGTACCAAGGGTGGTCATAAAGCTTTTTGCGCCAGGCAAAGAATGCACCGGTAAGGCCGTAGAGGATCATCAAAACGCCGATCCCCACCATGATACGAAAGGCCCAAAAAACGATGGGCACATTAGGCCAGTCTTCGCGCGGAAAGGCGTCGAGCCCCGTGACCTGACCGTTCGGATCATGGGCCAGGATCAGGCTGCCAAGCTTTGGAATGCCGACCTCAAATCGCGTTTCGCCAGCGTCCATGTCCGGCAGACCGAACAGGATCAGCGGTGCGCCGTTTTGGGTGTGGAAGTGGCCTTCCATGGCGGCGATCTTCGCGGGCTGATGCTCCTGCGTGTTGAGCCCATGCGCATCACCCACCAGCAATTGGGTAGGCGCGACCACAGCAGCCATCAACACTGCCATGCCCAGCATGACGCGGGACGAAGCATTGGCTTTGTCTTTGAGCAAATGCCAAGCCCCCACCGCACCCACGGCAAAGGCGGTCGTGAGGTAGGCGGCAAGCACCATGTGGACAAAGCGGTAGGGGAAAGACGGGTTGAAAATAGCTGCCATCCAGCTTGCGGGTTCATAGCGCCCGTTCTGGAAAATGTAGCCCGCGGGCGTTTGCATCCAGCTGTTGGCGGACAAGATCCAGAACGCGGAAAAAAGCGTGCCGATGGCGACCAGAAGAGTCGCCGTGAAATGCAACTTGGGGCCAACGCGATTGAGCCCGAACAGCATGACGCCGAGAAAACCCGCTTCAAGGAAGAAGGCAGTAAGTACCTCATAGGCGAGCAGGGGGCCGAGAATCGGTGCGGTCATTTCCGCGAACGGTCCCCAGTTGGTGCCGAACTGATAGCTCATCACAATCCCGGAAACGACGCCCATGGCAAATGCCACCGCAAAGATGGGCAGCCAGAACTTGTAGGTCTGCAAATAGACATCGCGCTTGGTGGCGAGCCACAGCCCCTCCAGAACGGCGAGGTAACTTGCAAGGCCGATGGTGAAGGCCGGAAAGATAATGTGAAAGCTGACGGTGAAGGCGAACTGGATCCGGGCCAGAAGTACGGGATCGGGAAAATCCATTGCCTGAGTCCTTTCGGCGTGGCGGGCACGCCATCAATTAGATGCGCTTGTTACCCCAGACGAGTGACGCGTTGTCGCGTGCGTCAAAGGCAGCAATAGATGCCGTGAAGAACTTCGATCACCCGCTTCGCTTCGTCGCCCTTCAGGGAATAAAAAATGGTCTGTCCCTCGCGCCGGGTCTGGACAAGGCCATCCTTGCGCAAGATGGCGAGCTGTTGCGACACATTTGACTGGCTCAGGTCCAGGGCCTCGGCCAAGGCGCCCACGCTCTTTTCCCCCTCTACCAACTGGCAAAGGAGCATGAGCCGCTTCTCATTGGCCAGCGAGCCCAGCAGGTGGGCGGCCTGTTGCGCGGAGTTCTGAAGGTCCTTCATATTCATACTTGCAAATATGCGATAGTACGAATATATTGTCAATTACGAAGTTTGATAAAACCGATGCAGACCGCAGGAGGACTAGGCGGCCCCGCATCGCCCACAATTGATTTCCCGGGAGGAACCCATGGCACATGTAGTCGTTCTCGGCGCCGGACTTGGCGGCACCATCATGGCGTATGAGATGAAATCGAAGCTGAAGGATGGGGACCGTCTGACGCTGATTTCCGACACGCCGACATTCCACTTTGTTCCGTCGAACCCCTGGGTCGCCGTGGGCTGGCGCGAACGGGCGGCCATTGAAGTTGACCTCGCCAAGGTCTGCGAAAAGCGCGGCATCGATTTTGTGCCAGTCGCAGCAAAGCGCGTTCACCCGGAAAAGAACGTGGTGGAGCTCACCGACGGCCGCGACGTCGAATACGATTATCTGATTATCTCCACCGGGCCGGAGCTCGCCTTTGACGAGGTTGAGGGCCTGGGCCCCCACGGCGGTCACTCCCATTCCATCTGCCATGTGGACCATGCGGTTACCGCGAATGCTGATTGGGATGCGTTTGTGAAAGATCCCGGGCCGATTGTGGTGGGCGCTGTACAGGGCGCATCTTGCTATGGCCCCGCCTATGAATACGCCTTTATTCTCGACACGGACCTCAAGCGCCGCAAAATCCGCGACCGTGTGCCAATGACCTTCATCACACCTGAACCCTACATCGGGCATCTGGGCCTGGATGGGGTGGGAGATACGAAGTCGCTGCTGGAGAGCGAACTGCGTGACCGGTCCATCAAATGGATCACCAACGCCCGCACCACCAAGGTCGAAGCGGACAAGGTCTTCGTCGAGGAAGTGGATGACCAGGGCAACGTCAAGGCGACCCACGAAGTGCCCACGAAGTTCACCATGATGCTGCCCGCCTTTCGCGGTGTGCAGGCGGTTTTTGGCATCGAGGGTCTGACCAATCCGCGCGGCTTCATCGTCACCGATGATTTCCAACGCAATCCAAATTACCAAAATGTCTTTGGCATTGGCGTTTGCATCGCCATTCCCCCCACGGGGCCGACGCCGCTTCCCGTTGGCGTGCCGAAGACGGGCTTTATGATCGAATCCATGGTCACGGCGACGGCAGAAAACATTCGCGCCTTGATCGACGGCAAGGAGCCGGACGCCAAGGCGAGCTGGAACGCGGTCTGTCTTGCCGACTTTGGCGATGGCGGCGTAGCCTTTGTGGCGCAGCCGCAAATCCCGCCGCGCAATGTCAATTGGGCCAAAAAAGGCAAGTGGGTGCACTACGCCAAAGTGGGCTTTGAAAAATACTTTCTGGGCAAGGTTCGCGAAGGCAAGTTTGAAACCTTCTATGAAAAACTCACCCTCGACCTTCTCGGGATCGAAAAGCTCAAGCCCTGAACCTCGCAATAATGGGGATGCACATGCGTCATAGACCACACCGATTGTTGGCCCTTGCACTGGCCACCGCCTCAATCCTTTGGGGCGGGGCCGCCCTCGCGCAGGACCGTTTCACCGTTACGGTTGAACCTGTGATGGATTGGAAGGCGGTCTATGCCACGGTGGAAAGCGCGGACGTTATCGCCGCCCGCGCGCGCATCGGCGGTACGGTGGCCAGCCTGACGGTGACGGAGGGTGACCGCGTCGAAGCCGGTCAGGTCATGGCCGTCGTGGTGGATGACCGCCTCGCGCCGCAGGTCCGCGCCCTGGATGCTCAAGTGGCCTCGTTCGAAGCGTCCGCGCGACAGGCGCGGGCGGAATTGACCCGCGTTCAACAACTCTTTGACCGGGATGTGGTGGCGCAGGCGCGGCTCGATGATGCGCAGGCCCAGTATGATGTGGCGCGAGGTCAACTCGATGCCGCCCGCCAGGAACGCAGTGTGGTGATCCAGCAGCAGCGCGAAGGTGAGGTACTCGCCCCCACAACGGGCGTCGTGCTCAGCGTTGCTGTAACCGAAGGCACCGTCGTGTTCGCGGGGGAGGCCATGGGTGAAGTGGCCTCGGAAGATTATGTGCTGCGTCTCGCTCTGCCCGAACGGCACGCGCGCTATCTAGCCGAAGGGGACGAGGTTCGCGTGGACCAATCGGCCATGACTGAGGATGTGGCGGCCATGGGCACCATTCGGCAGGTTTATCCCCACGTGGTTGATGGTCGCGTCATGGCCGACGCGGCGGTGGAAGGGCTTGGTGCTTACTTCGTCGGTGAACGAGTGCGCGTCTGGGTTTCCGCCGGAATGCGCGACACGATCCTGATACCCGATGCTTACGTTCACAGCCGCTACGGCGTCGATTTTGTCACCGTGATTGGCCCTGACGGCGAACCCCAAGAAGTGGTTGTTCAGCGCGGGCGCGGCGAAGAAGACGGCAGAGTGGAAATCCTTTCCGGCCTCGCCGCCGAAGATGTGATTGTCGCGCCATGAAGTTGGGGCTCTCCGGATTTCTGACCAAGGGGTTCATCGGGTCCAAGCTGACGCCCTTGATCCTGCTTGCGTCCTTCGCGCTGGGGCTCGTGGCGCTCGTCACCATTCCGCGCGAGGAAGAACCGCAAATCAGTGTGCCCATGGTGGACATCTTTGTGCGCGCCGACGGGCTTGCCGCCGATGACGCCGTGGAGCTCGTTACCGAACCGCTCGAAGCCATTGTGGCGGGGATCGACGGTGTCGAACATGTCTACAGCCAGACCGGTGATGATCAGGTGGTGGTCACGGCGCGGTTTTATGTGGGCACCAATGAAGACGACGCGATCTTGCGCGTGCACGAAGAGATTCGCGCGAACTACGACCAGATCCCTTATGGCATTCCCGAGCCCCTGATTATCGGGCGCGGCATCAATGATGTGGCGGTGGTGGTTGCGACCATCAGCCCGCGGCCGGACGCGGTGGACAGCTGGACCGGCACCGCGCTCTATGACATCGCCGAGGAACTGCGCGCCGAAGTGACCTCCGTCCAGGATGTGGGATTGACCTATATTGTTGGCGGGGAGCCCAACCAGATTCGCATTGAGCCCGATCCCGAACGGCTCTCCATGTATGGCGTCACCCTGCAACAGCTTGCGGGCAAGGTGATGGCGGCAAATGAATCGTTCGTGGCGGGCCGTGTGCGCGATCTCGACCGCAGCCTGCCGGTGGTGGCGGGACAGACCCTGGAAGGCATTCCCGACATCGGGCTTCTGCTCATTACAACGCGCGATGGTCAGCCGGTCTATGTGCGTGACGTGGCCGATGTGGTGGTCGGCGGCGCTCCGACGGACGCTCGCGTCTGGAATCTTACGTTGAACGAAGACGGCACGGATTGGGATCAAGTACCCGCCATCTCCCTCGCCATTGCCAAGCGCGAAGGCGCGAATGCGGTGCAAGTGGCCGAGCACGTCCTGGAACGCATCGAGAGCCTGCACGGCACGCTGATCCCCGAAGGGCTCAATGTCGATATCACCCGCGACTATGGCGAGACCGCGAACGAGAAGGCGAATGAGCTTCTGTTCCACTTGGCATTGGCGACTGTCTCAATTGTGCTGCTGATTACCTTTGTGATTGGTTGGCGCGAAGGAGTGGTGGTCTTCATCGTCATCCCCACGACGATCCTGCTCACGCTTTTTGCCTCGAACCTGATGGGCTACACCATCAACCGGGTCAGCCTGTTTGCGCTCATTTTTTCCATCGGCATTCTGGTGGATGACGCCATCGTGATGATTGAAAACATCGCGCGGCACTGGGCCATGAAGGATGACCGCACGCGCACGCAGGCGGCCATCGAGGCGGTGGCAGAGGTGGGGAACCCCACGATCCTCGCAACGCTTACCGTGGTTGCGGCGCTGTTGCCCATGCTTTTTGTCTCCGGCCTGATGGGCCCCTATATGGCGCCGATACCGGTGAATGCTTCAGCTGCCATGATCTTTTCCTTCTTTGTGGCGGTCATCATTGCGCCGTGGCTGATGCTGCAACTTGCAGGCCGCAAGGGCGGCAATGTGGTCAGCCACGACGAAGACGAAGGGGGCGGGGTTCTGGGACGCATGTATCGCAAGGTGGCGCGGCCCCTTATCGCGACCAAGAAACGCGCATGGTTGTTCCTCATCATTACCGGCGTCGCGACTTTGGCGTCCATGTTGTTGGTCGCCTTTGGCCTCGTAACCGTGAAGCTTCTGCCCTTTGACAACAAATCCGAGATTCAGGTGGTCATCGACCTGCCCGAAGGGGCGAGCCTTGAGCGCACGCAGCGCGTTTTGCGCGACGCGGCGGACTTGCTCGTCGATGTGCCGGAGATCACGTCGATCCAGTCCTATGCGGGAACGGCCGCACCGTTCAATTTCAACGGTCTTGTACGGCACTACTACTTGCGCCGCTCGCCGGAGCTTGGCGATCTGCAAATCAATTTGGCGCCCAAGGGCGAGCGCCGCCGTACCTCCCACCGCATTGCGCTCGAATTGCGTGAACGACTTGCCGCTTTGGAAGTGCCCGAAGGCACCGCCGTTTCCGTGGTGGAGGTGCCGCCCGGACCGCCGGTTCTGGCAACCCTGCTGGCGGAGGTCTATGGCCCTGATGCGGAAACCCGCCGCGCCGTGACGGCGGAACTGCGCCAGATCTTCGAGGACATTCCCTTCATCGTGGATGTAGATGACAGCATGGGTGCGCGCGCCCCCCGACTGCATCTTGAGATCGATCAGGACAGCCTTGAGTTTTTCGGCGTTGAGCAATCGGATGTCTACGACACGCTCGCCTTGTTGATGCAGGGGCAAACCGTTGGCTATTCCCATCGCGGCGGCGGGCGCAGCCCCGTAGAGATTGCGGTAGAACTTCCCTCTAGCGATCTGGAATGGGGCGAACGGCTTGCCTCGACACCGGTCCCGTCCAACGCGCTTCCGGGGGACCGGCGCATCGCGGAACTCGGTGATGTCTTAAGCGCGCGGGAAGAAGAAGGCAGCCACAATGTCTTCCGCCACAATGGCCGCTATGCCGACATGGTTCTGGCCGATCTCGCGGGCCGCTATGAATCCCCCATCTACGGCATGCTTGAGGTGCAGGACCGCATCGCCGCGCATGATTGGCCCGAGGGGCTTGAGCCCGCTATCCGCCTGCATGGTCAGCCGTTCGATGACGCCCACCCCACGCTGCTCTGGGACGGGGAGTGGGAGGTTACCTATGTCACGTTCCGCGACATGGGGGCAGCCTTCATGGTGGCGCTGCTCGGCATCTATTTCCTGGTGGTGATGCAGTTCGGCTCATTCAAACTGCCGCTGGTGATTCTTGTGCCGGTGCCGCTGACGCTGATCGGCATCATGATCGGGCACTGGATTTTTGGCGCGCCGTTTTCCGCCACTTCGATGATCGGGTTCATTGCGCTCGCGGGCATCATTGTGCGGAACTCGATCCTGCTGGTGGACTTCATTCGTCATCGCCAGAGTGAAGGCGCGGACTTGCAAGAGGTGCTGCTGGAAGCGGGCTCCATCCGCTTCAAACCGATCCTGCTCACGGCCATTGCGGCGATGATCGGCGCAAGCGTGATGCTGTTCGACCCGATCTTTCAGGGCCTTGCGATCTCGCTGCTCTTCGGTCTTGCCAGTTCGACCTTGCTGACGGTGCTGGTGATCCCGGCGATCTACCGTATCTTCCGCAGCTGAGGGCGCCTTAGGGCATCACGATTTCAAACCAGAAGTCGAAGACATCGAGCAAATCGACAAGGGCGGCAAGGGCGTCCTCTGCCCCTTCCGCTTTTGCCTCGCCCGCCGCAATCAAATTGGCCACGGACTTTTCCTTGAGCACGATATCGACCAACGCATTGCGCGATAGCGTTACCGTCTGATCCGCATCTGGGGCGGTTTGGCCCTCGAAGGAATGGAAGACGCCGTTCACAACGCGCACGAGAAAGCTTTGGCCCGTATCGAAGATATTGAGATTGACCGAAAGCGTCGCATCCCCGGCCTTGGGGCCGTTGAGGCGAACCGACAAAGAATCGAGCAGTTGATCCACTGGCAGGGCGCGAACGGTGCCATGGCCGCCGGGGCGCGGCACGGCGGACGGCGCGCGCGGATTTCGTAGCTCCTGCGCACCGGTGAGGTAGAACGCGCGCCAGGGCCCGCTTTCGGCCTGATAACCCAATTGCTCCAGCGCATCAGCCTGAAGGTTGCGCGCCGCTTCGTTTGACGGGTCGGCAAAGACGAGATGGTTCACAATCTCTGCCACCCAACGGAAATCCCCAGCCTCATAAGCGTTGCGCGCCTTCTCCATCAAGGCATCGGCTCCGCCGGCAAGCTCAACATAGCGCTTGCCGCCTTCCACGGGCGGATGCTTGTGCAAGTTCGCCGGGTTACCGTCGAACCAGCCGAGATAACGTTGGTAGACCGCCTTGGTGTTGTGGCTGAGCGTGCCGTAGTAACCGCGCGTGTACCATTCGGCGGCCAGCGTCGGCGGTAGCTCGAACTCTTCCGCAATCTCAAGCGGCGTGCGCCCGTGATTGGCGAGCCGCAACGTCTGGTCATGCACATACTTATAAAGGTCGCGCTGCTTGGTCAGGAAATCGCGCGCGCGCGCCTCGCCCCATCGGGGCCAGTGGTGGCTGGCGAACAGCACGTCGGACTTGTCCGCGTAAAGGTCCATTGCCTCGTTGATGTAATAGCTCCAGGCCTTGGCATCGCGTACCTGCGCCCCGCGCGGCGTGTAGATATTATGCAAATGGCAGGAACAATTTTCCGCCATGCACAGCGCTTTGTGTTCGGGGAAGAAAAAGTTCATCTCCGCCGGTGCTTCGGTGTCCGGCGTCACCTGAAAGATGATGTCGACCCCGTCGACAGTCAGGCGCTCGCCCGTTTCGCAAATGCTGCGCGTGGGCGGCACCAGGCTCACTTGCCCCATGGACACCATCTTGCCCAGCCCCGCATCCACATGGCCGCGCGGCCCTGGGGGCAGCATGGCGCCATACATGTATGTCGCGCGGCGGCCCATGGCGTTGCCTGCAAGCACATTCTCGCTGACGGCGGCGTCGAGAAAACCCTCGGGTGCGATGATCTCCAGTCCCGCCTTGATGTCTTCGTCGCTGATCACGCCGCGAATGCCGCCGTAATGATCCACGTGCGAGTGGGTATAGATCACCGCTGTCACTGGTTTGTCGCCGCGCTGTTCCCGCATCAGCTTCAGCGCCGCGGCGGCGGGCTCGGCGGAGATCAGCGGGTCGATAACGATGTAGCCGTCTTTGCCCTCGATGAAAGTGATGTTGGAAAGATCGAACCCCCGCACCTGATAGATACCTGGTGTGACCTCGAAAAGACCATGGATCGCGTTGAGCTGCGCTTGCCTCCAGAGGCTCGGGTTCACGGTGTCGGGGGCGGGCGCGCCTTCCTTGATGAAATCGAACTTGCCCATGTCCCAGACGGCGTGACCGGCTTCGTTCTTGACCGTGGCATTGGGGATGGTGGCGATGAAGCCGCGCTTGGCGTCTTCGAAGTCCTGCGTATCGGGGGCAGGCAGAGTTTTCGCCATTGCCGTCAGGGCCGCCTTGGTCGCCGTGGTCGCGTCTTTCGGTGTCGTCATGGATGGGCCTCCGTTTTACAGGGGCCATCTTGGGCGAGATTGGGCGCCCGGCGCAATGCCGGGCGCTATCCTGTGGCCCCATCGGTGCGACGCTGATAACCTGCCGAAGCGGCTACCCCCTACGGCAATGCAAAGGGACACGGCAGACCTATGGACGATGCGACATCGCAAGACAGCAAGCACGACCTGCACGACGGAGGCCACCTGAAAGCCCGTCGCCTGGGCATCGATACCTCGCAGGAAGCCATCATCTATATGCGGCAAGATTGTCCGGTGTGCCGGTCCGAAGGGTTTACCGCGCATCGCCGCGTCGAAGTGCGCAACGACGGTCGCCGCATCGTCGCGACCCTGAATGTCGTGACCTCAGAGATTCTCAGCCCCGGTGAGGCGGGGCTATCCGACGCCGCCTGGGTCGCGCTCGGGATCGAAGAGGGCGATCACATCTCAGTTCACCATCCCGCGCCCGTCGCCTCGCTGGCGCTCGTGCGATCGAAAATTTATGGCAACCGCCTCGATCTTGCGGACTTCGATCACATTCTCGATGACGTGGTGGCCGGGCGGTATTCGGATATTCAGCTTTCGGCCTTTGTGTCGGGCTGTGCCGGCGCGCGCCTCGACCTCAATGAAATGATTGGCCTGACGCAGGCAATGGTTGATGTGGGCGATCGGCTCGATTGGGGCGAGGGGCCTATCGTCGACAAACACTGCGTTGGCGGTCTGCCGGGCAATCGGACCACGCCCATTGTCGTGGCGATTGTTGCCGCGCGGGGGCTCACCATCCCCAAGACGTCTTCACGCGCCATCACCTCGCCCGCCGGTACGGCGGACACAATGGAAATGCTGGCGCCCGTGGATCTCGACGAAGCCGCCATGCGCCGGGTCGTGGAAAACGAAGGGGGCTGCGTCGTATGGGGCGGGGCGGTGCGGCTCAGCCCCGCCGATGAAATCCTTATCCGCATCGAACGTGCCCTTGATATCGACAGCGAGGGGCAGTTGGTCGCCTCCGTGCTCTCCAAAAAAATCGCGGCGGGTTCAACCCATGTTGTGCTCGACCTGCCCGTGGGGCCTACGGCGAAGGTGCGGTCATCGGATGCCGCGCGCGAGCTGGGGGACGATCTTGTCCGCGTTGCTCACAAGTTCTCGCTTCTGGCGCATACGGTGGAAACCGATGGGAGGCAGCCGGTGGGGCGCGGTATCGGCCCGGCGCTTGAAGCGCGCGATGTGCTTGCCGTGCTGCAAGGCAAGGCGGGCGCGCCACAGGATTTGCGGGAAAGGGCCGTGCGGCTCGCGGGCGAAATATTTGAGATGGTGAACATGGCGGCAGCGGGAGAGGGCATCGCCCTTGCTGAGACCACAATCGACGAAGGTTTCGCCTGGAAAAAATTTCAGGCGATCTGCGAGGCGCAGGGGGGCATGCGCTCGCCGCCAACGGCGGACTACACGCGCGCGGTGGTCGCCACCCATGGGGGGCGCGTGTCGGCCTTTGACAATCGCAGGCTGGCGAAGGTGGCAAAGCTGGCCGGTGCGCCGAATGTGGGGGCTGCGGGGCTCGATCTGCATTGCGCGCTCGGGGCCACAATCGAAAAGGGTGAACCGCTCTACACCATCCACGCGGAATCGCCGGGGGAACTTGAATACGCCTGCGACTTCGCGGCGGCAAACCCGGGCATCATTCATTTGGAACCGGCGCAATGACCCGGGCTCTGCTTCCCCTTGCCGATTGGGACGGCATCGCCGGACGGCTGGGCAATGCCCTTGACGCCGAACTTGGCCAAGTTGCGACGCGGCGTTTTCCCGACGGGGAAAGCTATGTTCGCATCGAAAGCGATGTGAAGGAGTGCGAGGTCATTCTGCTCGCCTCGCTGGCGGACCCCGATGACAAGATCTTGCAGGTGCTCTACACCGCCGCGCTGGCAAAGGATTTGGGCGCGGCATCGGTGAAACTGGTCGCGCCCTATCTGCCCTACATGCGACAGGACACGCGCTTTCATCCCGGTGAAGCCGTGACGTCCACCTATTTCGCGCGGCTCTTGAGCAACTGGTTGGACGGGCTGGTTACAGTCGATCCACATCTGCATCGGCGATCATCGCTGGGTGAGATCTATTCCGTTCCCACGCATGTGGCGCATGCAGCGCCGCTTATCTCTGCGTGGATCAAACAGAATGTAGACATTCCGCTGCTCGTTGGCCCGGATGAGGAAAGTGCCCAATGGGTTGCCGCCGTGGCTGAGGATGCGGGTGCGCCGCATGTGGTGCTGACAAAGGTGCGCCACGGGGATCGAGACGTTGAGGTCTCGGTTCCCGATGTGGACAAGTGGCGGGACGCAACGCCGGTACTGGTGGACGACATTATCTCCACCGCGCGCACCATGATTGAAACCGTCGGGCATTTGAAACGCGCGGGCCTCGCGCCGCCGGTCTGCATCGGCGTGCACGGCCTCTTTGTGGGCCAAGCCTATCAAGAGCTGCAAGAATCGGGTGTCGCGCGCATCGTCACGTCGAATACAGTGCCGCACGAAACAAACGCCATTGATGTGTCGGGCCTGCTCGCCGCGGGTCTCAACCAAATTTGAGGATCAAATTTCATGACAACGCAGCTTGAAAAAGCGGATGCCTTTAAGGCCCTTCATGAGGGCGAAGCCTTCATCATTCCCAATCCTTGGGATGCGGGCTCGACCGTGCAATTACAGGAAGCGGGGTTCAAGGCGCTGGCAACCACCAGCGCGGGCTTTGCCTGGACCTTGGGGCGCAAGGACGGCGAAGTGAGTTTGGAAGAAAAGCTCGGCCATTGCCGTCAGCTGTGCGCGGTCACTGATATTCCCATCAACGCGGACTTTGAAAACGGCTTTGCCGATGCGCCGGAAGAGGCGGCAGCGAATATCATTAGCGTTGCCGAAGCCGGCGTTGTGGGCGCCTCTATCGAAGACTGGTCCGGTAGCGCGATTTATGATTTTGATCTGGCGGTGGAACGCGTGGCCGCTTGCGCCGAGGCGGTGGCAAAACTGCCGTTCCCCTTCATGCTGACGGCACGGTCGGAAGGGTTGTTACGGCAAGTGGCGGATCTCGATGAATCGATCCGCCGTTTGCAGGCGTTCGAGAAGGCGGGCGCCGATGTGCTCTATGTGCCGGCACTGAAAACGCTGGATGAAGTGAAGACAGTTTGCGACGCGCTTTCAAAGCCAGTGAATGTGCTGGGGGTCTTTATCCCCACGGCGACGCTCGATGATTACAAGAAGCTTGGCGTGGGCCGCGTCAGCGTGGGTGGGGCGTTGGCCGCGCACGCAAAAAAGGCGGCGAGCCACGCCATGACGCAGCTCGCCGCCGGAACCTTTGCCTGGGACTAGTGCTTACCGCGGCGCCATGCGGATCGCGCCATCAAGGCGAACATCTTCACCGTTGAAGTAACCGTTGCGGCACATCTCCACCGCCAGCGAGGCATATTCAGTGGGGTTGCCGAGACGGGCCGGGTGCGGCACCTGCGCGCCCAGCGCTTGCTTCACGTTGTCCGGCGCGCCTTGCAGAAGCGGCGTATCGAAAATGCCGGGCAGGATGGTGTTTACACGGATCATCTCGCGAGATAGATCGCGCGCGATGGGAAGCGTCATGCCCACAACGCCGCCCTTTGAGGCGGAATAAGCGGCCTGGCCGATTTGGCCATCCTCGGCGGCGACCGATGCTGTGTTCACGATTGCGCCGCGTTCCCCGTCCACCAGGTCAAGGGTCATCATGCCCGCCGCAGATTTCGCGATACAGCGGAAGGTGCCAACGAGGTTGATCTGAATAATCAGGTCGAACTTGTCGAGCGGAAAGTGTTTGATCTCACCGGTCTGCTTGTCACGACTCGCGGTCTTGATGGCATTGCCGGTGCCGGCGCAATTGACAAGGATGCGTTCCTGGCCGATAGCCGCGCGCGCCTTTTCAAAACCGGCGTCGACGCTTTCGTCGGACGTTACGTTCACTTTGCAAAAGACGCCGCCCAGTTCCTTGGCGAGGGGCTCGCCCTTTTCTTCATTGAGGTCGAAGAGGGCGACTTTCACACCGTGGCTGGCGAGGGCGCGCGCGGTGGCGGCGCCGAGGCCGGAGGCCCCGCCGGTGATGACGGCTGATACGTTCGAGTCGAGTTTCATTGATCTGTTCCCTTTGATTGTCTGCGGGGCGGTTGTTTCGGCGCGACCCTAATGGCTGGGCGCGCGCCTCGCAACTACACCCGTTCGATGATGATGGCCGGGGCCATGCCGCCCGCCGCGCACATGGTCACGAGCCCGCGCTTCAGGTCGCGGCGTTCAAGTTCGTCCAACAGCGTGCCGATGAGGATGGAGCCCGTCGCACCGATGGGGTGGCCGAGCGCGCAGGCCCCGCCGTTCACATTCACCTTTTCGCGGTCGAGCCCGAGGTCACGAATGAACTTTTCCGCGACCACGGCAAAGGCTTCATTGATTTCCCAAAGGTCGATGTCGTCCTTGGTCAGGCCCGCTTTCGCCAGCACCTTTTGCGCGGCGGGGACGGGGGCGTTGAGCATCAACGTGGGGCAGTCGCCCATGTTCGCCGTGGCGACCACGCGGGCGCGCGGCGTCCAGCCGTTCTTTTCCGCATAGGCCTCAGATGCCAGCAGGATGCCCGCCGCGCCGTCAACAACGCCGGACGAATTGCCCGCATGGTGGATGTGGTTCATGCCGTCTTTCAGCTGCGGATAGACATTGGTGATCAGCCCGCCATAAGTCGTCCCGCTTTCATCCACGGGAATGCCCGCCCACATGTCGAACACGGTCTTGAGGCCGCCAAGGCTTTCTATTGTAGTGCCGGGGCGCGGGAATTCTTCATGGTCGAGCGCGACCGAACCGTCCTCGTTGTAGACGGTGACGAGGGATTTATCGAAACGGCCTTCCTTGATGGCTTGCGCTGCACGTTCCTGAGAGGTGACAGCCAGCTTGTCCACGGCCTCGCGGTCGATACCTTCCAGCGTCGCGATGGCATCGGCGCAGACCCCCTGCTGGCTCTGCGGGTGCACCTTGCGCAGGTGCAGGTTGCCCGCGTCCATCATGGGCGGGGTTTTGGGATTGGCGGTGGCGGCGGTGTAGCTCATCATTTCCGTGCCGCCTGCAATGACGCAATCTTCCGCGCCGGATTTGATCTGCGCGGTCGCCAGATTGACAGTGGTAATGCCCGAGCCGCAGAACCGGTCCAGCGTCATGCCGGAGGCCTTCACATCATAGCCCGCGTCGAGCGCCGCCATGCGACCCATGTCGCAAGATTGCGCGCCGCGCTGGGAGCTTGTGCCCCAGATGATGTCTTCGACTTCGGCGGTGTTGAGGTCGTTGCGTTCCTGCAGCGCCTTCAAAACCGTGGCGGCGAGATGTTGCGGGTGCAGGTGCGCCAGCGCGCCCTTGCCTTGTTTGCCGATGCCGCGGGGCGTGCGGCAGGCGTCGATGATATAGGCTTCAGACATGGCTCTTCTCTTTCCTGTCAAACGTATTGAACAAGGGCGGACGCGTTACTGCGTCTCGCCAAACTTTGCTTCGCGCTTCTCAAGCGCCGCCATCACGGCTTCGATCTGATTGGGCTTGCCGATCACTTCGTCCTGCAGTTTGGATTCTTGCAGCAAGGCTTCTTCGGCGGTCATGGTGCCGATATTGTTGAACATCTGTTTGTCGCGGCGAATGGCGTCGGGGTTTTTCCCCGCAATCTCCCGCGCCAATGCCATGGCATCGTCGTATGGCGTTTCCGACAGCTTCGTCGCGAAGCCCAGCTCCTTGGCCTCAGCCCCGAGGAAGATGCGGCCCGTGTAAGTGAGCTCGCGCAACACATCGTCGCGTACCAGGTCGCGCATGATCACTGTTGCCGCCATATCGGGCACAAGGCCCCATTTGATCTCGAGGATCGACATCTTTGTGTCGGGGTGAACGATGCGAATGTCAGGGCCGAGGGAGAGCTGGAACCCGCCCCCCAATGCCACGCCATGCACGGCGGCGATCACCGGCACGGGGCAAGCGCGCCAGACCCAGACCGCCTGTTGCGGTCGGTTGGCGATGCCGTGCGTCCGCTCCGCCAATGTGCGGCGCCCACCGGGTTTTTCACCATCACCCGCGCTCGCCATCTTGCCAAAATTGCCCATGTCGAGCCCGGCGCAAAAGGCTCGGCCTTCGCCAGACAAAACAACACAGCGCACGTTGGGATCGTTTGAGACTTTTTCACCCGCTTCGATCAGCCCCTCGAACATGGCCTCATCAAGCGCGTTCATCTTGTCGCCGCGCGTCATCCGCACATCGGCGACACCATCCTTGACGGTAATGCGTACGCGCTCAGTCATGGGTTGCTCCCTCTAATGTCGCGCCGTGTTCGCTGGCGGAAATGATTGTGCTCGCAACCAGCGCGGGGTCCTGCATTGGAATAAAATGCGTGAGCTGAGGCAAGTAAATATCGGTTCCCCTGGGGAAGGCGGCGGCGAGCCCCGGCCACGTTGGAGAAATGGCGAAATCAAAGCCTTCTGGCGTTTCCGCGTCGCGACCCTTGGCGCGCAAAATTGTCACGGGGCAGGTGACGCCTTCGAGGCGCGGCAAAAGGTTGACGCGCGCCGAAGCGATGTAAATCGATGCCTCGGTCGCCGGCGGGCAGGCAAGTTCCATCTCCACACCGTCCGCGGCGGGCAGAACGCCGAAGCGGCAATAGTCCTCGAGTACGCTTTGTTGCCACAAGGAATAAGGGTGTTGGTTCTCGAGCCGGCGATAAAGCTCCTGCCAGTTCGCCCATTTGTTCCGTCGCCGGGCAACCGGATGCTCCCGCACGCTCCCAACCGCGCCGTAGGGATCGGCCTCATAGGTTTCAGGGCGGAACATGACCGGGTCGAGAAGCACGAGCCCATCGAACCGTTCGGGAAACATGAGCACCACTTGCGTTGCCACGTGGCCGCCCATGCTGTGCCCCGCTGCGACAATGTGCGTGAGCTTCAACCGTTCGATCAGCTCCGCTACATCGCCCGCGGGTTCTTCCCATGATTTGATGATGCCTGTTTTACCGCTCAGGCCATGGCCGCGCAGGTCCACGGCGATAACGCGGAACCCCTCGCCCAGATGCGCGATGGTGCGATCCCACACGCGCGCGTGAAATCCGGTGGCATGTAGCAGAAGGATGGGCCGCACGTTCTTCGGGCCCCATTCATAGTAGGATATTTCGGCCGCGTGGCCCTTGATGATGTGATGGTCTGGCGTTCCGAACATTCAAATTGTGTGTCCTAGAGCTCGATCATGTCGAAGTCGGATTTCGGCGTGCCGCACATGGGGCAGACCCAATCGTCAGGAATGTCCGCCCAGCGCGTGCCGGGGGCGAGCCCCTCCGCCGGGTCCCCCTTTTCTTCCTCAAAGATGTAACCGCAAGTGCGGCACTGCCAGGTCTTGAAGTCTTTGTCAGCCATCGCTTGCCTCAATTCATCTCATAGCGGATGGGAACCGATTTCGGTCCGCACACGAAATTCGCTTCAGTGCGTTTGGGCGTACCGTTCCATTCGATGGATTTGAGACGCGGCAGCAGTTCTTCCCACAGGACGCGCATCTCCATACGGCCCAGGTGCTGCCCCAGGCAGATGTGCGCGCCATAGCCAAAGGCCACGTGCTTGTTGGGGGAGCGTTCGATATCGAAGGTGAAAGGATCGGTGAAATGGTCTTCGTCCCGGTTGCCGGAGGGGTAGCAGAGCATCAACCAGTCACCCTTTGCGATCTTTTGCCCGCGCACTTCGGCATCATCGGTCGCCGTGCGCATGAAGTGTTTCACCGGCGTGACCCAGCGGATTGATTCTTCAATGTAGCTGTTGATGAGGCTGTGGTCCGCCATCAGCTTTTGCAACTGGTCGGGGCTGTCGAGCAGCGCCCAAAGCCCGCCGGTCGTCGTGTTCGAGGTCGTGTCGTGGCCTGCCGTCGCGACAATGATGTAGTAGGACATGGCGGCAAGGTGATCGAGGGGTTGGCCGTCGATCTGGCCATTCGCGATGATGCTCGCGATATCCTCGCGCGGGTTGGCGCGGCGATCCTCGGTCATTGCATTGAAGTATTCCATGAACTCCGCGACGGTTTCGAACACGGCATCAAAGCCCGCTTTGGGATCAACCATCACGTCTTCACCGGTGCGGTTCACGTCGGGGTCGGCAGGACCGAACAATTCCTGCGTCAACTTCAGCATGCGCGGCTCGTCCGCTTCGGGCACGCCGAGAATTTCCATGATCACATGCAGGGGGTAGAGCAGCGCGATATCGCGCGCGAAATCGCATTCGCCGCCCATGTCCGCCATCTTGTCCACAAAGGTGCGGGCGATCTGACGAATACGGTCCTCAAGGTTTTTCAGATTCTGCGGCAGGAACCAGCCTTGCGTCAGCTTGCGATAGTTGAAGTGATCGGGATTGTCCATCTGCACGAGGGAGCGCACGAGGTGGGGTGAGCCGCCCATGGTGTCGCGTACCCATTTGTCCGCTTCGATGGTGGTCAGCACCGCCGACCGGTCGCCATTGTGAAACAGCTCGTTCTGCCGTTCGATGGCCTGGATGTCATCGAACTTCGTTACCGCCCAAAAGGGATCGAAACCTGCGGGGTGCGCAACGCCCAGGGGGATGTCGCGCCGCAGTTTGGTAAAAGCCTCCTGCACGGCATCCTCATCCGCATAGGCTTTCGGGCTGATGATGGTTTCGGCAATGTCCTGGGGGATTTTCATGGGGTGCCTCACTTGGTTCGATAACGCTAGCTCGCCTGACGGAACTCCAGGCCTTCATAATCGCCCGACTGGCGCCAGGCTTCGATGTAGTCGAAATAGGCTTTCGCGCCCTCCGGGTATCCAACAAACAGATTCGTGGAGGGCCCGGGCGCCTGGCCTTCGTTGTTATAGTAACCCGGCGTGCAATCAGGACCGCCCAGCATCATGCCCGTGCCGGTGAGCAGTAGCTCGATCCATTTGTCTTCCGCCTCTTTGGTAACCTCAACTTCATTGGCGCCGACCTCGCGCGCGTGGGTGACGATTTTCGTAATGGTCTTGGCTGAATCCACAATGTTGTGCGGAATGTTGGAGATCAAATTGCCCCCTTGGGTGGGCTGCACGATGAAGGCATTGGGAAAGCCGTGAACGTGAATGCCGTGTTTGGTGCGCATGCCGTCCGCCCAGTGTTCGGACAGTTTTTCACCGTCGCGGCCCACCAGGTCAAAGCCCGCACGGCGGGTATAGGCCGTGCCGACCTCAAAGCCCGACGCATAGATGATGCAGTCGACCTCGTATTCCTTGCCGTCAACGACGACGCCTTTTTCAGTGATGCGCTCGACGCCCTTACCTTCGGTATCCACCAGTTCCACATTGGGGTTGTTGAAGGCCTGCAGGTACTCATCATGAAAGCAGGGGCGCTTGCACAGCTGGCGATACCAGGCTTTCAGCTTCTCCGCTGTATCGGAATCCTCGACGATGGTTTCCGCCCGCTTGCGGATTTCTTCCATCTTTTCAAAATCCGCATCCTCAAAGGCCGCCATCATGTTTTCCGGCGTCATTTCTTCTGGCGGCAGGGCAAAGACCTTTTCACGGATGCGGCGTGAAATTTCGGTCCACCCATCCTGCACAAGGTCTTCCTCAGGCGGGATGGGGGACTGGTTGCCCACGAAGTTCTCGTACCAACGTGTCTGCCAACCGGGCGTTGCGATCTCCTTGAACCAATCGGGGTCGATGGGCCGGTTGTCGCGCACATCCACCGAGGAGGGCGTGCGCTGGATTACGTAAAGCTTCTTTGCCGCCCGCGCCAAATGCGGCACGCATTGAACGGACGTTGCACCCGTACCAATGATGGCGACGCGTTTGTCGGTGAGCTTTGTCAGCGGCGCGCCTTCGGGCGTTCCGCCGGTGTAGTCATAATCCCAGCGACTGGTGTGGAAGCTGTGGCCCTTGAAGTCCTCAATGCCGGGAATGCCCGGCAGCTTGGGCACATGAAGGGGGCCGGTGCCCATGCCCACAAAGTCGGCGGTAAAATCGTCGCCCCGGTCGGTACGGATGTTCCACCGATGTGCCGCCTCGTCCCATTCCATTGCGGTGACGCGCGTGTGGAACAGGGCATTGTCATAGAGCCCGAAGTTTTTGCCGATGTTCTGCGAGTGGGCAAGGATTTCCGGTGCGTGGGCGTATTTTTCCGTGGGCATGTGGCCCACTTCCTCCAGCAGCGGCATATAGATCAACGAGGCCGTGTCGCACTGCGCGCCCGGGTACCGGTTCCAGTACCATGTGCCGCCGAAATCGCCGCCCTTTTCGATTATGCGCACATCATCAATGCCGGCTTCTTTCAGCCGCGCGCCGACCACGAGCCCCGCAAAGCCCCCGCCGATAAAGGCGAAAGTCACATGGTCGCGCTTGGGCTCGCGTTCCCGAAAGGGCGTGTACGGATCATCGGCATAGTGGGAAAGCTGGCCCTTGAGCTCGAGATATTGCTCGTTTCCGTCAGGGCGCAGGCGTTTCTCCCGTTCCTCCGCATATTTTTTGCGTAGGGCTTCCTTGTCGATGGCCATGAGCCGTCCTCACTTGCGCGATTGGTATCGCACAAATGCTAACGCGTCAGGGGGCGCTGTGCCAGCGTGCGGCCTTGCCGCAACGGAAGGTGTGATCAGGCTTTTTGCAGGACCGAGGCCAGGATTTGGTCGGCCTTTTTGAAAAGCGCTGAATCGATCTTCAGGTCTGCCGCCGCGGCATTTTCAATCACCTGCTCGGGCTTGCTTGCCCCGATGATGGCGGAGGCCACGTTGGGTTCGCGCAAAACCCAAGCCAGCGCGAATTGCCCTAGAGTCGCGCCCGCTTCGTCGGCGAGCGGCTTCAACTTTTGCACGGCGGTCAGAATGTCTTCGCGCATCAGGCTTTCCATGAAGCCGCCCATTTCGTCCGACGTGGCGCGGGTGCCAGCGGCCGGCGGCTGACCGGGCATATACTTGCCGGTCAGCACACCTTGCCCCAACGGCGACCAGACGATCTGCGAGATGCCGTTGGCGGCGCACAGGGGAATGACTTTTTCTTCGGGCCGCCGCCACAGCATGGAATATTGCGGCTGGCTTGAGACGAATTTTTTGACGCCTTTGATGTCGAGCGAGTCCTGAATTTGTTGCGGCGACCATTCGGAAAAGCCGATGTAGCGGGCCTTGCCCTGTTTCACCACCTCGGTCAGCGCCTCCATGGTTTCCTCAAGGGGCGTTTCGGGGTCATAGCGGTGGCACTGATAGAGATCGACGTAGTCGGTCTTCAGCCGCGCGAGGGACAAATCGATCTGTTTGTAGATCTGCGCCGCCGAAAGCCCCTTGTCCTCTTCGGTCATTGGCGCGAACAATTTTGTCGCGAGCACATAGCTGTCGCGCGGGCGGCCTTGCAGCACATCGCCGAGAAAGCTTTCCGCCGCGCCCTTGCCATAGATATTCGCCGTGTCGATGAAATTGATGCCAGCGTCAAAGGCCGCCGCAACGCAAGATTCGCCCGCGTTCCCGTCCACGCCTAGGCCATAAGTGAGCCAGGAGCCAAGAGAAATGGTGGAGACTTTGAGGTCGCTGTCGCCGAGTTGACGGAATTGCATGGAAAATCCTTTCGAGGGGGAGGAAGGGTGCTTGAGACCATTCTTCCACGGAAAGTGATGCCGCATCAATCCCGGTTGCGAGGGGCAGGCGCGCGTGCTCTGGTGCGACCGAACGAATTCCAATCCGGGAGGGACACAATGGATCTTGGTCTTCAAGGAAAACGAGTGGTGGTCACCGGCGGGTCGAAAGGCATCGGCCGTAGCATTTGCGAGACCTATTTGCGCGAAGGCGCGTCCGTTGAATTCTGCGCCCGTAATCCAGAAAGCGTTGCCGCCACGGAGAAAGAGTTCAGCGCCCTTGGCAGCATCAAGGGCACTTCCGTTGACGTGGCCGATGGGGTTGAGCTTGCCAAGTGGGTAAATGCGGCCGCGCAGCGCATGGGTGGCATCGACTACGCCATCTCCAACGCCAGCGCCCTGGCCAATGGAGCAAGTGCCGAAAATTGGCAGAAGGAATTCAACGTCGACATCATGGGTACGCAAGTGCTCTTCGATGCGACGCTGCCGTACCTCACCGAGGCGGCGAAGGCGTCGGGCGATGCGGGGATCGTGGTGATCTCGTCGGTCTCGGCGGCGGAAACGAGTGCGCCAAATGCCTATGGCGCGGCCAAGGCGGCGCTGATCCACATCGTCAAGGGCCTCGCGCGGCAACAGGCACCGATGAAGATCCGTTGCAATGCGGTGTCGCCCGGTACGGTTTGTCTCAAGGGCGGGGTCTGGAACATGATCGAAGAGAACATGCCCGACGTCTACAGCCAAGCCATGGAACGCAATCCCATGGGCCGCATGGGCACGCCGCAGGAACTTGCCGATGCCACCGTGTTTCTCGGCTCACCAAAGTCCACCTTCACCACCGGCGCGAACTTGGTGGTGGACGGCGGCATCACCTCCCGCGTCAACTTCTAGGAGCTCAGTTCCTCAAGGTCTTTGAAGAACGCGAGCGCTTCGGGGTTGGCGAGGGCTTCCTTGTTCTTGATGTCGCGCCCGTGCACCACGTCGCGCACGGCAAGCTCGGTGATCTTGCCTGACTTGGTGCGGGGAATGTCCGGCACGGCCACGACTTTGGCTGGCACGTGCCGTGGCGAAGCGCCGCTACGGATCGCGGATTTGATCTTTTTTATCAGCTCATCGTCGAGCGCCACATCGCCCGCCAGCACGACGAACAAGACGATGCGCACATCGCCATCCCAGTCCTGCCCGATGGCGATGGCTTCCTTGACCTCAGGCAGTTTTTCCACTTGCGCATAAATTTCTGCCGTGCCGATGCGCACGCCGCCGGGGTTTAGTGTCGCGTCCGAGCGGCCATAGATGATGATGCCGCCGTGCTCAGTAATTTCGGCAAAATCCCCGTGGCACCACACATTGTCGAACCGTTCGAAATAGGCGGCGTGGTACTTCGCGCCGTCGGCATCGTTCCAGAACCCGGTGGGCATGGACGGGAACGCCTTGGCGCAAACGAGCTCGCCCTTCTCGCAAGCGATGGGCTTGCCATCTTCGTCCCATACATCGACCGCCATGCCGAGGCCATTGGCCTGTATTTCCCCGCGCCACACCGGGCCAATGGGGTTGCCGAGGACAAAGCAGGAGATGATATCCGTCCCGCCGGAAATGGAACACAGCGCCACATCGGATTTGATGTGCTCGTACACATAATCAAAGCCTGCATCGACCAGCGGCGATCCTGTTGAAAGGATCATGCGCACCGTATCGAGCTTGTGAGTTACGCGAGGGGAAAGCTCGGCCTTGTTCAGGCTGTCGATAAACTTTGCCGATGTGCCAAATACGTTGATGCCCACGTCATCGGCGTAATCGAACAGGACATTGCCGGTGGGATGAAAGGGCGAGCCGTCATAGAGCGCGAGCGTCGCACCGCAGCTCAGCCCCGCGATGAGCCAGTTCCACATCATCCAGCCGCAAGTGGTGAAGTAAAACAGCACCTCACCGTCTTTGAGATCGCAATTGAGCCGGTGCTCTTTTGCCTGCTGGATCAGCGTGCCGCCCGCGGAATGGACAATGCATTTGGGCGCGCCGGTCGTGCCACTGGAAAACATAATGTAGAGCGGATGGTCAAAGGGCAGCTGCTTGAACGGAATGTCGCGGGGCGTGAACCGGCCCAGCACGTCTGGCAGACGCGCTGCCTTCGGCACATCGCAAGGGGCATCGATAAACGGCACGATGATGGTCTGGGTGACGGACGGCAGGTTCGCGACAATCTCTTTCAGCTTGTCCTCGCTGGGCAGAACCTTGCCCGCATAACGGTACCCATCGCAGGCGATGAGCACTTTGGGCTCAATCTGGCCAAAGCGGTCGAGCACACCGCGCACCCCAAAGTCCGGTGAGCATGACGACCATGTCGCGCCGATGCTGGCGGCGGCCAGCATTCCGACAATGGTCTCAGGGCAATTGGGCATGAAGGCCGCAACCCGGTCGCCGGGTGCAACGCCCATGTCCTCGAGGCCTTGCGCCAGTTGTGAGACCGCATCGTAAAGTTGGGCCCACGTCCAGTCGCGTCCACGCGTGCCTTCGCAGGAAAAATGGAGAGCCACCGTATCGTCGCGTTTGCGCAAAAGGTTCTCGGCAAAATTCAGGGTCGCGTCGGGAAAGAACTGCGCGCCCGGCATTTTGTCCCCGTCGATGAGGGCGCGCGCCCCGCGGGTTCCGATGATGCCGCAGTCGTCCCATACGGCGGTCCAAAAGGCCTCGCGGTTCGCGACGGACCACTGCTGCAATTCCTCATAGGTGGCGCATGAGGCGCCATGGTCCGCCGAAACGCGGTCCATGAAGGCGGCGAGGTTGCTGGTGGCGATGCGCGCCGGATCGGGGCGCCAGATGGGGTCGGACATGGATTTCCTCAGCAGCACATTCGGGGCTCTTGGCTCGGCCCTCTTGGAAGCCTCAGGAATATGGCCTTGCGCCCGCCGGTGCAAGGCGGCGGAGGAATGAGAAAGCCCGCCTTCACCTTGCCACAGGTGTTCGTTAGGTTTGTCTCATGAGCAATGAAACAACCTATCTCGGCTGGAAAGTGGATTTCGCATCGCCCGTGGGCGAGCCCGCGCTGCTGGGCCCTGGCAGCGTGGCCTGGCGGGTATATAAGAACCCCGTGGCGCTTGCCATCGGCGGGATCTGCGCGGTGCTGCTCGAATTCGCCGATGCGCGTATCCGGTCCGGTGTGTGGGATCATTCGGTGTTCAAGACCGACCCTATCGGCCGGTCCAAGCGCACAGGCACCGCCGCCATGGTGGGCGTCTATGGCCCGGCCAGCGCCGCGCGCCGCGTCATCCATGGCGTCACCAATATGCATGCGCGGGTCGAAGGCGAAACGCCGGGCGGCGAAGCCTATCGCGCGCTCGACGTGGAACTGCTCGACTGGGTCAGCGCCACGGCGGGGTTTGGCTTTCTTACCGCCTATGACCGCTTTGTTACGCCGCTCAGCCATGCAGACAAGCGCCGCTTTTTCCAGGAGGGCGAACAGATCGCGCGACTATATGGTGTCGAACATCCGCTGCATTCCCTTGAAGATTTCGACGCGATGATGATGCACCTCGCGCCGCGGTTTGAACCGCATCCCATCAATACGGAATTTCTCGATATCATGGCGTCGGGCCGCGCCGCGCCGGGTGTGCCGCGCGGCTTGCAAAGCGCGCTCGTCCATGCGGCGGTGGCGATCTTGCCGCCTTTGGTGCGTGCGCGACTGGAACTCGGCCCCCAATATGACCTGCACAAGAAAGGCGAACTCACGGTCAAGTTGATGGCCCAGGCGGCAGAGCGCATTCCTGCGCTGAAGAGCCCGGCGGCAGAGGCTTGCGCGCGTATCGGCCTGCCGCGCAATTTCCTGTGGAAGTCGCAAGCCGCACAGGCGCGTCTGCTTCACGACTGGAATGCGGTGACCGCCAGCGCGAGTTGATCATTTGTCAGAAACTTGCGGCAGACGCCGGTGGACCGCGCGTCCGATCTGGATATGATCGCGCCAACTTTTTCAGCAGACGGTTTTTGAATGCTCAGCGTTCTTGATATTTTCAAAATCGGCATCGGGCCATCGAGTTCCCATACGGTGGGGCCGATGGTTATTGCCCGTCAGTTTCTTGATGACGTGGCGGCGACCATGGACCTTTCCAATGTCCACGCCCTAACGGTTGACCTTTTTGGGTCGCTGGCCTTTACGGGCGCGGGGCACGGAACCGACCGGGCGATCCTTCTTGGGCTATTGGGCTTTACGCCATCGGATGCCGATGCGGACATGTGCGACATTGCTCTCACCAAGCTTGAAAACAGCGGCGAGCTGCCCCTTCACGGTGGGGCGCTGATCCATTTTGCGCCGAAGGACCATATTCGTTTCCGCATTGATGCCGAACCGCTCGCCCATCCCAACGGCATGCGGCTCCACGCCTATGACGCGGATCGGAATGAGATTTTTTCAGAAACCTATTTTTCTCTCGGCGGCGGCTTCACCTGTCGCGAGGCGGAGTTCGGCACCAAGGCAGCCGCGCCGGAAACAGCTCTCGTCAAAGTGCCTTATCCTTTCAAATCGGGCGAAGACCTGTTGCTCCAGGCAAAGGGGGCGGGGCTGACCATCGCTGAGCTTGTGCTCGCGAACGAAGATACGTTCCGTCCGCGCGAGGAAACGCTGGCCGCGCTCGACAATATCTGGCGGGTCATGAATGCCGCCATCGATCGGGGGCTTCGGACCGAAGGTGTGCTGCCCGGAGGGCTCAAGGTGACGCGCCGCGCGGGCCTGCTGCAGGGCAAGGCGAACGACGCCGAAGGCGGCGGCAACGAACGCGAAGCCATCTTTGATTGGCTCAATGCCTTTGCCATGGCGGTGAACGAAGAAAACGCGGCCGGAGGGCAGGTAGTGACCGCACCCACCAACGGGGCGGCGGGTATCATTCCCGCGGTCATTCGCCTCTATTGCACGGGCGAGGGGAAAGGCCGCGATGCCATCCATCGCTTTCTGCTGACCGCCGGCGCCATCGGCATGCTCTACAAGGCAAAGGCCTCGATCTCCGGCGCGGAGATGGGCTGCCAGGGGGAGGTGGGCGTAGCCTGTTCCATGGCGGGGGCGGGGCTCGTTGCCGCCTGGGGTGGGTCGAATGAGATGGCCGAACACGCCGCCGAGATTGGCATGGAACACAATCTGGGTCTTACCTGCGATCCTGTCGGGGGTCTCGTGCAGATCCCTTGTATTGAACGGAACGCCATCGGCGCGGTGAAGGCGGTGAACGCCGCCCGGCTCGCTATGCGCTCGACGGGCCCGCACCGCGTTTCCCTCGACCAGGTTATTGAGACCATGCGGCAGACGGGAATCGACATGAACAGCCGCTACAAGGAAACAAGCCAGGGCGGCCTTGCCGTCAATGTGGTGGAGTGCTGAGGTCTTAAGCCCCTGGTCGCCGCGCGCTGTCGTTCTATGTCAGACTGAACCTCATTTGGACTTCAGGAAGGCCCCTTCATGCAGCCCACCATCGTCTGGTTCCGGCAGGACTTAAGGCTGGCGGATAATCCCGCCCTCAGCGCCGCGGTGCGGCGGGGGGCGCCCGTGGTGCCGGTCTTTATTCTCGACGACGCGGCGGCGGGCGAATGGCAGCCGGGCGGGGCAAGCCGGTGGTGGCTGCACCAATCCCTTGAAGCCTTGGCAAATGATCTTGTCGCGCGAGGGGCCCAACTGGTTTTGCGCGCGGGCCGGGCGCGCGATGTGCTTGATGATCTTATCCGCGAGACGGGCGCGGATGCGGTGTTCTGGAACCGATGCTATGAGCCCTTTGCCATCGCGCGCGACAAGGACATGAAATCACTTCTAACCGCACGCGAAATTGATGCGCGGTCATTCAACGGCGGACTGCTGGTTGAACCGTGGGACATCAAGTCCAAGAGCGACAGGCCCTTCCGCGTTTTCACGCCATTCTGGAAAACCGTGTCGGCAAGTTTGATCGTTGAGAGGCCGTTGCCCGCGCCCGACAAGACACTTGTGCCCTTTGCAAAAAGGATTGCGAGCGACGATCTCGCCGCCTGGAATCTGACCCCCTCAAACCCGGACTGGGCCGGGGGCCTGCGCGAGGCCTGGACCCCGGGCGAAGCGGGGGCGAAGGCGCGGCTTGGCAATTTTCTGGATGAGGCTCTGCCGTCCTATGCCAAGGGTCGCGACGTGCCGGGCAAGGATTATACTTCACGCCTGTCACCCCATCTTCATTGGGGTGAGATCAGCCCCCGTCAGATCATTTATGCGCTTGAGGCCAGCGGGCCGGAAAGCGCGGCGGCCACCAAGTTCAAGGCCGAGATCGGCTGGCGTGAGTTCAGCCACCACTTGCTGTATCAGGCGCCGGAACTGCCCGACAAAAACTTGCGCCCCGAGTTTGATGAATTTCCGTGGGCGGATGATCCCGCGCATCTCAGCGCCTGGCAGCGGGGCATGACGGGTATCCCATTTGTCGATGCCGGGATGCGCCAACTCTGGCATACGGGCTGGATGCACAATCGCGTGCGCATGGTCGCCGCGTCCTATCTGGTCAAACACCTGCTCCAGCCTTGGCAGGCAGGCGCGCGCTGGTTCTGGGATACGCTGGTGGACGCTGACCTCGCCAATAATTCGGCGAGCTGGCAATGGGTCGCGGGCTGCGGCGCGGACGCCGCGCCTTATTTCCGCGTGTTCAATCCCGCGCTGCAGGGGGAAAAGTTCGACCCGGATGGCACTTATGTCCGGGCTTGGGTGCCCGAGCTTGCCGATGTGCCGAGAAAATACATGCACAAGCCGTGGGAGATGGCGTCGCCGCCCGCGGGCTATCCCGCGCCCATCGTGGGGCTTGCCGAGGGGCGCGCCCGCGCACTTGAGGCTTTCGAGGTTATCAAACGCAGGTGAGGGGCGTCACTGTGCCCGGGCGAGCTGTTGTTCGGCCAGCGTCACCCAATAGCGCACGCCGGTTTCCAGAATGCGGTCGTTAAAATCGTAGTGCGGATTGTGGATCATGCATGACCCCTCGCCATCACCATTACCAATGAAGATGTAGGCGCCGGGCTTTTTCTGCAGCATGAAAGCAAAGTCTTCCGAGCCCATCACGGGCGTCACGTCGGTGTTCACATTGTCTGACCCGGCAACCATGGCCGCGGCTGCCGCGGCGTTTTCCACCGCGAGCTCTTCGTTGATCGTCGCGGGATACCCGTGCTGGTAGTCAAGTTCATAGGTCGCGCCATGGGCGGCGCAGATGCCGGCGCAGATCTCGTTCATGCGGCGCTTCACCATGTCCTGCACGTGCGGTTTGAAGGTGCGCACGCCGCCGGCAAGATGCGCTTCCTCCGGGATCACGTTCAGCGCGTGGCCGCTATTGAACATGGTGGTGGAAACCACCGCGCACTCAAGCGGATCAAGGTTGCGCGACACGATCGTCTGCAACGCCATCACGAGTTCTGAGCCGATCACCACCGGGTCGCGCCCCTGGTCGGGTTTAGCGCCGTGGGCGCCCACGCCCTTGACCGTAATGCGGAAGCGGTCGAACGCCGCCATGATCGGCCCTTTGCGCATGGCGAAACTTCCTGCGGGCAGCCCCGGCATGTTGTGCATGCCGTAGACCGCATCAGCGGGAAAAAGGTCGAACAGGCCGTCCTTGATCATCACGTCGCCGCCGCCTTCGCTTTCTTCGGCGGGTTGAAAAATGAAATAGACGGTGCCGTCGAAGTTTTTCGATTGTGCCAGCTCACGCGCCGCGCCCAGCAGCATGATCGTGTGCCCGTCATGACCGCAGGCGTGCATCTTGCCGTCGATTTTTGATTTGTGGTCGAAGTCGTTTTTTTCCTGCAAGGGCAGCGCATCGAGATCGGCGCGGAGGCCGATGGTGCGTTTCGAGTTCCCGGCGCGCAGCGTCCCCACCACGCCCGTTTTGGCGAGCCCGCGATGAACCTCGATACCAAACTCCTCCAGCTTCTGCGCCACGAAGTCAGCGGTGCGGTGCTCCTCAAAGGCAAGCTCCGGGTGCTGGTGAATATCGCGCCGCCAGGCGGTCAGTTCTTCAAGGGTTGCGCTGTCCAGTTGGTCATTCACGTGCCGGTCCATGGGTGTCCTCGACGATTGGCGTTTGGTGTTGGGCCAGCTTAACGGCGGGGGCGGGCGCCGCGCCAGCCCCTTCGGTGCCGTAACGGCAACGCTTCGGCCTTTGTGGGGCCGCGCGCGGTTGCTATAGTCGCGGCCCCAGACACGCGAGGAGGCCCTCATGAAAACCCGCATTACCGAGCTTTTTGGCATTCAGCATCCCGTTATTCAGGGGGGCATGCACTGGGTCGGCTTTGCCGAAATGGCCGCCGCCGTCTCGAATGCGGGCGGGCTGGGCATCATCACAGGCCTGACGCAGCCCACGCCCGAAGACCTCGCCAAGGAAATCGCGCGCTGCAATGACATGACGGATAAGCCCTTTGGCGTGAACCTGACGTTCCTGCCGGGCTTTCGCGAACCGCCGTACCCGGAGTATATCGAAGCGATCATTGCGGGCGGCGTTCGAATCGTTGAAACCGCGGGTCGTAGCCCGGAACAATATATGCCGGCGTTGAAGGAAGGCGGAATCAAGGTCATCCACAAATGCACCTCCGTACGCCACTCGCTGAAAGCGGAACGCATCGGCTGCGACGCGGTCAGCGTCGATGGTTTTGAATGCGGCGGCCACCCCGGTGAAGACGATATTCCGAACTACGTGCTGCTGCCGCGCGCGGCGGAAGAATTGAAAATCCCCTTTGTCGCCTCGGGTGGCGTGGGCACAGCCTCGCAGCTTGCCGCGGCGCTTGCGCTCGGCGCGGACGGGGTGAACATGGGCACGCGCTTTATTGCGACCAAGGAAGCCCCCGTGCACCAGAACGTCAAAGAGGCACTCGTGAAAGCCTCCGAGCTCGACACAACGCTCATCATGCGGCCCTTGCGCAACACCGAACGGGTGCTCAAGAACAAGGCCGTTGAGAAAATTCTAGAGGTCGAGAAGGAAAAAGGCGCGGACCTCAACATCATGGATATTGTCGAACAAGTGGGCGGCGTTTACCCGAAGATCATGAAGGACGGCGATCTCGACGCGGGCGCGTTCAGCGCGGGCATGGTCGCGGGGCTGATCCACGACATTCCGACGTGCAAGGAACTTATCGAGCGCATGGTCTTTGGCGCCGAAGAGATTATCAGCAAACGCCTCGAAGGCATGGTCGGCTAGGCGAGAGGCCTAGACCGCCGCTGCCGCGTAGCATGCCTGGTTGATGGCGCGCTTGGCATCGAGCTCCGCCGCTTCAAAGGCGCCGCCGATCAAGGTGACCGGCGCGCCGGTTTCCTTCAGCTCGTCATAAAGATCGCGCAAGGGTTCTTGCCCCGCGCAGACGATGACCGTGTCCACGTCCAGAATGTCCGGCTGTCCACCGATGACAACGTGAAGCCCGGCGTCATCGATCTTTTTGTATTCGACCCCATTGACCATCTTGACCCCGCGCCGCCGCAGCGCCAGCCGGTGCGTCCAGCCCGTGGTGCGCCCAAGACCCCGGCCCACGGGTGTTGTCTTGCGTTGCAGCAGCGTGATCTCGCGGCCCGAGGTTTCCACGTGCGGTTCAACACCCGTAACGCCGCCGCGCGGATGGTTCTTGAAATCAATGCCCCACTCGCGAGCGAAGACGTCGATATCAAGCGCGGCGCTTGTGCCCTTGTGGCTGATGAGCTCGGCCACATCAAAGCCGATGCCGCCCGCCCCCATGATGGCGACGCGTTGGCCCACGTCCGCCTTGCCCTGTATGACGTCGATGTAGCGCACCACCTTCGGGTGATCGATACCTTCGATATCCGGCGTACGAGGCGTGATACCCGTGGCGACGACAATCTCGTCATAGCCTTCGTTTTTCAGCATCTCGCCTGTGACGCGCGTATCGAGCCGCAGGTCGATGCCGAGCTTGTCGATCATGCGCCCGTAGTAGCGCAGCGTTTCGTAAAATTCTTCCTTGCCAGGGATGCGCTTGGCGAGATTGAACTGCCCGCCGATCTCCGCGCCCGCGTCATAGAGCGTGACCTTGTGCCCGCGCTCCGCCGCCGTCGTCGCGTAGGCGAGCCCTGCGGGGCCCGCGCCCACCACTGCGATCTTTCTCGGTGCGGCGGTAGGTTCGTATTTCAGTTCCGTCTCGTGACAGGCGCGCGGATTGACGAGGCAGCTTACCTTTTGCCCTGTGAAGGTATGGTCGAGGCAGGCCTGATTGCAGCCGATGCAGGTGTTGATCTCATCCTCGCGGCCTTCAAGGGTTTTGTTCACCAGATCCGCGTCGGCGAGCATGGGCCGCGCCATGGAAACGATATCGGCATGGCCCTCCACCAGAACCTGTTCGGCCACCTCGGGCATATTGATGCGGTTCGACGTGATACAAGGGATCGAGAGTTCTTTGCGAAGTCGCCCCGTAACAGAGGCAAAGGCCGCGCGCGGCACCATGGTGGCAATCGTCGGGACCGCGCTTTCGTGCCAGGTGAAGTGAGTAGAGATGATGGACGCGCCCACTTCTTCCATGCGCTTGGCCAGCGCCACCACTTCGTCCCAGCTCATGCCCCCTTGCAGCATGTCCATGGCGGCAATGCGGAAGATGACGATGAAGTCGGGACCGACCGCTTCGCGGCAGCGGCGCACCACCTCAAGCGGAAACCGCATGCGGTTCTCATATGATCCGCCCCAGCGGTCGGTACGCTGGTTCGTCTTTTCCACAAGGAAGGTGGAGAGCAAGTATCCGGCGGAACCGATGATCTCGACCCCGTCATAGCCCGCTTCCTTCGCGCGCGCCGCGCAATTGGCGAAATCGCTGATCTGTTTTTCGATCCCGTCTTCGTCGAGCTCGTGCGGTACAAAGGCGCCGATGCGACTGCGGATGGCCGACGGGGCCACGCAGTTTTCCGTCCAGGCCAGTGGCCCCGTATGCAGGATCTGCATGCATATCTTCACGTCGGGAGCCGCCGCATGAACCGCCTCAGTGATGATGCGGTGCTGGGCCGCCTCTTCCGCGGTTTGCAGTTTCGCGCCGCCGGAGCCTTCGATGTTCGGCGCGATGCCGCCGGTGATGATCATCCCGACCCCGCCGCGCGCGCGTTCGGCGAAATATTCGGCCATGCGCGGGAAACCATCCGGCGCTTCTTCCAGCCCCGTGTGCATGGACCCCATCAGGATGCGGTTCTTGATGGTCGTATGCCCCAGGTCGAGGGGTGCAAAGATGTGTGGATACTTTTCAAGGCCCGGCTGCGCGCTCATCGGTCAAGGCCCCGCGCGATCAGTTCCTTTTGAATCTCATTGGTGCCGCCATAAATTTTCTGCACCCGCGCATCGGCATAGGCCCGCGCGATTGGGTACTCCATCATGAAGCCATAGCCGCCGTGAAGCTGCAGGCATTCATCGATGACCTCGCATTGCACCTGACTGCCCCACCATTTCGCCATGGAGCCGTCCTCGGCTGTCAGCTTGCCGTCGATCAGCTTTTGCACACACTTGTCGATGAAGGCACGTGTGACTTCGATCTTGGTGGAGCATTCGGCGAGCTTGAAGCGCGTGTTCTGAAAATCCATCACGCGCTGACCGAAGGCCTTGCGCTCTTTCACGTAATTGAGGGTTTCGCCCAGGGCGAAGTCGCAGGCGCCCAGCGCGCCGATGCCGATCTGTAGCCGTTCCCACGGCAGTTGCCGCATCAGCTGATAAAAGCCTTGTCCCTCTTCGCCACCGAGCAGGTTCGCGGGTGGTACGCGCACGTCCTCGAAAAAGAGCTCCGAGGTGTCTTGCCCCTTCATGCCGAGTTTTTCGAGATTGCGCCCGCGGCGAAACCCTTCGGCCTCTGCCGTTTCCACAACGATCAGCGAGACGCCACGCGCGCGCGCTTCGCGATCGGTCTTTGCCACCACGATGATGATGTCCGCGGTCTGGCCGTTGGTGATGAAGGTCTTGGACCCGTTGATGACGTATTCGTTGCCGTCTTTTGCAGCATAAGTCTGAACCGATTGAAGGTCCGATCCCGTGCCGGGCTCGGTCATGGCAATGGCGGGCACAATGTCACCGGACACAAGCCCGGGCAGCCAGCGTTCCTTCTGTTCCGGCGTGCCGTAATTGACGATGTAATGGAGGCAAATGTTGTGAACGCCCCAGCCCCACCCACTGTCGCCGGACCGCGCTTGCTCATAACCGATGATCGCGTCGCCCGCCTGGTTTGCGCCCATGCCGCCAAATTCTTCCGGCACGGCGACGCCCAGCAATCCTTGCGCGCCCGCCTTTTTCCAGAAGTCACGATCGACGATGCCCGCCTTGCGCCATTTGTCGAGATTGGGTTTCAGCTCCGCATCCATGAATTTGCGCACGGAATCCTGAAGGATCAGGTGCTCTTCTTCCATCCAGGGGCCGGTCCAGCTGGCGGTATCACTCATGGGGTCGTTCCTTGTCGCAATGGGGATAGTTGATTTTGGACCAGCGCGGCGGGTCCGCCAAGCTCTCGCTAGGGAAGGCGCAATGCCCGCGCGGGCTTAGCGTATGTCGCGCAGAATCTCCCGCGCCGCATTGTGTCCCGGCGCGCCGGTGACCCCGCCGCCGGGGTGCGCGCCAGCGCCGCAAAGATAGAGCCCCTTGATGGGCGTGCGGTAATCGGCATAGCCCAGCATCGGCCGGGCAGAGAACATCTGGTTCAGCGTCAGCGCGCCGTGGAAGATGTCCCCGCCGACAAGGCCAAAGGTGCGTTCCAGATCGAGGGGGCTCATGATTTGCCGCGCGATCACGCTCTCGGCGAAATTGGGTGCATAGAGGTTCACGGTTTCGATAATGCGGTCGGCGGCTTCCTCGCGCGCGTCGTCCCAGGACCGGCCGCCCTCAAGTTCCGGCGCGAACTGCTGACAAAACAAGCTCGCCACATGTTTGCCGGGCGGCGCGAGTGTGTCATCCAGCGTTGAGGGGATCAGCATTTCTACTATCGGGTTTTGCGACCAGCCATAGTCGCACGCGTCCCGATAGGCGCGGTCGAGATAATCCACGTCCGGTCCGATGATGATGCCCGCCTGGTGATGTTCGGCAAGCTCCTTGCCTGGCAGGCAGGTAAAATCGGGCAGCTCCTCCAGTGCCACATTCATGCGGAACGTGCCCGACCCGCACTTCCACACATCCATGCGGCGGCGAAAATCGGGCGGCAATTGCGCCACATCGCCGATCATCCGCCCGAAGAGCAATTTGGGATTGACGTTGGCGGCGATGCCGCGTGCGCGGATGATTTCACCGTCTTCGAGTTCGACCCCTACGGCTTTGCCGCCCTCCACAACGACCTGTTTGACCGGCGCATCAAGTGAAATTGAAACGCCGCGCGATTCCGCCACCCGCGCCATGGCCCCCGTGATCGCGCCCATGCCGCCGATGGCATGGCCCCACATGCCCTTTTTGCCGTTCACCTCGCCAAAGGCGTGATGGAGCAGGACGTAAGCCGTGCCGGGCGTATGGGGACTGCCGTAGAATCCGACAATGCCGTCGAAGGAAAAAGCGCCGATCACTTCGGGGTTCTCGAACCAGCGCTCAAGAAACTCGGCCGCCGAGAGGGTGAAGAGGTCAAGGAGCAGCCGCTGGTTCTCAAGCTTCAGCTTGTTGAGGCGCCCGCCCAGCTTGATGGCGCGCCAGAGGTCCAGCAATCCGCCCCCCACATTGGGCGGCGTTTCCAGCACGAGCCCGCGCAGGGCGTCGGCGGCAACCTCCAGCGTGTCATAGAAGTCTTCGAGGTTCGCGGCATCGCGCGGACTGATGCGCGCGAATTCACGCTTCACCTTTTCAAGGCCGAAGGGGAGTTTCAGATAGCGCTTGTGATCGAGGGGCCAGAAGTTCGCGATGGGGCGCTCAACGATTTTTAGGCCATTGTCATAGAGCTTCAGGTCGTCGATCACCTTGGGGTTCAGCAGACTGACGGTGTAGGACGCGACGGAATTGCGAAAGCCGGGATGGAACTCTTCCGTCACCGCTGCGCCGCCCACCACGTCACGGCGTTCGATGACTTTTACCTTCAATCCGGCATCGGCGAGATAACATGCGCAGACGAGCCCATTGTGCCCCGCGCCGATAATGATGATGTCGTAACTGCTCATGGGGCGAGCTTAATCGAGTGCGCCGCGCGCGCCCACATCTTTCGTGACTAGCGGGACACGACGACGCGGCCCATCCATGTGCCGTCTTCACTGAGGGGCAGGGTGGTGTCGTCCAGCACGAACCAGCGGTACTGGCCGATAATATCGATGGTGCCCCGGTTTCCGTCGCCATACCAGAACCGCAGGTCGAGCCCCAGCCCTGCTTCGCCGAGGGCATTGTGATCGGTATCGTCTTCGCTGTAGCGCATGGCGGCGACACCATGGGGGATCAGCGCGACCCCTTCGGTCAGGGGAAGTGCGAAACCGAAGGTCGTTTCCGCGCGGCCCGAGACATATTCGGAAAAGCCATCCCGTTCCGGCAACCAGGCCCCCGTAAGTTCCGTGGTCGCGACAATCCAGGGCGCCGCCAGGCCGCGCCAGTCACCGCCGACGCCCCATTCATGGGCGGCGGAAAACATCCACCCTTCGCGCGCATTGGCGCCGATGGGAAAGAGCCACTCGCCGCGCAAGGTGAGGTCGAGCCCGTCGAAGGGTTCAAGCCGCAGGCCGACGCCCCCTTGCAGGGAATCGTCGTCCATTTTCACGCCATCGGTTTCCAGCGCGCCATAGGCACGCACGAACAGGCCAATGTCGGGAATGCTATCCGCAACGCCGCGCAAGGGATACCAGCCCAGCTCCGCGCCGATATGCGGCTCACTCAGGTCCGCCATGGGAACGGGCGGGGTGAAGGTATCGTTCATGCGATAAAGCGAAGAGGCATAGAGATAGCCGTTGGGCTCGCGCAAGGCGGGCGGGTCTTCAACAGCGGCAACTTCGGTGGCGTCCGGTTCAGAAGCGGGCGTCAGGCGCGCCAGCGTCCTTTCGATATAGGCGCGTTCACCGGCGCGGGCTGATGCGTCATGGTCCGCCGCCCAGGCAAAACCTTCGCGGGCAAGGTCCTCGCTTCCCGTTGCGGCATAACAGTCGGCGCGAGCGATCAGATAGTAGACATTGCCGCTTTCGTTGAAGGCGATCTGGAACATGGCGTCGGCGGGAAAACATTGTCGCTCGCTGACAAAGTCCTGCCCCAGATGACCAAGGCGCAGGGCCGGTGCCACCCCCTCGTCAGTGAAGGCCAGGCACGGGCCCGCCAGCGCGCTGCCCCAAAAGGCGAGCGCGGCGATCAAGCTGCCGATCGGGCGAGAGCGTTGCTGCACCGAACCTGGTCCCCATTCGAATCTCCCATCGTTTCTAAGGGAGCAAAGTTGCCGCGATAGTTAACGAATGGATGAATTCTGGGACGGAGCCTGTTAGGACTCTGTTAACGAATGCGGCAGGGCGGAAAGGGCGCGCGATGAAGATTGCAACATTCACCGATGCAGGCGGGCAGCGCCTCGGCGTGGTACGGGACGAGGGGCTCGTTGATCTTGCCGCCGTCGCACCGAATCTGCCGCGTGACATGATCGGCTTTCTGGCGGGCGGGGAGGCGGCCATGGCCGCGGCGCGTGACGCGGCAAGGGGCGCGCGCGAGTTGATCCCGCTCAACAAAGTCACGCTCAACGCGCCTGTACCGCTCCCGGGCAAGATCCTTGGTATCGGACTTAATTATGGGGAGCATATTGCGGAGACGGGGCGCGAGCCGCCCAAGTATCAGGTCTGGTTCAACAAGCAGCGCAATTGCGCGAATGGTCATCATGGACCGGTCAACAAGCCCGTCGTCTCTGATGCGGTGGATTATGAGGCCGAGCTCTGTTTCGTCATCGGCAAGCGCTGCAAGCATGTGCCGCGCGACCGCGCCCTTGAAGTGATCGGCGGCTATTTCTGCGGCAACGATGTCACTGTGCGCGACTGGCAGCGGCGCAGCCCCACCATGCAGATGGGCAAGTCCTTTGATACCCACGGCCCCATGGGTCCTTGGCTGGTGACGCCGGACGAAGTGGATGACCCGCAGAACCTCGACATCAAGTGTTGGGTGAATGAAGAGCTGCGGCAGAACTCGAACACCAAACACATGATCTTCGACATTCGCGATCAGATCGAACACCTGAGCCAGGCGTTCACGCTGGACGTGGGCGATGTGATCTTTACCGGTACCCCGGACGGAGTGGGGGTTGCCAAAACACCGCCGCTGTTTCTGAAGGCGGGCGACAGGGTACGCATCGAGATCGAGAAACTGGGTACGCTCGAAAACGAAGTGGTTCTGGAAAAGGCCGAAACGCACATCGGCTAAAACGAACGGCGGAGAGGCAATGCCTTCCGCCGTTCATTGGTGCACTTCAAAATGTGCCGATCAGACGATAGCGCGGCAGGTAAAGGTGCCGTCCCAGGCATAGGTCTGAAGGCTTGCTTCGTAATTGCCATCGGACGAAAGGTTCATTTCCGAAAGCAGTGTCGCGCCATAGTCGAGCGACTCGAACTCACCGCTTTGCGAGATTTGCGACGACCCGCCCGGGCCTTCCTGGCGCAGGGTCAGGACATATTCGCCTTCCAGCCCTTCGGCGGCATATGCGGCGAGATAGGTGCCCTCGACGTTTTCTTCCAGGTAGATGCCGCAAAGCTCGGACGATTCATCCAGATAGGCGGCGTCATAGACGTAGCTGTCCTGAGGGGCCGGGTGGCCAGCAGTGGCAAGCCCGGCGATGACAGCGAATGTGGCGGCGATTGATCCTTGCATTGTCCTTCTCCCTAATCTGGTGGTGCAGGAGAGAGGTGGGAGGGGCGAGGGGACACCCCTCCCAGATCTCTGGCCAGACCTCTGGCCGTTAGTGACCGCCCTGGATGATCAGGCTGACGTTGCCGCTACCCGACTGATGCACGTCGGTGTATTGGCCGTTGCCCACCTGAATGATGCCGAGGGCGTTGTTGTTGCCGTCTTGCGTGGCATAGGCATCGTGGTTGTTGCCGATCTGCGCGACACCGATCAGGTTGCCGTTGCCGTCCTGAACCACCGTGGTGTTCAGGTCGTTGCCGTATTGGCCCACAACGCTGTCGTTGCTGTTGCCGTATTGCGAAACGGACGTGTCATTCCAGTTGCCGTCTTGCTCAACGGTTGAGTCGTTGTAGCGACCATACTGGCGTGTGGTGGTTTCGTTATAGCGACCCCGTTGGCCCACACCCGACCAGTTCCGGCGACCGTTCTGCTCGGTCCGAATGTACTGACGCCGGCCGCGTTGGTTCAGGCGCACTTCGTTGCCGCGGCCTTCCTGTGCGACGGCCAGTTCATTGGCGCGGCCGCTCTGGTTGATGTCGACCCGGTTCGAGCCGGCATGGGCCAGTGAGATGCTGCTGACGGTGGTGAGAAGCGCAAAGGCGCCTGCGATAAAAATGCGGTTCATGTTACTTACTCCCTATCTCTGGTCTTCAATCTCGAAAGCCCCGAGCGCCCTTTTGCGCTTGCCTGGGTGTAGGGATAGCGCCCCCCGCATGAGCGCCACATGAACCACCGTTTCAGAAATATTCATTTTGGGTAGCGTTTTCGTGATCGGGCGATTTTCTATGAAAGGCCGCTTTTGGCCCCCGATTAATCCGCCTGCGGATGATTACCTCACGCTCGTGGAGTGTCTGTCGGGTCCCGCCCGCTGGTGACAGGAACCCGCAAATCAACTAGAAGGTGAGCGAACATTGTGGAGGGCCGCTCGACGTGTATACGCTCATCGCTGTTTTGGTGATCTGGCTGTTTGTCGGGCCCATCGCCTTTTTTGTCCTTCTTGGCCAGATTGGCGGCTTGAAGCGGCGCGCCGGCGCGCTGGAAGAGCTGGTGGAAAATCTTAGAAGGGGCCGTCCCGGGGAACCGGAGCCCGTGCTTCACCGCCCGCCACCCGCACCCTTTGAGGAGGCTCGGCCTGCGGAGACAGCCCCGCCCCCCGAACCACCCAAGGCCCCTGAACCACCCAAGGCCCCCGTGGCGGAGCCTCCGGAAATTCCCGTCAGTACAGTGTCACTTGCAGCGGCGGCTGCCACCGGTTCGCTGGCATCAACTGATGGCACCGGGGCCGGCGCGGCCCAAAAGAACGCCTTTGAGCGGAGCGAGGCCCAATTCGCCACGCGCTGGTTCATTTGGCTCGGCGCCATTGCCATCGCACTCGGGGGCGGGTTTCTGATCAAATATTCGGTGGACGTTGGACTATTGGGGCCGACCCAACGTGTGGCGCTGGCGAGCCTTCTGGGTCTGGCTGCCATGGCGGGCGGTGTGTGGCTGCGCCGCAACCCGCGCAAGATCGGCGCGATCGAGGTGGCGGGTGAACGCATCCCCGCAGCGCTGTCCGCTGCCGGTCTCTTTATTGCGTTCGCCGCTGTCTATGGGGGGCATGCGCTCTATGGGCTCTATCCGCCGCTTGTGGCCTTTGTCGCGCTGGTCGTGATTGCAGGTGCTGGCGTGCTGGTCGCCATCTTCCATGGGCGCTATGGGGCGTTCATTGCGGGGCTGGGCATGCTCGGCGCCTATCTTGTGCCATTCCTCGTGCATACGGGGGAGCCAAGCAGTCTTGCGTTGTTCAGCTATCTTGGCGTGCTCAATGTCTTCACATTGTCGCTGCTCCGCTGGCGCGGTTGGGCGTGGCTCGGGTGGGGCGTTCTGGCCGGCGCTGCTGTTTGGCCATTGCTGTTTATTGCCAATGCGCCGCTGGAGGCCTTTGATGCCATTGTCATGGCGCTTTATGCCGGTGGTTCGGCCGTCCTCATTGGCCTGGTGATGGGGACAGGGCATGGCGAGACGGTGGAACAGTCCTCCGAGTTTTCCGTCTGGTATGAGCAAGGCGTCTTTCCCACAATTCTTGTTTCCTATGTTGCGGCGGGGGCGGCGGGGCTTCTTTTCCTGCTCTTGATGGACCGCGTTGACTATGCGCCCACGCCCGTGATGGCGGTCATGTTGGGCCTTGCCGGTTTGACGATCCTTTCGTTGCGCGTCTGGACGCTTGCGCCGCTCGCCGCGATTTCAGGCGCTACCGCCTGCGCCTTGCTCTACCTGTGGGCGTTCGCCGTCCCGCCCGAGGCAAAAGGCGAAAGCATGGGTCTGCCGCCTGGATCGGGGCTGATGTTTGCGTTCTACGCGGCCACCAGTCTGATCGCCTTCGCGGCGGGCACCTGGATGATGTGGCGCAGCCGTCCCGGGTACTGGGCATCGATCGCAGTGATCGTGCCGGTCGCGGCGCTTGGCGCGGCCCATTTCAATCTGACGCCCCGGGATGATCTGTTTCCCTGGAACCTGATCGCCTTTGTGTTGTTCTGCGTCTATGACATTCTCGCGGGCGGCGTCATCCGGCGCTACGATGGCCCGGGCAAGACCCACGCCCTTGGTGCCATCGCGGTGGGGGCGACCGCTGCCTTCACCCTTGCGGCAACGCTCACATTCGATCAGGCCTGGTTGACGGTGACGCTCGCCCTGCAAGTGCCCGCCCTGGCCTTTATCGAAACGAAGTACCGCTTGCCGATACTACGTTGGCTTGCGGGGATTGTGACCGCAGCGGTGCTGGTGCGGCTCATCTTCAATCCCGACGTCATGACCTATCCCCTGTCCCAGACCCAGCCGCTTTTGAACTGGATGTGGTACGGCTATGGCGTCCCGGCAATTTCATTTGCCCTGGCCGCATATTGGTTTGCCATGGGCCGGGACCCTGACGACAAAAAGGTGCAATGGCCCATCCAACTGATGCAGGCAGCGGCATTGGTGCTGACCGTTCTTTTGGCAACTTTCGAAATCCGTGCCTTCGTCGGAACCAGCATGTGGGATTGGCAAAGTTACACGTTTGCTGAATCGGCGCTCGACGTGATCGCTTGGATGAGCATCGCCGTCGCGCTTTATTGGCGATTCGACAAGGACGGCCCCGCCGTGTTCCGCATTGGCGCGCGCTTGCTCCTCGGCTACAGCCTTCTCCACCTCACCTTTGTCAATCTGCTTTGGCTCAACCCGCTCGGCCACCGGGTTCATGTGGGCGAGGTTTTCATTTTCAATTTACTCACGCTCGCCTATTTCGTGCCCGGGCTGCTCTTGATGGGGGCGTCGATCATTTCTGCCGGACGGGCGCAAAGCGACCGCATCTTGCCGCTGGGGCTCACCAATTTTGCGGTCTTTGTGCTGCTCTTCACATGGCTGAACTTCCTCGTCCGCCATTTGTTTGGCTGGCCCGAGGTCTATCTGTCGCGCGGCAATCCGATTACGGAGGCCGAGCTCTATACTTATTCCGCGGCCTGGTTGGTGGTGGCGGTGGCGCTGATCATCTACGGGCTGCGGGCCAATATCCGCGCCGTGCGGGTGGGCGCCCTGGTCCTGCTCGGGATTGTGGTGGCGAAGGTCTTTCTCGTCGACATGTCGGAACTTGCGGGTATCTACCGCGTCATTTCCTTCCTTGGGCTCGGGGTGGGGCTTCTGGGCCTCGGCTACGCGTACCAGCGGTTTGTGAGCGGGCGCGACAATCTCGCACCGGAGGATGACAAGCCCGAAGCGACGGACTAGAACAACGGGCAATCCCTCAGTTCTAATCGGATGACAGACCCATGAGTGAAGCCGTCGAAAGCCTTCTGCAAATCCTCGATCTCGAACGGATCGAAGAAAACATCTATCGCGGCCACAGCCCCGATGTGACATGGCAACGCGTTTTCGGCGGGCAGGTGATCGGCCAGGCGCTAGTCGCGGCCTATCGCACGGTGGAAGACCGGGTGTGTCATTCGCTTCATGCCTATTTCATCCGGCCGGGCGATCCGAAGGTGCCGATCCTTTACGAAGTTGACCGCTCGCGCGACGGGCGCAGCTTCACCACCCGCCGCGTGGTGGCGATCCAGCACGGCAAGCAGATCTTCAATTTGGCCGCCAGCTTCCAGATCCAGGAAGACGGCTATGAGCATCAGATCGACATGCCTGATGTGCCGGGCCCGGAAGAAGTGCCCAGTGAGCGCGAACAGCGGGAAAAAGTGATCGATCGGCTGCCGCCGGAAGTGGCGAAACATTTCAACCGCCCGCGCCCTGTCGAGATTCGCCCCATCGATCAGCCCGACTATCTCAACCCCGAGCCGCGCCCGCCGTTTCAGAACATCTGGTTCCGCGCGCGCAAGGACGTGGGCCCCGACGTGGCGCTGAACCAATGTGTGCTCGCCTACGCCTCGGACATGACGCTGCTCGACACCTGCGTGCGCCCCCACGGGGTCAATTGGCTGTCGGGCAAGGTGCAGATGGCGAGCCTTGATCATGCCATGTGGTTCCACGGCCCATTCAGCGCCAATGACTGGCTGCTCTACAGTCAGGATAGCCCGAGCTCCTCGGGCGCGCGCGGGCTTAACCGGGGTAGTATCTTTACCCGCGATGGGCGGCTTGTGGCCTCCGTCGCGCAGGAAGGGCTGATCCGGCCCACGCGCCCCCGGAAATAGGGGCTTTGATACAGGTCATGGGCGCGATGGCGCGGTCCGGGCAGGTTGGGCGCGGCTGAAATCAACCCTTGAGTTTGTTCCATGACTGCGTCCCTTCTTGCCCGCTACGACCGGCAGGTCCCCCGCTATACAAGCTATCCCACCGCGCCCCATTTCCATGACGGCATCGATGCCGCCACCTACAAAGGCTGGCTCGGCGCGCTGACAGATGCCGACACGCTCTCACTCTATTTCCATGTGCCGTTCTGTCAGGAGATGTGCTGGTTCTGCGGGTGCCATACCAAAGTGACCAAGCGTTACGACCCGGTCGCGAAATACGTGGAACACCTTCTGAAGGAAATCGACCTTGTGGCGGATGCGATGGCCGCTAGGCCGAAAGTCACAGCCGTTCACTGGGGTGGGGGTTCGCCCACGAAGCTCAGTGCCTACGATTTTCGCCGCCTCATGGCCCGTGCGCGGCAACGTTTTGATTTTGCAGAGGGTGCCGACATTGCGGTGGAGATTGATCCGCGCACGCTGACGCCGGATTTTGTGACGGCGATGGCTGAAGCAGGGGTCAATCGCGCCAGCCTCGGCCTTCAGGATTTCAACGACCATGTTCAGGCAGCGATCAATCGCGTGCAACCCTTCGAGATGGTGGAAGACGCGGCGGACGCGCTTCGCGATGCCGGGATCAACGCGATCAATTTCGATCTGATCTACGGCCTGCCGCATCAGACCATGAAAGATATTGAGCGCAGCGTTGACCTCGCCGCGATCCTGGAACCCGACCGCCTGTCCGTCTTTGGCTATGCCCATGTGCCCTGGATGAAGACGCATCAAAAGATGATCCCCGATGAGGCGCTGCCCGGCACCGAGGAACGTTATGAGCAATGCGAAGCCCTGGGCGCGCGGCTCGTCAAGCGAGGGTTCACGCGCATTGGTCTCGACCACTTTGCGAAGCCGGACGATACGATGACCCGCGCCCTCAATGAGGGGACCCTGCGCCGGAACTTTCAGGGCTACACTGTGGACGAAGCGACGGCGCTTCTCGGCTTTGGCGCGTCATCCATCGGCAAACTGCCGCAAGGCTATGTGCAGAACCATGTGCCCATGAAGGCCTATGGCGATGCGGTGGAGGCGGGGCAACTTGCCACGGCAAAGGGCGTCGCATTGAGCGATGATGATTGCGTGCGGGGCCGTATCATCGAAAAGCTGATGTGCGACTTGGCCGTCGACCTTGCCGACTTTGGTGGCACGGAGGAATGGCTTGAGGAACTGCGCGCCATTGAGCCGCTCGTGGAAGATGGCCTTGCGCGGCGAGACGGTAGCCGCATTGAAGTGACCGACCTTGGCCGCCCCTTCATGCGTCTCGTTTGCGCCGCTTTCGATGCCTACCTGAAGCCCCAGCCAGCGCGTTACTCGAAAGCGATTTAGGCAAAGGCATCGACGCCGGTTAGCTCCGCCGAGAGACGCCACAGCTGGTCGGCGGCCTTGGGGTCAACCGCATAGCCCGAAACGCCCGCGAAGCGCGCGTCAGGCCCTTCCATGATCTCGGCGATTTCGCAGTTCTCGCAATAGACCCCGCCCATGCCGTCCAGTTTCGGCGTGGTCGCGGCCCAAACCGATGTGCTTGCCCCTTCTTCGGGGGTCTTGAACAGCTCGTTGACGTTGCCCTCTTCATCCATCCAGCCCGCGGCGATCATCTCTTCCTTCGGCAGATGCCGTTGCAGCGGCGTCATGATCCCGCCGGGGTGAACGGCAAAGGCGCGCACGCCGTCTTTCTGGGCCCGTTTGTCTAGGCCGACCGCAAAAAGCGAGTTGGCGGTCTTTGCCTGGCCATAGGCGACCCACTTGTCGTACTCGCCGCTGTTGAATTGAAGATCGGTAAAGCGGATGGGTGATAGCTTATGCCCGGTGGACGACAGGGCGACGACGCGGCCCTTGCCCTCTTTGATGGCGGGCCAAAGCCGGTTGACGAGGGCAAAGTGTCCCAGATGGTTCGTCGCGAACTGCGCTTCCCATCCGGGCCCCACGCGCGTCTCGGGGCAGGCCATGATCGCCGCGTTATTGATCATGATGTGAATGGGTTGCTTGCGCGCAAGGAACGCATCGGCAAATTCCTTGACGCTGTCGAGATCGCCGAGGTCGAGCTTTGCCACGTCTACATTCGGAAGGCCTGCGAGGTTTTCTTTCGCCACTTCGGGGCGACGCGCGGGAATCAGCACATGAGCACCTGCGCCAACCAGCGCCTTGGTCGTTTCAAGGCCGAGCCCGGAATAGCCGCCGGTTACAACGGCGAGCTTGCCGGACAGGTCGATGCCGTCGACAACCTCGGCGGCGGTGGAGCGATATCCGAAACCTGAATTGATGGGCTTTTGCGCGGTCATGGAAATGCCTTTCAAAAAGGGGAAGGAGCAATTTGGAAAGAGTTTAGGCCAAAACAGTGGCGCGAGTCACTTGGCCGGGCGTAACGCCTTTGCGATGGCGCCGTCGACCTGGCCGCGCACCAGCCCCGGCGCGATGCGGCGCAGGAACTCAATGAACCGGCTTTCACGGTTGGAAAGGATCAGAAAAGGCTTTGCACCAATTTGCGCGATGCACCGTTCGGCCACGTCACTTGCGGTCATCAGGCGGGCCCCTTCGGACAGGGCGGCGGTGATGGCCGGTTTGGTTTCGTTCTCGCGTTCAAATCCGGGTGTTTCAGTATCGGGCGGGCAAAGCACCTGAACGCTGACCCCATGGGGCTTCAGCTCCGACCGTAAGGCATCGGAAAACCCGATGATGCCCGCCTTCGCCAGCGTGTAGTCGGTATAGCCGTAAACGCCGACGAGCCCCGCCATGGAGGATATATTGACAATGGCGCCATGCCCTCGGCGCTTCATCAATGGCGCGATTGCCCGGCACGGATACCAGCAGGAATAAAGATTTGCGTTCAGAGTCCAGGCGAGATCCTCGCCCGTGACCTTTTCAAACTCCTGCGGCTTGGCCCCGCCCGCGGCGTTGATCAAAACATCCGGCACACCAAGCTCCGCCACCGCGCGGGACAGAACCTCTTGCGTTTCGCTTTCGTCGGCGGCGTTTAAGGCAAAGGCATGCAGTTGCCGTGTTGTCTTCACGTCTTCAAGGGCCGCGTCGAGCATCGCGCGCCGCCGTGCGAAGATCGCAACGCGCGCCCCGCGCCGCGCAAGCCCCCGCGCGAGTTCGCGGCCAATGCCGCTTGATCCGCCGATAATGAAAACGGTCTTGCCGGAAAAGTCGATGCTCATAGGCCGAAGACGGACCGCATATAGGGCGTCAGCATGCGCCCTTCGGGGTCAAAGGATTCGCGGATACGGCGAAAGTCATCCCAATGGGGATAGAGCTCTGAGAAATTTTCCGCCGTCAACGTGTTCATCTTGCCCCAATGCGGACGGCCCCCGTGGGCGAGGAAAATGGGCTCACAGACGTTCTGCAGGGGGGTGGGGTCTTCCTCATAGTACCGGTGCACGGCGATGGAGCAGCGGTCACCACCGCCAAAGGGAGAGAGCCAGGCATCATCGCCCTTGATGAAACGGAACTCGAAGGGGAAGAAGACGCGCACACCCGCTCGTTCCACCGCCCGCACAACTTCGCGTAAGCAGTCCTGCGCCGCCTCTGCGGGGATGTGATATTCCATCTCATTGAAACGCACCGCGCGCTGTTCGGATGACAGCACCCGCCAGTATGTATCCACCTCGCTGGAGGTCCCAACGTCGGACATCAACCGCCGTGACATGAAACGGCGCAGGGGCGGTGCCCACCAGGTGAGCCCCTCCAGCATGCGCAGGTCGGCCATGTCCTTGTTGTCGTCGCGTTCGGGGTCGCGCCAAATCTCGTCTTCGGTTTCGTCATTGGTGATGACCAGCGACATGCCGGTGTAGGGCAGATAATAGCTTTCCCAGTGAAGATGTTCCGCCGCGCGTTCGGGGGCGTTGGCGACCACATCCTCGAAGGGTTCGAACCATTGGGTCTTGCGCAGGCGGTGGAGCGGACGGGTGCGCGTTTCAATCTCGGTCAGAATGCCCAGCGTGCCAAGCGACACTTGCGCCGCGCGAAACACGCCCGTGTTCTCGGTCTCGCTGCATGAAACAATCTCGCCCGCTGGCGTCACGAACTTCAGCGCAGTGACATAGCCGTGCAGCGCGGTCAGGTCGCGGCCCGTGCCGTGGGTCGCCGTGGAGATGGCGCCCGCGAAAGTCTGCTTGTTGATGTCGGGCATGTTGAAGAGCGCGCGCCCCTCGGCCTCCAGCGCCTCGGCCACTTGATAGAGCCGCGTGCCCGCTTTGAAGCGCGCCCGGTTGGTCGCGGCGTCATAGCTTACCAGGCCGGAGAGGCGGTCGAGACTGACAAGCGTTCCGTCCGTGGGCACAATGTTGGAAAAAGAATGTCCCGCACCCACCGCGCGCAAGGCGCCGGGCTTGCTGGCGATCAGATTTGCGAGTTCAGCTTCATCTGCGGGGGCCCAGCGATCCTCTGGTGTGCAAGACCGATAGCCCGACCAGTTGCGCCATTCGATGATGAAATCTTCATCGCCCGCTTCTTCGGCGGCCTGGGCATAGGATTTCGCGGTTCCGGCGAAACCGGCGGCGGCGGCGCTGGCCGCGGCAAGGGAAAGGGCTTCGCGCCGCGTCAGTTTCATTCACTTGTCTCCGCGTCCGGGTCTGTTGACATAAAGGCGATCAGCGCGCGGAAGTCGGCAAGGTCGCAATCGGGGCACATCCCTAAGGGCGGCATGCCGTTGAACCCGCGAATGGTGTGATCAAGCAGGGTGCGGCTGCCTTGCGCCACACGCGGGGCCCAGGCCTCTCCGTCGCCGGTCAACGGCGCGCCGGATGCGGGGTTCGCGTGGCAGCCCATGCAGCTGCGCTCGTAGATTTGGGCGAGGGCATAGTCATCGGGGCGCAGCTCGGCGGCGCGGGCAACGACCTGTGCGCTTTCATCCTCGCTGCGCGTGGCGGACCCGTTGTCACCGCAGGCGGCGAGCGCGAGACCCATCAAAAGGACAGAGATAAGTGAAAGCCGCATGTTTGAACTCCCCGGTGCTGTGCTGCCCGGCGAAGTCTAAGGCGCGCCGCGCGGGCCGCGCAACTATTCCGCTGGGGCAGCGGGCGCGTCGGCGTTGGCAAAATCGGGTAGGGGCGCCCCTTCGCGGGCGAGCTGAGCCTTTACCGTTCCCGGCAGGCGCGAGCGGCGCCCAAGGATCGAATAAATCGCCGGGATGACGAAAAGCGTGAGCAGGGTGGAGGCACTCACCCCTGCGAAGACCACGACGCCGATCACGATGCGCGATTCCGCGCCCGCACCGACAGCAAGGATCAGCGGTATAGCGCCGGCGGCCGTGGTGATGGCGGTCATCAGGATGGGGCGCAGGCGCACGAGGCAAGCCTCAATCAGCGCTTCTTCGAACTCCTTGCCCTGGCCGCGCAACTGGTTGGCAAACTCCACGATCAGGATGCCGTTTTTCGAGGCGAGCCCGATTAGCATTACAAGGCCGATCTGGCTGTAGATATTGAGCGTGTTGCCCGTGAGATAAAGCCCATAGAGCCCCCCGGCCATGGCGAGCGGTACGGTCAGCATGATGATCACCGGGTGCATCCAGCTTTCGAACTGGGCGGCCAGCACGAGGAAGACGACAAGCAAGCCCATGAGGAAAACAAACATGGTGCTGCCCCCGGCGGTCACGAGCTCAAGCGATTCGCCCTTATAGTCGATCACCGCATGTTCGGGCAGATTCTCGCGCACCAGATTTTCCATGTAGTCGAGGGCATCGCCCAAGCTGAGTGAAGGGTCGAGGTCAGCTTCAATGGTCAAAGCGCGCACGCGATTGTAGCGATTGAGGGATGTGGACGCGGCCACTTCCTGAAACGACACAAAGTTTGCAAGCGGCATCAGCTCGCCTGTGCGTTCCGAGCGCACATAGATGTTTTCCACGCTTTGCGGCGTGCGTTGCAGGTCGCGCTCGCCCGCCATGATCACGTCGTATTCAAAGCCATCTTCGATGTAGGTGGTGACGCGGCGCTGGCCCAGCATGGTTTCCAGCGTGCGGCCGATGGCGCCGACACTGACGCCCATTTCAGCGGCGAGGTCATAGTCCACCTCGACGCGCAATTGGGGGCGGGTTTCGTTGTAGTCCCAGTCGATTTCCGTCAGGCCGGGATTATCCGCATCGATGGCTTGCAGCAGAATATCGCGCCACAGGGCGAGTTCCTCATAGGAGCCGCCGCCAACGACGAACTGCAACGGTTTTTCCGATCGCCCGCCAATACCGCGCGGCGGAATGGGAAAGGCTTGCACACCCGGCAGGTTCGACAGGCGCTGCCGCACGTCGTTCATGATCTCCATGGCGGGCCGCCGCTCACCCCAAGGCGCCAGGCCCACAATGACAAAACCGCTGTTGAAGGTAGACGTCGTGCCAAACGACCCCGGCGTGCGCACGAGCAGGCGGGTAATCTCACCCCCCTCGACCAGCGGCATCAAGCGGGCTTCGACCTCATCCATATATTCTTCCATATAGGAATAGGTCGCGCCTTCGGGGCCGGAGACGAAAACGAAAAACGATCCGCGGTCTTCGGTGGGCGTGTACTCGGACGGGATCTGATCGATCAGCCAGCCGGCAAAGGCGGCCGAAGCGATGAGCGCGCCAACGGCGAGGCCGGGCAGCTTCACGATGATGATCAAGAAGATGCGATAGATGAAGCGCACGATCCCAAAGATGCCGTCCACCAGATGAACCAGTGAGGCCCGCTTGCTGCGCGGTTTGAGCAGCTTGGACGCGAGCATGGGCGCAAGCGACAGGGCGACAAAACTTGAAAAGACCACGGCGGAGGCCATGGTCAGGGCAAACTCTGAAAAGAGCCGCCCTACGTCCCCTTGCAACAGGGCGATGGGCACAAACACTGCCACCAACACAGCGGTTGTGGAGATCACGGCAAACCCAACCTCGCGCGTTCCCATGAAGGCCGCAACGAGGGGCGTTTCCCCCAGATCCTCGATGCGGCGGTGAATGTTTTCCAGCACCACAATGGCGTCATCCACCACAAGGCCGATGGCAAGCACCAGCGCAAGCAGGGTGAGCAGGTTGATGGAAAAACCAAAGACATAAAGCAGGATGAAGGTTGCGGTAATAGAGACGGGCACCGTGACGGCGGGAATTAACATGGCGCGTACGCTGCCCAGGAAGGCAAAGATGGTCGCGATCACAAGGCCGATGGCGATGAACAAGGTTTTGTAGACCTCGTTGATGGCGCTGGAGACAAAGACCGAGCTGTCATAACTCGGCACGATTTCCATCCCGTCAGGCAAGTTTTCGTTCAGTCGCTCCGCCTCGCGCCGTGCGCCCCGCGCCACCTCGATGGTATTGGCGGTCGACTGCCGCGTGATGCCGAGGCCCACCATGGGCACGCCGTTGCCGCGGAAGAATGTGCGTTCCTCCACAACGCCGCGTTCAACGCGCGCGACATCGCCCAAACGCACGAGATAGCCCGTCGGCCCGCGCATCAGGACGAGGCTGCTGAAATCGTCCGCATTGCGGAAAGCGCGGTCCACCCGCACGGTGAATTGCCGGTCAACGGATTCGATTGCGCCGGCTGGCAGTTCCACGTTTTCCGCGCGCAAGGCGCTTTCCACGTCCATGGCGGTCAGGCCGCGCGCGGCAAGCGCATTGCGGTCGAGCCAGATGCGCATGGCGTATTCCTTGCCCCCGCCCACGCGGACGCGCGCAACACCGGGCAGAATGGAAAAGCGATCAGCAAGATAGCGTTCGGCGTAGTCAGAGAGCTCAGAAACCGAATGCCGGTCACTGCGCAGATTGAGCCACATGATGGTTTCGGCATTGGCGCCGACCTTCACAACCTCGGGGGTGGTGGCTTCTTCCGGCAGATTATCGAGCACGCCGGACACGCGGTCACGCACGTCATTGGTGGCGCCTTCGATATCGCGGCCCGTGCGGAACTGGATGGTGATCTCCGACCGGCCATCGGAACTTGAGGATTCGATGAACTGGATACCCTCGATACCGGCGATGCGTTCCTCAATCACCTGCGTGACGCGGGTTTCGACAATATTCGCCGCCGCGCCGGGATAGCCCGTTTCAACGGAAACGATGGGCGGGTCGATGTCGGGATACTGGCGCAGGGGCAGGCGGCTGAAAGTCACAAGCCCAAAAGCGATCAACAGAAGGGCGATCACCGAAGCGAACACGGGCCGCATTACCGATATGTCGGAAAGGACCATCTCGCGCGTCCTATTCGCTTATGTTTTGCGAAAGGAGATCGGAAAGGCTGTCACCGCCGCCGTCAGTGCCCAGCACCTCGACCGTGTTGCCGGGGCGCAGGCTCGAGCCGCCGCGTGTGACGATACGTTCGCCCACGTCAAGACCGCTGGTGACTTCCACAACGCCCGGCTGGCGCGAGCCCGTCACGATCACGCGACGTTCCACGGTGGTGTTGTCATCGGCCACGACCCAAACGAAAGTCTCGCGGCCTTCGGTAATCGGCGCGTCCTCGGGAATGACAATCGCCATGCGTTCGCCGCGCAGAATCTCGATGGTCATCATCATGCCGGGGATCAGGCGATGCTCCTCGTTCGGCAGGATGGCGCGCACGCGGATCGACCGTGTGACAGGGTCAATGGCGGTATCGGTCGCTTCAATTTGGCCGGTGAAGGTTTCATCGGGATAGGCGCGCGCCACGGCTTCAATGGGCTGGCCTGTTTGTACGGCGGCGAGGTGCACTTCGGGGATGGAAAAATCGAGCTTCAGAATGCTGTCGTCATTCAGCGTGGTGATCAGTTGCCCAGGGGAAACATAGGCGCCGACACTGACATTGCGCAGGCCCACGACGCCGTCAAAGGGCGCGATGACCAAACGGTCCTGAAGGCGTGCCCGGGTTGTTTCATAGTCGCGGCGACGCGCATCCAGTGTCGCTTGGGGGACCGAGCCACTTTCGGCGAGCTCGCGCGCGCGATTGTATTGGGCAAGGGCTTCGTCGAGCAGCGCGCGTTCTTCAACGTTGGTCATCTCAACCAGAACATCGCCCGCTTCAACGCGCGCACCATCATCAAAGTTGAGCGCGGTAATGGTGTCCGCCACGTTGGCGGTGAGGGCGACGGTTTCATTCGCCTGCAGCGTGCCGATGGCTTCAATACGGTCGGAGTAGGGAACCAGCCGCGTCTCATAGACGATGACGGGCACGGTTCGCCCTTGCGCGCTGGCGTGGTGAGCGGCTTGCAGCAAAAAAGCGCACAGCAAAACTGCCAGCGCAACGCCAAGCCTGCGCCGCGTGGACAAGAAGCCACGACTGCCAAAACTGCTCATATGCGGAAACCCCGAAAACACCCCATTTACCACCGGGGCAAAGGGTAGCTCAAATCAGCCGCAAGACCAGTGATGTTTGGTTAATCGGTGAATAAATAATTGCGCGGCGGGACATGGGTCACATATCCCGCCTTTTCGTGGGTCAGACGTCGAACGACACGCCTTGGGCGAGGGGCAATTCCGTACCGTAATTGAGCGTATTGGTTGCCCGCCGCATGTAGGCTTTCCAGCTGTCGGAGCCTGCTTCGCGGCCCCCACCGGTTTCTTTTTCGCCGCCGAACGCGCCGCCAATTTCCGCGCCCGAAGGGCCGATGTTCACATTGGCGATGCCGCAATCGGAGCCTGCATCAGAGATGAAGCGCTCGGCCTCTTGCATGTCACGCGTAAAGATTGAGGACGACAGCCCCTGCGCCACGTCGTTCTGCAGCGCGATGGCTTCATCCAGCGTTTTGTATTTCAAGACATAGAGGATCGGCGCGAAAGTTTCGGCCTTCACGATGGCGGTCTGCGCGGGCATTTCCACCAGGGCGGGGCGCATGTAGTAGGCGCCGTCGCCGGCTTCAGTGTTGGCGCGCTCGCCGCCCGTAACTGTGCCCCCTTGTTCGCGGGCCTGGGTCAGCGCGGCTTGCGCATGATCATAGCCTTGCTTGTCGATCAACGGACCGACCAGCGTTTTGGCATCCAGCGGATTGCCGATGCTCACCGTGCCATAAACTTTTTGCAGGCGGCCGACGAGATCGTCATAGACGCTTTCGTGAACCACAAGACGGCGCAAGGTCGTGCAGCGCTGTCCCGCTGTGCCCATGGCGGCAAAAGCAACGCCGCGCACGGTGAGGTCAAGATCGGCGGAGGGGGCGACGATGGCCGCGTTGTTGCCGCCAAGCTCCAGGATCGCGCGGGCGAAGCGCTGCGCGAGGCGGGGCCCGACTTCACGGCCCATGCGGCACGACCCCGTGGCAGAGACGAGCGGGATGCGCTTGTCATCGACGAGTTGTTCACCAACGCCGCGTTCGCCGACAATGACGGACAGGAGGCCTTCGGGCGCTTCGTCGAAGTCTGCAATCAGGCGGTCGCAAATGGCTTGCACGGCAAGAGCCGTAAGCGGCGTCTTCTCCGAGGGCTTCCAGATAACGCTGTCCCCGCACACCAGCGCGATGGCCGCGTTCCAGCACCACACGGCGACAGGAAAGTTAAAAGCAGAGATGACGCCGATGGGGCCGAGCGGATGCCAGGTTTCCATCATGCGGTGATTGGGGCGCTCCGTCGCAATGGTCTTGCCGTACAGCTGGCGCGACTGGCCGACGGCAAAGTCGCAGATGTCGATCATCTCTTGCACTTCGCCCAGACCTTCGGAATAGACCTTGCCGCATTCGATGGTGACAAGACGGCCAAGCTCATCTTTGTGCTTGCGCAGCTCTTCGCCGAGCAGGCGGACGAGTTCGCCGCGCCGCGGGGCGGGCACATTGCGCCATTTCAGGAACGCGTCCTGCGCCTTGGCGATGGTGGCATCCACCGTGGCCGTGTCATCCATGGCCACATTGGCGATCACCGCGCCATCGATGGGCGAGGTGACCTGTAAATTGCCGCCAGACAGCTTGTCCGCGAAGCCGAGGGTCTTAGCGATGTCGAGGGTTTGATCGGTCGTCGTCATAGGAACTCTCTTTGTTCTGTCTGGGTGTTAGCTGGCGATGGTGTTGTGCGCGACGGGTTCGGCATAAATGCGCCCGAAGCGATTGGCAAGGAAGGCGTCGAGATCAATGTCTTCCTGTTTCACAAAACCCGCATGGGGTAACTCGCCCGCGGCCAGCATGTCCAGCACGGCGCAGATGGCGCCCGCTGTGGTTGCTTGAATGCCTGTGCGGAACGTCCCGTCCACCGGGCCCGCATAGACTTTGCGCACAAAGGTTTCTTGCATGAAGGCCTCGCCGCGCCAGCCGGTAACGGTGACGAAGATAATCACCACGTCCTGCAGGGTTGAGGGCAGGGCGTTTTCAAAAATGTCGTGCAGCACTTCGCGGCGCTGGGCGAGACGCAGATCGTGCAGCAGCGCCTTCATCAACGTACAGTGACCGGGATAGCGGATGGAACGGTAGTTGAGCCGCCGCACCTTGCCCGCCAGCGTATGACAAAGGGTGCCGAGCCCGCCGGAGGTGTTGAACGCTTCATAGCGCACACCATCGATGGAAAACTCCTCGCGCTCTTGCAGCGCGGGCACTTCGGTCAGCTTGCCTTCGACGATGGCTTCGCAGGGTTCGATATATTCGTTGATCACCCCGTCCGTGGACCAGGTGAGGTTATAATTCAGCGCATTCGAGGGATGCTGCGGCAGCGCGCCCACGCGCATGCGCACTTCATCGAGGCGGTCAAAGTCTTTCGCAAGGTGATTTGCAGCGATGGAGATGAACCCCGGCGCAAGGCCGCATTGGGGGATAAAGGCGGTGTCCGCGTTTTCGCCCAGTTCCATTACCTTTTTGGTGCTCGCCACATCTTCGGTGAGGTCGAGATAATGGGTGCGCGTGCGCGCGGCACTTTCGGCAATCAGCGTGGTGAGTTGGAAGGGAAGCGCATTCAGAACCGCATAGGCATCGGTCAGCGCCGCGTCGAGGGCCGCTTTGTCCGCCACATCAACGGCTTTCCATTCAACACCGGTGGCCTTTGCCACTTTGGCGAGGCGGGTCTCATCCCGGTCCACCAAGGTGACCTGATAGTCGCCTGTCTTTTGCAGCATGTCTGCGATGGCCGAGCCGATATTGCCCGCGCCCATGACCGTGATGTTTTTCATGTTCATAACTCCCTCAACCGATGGGGCTGTTCCGCGCCCTTTTGAACCCCCTTTGTCGCTGAAGGACTTGTTAATTTACAGGTGCAGTTTAAGCGATATTATGGTATCAAATATGCAAATTAACTACTGTTGGTGTTAAATTGGCGATTTCTGAACAGGACGAGCACCTGCTGGCGCTTTTGCGGGACAATGCTCGGCTGTCCACATCGGAGCTTGCGCGCCGGATGGAGGTGAGCCGGACCACGGTGCAAAACCGGCTTGAGCGGCTGGAACGGGACGGGGTCATCGCGGGTTACACGGTGCGCACAGGGGAGGCCTATGAGCGCAGCCTGATCCGCGCGCAGGTGATGATTACTGTCGCGCCGAAAAAGACGGGGGGCGTGGTGGCCGCGTTGCGCAAGATGGACGAGGTGCGCAAGCTTCACTCCGTTGGTGGATCGTTTGACATGATTGCCGACGTCGCCGCGCAGGATGTTGGCGGGCTGGATGAGATTATCGACTCCATCGGCGCCCTCGACGGGGTGGAGCGCACCATGTCGTCGATCATTCTGTCGACGCGGATCGACCGCTAGAGTTTGAGGGCGCGTTGGTAGGCCGGGCGTTCCTGGAGCCGCGCAAAGTAGGCTTTGATGTTGGGCGTGAACTCCTCCGCCATGCCTAGATTGCTGGCGAGCAAGAGCGCATACCCCACGGCTACATCGGCCATGGTGAACCGTTCGCCGCACAGATAGTCATGCCCTTCAAGACCGCGCTCGACAGATTTAAGCCGCCCAAGAAACCAGGCCTTGTAGTCTTCCACCACTTGCGGGACGCGGCGTTCCTCGGGCTCGAGTTGCGAGTAGCGCAGCACCAGTGTCTGCGGAAAGGTCAAGGTCGCATCGCTGCGGTGAAGCCAATTGAGATAGGTACCGTATTCCGGCTCCTCGGGCGTTACGCCAAGCGGCGTTGGCCCGTAGACGTCGGCGAGATATTGGCAGATGCCCGCGCTTTCCGTCATCACCACGTCCCCGTCGATCATGCAGGGGATGGTGCCGAGCGGATTGATCTCCTTGTAGTCCTTGTGGAACACACGCGGCGGGAATTGCATGACGTGCAGCTCGTAAGGAAGGCCCATCTCTTCCAACGCCCAAAGGGGCCGCATGGAACGGGCCTGTGTGCAGTGATAGAGCTGGATTGTCATCAGGGGTCTCCTCAATTTCGCGGCATGGGGCGCGTCAGCCTTGACCGCGCGGCACCCGTTGCCGATAGTTCAAAAAATCCAGCTGCAACGCAACAAAATTGCTTGAGGGAGCAAGGCGTCCGGCTGTCCGCGTTCACCCCGGGGGGAGATGGGAAAACACTACAATGCATCACTTTGCCGACGTTTGGGAAATCATCGCCGACGCCGTACCGGAAAACGAAGCGCTCGTGCATGGCGACACGCGCCGCACCTGGGCTGAATACGACGATCGCGCCGCGCGCCTTGCAAATGTCTACGCGAAAGCCGGCCTCAAACCCGACAGCAAGATCGCGCTCTGCGCCTATAACTCGAATGAGTATATGGAAGCGCAATACGCCGCGTTCAAAATGCGCGGTGTGCCGATCAATGTGAATTATCGCTATTTCGAGAACGAACTTGTTTATCTCTTCGACAATGCGGATGTAGAAGCGCTCGTCTTTCAGGCGCACTTTGCCGATCGCATTGCGGCGATCCGGGACAAGCTGCCCAAGCTGAAACTCTTTATCGAAATCGATGACGGCAGCGGCAATCATCTTGATGGCGCGCTTTCCTATGAGGATGTGATTGCGTCCACCGATCCCATGCCGCGTATTGAGCGCTCGCCTGACGATATCTACATGCTCTACACGGGCGGGACGACCGGCATGCCCAAGGGCGTGATGTACCGCCACGGGGATTTCACCGAAGGGCTGAAGCTCGTCTATGACATTCGCGGGTTGCCGCGTCCCGAAACGGCGGAGGCGCTCACCGCAACCGTCAAACAGATCAGGGATGTGGGCGCGACCCCGCGCGGCATTCCCGCCTGCCCGATGATGCATGGCACGGGGATGTGGCTCGGCGCCATGGCGATGCACAGCTTTGGCGGCACGGTGGTGTCGCTTTCGAATATGAACTTTGACCCGCACGCCCTTTGGCAAGTGGTGGAAGACGAAAAAGCCACTGACATGGCCATCGTGGGCGATGCCTTTGCAAAGCCGATGCTCAAAGCGCTTGAGGCGGGCAAACCCGGCGGCGGCAAATTTGACCTCAGTTCCATGGTGCTGCTGATTTCTTCGGGCGTCATGTTCACGACCGACGTGAAACGCGGCCTGCTCGAATTTGGCGACTTCACCATTGTGGACACCATGGGCTCCACCGAAGGCGGCATGGGCTCATCGGTGATGAACCGGCAAACGCCGGAAAGCGAAACCGCCAAGTTCCAGATGAATGAAACGACCAAGGTCTTTACCGAGGACGGCCGCGAAGTCGAGCCGGGCTCGGGCGAGATCGGCATGGTGGCGAACGGCGGCATGACGCCTGTTGGATACTTCAAGGACCCGGAAAAAAGCGCTGCCACTTTCCGCGAAATCAACGGCGTGCGCTACAGCTTCCCCGGCGACCACGCCACGGTGGAAGCGGACGGCACGTTGGTCCTGCTCGGTCGCGGGTCCCAGTGCATCAATACAGGCGGCGAAAAGGTCTTTCCCGAAGAGGTGGAGGAAGTCGTCAAGTCGCATCCGGCGGTCTATGACTGCCTTGTCGTGGGCGTGCCGGATGACCGGTTCGGCGAACGGGTGACGGCGGTGCTTTCATACAAGGAAGGCGAAGACCATCCATCAGACGCGCAAATGACCGAATGGATGCATGGTCGCATCGCGGGCTACAAAATCCCGCGCACCATTATCGCGGTGCCGGTTGTGCAGCGTGCGGCGAACGGCAAGGCCGATTACAAATGGGCGAAAGCCACGGCCAAGGATTTGGCGCAGGCGAGCTGATCGGGCCTATTTGCAGTAAAGATCAGACAGGGTTGAAAGCACGGCGGTCGCTTCTGCGCTTGCCAGCGAGTAATAGATCGATTGCGCCACGCGCTTTGTCTTGACCAGTCGTTCGCGCCGCAAGACGGCCAGATGTTGTGAAAGGGCCGATTGGCTGAGCGGCAATCTGCTCTGCAATTCGCTGACTGACTTTTCGCCTTCGACGAGCTGGCAGAGGATCAGTAGTCGATTCTCATTCGCCATGGACTTGAGCAGCGTTGACGCTTCTTCAGCGTTCGCCTGCATTTTGTCGAAACTCATTTCCATAACGTCAGCCATAATGACGTGCCTCGCTGAAGGTGGCGCGGAAGGGCGAAGCGGGGGTTGTGCCACATTCGCGCCGCGCCGCCAAGCCGCTCTCAGGCGTCGGGCCCGCGCCGGCCCAGCGGATAGCCAGAAGTAGTCCCCCGCGCAGGTTGGGTCAGCATGCGGTCGATCAAAAGCTCTCGCGGCTCGCGAAACTGTTCAATTCCAATGGTCATACCGTCGTGGCCCTCGCGCGGCTGGGCCTTGTAAGTGCCGCAAAGCCTGTCCCAACAAGGAACGTTGAAGCCAAAATTGGAATTGGTTTCCGCCGGGATCACTGAATGGTGAACGCGGTGCATGTCGGGCGTCACCACGATCAGCCGCAATACGCGATCAAGCGCAAGGGGCAAACGCGCGTTCGAATGATTGAACATGGAGGTGGCGTTCAGCAGCACTTCGAACATCACAACTGCAACAACCGGCGGGCCGAGCGCCGCGACAGCCGCAAGCTTGATCAGGATCGACAGGATGATTTCCACGGGGTGAAAACGCGCGCCGGTGGTGACGTCAATGTCGAGGTCCGCATGATGCATACGATGAAAGCGCCACAAGAGCGGCACGGCGTGGAATATCACATGCTGCAGATAGATGACGAAATCGAGAATCAGGATAGCGGCGACAATCGACACCCACGAGGGGAGATCGACCGCGTTCAATAGTCCCCAGCCTTGCGTCTGCGCGAGCAGCGCCAGCCCCACGACGCCGGAAGGAAGGACCACGCGCAGGACCAATGTGTTGAAAACGGAAATGGCAATGTTGCTGGGCCATCGGGCAAGGCGGGAATGTGACCGCTTGCGGCGCGGCGCAAAAACCTCCCAAACGGCCATCGCGAGAAATATTCCTGCAAAGAAACCAAGGCGGATGGCAGGTTCATTGCTCAAAATGAAATCGGTCACGGGCGTCCCTTCCGGTTGCGGCCATCATCGCATTGGATGCGCCGGGCGCAATGGCGTTTCACCACAAAAAGGGGATGCATGGCCCCTCAGAAAATGGTGAACTCCGCGCCAATTGTCCCACGAAGAAAGACAGACGAGGAAACCTATGAGCAGCGCCGCCTTTTACGCCCGGGTCGCGAACGAGTTGACCGACATTGATGCCCAGGGGCTGACCAAGCCCGAACGCGTGATCAGCTCGCGCCAGGGCGCGGTGATCGACGTGGCGCAATCCGACGGCAGCATGCGGCAGGTGCTCAACTTCTGCGCCAACAACTATCTCGGGCTTGCGGGGCGCGAAGAACTCGTGGAGGCAGGCAAGGCCGCGCTCGACAAGTGGGGCTCCGGCATGGCATCCGTGCGTTTCATTTGCGGCACCCAGGATCTGCACAAACAGCTCGAACGCGCGGTGGCGGATTATCTCGGCTATGAGGATGCGATCCTTTTCGCCGCCTGTTTCGATGCGAACGGCGGCGTGTTCGAACCGCTCCTCGGCGAAGAAGACGCGATCATTTCCGACAGCCTCAACCACGCCTCCATCATCGACGGGGTGCGCCTCTGCAAAGCCAAGCGCTATCGCTTTTCGAACTCCGACATGGACGAGCTGGAAACGCGGCTCAAGGAAGCCGATGCCGCGGGCGCGCGGACCATGATCATCGCCACTGACGGCGTCTTTTCCATGGACGGCTATATCGCGAAGCTGCCGGAGATCACCAAGCTCGCTGAGCAATATGGCGCACTTGTCATGGTGGACGATTGCCACGCCACGGGCTTCATGGGACCGAAGGGGGCGGGCACCCCGGCGCATCACGGCGTGACGGACAAGGTGGATATCCTCACCGGCACGCTGGGCAAGGCGCTGGGCGGGGCCATGGGCGGTTACATTGCGGCGCGCAAGGAAGTGATTGATCTTCTGCGTCAACGCGCGCGGCCCTACCTCTTTTCCAACACGTTGGCCCCGGCCGTTGCGGGCGCGAGCCTGAAAGCCATCGAGATGGCGGCGGCGGGCGATGACCTGCGCAAAAAGCTTTTCGATAATGCGAACCGGTTCCGCGCGGGCATGGCAAAGGCGGGCTTTGACCTTCTGCCCGGCGAACACCCGATCATCCCGGTGATGCTGGGCGATGCGAAGCTCGCGCAGCAGATGGCGGCTAAACTTTTGGATGAAGGCATCTACGTCATTGGTTTTTCGTTTCCGGTGGTGCCGCGCGGGGCCGCGCGCATCCGCACGCAAATGTCCGCCGCGCATGATGCGGACCATATTGATCAGGCCGTTGCCGCCTTCACAAAGGTGGGCAAGGAATTGGGAGTGGTGTCATGAGCGACACGATGAAGGCGCTGGTCAAGGCAAAACGCGAACCGGGCATCTGGATGAGCCAGGAACCCGTGCCGACCATGGGCCCCGATGACGTGATGATCCGCATCAAAAAAACGGCGATCTGCGGCACGGACATTCACATCTACAATTGGGACCAGTGGTCCCAGGAAACAATCCCCGTGCCGATGATTACGGGGCACGAGTTCTCGGGCGAGATTGTGGAGATCGGTTCCTCCCCCCACCGCGATGATTTGTTCATCGGCCAGCGCGTGTCGGGCGAAGGCCACCTTGTGGGCACGAAATCCCGCGCGGTGCGTGCCGGGCAGTTCCACCTCGATCCCGATACGCGCGGCGTGGGCGTCAATCGCCCCGGCGCCTTTGCCGAATATCTGGTGATCCCGGCGTTCAACGTGATCCGCCTGCCGGATGCGGTGGATGACGAGATCGCCTCGATCCTCGACCCGCTGGGCAACGCGGTGCATACGGCGCTCGCCTATAACCTCGTGGGTGAGGATGTGCTTGTGACCGGCGCGGGGCCCATCGGCATTATGGCCGCGGCGGTGGCGCGCTTTGTGGGTGCGCGGCATGTGGTCATTACCGATATCAATCAGGACCGGCTCGATCTTGCGGGCAAGGTCGCGGATGTTATTCCCGTGAATACGGCAACCACGGACCTTAAAGATATTATCGCGAAGCTAGGCATGATCGAAGGCTTCGACGTGGGGTTCGAGATGAGCGGCGCGAAGCCCGCCTTTGACGAAATGATCGAGCACATGATCATGGGCGGAAAAATTGCCATGCTGGGCCTGCCGTCCGAACCCTATCAGACCAACTGGCCGCGCATCGTTTTGAAGTCGCTGACGGTGAAGGGCATCTATGGCCGTGAGATGTTCGAGACCTGGTACCGCATGCTTGCCATGCTGGAGTCCGGTCTCGACATGAGCAAGATCATCACCCACCGTTTCCCGGTGGATGACTACAAGGAAGCCTTCGAGACCATGCGCTCGGGCAAATCGGGCAAGGTCATTCTCGACTGGACGAAGTAACGCGCAAAGAACGCGCAGGAATAGAGGGGCGTCATGCCATCGGATATTGAAATCGCCCGCGCGGCGAAGCTGGAACCCATCGCCGATATTGCGGCGAAACTTTCCATTCCGGCGGAGGCGATTTCTCCCTACGGGCATGACAAGGCGAAAGTCTCACTCGACTATATCGAGAGCCTCTCGGATCGCCCCGATGGCAAGCTGATCCTCGTGACCGCCATCTCCCCAACGCCCGCGGGCGAAGGCAAAACCACCACCTCCGTGGGCCTCACCGACGGTCTCAACCGCGTCGGCAAGCGGGCCATGGTTGCCTTGCGCGAGCCCTCGCTCGGTCCGTGTTTCGGCATGAAGGGCGGGGCTGCGGGCGGTGGCCGGGCGCAAGTGGTGCCCATGGAAGACATCAATCTCCACTTCACGGGCGATTTTCACGCGATTGAGGCGGCGAACAATCTGCTCGCCGCACTGATCGACAATCACATCTATTGGGGGAACGGCGCGGGGCTCGACAGCCGCCGTGTCACTTGGCGGCGCGTCATGGACATGAATGACCGCGCGCTCAGGCAGATCACCTCGTCCCTCGGCGGTGTCGCGAATGGCTATCCGCGCGAAGCGGGCTTTGACATTGTGCCCGCGTCGGAAGTCATGGCGATCTTTTGCCTCGCTGAAAACTTCGAAGACCTCACGAACCGCCTCGGCAATATCATTGTGGGCTACACGCGGGAAAAAGAACCCGTGCGCGCGCGGGACCTCAATGCCCATGGAGCGATGACGGTTCTGCTGAAAGACGCGCTTGCGCCGAATCTCGTGCAGACGCTCGAAGGCAACCCGGCCTTTGTGCACGGCGGGCCCTTCGGCAACATCGCGCACGGCTGCAATACGGTGATCGCGACCAAGGCGGCGCTGAAGATGGCGCCTTACGTGGTGACGGAAGCGGGCTTTGGCGCGGACCTGGGTGCCGAAAAGTTTTTCAACATCAAGTGCCGCAAGGCGGGACTGAAACCCGACGCGGCGGTGCTGGTCGCCACCATCCGTGCGCTCAAGATGCATGGTGGCGTGGCCAAGGGCGACCTTGAAACGGAGAACGTCGAAGCCGTGCGCAAGGGCTGTGCGAACCTCGCGCGCCATATTCGCAATGTGAAGGGCTTCGGGGTGCCAGTGATCGTGGGCATCAATAAATTCACTGCCGACACGGATGCGGAAATCGCCGTTGTGTGCGAGGTGGTGAAGGAATTGGGCAGCGAGGCGATCCTCTGCGATCACTGGGCAAAGGGCGGCGAGGGAACCATGGAAATCGCGGAACGCGTGGCCGCCATTGCCGACAGTGGCGCGGCGCAATTTTCCACCCTCTATGACGATGCCATGCCGCTCTGGGACAAAATGGAAACCGTTGCTACACGCATCTATGGCGCCAATGAAATTCAGGCGGACAAATCCGTCCGTAGCCGGATCAAGGAGCTGCAGGACACAGGCTTCGGTCATCTGCCCATCTGCATGGCAAAGACGCAGTATTCCTTTTCCACCGATCCCCAGCTTATGGGCGCGCCGTCCAACCATTCGGTGACCGTGCGCGAGGTGCGGCTGTCGGCCGGGGCGGAGTTCCTGGTCGCCATTTGCGGGGACATCATGACAATGCCCGGCCTGCCGCGCCGCCCGGCGGCGGACGCCATCCACCTTAATGCGGCTGGTGAGATCGAAGGACTGTTCTAAACCCGCGCAAGTCTGGGAAAAACCTGTTGCATTGCACCATTTTCCGGCGTGTACGGGCCATGTCTTATTAGGGTTTACGCGACATTTTTGCGACTCGCGCCCTATGCCGAAAGTTGCTCGCCCGGGCCGGTTCTTGGAAACAAAAAAACAAGTTTTCAGGAATGATTTTGGCTTTCGCTCAAAGGTCGATTCGGCTCTGGCGCACCCCCCGGGCCCCCATTATATGCTGCTTTCATCTTTGCTTTGAGTCGGTTTGAAACCGGCGCAAGGCGCCCAATCAAGCTCGCGGGCATGACCCGCACAAAAGAGAGCGACAAGGGGGAAGCATGGTCCAACATTACTACACTGGCGATGGCGACACGCCCGCGAAGCAAGCTGAAATCGTTCGCATGAAATTCGGGTCGAAAGGCCTGCATGTGCCTGCGCCTGCGGCGCGGCCGGGGGATACCCCTGACTTCAGTCGGCTGAAATTCGCGGATGCCGGTGCAGTGACGCGGCCCGAACCCACGGTGGAAGCGCGCAAGACCTTTGATCTTGCCTTCGACCTTATTCGGGTGCTGGACGATCAGGGTCAGGCCAAAGGCGAGTGGGCCCCGGAAATCGACCCTGAAGCCCTGCGCAAGGGTCTGAAGGTCATGATGACTGTGCGGACCTATGACGCGCGTATGCTCCGCATGCACCGTCAGGGCAAGATGAGCTTCTACATGACCTCGACAGGCGAGGAAGCCACCTCCGTCGCCGCCGGCATGGCACTGCGCGATGACGACATGCTGTTCCCCAGCTATCGTCAGCAGGGGCTGCAATTGCTGCGCGGGGCGGATCTCGTCGATATGGCGAGCCATTGCATGTCTAACGAGCGCGACAACCTGATGGGGCGTCAGCTGCCGGTGCACTACACCCGCGTGGACCTCAACCTGTTTTCCATCTCCGGCAACCTCTGCACCCAGTTCCCCCAAGCGGTGGGCTGGGGCATGGCGAGCGCCTACAAGGGCAGCACGGCCATCGCGGCGAGCTGGATCGGTGAAGGCTCTTCTGCGGAAGGCGACTTCCACACGGCCTGCACCATGGCGGGCGTTTATCACGCGCCGGTCATTCTGAACGTTGTGAACAACCAGTGGGCCATTTCGTCCTACCAAGGTATCGCGGGCGGTGATGAAACCACCTTTGCGTCCAAGGCAATCGGCTATGGCCTGCCGGGTCTGCGCGTTGACGGCAATGATTTCCTGGCTGTCTATGCCGCGACCAAATGGGCGGCGGAACGGGCACGCAAGGGCCTGGGCGCGACGCTCATTGAATTTGTGACTTACCGCGCCGGTGCGCACTCCACGAGCGATGACCCCGCGCGGTATCGCCCGAAGGAAGAAGCGCAAGCTTGGCCGCTGGGCGATCCCATCGACCGGCTGAAGGCGCACCTTATCGCTCTTGGCGAATGGTCGGATGAGCAGCACGAAGCACTTGAAGCTGAGCTTTCGGACGAAGTGCAGAAGAAACTCAAGGAAGCGGAATCCTATGGCTCGCTTGCCGACCACAAGTCGGTGCCGCCGGAAACCATGTTCGACGACATCTTCAAGGAGATGCCGAAGAACCTGATCCGGCAGCGCGAGGAATTCCTCAGCCTTCGGTAAACATCGGAGCCTTGCCCCATGCCCCAACAGAACATGATCCAGGCCTTGCGGTCTGCTCAGGACGTATTGCTTGAACGTGATCCGAACGTCGTCATCTTTGGTGAGGATGTCGGCTATTTCGGCGGCGTGTTCCGCACGACGGACGGCCTGCAGGAAAAATACGGTCGCGACCGGGTGTTCGATGCGCCGATCACCGAGGCGGGCATTGTGGCCGCCGCCATCGGCATGGGCGCGAATGAGCTGCGCCCCATCGCGGAAATCCAGTTCTCCGATTACATTTTCCCGGGCTTTGACCAGATCATTTCCGAGCTGTCGCGCCTGCGCTATCGCAGCGCCGGGCAGTTCCATTCGCCGGTCACGATCCGCAGTCCCTGGGGCGGTGGCATTCACGGCGGACAAACCCACAGTCAGAGCCCTGAAGCATTTTTCACCCACATCCCAGGCGTGAAGGTGGTCGTGCCCTCAACACCGCACGACGCGAAGGGGCTGCTCATCAGCTCTGTCGAAGACGACGACCCGGTGATCTTTTTCGAACCCAAGCGGCTCTACAACGGTCCCTTCGATGGGGACTGGCAGGGCACGTCGAAAAGCTGGGCCGCGCATCCGGGCGGCGATGTGCCTGACGGCCATTACGCGATCCCCCTCAGCCAGGCGAAGGTTGTGCGCCCCGGCACCGCCGCGACCATCCTTGCCTACGGCACCATGGTGCATGTGGCCCAGGCCGCGGTGGAAAACGCCGGCATCGATGCAGAGATCATCGACCTGCGCACTCTGGTACCGCTCGATCTCGACACCATCGTCTGGTCGGTGCGCAAAACGGGCCGCTGCGTCATCGTGCACGAAGCGCCGCGCACCAGCGGCTTTGGCGCGGAACTTTCCGCCCAGGTGCAGGAAGAATGTTTCTATCACCTCGAAGCGCCGATCCAGCGCGTGACGGGTTGGGACACGCACTATCCCCATGCGCACGAATGGGACTATTTCCCCAGTCAGGCGCGCATCACCCGCGCTCTGCAGCGCGTTATGGAAGCCTAAGACCATGACCAAGTTTGTTTTCAAGCTCCCCGATCTGGGGGAAGGCGTCGTCGAAGCCGAAATCGTCGAGTGGCATGTAAAGCCCGGCGACGTGGTGAAAGAAGACGATAATCTTTGCGACGTGATGACCGACAAGGCGACGGTGGAAATCCCCGCGCCGCACGACGGCAAAGTGCTCGCCATTTCCGGTGAGCCCGGCGACATCATCTCCGTGGGTGCCGAACTGATGGCGCTGGAACTTGAAGGCGTTGCCGCCGACGAAGAAGTTGAAATCCATCCCCACAAGCATGTGGAAGAAGAAGCGCAAGTGACCGAAGCGCCCGCCAAGACGCCGGAACCGGCTGTGGCGGCATCCGCGCCTGCCGCGAAAGCGGCTCCGGCTGCGCCTGCTCCCACTTCCGCGCCCGAACCCAAACGCGAAGGCGTCGTCGCGCCGGTACGTGCGCTGGCCTCTCCTGCCGTGCGTCGCCGCGCGGCGGAAGCGGGCATTGACCTGATCCAGGTGCCGGGGACGGGCCCGCAGGGCCGCGTGACGCGCGAAGACTTTGAAACGTTCCTTGCCGGCGGCGGTCGCACCGTGGTCAGCGGGCGGGGCAAGACAAAGCTCACGGGCACGAACGAGATCAAAGTCATCGGCCTGCGCCGCAAGATTGCGGAAAAAATGCAGACGGCAAAGCGGCACATCCCGCATTTCACCTATGTGGAAGAAGTGGACGTGACGGAGCTGGAAGCCCTGCGCCAATACCTTAACGAGAACCGCTTGCCCAATCAGCCCAAACTGACAGTGCTGCCGTTCCTCATGCAGGCGTTGGTGAAAGTTCTTCAGGATTTTCCCGAACTGAATGCCACCTACGACGATGAAGCGGGCGTCATCACCCAATATGAAGGCGCGCATATCGGCATCGCGACCCAGACCGACAACGGCCTGATGGTGCCTGTAGTGCGCCATACCGAAGCGCTGGATATCTGGGAAAGCGCCGCCGAAGTCGCCCGCGTGTCTCAGGCCGCGCGGGGCAACACCGCAAAGGTGAACGAGCTTTCGGGCTCCTCCATCACCATTACCTCGCTCGGCGCGCTGGGCGGTATCGTCTCGACGCCTGTGATCAATCACCCGGAGGTTACCATCATCGGTGTCAACAAAATGATGGACAAGCTGGTGATGGAAAATGGCACGGTGGTGCAGCGGAAGGTGATGAATATTTCCACCTCTTGCGATCACCGCGTGGTGGACGGCTTTGTCTGCGCGCAAGCCATCCAGAGCTACAAGGCGCTTCTGGAACACCCCGCCACGATCTTCATGTAAGCCACTTCGCAAACCCAGGAAATTCAAGCTTTTTGGCCCGTGCCTTGGGAGAGGCGCGGGCCGTTTCTTTGCGTTGGCCATTAATGAGAAATTTGGTGTTTGACAAATCATCTGTAAACGTATTGGTTACATATAATGAAACCTGAATCGCTAGATGCCGTCTTTCATGCCCTTGCGCATAAAACCCGCCGCCGGATCCTCGACATCGTGAAGGATCGACCGGGATGCACGGTAGGGGAGATTTGCAGGGAGTTCGACGTGAGCCGGATCGCCGTCATCAAGCACATAACTGTGCTGACCGACGCGAACTTACTGATCACGGAGAAAGTGGGGCGACGCAAAACGGTTTACCTGAACGCTGTGCCGATTCAGATGATCTATGACCGCTGGACCACCGAGTTCAGTTCCTTTTGGACTGAGCGACTGACGGAAATCAAGTACCGCGCGGAACGGACCGCGGCAGAGGGTTGATTGAGGAAAGGGAAGATCAATGAATGACGTCGTGACCAAAACGGATGGCGACTTGCGCAAGTCCATATATCGTGTGGTCATTCGCGCACCTATCGATATAGTTTGGGCGGAAGTGGTGCGTGTTGATCAGCCGCTGCCATTCTTTTTTGGTGCGAAATGCGAAACGCCGGGCCTCGCGCCTGGAGCGCCAATCCGCATGCGCACAAAAAGCGGCAAGTATACCTCGGTTGTGGGGGATGTTATCGCCTTTGAACCGCCGCACCTTTACTCCCACACGTTCCGTTTTACGACCAACGAAGATCCGCCTTGCAAGGTGACCTACGAATTGAAGGAAGTCGCCGAAGGTGTGGAGTTCACTCTGACCAGCGAGTTCCCGGCAAGTGCCGAGGTAACAGAAACCGAGAAGTCCATGGCGCGTGGCAGCAAATTCATCGGGGACAATCTCAAGGCCGTTGTCGAAACAGGCAAGCCGACTTTTGGTGGCGGGATGATCCTTGCGCTCATCCGACTTTTGGAACCGCTGACACCAAAACAATGCCGTAGTGAGAACTGGCCTTTGTAGTGGAATTGCCTACCCAAGCTCGAAGGTGGTGACACCGAAGGTCTTGTGGTGCGCGACGTCTGGCACGGGGCCGAGGTACATGCGTGCGCAACCGAAGACTTCTTCCATGCCATGGCGCCCGACCAGTGCCATGGCATCTTCGTTGTTTTCCGGCGCATCGAGAAACACCGGCCCGCCCGCGGCAAAGGGCAGAAGCTGCGTGAAGAGTGTCTCGGCGATTTCCGCATCATCAGCAAACAGGGGGCCGATCTTGCATCCTTCCCCGCAGCGGCGAATGACGCCGTAGCCGCGCAAGGCTCCGCCTTGCACAAACCCGAGCGCTTGTGCATCGCGCAGACAAATCCATTTTTCGAGGAACACCTCTCGCGCGGCGGGAAAGCACGTGCGGTCATAGGCTCTGACTTGCTCGAAGGGAATGTCCGTCAGCGCGACGATATTACTGGTCGCTTGCGCCGTGGTCCCCGCTGGCACCTCCATGCGAAAGCGCATGTTGCGGTGGGAAAAGGTGAACCCGCCCTTGGCGTAATAGGGCTGCATGTCAAAGACGCCGTCCATGCCAATGGGGGCGCCCGGTTTTAGCCGCTTGATGAGGCGGTCGCGCCGCGCATGCCAAAGGGTATTGCCAAAGCCCCGTCCGCGAAATTCCGGTCGGACGATGAAAAATCCCATGAAGCCATAGTCGCCGCCATAGGAGGTGATGGCGCCGCCGCCGACCAGCTCGCTGTCGAGGTCTGCTGCGATGAAGGCGTCCGGGTCTGTCGCCCAGAACACATCGGCATCATGCAGGCCAGGGTTCCACCCCTCCGCTGCCGCCCAGGCGACGAGCTCGCCTACCTCGGCGTGCGTCATGTTGCGGATGGTCAATTGATCGGACACAGGGGAGGGCTCCGCCTTCGGAACGGGGAAACGCAGTGCCCACAGATTGGGCGGCGCGCGCGCGGCGGTCAACAGGGCGCGGAATGCCGCGCGGGGCCGTCATTGATCTTTTACGTGGGGCACTTAGGTTGGGGGCAGATCAACCGCACCCGGAGCCTTCCCCCCATGGGCCCAAGCCAACTTGAAAAACTGTTCAACCCCGGCGCCATTGCCGTTTTTGGCGCGAGCGAATCTGGCCGGTCGGTGGGGTCGCGCGTGTTCTCGAACCTGCGGCGCGCGGGATTTGAGGGTGCGCTTTATCCCATCAACCCCAAGCACGAGCGTGTGGGGGACCTGCCTTGTTTTGCCGCCATCGCCGACGCACCGGGCCCCGTTGACCTCGCCGTTATTGCCACCCCCGCCGATACGGTGGTGGGCATCATCCGCGAATGCGGTGAAGCAGGCATCGGCCATGCCATCGTGCTCACGGCGGGCTTTCGCGAAATGGGTGAAGAGGGCAAGGCGCGCGAGGCGGAACTGATTGAAACCGCGAAACGCTACGGCGTCCGCTTTGTCGGTCCCAATTGCGTGGGGCTGGTGCGGCCTTCCATCGGGATGGACGCCTCTTTCCTCAATGCCGCAACGCCCAAGGGTCGGCTGGCGCTGGTTTCGCAATCGGGCGCACTTTGTTCGGCCATCTCCGATTGGGCGGAACCCCATCACCTCGGGTTCTCGGCGCTCGTGTCGCTCGGCAATTCCGGCGACATCGGTTTTGGCGACATTCTCAACTATCTCGCCCACGACAAGGAAACCAAGGCGATCCTTCTTTATGTGGAAGGGGTGCGGGATGCGCGCTCTTTCCTCAGTGCCTTGCGCCTTGCGGCGCGGCTCAAACCCGTGATCGTGCTCAAGGCCGGGCGCAATACGGACAGCTCCAATGCGGCGCACACGCACACGGGCGCGCTGATGGGCTCGGACGATGTGTTTGATGCGGCTCTTGCGCGGGTCGGCGCGGTGCGGGCGCAAACCTTCGGTCAGTTGTTCGCCGCCGCAGAAGTTTTGTCCGCCGGCATTCACGCCAGCGGGAACCGGCTCGCCATTGTCACGAACGGAGGCGGGGCAGGGGTCCTCGCCGCTGACCGCGCGGGCGATCTCGGCATCCAATTGCCCCGCCCCGCGCCGGAAACCCTTGCCGCGCTGGACGAGGTGTTGCCCGCCTATTGGTCCCGAGCAAACCCCGTGGACATTCTGGGCGATGCCTCGCCGGAGAAATACAAGGCTGCGATCGAGGCCTGCCTGAAGGATGACACCTTTGACGGTGTGCTGGTCATGCTGACGCCGCAAGCAATGACCGCCGCGGGGGATGCGGCGCAGGCGGTGATTGAGGTTGCCGGGCGACGGCCGCCCAAACCCGTTCTTGCTTGCTGGATGGGGGAAAGTTCCGTTGCCGATGCGCGGCACATGCTCAGCGCCGCGGGCCTTCCCGACTTCACGACGCCGGAACGGGCGATTGAGGCCTTTTCCTATCTCGCCTGGCATGAACAGAACCGACGCCTCGCGCTGGAACTGCCGGGCAGCCAATCCCACGCGGGCGCGCAGGATGTGGACGGCGCACGCATGATCATCGACGCGGTCCTCGCCGAAGGGCGCGACATGCTGTCGGACATTGAGGCAAAGGGCGTGTTACGCGCCTTTGGCATTCCGGTGAACGTGACTATTGAGGCGGACACCGCCGCGAAGGCCCTGGTGGAAGCGGAGACCCTGGGCTTTCCCGTCGCGGTGAAAATCAACTCTCCCGATATTTCGCACAAATCCGATGTGGGCGGCGTGCGCACCAATGTGCTCAGTGCCGCGGACCTGCGCACAGCCTATAATGAGGTCATCACAGGGGCGAAAGCAGCCCGGCCCGATGCGGAGATAAAAGGCGTCACCGTGGAAGCCATGAGCCGCATCGACGACGCGCGCGAGCTTGTCATTGGGGCGAGCCGCGATCCGGTCTTTGGCCCGGCGATCCTGTTTGGCGCGGGCGGCACGATGGTGGAGGTGCTGCGCGACAGCGCGGTGACCCTGCCGCCACTGAATGAGGTGCTCGCACGGCGGCTGATCAAGCGCACGCGGGTCTCGCGCCTGCTCGAGGCATTCCGCGACCGCGCGCCGGTGGATCATGATGCGGTTGTCGATGTGTTGATGCGGGTATCAGATCTTGTTTGCGAGCTGCCCGAGGTGGTGGAACTTGACATTAATCCCCTGTTCGCAGGGCCGGGCGGTGTGATCGCGGTCGATGCGCGCGTCAAGATCAAGCGCCTGCCCTCGCGCGCGCGGCGGCACGACCATATGGCCATCGCGCCTTATCCGCGCCATCTGGTGCGCAAGGAGTTTCTGACAGATGGGACGCCGGTGACGATCCGGCCCATACGGCCATCGGATGCGGAAAGCGAACAAGCCTTTGTGCGCGACCTGTCGCCAGAGGCAAAGCGCTTTCGCTTTCTTTCAGCCCTGCGCGAGCTCAGCCCCAAGATGCTGGCCGAATTCACGCAGATCGATTACAGCCGCGAAATGGCGCTGATCGCTCTGGCGGAGGACAACGGCAAGCTGGTGCAGCATGGGGTTGCGCGCTATGCCATAAACGGCGATGGGGAAAGCTGCGAGTTCGCCATCGTCGTGTCGGACCGTATTCAGAAAAAGGGCCTGGGGACCCTGCTCATGAATGCCCTGATGGATACGGCGCGAGAATATGGCCTTAAGTCCATGGAGGGGACGGTGCTTGCGGAAAACGCGGGCATGCTCCAGCTTATGCGCGAGCTGGGTTTTTCCATCCGGCCGTCGCAGTATGAGATGGCGGTGATGGAGGTGGAGCGCCCGCTCTGACCTTACCGTCTTGAGAACCGGAACAGATGCTCGCCTATATTTCTCATTCTGATTGCCTGAGTCATGACACCGGCCCCATGCACCCGGAACGGGCCGCGCGGCTGCACGCAATCAATGACGCGGTGATTGCATCGGGGCTTGAGATGGCGCTTCAGCACTTTGATGCGCCGCTCGCGAGCCGGGAACAGCTTGATCTCGTTCATGACCCCGCTTACGTGCAGCAGGTGTTCGACGTGGCGCCCGACAAAGGCTGGGTGCAGCTCGACGCGGGCGATACGCTCATGTCGCCGGGCACACTTCAGGCCGCTTTGCGCGCGGCGGGGGCGGGCGCGATGGGCGTTGATCTTGTGATGGCAGGCAAGGTGGCGTCCTCGTTCTGCGCAGTGCGACCGCCGGGGCATCATGCGGAACGGGCAACGCCCATGGGCTTTTGTATCTTCAACAATGTGGCGGTGGCGGCGGCGCATGCAATGTCCGTCCATGGGCTTGCGCGCGTTGCTATCGTCGACTTCGACGTGCACCACGGCAACGGCACGGAAGATATTTTTGCGGGCGATGAACGCGTGCTGGTCTGCTCCAGCTTTCAGCACCCCTTTTATCCGTTCTCAGGGCATAACTCGGGCGCGGCAAACTTGATCGATATCCCGCTGGAGGCGGGCATGCGGGGCGAGGATTATATGGCGCTGGTGGCGGACCGGTGGTACCCGGCGCTACGGGACTTCGCGCCACAGTTCATTTTCATCTCCGCCGGTTTTGACGGTCATGCGGACGACGACATGTCCGGCATCGGTCTGGTGGAACGGGACTATGCCAATATCACGCGGGAGCTGGTCACCATTGCGGGTGAGCACGCGCAAGGGCGCATCGTTTCAATGCTTGAAGGCGGTTATGAGCTTGCCTCACTGGGGCGCAGTGTCGTTGCGCACCTGAAGGCGCTGCTTGGTTAGGCTTTCTGACTAGCCTGGCATCTTGTCAAATTTGGCAACGCCTTCCGGCACCGTATGGAACGGTTGCGCATCGCACATGTAAATCGCCATCTGCGGCATGCCGTAATCCTTGGCCGGCTCATCAAGGCTCCCCACTTTCAGGATGACGACGCCCGGTGCGCCGGGGGAGGTGGTCATAATGGGTGCGCCGCATTTGCCGCAGAAATCGCGCGTCACCGGATTGTCGATGTCGTCGCGTGAAAACTGCGCGGGTGTGCCCTTGGTGTATTTGAAGTGCGCTTCGGGAATACCCATGAAAAAGTTCGGGCCCCCGCCGGAAATATGCTGGCATTCGCGGCAGTGGCATTCGCCCTTGAACACCGCATCGCCATCAATTTCATAGCGCAGCGCGCCGCAATAACATCCGCCTTCCATGGGGCTCTCCTTCAAATGCTGAGGTGCGCCAAGCCTACGCGTTTTGGGGCCCGATGCAATACAATCATCGATTGATCACACGTGACCCGTGCCTGTTGGCGCTACGGCAAATCAGTTAGGCTTCGGTCAGGCCGCGATTCAAGAAGCGGCGAGGGAGGAAATATGATCCGTCTACTGAAATCATTTGTGATGCTGGCAACGGCTTTGCTTTGCATCTTCTATGCGACCAATAATGTCGCCAATCTCAACAACATGTATGGCGCCCTTGCCTATGTTCTGGGCAATCAGGACCACACGGTCTATCCCGCCGCATTTGGGCCAGCTGTTACGTTCGGCCCGCTGATCTGGGTCGCCGTTGTAATTGTGCTGATCGGCGAATATGGCGCGGGGCTTTTGGCGCTGAAGGGTTCGTGGGACATGTTCCGCGCGCGAGGCAAATCCGCGGACGAGTTTCAGAAATCGAAATCAACGGCGCTTGTCGCGTGCCTTGTGGGCATTCTTACCTGGTTCGGTCTTTTTATGGCCCTCGGCGGCGCGTACTTCCAGATGTGGCAGACGACGGTGGGGCAGGGCTCCCATGGCGATGCCTTCCGTTTCGCGGCCATGCTGGGGATCATCTTTTTGATCGTTCAGTCACGCGACGACTAGGCCAACGTCTAACGTTCTATATACCATCTCCTCGCGGACAAGATCTCTGGGGTCCTTGTGCCTTCGACCACGCGCGAACTCCTGCTTCTCCCGCAGGGTCCGCCGCGCGCGAGCGAATCACCGAAAATCGCCCCGTGAGCGGGTGACAACCCATACGCGCAATGGCATCCTCGCGAGATAGATTCTGTTGGGAGGATTTACATGAGCGATCAAGACACGGGCGCAACAACGCAGCCCCTGACCGTTGGCGGCGTTTTGGGCCGCACCATGAGCATCGTCGGCAAGAACTTTCCCGTTCTTCTCGGCGTCACCGTCCTATTCTATCTGCCGTCACTGGTCGTCGGCGTCGTTCAGGTCAATGCACTCAGTTCAGGTCAGATGGATCTTGCTGTCTGGTCTGGTCTGGGCAACATCATCGCCGCCGTGTTTCAGTTTGCCCTGGTTGGCGGCATTACCTATGCCGTCTACAAAGCCCTTCAAGGCGGTCAGGCGTCCTTCGGCGAAACCATTGGCAAGGGATTTCGCTTTCTGGGCCCGGTCTTCGCTGTCTCGATTCTCTCCACAATCGCCGTTTTCGTCGGTCTCATTCTGCTGATTGTTCCGGGCATCATTGCGATGATCATGCTCAGTGTCGCCATACCGGCCTTGGTTGCTGAACGGACCGGCATTTTTGAATCCCTCAGCCGCAGCGCGGATCTGACCAAGGGTTATCGCTGGTCCATTCTGGGTATTTTTCTGGTCTGGTTGGTGATCGTGGCTGTCCTTCTGTTTGTGGGCGGCGGACTGGTCGGCGCAATCACCTATGGCATGGGCACGATGGCCGCCGTGATCTCGAACTGGGTGTTCACGGTTCTCTATGGGATGGTGGGCGCGGTTCTGGCGCCGGTAATCTATTTCGAATTGCGCATCGCCAAAGAAGGCCTCGATCTGGGTCAGATCGCCAGTGTCTTCGACTGACGCGTTACACGTCGGTTTTGGATTCCTTGCGTTGGCCCATGATCATGGAGCCTTCGAGCTGCTTGCGCAGGGCGCGGTAAAAGGCCGTCAGGAAATCCAGATTGCTGTATCCTGGGACCTCGGCCGGGTCCCAGGATATTTTCTTTTGGATGCGCTTTGCGACTTCGTCCTGCATGGGCCGCACGTGTTCGCCCTTGTGACGCAAGACGTCCTCAAGAACCTGAAGCTCCTTGATGCCATAGATGCTCAGCTGCGCTGCCGTGAATTGGTAGGGGCTTACCTTGCCCTCCGATGATGCCTGACCCGCGGCCAGGTCCTGCATCATGATGGTCTTGGGGTTTCGGATGACCCAGGTCCCGGCCACCAGATCGCCCACGCGCAGGCTGTCCCGATTGAACAGGGGCAGGAAGGCAAAGATGCACACCCAGATGCTGAGCAGAAGGGTGCTGAGCTGCTGGCCCGCGTTCGTGGCTGTGGTGGAAAGAATCGACAGGGGCAGAAAGATTTCCACCTCGCGCATGAAATTACGCGTCAGGATCGCCTCGGGGGTCAGCGTGCCGCCATGACGGTCGATGACCCGCAGCCCCAGGGCGCGCTTGCCCGGAGTGCGTCCTTTCCAGGTGAGCTCAAAGAACGAAAAATAAAATACCCGCAGCAGAAAATAGACAAAGATGATAATCGCGAAGGCCCATCCCGGGCCAATGGCCGGACCAAGCGCAACGAACAGGGCGATGGAAAAAATCACGATGGCAGCAAATTGGATGATGATGTCGAACAGGAAAGCGGCGGCCCGTTCGCTGCGCGCGCCCAGGAAAATATGAAGCGGTACGCCCTCGGGCGTTAGCAGAATGCGCTCCAGCTTCTTGTCGTAATTTTCCTCAAGAATGGTCATTCGCGGCCCACCCGCATGAAATAGATGAGCCAGAGGGCGAGAGCGCCGAAGCCGATGAGCAATCGCAATTCGGCAACCTGCACGGTCTGCCGGCCGATACCCTCGATTAGGCCTGCGGCAAACAACATGATGATAGCGGCAATGATCAACAGGCCTGCGCGTTTGCCCGCGATAGCAAGGTTTTCAAACCGCGTGTGACGACCGGGAAAGATGATTGCATTGCCGATGATGATGCCGCCCGCCCCGCACAGGATGATGGCAAACAACTCCGTCGTGCCGTGAATGCTGAGCCAGGCGAAAAAGTCGAACCCGAGCCCATGCATGGCAAAGACACGGAACATCGCTCCCAGCAAGAGGCCGTTGTAAAACATCAACAGGATAGTTGGCGCCGTCGCCGCAAAGCCGAGCGCGAAGGCAAAGATGCCGACAATGGCGTTGTGAGTGAAGAGGGTGGAGGCAAAAGCCGTCAACGACGCGGCGTCGTCTGATCCATCACTATAGATTGTCGCGCGCAAGGTCTCCGCGTCGGTATAGGGCGTGCGGCCCTGGGCCAATCCTTCGGGGACGATGGCGAAATATTGTTCCGGGTCGGACAGCACCAGCCAGTATCCGGCAATGGCGCCAAGCGCCATGAACAATGTGGCAAGAAGGATGACAAAGGCTGAGCGGCGCACCGCGTCGGGGACCTGATGGCCGAGCAGTCGTGAAAGGGCCTGGGCAAATGTTTGCCGGCTGCCATAGAGCGCCATATAGGCGCGCGCCGAAAGAGACTCGAGATAACGGACGATGCCCTTGTCGAGCGAAATGGCGCGCGCGACCGACAGGCCCGACAGGGTGGCGCGATAAAGATGGGGCAGGCGGTTCAGCTCCTCGAAACTGAACCGGCTGGTGCGGCGGCGTTCGAGCTTCTCAACAAGGGTTTCAAGCTCACGCCAGCTTGCTTCGCGTTCCTTGCGGAATTGATAGCTTCTAAGGTCCTGGTCCATGGCCTAGATCAGCTCCCGCGATTTGATTTCCAGATATTTGTTCAATATGGCGGGGCCAAAATTGTCCCGCGTGGTCTCGATAATATGGACGCCCATGCGTTCCAATTTTTCAAACACCACCTGCCGTTCGTCGCTCAGTTCCGATGTAATGACCGACTGGGCAACGTCGCCGACCTTTGCCGGGTACTTGTTGATGGTCTGCGCCAGGTAGGGGTCGCGCAAGGTGGTGAACACAATGACGTGCCGCTTGGACAGGCGGGACAGGCTGTCGAGCATCATCTCTGCGGTGATGCTGTCCACAAAGTCGGTGAACAGAATGATCAGCGAGCGCCGTTGCAGCTGTGTTTGCAGGGTCGACAGGCCAAGGGTGAAATTCGCTTCCTCACGGCTATAGTCAAGATCCGCGCTCGCCAGCTGCATTTGGGAAAAGGCGCGCCGGCCCGGGCGCGGCTTGATGAAGTGGCGCACCTCGGAATCAAAGGCAAACATTCCCAGCTGGTCTTCGTTGAGGACAGCGAGCAGGCCGATCAAAAGCCCCGCGTTGATTGCGTGGTCCAGCTTGGGTACCCCCTTGTGGGGTTCGGCCATCAGGTGGCCCATGTCAAAGGCGACGACGATCTGGTGGTTTCGTTCGGTGCGGTATTCGCGGCTGAGCAGCAGCCGGTGGCGTGCCGATTGTTTCCAGTCGATGGAATTGACGTCAAAGCCGGGCTGGAATTCGCGCAGGGCTTCGAACTCGCTGCCGTCGCCGCGCCATTTGTCGAGCTTCACCCCGAAAAAGGCGTCGCGGCTGGAAAACTCGATGGCTGCCTGCTTTGCCGCGCGCACGTCGGGGATGATGCGCACGATGTCATCAAGAGCGATTTTCCTCACCTTGACGATCAGCCCCAGGGGTCCTGCCCACCGCATCCACAGGGTTTCAACCTGGCCTGTGCCGCGCCGTCTGGCCCGCAGGGGAAGGGTCACGGTCGTGGCGCGGTCCTCGGCCAGAGGGACCTGTTGATCATCCAGGGGCTCAAGCAGCGCATTGGTATCAAATGCCAGATCAAGCTGTTGCGGCGGCACGCCGCGCACCGGGGAAAATACGAAAGCTGCTTCTTCCGCGCTGCCGATATAGATGAGCTGCGGCAGCTTGATATCGACCTGAAAAGAAGAGGCAAAGGGTGTGAGCGCTGCGTCCAGAAGCAACACAGCAATGACGATGACCACTACGGCCAATGAGTAGCCCCATGCCTGAGGTGCCGCCGCGACCAGAAAAACGGTCACGAGCGTGCCGGCAAGGGCAAACCAGATGGCGCGGGCGGTGGGGCGGATCATCGCGGGGCCGGCACCGTATCCAGGATTTGGCTCAAGACCTCGCTTGCGGTCTTGCCTTCGATCTCCGCGCCCGGCGCCAGCACCACCCGGTGGCGCAAGGCGGGCAGGGCCAGTGCCTTGACGTCATCGGGAATAACAAAGTCGCGGCCGTTGAGCGCGGCATAGGCTTTTGCGGCGGACGTCAGCATGTTGGCCGCGCGGGGCGAGGCGCCAAACAGGAAGGACGCGTGCTCTCGCGTTGCGCGCACCACGTCCACGATGTAGCGCACGATCTCCGGCGCCGCGCGCAGGCCGGTGATGTAATCGCGGATCGCCACGATGTCGTTCAGGTTCAGAACGGGCTCGACCCCCATCGCCGCGATGTCGGGCATGTCGGTCTTGTGGCCGTGACGTTCGACAATGGCGTATTCTTCCTCGACGCTGGGATAGTCGATCACGATCTTGAACAAAAACCGGTCGAGCTGCGCCTCGGGCAGGGGGTAGGTCCCTTGATGCTCGATGGGGTTCTGCGTGGCGAGGGTGATAAAGCCCTGACCCAACGGATAGGTCGTGCCGTCGATGGTCACCTCGCGCTCGTGCATGGCCTGCAAAAGCGCCGCTTGCGTTTTGGGCGGGGTGCGGTTGATTTCATCGGCGAGCAGGATCTCGGTAAAGATTGGCCCCTTGGTCAGATGAAATTCATTGGTACGGAAATCGAAAAGATTGGTGCCCAGAATATCGCCAGGCAACATGTCAGGCGTAAACTGGATGCGCTTCATCTCAAGGCTCAGGGCCGCCGCGAAGGTGCGCGCCATCAGCGTTTTCGCGGTTCCGGGAACGCCTTCGATCAACACATGCCCGTTGCACATAATGGCAAGCAGGATCAGGTCCACTGCGCTATCCTGGCCGACAATGACTTTGCCGATCTCGGACCGCAGGCGATTGCCCGCGTCATTCAGGTCATTCAGATTCATCTAGAATCTCCGTTCTCCAGTCATAGAAGTCCCGCACCAGCACGACCAGTCGCGCTTGGGACAAGTTCGGATTTGCGAGGGCCTCAGTCACCGCGCGGGGCACGCGCGCTTGGGCCTCGGTCAGGCCGCGCGCCACAGCGAGCCGTTCCAGCCAATCATTGGTGGCGGCCACATCCCCGCGTGGCGCATTGAGCTGGCGCGTGGCGCGGCGCAACCCGTTCGCCAGATAACGGCGCATCAGTTCGCGGTTGTGATCGCCCGCCAGCATCAGGGTCGATGCGGTTTCCACCAGCGAGCGCTTGCCCTCCTCAATCACCGGCGGCACGCGGATCGCGCCGCCGAAGCGGTATGTGGTGGCAAGCAAGAGGATGCAAAGCGTCAGGGTCGCGGCGATGGTGATGGCGAGCAGGGGCGGCTCAAAGGCGCTGCGCCAGACGTTTTCGGAAATCTCGAACCCGTGGATGGTTTCATCCCACAAAATCGTGCGCCCACCGACCATATCCATCAGCTGCGCAAAGATCGCGGCATTGTCCCCTTCGGCAAGGCCATGATTGGCGATGAGGTCCGGGTCCGAGACGATGATCAGCGTATAGGCATCGAGGGTTGCCGCGCCGATTAAGATGCCGTCTTCGGTTTGAAGCAGCGGCGTTAGGTCCGCCGATTGCACCAACTGAAGGTCGGGCAATTCGGGCACCAGCTGGGCGAAATGGTTCGAGGTCCACGTCGGGCTCTCCGTCGGACTGACAAGGTCTACCTCATCCAGAAAGGGCCTTGTGGCGGAGGTCACGAAAATGGGCGGCATCACCGGCGCGCGGATCACACGATTGGGGTTCAGCGGGTCCGGTATGCCGCTCCGCTTGGGCAGGATCAGCACAACCGTGGGAAAGTGCGCGAGCGATTCAAGCCGTTCAGGGCTGAAGGCGCCGGGGCGTGGTTCGGCAAGAACAAGCGTCGCGCCCTCGACACCCGTGCGTTCAAGATTGCGGCGGTTGGTGATCAGATCAAATCCCATGTCCTCCAGAAAATCCGCGGCGGCGCGATGCCCGATGGCGGATATGGAAAACGTGCTGGTTCGCGCTTCGCTGTTGGGGCTGAACAGATCGGAAAAGGCCATGACGATCATGCCGCCCACAAAGGCGGACAGGCCGATACCGATCAGCAGGATCACCGTGCGGCGCGCGAAAGGTTGCTGCTCTTGCGTTGCTGTCGCCATCACGCCGCCTTCTCGGGTTCGGCGAACTGAAGAAAGGCGCTCCGGCAACTTGTGAAGACCGGCTCGCTCACATCCTGGCCACCGAAATAGCTGATCTCCACCGACCCGATGATCAGGGACAGGGCATCGCGCGCACGGGGGGACATGCTGATGCGCTGCACGATTTCGCGGCTGGTCAGCGCGGGCGGCAGGGTCGCCGCGCGGCGCGCCTTCAGTTCGCCAAAGCTGCCCAGCAACAGGACGTGGATCGCCTCCGAAAATTCTCCCTGCCGCGCCAGCGCATCGGCACGAGCAAGGGCATCGCGGCTCCACAAGGGTTCTTCCTCGTCATATGTGACTTCCGCCTGCTCCAAATGTGCCCGCCGACCGATGCGAAAGTTCGCAAAGTTCATGTCGGTGAACATGAGGAACAACAGGAGAAGCAACCCCAGGATCAGCCCGCCCAGCAAGATCCAGCCCAGGATCCGCAAGATCGGCGTGAGGTGCCGCAAGATAAAAGCCATCAGCTCTGAGCGTTCCTCTGGCCGATCAAATTCGGGAATGTCGGTCTGGATGTTGCCGCTTTCGGAAACGCGCTGCGCGGTGCGCAGGGCCTCCGCCGCATCAATGTCGCTGGGGGTGAAGACCGGGGTGTGGGCGGTCGCCGCGTCTTCGGCCGCAGCGGGCGGAGAGGCCTCGCCTTTGTCCTCCACCGTCTGGGCGGCGGCGGGCCCAGCCAGCGCCCAAAGGACGCCCAGCGCCAAAACAAGGGAGCGAACCGTCATGGCCAATCCCTGTGGCATGGATTTCCGCATTGGCATGTGAACTTGCTACTCGCGCGTTGCCCTTGGCAACAACTGTGCGGGATCGGCGCCCTGAATTCAACCTTTGCGGGCTTTGTCGCGGGCAGCAAATGAAGGGGCCGTGTGCAGCGAATGGGGCGATTGAGCGGGGGAGTAAATATGACGGACGGGGTGGGATGTGCTCGGCTTGGCCGGGCCAAGCCTGCGCTGCCGTTGCTAGGCGCGGCGCGCGCGCCAAGCGTCCGGTCGAACCTGGGGTCGTTCACCTCCCCCCATCTGCATATGAAAAACCGCCCCGCGGGCGGCTTGTTCATATGGCGGACGGGGTGGGATTCGAACCCACGAGACGGTTCCCCGCCTACACACTTTCCAGGCGTGCGCCTTCGACCACTCGGCCACCCGTCCTTGCCTGCCGCGAGGAGGGACCCCCTCGGGCGAAGGCGCGCACTATAGCGAAGGAGCGCGCCCGCGCAAGACCGTCAAAAGGGCCTATTTCCGCCCGCCTTGCCGCCCCTCGCGGGCTCCCGTATCCTTGGGCGGCGCAGGGGCATCCAACCGGATGGTCCTCGCCCAAAGGGCTCACCCGGCGTGAGGGCGGGCCGGGGAGGCGACAGTGTTCATACTTCGTGTCATGGCACAGCTTCTGATCGCCGCGGCGGTCATGGTCCTTGGCTACGATGCGCTTAACGCGCTCGAAACCCGGACAGTGGACCCTATCGCGGGGGGCGAACTTGCGGCCCTCATCGCGGGGCTAGCAGGACTTGCCGAGGGGCTCGACATGGAACGGATACTGGGCGTGGCCGAAGGCTGGCCCGGGGCCCTGGCGGCGCCTTATGCCTTTTTGGTCGCGGCGCCGGCCTTTCTCATTCTGGGCGTCCTTGGCGGCGCAATGGCGCTCCTCTTCCGGGCGCGAAACTAACAGGTAGATAGATGGACGGTCAGCGGACCATTTTTGACTGGGTGAAGATTGGCATTGCCGCGTTCTTCATCGTGATTGCCATTTTGGCATTGGGCCATGATGCGCAATTGACCTTTGCCGCGGCGGAGCCGGATTACAAACCCATCGGCGCCTATTGGTATGAACTGCATCGTGGCAGCTACAATGGATTGCAGGTTCTGCTCGAACGCTACATCTGGCCGCCCCTGTGGGACCCGGTGATGCTGACCTTCATTCAATGGCCGGTCTGGGTGGTCGCGGGTCCGATTGGCATCTTGCTCTTTGTTTTCGGACGCAAAGGGCGCTAACGCATCGCGGCCGCTTCCACCGCGCGCATTACCCGCAAGACATTCCCGCCCCACAGCTTCGCCATGTCATCTTCGGAATAGCCGCGAGCGAGCAGTTCTTCGGTGACGCTCATGGTCTCCGCCGCATTGTCCCACCCCAAAACGCCGCCGCCCCCATCAAAGTCTGACGCGTTGCCCACATGGTCGATGCCGGCGACCTCCACTGCGTGGTCGATATGATCGGCAAAGTCCTGCACCGTCACATCCGGATAGCGCGCGTCGATGGCGTGGGCGGCAGTGCGATAGGCTGCCTTTTGCTCATCGCTCAGGTTCATCCAGTCGAGTGACGAGGCGATGCCGTATTGTTGGCGCAGGTCATTGCGTTCGGTTTCGTGTTCGGGGCTGCGCGTGCGCAGGTATGACCGATAGGCAACCATCTGCGCCACCCCGCCATTTTCGGCAATGGCGCGAAGCTGGTCATCATCGAGATTGCGCGGATTGGCATTCACGGCATGGGCGCCCGAATGCGACGCGATCACCGGCGCACGGGAAAGCGCTACGGCCTCCATCATTGACGCGCGGCCCACGTGGCTGACATCCACCATGATGCCCAGATCGTTAAGGGCGGTGACAAGCTCGCGGCCCAGCGGCGTCAGCCCCTCATCTTCGCCGTCGTCACGTGCTTCAACGGGGTTGGAGCTGCCGCCGAATTGATTGTGCCCGAAGTGGGTGAGCGAGACGTAAGCCACGCCCCGGTCGCGCCACATCTCAAGCTCATTGAGCGTGGGTCCGAGGGGGTAAGCGTTCTCCATGCCGATCAGGGCCACAAGCCGTCCGCTTGCGGCAATCTCTTCCACCTCGTCCGCCGTGGTGGCAAGCGCGATCTGGTCCGAATAACCGCGCACCATGCGCGTGATGGCCTGGTATTTGTCCTCGGCAGCGACGCGTGCGGCGGCATAGCCCTCGTCCGTCAGCGGGCCTTGCGCCGTGTAGACGATGAAGAAGGCGGCATCGACGCCGCCCGCCCGCATCTTGGGCAGGTCCACCTGCGCAGCCGTAAAACCGCCGGGATCGAGCGCTTCCGTGGCGTAGCCCTCACCAATATCCACATGGGTGTCGATGATCAGGAAGCCGTCATGCAGCGCTTGTACATCGGCGGCATCGTCGCGGGGCCCACAGGCGACAAGCAAAAGAGCGAGGAGGGCGGTCGTGGCGAGACGCATGGCGAGGCTCCTTTCGGGCAAGCGGTTCCTGTCCATCCTAAGCGGATTGACAAGGGCGTCACTCTAAAACTCGACCCTGCAATTTTGTTCCACTGGCTGTTCGGCATATGGAGCCATTAAGAGCAACCTTCGTGCATGCAATGGAAATCTCTGGAAGGCACTTGACGGTGCGGCCCCGAGGTCCGAAAATGATTTACGCAAAAATTTTCTTAAGTGAGATTTTTCAAAATTGGGGGCGCATGCCTTGAAAGCTGGGAGGCACCCCTCGGGGTTTGGCGAAGGGCTCCAGGGTGTTGCTTACGTGTGGAATAGCTGGGTCATGAATCAGAAATATCGCATCTATTTTTAAGGGTCATGCCATCATTAATTGGGGGGGAATATTCTTGTTTAATCGAATTGCGACAGCAGTAGTGGCGACGGCTTTAGTTTGTAGTGGGTGCGCCAGGGCAGAGGATCAAACAACCATTGCCGATGATCGGTCTGCTGAGTTGGCTGAGCACCTTCTCCCGAGTGTCATTTTCAGTACCGAAGAACCCGGGACCATGCGGATGGAAGATCGCATGGCATTCCACAATGTCCCCGGTGTGAGTGTTGCCGTGATTGAAGATGGCGAGGTGGTATGGGCAAGGGCCTGGGGCGTGGCGGATGCTGCAACCGGAGAGCTGGCTGCCAGTGACACCCGCTTTCAGGCGGCGTCTATCTCAAAACCACTGACGGCGGCGGCCTTTGTGACACTTGTCGAAGATGGCCTGGCGTCGCTTGATACGGGCATCAACACCTACCTTGACGGTTGGTCCATTGAGGCGGAACCGCCCCTGATGGCCAGCGAGATTCTGTCCCATAGCGCCGGCCTCACGGTCAGCGGGTTTCCGGGATATGCCGAGGGGGTAGACCTGCCGACGGTGATTGAAGTTTTGAATGGAACGCCGCCGGCAAACACCGATGCCGTCGCCTATGACGCCGACGAGCGCGGCGGGTTCAATTATTCCGGCGGCGGCTTTGTGATCATACAGAAGGCGATTGAAGACATCACCGGCCAGCCCTTTGCCGATGTGGTGGATGAGCGCGTGCTCGGCCCGGCCGGGATGACCCGCAGCACCTATCATTATCCGTCGCGGGATGCGGAAGGATTTTCAACCGGGCATACGACCGAAGGTGAACCCATCGAGGGCCGCTGGCATGAGTATGTTGAGTTGGGGGCCGCGGGGCTCTGGACCACGTCCGAGGACCTCGCCAACTTCGCTTTGAATATCATCGGGCACAGCCAAACGGGCGAGCTTGTGGTCAGCCCCGAGGCAGGCGCGGACATGTTGGTGGAACGCATTCCTGAAACCGCGCTGGGTTTTTGGATTTTGCCCGGCGATAACTACGACGGTGTCTATCACACGGGCCGGAATGAAGGATTTCAATCCAACCTGTTCATGTTCGAAGACGGCAGCCACGGCGTCGTCGTGTTGGCCAACAACTACATCAGCACGGGACTGATCTATGAAATCATCCGAGGCGTGTCTGACCTCTACGACTGGCCGGAATTTCATAAGCCCGATCGGCGTGAGGTAATGGATTTGCCGGAAGGTGTGGTGGAAAGCCTGGCTGGCAATTACGAACGGCGAAGAGCGACCGGTGTGATCCGCCTAACGGTGGATTGGAACGGTGAAACCCTCGGGTTCGACAATGACGAAACGGGCGCACGTGAGGAGCTCTATCTCATTGAGCCGGGCGTCCTTATGACCCATGGCGGCCGGTTTCTCTGGTTCGAGGTGCCGGAAGATGGCGGGCCGGTTTCCGATATTCGCTTCGGTCGTGGTCAGGGGAACGATGTGGAATTGCAGCGGGTCGTAGCTGAATAAGCCGACGCTGGCATTCGTTTTGGAACGAGCCGGGGGATTACATCCCCTCGGCTCTTGCTTTCTGCCAGAACACCAAGGCCAGCAAGCTGGCGGTGATGGGCAGCATGAAGCCGTACTCGCCGGTCCATAGCGATGTGGTCTCGCCGTAAGCGGTGAGTGGATCGAAGATCTTGTCGAAGTAAACGTTATGGGCGGCGTGAAACATGATCGCGGGCCACAGACTGTTTGATTTGAATGTGAAATAGGCGAGGATCACCGACATGGCGGTGATCATGACGGTGAAGTTGGCGATCTGTATGATCGGGTCCCCGCCGCCATAGGTATAGACAATGGGCCAATGCCAGGCGGACCAGATGAGCCCGCTAACCAAAGCGACGGCCCCAAAGGGCATGACCTTGCGCAGTTCCCAAATGAAAAAACCGCGCCAGCCAATTTCTTCGCCGACAATTGTGCTCATGGCGCGAATGCATCCGATCGTGCCGACAATCAAGATCATGACAATTGCAGCGGTGCTTGGGCTATAGCCTTCCAGGCCCAATTCCGCGGACCATTCGGAAAGGGTTTCTGAATTGGGAAAGTTGCCCAGGCCTGTTCCCCATATCACGGCATAGGCCAGCGCAACGTAGAGGACGGGAACAAGGAATGCGCCCACATTGTAGCGCCACTTGCCCCATTGCCACGGCAGGGAGGAGATCTTTCGCCTTTGAATGAGCAGCGTCAGCATTGCTGCAATCGCCGGGCTCCACATGAGCGGCCCGACGTAGAAGCTCGTCGGCATCAAGTTTACAATGGCATAGTGAAATACAGAGCTCAGGGCCGTGGTCAGCAAAAGAAAGATAGCGATGGCTGACCACGCCTCGCGGCGCTCTTCTGCATTGTCGGACATTTGATGAATTTCCCCACGCGCTTGGGTTCAGCCTAAGCCGCCAAGGGTAACGGTCGAGACCTCAATTGGACAACAAAACGCCGCGCGCTTTTAGTTCTCGTCCATCTTGAGCGCTTTGATAAAGGCGTCTTGCGGAATTTCGACCTTGCCGAACTGCCGCATTTTCTTTTTGCCTTCCTTCTGCTTTTCCAGAAGTTTCTTTTTCCGCGTGACGTCGCCGCCATAGCATTTCGCCGTCACGTCCTTGCGCAGGGCGCGGATGTTCTCCCGCGCGATGATGCGCCCGCCAATGGCCGCCTGCACCGGGATCTGGAACATGTGCCGCGGGATCAGGTCTTTCAGCTTTTCGCACATGCCGCGCCCGCGCGCCTCGGCGCGGGAGGCGTGCACGATAATCGACAGCGCGTCCACCGGTTCGGCGTTCACGAGGATCTGCATCTTTACCAGGTTCTCGGTGCGATAGCCGATGATCTCATAGTCGAAACTCGCATACCCGCGCGTAACCGATTTGAGCCGGTCATAGAAATCAAACACCACCTCATTGAGCGGCAGGTGATAAATCACCATGGCGCGCGTGCCCACGTAAGTCAGTTCCTGCTGAATGCCGCGCCGGTCTTCGCAGAGCTTCAGGACGGCGCCCAGGTATTCGTCGGGCACAAGTACGGTTGCCTTGATCCAGGGCTCTTCGATCTGCTCGATCTTCACCGGGTCGGGCATATCCGCGGGGTTGTGCAGTTCAATCTCGCTGCCGTCGGTCATGTGGATCTTGTAGATCACCGAGGGCGCGGTGGTGATGAGGTCGATGTTGAATTCGCGCTCGATGCGTTCGCGGATGATCTCAAGGTGCAGGAGCCCCAGGAACCCGCAGCGGAAGCCGAAGCCGAGCGCGGCGGAGGTTTCCATCTCGAACGAAAAACTCGCGTCGTTAAGGCGCAACCGGCCCATGGCATCGCGCAGGTCTTCGAACTCGGAACTGTCCACCGGGAAATAGCCGCAAAAGACCACCGGCTGCGCGGGCTTGAACCCGGGCAGGGCTTTGGCGGTTTCTTTCTTGTCCTCGGTGATGGTGTCGCCCACGGCGGTGTCGGCGACCTCCTTGATGGAGCCGGTCAAAAAACCGATCTCCCCGGGGCCAAGCTCCGGCACTTCGACGCCCTTGGGGGTCATCACGCCGACGCGGTCCACGCCGTGAACGGCGCCGGTTTGCATCATCTTGATGCGCTGGCCCTTTTTCAGTTTACCGTCGATGATGCGCACCAGAACCACAACGCCCAAATAGGCGTCGTACCAGCTATCCACCAGCAAGGCTTTCAGCGGCGCATTCGCATCGCCCGCAGGCGCGGGGAGGCGGGTGACGATGGCTTCCAGAACCTCGTCCACACCCATGCCGGTCTTGGCGGAAATTTCCACCGCGTCGGAGGCGTCGAGCCCGATGACATCCTCGATCTGTTCCTTCACGCGCTCGGGCTCGGCGGCGGGCAGGTCGATCTTGTTGAGGACAGGAATGATTTCGTGGTCGTTCTCGATGGCCTGATAGACATTGGCGAGGGTCTGGGCCTCAACGCCCTGGCTCGCGTCCACCACCAAGAGGGAGCCCTCCACGGCGGCGAGGGAGCGCGACACCTCATAGGCAAAGTCCACGTGGCCGGGGGTGTCGATCAGGTTCAGCGTATAGGTCTCGCCGTCCTGGGCCTTGTAGATCAGGCGGACGGTCTGGGCCTTGATGGTGATGCCGCGCTCGCGCTCGATGTCCATGGAATCGAGCACTTGTTCCTTCATCTCACGGTCCGCCAGCCCGCCGCATTTCTGGATGAGGCGGTCGGCCAGTGTGGACTTCCCGTGATCGATATGAGCGATGATCGAGAAGTTCCTGATGTGGACAAGGTCAGGCATGGCGGGGATGTATCACTTGCGGACCGGTTGGCCAAGAGGCGGGTGAAGGGAAGGCGCGATGAAAAAAGTTTCGGTCAGGACCCTTGAGGCGAAATTTCCGCTAACGGCCAGATCGCATTGGATGTAAAATGCGCAACTGAGGGAAGTGCCCTCGGTTTATATATGGAGCCAACAATGGCCAAAACCCAAAAATCTGCCCCTGCCAAATCAGCCGCGAAACCGGCGAAGGCAGCGAGCAACCCGAAAGCCGCGAGCGGCAAGAAAGCTGCCGCCCCTGCGAAACCCGCAGCCGGCAAGGGTAAGCCCAAGAAGAAATAACGGGCTTTAACGCAAGGCACGTTGGGGCCGATCATGACCTCAACGTGCCGCCCGTCGCCTTGGCGACCTGGGCAATGACTTTCTCCGCCACCACATCAATCTCTTCATCGGTCAGCGTTTTGTCGAAGGGCTGCAGGGTCACCTCGATGGCGAGGGACTTTTTGCCCTCCTCGATGCCCTTGCCCTCATAGACGTCGAACAGCTCCGCCGCCACAATCAGCTTCTTGTCCGCGCCCTTGGCCGCGCGCAGCAGCGCCTCGGCGGTCACATCCTTGTCCACCACAAAGGCAAAATCGCGAGCCACCGCGGGCAGGTCGCTGGCGTTCAGCGGGGCCCGGGTCTTGGCGCCTTTCTTCTTAGGCTGGGGCACATTTGCAGGGATCACCTCAAAGGCGACCATGGGGCCCTTGACGTCGAGCAGGTCGAGAATGGCAGGGTGCACCTCGCCAAAGGTGGCGAGCACATTTTTCGGGCCCAAGCGGATGCAGCCCGACCGCCCGGGGTGATACCACGCGGGCGCGTCGGCGGTGACTTGCACACTACCTAGCGGCGCGCCGGCCGCTTCCAATGCGGCGAGTGCGTCGGCCTTGGCGTCAAAGGCGTCCACAGGCCGGGTCTTGTCTGCCCAATGGCGCGTGCCAGCCGAGCGGCGAATGCCAGAGATGGCAAGCGACTGATCCTCGGGGGCGTCGCCCGCGTATTGCGGGCCCGCCTCAAAGAGCGCCACATCATCGAAGCCGCGATCCATGTTCCGGCCCGCGGCCTTGATCAGCCCCGGCAGGATCGAGGGGCGCATGGTGTTGAGGTCCGCCGAGATGGGGTTTTCCACCGTCAACTGCGCGATGTGGTTTTCCGCGCCAAAGGCCCGGGCTTCCTCCTCGGGGATGAAGGACCAGGTCACGGCCTCGTTCAGCCCGCGCGCCGCGAGTGCGCGCTTGGCAAGCCGCAGGCGGTTCTGGTTCTCGGTCAGGATGGGCGCGGCCACCGCCACATGGCGAGGCAGGGGCGCGGGCAGCACATGTTCCAGCCCATGAATGCGCACGACTTCTTCCACGAGGTCCGCCTGCCCATCCACGTCCGGCCGCCAAGAGGGCACTTCCACCACCAGCTTTTCGCCGCCGAAACCGGCAACGCCAAAACCAAGCATGTTCAGAATGTCGATGATGCGCTGTTCCTCGAGCGCAAGCCCGGTCAGGCGCTTCACACGGGTGTGGTCGAACTCGATGGATTTTTGCCAATGGGTCCCGTCGCCCGCGATGACCGTTTTGGAGGGCTCGCCGCCGCACAGGTCCTCGATGAGACGCGTGGCATATTCTGCGGCTTGCGGCAGGTAGGCGGGGTCGACGCCGCGCTCGAACCGGTAGCGCGCATCGGAGTTGATGCCGAGCGCGCGGCCCGTGCGCGCAATGCGCAAAGGATCGAAGTAAGCGACTTCCAGAAAGACGTTTGTCGTTTCCGCCGTGCAGCCGGTTTCAAGCCCGCCCATGACGCCGCCGATACCCACCGGGCCGGAATCATCCGCGATGACGCACATGGTGTCATCCAGCTCATATTCCTTGTCGTCCAGCGCGAGGAGCTTTTCGCCCTTTTTCGCCAGCCGCACGTGGATGTTGCCGGAAAGCTTGTCCGCGTCAAAAACATGCAGCGGGCGGCCCCGGTCATATGACATGTAGTTGGTCACATCCACCAACGCAGAAATGGGGCGCAGGCCGATGGCGCGCAAGCGGCGCTGCATCCAGTCCGGCGAGGGGCCGTTCTTCACGCCCTTGATGTAGCGCCCGATGAATTGGGAGCACGGCGTGACGTCGCCGCCATCGAACTTCAGTTCAACGCCCACCGGCGATTTGCCGTGACCCGCCACCGGGTCAACGTTTCCGTCTTTGAGCGTCCCCAGCCCCGCGGCGGCCAGATCCCGCGCGATGCCGTAAACGCCCAGCGCATCGGGCCGGTTCGGCGTGATGCCGATCTCGATCACCGGATCGTTGAGGCCCATGAGGTCGGCAAAGGGGATGCCAACGGCAGTGCCTTCGGGCAGCTCGATAATGCCGTCGTGCGCGTCGGAAAGTTCCATCTCGCGCTCCGAGACGAGCATGCCGTTCGATTGCTGCCCGCGAATTTTTGTTGGTTTCAGGGTCAGGTCGATACCAGGCACATAAGACCCCGACGGCGCGAACACACCGATCAGGCCCGTCCGCGCGTTGGGCGCGCCGCACACGACTTGCACTTCGCCGCTCTCCGTTTCCACGCGGCAGAGGCGCAGCTTGTCCGCGTCCGGGTGCGGCTTTGCCTCGATCACGCGCGCGGATTTGAAGGGCGCGAATTTTTCCGCCGGGTTGTCCACCGCCTCGACCTCAAGGCCGATCATGGTGAGTTTTTCCACGATCTCGTCGAGGCTCGCATCGGTGTCGAGGTGATCCTTGAGCCAGTTCAGCGTGAACTTCATTTTGTTGCGCCTTCGGTCGAAGTGGACGTGTCAAATGTTGCCGGGGCGGGTGCGCTTGTAGCGCTCACCGCTGTGTCGCCGGGGCGATCGAAAATCGTTGAGATGAAATCGGGCGAGGGCTCGCACGACTCAACGCGTTCGTGGTCCCGGCCTACGGCTTGAATGTCGGTTCGGCCCCGCCAGCATCGCCCATAAACCGAGCAATAACAGACCTCGATCCCGATGATGGGCGCAGTGCCAGAGATCGCTTGCGTCAGGTAGCTGGAATAGGCCTGACTGCCTTCTTCTTCGTCGCGCGGCCAATTGAGCCGAATGACTTGTCGCTCTTCGCCAACGGCCAGAACGCCCATGGCAGATTCGGCGCCGCCGAACTCGATGGTTTGCAGCAGGTCATCGGGGAACGTTTGCTGGGTCAAATCAAAGAGGTTGGTGACGCGTTGGTCGCCGGCGAGCAGATAGGCCTCTCGCACGATGGCAGGGCCAACGCCGGGGTTCGCCAGGCGGATTTCGATGTAGTCGAAGTCTTCGTCGCCCTGAAAATTCGTTTCTATGTTGGCATAAGGCCAGGCGCCCGCGTGCTGTTCCTGGCGCATAACGACCGCTTGATCCCACGCGATATAAAGCGCGGCGACCGACACGATGATCGCGCCGATGGACCCGAAGGTTTCGAAGTTGAGGAAAGGAACTTTCATCGATCTCTCCCTAGCGGCTCAATCCGGTGGCAAGGTTCGGCATGTCGAGCGCGGCAAAACCGTAATGGCGGAGCCAACGCATGTCGGCGGCGAAAAAATCGCGCAGGTCGGGAATGCCGTATTTCAACATGGCAAGCCGGTCGATCCCCATGCCAAAGGCCCAGCCTTGATACTCATCGGGGTCGAGCCCGCCGGACTTCAGAACATTTGGGTGCACCATGCCGCAGCCGAGGATCTCCATCCAATCGGAGCCTTCGCCGATCTTGATGTTGTCGCCGGACCGGTCGCACAGAATATCCACTTCCATGGAAGGCTCGGTGAAGGGAAAATAGGACGGGCGGAACCGCATGGGCGCTTCGGGCACTTCGAAAAACGCTTTGCAGAATTCAGAGAGCACCCATTTCAGCTCGCCCATGGTGGTCGTTTTGTCGACGGCCAGCCCTTCGAGCTGGTGGAACATGGGCGTGTGGGTCTGATCAGAATCGCAACGATACGTGCGACCGGGGATGATCACGCGGAGCGGCGGCTTTTGCTGCTCCATGGTGCGGATCTGCACAGGGCTCGTGTGCGTGCGCAGGACTTTGCGTTCCCCCGCCTCATTCGGCGTCATATAGAACGTGTCGTGCATTTCCCGCGCGGGGTGGCCTTCGGGAAAATTGAGGGCGGTGAAATTGTAGTAGTCGCTTTCGATGTCGGGCCCTTCAGCGACGGCAAAGCCCATGTCGGCGAAGATGGCGATAATTTCGTCGGTCACCTGGGTAATAGGGTGGATCGTTCCTTGCGGCAGGGGCCGCGGGGGCAGGGTGACGTCGATGGTTTCCGTCGCCAGCCGCGCGTTCAGCGCCGCGTTGCGCAGCTCGGTCTTTTTCGCCGTAATGGCATCGTTCAATTCCGTGCGCACACCATTATAGAGCGGGCCTTTTTCCTGGCGCTCTTCGGGGCTCATCTTGCCGAGTGTCTTCATGAGCTCGGAAAGTTCCGCTTTCTTGCCGAGGAACTGAACCCGCGCGGCCTCGAGTGCGTCTTCGCTGTCGCAGGCGCCAATTGCGGCCAGCGCGGCGGAGCGGATGTCCTTGATGTCTGCCATTTTCAGGTCCCCTTAGTTCCTTTGCCCTTGGCTGGCGCAGGTGACGTGGTTGCAACGCAAATTGCTCCCCCGGTCAAGTCCCGGGGGAGTGCGGCCCTGCTCGTGACGGAGGGTCGGGCAGTAACGGTGTTGGTGCTTACTTCAGCGCCGCGCTTGCCTGATCGACCAGGGCCTTGAAGGCCTCGGGCTCACGGACGGCAAGATCGGCCAGGACTTTCCGGTCAACCTCGATACCCGCAAGGTCGAGGCCGTTGATAAATCGACCGTAGGTCAGACCGTGTTCGCGCACCGCGGCGTTGATCCGCTGAATCCAGAGGGACCGGAACATGCCCTTGCGCTTCTTGCGGTCGCGATAGGCGTATTGACCGGCCTTTTCCACAGCCTGATTGGCGATGCGGAAGGTGTTCTTCCGGCGGCCGTAATAGCCCTTGGCGGCCTTGATAACTTTGCGGTGGCGGGCGTGGGTGGTGACGCCCCGTTTCACTCGTGACATTTCGCTTCTCCTTGAGGCTGGTTCTTAGAGGCCGTAGGGCGCCCAGCCCTTGACCATCTTGGCATTGGCATCGCTGACCGTGGACGTGCCACGAAGCTGACGAATCTGCTTGTTCGAGCGCTTGATCATGCCGTGCTGCTTGCCGACCTGACCTGCCTTGACCTTGCCTTTAGCCGTAATTTTGAAGCGTTTTTTCACGCCGCTCTTGGTCTTCAACTTGGGCATTTGACTTTCTCCTTTTTGGCGGTTTTCCGCCATTTTTTTTGGGGCTGAAGACCCTCGTCGCGTGCGACGGCGGGATGGCCCCTTGCCTTACGCGCTGCCCAAGGCATGCCCTGCCCGGCGGCGCTTTTCGAGGCGCGGGTTATAGAAGAGGCGGGCGGGATGCGCAAGGGGGTGTATGGGGCCGGTTGAAGGCCGCAGTTTCCCTCGGTTTTTTGATCCTATTCCGCCGCTGCGAGGCTCGCTTGCGGCAGGGCCCCCAACAGGTCCGCGATGATGTCGGCGGGAGTCTCAAGTCCCACCGAGAGCCGGATCAGCCCGTCGGAAATTCCGTGGGCGGCGCGCTCCTCTGCCGTGTAGGTGGAATGGGTCATGGAGGCGGGATGCTGGATCAGAGTTTCCGCATCGCCGAGACTGACCGCGCGCAAGATCATCTTGAGCCGGTTCATAAAGGCGATGCCGCCCTCGACGCCGCCGATGATTTCAAAGGCGATCATGCCGCCCGGCAGCGCCATCTGCTTTTTCGCAAGGTCGTATTGCGCGAAGCTTTCAAGGCCGGGATAGAACACCTTGGTCACGGCGGGATGCGCTTCAAGAACGCGCGCCACTTCCATCGCGCTTTGCGAATGGCGTTCCATTCTGAGTTCGAGCGTCTTCAGCCCGCGCAGAATCAGCATGGCGTTGAAAGGCGCGAGCGCCGCGCCGGTCATGTCTTTCACGCCCACCATGCGGATCTCGGTGATGAGGTCTTTTGATCCGGCGGCGAGCCCGCCGATGAGATCGCCGTGGCCGCCGAGATATTTGGTGGCCGAATGCACGACGAGATCCGCGCCCAGCTCGATGGGCCGCGTGATATAGGGTGTCGCATAGGTATTATCGACGATAACGGTCGCGCCCGCACCGTGTGCGATCTTCGATACCGCTTCGATATCCACCAGCCGCATGTTCGGATTGGCGGGCGTTTCGAAATAGACGATGCGCGTCTTGTCTGAGATCGCGGCGGTAAGGTTCGCCGGGTCCGTCAAGTCCGCGTGGGCAATGGTGATGCCGAACTTGGCGAGCCCGTGGGTGAGGAAAGCGTAGGTGCAGCCGTAAAGTGTTTCATCGACGATCAGCTCGTCGCCGGGCGAGAGCAGCGTCCACAGCGCGGCGGTTATCGCGCCCATGCCGCTGGCGCAGGCAAGGCCCGCTTCCGCGCCTTCAAGATCGGCGATGCGATCCTCAAGCAGCGCCAGCGTCGGGTTCGAGATGCGGGTGTAGATGTGGCCCTCGGCTTCGCCCGCGAAACGCGCACCGCCCTCTTCGGCGGATGGGAAAGCGAAGGTGGAGGTGAGGTGGAGCGGCGGCGTCAGTGCGCCCTCGTGATCGAGGGGGTCATAGCCTTTGTGAATGGCGCGGGTGGCAAACCCGGCTGTAAGCCCGTCTTCGTCTTTCATGATGGTGATCCTCTCTCCCCAGAGTCTCTATGGAGGCAGGATGGCAAATTTTTTGGGCAATGTGCTGCCAAACTATGCTATAATAAGATGGCAAATTAGCAGATTATACCAATTGGAGCCATTTGTGGATCCTATCGACCGCAAAATTGTGCGTGAGCTGCAGGCTGACGGACGCCTGACCAATCAGGAACTGGCAGACCGGGTGGGCCTGTCGCCCTCGCCCTGCCTCCGCCGGGTGCGCAATCTCGAAAAGGCGGGCGTCATCACCGGCTACGCGGCGCTGGTGGACCCTGCGGCCTATGGGCTCGCCATTACCGCCTTCGTGCGCATCCGGCTCGAAAGGCACACGGGGGCCTCAGTGGTGGAGTTCGAGAAAGGCATCAGCAATGTGGACGAAATTCTCGAATGCCATTTGATGACGGGAGAGTACGATTACCTCTTGCGCGTAGTGGTCGCCTCGCTTGAAGCCTATGAGGATTTCATGCGGAAAAAGATCCACGCCATTCCCGGCATCGGCTCTATCGACACGAGCTTCTCGTTCAGCACGATCAAATCCACTCACGTTTATCCGCGCGTGGTGGAGTAGGCGCTACTCTAATGCCCCTTGCGTGACCCAGTACTCGTGATTTTCGAAATCAAAGGTAATTACCAACTGCTCAAGGGTCGCCGCGCTCACTACCCCGTCATAGATGATATCCACTTCCGTGGCGGCGGTATCCGGGTAGCCCTCACTGCCAAGCGTCAGGTCAACCGTAAGCGAGTCTTCCGCGTCTCTGAGCAAAAGACCATTTGCCTCAAGAATGGCCACGGAATGGGGAGCGAGATATATGGGCCCCAAGTGCCCACTATCCACGAGAAACCAGAGAGGGCCAGGCTCCGTGGGGATAGGAACGAAAGTGGTGAGCCCCACGCCGGTGAGTTCCCGTTGGAGGCGCAAGGGATAACCTTCCGCATCACCTACGCGCGTCGCGAGGCTTTCTGCTGATTCCACGATCAGCGCGCGCGCCCCGAGGTCGAGCGTGATCACGCGGTCTTCGAATGCCGACATGGCGAGAATTCCGCCGACGGGGGGCAAGTCGGGCGGCAGCAGCGCGCCTAGGTCGAAGACACCAACCTCATCGGATGTTGCGAAGCCCTCGATCTCCAGGTCCATGGGACCGCAGACTTGTGCTTCGACCTGATCACCGCGCATGCGAAAACCGACGGCGCGTCCCCAGGGAGTACAACCCGCTTCAGCCGCGAATTCCGGCGTCATCAAAGTCGCGCCGCCGCCCGTATCAAAAATCATCGGCTGCGTTACGCCATTGATGGTGACATCGGCGGTGACAAGGCCACCAACATAGTCCTCAAGTTGAATGATCGTCGCGTGGTCGTCCGTCTGGGCACAAGCCATTGGCGCGCCCAGGCATAAGATGAGTGCGAGCCGCATGGCATTCGTTCTGATCATGGCGAGCCTCCCCCGATTTGTGATGAAATTCACATAGGGAAAGATTAGGGGCTTCACGAAAGGCCGGCAAACAAAACGGGCGCCGGCGTTTGTTACCGGCGCCCTTAGCTACATCAGAACGTCGCCCGCACAAAGAGCCGCACGTTCCGCCCCGGCAGCAGGACGTCATCCTTCTTGAAGGATGTGTGATTGCGCATGTCCTCGTCGAGCAGGTTCGAGGCGGCAAGGCCCACTTCGAATTCGGTCTCCGCATTGGGTAGGTCGAGCCGATAAGCGATGCGCGCGCTCACATCCGTATAGCCGTCCGTCTCGGTCTCGAAAGCGCCGAGGTCATCCTGATCGCTGACGAAGGTCACGCGCCCACCAACGGTCAGGTGATCGTCCTCATAGGTGGCGCCGCCGCCGATGCGGAAGGGCGGTATGCGCGGAACGTTCCCGCCGCTGTCGAGCTCGGCGCGGACATAGTCGGTCATGGCGTCGAGCGTAATGACCCCGCCGTTCGCGAGCTCCACCGCATCCCATTCAATGGACCCTTCAAAGCCGCTGAAGGTGGCGTCTTGTTGGCCATAGGCAACTTGCCGCAACTCATCCTCCACCCCGCAGGTGTCGAACTCTTCGCCGCATTCCACGCCGGTGTAGTTCTTGAAGATGAAATCCTGGAAGCTGGTGTAGTAGGCCGCAGCTTCCCACCGCACCGGGCCGTCGATGCGTTCCAAGGTCAGCTCGATCGAACGCGCCGTTTCGATGTCGAGATTCGGATTGCCGATCTCAAAGGTCTCGGTGGCCTCGTGCGGTCCTTTGGAAAACAGCTCCAGCACATCGGGCGCCCGTTGTACCACCTGCGCCGTGCCGCTGAGGTAAATCTCGTTTCCAAGATCGAAGATCAGTCCAGCCGATCCGCTGACAGGTGTGAAATCCCGCGACGCGGGGAATTCCATACCCATGGGGCCGATGGGCAAGAACCCGGTCCCTTCGATTTCCACGTGCTCCACCCGCGCCGCGAATTGCAGCGTGGCCGTGTCCGAAAGATCCGCCTCCTCGAACAGGAACCCGCCAATGCTCCGGGTTTCCGAAGGCGCGACAAGTTCGCCCCCTTCGCCGCTGGCGGCAAGATCACGTGCGCGGCCTTGTACGCCCACAGCGCCGGTGAAGGCCCCCACCGGGTTATGGGTTAGCTCAACCCGGCCTTCGTATTCTTCATTATTGAAAGTCGAGCCGATGTCGCCCGTGTCCGTGGCCACCTCATCGTGGGTGTAATCGGAAAACCCGCCTGAAAACTGCACCCGGGAAAGGCCAGGGAAAGGGTCGTCGAAGTCACCGCCGATCTGAACCTTGGTTTGGTTCATGTCGATGAAAATATCTTCTTCACCCGCGGGTATGCCGTATTCGCTTTGGAAGTAAGACACGGATGCGCCGATATGACCGGTGGGAAAGAGCAGGGACCCTCCGGCTGAGCCACCCGACTGAGTGACATAGGTGTTGTCTTGCGTGCCCTGAGGCGTCTCGTAATCTTCTGCGTCGCGGAAAAAGGCGTCGAGATGTCCGGCAAACCCTTCGCCGCCAAAGTCAGCTAGTCCGCCGGCCTGCCAGCCGTTGTACGCGGTGGAGTACATGGCAAAGCCTTCGCCGGTGAAGCTGTCCTCGGGCGCGGCGCCGGGGATGCGATTGTTGATGACATTGACGACGCCGCCGATGGCTTCCGAGCCGTAGCGCAAGACTGCGGGGCCCCGCACCACTTCGACGCGTTCCGCGGCCAAGGGATCAATGGCCACGCCATGGTCCTCGCTGAGCGCCGAGGCGTCGTGGCTGCCGATGCCGTTTTCCTGGATGCGGACACGGAAATTGTCGAGCCCGCGGATAATGGGGCGGCTCGCCCCGCCCGTGAAGGAAGATTGCGCAATGCCGGGTTGATTGGCCAGAAGATCGCCCAGCGTCGCCGCGCCGCTTTCTTCGATTTCCTTGCGGGATACGGTTGTCACGGCGGGGGTAGATTCCGCTGCCGTTCCCCCGAGCGGAGAGCCGGTGATAACAACCGTGTCGACGTCGCGGGTTTCATTCTCTTGTGCAAATGCCGGTGCGGCAATGCACAGGCTTGCGGTGCCTGCAAGCAGCAGGGCTTTCATACGCATATTCATTTGTTGCCTCACATGTGGGCGCACGTCGGGCGTGCGTCCCGGTCAGTTGAAAAAACAGATTCAGACTGACGCGGTGAGGCGGGGTGGTTTGTCGATTGATGCGGTAGGGCCGAGGGGCGGCGCGCCGCGTTCCTCAGGCGGATAGGACACGGGTGTGGTGTCAAATGCGACCGTAGCAACGGCAACCGGCGGCGCGAGACAACCAATGGTCAGGCTCGCCGCGTGGCTGCGGTCGTGGTCGTGGTCAAGCGCGCAGGAATGTTCCGCGTCGCTGTCATTCAGATGGTCGCTGTCGAGGTCGGCGGAAAAATCAAAGGCATGATGGTGATGGGATCGGGCGTTGTGAAAGGCGTCCCCCAAAAGGTGAATCCCAAGCCCCGGCCCCACGGCAAAGCCGAGAAGCATGGTCAGCATGAATGTGCCGATCGCTTTTTGCCGGAACCGCCGAAGCATTACGCCCTTCCCCGAAAACAGAACGGGCCGACTGTAGAGCCGGCCCGTCGTTTACGTCAAATCAGCATTGGCTCACAGTGTCGCGAGCTTACTTCGGCGCCAGCACCATAATCATCTGGCGGCCTTCCATCTTGGGATAGCTTTCGACTTTGGCGAGCTCTTCCAGTTCCGCTTGAACCTTTCGGAGCAGTTGCGCGCCTAGTTCCTGGTGCGCCATTTCACGTCCGCGGAAACGGAGCGTGACTTTGACCTTGTCGCCGTTTTCGAAGAACTCATGCATCTTTTTCATCTTCACCTGATAGTCGTGAGTGTCGATGTTGGGACGCATCTTGATTTCTTTGACTTCCACCGTCTTCTGTTTCTTGCGGGCTTCGGCGGCTTTTTTCTGCGCCTGGAATTTGTATTTGCCGTAATCAAGAATTTTGCAGACGGGAGGTCTGGCAGTGGGAGAAACCTCAACAAGATCGAGCCCGGCCTCGGCGGCCATTGCGAGGGCTTCGTCAAGGGGAACGGTTCCTTGTTTCTCTCCTTCTGCGTCGATGAGCAGGACTTCCGAAACGGTAATCTGTTCGTTGATGCGCGGGCCCTCGTCTCGCTGAGGCGCCGGCGCGCGGTGCGGTCTACGTGCTATGTCTGTTGTCTCCTTGTTGTCGCCGGTCCGGGTCTCATGCCCCCCATACGTGGCAGGGCGGTCGGGTCCGGGCGGCGGGCGTCACTCGCCATTGGCTCGTTTACATGATGGCCGATAACATATGAAGGGCAAAACCTCCGGGCAAGGCGGCAAAACCGCCTTACCACGGAGAATCTTCACAATTTGTGCGATTTGGTGGCCCAAAGGGCTCATGAGCGCTTGAGGTCGGGCGGGGTCGCCTCGTCCCGAAGCGCCGCGATGGCCGCCTCAAGGCTTTCCGAGGTCTGCCCTTGCGAGCCCAACCGGCGGATCGAAACCGTCCGTTCCGCCGCTTCCTTTTTGCCCACGACAAAGAGCGCGGGCACCTTGGCGTGGCTGTGTTCGCGGACCTTGTAGTTGATCTTCTCGTTCCGCAGGTCAAGCTCGGCACGCAAGCCCGCCTTATTGAGCGCTTCGACCACTTCCTGGGCGTAGGCGTCGGCATCGGACGTAATGGTTGCCACCACCACCTGTTGCGGCGCCAGCCAGAGCGGGAACTTGCCCGCATAGTGTTCAATCAGGATGCCGATGAACCGCTCATAGGAGCCAAAGATCGCCCGATGCAACATGACGGGGCGATGGCGCGCACTGTCCTCGCCGATGTAGGACGCATCGAGCCGTTCGGGCAGCACCCGGTCGGACTGGATCGTACCCACCTGCCACGTGCGGCCAATGGCGTCGGTCAGGTGCCATTCAAGCTTGGGCGCATAGAAGGCGCCTTCGCCCGGCAGTTCTTCCCAGCCGTATTCTTCGGTGGCTAGGCCCGCCGCCTTCACCGCGTTGCGCAGTTCTTCCTCGGCAATGTCCCAGATCTCGTCGGAGCCGTAGCGCATCTCGGGGCGCAGGGCGAGCTTGATGCCATAGCTTTCAAACCCGAGATCGCGATAAACGCGGTCGGCAAGTTTGCAGAAGCTTTTGACCTCTTCGACGATCTGGTCTTCGCGGCAAAAAATATGCGCATCGTCCTGCGTGAACTGACGCACGCGCATGAGCCCGTGCAGTGCGCCGTGCGGCTCATTACGGTGGCAGCACCCGTTCTCATAAATGCGTAAGGGCAGGTCACGATAGCTCTTGATGCCTTGCTTGAAGATCAGAACATGCGCGGGGCAGTTCATGGGCTTCAGCGCCATCCATTCGGCGGCGTCGGTGACCAGGGGGCCTTCATCCTCGGTATTGGGCACTTCGTCCGGGATGACGAACATGTTTTCCCGGTACTTGCCCCAATGGCCTGATTGTTCCCACTGGCGCGCGTCCATCACCTGCGGCGTCTTCACTTCCTTGTAGTCCGCGCCATCGACGGCGCGACGCATATAGGCTTCAAGCTCGCGCCAGACGATGTAGCCGTTGGGGTGCCAAAACACCGACCCGTGCGCTTCACTTTGCAGGTGGAACAAGTCCATCTCCACCGCCAACTTGCGGTGATCGCGCTTTTCAGCTTCCTCGATACGGTGGAGGTAGGCCTTGAGCTCTTTGTCGTCGCGCCAGGCAGTACCATAGATGCGCTGTAGCTGTGCATTCCGCGCGTCCCCGCGCCAATAGGCGCCAGCGAGTTTGGTCAGCTTGAAGGCCTTGCCGATATGTTTCGTCGACGGCAAGTGCGGCCCGCGACAAAGGTCGTGCCAGTCGCCGTGCCAATAAATGCTGATCGGCTCGCCCTCGGGCAGGTCCGCAATGATCTCGGCCTTGTAGGTTTCGCCGATGGACTTGAAATGCGCGATCGCCTTGTCGCGCGGCCACACTTCGCGGCGCGTGGGCAAGGCCTTGTCCACGATTTCCTTCATGCGCTTCTCGATCAGCTCGAGGTCGCTTTCATGGAACGGCTCGTTGCGCGCGAAGTCATAGAAAAAACCGTCTTCGATATTCGGGCCGATCGTCACTTGCGTGCCGGGAAACAGCTCCTGCACCGCCTGCGCCATCAAGTGGGCGCAGTCGTGACGGATGAGGTCGAGCGCTTCGGCCTCGTTCTTGATCGTGATGAGCCGGACGGACGCGTCTTTCGCGATCGGCGTGAAAAGGTCCTTCATCTCGCCATCCACCTCGATGGCGAGCGCGGCCTTGGCGAGCCCCGGGCCGATGTCGGCCGCGATGTCAGCGCCAGTGGTCGTGCCGGCAAAGGTCCGCTCGCTGCCGTCGGGCAGGGTGATCTTTACGGGTGACATCTGTTGTTCGTTGGCGCTGGACATTGGTTTTTCTCGCGTTGCCGCGGGCTCCTTTCCTTTGGAATTGCCATTCGGATCGCTGCAATGCAGCGAATGCCGCACATTATGGGGCCAAAAGGTTAAGTCAAGCCGGATGAGGCCGGGCGGGCGGGGCCCCGGGCCCTTCCCATCCGCGGGCCGGATTGGTTAAGGTCCCCTCGAAAACGATTGCCTTCCAAGGGGACATTGCCATGCGCCGCATTTTTCTGGGTCTGACCGGGATTCTTTTCCTCGGGCTTGGGGCCTGTGTCATGCCGGGGTCCGATGCGGCCTATCTGCTGGCCCGCGAATACCCGCGCGAGAACCTGTCGCCGCAAAGCTTCCTCGTTTGCCTGCAGCATGGCTGCAACAAAGAAGTCGAGGTCTCGCTGACCGAGGAACAGTGGCAGGAAGTTCGCGAAATTTTTGCCCAGCCCCCCGTGGTGGGCGAGGCCGGTACGCCGGAGGGGGAACGCGCGCAGATCGCCTTTGCCCTCGCGCGGATCGAACAGCTCGTCGCTCCTCTCGCCAATACAGGCGGTGACGTGGGCGGGTCTTTCTCGGGCTTCGGTCGCACCAATCAGCTCGATTGCGTAGACGAGATGGTCAACACCACGACCTATCTAACCATGATGTACAACGATGGATTGTTTCAGTTTCACCGCCCGGGCCATCGAGTGACCGAGGCCCTGTCCATTCGGGGGTTCTGGCCCCACACGGTGATGACGGTCTATGACACCACTGCGGGCGACAAACCTTACGTGATTGATACCTGGATCAAGAACAATGGCGAAGTGCCTTACGTCATGGCGCTCAGCGATTGGCGCGCAGGTGTGCATCACCATGACCTTGTCACGGGCGAAGAACTTACGCGAATGATCTACTGATTTTATTGCGCGGCTTCGACGGGTTGCTGATTGAGCAGACCCGTTTCGGTGAGCGTCGCCACGACTGTTTCCACTGGCACCGCGTCCAGATCGGGCGCTTCAAAGACCTGCACCATGCGGCCGCGCGGCGCGCAGCGGCGCGGGTCGGACTCGTCGGAAAAGAGTACGAGACTGGGGCACCCAGCCGCCGCGATCAGGTGCATGGGGCCCGTGTCATTGCCGATGGCGAGCTGCGCGCGGCCCCCCAAAGCGGCGATCTGCATAAAATCCGTCCTGTCGATCAGGCTCACCGCGCCGACGCAGGCGCCCAGAATGATATCCGCCGCGTCGCGCTCCGCCTTGGTGCCGATGACCACGGGGCGGATGCCGCGCGCCATCAACTCGCGGGCGAGGGCGCCATATAGTTTCGCGGGCCAGCGCTTGCCGGGCCGGTGGGCCGAGCCACCAGGAACGAGCAGGGCGAAAGGCTCGCCGCGCGTGTTGAACCCTAGCTCGCTCAAATTGGTGCGCGACGGCGTAAGGGCGAAGGAAAGATCCGTCAGCGGAACATCCGACACCCCCGCCATGGCGAGCTGTTCACGCTGGCGTTCCACCGTATGCATTTCGGCGCGGGTGTCGTTCTTGTGCGGATGGGAACAGCCCGGCGCAATGCCCGACCATTCGGGCCGGTGCGGGCCCATCAGGAAATAGAGCGCGCTTGAGCGGTCGGAGGTTTGCAGGTCATAGACCCGCTCAAACTCGCCCGCGCGCAGGCGCTTGATCATTTTCAATTGCCGGGTGAGGGGGCGTTCCCGCCCATCGGTCCAGATCGCATCGAAAATCCCGCTGGCCCATGCCAGCGGTGCGAAAGGCGCGGTGGTCAGCAAGGTGATATGGGCCGTGGGGTGATGGGCGCGGATCGCCTTCATGGGGCCCAGTGCCTGAACGAAATCGCCCAGCGCGCCGAGCTTGATGACAAGGATATGTTCCGGCCCGGTCAGCCCGCGCGTCGCCACGATGCGGCGTTTGGCGGCGGAGCCCCCGAGCCGGCGATAGACGCTGAGCGTCCGTTTGCACATCTCATCGAGCGAATAAGTCTCGCGCACATGGGCCTGACCCAAAGCGCCCATGGCCGCCCGCCCGCCAATCCCCTGATCGATGGCTTCTATCAGCGCGTCGGCAAGGGCGTTCGCGTCCCCTGGCGGGACGCGCCAGCCGGTGGCAAGACCTTCCGCCCCCGGATCATCCGACGTGGTGACAATGGTTTCGCGGGCGCCCCCGTGGTCGGCGGCGATGACCGGGCGGCCCATGGCTTGGGCTTCCACCGCGACGCGGCCAAAGGCTTCGGCCTCGATGGAAGGCGCAACCACAATGTCGGCAGCCAGATAGGCGGCGGGCATGTCTGCCGTGTGGCCCACGATGCGCACGCGACCGGCAAGCCCGTGGTTGTCGGCGAGGCGCGAAAGTTCATTGGAATAGGCTTCGCGGCCCTGATCGTCGCCCGCGAGGATGTACACCGCGTCGTCACCGCGCCCACGTTCCTTCATGATGGCGGCGGCTTCGATCAAGACTTGCTGGCCTTTCCAGCGCGTCAGCCGCCCGGGCAACAGAACGACTGTGCGCTCGTCGGCGGATTGCGAAACTGACAACCCCCAGCGTTCGCGCATGACCTTGACGCGTTGGTGGTCCACCTTGTCGGGGTCAAAGGCCGCCATGTCCGTGCCGCGCGGAATGGTGACGATATTGGGTTCGGGCAGGCCATAGGTGTCGTGCACATGGCGCGCAATGAAATGGGAATTGGCGATAACGAGGTCGCCCCGCGCCATGATGGAATTGTAGAACCGCTTTATCGGCAGGCGCGCATTATATGTGCCGTGATAGGTGGTCACAAAGGGTCGCCCCGACAGGCGTGCGGCGATCATGGCGCTCCACGCCGGCGCGCGGCTCCGCGCGTGAACGATGTCCACTTCGAAATGATCGATAATGTGCAGAAGGCGGATAACGTTCGCCAGAATGCCGTAGGGGTTTTTTGTGTGCGCGGGGATTTTGATGAGCTCGCCGCCCGCCGCGCGCAGTTCAGGCTCGAGCCGCCCCCCCCGGCTTGCAACAATGGCGCGCCCACCTGCCCGGGTGATGGCGTGGGCAATATCCACGGTTGTCCGTTCGGCGCCGCCGGTTTCCAGATCTGGAATGATCTGCAGCACCGTCAGACCCGGTCCTGGAATATCGCGCAAGGTGTTGCTAGCTTCGCTCACGATGTCTTTCGTACCTCGACCGGGGGACTTTATTCCATGACTGACGATGCGACCATTGCCGGGCCCGCGCCGGACCGGCTGACCACACCCGAAGGGGAAACCATCGCCTACCACCATTCGCGGGGGGAGGGAACCGGCCTGCTCTGGCTTGGGGGCTTCATGTCCGACATGGAGGGCTCCAAAGTCCTGACCCTCGAAGGCTGGGCGAAGGACGCGGGGCGCCCCTTCACGCGGTTCGATTATTTTGGCCATGGCGTCTCAAGCGGCGCATTTCGCGGGGGCACGATCTCGCGCTGGCGGGATGATGCGCTGAAAATTGTGGACGACGTGACGACGGGCCCGCTCATTCTGGTGGGCTCCAGCATGGGGGGCTGGATCGCCTCGCTGGTGGCGCTCGCCCGGCCCGAGCGCGTTGCCGGGATCATCTTCATCGCGCCGGCGCCGGATTTTACCGAAAAGCTCATGTGGGCGGATTTTTCGGACGAAGCCAAAGCCGCCGTCATGGAAAAGGGCGAATGGCTCAGCCCGTCCGAGTACGGCTATGACCCTTATCCCATCACGCGGCGGTTGATCGAAGACGGCCGCACGAACTGCATTATGGACGGGCCCATTGCGATCTCTTGCCCCTTGCGCGTGTTGCAGGGGATGCGCGATCCCGACGTGCCGTGGGGCCACGCGGTGGCCTTCGCGGAATTACTTGAATCAGGTGACGTCACCGTCACGCTGATCAAGGACGGCGACCATCGCCTGTCCGATGATCAGAATCTCGCGCGCCTGATCGACACGGCGGAAACGCTTTGCTGGGAACTTGAGGGGGAAGAAAGCGTCTAGCCCGCGGTCTGTTTGGCGCGTTCTTCCCGCGCATTGTTCAGCGCATCGTAGCCTTCTTTATAGGTCGGGTACTTCAGCTGGATACCGAGTTCAGATTTGACTTTGGCGTTTGAAACACGCCGGGTCTCGCCATAAAGGCTGACCATGGTCTTCGCCTTGTCTTCATCCAGAGTTTCATACTCAACCGTTGGCGGAACCGGCGCCCCGAGCAGCTGATAGGCATATTCGAGTGGGATCTCGGGGCCGGTCTGAAGGTCATCAATACAATTGTAGACCGATCCAGGGTTGGGATTTTCCATCGACGTCTTCAGAATTTGCGCGAGGTCTTCCACATGTATGCGGGAGGTGACGTGGCCTTCCTTGTGAACGAGATCGGGCGCGACGTTCGAGGCGCGCCGCAGGGCGCTGCGCCCGGGGCCATAGATCGCGCCAACGCGGAAGAGATGGAGGGGCAGACCGTGTTTTTTAAAAAGCTGGCGATGACGTTGTTCAACGCGCAGGCGCAACTTTCCCCGCGCCGTTCCGGGGTTCACGGCATACTCCTCGGTCGCAACCTCGTCGCCCGTGTCGCCATAGACCGAGACGGTGGAAAGATAGCCATACCATTTCAGATTGGGCGCGACGGTTTTCAGAATTTCGAAGTGGTTCTTCAAAACCGGGTCGCCTGCTGCCGTCGGCGGCAGGGAATGCAGGATATGCGTGACATTTTTCAGGACGCGCTGGGGTGCGGTAATCGGCCCCTGGTCCTCGGCCCAGATATGCGGTTCGACGCCATCGTCCCACATGCCGTTAACCTTGGCCTGATCCCGTGTGGTGCCCGCCATCTTCCAGCCCTCAGGCCGCAGCAGCCGCGCAAGAAACATCGCCGTGTAGCCATACCCGAAGAAAAAGACGCGGTTCATTGACACTCAAACCCTTTTAACGACATCACCTGGTTTTCACTTGCCAAAACGGCGTTTGTCGCGACACTTGGCCCGTGATGAAACGACACTCCTACACATCTTTCTCTATTGGGTCCACTTTTGCCAGTTTGCTGGCCTTGCTGTGGTTAATCCCGGGCGCGGCCCTGGCGCAAGGCGCTGCAGCGAGCGGCGGATTTGGCGATTCAGAGGCCTATGAACTGTGCCTGGGCGCCATCGACGATGACCCGCTGACGGCCTTTGACCGGGCGCTCGCCTGGCGTGATCAGGGGGGCGGGGCGCCCGCCGTTCACTGTTCGGCGCTGGCGCTGATCGCCCTTGGCCAGTATGGCGATGCGGCGGACCGGCTCGATGCGCTGGCGCAGGATACCCACAACGGTCTCAACGCCGCCATTCGCGCGCAACTTCTGGTGCAGGCGGGCAATGCCTGGATGATGGAAGGCATTCCCGAACAGGGTGTTGAGTCATTGAACTCTGCACTGTCCCTGAATGTGCCGAGCGATGCTCTCTCTGCGGAAATCTATTTCGACCGCGCGCGGGCCCGGTTCATGGACGGGCTGTGGGACGAGGCCGTTGACGACCTCAGCGATGCGCTCAGCTATCAACCCGGCGCAAAGGATGCGCGGACCTTGCGCGCTACGGCCTATCGCCTTGCCGGGGACATGGCCAATGCGCGGGCTGACGTGACCTTTGTTCTGGACGACGATCCGGACTATGCACCGGCGCTACTGGAAAGTGGCGTATTGCATATTGCCGCGGGCGACGAGGCGGCAGCGCGGGCGGACTGGGTCCATGTATTGCGGCTCGACGATGCGGAAGACGATCTGAAAGGCGCCGCGCGCGCCTATTTGCAGGAACTCGACTTTCCCGGCGGGCTTCAGGACTAGGGGCGGTCCCATTCGGCGCACACATCCGCGTCGGTCTCTTGCGGCTCATGGTTCGCACGCAAGTTTTCAAACTCATCAGATTTCAAAATGCGCGACAGGGCCCAGACCGCCATGGCGCGCACCAGCGGCGATGGATCAGTCAGTAGCGGCGTGACAAGACGCGCATAACCCGCATTCTTTGTATTGCCGACGGCGATCAGCACGTTGCGGATAAACCGGTCGCGCCCTGTCCGCTTGATAGGCGATCCGGCAAAGACTTCGCGGAATGCCTTGTCGTCGAGCATAATCAAATCGGCGAGAAGCGGCGCCTTTAACTCGATGCGCGCGTGATAGGCGGCCTCGCGGGCGGCTTGCGCGAACTTGTTCCAGGGACAGATGGCGAGGCAATCATCGCAGCCATAGATGCGGTTGCCCATGGCCTCACGGAATTCAAGCGGGATATGCCCCTTATGCTCGATGGTGAGATAGGAAATGCAGCGCGTCGCATCCAATTGATAGGGCGCGGGGAATGCGTCGGTGGGGCAAATGTCGAGACAGGCGCGGCATGATCCGCAACGATCATCGTGGGCCTCGTCAGGTTTCAGCTCCAGCGTCGTGTAGACGATCCCGAGAAAAAGCCAGGAGCCAAGCTCGGTCGACACAAGGTTTGTGTGCTTGCCCTGCCAGCCGAGCCCGGCGGCGGCAGCGAGCGGTTTTTCCATCACGGGGGCGGTGTCGACAAAAACCTTCACGTCCCCGCCGTGGGTTTCGACAATGGCGCGGGCGAGCTGTTTCAGTCGTTTTTTCAGAACGTCATGATAGTCCTTGCCGCGCGCGTAGACCGAAACGACGCCCCGTTCGGGCCGCTTCAAATCATCCAGCGGATCATGGTTCGGGCCGTAATTGTGGCCGACGGCGATGATGGATTTTGCTTCGGGCCATAGCACTTGCGGGTCGGCCCGTTGATCGGCACGCGCTTCCAGCCAATTCATGTCACCGTGACGATGTTCCCCCAGAAACTCGAACAGGCGCGCGCCCGCATCGCCTAAATCGGCGCGTGCGACACCGGCGGCATCAAACCCAAGCTTCAGGGCCTTCGCCCGGATACGCGCTTCGGGCGCGGGATCAGAAGTCGAGGTCGGCATATTGCTTCGTCGGCGGCATGCCGGGCACCCGGTCGGCGAGAATGCTGCGGAAGGAGGGGCGGGATTTCATTCGTTGGTACCAGTCCTTCGCCACGGGAAAGCTGTTCCACGGCACATCACCGCAATAATCAAGGGCGCTTAGATGCGCGGCGGCGGCGAGGTCGGCGTAGGTGAGGTCGTCCCCGGCAAGCCAGCGCCGCCGGTCGGCGAGATAGCTCAGATAGTCGAGATGAATGCGGATGTTGTGCAGCCCTGCGCGAATGCAGTTCATGTCGGGCTGGCCCGCGCGGCGCAGCCGCTTGTGCACTTTTTCATAGAGCAGCAGCTCGGTGACTTCCGTGTGGAATTTTTCATCGAACCAGGCGACCAGCCGCCGCGCCTCGGCGCGCGCCGCGGGGCCCGTGGGCCAGAGCTTGAGGCCGCCGCCGGTCTCTTCCAGATATTCGCAAATGACGGCGGAAGGGCTCAGCACCGTTTCCTCGTCCAGCTCAAGCACGGGCAGGGTGCCGGCGGGGTTCAGGGCCAGAAGCTCGTCACCCATGGCCCAGGGCTCAGCGGCTTCGATCTCCGCGAGCATTTCCTTCTCATGAATGGCGATCCGAACTTTGCGGCCAAAGGGCGAGAACGGAAAATGGACGAGGCGCATGGTCATGGGCGCGCAGTCTAGCTGCGTCGCCTGAAGCTGGCCATAGGGAAGCGCTTACTCCGCTGCTTGACCCGCCGCCGGGGCGTTGTCGTCGAGCGGGTGTTCGATCCGCGAGATCATCTCCTTGGGGCAGATCTGGACAAAGCGGTCTCGGGTCTGTTCCCAGTCGGCGAGGATGTCATGGGCGCGGACGGATTCCGTGCGGCGCATGTGCTCCTCGATCAGGTCGCGCAACACCCCTTCCCAATGGGCACTGCGGATCGGCACCGCCACCACGCTTTCGGGGTTGAGGTGCGGGGTCAGGTGATCATCCGGGTCATAGACAAAGGCCATGCCGCCGGTCATGCCCGCGCCGAAGTTGTCCCCCACGCGGCCAAGGATCGCGACCGTCCCGCCGGTCATGTATTCGCAGCCGTTCGCACCGCAGCCTTCGATGACGGCTGTCGCGCCGGAGTTCCGCACGGCAAAGCGCTCGCCCGCTTGGCCTGCCGCAAACAGTGCGCCGCTCGTCGCGCCATAAAGCACCGTATTGCCGATGATGGTGTGGTCGGCGGCATTGAGTGGGCTTTCGGGCGCGGGGCGTAGCACGATGGTCGCGCCGGACAGCCCCTTGCCGACGTAGTCATTTGCTTCGCCCAGCACGTCGATGGTCAGCCCCTTCACCGCGAAGGCGCCCAGCGACTGCCCGGCGGAGCCGCGCAGCTGCAACATCAACTGACCGTCATGCAGACTGTCCATGCCGAAGCGCCGCACGATATGCGCCGAGGTGCGCGTGCCGATGCCGCGATCCGTATTGCGCACCGTATAGGTGAGCTGCATCTTCGCGCCCTTGGCAAAGAAGGGCCCCGCGTCCTTGAAGATTTGCGCGTCCAGCCCCTCGGGCACTTCGTTGCGGCCCTCAAGCGTGCAGTAGCGCGGGTTGCCGCCGCTGTCGGCCTTCACGAGCAAGGGATTGAGATCGAGATCGTCGAGGTGGCTCGCGCCCCGGCTCGCCTGCGCGAGGAGGTCCGTGCGCCCGATAATCTCATTCAGGCTCTTTGCGCCCAGGGACGCAAGAATTTCGCGCACTTCCTCGGCGATAAAGGAAAACAGATTGATGACTTTTTCCGGCGTGCCGCCAAAACGCGCGCGCAAGTCTTCGTCCTGGGTGCAGACGCCGACCGGACAGGTGTTTGATTGGCACTGCCGCACCATGAGGCAACCCATGGCAACGAGCGATGCGGTGCCGATGCCGAATTCCTCCGCGCCCAGCATGGCGGCGACAACGATGTCGCGGCCGGTGCGCAGGCCCCCATCGGTGCGCAGGCGGATGCGATGGCGCAGGGCGTTGAGGGTCAGCACTTGATTGGCCTCTGAGAGCCCCAGCTCCCACGGCGCGCCGGCGAATTTGATCGAGGTGAGCGGGGAGGCGCCCGTGCCGCCCGAATGACCGGAGATGAGGATCACGTCGGCCTTTGCTTTCGCAACGCCCGCGGCAATGGTGCCGATGCCGGAGGAGGCGACAAGCTTCACGCAAACGCGCGCATCCGGGTTGATCTGTTTGAGGTCAAAGATGAGCTGCGCCAGATCCTCGATGGAATAGATGTCGTGGTGCGGCGGCGGGGAAATAAGTGTCACCCCCGGGGTCGCATTACGGAACTTGGCAATTAGCTCTGTCACCTTGAAGCCGGGCAATTGCCCGCCTTCGCCAGGCTTTGCCCCTTGCGCCACTTTGATTTCAAGTTCGCGCGCGTGGCTGAGGTATTCTGCGGTCACGCCAAAGCGGCCCGAGGCTACCTGCTTGATGGCACTGTCCGCATTGTCGCCGTGCGGATCGGGATGGAAGTGATCAGGGTTTTCCCCGCCTTCGCCGGAATCCGATTTCGCGCCGATGCGGTTCATGGCGATGTTGAGAGTGCGGTGCGCCTCGGGCGAGAGCGCGCCCAGCGACATGCCCGGCGTGACAAACCGTTTGCGGATTTCGTTGATCGATTCAACATCCTCAACGGGAATGGGCTCCGCATGGGGGCTGAATTCCATCAGGTCACGGATTGAAATGGGCGGCTGTTCGGCAACGCCGTCTGAATACTTTTTGTAAAGGGCATAGTCGCCGCGCGTGACGGCTTCCTGCAGCATGTGGATCAGTGGGCCCGAATGGCCATGGGTCTCCGCGCCCGCGCGGAAACGATAGAAGCCGCCATTGCTCAGGTGGTCTTCGCGTTCCGGTCCATAGGCGCGCAGGTGGCGGGCAAGCAAGTTGTCTTGCAGTCCGGCAAGGCCGAGGCCGGAGATACGGCTTTGAACGCCGGGAAAATATTCGGCGACCAATGCGCGGGACAGCCCCACCGCCTCGTAATTGAAACCGCCGCGATAGGACGAAATGACCGAGATGCCCATCTTGGACATGATCTTCATCAGCCCCGCATCGATCGCATGCAGATAATTGTCGATGCACTGGTTAAAGGTCAGGTCGCCATAAAGACCGCGCGCCTGACGTTCGGCGATGATCGCCTCGGTCAGATAGGCATTGACCGTGGTCGCGCCGCAGCCGATCAGCACCGCCATGGAATGGGGGTGCATGCTTTCCGCCGTGCGCACACTAAGCGAGGTGTAGGTCCTGAGCCCTGCCGCCACGAGATGCGTCTGCACGGCGGCCGTGGCGAGAATCATAGGAAGTCCCGCGCGCGTCGGCCCAACCTTCTCGTCCGTCAGGATCAAGTGGCCAAAGCCGCGCCGCACAGCATCTTCCGCTTCCTGACGAATATGGGTCAGGGTGTCGCGCAAGGCGTGGGCTTCGCAGGTGCCGTCCTCCGTCACCTCCATGGTGCAATCGATTTCATAAAGCCGGTCGCCCAGAACGCCGCGCAGGCGCTCGACCATGCCGTTTGAGATGGCGGGGCTTTCCAGCGTGTAGATCTGATCCTGCGGGGACTGGCCGGAAAGGATTGCGCGCAAATTGCCAAAGCGCGTCTTCAGGCTCATCACCCGGTCTTCGCGCAAGGGGTCAATGGGCGGGTTTGTCACCTGGCTGAAGTTTTGCCGGAAGTAATGCGCCAATGGGCGATACTCATCCGACAAAACGGCAAGCGGCGTGTCGTCGCCCATGGAGCCGATGGCTTCCTTGCCGGTTTCAACGAGCGGCTGGAGCACAAGCTCCATGTTCTCGCGCGTTTGCCCCGCTGCGATCTGGCGGCGCAACAGGTTTTCACCGGTGATGGTGACGGGCTCCGGCCCCGGGCGAATGCTTTCGTCCAATTCGACAATTTGCTTCGCCCATTTGTTAAAGGGCAGCGCGCCGCAAAGCTGATCCTTGAGCGGGCGATCGCGATAGAGCTTGCCGTCCTGCAGGTCCACGCCGATGAGTTGCCCGGGCCCCACGCGGCCCTTTTCCACAATGTCCGCCTCGGGCGCGGCCACCATGCCCGCTTCGGAGCCGAGCAATAGCAGGCCGTCACGTGTGAGGGAGTAGCGCATAGGGCGCAGGCCGTTGCGGTCCATGCCGCCGATGACCCAGCGCCCGTCTGTTGCCGCAATGGCGGCGGGTCCATCCCACGGTTCCATGACGGAATTCAAAACATCATACATGGCGCGGTGGCCGTCGGGCATGGCGCGCACTTTCTTGGACCAGGCCTCGGGGATCAGCGTCAGCTTGGCGAGCGGGGCGGGATTGCCAGCTCGCACCAGCGCTTCATAGACGGCGTCGAGCGCGGCGCTGTCGGACGAGCCCGCCTGGATCAACGGAAGGACTTCGCTCGCGTGTGATTTGGCGGCATCCGAAGCGATCATCGCCTCGTGGCTGCGCATCCAATTGGTGTTGCCCTTGATCGTATTGATCTCACCATTGTGGGCGAGCATGCGGAAAGGCTGCGCCAGCCGCCATGTGGGAAACGTGTTCGTCGAATAGCGCTGGTGGTAAATGGCATAGGCCGAAACGAAACGTGCGTCCGCAAGGTCGGGATAAAACGTCGACAGCTGTTCGGCCAGAAACATGCCCTTGTAGACGAGCGACTTGGTCGACAGTGAGCAGATGTAAAAGTCATTGATGTTGCGCTTGAGGATTTCGCGCTCGATGCGTCGCCGCACAATGAACAGGGTCCGTTCGATCTCGTCGAGGTCTTCTTCCTCGCCGCAACTGAACATGATCTGCTCGATCTCGGGGCGGGTAGCATTTGCCTTTTCCCCGATGACAGAAGTGTCCACCGGCACCTGGCGCCAGCCATAAATCGTAAGGTCGAACTTCAGCAGTTCCGTTTCCACAACCGTGCGGCAAGCTTCCTGCGCCGCGTAGTCCGTGCGCGGCAAAAAGATCATGCCAATGCCGATGCGGCCGCTCACCACATGGTGCGCGGTGCGTGCGATTTGGGCGCGGAAAAAGTCCTGACTGATTTGCAGATGCATGCCCGCGCCGTCGCCGGTCTTGCCGTCGGCATCGACGGCCCCCCTGTGCCACACGGCCTTTAGCGCGGCGATGGCTTTTTCAACGACTTCGCGGCGCGGCACACCGTCGACGGCGGCAACCAGGCCGACACCGCAATTGTCATGCTCGCTTGAAGGGTCATAGAGCCCCTCGTGCGCCAACCGGTCCCGTTCGGCGGTGAAATTTTTCACGTAATCGCTCATGACGCCTCCGCGTGAGAACCGGCTCGCAGCGCCGTCAGATAATGATCGATAGAGCGCGTAACCTCGCGCCCGTCGCGCACGGCCCAGACAACCAGTGACGCGCCGCGCGCAATGTCGCCCGCGGCAAAGACGCCGGGCATCGACGTCATGGCCGAATTGGGATCGATGGCAAGCGTGCCCCAGCGATCAACGCCAAGGGTCGGCTCATGAAACAGCTTGGGCAGGTCCTCGGGGTCGAACCCGAGCGCGGTGATCACCATGTCGGCGTCCAGACGGAAGTCAGACCCCACAATGCGTTCGATGCGCTGCCGCCCGCCCGCTTCGGGTGCGCCCAGCCGCATGCGTTCGGCCTTGACGCCCGTCGCTTTCTTGAGGCCCTCGATACCGAGCGGGCTTGCCAACCATTCGAAGACCACGCCTTCGGCCTCGGCATGGCCCACTTCGCGTTGGGAGCCCGGCATGTTCGCCCGGTCGCGGCGGTAAAGGCAGGTCACGGATTCTGCGCCTTGGCGGACGGCGGTGCGCACGCAGTCCATGGCCGTGTCACCGCCGCCGATGACGACGACGCGCTTGCCCTTTGCATTCATCAGCCCGCTGTCATAGTCGGGCACCGTGTCACCAAACCCCTGCTTGTTCGACGTGATGAGATAATCAAGCGCAGGGATGACGCCCTTGAGATTTGATCCGGGTACGGAAAGCTCCCGTGCGCCATAAACGCCAGTGGCGATCAGCACCGCTTCATGCCGGTCGCGCAGTTCGGAAAAGCTTACGTCCTCGCCGACGTCCGTATTGAGCTGAATGGCAACGCCCGCTTCGTGCAGGCGCGTGACGCGCCGTTCCACCACATGTTTTTCCAGCTTGAAGCCGGGAATGCCATAGGTCAGCAGCCCGCCCGCCCGGTCGTGCCGGTCGTAGATGGCAACGTCATAGCCGCGCGTGCGCAGCCCCTCCGCCGCCGTCAGCCCCGCGGGGCCCGATCCGATGATGCCCACCGATTGGCCCTTGGGCGCGCCGACGCGCACCGGCTTCACCCAGCCCTTTTCCCAGGCGGTTTCGGTGATGTAGCGCTCAATGGCGCCGATGGTGACGGTGCCGTGCTTTGATTGCTCAATGACGCAGGAGCCTTCGCACAGGCGGTCTTGTGGGCAGATGCGGCCACAGATCTCCGGCATGGCATTGGTTTCCTGGGAAAGCTCATAGGCCTCCTCCAGGCGACCCTCCGCGGTCGCGCGCAGCCAGTCGGGAATATTGTTCCCCAGTGGGCAATGGACCTGACAGAAAGGCACGCCGCACTGTGAACAACGGCTCGCTTGCTCGGCGGCTTTTTCGGCGGCGAACTCGCGATAGATTTCATCAAAGTCGGCGCGGCGCTCCTGTGGCGCGCGCTGGTCGGGGGGCGACCGGTCAAGGTCGATGAAATGGAGCATTTTCTGGGGCATTAGGGACTCTCACGTGGGCAGAATGTGAAATATCCGTGTGAGAACCGCGAGAGTCAAACATTTATCGGTCGATATGTCATAGAAGCTGACATGACTAACTTGTTTTGGACGCTGTGACGCAGGTCCCGTGGGGAGATCGTAAATGACCTGTAAATTTCCCGTCCTAATTATGTCATAAGACATGACGTACTTGCAGCCCTCGTCAGGCCACAACCAATGTGTATAGTGCGCCCCACGCGAAATCGGAGCCCCAGCGCATGCCCCTGGAACAGTTGATTCTTCTCGCCATTATTCAGGGGCTGACCGAATTTCTGCCCATTTCCTCCTCCGCCCATCTGATCCTGCTGCCCGAGTTTATGGGGCTGGAGGACCAGGGCCCGCTTATCGATGTGGCGGTCCATGTGGGCTCCCTGCTTGCCGTGGTGCTCTATTTCCATCGGGACGTGGGCGGGCTCTTCGCCGGGGCGCTCCACACGGTGCAGCGCAAGCGGACCCACGAATCTCAGCTTCTGTGGGCGCTGATTATCGCCACCATCCCGACTGTCGCCGTGGGGGGTGTGCTTTACCTCACAGGCGCTGTGGAGAGTTTGCGCAGTGCCGAAGTGATCGGCTGGGCGACGCTGATCTTTGGCGTGCTGCTCTACGAATCCGATCGCATCGGCATGCGCTTCAAATCTCTTTCCGATATGACGTTGTTCGGCGCGGTGGTCGTGGGGCTGTTTCAGGTGGTCTCGTTGATCCCCGGCACAAGCCGGTCGGGCATCACCATCACCGCCGGGCGGTTCCTGGGGCTGGAACGGTCAGAGGCCGCGCGCTTTTCCATGCTGCTCAGCCTTCCGACCATCGGCATTTTCGGGGTGCTGGCGGGGATTGAGCTCTGGCGGTCGGGCGAGGTCGTGCTGCAAACCAATGCGCTGATCGCGGCGGGGCTTTCGTTTGTGTCTGCCTATGCCGCCATCTGGTTCTTCATGGCGCTGGTTAACCGCATCGGCCTTCTGCCCTTCACCCTTTATCGCGTGGTGATGGGGCTCGGCCTTCTCGGTTACGTCTATTTCATTGCTTGATCGTCAGTAAGCTGACGATGCTCAGGCCGGTTCCTGTTCGAACTGGCCGTGGGGGCGATAGGCCCAAAGATAACTCGGCACAATCACATCCGGCGCGGCGGGCGAAATGGCGAGATCCTTGAATGTGCTCACGCCTTCCGACCCCACCACATTGTCTTCTTTGAGCAGCCGTACCTGATCCATGGTGAGCATGGGATTGGGCAGCAACTGCAGGAACATGGCCTTCATGCTGGCGAGGGCAAAGGGGACGGGAAGCAGCAAGCGGTTGCGATGCGTGACGGTGCAGATCAGCTGCATCAACTGTTTGAAGCTCATGACCTCCGGCCCGCCCAGCTCAAACGTCTTGCCCGCCCAATGGGGATTGTCGAGCACGCGCACCACAGCCTCGGCGATATCGCCCACATAGACCGGCTGGAAATTGGTCTTGCCGCCGCCAATCAGCGGGAGTACGGGCGAGACAGACGCCATCCACGCAAAGCGGTTGAAAAAACTGTCCTCCGGGCCAAAGACCAGTGAGGGACGCAGGATGGTCGCCTCGGGAAAGGCTTCGCGCACCAACGCCTCGCCTTCGGCTTTGCTGCGCGCATAGGCGGAGCGTGAATCCTTGTCCGCGCCGATGGCCGACATCTGGATGAACCGTTTGATACCAGCATCCTTTGCCGCACGGGCGATGCGGCCCGCGCCTTCGGCCTGAACGGCGGCAAATTTCTGGTTGCCTGCCTGGTGCAGAATGCCGACGAGGTTGATTACCACATCGGCGCCCTTTACCGCGTCGGCGACCGAGGCATCGTCGCGCACATTGGCGGGAAAGAGCTGGATCTGCCCTACGTTGCCCGCGGGCAAAAGGAACATGCCTTCATTGGGCCGCCGCACCGCCACGCGCACCCGCGCGCCCGTGCGCGCCAGCGCCTTGACCACATGGCGGCCGACAAAGCCCGAACCGCCGAAGACGCAGATCAATGGTTTCTGTCCCATGTCCAGCCCACCTGAGTTTGTTGTTCTTGTCATTTTTTGAAGGGCGCGCGGGGGCGCGCCCGATACGGATAGACGCCACTAGAAGAAGGGCACTTAAGCGACCCCATGAGTCTTACCCCAAAGCGGTGGCCTTGATAAGCGGATAAGGCTCACAGCCTGTGGATAGGGGAGGGACATATTGTTTCAGGGCCCAAGGCGCCCTTTCCGTGCTGCGTGCGCGAAAGAACCGTTGACAGGGACCATCGGGCGAGGCTAATTCACGCCCCTCGCCGATCCTGATGCCCAGGTGGCGGAACTGGTAGACGCGCTAGCTTCAGGTGCTAGTGATCGAAAGGTCGTGGAGGTTCGAGTCCTCTCCTGGGCACCACTTTTCTTCCCAATTGAATGTTGTTGCGACCCTGTCGGGCGCAACCACATGCTGCTAGGGTCGCGAGGTTTTTCTCCAGCCCAAGCGCACCCATGTCCCGAACTGAAATAGCTGACATCGCCGTCTGGCCCGAGGGGCAAAAACTCAGCCGTTGGGAAGATCCCTCCGTCGTCGTCACTCAATTTGCCGATCACGGGGCCTATCACCCGGCACTGATTGAAGAAGTGTTGTCGCGCACGGACGACCCGGATGTGTCGCGGCCCTATGAGCAAACTGACGGCATCGGCAAATACAAACTCTTTGATGTGGGAAACTGGGGCTCGCCCGCCGCGACGCTGATCCACAATCGCGCGCTCGCCATGTTTCGCCGGGTCTTCAAGACGCGCGAGCTGCATCTCGACCTGAGCTGGGCGAGCGTTTACGGCCATGGCGATCTTTGTTTGCCGCACAGCCACCCGCGCACCTTCGCGGGCGTTGTCTATATGCTGGAGCTTGGCGATCCGCCCAATGAGGAGTCGGGCATGTTCCTCTTTGCCGACCCGCGCATGCCCATCTGCTGCCGCGAAGAAAAGGGTTTCATGAGCACCCCTTGCGCGCCGCTGCTCACCCCCGGCACCATGATCATGTTCCCGGGGCAGGCGGTGCATTGCGTGACGCCTTATCTGGGGACCAAGCCGCGCATCACCATGTCATGGAACATCAATCGCGAGGCCGTGGCGGGTGATGCCCTGCGGCCTGCGAGCCGCCCGCCGGGGCAACGCTGAGTTTCGTGCTAGTCTGACCCATCAAAAGATTCGACCGAGGGGGAACGGCCATGGGCCTGATCGTTGGAAATATGTTCTGGATACTGATCGTTACCGGCGCGCTGACCACGCTGGTGGGTCTGGGCGCCTTGCGCCCGCGGCAGGGTTTGAAAGATGGTTTCGGCGGCGATACCGACGACGCGGCGGCGCTGCTGCTGATCCGTCACTGGAACTTTCTCATCGGCGTGACGGGCGTCTTGCTGCTTTACGCGGCATTCCATCCTGAGTTCCGCACGCTGATCCTCTGGGTCGCGGTTGCGAGCAAAAGCGCCTTTGCCGCGCTGGTGCTGGCGCAGTACCGCACCTTTGCGGGCACCTTCGCCGTGAAGGGCGCCATTGGCGACATCGTGATGGTGGTGCTCTTTCTGCTCTATCTTGTGGCGGCCTGACACTTGGCATGATTTCCAAAGACGATCTTCCCGCCGATTGGTGGGTTGATACGCCGGAGGCGATGTCGTTTCTCGCCCAGCAGTTGCAGGACGAAGCCCACGCCGGTCATGCCCTCAAGGGGCGGACCATGGTGGCGCTCGCCCGTGCCGATGGGCGGGACGATGTGCTTTACACTGATGCCGATGAAAGCCCACCGCGCTTTTACTGCATTCACCTGACGTGGTCGAAAACCAATGCGCCCGGTTATCCCGGGTACAGTGCCTTTGGCAGCCTCGCTGACTTCAAACGCTGGTGGGAATCCCTTTAGTCACACTCGAAGTCGTCTTCGCCAACAGGGTGGCACTGGGGCGGGAATCCATATTCTTGCCAGAAGCCGAGCGCGCCGAACTCGTGCGCCAGATCGTGGAACAGATCCGATTGGCGCGCTTCTTCAAAAAATGGGTACCAGATATTGATGTTGGAGAGGACGTCGAAGGTGAGTTCTGGCAGAGGTTCAATGCCGAGCCGGGCGGCGACATAGTACAGGCCGCTTGGTCCGAATGTCTCCGGGTTTGCAGCCGCATGCGCTTGTGCCAGGGCGTAGGCGTCTTCCGCGTTGTGGTTTTCGGGGTCCAGGAATGCATCGATAATGGGCCCCAATGGTGCATCGAAACCGATTTGGCCGCCTACAACAAACATCGCTTCCTCGCGGCGACCGTTTTCGATCAGCACGTCAAACGCGGCATTGCTCAATATCCCGTAGCCTTGTTCCAAGGTGCGGTAGAGCGCATCCAGCGCGAGCTGCTGTTCGCCGAGAACAAAATAAATTTCGATGAGCTCGCTCCGGCAACGGACGTATCCCGGGTCTATGTCGAGACAGTGCTCAAGGCCCTGCTGGGCCTGTTCAAAAAGCCCCATGGCGGCAATGTTTGTTGACCGCCAATCGAGGGCCACAACATTGTCAGGGTTCAGTTCAAGTGCGCGGTCGAACATTTCTATTCCCGCCGCGACATTGCCGGGGGAGTTTTCCAAGGCGCCGCCTAAGGCGGCATAGGCAAGGGAGCTTTCGGGGTTTAATTCCAACGCCCGGTTGGCGCTCTGGGTCGCCAGCGCGTTCTCGGTTTCTTCGGTGCGGTCGGTCCAGGCAGGTGCGATCACATGGGAGAGGGCCAGGATCTCCCATGCCTCAGCAAAGTCCGGGTCAAGCTCAACAGCATATTCGAGAAGCGTTATGGCTTCGTCGATCTGCACACGGCGCAGAAAGTATTCGCGCCCCTGGATATAGGCGTCATAGGCATCAAGGTTCGCGGTGACGGCCCGCACATCCACATTTGCGTCTTCCGGCGAAAGACCAAGCGATTCCGCAAGCGCCGCGACAATAGCGTCAGCAATCTCGTCCTGAATGGCGAAGATATCGGTCATGTCGCGGTCGAAATTTTCCGACCACATGTGCCGGTCGGTGCGCGCGTCAATCAACTGCGCGGTAATGCGCACGCTGTCGCCCGAGCGGCGCACGCTGCCTTCCAGCACATGACCGACGCCAAGTTCCTGGGCGATCTGATCGATCCCAAGGGGGCGGTTCTTGTATTGAAAGCTCGAGGTGCGCGAGGCGACTTGTAGTCCGTCAACCCGAACCAGGAGGTTCAAGATTTCCTCGGATATGCCGTCCGCGAAATATTCCTGGTTGCCCTCTTCACTGAGGTCCTGGAAGGCCAAGACCGCAATGGAGGTTTGGTCTTCGGTCGCGGTGGCGGTATTGGCCGACGAGGGGGCGCTCGAGGGCGCACGTGCAAAATTCAGCCAAATGCCGATGCCGATAACGGCGACCAGCGCCACCATGATGCCAATGTCGAGCCTGCTGACGCGGCCCTGCTCTCCCGGCGCAGCACTTTGTTCCCGCCGCAGCCCCTCGGGCGTCATCTCAAAGGCCCAGGCGCCGATCGCAACGAGGGGCAGCCCCCCGAGCAACAGAACCAGGGCAGCCGTCGCGAACCAATCGGGCAGTCCCAGAATAGGCGCCACGGTGGTAATCACTTGCAGGATGACCCAGCCGGCGACCACATAAAGGCCGGTTACCCGGATCACATTTCGGCGGCTAAGTTCGCTTAAGAAATTCAAACTAGGCTTCCCCTCAAAGAGCGGCCACGGCCGATCAGCGGCACGGGGTGCATATTCACATATTCGGGTCCTCCCGCAAGGCAAAGCGGGGACTGGCTTTTGTCGACCAAACCGGGCTAAAAGGCGCCAATGAGCAAGAAAGCCAAAATCCACCTCTATCAGGGTGACCTGCCGACAGGCCTCGACCTCGGCAAGGTAGTCGCCATCGATACGGAAACTATGGGCCTTAACCCCCATCGCGATCCGCTGTGCCTCGCGCAGCTGTCGAGCGGGGACGGGGAGGCGCATCTGGTGCAATTCAACCGCAGCTCCTATGACGCGCCGAATTTGAAGGCGCTGCTGGCGAACCAGAGTGTCCTGAAGCTTTTCCACTTCGCGCGTTTCGACGTTGCGGTGATGGCCAAATATCTGGGGGTCACTTGCGCGCCGGTTTACTGCACGAAGCTTGCCTCCAAGCTGGTGCGGACTTACACGGATCGGCACGGGCTCAAGGATCTGGCAAAGGAGCTGGTGGGCGCCGATATGTCCAAACAGCAGCAAAGCTCGGACTGGGGCGCGCCTGAGCTCACCCCGGCCCAGCTCGAATACGCCGCCTCGGACGTGCTCTATCTCCACGAAATGAAGGCCGTGCTGGACGAAATGCTGGCCCGCGAGGGGCGGACGGAACTCGCTCAGGCCTCTTTCGACTATCTGCCGACCCGGGCCATGCTGGACCTCGGCGGCTGGTTCGATCAGGACATTTTCTCCCATTAGATCACTCACGCCGATGCCCCGGGGCATGGCTCCGGGGGGGGCGGGCTAACCGCCCGGCGCGCCTTGCGCGCGTTTGAGTGCCAAATGCTTCCTTTGCCCGCCATTTCGCCCATCGGGGGTTGCGGTGCGTGCCTGATGCGTTATTGTGCAGTGCACAAATTGCCGCGGCGGACGGGTTTTCCGTTGATTCGCGCGGCCCCCATCCCCATAGTTTCTTTTGGGGTTAGGCCAGACTTGGCAAGGTAAATGCATGAGCGGGGGGCTCTTGTTAACCAGCCATAAGGCATAGCTGCCCTAACGGGTGGCAGGCGGATTACCTGGGGAAACACGTCGGATGGCGGGGTGCCCCCGCGGGTCCGGCTTGCCTTGCGGGTCCGGTGGAGAAGGACAAGAGGTGTCGAGCGAATACTTCATTCCTGATGAGGACGACGTGGCCCTGCGCCCGGCGGCGCCCGCGCGCGAACCGGCGCGTGAGGCCCCTGTAAAGTCGGCCTTCTACGGGATGCCCCTGCGAACGGGGGAAGATTACGAAGCGCACCGCAATCGCGTGCTGCGCTCGGCGGCGTCGTACAGCCGCTTTGTCAGGACGCTTAAGCTTTTGTTGCCGCTGTCCGCCTTTGCTGTTGTAGTCGCTGCGGCGCTCTTCGTTCTGATGTATGACGCGGACGATACGCTGACCTTGAGCTTTACCTCCGTTGAACATCTCGACAATGACTTGCGCATGGTCAACCCGCGCTTTTCGGGCATGGACTATGAACGCCGCCCGTTCCTGGTGACGGCGACCTCCGCCATTCAGGATGTGCGCGACCCGCGCAATGTGACACTCGAGGATCTGCAGGCCGACATGGCCCTCAGTGAAACGAGCTGGGTGGGGCTCAGCGCCGAACGCGGACGTCTCGACAGCGAGGCCCAGACGCTGGAGCTTGATGGCAACATCAGTCTCTTCACCGACGCGGGCTATGAATTTCATACCCAGCATGCCGTGGTGCAGCTGGAAGAACAGCGCGTGACCTCCAATACCGAGGTTACGGGGCAGGGCCCCTTGGGCACCTTGCGCGCTGATGGGTTTGTTGCCGAGGACGCGGGCGACCGCCTGCGGTTTTCGGGAAATGTTCGTATGCGGATTTATCCGCCAGGTTCGTAAGGCTGGGCAGGGAACGAGAAAGGCTCCATGACATGAAGCGCCCCTACCTGATCGTGATTTTGGCATCAGCCCTGATGCTGACCGCCCCTGCGTTCGCGCAGGAGGGCGGCTTTCTGGGCCAGATGGGCCAGCCCATCGACACCAGCGCCCCGATTGAAATTTCTGCGGACGCGCTCGAGGTTCTGCAGGCCGAACAGGTCGCGGTCTTTTCGGGCAATGTGGACGCCATTCAGGGCGATATGCGGCTTCAGGCCTCAAATATCCGCGTGCACTACAATTCCGGCGGCGGTACGGGCGGCGAGATTAGCCGCATCGACGCGACCGGCGATGTGCACGTCTCATCGGCCACCGAAACCGCGCGGGGCGACTCAGCGGTTTACAATGTGGTTGGCGAAGAAGTGACCATGGAAGGAAACGTGGTGCTGACCCAGGGCGGCAACGTGATCCAGGGGGATCGGTTGACCATCGACCTGGCCACCGGGCACAGCCGCATCGAAGGCGGCGCCTCCATGGTTTCGGATGGAAATGATTCAGGACGCGTTCGGGGCGTGTTTACCATCCCGCGTGATACTGACGGCGCAGCGGAAACGCCGCCCGCCGAAGAGACTGAAAGTGAAGCTGAAAGCGAAGGCGCCGAGTAGCGCGGGTTCACCTAAAATTAAGAGCGGCAGAGTGCAATGAGCGAGTTTTGGGGAGAAGACGAGAACGAAGGAACCGACGCGGGCGGACCGCGCCTTGTGGCTGAAAACCATGGGCTGGTCGTCGACCACATCGGCAAATCGTTCAAACGTCGTCCGGTGGTGCGCGGTGTTTCGCTTCGTTTGGAGCGGGGCGAAGTTGTCGGCCTTCTGGGCCCCAATGGGGCGGGTAAAACCACCTGCTTCTATATGATTACGGGGCTGATACCTGTGGACCAGGGAAGTATTGAACTCGACGGCCATGATGTGACGAAGCTGCCCATGTACCGGCGCTCGCGTCTGGGCATTGGGTATCTTCCGCAGGAATCGTCAATCTTCCGTGGGCTGACGGTTGAAGAGAACCTGCGCGCTGTTGTTGAGCTGGTTGAACCGGTCGCTGACAAGCGCCGCGCCATCGTCGATGACTTGCTTGCTGAATTTTCCATCACCCATTTGCGCAGCACGCCGGCCATGGCCCTGTCGGGCGGGGAACGCCGCCGTGTTGAAATCGCGCGGGCGCTGGCCACCAATCCGGCCTATATGCTGCTCGATGAACCTTTCGCGGGGATCGACCCCATCGCCATTAGCGATATTCGCGGCCTCGTCGGGCACCTGCGCGACCGCGGGATTGGCGTTCTGATTACCGATCACAATGTGCGCGAGACGCTGGACCTTATCGACCGGGCCTACATCATTCACGATGGCCAGGTGCTGATGGAAGGCAAACCGGACGCGATCATCGGCAACGAACAAGTGCGGCGGGTCTATCTCGGCGACCGCTTCCACATGTAAGCGGCGGAGGGGCAGACGATGGCACTCGCACCGCGGTTGGAGATGCGCCAGGGTCAATCCCTGGTCATGACGCCGCAGCTGCAGCAGGCCATCAAGCTGTTGCAACTTTCCAATCTTGAGCTCACGGCCTATGTCGAACAGGAGCTTGAAAAAAATCCCCTGCTCGAAGCGGCAAGCGAGGATGAAGGCCCCGCCGCGCGCGACAAGGACGAGGCGGGCGAAAAACCCGCCAAGGAAAGCGAAACCGACCCCACAATGCGGGAGATCGACGAGGCGGTGACGTCTGAGGACCGGCCCGTTTCATCCGACGATCTCGATGTCTCCGATGACAGCCTCTATGCCGACCGGTCGCGGGGGGAGGACAATCCCGCCCCCGATGCCGCCGGCATGCAGGACTGGTCGAGCGTGGGCAGCGGCGCCAGCAGTTTCGAAGGTCCCGACCGGGACTTTGAATCCACCATGTCCGAACAGATCAATCTGCGCGATCACCTGCAGGACCAATTGAATGTCACGACCAAGGACGCGACGGAGCGCCTGATCGCCTCTCACCTGATCGACATGGTGGATGAAGCGGGCTATTTCCGCGGCGACCTGGGCGAGGTGGCAAGCCGCCTGGGTGCGGAACGCGATCTGGTGATGAAGGTCCTGCGCCTGTGCCAGAGCTTTGAGCCCACCGGCGTCATGGCGCGGGATCTGGGCGAATGCCTCACGATCCAGTTGAAAGAAAAGAACCGCTTTGACCCGGCCATGGAGACGTTGCTGGGCAATCTCGAACTCCTCGCCCGGCGCGACCTTCAGGCGCTGATGCGCCTCTGCGAGGTGGACGCCGACGATGTGGTCGAGATGATTTCCGAAATTCGCGCCCTGAACCCCAAGCCGGGGCTCAGCTTCGGCGGGGAGGCCATTCAGCCCGTGGTGCCGGACGTTTATGTGCGCGAGGCCGCCGACGGCGGCTGGCGCGTGGATCTCAACACCGACACCTTGCCCCGCGTTCTGGTGAACTCGCAGTACTACGCAGAGGTGAGCGGACGGGCCAAGGACGTGGCTGACAAGACCTATCTCAGCGAATGTTTTGCCAATGCCAATTGGCTCGTCAAAAGCCTGGACCAGCGCGCGCGGACGATCCTGAAAGTTGCGACCGAGATTGTGAAACAACAGGACGCCTTTTTCGTCCACGGGGTGCAGCACTTGCGCCCGCTGAACCTGAAGACCGTGGCGGACGCCATCGAGATGCACGAATCCACTGTCAGCCGGGTGACCTCGAACAAATACATGGCGAGCCCGCGCGGCATCTTTGAACTGAAGTACTTTTTCACCTCGTCGATCCCTGCCACCGGTAATGGCGAGGCGCATTCGGCCGAGGCCGTGCGCCACCGCATCAAGGTGCTGGTGGATGCTGAAACGCCAAACGACATTTTGTCAGATGACGCCATTGTGGAACGGCTCCGCAGCGACGGAATCGACATCGCCCGGCGCACCGTAGCGAAGTATCGCGAAGCGTTAAAAATCCCGTCTTCCGTGCAGCGGCGCAGGCTGAAAAAGGCTTCTGCCTAAAGGGTTTACGCTGTCGTCATTCTCCAGGTTGACACGGCGAAGGGGCCGCGCCTATGGTCCGGCGCCTTTGCGGGGCCGGGCCTCACAATTGGGGCCTGGAAGGGCTATATAGTAATATATAATGGTGCGCCGAAAACGGCACACGACAGCGGCCAACGGAAGTTTTATGCAGCTCCAAATCAGCGGTAAAAACATCGATACCGGCGACGCTCTGAAAGAGCATGTTGCCGATCGCATCAAGGATGCGGTGGAAAAATATTTCGATCGTGCGGTCGATGCGCATGTCACCTTCAACAAGGAAGGCTTTGCCTTTCATTGCAATACGCAGGTGCATCTGAGCTCGGGCATGATGCTGCAGGCTCATGGCGAAGCGGCGGAGGTCTATGCCGCTTTCGACAATGCCATGGAGCGCATGGAAAAACGCCTGCGCCGCTACAAGCGCCGCCTCAAAAATCACCACGGCGACAAATCTGAACGCGCCGCTTATCTCGAAGCGCCGGCCTTTGTCATTCAGGGCGAAGAAGACGCGAACGAGGAACCTGAAACCCTTGAGCCCATCATCATCGCCGAAGGCACCGAGCGGGTGCCGACACTGACAGTGGGCGAGGCTGTGATGGCTATGGAATTCCAGGACGCACCGGTGCTGATGTTCCGCAACAGCGCCCATGGGGGCTTTAACGTGGTCTACCGCCGTCCCGACGGCAATGTGGGTTGGGTGGACCCGCCGCGCGACACCAATTAGCTATGGCAAACGTCAATTTAGTGCAGCCGGGCCGGAAGACGGTGGTTCGGATCGATCATAAACGGGCAGGACTTGGTACGATGGATCTTTCAGATCTCATAGTCGACAACGGCGTGCTTCCGAACCTCAAGGCGACCAGCAAGAAACAAGTCTTGCAAATTCTGGCCGCCAAGGCCGCGGATGTTTTCGACCTTGATGAGCGGACCGTGCTGGACCTGCTCATGGAACGCGAACGCCTCGGCACCACCGGTGTCGGCAACGGCGTCGGCATTCCTCATGCGAAAGTTCCGGGCGTAACGCGGCCTTGCGGTCTTTTCGCCCGTCTCGATGCGCCGGTGGATTTCGACGCTATCGACGACCAGCCGGTGGATCTGGTGTTCTTGCTACTCGCGCCCGAAGGGGCAGGGGCCGATCACCTCAAAGCCCTCGCGCGGGTCAGCCGCACGTTCCGCAATCAGGTCCTGTGTGAAAAGCTGCGCGCCAGCAGCGACGCCACGGCGCACTTTGCGCTGCTGACGGAACCGGCCGAAACCCACGCGGCTTAACCGCGCTCACTTTGTTTCCCTCACGCGAGCGCGCTGATGCGCGCCGCTCCGGGAGGCGTCGCAGGGGCGACGGGCCGCAGTCACGGCCTGAAGGTAATTTCAATTCAATTCGGATAATTCAGGCCACAAGCGTGGCCCGGCGATCGCTCGCCGCTCCCGCGAAGCCGTGCGCGTTAGCGCATCGGCGTGAGCGATATCAGTGCACGGAAACCGGTTCGTAGTCGAACTCGCGGGCCGCATCGAATGCCGCTTCCCGTTCGTCCACCAGCGCCATGGGGGTGCCATCGGCGGCGTGAACGGAAAAAAGCTTCGTGTCGGCAGCCAGGTCTTCAATGCCGTCCACTTCGCCCTGAAGGTCGCCCGCAACCACTTCGCGGATATAGACCACCTTGGGCGCGCCAAGCCCGCGCAGGGCCTCAACGCTGATGTGGATCGGGTTGGGGGTGTCCAGAATGTCTTTGCTCGTTTTCATGGTCACGCCTTTCTGCCCCTTACGCCTACACTCAAATCCTAATTCCGAAAGATGAAGCTTGCCTGAACCGTGTCGGGAGCCGCAGTTTCGCGCGCTTTCTTGCTATTCGCCTTGGCCGCTGGCGAGCTTGATGCGCGTTGCTTTTGGCTCATCCTCAACCGCGCCTTCGTCGCCTGCGTCGATTTCAATACGCTTCACGCTCACCTGCGGTTTGGGCCGCGCGAGGTCGATGTTGAGGAGCCCATTGGCGAGCGAGGCGCCCGCGATCTCGATCCCATCGGCCAGCACAAAGGCGCGACGAAACTTGCGCGCCGCGATGCCGCGATGGATGAAGGTGCGCTCGCCCTCATCGCTTTGTTCGCCGGTAATGACCAATTGGCTGTCTTCGACAGTCACGTCCAGTTCGCCTTTGCCAAAGCCCGCGACGGCCAAGGTGATGCGCAGCTGATCGTCGCCAATCTGCTCGATGTTATAGGGCGGATAGCCATCGCCCGCGGTTTTCGCCACGCGGTCCAGCACCCGTTCGATCTGGTCAAAACCCAGCAAATGGGGGGAATTGAAATAGCCTCGGCTCATTCTTTCGTCCTTCCTCGGGCGCGGGTTTGCCCCGGCCTCTCAAGCAACCTGCCGCGGCTGTCCGGCCCAAATCGGCCCCGGATGCGCGGGTTCTATAGCCTCGCGGCCCGGGTCACCCGGCGCCGCACCCTTTTAAGGTGGGGAGAAAGCGCGCCCAAATCAAGGGGTTCGCGCCCTGGCGCAACGGCAGGGCGGAGATGGGCTAAGCTGCCGGAAAACAAGAGGAGGCCGCCCATGTTTTCTCACGTCACTGTCGGAACCAATGATTTTGATCGCTCTATCGCTTTTTACGATCGGGTGATGGCGACCTTGGGCCAAAAGCAGCTCTTTTGTGTGGATGGGGCGGCGGCCTATGGCGAGTCGATGACAGGACCAAAGATTTTCGTGCTGCACCCTTTTGACAAGGGCAAGGCTGTGCCGGGCAACGGCATGCACATTGCGTTTCTCGCGCCTACCCGCGCCGCCGTCGATGCCTTTCACGCGGCAGCACTTGAAATGGGCGGCACATCGGAGGGCGAACCCGGCCTCCGCCCGCACTACCATCCCAATTACTACGGCGCCTATGTGCGCGACCCGAACGGCAACAAGCTGCAGGCCGTCTGTCATTCATCCAAGGGATAACAATGGAAGCGAACTTCTGGATCGAGCGGTGGGAGAAGAATGAGATCGGCTTTCACCGTGCCGATGCGAACCCCGCGCTGGTTGCACATTTTGGCAAGCTGAACCTTACGCCCGGTGCGCGCGTCTTTGTGCCTCTATGCGGCAAGACGCTTGATATCGCTTGGCTGCTGGGGCAGGGGTTCCGCGTCGCCGGGGCGGAGCTGAGCGAGCTCGCCATCCAGCAATTGTTCGAGGAGCTGGGCGCCCGCCCCACCGTCACGCCAGTTGGGGCGCTCAAAAGATACAGCGCGGACGGCATCGATATTTTTGTGGGCGATGTTTTTGAACTCGATGTGGAGGCGCTTGGCGCCATCGACGGGATTTATGACCGCGCGGCGCTGGTCGCCCTGCCGCCCGAAATGCGTTTGCGCTACACCGCGCATTTGCGCGCCATCACGGGCGGCGCACCGCAACTGCTCCTCACCTTTGAATATGATCAGTCAGTGATGCCCGGCCCGCCGTTCTCGATCCCCAAGGACGAAGTGCAGGACCATTATGCCAAGGCCTATGACGTGACCATGATGGCAAGCCACGATGTGCCCGGCGGCATCAAGGGCCTCGCCCCGGCGATGGAAACGATCTGGCTGCTTACCAGTGCGGACCACTAGGTAAGCCATTGATTTAACACATATTTATCTCAGGGCCGTGATAAAGCGCCGCAGTTATTGCAAATGACTCGCAAAAAGAGTTGCAACTGATTAGGGTCCTCCTGCAATTCACTCTTAATACCAAAAATATGCAGGGGATGTAATGTTCAAGATGAAGACGTCGGCGCTTGTGGCGCTTGTGCTTATGACCGGGGCGGCGTTCGCCGAAGAGCCAGCCACTAGTTCGTCTGTGGAATCAGATAATCCGGGCACGGATGAAACAACGAGCGCGGGAGAAGAAAGCAACGGGGCACATGGCGCGCTTGCAGGTGATGTGATTGTCATTACGGGCTCTGCTGCGGAAGCCTCGCGGGTCGGCGGCTCAGCTCACTTCATCGACGAAGAAGCCCTTGAGCAATTCAACTATGCCGACGTCAATCGCATCTTGCGAGACATCCCGGGTGTCAATATTCAAGAAGAAGACGGCTATGGCCTGCGCCCGAACATTGGCGTGCGCGGCACGGGTGTCGACCGGTCCTCGCGCATCGCGCTCCTTGAAGATGGCGTGCCCATTGCGCCCGCGCCTTACGCTTCGCCCAGCGCCTATTATTTTCCGCGCGCGGGCCGCATGGCCGGCATTGAAGTAACAAAAGGCCCTGGATCCATCGTTTACGGTCCGCTGACCACGGGCGGCTCGATTCACATGCTTTCCACCCCGATCCCGGAGGATTTCTTTGCCTACGCGGATGTGATGGGCGGTGAGGACGGGCGCTTTCAGGCTCATGCCCATGTGGGTGCGACGGAAGAAATAGCGCCGGGCATTGACGCAGGGTTTCTGCTCGAAACTTTTCACGATCAGGCAGGTGGGTTCAAAGACCTCGAAGCCGGCGATACGGGTTTCAACATTGACGACTACGTTGGCCGGTTCCGTCTTTCATTTGATGACCTGTTCGGCGTGCCGCAAAGCTTCGCCTTCAAGTTTCAAACCTCCGAGGAAGATTCAAACGAGACCTATCTGGGTCTCACGGAGGACGACTTCGCTGCTAATCCGTTCATGCGCTATGCGGGCTCGCAGCTTGATGAGATGAACAACGAACATGGCATCGCGCAGTTCACGCACACGGCCGATCTGACGGACAGTATCCGCGTCATCACCACTGCCTACCGCACCGAGTTCCAGCGTAACTGGTTCAAGCTCGACAAGGTGGTGGATCCGATCGAAGGCACCACATCCATCTCTTCAATCCTCGATGATCCTATGACCTATGCAGGCGCTTTGGAGATCCTGCGCGGCGGGGCCGGTTTTGTCTCGGCAGATGATGCGCTGCTGGTCAAGGCCAACAACCGCAGCTACTACGCCCAAGGTATCCAGAGCACCGTCCAGTTCGATTTTGACGGCCTCGGCGCGTCGCACTTTGTTGAGGCGTCGTTGCGCTATCACGAAGACCAAATGGATCGTTTTCAGTGGGTCGACCGGTTCCGCATGGACAACGGCACATTGGTGCGCACGACCTCGGGCGTGCCGGGAACCGATTCCAACCGGATCGACAGCGCTGAAGCCTGGGCAGGCTATATCCGAGACGAGATCAGCTTCGGCCCCTGGACCGTATCGCCCGGCGTTCGCTTTGAATCGATTGATTTGATGCGCGAAAATTACGGCAATGCCGACCCGAACCGCACCGGCGCGGCGCTTACCACCACCAGCAATTCGGTGAATATTCTGATCCCGGGCATTTCGGCGACTTATGACCTCAATGACCAGTTCATGCTGCTGGCGGGTGTGCACCGCGGCTTCACGCCTCCGGGGCCGGGCTCAAACTCGGACCCTGAAGATTCCACCAATTGGGAGGCGGGCTTCCGCTGGTTTGGCGATCAAGGCACCGCGGCGGTGATCGGGTTTTATTCCGATTACGACAACCTGTTGGGCACATGCACGGCCTCCACCGGCGGCAATTGCGTGATCGGCGATCAGTTCGACGGCGGTGAGGTTGAAGTGATCGGCGTCGAAGCCTCCTACGATGGTGAGTTCGATACACCTTGGGACGGCGTCACGGCGCCTGTGAGCGTCAACTACACCTGGTCGCAGACCGAGTTTCAGAACAGCTTCAATTCCTCGTTCGATCCATGGGGCGCTGTCACGGCAGGCGACGAGCTTCCTTATATCCCCGAGCATCAGTTCTCGGTCACCGCGGGTCTTCGATCCGAGGTGTGGCGCGCCAGCCTGACGACGAATTATGTCAGCGAAACGCGGTCTCACGCCGGGCAGGGGTCAATCCCCGCGGACGAGCGCATTGACAATCGTTGGGTGACGGACGCCGCTGTCGGCTATCAGCTAACGCCGGGTACGGAGCTTTATGCCCGTGTCGACAACGTGTTTGACGAAACCTATCTCGCCGCGCGCCGGCCTGCGGGCTTGCGCCCCGGCCAACCGCGCACCGTGATGGTGGGCCTACGCATTTCCTTTGGTGGGATTTGATTGGGTCGCTAACGCAGCCCGCTAGCGCTTAATGAAAAAGCCGCAGGGCGTAATTGCGCTTTGCGGCTTTTGCTTGAATTGGTGGAGCCGAGGGGGATCGAACCCCTGACCTCTACACTGCCAGTGTAGCGCTCTCCCATCTGAGCTACGGCCCCTTAAGTATTGCCCGCGTTCTGGGTTCCGCGGGAGGCGAAGGGAGCGGTTTATACGCCGCGTCCCCCGACTTGATCAAGTGTGCGCCGGGTGCCCCCGCCTTTAGCGGGGCCATGGGCGCTGTCACTTACTTGCTGTCGTCGTCCTTGTCGTCTTCTAGGTCGACGGCATCGTCGGCATCGTCGATACCGTCAAGCAGAACATCGTCGTCGTCATCGTCGTCGAGAATATCTTCGTCGTCTTCATCGACTTCGGTGAGGTCATCGTCGACCGACTCGGTCGTGCCCTTTTTCTTGGCGACAACGGGTTCGCCGTCATCATCTTCGTCGTCGTCGATCTCAAGCTCGGCGTTTTCGAGGTCGACTTCCTTGATTTCGTCGTCTTCGTCTTCGAGTTCGTCGTCATCGTCCGACGCCTTTGCCTTGGCGTCTTCGTCGTCGAGTTCTTCGTCGTCCTCGTCTTCTTCCGGCTTGGCTTTGGGCTCAACCGGGGCTTTGGCGCGCTGACGGCGCGGTTTCAGAAGAACCTCAGGCTCGAAGCTTTCGCCGCACTTGGGGCATTCCACAGGTTCTTTGTTGAGATCGTAAAAGCGCGCTCCACATGCGGGGCAATTGCGCTTTGTCCCAAGCTCCGGTTTCGGCACGGCGGTACCTCTTCAGGTCAAAAGGGTATTGAAAATTGGTGGGGTCACTTGCCACGGAACGCATGCCCTGTCAAAGGCAAATCTTGGGCCTTCCGCCGCATCCCCTTTGTGCTTTACGGGAGTGAGCAGGGGATGCGAAAACGGAGCGCATGACTCAACAACCTCTCACAGCCCGCAAGGGCGGCCCCTTGAAGGGCGAGGCCCGCGTCCCCGGCGACAAATCCCTGTCGCACCGGGCGCTGATCTTTGGCGCTCTGGCGGTGGGGGAAACGCGCGTGAGCGGCCTTCTGGAGGGCGAGGACGTTTTGGCGACCGCTGGGGCATTGCGGGCCTTGGGGGCGGAAATCAGCCGCGATGACGCTGGCGTCTGGCACATACGGGGCCGGGGCGTGGGCGGGTTTTCGGAACCCGACGGCATTCTGGACCTAGGAAATTCGGGGACAGGCGCGCGATTGCTGATGGGGGTGGTGGCCCAGCAGCCCCTTACGGTTGTTTTCGCGGGCGATGCCTCGCTGCAGAGCCGCCCCATGGGGCGGGTCATGGGGCCGTTGACGCAAATGGGCGTCGGCTTCGAGGCGCGCGAGGGCGGGCGTCTGCCCTTGACACTGAGGGGCCCTGAGCGCCTGCGCCCCATCCGCTATGAGCTTCCGGTGCCAAGCGCGCAGGTTAAATCAGCCGTGCTGCTCGCCGGGCTGGCGGCGCCTGGGATCACCACGGTGGTGGAGCGAGAAGCCACCCGCGATCATACCGAACGCATGGCGCGCGCTTTTGGGGCTGAGATTGACGTGAGCCAGGAAGAAGGAGCGACGGTCATTCGTCTGACCGGGCAGCGCGAGCTGCAACCGGCCGAGGTTGTCGTCTCCGCCGATCCTTCGTCAGCGGCGTTTCCGGTTGTCGCGGCGCTGATCACGCCGGGGTCGGATCTCACGGTGCCGGGGGTCTTAATGAACCCCGCGCGCATCGGCCTTTATGAAACCTTGCAGGCCATGGGCGCCAATATTGAATATGAGAACAGCCGCGAAGTGGCGGGCGAACCCGTCGCTGACATTCATGTGCGCGCCAGTGCGCTGAACGGCGTTGACGTGCCCCCAGAACGGGCGCCGTCGATGATTGACGAATACCCTGTGCTCGCCGTTGCCGCCGCCTTTGCTTCAGGCACGACCACCATGCAGGGCCTGGGGGAGCTGCGTGTGAAGGAAAGCGACCGCCTTGCCGCCGTCGCCGCGGGGCTGAAGGCCATTGGCGTCGCGGTGGACGAAGGCGCGGACAGCCTCAGCGTAACCGGTGGCGCGGGCGCGGTGCCGGGGGGCGGGACGGTAAAAACCCATCTCGACCACCGCATTGCCATGGCGTTTCTGGTGGCGGGGCTGGGCGCCGATGCGCCGGTGAAGGTGGACGACGGCGCCATGATCGCGACGAGCTTTCCGGGCTTCTTTGATCTGATGACGCACCTGGGCGCAAAGATTGAGCGGGCGAACGGATGAGTGACGCGCCTTTCATTGTCGCGATCGACGGCCCAGCTGCGAGCGGAAAGGGCACCATCGCCCGCCGCCTGGCCGATGAGTTTGAACTCGCCTATCTCGACACGGGCAGCCTCTATCGCAAGACCGCCTACCTGGTTTTGGAAGCGGGCGGCGACCCGGCGAACGAGGATGACGCGGTCGCGGCGGCCAGGGCGGTCATGGGCCATGAGGTCGCTGACGATCTGCTCCGCACCCGCGAGGTCTCGGACGCGGCCTCCAAGGTCAGCGCCATCCCGGGGGTCCGCGCGGCCCTTGTGGAGGTCCAGAGAAGCTTTGGGGAGCACCCCCCGAGCCTTGCGGGCGGGGCGCCCGCCAAGGGGGCCATCGTGGACGGGCGGGACATTGGCACGGTCATCTTCCCCGAGGCCCTGGTGAAGCTCTATGTGGTTGCAAGCCCCGAGGAACGCGCCCGCCGGCGCCATCTGGAGCTCCATGATAGGGGTCAAGCCGCTGATTTTGCTGATATTTTGGCGGACGTGAAGGCCCGGGACGAACGCGACGCCACGCGGGACATTTCGCCCATGAAACCGGCGCCGGACGCGCACTTGCTCGATACCACCGATTTGAGTATAGAAGCCGCGTTCGAAGCGGCGAGAGACATCGTCGCGGCCGCGTTCAAATAAGGAGCGAGCGACCCGGAAAAGAAGCTTGAGGACAACTTGAGCCGGATGTTGAGGGTAAGACGCGCGTCTTGCCCTTTTGTTTTGGGTCTTCCTTTCACGCAGCCATCCGAACGCATTGATCAACAGAGTTGATCCCTTAAGCACCGCGAGAAGCGGGGCGGGGGTTTGGCTTCATTAAAGACCGCCGGAGCCAACCGGCTGGCCAGAACAAGACGAAAGAAACAGGAGTTTACATGTCTGAAACCTCAACCGCGGCGGCGGGCTCGATGAATCCGAGCCAAGACGATTTCGCCGCAATGCTTGAAGAGTCCTTTGAGACTTATGGCGCGCCTGCCGAAGGCTCCGTCCTCAAAGGCAAAATCATCGACATTCAAAACGATATGGCAATCGTCGATGTGGGCCTGAAAACCGAAGGCCGTATTGCCCTGAAAGAATTTGGCATTGACGACGGCTCTCTCTCGATCGGCGACGAAGTCGAGGTTTACCTCGAACGCGTCGAGAACGAGATGGGCGAAGCCGTCCTCAGCCGCGAAAAGGCGCGTCGCGAAGAAGCGTGGGAACGCCTCGAAGCTTCCGCTGAAAAAGAAGAAAAAGTCGAAGGCCGCATCGTTGGCCGCGTGAAGGGCGGCTTCACTGTCGACCTCGGCGGTGCGTTCGGCTTCCTGCCGGGCTCTCAAGTGGACATCCGCCCCGTGCGCGACGTCGCCCCGCTGATGAACCTGCCCCAACCCTTCCAGATCCTGAAGATGGATCGCCGTCGCCAGAACATCGTTGTCTCGCGTCGTGCGGTGCTGGAAGAAACGCGCGCCGAACAGCGCAGCGAACTGGTGCAGAACCTTGCCGAAGGTCAAGTGATCGACGGCGTGGTGAAGAACATCACCGATTACGGTGCGTTCGTTGATCTGGGCGGCGTTGATGGCCTGCTGCACGTCACCGACATTGCGTGGCGCCGCGTGAACCATCCGTCCGATGTGCTGAACATCGGTCAGACGGTGAAAGTGCAAATCATCAAGCTCAACCCGGAAACCCAGCGCATCAGCCTCGGCATGAAGCAACTGGAAACCGATCCGTGGGATGGCGTGGAAGCGAAGTACCCGGTGGGTACGAAGCTCAAAGGCCGCGTGACCAACATCACCGATTACGGCGCGTTCGTGGAAATCGAGCCGGGCGTCGAAGGTCTGGTGCACGTTTCGGAAATGTCCTGGACGAAAAAGAACGTCCACCCGGGCAAGATCGTCTCCACCTCTCAGGAAGTGGAAGTCATGGTCCTCGAAGTTGACCCGCAAAAGCGGCGCATCTCCCTGGGCCTCAAGCAGACGACGCCGAACCCGTGGGAAAGCTTCTCCGAAAAATTCCCCTCCGGCACGCAAGTCGAAGGCGAGGTCAAGAACATTACCGAGTTCGGTCTGTTCATCGGTCTCGACGGCGATGTGGACGGCATGATCCACCTTTCCGATCTCGACTGGGAACGGTCGGGCGAAGAAGTGCTGAAAGAGTTCAAGAAGGGCGACATGGTCGAAGCCGTAGTGCTCGAAGTTGATCTCGAGAAAGAGCGCATCTCCCTCGGCGTGAAACAGCTGCAAGGCGACCCGATGGAAGCCCTTGGCTCCATCAAGCGCGGCGACCGCGTGACCTGCACCGTCTCGGCGGTTCAGGACAACGGCGTGGAAGTGAAAATCGGCGAGGAAGACTTCAAAGCCTTCATCCGCCGGTCCGATCTTTCCCGTGACCGTGCCGAACAGCGCCCTGAGCGTTACTCGGTCGGTGACAAGGTCGACGCCATGGTGACCCGCATCGACAAAGCCCAGCGTTCGCTGGGTCTATCGATCAAGGCGCTTGAAGTGGCCGACGAGAAAGAAGCCGTGGCGCAATACGGCTCCACCAACGCCGGCGCGTCGCTTGGCGACATTCTCGGCGCGGCGCTCAAGGGCGACGACGACGAAAAGTCGGACGACTAAGCTTTACGTCTCATTGACGGTGAAAGGCCGGGGCAGGCAGCTGCCTCGGCCTTTTTCTTTGGCGGAATCACTAGGATTCGTGTCCCTTGCGACATTCAGCCCCAAAAAACCCTTCTATTTGAATGGCTTAGTCTTGACGAGGGGCCCCGCCTTTGGCAGCTTTCCCTGCGAGATTGAGCCTATTGCTGAGGGGCCGCGCCAAAGGCGCGAGACACGTCATGATCAAGTCCGAACTGGTGGCCAAATTGGCCGAAGCCAACCCGCATCTTTTCCAGCGCGATGTGGAACGGATCGTCTCCACGATCTTTGACGAGATCACCGGCGCGCTGTCGAATGGCGACCGGGTGGAGCTGCGCGGCTTTGGCGCGTTCTCGGTCAAGCACCGCCCCTCGCGCATGGGCCGCAACCCGCGCACAGGCGAGCCCGTGGAAGTCGACGCCAAATCCGTGCCCTTCTTCAAAGCGGGCAAGGAATTGCGCGACCGGCTCAACGAAGATTACACGCCGGGAGAAGACGCTTGAGGTTCACCACCTGGCTCGCCGTCATTCCGGTGGCGGCGATTACCATTTGGCTTGCCCTTGCCAACCGGTCCCTCGTGACCCTCAGCCTAGATCCACTCAATATGGATGCGCCGCGCTGGTCGGTGGCTTTGCCGCAATTCATCGTCGTCTTCATCGGCATTCTGGTAGGCATGCTGGTGGGTGGCGCCATTGTGTGGTGGGGCCAGGGTCGCTGGCGGCGCGAAGCAAGACGCCGCGCTCGGCAAGTTGACCAGCTGACCCGGCGCGTGCCAGAAGACGGCTCGCAATGATTCAGAAAAACCCAATTTACTGTGCCATCGATACCAAAGAGGTTGAGGTGGCGAGCCGCTTGGCTGCGCGCGTGAAAGACCACGTTGGCGGGCTCAAGCTTGGACTTGAATTCTTTATGGCGAACGGCCCCCAAGGGGTGCGCGAAGTCTCGCAAGCTGGCGGGCTTCCCTTCTTCCTTGATGTGAAGCTGCATGACATCCCCAACACGGTGGCGGGCGCGGTGCGCTCGATCCTGTCGCTCGGGGCCCATCTCGTAACCATTCACACCAGTGGCGGCCCCGCCATGATGGAAGCCGCCGCCAAGGCCGCCAGCGAAGCGGGCGCGGCCCGCCCCAAAATGATCGGCGTCACCGTGCTCACCAGCCTCGATGACGCGGACCTCAAGGCCGTGGGCGTGACGCGCTCAAGCACCGATCAAGTGGTGGCGCTTGCAAAGCTCGCAAAGGAATGCGGTCTCGACGGCGCGGTCTGCAGCCCGCTCGAAGTTGCGGCGCTGCGCGACGCGTGCGGTCCTGACTTCACTCTTGTTGTGCCGGGCATCCGCCCCGCGGGCGGCGACGTAGGCGATCAGAAACGCGTCATGACACCGAAGCAGGGACTTGATGCGGGCGCGAATGTGCTCGTGATCGGTCGACCCATCACGCAAGCGGATGATCCCGCAGAAGCCGCGCGCACTATCGCAAGCGACATCGGTTTCTAGGCCGGGAGCTTGCCATGAGCCTTCTCATCAAAATATGCGGGCTGACCGACATTGCCGCGGCTGAGGCAACGGCACGCGCGGGCGCGGACATGGCGGGATTTATGTTCTTTGAGAAAAGCCCCCGTCATCTCGGCGACATGGGCAAAGCGCGAGACATTGCCGCAGCATTGGGCGAGGGGGTCAGCCGTGTCGCCGTGACAGTGGATGCGAACGATGCCGCGCTTGATGAAATCGTGACGGGGATTGAGCCGCAAATCCTGCAGCTTCACGGCGCCGAAAGCCCGGCGCGCGTTGATGAGGTCAAATCCCGTTTCGGGGTGCAGGTCATGAAGGTCTGCCCCATTGCGGGCAAAGCGGATGTGGAGGTTGCCCGTCATTACCAGGGCCACGCCGATTTGTTGCTGTTCGACGCAAAACCCCCTAAATCAGGCGCTTCACGGCCAGGGGGCCTCGGGCAGACGTTCGACTGGCCGCTGCTTCAGGGCACCAGCTGGACAATGCCCTGGCTGCTTGCGGGCGGGCTTACCCCGGACAATGTGGCAGATGCGATCCGCGCCGCCCACGCCCCCGGGGTCGATGTGTCCTCTGGCGTTGAAGTTTCTCCCGGTGTCAAATCGCCGGAACTGATTGAAAGGTTTGTGGCCGCCGCCAGATCGGCGTGAGGGCCCTCGGGAAGAAAAATGGCGGGCAAGAACTCCTTTAAAACGGGCCCTGATGAGAAGGGCCGCTACGGCATTTACGGTGGGCGCTTTGTCGCCGAGACGTTGATGCCGCTCATCCTCGAGCTTGAAAAGGCCTACGAAGAAGCAAAAACCGACGACGCCTTTCAGGCGAAGTTCGACTTGTTCATGCGCGATTATGTGGGCCGCCCGAGCCCGCTTTATTTCGGCGAGCGCATAACCGAACACCTTGGCGGCGCTCAGGTCTGGTTCAAACGCGACGAGCTGAATCACACCGGCGCGCACAAGATCAACAATTGCATCGGCCAGATTCTGCTGGCCAAGCGCATGGGCAAAAAACGCATCATTGCTGAGACCGGCGCGGGACAGCACGGCGTAGCGACGGCCACCGTTGCCGCACGCTTTGGCCTGCCGTGCGTCATCTATATGGGCGCGGTGGATATGGAACGGCAAAAGCCGAATGTGTTCCGCATGCGCTTGCTCGGCGCGGAAGTCGTGCCGGTGACATCGGGGTCCTCGACGCTGAAAGATGCAATGAACGAAGCATTGCGTGACTGGGTCGCGAATGTGGAAGATACGTTCTACATCATTGGCTCCGTCGCGGGGCCGCACCCTTATCCGGCCATGGTGCGCGATTTTCAGTCGGTGATCGGCACTGAGGCGCGACGGCAGATGATGGATCGCGTGGGGCGTTTGCCCTCAACGCTGGTAGCGTGCGTCGGCGGCGGGTCGAACGCCATGGGGCTCTTTTATCCCTTCCTTGATGATGCGGAAGTTGAAATCATCGCCGTCGAGGCAGCGGGCAAGGGGATCGAGACCGGCGAACATGCCGCCGCCGTTGCCAAGGGCACACCCGGCATTCTGCACGGCGCGCGGTCGTACCTCATGCAAGACGACGATGGGCAGATCATCGAGCCGCACTCGATTTCAGCGGGGCTCGACTATCCCGGCATTGGGCCGGAACATTCCTGGCTGCACGATGTGGGCCGCGTGAAATTTGAAAGCGCGACCGATCAAGACGCGCTTGATGCGTTCCAACTGATGGCAAAGCTTGAGGGCATCCTGCCCGCGCTTGAGCCCTCTCACGCGATTGCGCATGTGATGAAAATCGCGCCGAAGCGGTCCAAGGATGACATTATCCTCGTCAATCTTTGCGGCCGCGGGGACAAGGATATCTTTTCCGTTGCGGGTTATCTGGGGGCGGACATATGAGCACCAGGATCGATCGACGCTTTCAAAAATTGAAGGGTGAGGGCCGCGCCGGTTTTGTCGCCTTTGTCACAGCTGCCGACCCAGACATTGAAACCTGTTTTGAGATTGTGCGCGGGCTTCCCGCCGCGGGCGCCGATGTAATCGAACTCGGCATGCCCTTCACCGATCCCATGGCCGACGGCCCGGCGATTCAAGAAGCATCCTTGCGCGCGCTCAAGGCCGGTGGGCGGATGACCGTGACGCTCGATCTCGTGCGCCTGTTCCGTGAGACGGACCAGGACACGCCCATCGTGCTCATGGGCTACTACAACCCGGTCTATCACTATGGTGTCGACAAGTTCCTTTCCGATGCATCGGAAGCGGGCGTGGACGGGCTCATCATTGTTGATTTGCCGCCCGAGGAAGATGACGAGCTGTGCCTTCCGGCCCGCAAGGCGGGGCTCAATTTTATCCGCCTCGCGACCCCCACAACGGACGCGCACCGCCTGCCCGCTGTGCTCGCCAATACGTCCGGATTTCTTTATTACGTCGCCATTGCCGGAATTACGGGCACGGGAAGCGCGGATACCGGGAAATTGAAGGCAGAGTTAACCCGCCTGCGGGAAAGCACGGACTTGCCCATCGCGGTGGGATTTGGCATCAAAACCCCCGAAAATGCGGCGGAAATTGGCGCTTTTGCCGACGCGGTCGTGGTGGGCTCGGCCCTCGTCCAATGTGTGGCGGATAACCTTGACGAAGAAGGGCGGCCCAAGGCAGGACTTGTGCAAGAAGTCCATGATAATGTCAGGGCGCTGGCCACAGCCGCCCATAACGCCAAAAATGGCGAATAAGAAGAAGAAGGCCCCGGCCCGCGCGTTGGCTGGTGGGACTGTTCAAGGGAGTAGCGTATGAATTGGCTGTCGAACATGGTTCGCCCGAAAATCTCGACGCTTTGGAAAAAGCGCGATACGGCGGAAAACCTCTGGCAGAAGTGCGGCAATTGCGGCGAGATGATTTTTCACCGCGACCTGAAGGCCGCGCAGAATGTGTGCCCCTCGTGTGGCCATCACATGCGCCTCACCGCCGCTGAGCGGCTTGAGAGCATTTTCGACGACGGCGTCTTTGAAGAAATCGACGTGCCCGACGTTCAAACCGATCCCCTGAATTTCAAGGACCAGGAAAAATATACCGAGCGCCTGAAGAAGGCTCGGCAAAAAACCGGCGACAAGGATGCGGTGAAAGTGTGCTTCGGCGCACTGGAAGGCCAGCCCATCGTCGTGGCACTGCAGAACTTTTCCTTCATGGGTGGATCCCTTGGTATGGCCGCGGGCGAAGCCATTGTTAAGGCGGCTGAAACGGCTGTTGAGAAACAAGTGCCGTTGATCCTTTTTGCCGCGGCCGGTGGCGCGCGCATGCAGGAAGGCATCCTGTCGCTGATGCAAATGCCGCGCACCACCATTGCGGTTGAACGGGTGAAGGACGCGGGTCTTCCGTACATTGTGGTGCTAACCGACCCGACCACGGGTGGGGTAACGGCGTCCTATGCCATGCTGGGCGATATCCATATTGCGGAACCAGGCGCGCTCATCGGCTTTGCCGGCCCGCGCGTGATTGAGCAAACTATTCGCGAAAAGCTGCCCGACGGGTTCCAGCGCGCGGAATATCTTCTTGAGCACGGCATGGTGGACATGGTGGTTCACCGCAAAGACTTGCCCGGCACGCTCGCGCGCATCGTCCGTCTGTTGATGGACAAAGGCGTCGCGGCAAAGGCCAAGCCCAAGGCGGACAAGCCCAAGGCCGCAACCATGCCGGTTCCCATGACCCCGCCGGACGTGCCCTCCATTTCCGAAAATCCCGCGAACGAGGACATGGACCCGGCGGCTGAAAAAGACGCCGCTGAATGACCACCAAGAGTGCGGGCAGTGACGCCATCCTGGAGCGTCTGCTCGCCCTTCATCCCAAACGTATCGATCTGACCCTTGGCCGCATGGAGCGGCTATTGGCCCAATTGGGCAATCCCGAACGGCGCGTGCCGCCGGTGATCCATATCGCGGGGACCAATGGCAAGGGCTCCGTCACGGCCTATCTGAAAGGCATGCTGCAGGCCGAAGGCTTGCGCGTTCATGCCTATACCTCGCCGCATCTTGTCGCGTTCCGCGAACGGATCGAGCTGGGCGGTGCGCCCATTGCAGAGGCGGATCTGGCGGACTTGCTCGAAGAGGTCGAGCGCGTCAACGACGGCGAGCCCATCACATTTTTCGAAATTACCACCGCTGCGGCTTTTCTCACCTTCGCGCGGGACCCTGCGGATGCGCTCTTACTTGAAGTGGGGCTCGGCGGGCGGCTTGATGCAACCAATGTCATTGATGCGCCGAAGGTCACGGTCATCACGCCGGTCTCTATTGATCATCAGGAATTTTTGGGGACAACCCTCGGGCAAATCGCTTTTGAAAAAGCAGGCATTCTGAAAACAGATTGCGTTGCTGTGATTGGCGCGCAGCAGCCTGATGCGGAAGCCGTCATCGATGATCAGGCGCGAAAAATTGGTGCACCGCTGAAACTTTATGGTTCCGACTTTATCGCGCACGAGGAACAAGGCCGCCTGATTTATCAGGATACGGACGGTTTGATGGACCTGCCCCTGCCGCGTCTTGAAGGGCGGCACCAACTTGAAAACGCGGCGACGGCCATTGCGGCGGCAAAAGCATTTTTCGGTCACGCGCTGGAACCTGAAACCATCGCGGCGGGCCTGCGCACCGTCAATTGGCCGGGGCGTTTGCAACGGCTAAAGGAAGGCCCGCTGGTCGAAGGCATGGACGGCACGCGCCCTGAAACGGCGGACATCTGGGTTGATGGCGGCCACAACCCGGGCGCCGCCGCCGTGGTGGCGGGGGCCATGGCCGACCTCGATGAGCGCGTCTCGCGCCCGCTTTACCTCATCGTCGCCATGGGCGCGAACAAGGATGCGGCCGGGTTTTTCAAGCAGTTTCAGGGGCTTGCCCGCCGGGTCATCGCCATTCCCATGCCCGACGGGCACGAAGGGCATGAACCGCGCGCCCTTGCCGCGCTGGCTTCGGACGTAGGCATCGCCGCCGGGATCGCCGCCAATGCGGCGGACGGCATTGCGCAGGCGCTGACCGATGCGGGGACGGAAGAGCCGCCGCGCATTCTCATCACCGGCTCGCTCTATCTGATCGGCGACATTCTCAAAGAGAACTCATAAAAAAGGCCGGGCGTGAAACCCGGCCTTCTTCGTTTGATTTGATCCGTATACGTCAGATCGAGGAATCGATCCATTCCGAGATCTTGCCCTTGGGCAGGGCGCCGACTTTGGTCGCGGCCACCTGGCCACCGGAAAAGATCATCATGGTCGGAATGCCGCGCACGCCGTATTTTTGCGGCACGCCCGGGTTCTCGTCGATGTTGATTTTGGCGACGGTCAATTTGTCGCCCATTTCGGTCGAAATCTCTTCAAGCGCCGGGCCGATCTGTTTACAGGGGCCGCACCACTCCGCCCAGAAATCCACAAGCACGGGCTTGTCGGAATTGAGAACGTCTTGTTCAAAGCTGGCATCAGTTACGCTGGTGGTGGACATGGGATCTCCTTTTGGGGTTCTGGCCGCCCCCTTTTGTCCGGAGGGCGAAAAAGGCCCCTGCATGTGCCGGGGCCCTTGTTTGAAAAAAATGTAGGTAGGGGGTGGGGCAGGGTCAAGCGAGACCCGCTCACGATTTGGATTTACCAGCAATCTCAAGCCATTGGGCGTCCAGTCGGTCGTCAGGCAGGACCATAAGCAGGGGCGCGTGGGTCCAGACGAGGGCGCAGCGAATCGCGATTCGCGGGTAAATCTGGCGCAGCAGGGCGCGATAGCCCGCCATCTGTTTCCAATAGGCCGGCGCGACGTCGTCGAGGGTTTTCGCCGCTGGACGGTTGGTCTTGTAGTCCAGCACCCAGACGGCTTCATCGGTGATGGCCAGCCGGTCGACGCGGCCCTCGATACGCTCCTTCTTCCCGCCCATGTCTATGAGGCCGGAGATCGCCGCCTCCGCCCGGCTGCCAGGGCCGAAGAGGGGGCCGAGCTCGGGCAGGGCCATCAACTTCAATGTCTCGGCGGCCAGGTCCTCGCGTTCCGCCTCATCGAAATCTTCGGCAAAGGCATTGAGGAACTTGCGCGCCGCCTGCTCGCGAGTTGCGGGGGCAAGGTCGGGCAGGACTTCCAAGAGCCGATGGACCAGGGCGCCGCGCCGCGCCGCCTTGGCCGCGCTGCCGGTGGGGGCAAAGACGGCGGGCTCGTCTTCAAGGGCGGAGGGGGCGAGCCGCCGCGGAGCGTGTTCTTCAGGTGCGCGGGTGCGGGCCCAGTTTGGAATTTTCCCCGCCGCTTTCGCCGCCTCGCCCTTGTCCTTGTCGCCTTCGCGAACCGGCCCGTCTTTCACAAGCCTCAGCCCCGCACCGGTGGGCGCATCAAAGTCTTCGCCGATCACGCTAAGCGCCGTTTCTGCAAGTGCGTGCCAGCTACCCTCCTGCCGCCCGCTGACGCCGGTCCAGCCGCAGATATAGAGCCGTTCCTTCGCGCGCGTCATCGCCACATAGAAGAGGCGACGATACTCATACTCGGTCTCAAGGGTGTAGACCTCGCGCGCCACGGCGCTGATCGCGTCATCGTCCGCCTTGCGCGGCGCCCAGAGGAAAAAGGGCGCGCCTTCGGGTGTGCCGTCGCGCCCCCGCGCATAGGATTTCAAAATGCCGCCGTCGCTTTGCGCGCGCGGAATGGTGCAGGTGTCGGGCAGGAAGACGATGTTGCCTTCCAGGCCCTTTGCCCCATGCACGGTCATGACACGCACCTCATCGCGGCCCTTTTCAAGGTCGCGCTTGATCTCACCTTTTTCGCGCACCAGCGCATGAAGGAAGGCATGAAGCGACGGCACCCGCGCGCGTTCATGGGCGAGGGCCTGGCCCAGAAACTCATCGATGGGGTCTTCGGCGTCGGGGCCGAGACGGCCAAGCATTTTTTTGAGCCCGCCATCTTCGCCCAGCGCCTGCGCATAAAACTCGTAAGGCGGCATAAAGTCGGCGCGGTTCAGGACCTGCGTCAGCCAGTCGGCAGCAATGCGGCAGGCCACATCGGTTTTGGCATGAGTGCGCAGCGCATCCCACAGGGCGCCTTTGCGTCCGTGGGCGATGTTGAACAGCTTGTCATCGTCAAACCCGACGAGCGGGCTTTTTAGAACTTCAGCGAGAGTGAGGTCGTCCGACGGGCTGAGCGCGAAATGCCCGAGCGCAATCAGGTCCTGCACCGCGATGTGTTCAGCGATCTTTAGCCGGTCCGCCCCTGCCACGGGAATGCGCGCAAGCTTCAGGGCGCGGATCATGTGTTCCATAAAGGCCGAACGCCGCCGCACCAGGATCATAATGTCCGACGGCAGAATGGGCCGGCCTGCCCCTTTCAGTTCCTCGCCCGCGTCCAGCCAGGTGCGAATGGTTTCCGCGATACGCGCGGCGAGCTGGCCCTCGGGGCTTGTCCCGGGCGAAGAGCCAAGCGGGATGTCCCAGGGGACTTCCGCTTCTTCGTCTTGTGGTTCGATCACGGGCCAAAGCTCGACCAGCCCCGGCGCCTCGTCAAAATGGGCGGCGTGATGCAGCCCCGCGCCGTCACGCGCGGCCAGCGGCACTTCGCGAAAGACCTCATCCACCAGCTGCAACACAGGCGCGGAGGATCGGAACGAAAGATCAAGTTCCACCGGCTGGAACAGGCGTTCAGCCTCCGTCAGGCGCGCCTTGAAAAAATCGCGCATGGCGGCGAACTCTTCCGGCGCCGCGCCCTGAAAGCGATAGATGGATTGCTTTACGTCGCCCACGGCGAAGAGCGACCGCGAGCGGCCTTTGTCTTCCGCTGCGCCCAGGCCGCTTGTCATTTCATTGGCAAGTAATTTGATGATCTGCCATTGCTGCGGGCTCGTATCCTGCGCCTCGTCTACCAGGATGTGGTCAATGCCTTCATCAAGCTTGTAGTGCACCCAGGCATCGCCGGGCGGGGCGAGCAGCTCCCGCGTGCGCGTGATGAGGTCGTTAAAATCGAGCGCGCCTTGATGCGCCTTCAGCCTCTCATAGAGACGCAGGTAAGCATGACCAAAGGTTAGCAGCGCGCGGCTGCGTTCCGCCGTGTCGGCCGCCTTGAGTTTCATCATCACGCCCGTCAGGCGCGTCTGTTCCGCTCGCATCGCGTCTTCGGCGGCTTCCGCGCCCTTGGTGGTGACTTTGGCGCGCGGGTCGCCGTCTTTCTTCAGAAAGACATCAGTGAAGTCGTCAAACACCGCCGCGCGGTCCGGGGATCTGAGAAAGGCTTCAATGCGATCCGCCGCCGCTTGGGATGATTTCGCGCCGTTTCGCAGGGCGTGAGCTGCAGCCTCAAGCCCCGCACGGTCCAGCGCGTCGTCGGATGTTTCTTCTTCGATGATGCTGACGCGGGTCGCGCCGGGGGAAAGGCCCAAGTGCCGCCAAAGGGCGTCCCACAGGGATGCGCCCTCATGTTCCTTGAACAAGGCGTCCAGTTCATCACTCGCGTTACGAAACTTTTCAAGAAGATCCGCCAGTTGATCTTCGTCCCGTTCGCCGACCAACAGCGCGTGGGCCGCATTCAACTCCGCATTTTTGCCCGCCAAAACTTCGCGGAACAGGGCGCGGCGTGCGTCGGTCTGCAAATCGAGTGCGGTTTCTTCCTCCAGCAATTTGAAATCCGCAGGGACGCGCGCTTCCAGCGGAAAGCGCTTCAGGACCGATTGACAAAAGGCGTGAATGGTCTGGATCTTCAGCCCGCCCGGCGTTTCCAGTGCGCGCGCGAACAGCCGCCGCGCTCGGCGCAGGTCGTCTTCCTCTGGCCGTTCCCCTTGCAGGTCTTTCAGGCCCTTGCGCAGCACACTATCGGGCTGCAGCGACCATTCCCCAAGGCGACCAAAGAGGCGCGTTTCCATTTCCGCCGCCGCCGCCTTTGTATAGGTAATGCAGAGAATGCGTGACGGGTCCGCGCCAGCCAGCAACAGCCGCGCCACGCGGTTCACCAGCACATGGGTCTTGCCCGTGCCGGCGTTGGCCGAGACCCAGGCCGATGCCTCGGGCATGGCGGCGATGCGCTGCCGCGCGGTGGCTTCATCAAGGGTGGTGCGTGCGCTAGCCATCGCCACCTCCGCTGCCGCCCCCTTCGCCGTCGCCGCCGACGGACCATTCCAGCCGCCGCGCGAGATGATCATAGTCGCCATAGGAATTGGCAAACTGCGGACGCGGTTGCGAGGGATAGGTGCGATCCTTGTCGTCAAATTCTGCAATCAGGGCGCGGAAATTTTCAAAGGCCTCTTCGGCAAGCTCGCTCGTGTGGTCTTGCGTCTCGGTGACCTTGCGCACCTCGCCTTCCTTCACGCCGCCGGCAAGGCGGATGTAACGGAGGAGGCCGACAGGCATGTCTTTCAGATGATCGCCAAAGGCGCCGCGCGCGACCATGGCCGCTTCCAGCGTCAATTGCGGCTGCAATCCCGTCTCGCACCAGTCCTTGCGGGGCAGGGTGCCGGTCTTGTAGTCGGCGATGCCCAGCGTGCCGTCGCTCTTCACATCGAACCGGTCGGCCCGTGCGCGCAATGTAAAGTCACCCACGCCCGCGGGAAACGTCAGCTCGCCGCTTTGTTCGGCAATGACTTCGGACGTTGTTTCGCGATCTTTCGTTTCAAGGTCGATGATCCAGTCCACCAGCCGCTCAAACCGTGGCGCCCAGACGGCGAGTACTTGCGGCATGTCCGCATAGGCCGCGAAATGGCGCTTGCCGATTTCAATAAGGTGTTCATGCGCGCCGTCGGGCAAGTCCTTGGGATAGGCCTTGGCAAAATCTTCCATGATGTCGTGCAGCAGGTTGCCCCGGTCGGCGGGGCCGGGCTCGCGGTCGATCTCGTCAAGCCGGTCGAGATTCAGGATGTAGCGGGCATAGATTGAATAGGGATCGCGCAGCCAGTTCTGCACTTGCGTGACCGACAGCTTGCGCGGGCGCGCCTCAATGGGCGGTTTCGGCGCGGGTGGTTCCACGGCTTGGGCACCATTTTCCGGCACATCGAGCTTGCGAGCCCAATGGGCGTGCGAGAGCGTCAGGTCTTCGACGGTGGGCAGGCCAGACCCCTTAAGCAGGTTTTCAAGACGCAGCCACCAGCGCGAGGGGACAGCGGGCTTGCCCTCCACTTTGTCCGCGCGGCTCAGCACCACTTCGGGGCTCGCGGCGAGTTGCGCGAAATCATGCGCGGCAAGGCCGACCTGCCGCTCCGGCGAAGAAAGCCCCAGTGCCGCGCGCATGGGCCGCGACAGCCAGGGCTCAAAGCTCACATCGGCCGGCCAGACCCCTTCGGTAAGCCCGCCCAGGATTACAAGGTCGGCCTGTTGCAGCCGCGCTTCGAGCGGTCCCCAGATGGAAAGGCGCGGGTGCAGGTTGTCCTGACTGCGCACCAATTGTCGGGCCATCAGGGTACGGAGCAATCGGGTATAATCCGCCAGCGTCATCGCGCCGGGCGCGTCATGGGCCTCGCCCAGGCTCGCGATCAGCTCGCTCAGCTTTTCGCCGCTCATGCCGCGCCACAAATCATCCGCGCTGCCAGCTTCATCGGCGGCAAGGGCGGTAGCAATCTCCATATGCGCCGCGATCCATGCCGAAAGGGGCTGGGCGCCAGACAGGGCCTTGAAGGGCGCGGCCCCTTTGGTGAGCGCGTCCAGAAGATTGATCGCTGAACCAAGAGCGCGGCGCACGCCTTCGGGCTTTGTCTCCTCGCGCGCGGTTTTGAGTTTGGCGGTGAGGGCCTCAAGGCCCGTGGTCAGGCATAGCCCCCGCAGCCCGTGGCGTTCAATCGCATCAATACCCGCCCGCAGCGCGGCCCGGCTTTGGCCCAGGCGGAAAAAGGGATGCTTGAGTAGCGTCAGCAATGGTACCGGCGCCCAGTTCGCGGCGGCGGCATCGGCGAGGTGCAGCAGGAAGGCAGCCGGGGGCGTCTGATCAAGCGGCAGGCCCGCACTGTCGTCAATGTTGAGGCCGAAGCGTTTCAGCTCGGCTGACACGCGCCGCGCCAAGGTGCGGTCGGGCGTCACCAGCGCGGCGGTGCGATCCTTTGTCTCCACCGCCTCGCGCAACAAAAGCGCAATGGCGAGGGCTTCCTCACCCGAATGCTGGGCGACAAGAAATTTGAGCCCCTCGGTCGGGTCGTCCTGCGCCAACGTTTTGGCGGTGTCGATCCATTCGTCTGTTGCGGCGCTGGGGCGAAGCGCCTCGTGGATCAGCCGTTGGCGTGCGGCGGTGGTGTCGGCTTCGCCAAATGGCCAGGGCCCGATGTCCTTGCGTGCGGCATCCATATGTTTGATGAGCGCGCGCAGACCAAATTGCGGATGGCTCGGTTCCAGTGCGTCCCAAGCGCGGGTTGGCATCTGTAAATCGAGCCCCGGCAAAACGATGTGGCCCTGCGGTAGCCCCGCGATGACTTTCAGCAGATCGGCGGTGGCGGGAATGGAGCCAGTGGTGCCTGCCGCAATCACCGGATGGGCGGGAGGATGCGCGCGCCACCGTTTCGCGAGCGCGCCGAGCAGCATGTCGCGCCGCTCAGCCGGATCGAGCTTGTGTTGGGCCTTGAGATGTTCCGGCCACAAGGCGAGCACGATCTCGAGAAAAGTAATCGTCTCCTGCCAATGTTCGGCAAATTTTTCCGGCACCAATTTGTCGAGCGCCTCAAGCGAGACGCGTTCCGTATGCGCCGTATCGATGAACCGCGCGAGGCCATAGGCGAGACTGACGCATTGATCAGGCGTTGCGGGTGTGCCGCTCGCCTTCATCTTGCGGGCAACAAGTCTGGCGAGCTCAAACGCGCGAGTGAGGTCGCTGATCGCGGGGGGCCCGTCGAGGTCGGCTTCGGCATCAAGAGCGAAGCCTTCCAGCATCAAGGTTTCTTCGTCCACGTCGCCCAAGGGCTGAATGCGCGGCAAAAGCACAGTACCCATGCCGCGCTGTTCGGCCACGCGGCCGAAGGCCTCGGTCAGCGAGCGCACCGCGCGCCGCGTGGGCAACAGGATCAAGACATCGGTGAGCGCGAGCGGGTCGCCCGGATTGCCATAAGCTTCAAACACGCCGGTGGCGAGGGCGTCGGTAAAGGCGACGCCCGGGGCGATGGTTGAAAGGCGCGGGAGTTTGCTCACGTGTTTGCCAGAACCTCCTCCGCCTCGCGCACGCCCATAGGCGAGCCCACATGGCAACCGATGCCGTTGTGGACAAGGCCGAAGAGACGGCCTTCGGGGATCATGCGATCCCAAATGAGGTTGTTGGAAAAGGGCTCGTCCGGCGTGTCGGCATAGGCTGCCTTGGTGATGATCTGTAGCCCCATCCAGGCATAGGGCGCGCGCGGCGCGTCGCCGCGACGGGTGAGACGGCCTGCATCGTCCATGAAGAAATCACCGGCGCCTTCGAACCCCGTCGTCTTGTCCATGGGGCAAAGCAGCATGAGCGCATCCATTTTGTCCGCGTCCCAGGCTTCGCCCATGCGGGCAAGCGCGGCGCCGCCGCTTTCGGTCCAGATGAAGTCGGAATTGTAGGTAAAGAACGGTGCGTCACCGAGATGGGGCAACGCCTTTTTCACGCCGCCGCCTGTGTCCATTAGCTTGTCGCGTTCATCGGAGATGGTGATGCGCGGTGAGGTGCGTGCGCCCAAATGACTGATCAGCATTTCGCCCTTGTAGTGCGCATTGACGACGACGTGGGTAACGCGCGCGCGGCCCAGCGCGTCGATGACGTGATCGATCAGCGGCTTACCCGCCACATCAATCAGCGGTTTGGGCCGGTCGTCGGTGAGGGGGCGCATGCGCGTGCCCAGACCCGCGGCAAGCACCATGGCCTCGGTGGGGTGCGTGCTCATGCGCTTTCCTCCGCGGCTTTCCGCGCGAGAAAGTCGCCGCGCCATTCGGAGGGAATGTGTTTATCGTACCATTGTTTCACGGGCGCCACAGCGGGGTGCGCCAAGTCTTTCTCAACGTAACGCCATACGCGCGGCATGTATGACGGGTACTGCGGTTTGCCATCCCGCTTCCACAGGCGCGCGAAAATGCCGAGAATTTTTGTGTTCCTCTGCAATCCCAAAAGCGCATAGCCGCGATGAAAGGCTTCAAGGTCGAAGGCGGGATCATGCTCCATCGCAAGCGAGGCGTAGCGCGCGAGCATTTGCTCGGCCAACAGCGGGGCCACGTCGCGCCGCGCATCTTCGAGCAGCGAGACAAGATCGTAGGCGCGGTGGCCGCATAGGCCATCCTGAAAGTCGAGCATGCCGACACGCGCAATACCGTCGCGTTCCGGCAGCCAGATCAGATTGTCCGCGTGATAATCGCGCAGGATGAGAACCTCATCCGCATTTGTGAGCTGCCGAAGGGCCTCGCGCCACAGAGCGAGAAACTCTGTTTCCAACGCGGCGGGGGTGGGCTTGCCCGTGCACGCGGGCAGGTACCAATCAGTCAACAGGCGGACTTCTTCGCCCAGCGCCACATCATCGTAAGCGAGCAGCGGCACCGAACCGCCCTGGCTGAGGGGCAGAGCCCCGGGCGGCGCAACACGGTGAAGCGCGGCGAGAGCGTCAATGGCCGTCTCATAGAGCGGCAGCTCATCTTCGCCCGCCGCGATAACGCGGTTGTAGACGGCGTCACCCAAATCCTCGAGCAATAGCAAGCCGTTTTCGTAATCGGCGGCAAGGATGCGCGGTGCGCTGAACCCATGGCTAGTCAAAAACTCTGCAATAGCGACAAAGGGGCGCGCGTCCGGCCCGGCCAGCCGTGCAAGTGCATTGTAGCCAAGCGCGCGTCGCGAGGCCTCATCCGCATCCGGCGGGCAGGCGGCACTTTCCGCCCCGGGCGGGGCGTTCATAAGTACCGCGACGCCCTTTGGGCCCTCCAGCCGGTCATAGCTGCGTGTGGAGGCATCGCCCGCGAGGATTGAACGCGCCGCGTCGCCCCAGCCCGCGCGGGCCAGAAACGCTTCGATCAATTGCTCGCGGGCCTGTTCACCCAAGGTCTGCCCCTTTGTAGTCATCCGCCGCCGCGCCAAAGGCGATCACTTTGACATGGCGGGCGCTTTCGTGCGCGCCCCTTGTGAACGCGACCTCCAGCCGGTCATCGGGCAGGGCAGCTTCGGCTTTTTCCGGCCATTCGACGAGGCAAATGCCGTCGTCGATCGCGTCGTCCCATCCCAGCTCGCGCAGCTCGCTCAGGTGGTCGATGCGGTAGAGGTCGAAATGCCAAACCGGACCTTCTGCGCTGTCATAGGTCTGTACCAGGGTGAAAGTGGGGCTGGGCACGTCTTCATCCGGGGCCGTGCCGGGCAGGGCGCGGATGAAGGCGCGTGCAAAGGCTGTCTTCCCCGCGCCCAGATCCCCGCGCAGGGCAACAAAGGCGGGCGAGCGCACTGCGGCGGCAAGCCGTGCGGCCAGCGCCTGGGTCGCGGTCTCATCCGCAAGGTCCATGTCGAGGAGGACGGCGCTTGCCGCCCGGGAAGCAGTGGTCATGCCTCTCTGATACCGCGACCAAGCGCCCCGGAACAAGCGCCAAGCCTTGATTTGCCTTGTTCCCCGGGACAAGGTACCCGCCGCCGCAAACGAACGGGAATGAGCCGGATTTCATGAGCGAAACCATAGTCATCATCGGCGCGGGGCAGGCGGGCGGTCAGGCCGCCGAAACGCTGCGCCGCGAGGGGTTCGAGGGCCGCATCGTCCTGGTGGGCGACGAGCCGCACATCCCCTACCAGCGCCCGCCGCTGTCGAAAAAATTCATGTCGGGCGAAATGCCGCTCGACCGGGTCTATTTCAAGCCGCAAGAGTTTTTCGAAACGGAAAAGGTGGATCTCAAGCTGAATGCGAGCGCCGCCAAGATCGATCGCGACCGCAAGGTGGTCGTACTCGAAGATGGCGAGGAACTGCCTTACGACAAAGTCTTGATCGCTACGGGCAGCCGCGTGCGCCGGATCAATATCCCGGGGGCGGAGCTTCCCGGCGTGCATTACCTGCGCTCCATTGCGGACGTTGAAGGCATTCAGAAGAATTTCAAGGATGGCGCCAAGCTCGTCGTCGTGGGCGGCGGCTATGTGGGCTTGGAAGTCGCCGCGGTCGCGGTGAAACGCGGCATCGACGTCACCGTGCTGGAAGTGGCTGATCGCGTGCTCCAGCGCGTGACCTCGCCTGAAATGAGCGCTTTTTTCGAGAAAGTGCATGGGGAAGAGGGCGTCAAAATCCGCGTGGGTGAGGGCGTTACCGCCTTTGAGGGGGACGGCAAGCTCGAATCTGTCGTGACCAGCACGGGCGAAAAATTGCCCGCGGACTTTGCCGTCGTGGGCATCGGTATCCTGCCCAATGTGGAGATCGCCACTGAGGCGGGCCTTGAGGTGGACAACGGCATCGTGGTGGACGAACACGGCCAGACCTCCGACCCGGATATCTATGCCGCCGGGGACTGCACCAATCTTCCTTGCAATTCCGTGGGCCGCCGCATCCGTCTTGAGTCGGTGCAGAACGCCCTTGATCAGGCAAAGGCCGCCGCCGCCGCCATGGCAGGCACGAAAAAACCTTACGATGAGGTGCCGTGGTTTTGGTCCGACCAGTACAATCTGAAGCTCCAGATGGCGGGGCTCAATCAGGGCTATGACCAGACGGTGGTGCGCGGCAACCCCGACGACCGGCGCTTTGCCACATTCTACCTAAAGGACGGCGTGGTGATTGCGGTGGATGCGGTCAATTCGCCCCCCGACTACATGGTGGGGCGCGAGCTGATCGCCAAAGGCGCCAAGGTGCCGCCGGAGGAACTGGCCGATCCGGCGGTCTCCATGAAAGAAATTAGGCAGAAATACACCTGACAAACTGTCATTTTTGACTATATACAGATGGCAGAATTTGATAATGAACCGGCGCCGCACCTTCAGGAAAAGTGGCCGCCGCACGAGCAACAGGAACCTTTGAAATGCCGAAAATCACCTATATCGAGCACAACGGAAAAGAACATGTGGTCGACGTGCCCGAGGGCTGGTCGGTGATGGAAGGGGCCGTGAAGAACATGGTTCCCGGTATTGATGCGGACTGCGGCGGGGCCTGCGCCTGCGCCACCTGCCACGTCTATGTGGATCCGGAATGGACCGGCAAGACCGGCACGGCCGAGGGCATGGAAACCTCCATGCTAGATTTCGCCGAGGACGTTGAGGACAATTCCCGCCTGTCCTGCCAGATTACGGTGACGGCGGAGCTCGACGGCCTCAAAGTGAAGATGCCGCGCAGCCAGCATTAACGGCGTTCTTCAGCCGTTAACTTGCGACAGTTCGCTTCCTTTCGCCTGTTGGCCCCGGGGGCTATGCTGCGACCTTGAATTGAAGGGGCGCAGATGATTCGCAATTCCCTTGTCATTGGGTTCTGTCTCTTCCTGGCGGCTTGTTCGCCGGGGAATGATCAGACCCTTCACGGCTATGTGGAAGGTGACTACCGCCTGATCGGCGCGCGGGACGGGGGCATTGTCGCCGCCCTTGCCGTTGCCGAGGGGGACAGGGTCGCTGCCGGCGATTTGCTTTTCACCATGGAAGACGCCGATGCCCGCGCGCGGGTGGCGCAAAGCGAAGCGGGGCTTGCCTCGGCGCGCGCCCGGCTCAATGACTTACTTGCGGGGGGGCGCGCGGAAGAACGCCAGCAGGCACGCCAACGGCTCGACCAGGCCGTCACCACACGCGATCTTGCCCGCACCACGTTCAACCGGACCCGCGCGCTTGCCGATGACAGCGTTCTCTCGCAAGCGCGGCTCGACAGTGACCGTGCGGCGCTCGCCAATGCCGAATCCGCTGTGGAAGAAGCGCAAGCCGCGCTCGACCTTATCAGTGCACCGGGCCGCGAGAACGCCATTCTGGCCGCGGAAGCCGATGTAACATGGGCGGAGGCGGTGCTGGCTGAAACGCAAGACGCGCTCGACCATCGCCGGGTCACGGCGCCCGCGGCGGGATCGATTGAGCGCATCTACCGGTATGAGGGCGAAGCGGCGGGCGCGGGCGCACCTGTTGTCTCGCTGCTGCCGCCGGGAAACATCCGCATACGGTTCTTTCTACCCGAACCCCTGTTCGGCACATTGCATCTGGGGGACGCGGTGCAACTGTCCTGCGATGGCTGCGCCGACGGGTTGACCGCGCGCATCAGCTTCATTGCCTCAGACATGGAATATACGCCGCCGGAAATCTTCACGATTGAGGAGCGCGCGAAACTGGTGGTCATGGTGGAAGCCACGCCCGACAATGCCGCTGCCTTCCGCCCCGGCCAACCTGTGGACGTGGCGCTGGCGCGATGAGCGACGCGGCCGCCAATGATGCCGTTATCGATGTGCGCGGCCTCACCAAACGCTTTGGCGAATTGACGGCGGTCGATCATCTGGACATGACCGTGCCGCGCGGCGCGATTTACGGCTTTCTGGGCCCGAATGGGTCGGGCAAGACGACGACCATCCGCATGATGTGCGGGCTTTTGAGCCCCGATGAAGGCAGCGGCACCTGCCTTGGTTTCGATGTGCTGCATCAGTCGCGCCTGATCAAGGAACACGTGGGCTATATGACCCAGCGGTTCTCGCTTTATGAGGATCTGACGATCCGAGAGAACCTCGAGTTCATGGCGCGCATGTACAATGTGCCCAACCAGCGCGCGCGGGTAAGTCAGTCACTCAAGGAGCTGGGGCTAGAAACGCGCGGCAACCAGTTGGCGGGCACTTTGTCGGGCGGCTGGAAACAGCGGCTTGCGCTTGCCGCGGCCATTCAGCACGAACCTCAATTGCTGCTGCTTGATGAACCCACTGCCGGCGTGGACCCCAAGGCGCGTCGCGATTTTTGGGATCACATTCGCCAGCTGTCGCGGTCGGGTATCACGGTGCTCGTCAGCACGCATTACATGGATGAAGCGGTGCAGTGCGATTACATCGCCTATATCGCCTATGGCAAAAAACTGATCGACGCCCCCGCCGCCGACATCCCCGCGCTGTCCGGCCTTCACACCTGGCGCGTCGAGGGCAAGGGCCTTGATGCGCTGGCCGCCAAATTGCGCGGCGCGGCGGGCGTGGAACAGGTCGTGCGCTTCGGCACAGAATTGCATGTCAGCGGCACGGACAAAGACGCGCTCAGCCAGACCGTCAATCACGCCGCCGCACAGGATGGGTTCAAACTCACCCTGCAACCCGCCAGTCTGGAAGAGGTGTTCATCCATCTGATGAACGGGACAGAGGGGGCATCGTGAGCGACTACTTTTCTATCGATCGCTTCAAGGCCGTCCTTGCCAAGGAATTCATCCAGATGCGACGGGACCGGCTGACCTTTGCCATGATGATCGGCATTCCGATCATGCAGCTGATTTTGTTCGGCTTTGCCATCAATACCGACCCACGCCATATGCCGACGCTGGTGCAGGTGCGCGATGACAGCATGTTCGCGCGCGATTTTCTGGGCGCGCTGCAGAACTCAAGCTATTTCGACATCGTGGGCCGCGTCGAAAGCGACGAGGAAGCGCGCGCTGCCTTGCAGGAAGGGCGCGCCTCATTTGTGGTGGTGATCCCGGAAAATTTCGAACGCGACCTCGTGCGCGGCGAACGCCCGCAAATACTGGTGGAGGCCGATGCGACCGATCCGTCCGCGGCGAGTGCGGCGGTCGCGGCATTGCCGGTGTTGGCAAGCCAGGCACTAAATCGCGACCTTGAGGGGCCGCTCGCGGGGCTTGCGCAAGGCCCGCCCGCCTTTGATGTGATCGTGCATCGCCATTTCAATCCGGCGGGGGAGACGAGCTACAACATTGTCCCCGGTCTGCTCGGCATTATCCTGACGCTCACCATGGTAATTATCACCGCAGTCGCGCTGACGCGAGAAATTGAGCGCGGCACCATGGAAACGCTTCTGGCGACGCCCGTGCGTAGCCTGGAGGTCATGGTGGGCAAGATCACACCCTATGTGCTGGTGGGATATGTGCAGGTGGGGTTGATCCTGCTCGCCGGGCGATTGCTGTTTCACATTCCGTTTCAGGGCTCGATGACGCTGCTGCTCGCCGTGGTGACGCTCTTTATCGTGGTCAATCTCGCTATCGGATTTTTCTTCTCAACATTGGCGCGCAATCAGATGCAAGCCATGCAGATGGCGTTCTTCTTCCTGATGCCGTCGATCCTTTTGTCCGGCTTCATGTTTCCTTTCTCGGGGATGCCGTGGTGGGCGCAGGTTCTGGGGGAGGGCCTGCCTGCCACGCACTTCATGCGGCTCGTGCGCGCGATCATCCTGAAAGGGGCCGGGCCGGTTGAGATATGGGGCTTTGTCTGGCCGCTGCTGATCATTCTGGCGGTGGTTTCGACGCTCGCCATGATGCGCTATCGACGCACCCTCGACTGACGAGAGCGATCAGGCGGCTTTGGTGTCCGGCGCGCGAACGGGCACGACAAAGGACACCTTTGTGCCCTCGCCGGGTTCGCTTTCCAGGCTCACCCAGCCGCCGTGCAATTCCACAAAGCTTTTCACGAGTGCAAGGCCGAGGCCGGGCCGCTTGCCCGCGCCGGGCGTACCGTCAGAGGCGAAACTGTCAAAGGCATGCATTTGCGCATCCTCGTCGATGCCTGTTCCTGTGTCCGCCACCCAGAAGGTCACGTGACTGCCTTCGCGTTTCGCGCCCAGCTCGATGCGTCCGCCTTCGCCGGTAAAGCGTGAGGCATTTGAAAGCAGATTGAACAGAACCTGCCGCAGGCGTTTCTCATCCGCGTAAATCGTGCCCGCGTCCTCGTCGACTTTCAGGTCCAGCGCGACAGCACTGTCATTGATGCGCGACACCCGCATCTGCGCGGCGGATTCAAGAAGGTCCCTTACTTCCACTTCCGAGGCGTCCAGCGTCAACGTGCCCGCCTCGATCATGGCGAGGTCCAGAATGTCGTCGATCAAGTCGCGCAGCTGCGTTGCCCCTTCGACAACGTTGTGGACGTAAGTCGACTGTTGCTCGTTCAGATCGCCCGCGATGCCGCTTTCCAGCATTTCGGAAAAGCCGAGAATGGGATTGAGCGGATTGCGCAATTGATAGGAAACGTTCTCTACAAAGGCCGATTTCAGCCGGTCGGCGGCTTCCAGCGCGTCGTTCTTTTCCCGCAAGGCGCGCTCAACATTCGCGGCGGCGGTAAGATCAAGGAAGGTCACAAGCGTCTGCCCACTGCGCAGGGGCTGCACCGCGAATTGCAGGATGGTGCCGTCGCGCCGGTCAATGCGCCGCTGGATCGAGGTGCGGCCTTCCTCTCCGCCCGTGGTGCGGGACCGGATGGCGCGCCAGTCGTCTTCCTCGTCAAACAGATCCTTGCACAGGGTGATGACTTCATTGACGTGGGGGCGGCCTTCGAGCTGCGCGGGTGACAGGTGCCACAGTTTTTCGAAGCTCTCGTTGTGTAGTTCCAGCCGTCCGTCCGTACCGAACACGGCAATGCCCTCGTCCAGATTGTCGAGGGTCTTGCGCTGGACTTCGATCAGCGTGTTGTACTGGCTTTCCAGCGCCACGCGGTCGGACACATCTTCATAAAGGAAGATCAGCCCCCCTTTCGGATGCGGGCGGCAGACGAGCCGCAACATCCGCCCGTCGGGCAGGGGCCAGTCTTCTTCGCGGGCGGTGGTGACGGTGGTGTAGAGCTCCATCCGCGATTCCTTCCAGGCGCGGAAGTCGCGATGTTCGGGAATGCGGCGCGCCTCGCGCAGGCGCTCCAGAATTTCGGAATGGCTGGGGCGGGTCGCGAGCCAACTTTCGTCGAGGTCCCAAAGGCTCGCGAAGGCGGCATTGGCGTAACGCAGACGCCGGTCGGCATCGAACATGGCGACGGCAGTCGCGAGCCCATCAAGCACGCGATTGTTGGCGGATTGCTGATCCCCGAGCGCGGTGGCGAACTGGTCCGCTTCGGTCCTGTCGAGGGCGAGCCCCGCACTGCCGCCCGGAACCGGCAAGGCCATCAGGTCAACGGCGCGCGCCTCGCCGCTCAGCACGGCCTTCAGCCGTTCACGCACGGGCATCCCGTCTTCGGTCACCTGGCGCGCCAGCATTGCGCTGCGCTCATCAATCTCAATGCCTTGCTCGACAACCTCTTCGGGGCTTTGCGCGCCCACAGCGGCGGCATAGGCGGCATTTACCCAAGTCAGCTTGCCCGCTTCGTCCCGGCGCCACAGGGGAAGCGGCAAGGCATCCATAAAGGCAGTCAGGCCTTGTGCCGTGTCCTCGGTGGACTCAAGCAGGTTCGACAGTCGCGCCACCTCGCGCACCGCGCCGGTTACGTCGCGCACGCGCACCACGGCGCGGGGGCCAATGGTCTGGCCCGTGATCTCAAATTCACCGCGATCCTTGCGCCGCGCCACCATGGAAAAGGGTGTGCCGCGCCCGCGCAGGGATTCCAGCTGTTCAGCAAAGCCGCGCAGGGCCTCCGGCGCGAGCCGCGCAAGGAAGGTGCGAAACTGTTCGGCGGGGTTGCGATCGGTCTTGCCTAGCACCGCTTCGAGGTCGCCGGTGATCAGATTGGGCGTCATGGGCACCGCGCCGCGCGGCAGCTCCGCCGTGGGCAAGGGCAGCGAGGCCGCCTGGCCCTCCGCCTCACCCCAAATGAGGATCAGGCCGGGGTCGGAGGCGAGCACGGCCTCGGATTGTTCCAGCTTGCCCTCGCGTTCGCGCAGCCGCGCGCGCAAGGCCGCTTGCAGGCGCCGCGCCTCCGCATTCGACGCCGCCGCCCACAGGGCACAGGCAATCGCGAGGCTAACCGCCCCCAAGATCGGTAAAAGAGTCAGAATCTGCTCGCCCACCTCGACGCAGCGCCCCCGCGTGTCTCGAAGTCCAAAAAAAATCCAAACGAATCACTTGGATGAGAATCATTTGACTCCGAGCCGACTCGGCTGTCGAGAGAGAATTTAAGTTTTGTTAACCTTTTGATCCGTTCCCGGACTCTCTTTGCACGGACTCGTCTGCACCAAGAGAGTCCGTGTGCGGACTCTCGATGCAAAGGGGGAAGAACAAAAGGAGTCCGATGGGGCTAGCGGAAGGATTTTGGATCGAGCTGTCTCGTGCGGAAGAAAAAGACGAGAGAGCCGGCGAAGGCGACCGTCAGCACAAAGGAAAGCGGCCAAATCCCAACGGCGACCACCGTGTCGGGGATGTTCACGCCCCCGTGCCAGGAAAAATCGGTGCCTTCAGCATTGCGTTCCCGAATGACCTCCATCAAGCCGCCATAGGCGTGGGCTTGCCGGACCAATGTGAAGGCGGTGAAGAGATAGAATAGTGAATAGACGCCAACGAGGAGCGCCGTCATGATGCGGTCGAGCACTTGGCCGAAAAAGACACCCGCGACCATGAACCCGGCCAGCACGGTCATCACCAGCGCCATCGATTCAGAAATCAGATGTCCTGTCTCGTAAAAGGCAAACAGGATTTCGTAGTTGGAAAGCGGCTGAATGTCCAAGGCGCATCCCTCCATGCGAAAAGGCCCCGCCCGAAATAGGGCGAGGCCTTGAAACTACCGAATGAGTCGGGAATTTCCGCTTAGTAGCGGTAGTGATCCGACTTGAAGGGCCCGTGCTTGTCCACACCGATGTAGGCGGCTTGCTCGTCGGTGAGCTCTGTCAGTTTTACGTTGAGCTTCGCCAGGTGCAGTTCAGCCACTTTCTCGTCCAGATGCTTGGGCAGCACATAAACTTCGTTCTTGTAGTTCTCGCCATGGGCCCACAGTTCGATCTGCGCCAGCACCTGATTGGTAAAGCTGGCCGACATCACGAACGAAGGGTGCCCGGTGGCATTGCCCAAGTTGACCAAACGCCCTTCGGACAAGAGCAACATGCGCTTGCCATCGGGGAACTCGATCATGTCCACCTGCGGCTTCACATTGGTCCACTTGAAATTCTTTAGGCCTTCCACCTGAATCTCATTATCGAAATGGCCGATGTTGCAGACGATCGCCATGTCTTTCAGCTTGCGCATGTGATCAACGGTCAGGATGTCTTTGTTACCCGTGGCCGTCACCACGATGTCGGCGCGATGGATGTCGTCATCCATGGTCACCACTTCAAAGCCGTCCATGGCCGCCTGCAACGCACAGATGGGATCAACTTCCGTCACCATCACGCGGGCGCCGCCGCCGCGAAGGGACTGCGCTGAGCCCTTGCCAACGTCGCCGTAGCCAGCAACCAGCGCGACCTTGCCGGCCATCATCACATCGGTGCCGCGGCGGATCGCGTCAACCAGCGATTCCTTACAGCCGTATTTGTTGTCGAACTTTGATTTCGTGACGCTGTCGTTCACGTTGATGGCGGGGAAGGGCAACTCGCCCTTTTTCGCGCGTTCATAAAGGCGCAGCACGCCCGTGGTGGTTTCCTCGGTCACGCCCTTGATGTTGGCTTTCACTTTGGAATACCAGCCGGGGTTCTTCGCCAGCCGCGCCTTGATCACTTTGAAGAGCTCTTCTTCTTCCTCATTGCCGGGCTTTGCGATCACGTCCGGGTTCTGTTCGGCCTCGGCGCCGAGCAGGATCAAAAGCGTCGCATCGCCGCCGTCATCCAGGATCATGTTCGCCGTTTCGCCATTCGGCCATTCGAAGATCTTGTCGGCAAACTCCCAGTATTCTTGCAGCGTTTCGCCCTTGTGCGCGAAAACGGGAACGCTCGTCGCGGCGATGGCGGCGGCGGCGTGGTCTTGCGTTGAATAGATGTTGCACGAGGCCCAGCGCACTTCGGCACCCAGGGCCGTCAGCGTTTCGATCAGCGCCGCGGTCTGGATGGTCATGTGCAGCGAGCCGGCGATGCGCGCGCCTTTCAGGGGTTTGTCCTTGCCGAACTCTTCGCGCGTGGCCATCAGGCCCGGCATTTCGGTTTCGGCGATATCGAGTTCTTTGCGGCCCCAGTCTGCAAGGCCGATGTCTTTGACAGCGTAATCAGCAGTCATTCCACGCTCCATAAATGGATGGGTAAGGGGCGGCATTGAAGTGGAGCCCCGGAACACGGGCCGTCCTATAACAGGGGGCGGGGAGCTTGTCCAGAATGATATAAAGAAATCTTTATATCCTTATCTCAAGCGGGTTTGGAGGGGCGAAAATCCGCCCCTTTCCCCCGGGGGCGGGGCCGTGCTACGCCCTCGCCGCTGAAATCTCAGGGGAATCGGGGACCTGCTTGCCGCCCATCGGAACTCTTTTGCTGGTGGCCCTCACCATGGTGCTGGGCTCCTTCGTGGCGGGCTTTACCGCGCTCGGCGGCGGGGCTGTTGCCTTTCCCGTGCTCACCAAGGTGCTGGGCTATTCGGTTTATGACGCGCGCCAGTTCGGCGTGATGATCCAAAGCGTCGGCATGACGAGCGCGAGCATCTATCTCTTGCGGACCCAGGGCTTTGGCCTCATCGACCGCACGTTCCTCACCTACCTTGCGGGCAGTTTCATCGGCGCGGCTTTCAGCTTTTTCGCATTGTCGCTCGGCGCCGAGGCGCTCAAGCTGATGTTTTCCGTCTTTATCTTCACCTTCGCCACGGTGAACCTGTTCAATCTGTCATTCCGATTGAAAGTGATGGAAGCCGTTGTCCTCGCCTGCGGTTTTCTCGGCGGCATCCTGAGCCAGAACATCGGCACGGGCGCGGACGGGCTCTTCTACATGATGGCGGTGCTTCTGTTCGGGTGGGACACCCACCGCGCGGTTTGGCAAAGCGTCATCGTCATGGCGGCGACCAGCATCTTTATCACCACGCTCAACGTTCTTTTTGCGGAGATCAGCAGTTTGGTTTTCTGGTCATGGGTGTTTGCCGCGCCGGTGGTGATTTTTGGCGCGGCCTTCGGCGCCTTTATGAGCCGGCGGGTCGAAGCGCATGTTCTGAAGTTCGCGCTCTTTTTCTTGGCGAGCGTGGAACTCACCTGGACGCTGACCCACCGGGCCGGATTGATCTAATTGGAAATCTCGCCAAAGCCGCGGACCACAAGGGCTTCGAGGGCATCAAGGGCGGCTTCGGCCTCGGGCCCTTCGGCGTGAACTTCAAGCTCCGACCCTGCCGCCGCGCCGAACATCAACAATCCCATGATGGAGGTGCCGGGCACGGTTTCGCCGTCCTTGGTCACTGTGATGTCCGCGTCAAAGCCGCCCGCGCATTCCACAAAACGTGCGGCGGGCCGGGCGTGAAGGCCCAGCTCATTCCGAATGGTCAATATGCGCGTAAGGGAGTTGCCGCTCATTGAGCAGCCGAGGTCGCTTCCGTGTCGCCGCAGACGCAGATGTATTTCTGGCCGGCTTCCTTGGCGGCGGCGACGGCGGCGGCCATGTCGTCGTCTTTGCGAGCGCTTGCAAGCTTCAGCAGCATGGGAACGTTGACGCCGGAAATCACTGGCGTGCCGGAAAGGTTCGCCGCGGCAACCGCGGCGTTAAAGGGCGTGGAGCCATATACGTCCGTCAAAAAAATAAGGCCCGCGCCGGTGTTGGCTCGGGCCGCTGCGTCAGCGATGTCTTTGGAGCGGGCGGTAAGGTCGTCATCGGCATCAATGCATACGGTTTCGACTTGCGCCTGCGGACCACATACGTGTTCCGCCGCCTTAAGGAGTTCGCGGGCAAGCCCGCCGTGAGTGACCAGTACCAGGCCAATCATTACTTCAATCCGTTCCATCCCGATGGGTCCGGAAGGACCCCTCGCACCCCCGCCCGGTGCAGCTATCCCCAAAATCATCCCCCAGGTTTGGCGACACTGCAAGACAAATTGTGCAATGCACCACGCCCCCTGGCGATGATGTGATCAGTTTCGGGCCAGATTCCTTACCAAAGGGTTGCCTTTGGGCGGCAAAGCGCGGCCTGCGGGCAACACTCAGGCTCCCGAAAGGGCGGCGAGGGTGAGGCGCACCTTGTCCGGGGCGGAGGCCTCAAAAGGGGCGAGGTGGAAAAGGCGCACTTTTGTCCCGGGCAAAAGCTCCGCCCATTCCGGCTCGGGCAGTCGGGGCACGTCTTCAGCCCCGCACAGGTCAAAGACGGCGAGCAGCGGCGCCCCCTGAACAGAAGGCACGTCCAGAATGCCGACCCCGCGCACCTCCAGCTTGCCGTGAAGGCGGGGCTCGGCGCTCGCGCGGACGCTCGCTCCGTCGGCTTCCAGGATGACTTGATCGTCGGCGATCATTTGGGCGCCGCGCTCAATCAGCCGCAGCGCGAGATCCGACTTGCCGGAACCAGAAGGGCCGCGCAGCAACGCGCCGCGCCCTTCGACGGCAACACAAGTGCCATGGATGCGCGTTATCGCGGTCATGGGAACGCGATGGCGGGCAGGGTCACCACAAAGCGCGCGCCGATGATCTTGCCGTCCATGTCCTTGCGGTTCTCCGCCCAGATGGTGCCGCCATGGGCGGTGATGATCTGCCGTGAGATGGAAAGGCCGAGCCCTGAGTTCTTGCCGAAGGCTTCGCCCTCGGGGCGTTCGGTATAGAAGCGCTCGAAAATACGCTCAATCCCTTCCTCGGGAATGCCGGGGCCGTCATCTTCCACCGTGATCATGGCAAGGACGGCACTGCCTTCCCGGTCCAGCGCCGCGGTCAGGCGCACTTCGCCGTCTTTGGGCGAAAACGAGATCGCATTGGCGAGCAGGTTCTGCACCACCTGGCCCAGGCGTGATTCAATCCCGCGCACGGCGAGCGCGTTCTCGGGCAAGGCGCCGGTGCGCACCTCGGTTCGTACGCGAATTTTTTTATCGTGGGCAGTGTCTTCATAGATCTGCGTGAGCCCGCGCAGCAGAGGTGCCAGCATCACCACTTCGGTGGTTTCGCGCGTGAGTTCCGCATCAAGGCGCGAGGCATCGGAAATGTCGGTGATCAGGCGATCGAGCCGTCCCACGTCGTCGCTGATGATATTCAGGAGCCGGGTTTTTGCCTCATCATCCTTGACGATCTCGAGCGTCTCCACCGCATTGCGCAAGGACGTCAGCGGGTTTTTGATTTCGTGGGAAACGTCGGCGGCGAAACTTTCGATGGCGTCGATACGGCCATAAAGGGCGTTGGTCATGTCTTTCAGCGACCGGCCCAGCTCGCCGATCTCGTCATTGCGGTCGGGCCAATCGGGAAGGTGAGGCATGTCCGCGCCGCTGCCCGCGCGGCCCGCGCGGCGCACCCGGTCGGCCTCGCGCGCCAGACGGCGGATGGGGCGCACCACATTCATGGCATAACCGAAAGTCATGAGCATGGTGGCAAAGACCGCGAGCAAAAAGACCCGGCCCAAGACATTGCGTTCCTGACGCAAGGCGGCCTCGATGTCATCGCCCTCGGCGGAAAGCAGCAGCGCGCCGAGATAGGCGCGGTAACGCTGCACCGGCGTTGCGAAAGAAATGATGATGTCGCTTTGGTCGTCGATGCGTACGCCGCGTCGGTCGGCCTCTTCCACATCGCCGCGTAAGACCGCCTCGACTTCTTCGTAGCGGACGTTTGGCCCCTCGACATAAGGTTCTGCCCCGCGCGGGATGACGCCCAGTACCCAGTCGATGCCATAGGCGAGTTTCTGCACAAAGGCTTCAAGCCCCGTGGGCGGATCGATGACGCGCATTTCCACCGCGCCGCTTGCATCGAGTGTGCGACTGTCGGCGATCAATTCGCCATCTACATTATAGAGTCGCGCGCGATAGCCCGTGGGCAGCACCAACCGCCGCAAGGTGCGGTCGGCGTCTTCCACATTGATTTCGCCGCGCACGCCCACGGGGGTGCTGACCGCGTTTTCGGCGATGGCGCCCGCGATGATACGGCTGTGCACATCGAGCGCGCGCATGCGTTCGTCGATAAGGCCCGTTTGCGAGCCGCCGAACCAGATTATGAGAACGCCAAAGACCGCAAGCCCGGCAAGGTTGATGAGCGCCATGCGCACGGCGAGCCGGTCGAGAAGATGTCCCTGGCGGCGTTCGCGATTGGCGAGCGCCTCGGCCGCGCGGGCCCGGGCGCGGGCAATACCGTCCCACGCCGCGCCAAGACGGCTTGTGCCGTCCTGCTGCGCGTCTTGCGTGGATCCGGTTTCCTCAGAGGTCACGTATGAGTTGCCCCCGTTCAATGGGCCGATCAGCTTTCGTCGCGAAAGCGGTAACCTACACCATACAGCGTTTCAATGGCGTCAAAGTCTTTGTCCGCCTGTTTGAACTTGCGCCGCAGCCGTTTGATGTGGCTGTCGATGGTGCGGTCATCCACATAGACCTGATCGTCATAGGCCGCATCCATCAGGTTGTCGCGGCTCTTCACAAAGCCGGGCCGTTGGGCGAGCGCCTGCAAAATCAGAAACTCGGTGACGGTCAGGGTCACATTCTTACCGTCCCAGGTGCAGGCATGGCGCAGCGGGTCCATGCTCAACCGGCCGCGCTCCATGATGTGGTCTTCTTCGGCTTCGCGCACTTCGCCTTCTTGCCCGGCTGATGACCGCCGCAGCACCGCGCGCACGCGGGCCAGAAGCAGGCGTTGGGAAAAAGGCTTTTTGATATAATCATCCGCGCCGAGCTCGAGGCCCAGCTGCTCGTCCGCTTCTTCGTCTTTCGAGGTGAGGAAGATCACGGGCACTTCGGACTTTTGCCGCAGGCGGCGCAACAATTCCATGCCGTCCATGCGGGGCATCTTGATGTCCAGAATGGCAAGGTCCGGCGTCATGGTGGCAAAGGCCGCCAGGGCCGCCTGGCCGTCGGTGAAGCTCTTGATGTTGTAGCCCTCGGATTCAAGGGCCATGCTGACGGAGGTCAGAATGTTCCGGTCGTCATCGACCAGCGCGATCGTAGCCATCTAAATATCTTATCCCAATCTGCTGCCGCCCGGGGGACCGGATGATCGGGGCCCCCCAAATCGACTCCCTAAAGCGGGTGAACCTAAACCTATGAATGGGGGCAGAGGATGGCAAGCTTGCCTCATTCGGGCCGCAAGTCTTCCCCTTTGCCCACCTCAAAGCCCCGGTCAGGCGCGCTTGATCTCCCGGCGGGAGACAAAGGCAAAGCGTGTGGTGTTAACCAGGGCGGCGAAGGCGATGCCGACGACGACACCGACAAAAAGGCCCGGCACCCCCCAGCCCATCTGCGCGCCGAGGACCCAGCCGACGGGCACCATCACCCCCCACATGGAAAAGACGTGGAAGCTCATGGGCACCAAAACGTCGCCCGCCCCGCGAAGCGCCCCCAGCATCAGGGTCATCAGGCTGTCAAAGATCAGCATGAAGGCGGCGATGCGGATGGTCACTTGCGCGATGGCAAGGGTGTCCGGCGCGGTGGTAAAAATCTGCGCGCCCAGAAGCGGGAAGAAGAAAAAGAACCCGGCAAAGGGCAACATGATGAGCGTTATGAGCCCCGTCCCGGTCCAGCCCGCCCAGGCAACGCCCCAGCGGTCGCCCGATCCCACGGCAAAGCCCGCGCGTACGGCGGTGGCGGCGCTCATTCCGATGGCCAGCATAAAGACAATCTGGATCAGCTGCATGGTCACCCCGTGGGCGGCGGCGGAAGCCTCGCCAAAGGTGGCCGCTGTCAGGGTGAGGGCGGAAAAGGCCGCGGTCTCTGCCCCTTGGGTCACGCCCATGGGCCAGCCGAGCTTCAGCGCGCGCTGCACATAGCGCCAGACCATCAGCACGCTTTCCCGGGTCGGGGGTTTGGGCATGCGGATGCCGAACTCCGCCCGGTCATGCATGATGCGCGCGATATAGATGCAGATGACGCCAAAGGCGATCCAGCGGGTGACGGAGGTCATGGCGACGGCCCCCGGCGCGCCGAGATGAAATCCATAAAGGGCGATGGCATTGAGCCCCGCATTCACAAAAATGGCGGACAGCATGATGATCATGCCGATACGCGGGCGCTGGATGCCTTCAAGGAAATAAGAACACGCGATGTAAAGCATCATCGCGGGCATGCCCCAGCCGTAGTGGACCAGCACTGCCGCCGCGCCGTTCGCCATGGCGGGGCTTTGGCCCAGCGCCGTGAAGAAGGGCACGCCGAAGAAGCTGAAGATCATGGCGAGGGTGCCGAGCCCGCCCGCGATGATCAGCGCCACGCGCCAGACCTCCCCGCAGAAGGGGTATTCGCGGGCGCCGAAGGCCTGGCTGGTCAGCACCATGGTTCCTTGCAGGAAGCCGATGGCGATGAGCATCAGGATGGACTGGATGGAGGAGGCGACGACGAGGTAGGCGAGCTGGTCCTGGCCCGTGTGGCCCACCATGATCGCATCCACCGAGAGCATGAGCAAAATGCCCGCCCGGGAGCCCATGGCGGGCAGGGCGAGCCGCAAGGTGGCGCGCGCATTTTGCCGCGCCCGGGCCCAGAAATCTGCGGCCCCCGGTGCCGCGCTCGCGCTTTGATCTTGCATATGCCTTGGAAACCGCCGTTTTCAGGCTATCTGCTTAGCTCATGCGGGGATGCGGGCAAAGCGCCCAATTGCCGCGCGGGCGGGGTATTTGGTCCCTCGATGTGGCTTGTGCTTTGGCCCCCGACTTCATATAGAGGGGCGAAACGGGGCGCCAGAATCGCCCCTCGTGCCCCATGCCGGAACAGGCATTTCCCCAACGCGGGAGCAGAGGGCCCAAAGGGTAGAATTCGTCCTAGCGGACAAGAGGTGGGGCAGGTCGAAGACTTGCCAGATTTAGAGACAGGATATGGCGGAAGGCGGCTTGTCGCTCTCCGCGCTCAGGAGGGTTTATCGTGCAGCAGACCGGACCGGTGATCGCCAATTACGGCCTCGACAAATTGGGCTTCAAAAATCTAAAGGCCGCTCATTGGAACCATCCCGCCGCGGGCGCCTTTCAGATGGCGGTCGAACGCGGTGAAGGCGATGTGGCCAAGGATGGCCCGCTGGTGGTGCGCACGGGTATGCACACCGGCCGCTCCGCGCAAGACAAGTTCATCGTGAAGGAACCGTCCTCCGAGGAACACATCTGGTGGGACAATTCCAAACCCATGAGCGAGGATTGTTTCGACCGTCTGCACGAAGACATGCTGGCCTTTGCCGAAGGTAAAGAATTCTTTGTGCAAGACCTTTACGGCGGTTCGGATAAGGACCATCGCCTGCCGGTGCGCGTGGTCACGCAATTTGCCTGGCATTCGCTTTTCATCCGGCACTTGCTGGTGCGTCCGCCGCTGGAAGACCTCGCGGGCTTTGAGCCGGACTTCGCCATCATCAACATGCCGGAATTCAAGGCCGATCCGGAACGGCACGGCTGCCGCACCGAAACCGTGATTGCCATGAACTTCGCCAAGAAAGTCGTGCTGATCGCCGGCACGTCCTACGCGGGCGAAACCAAAAAATCCGTCTTCAGCATTCTCAACTATTTGCTGCCCGCCAAATCCGTCATGCCCATGCACTGTTCGGTCAATGTGGGCGACAAGCAGGACTCGGCGATTTTCTTCGGCCTTTCGGGCACGGGCAAGACGACCCTGTCGGCGGACCCCACGCGCACGCTTGTGGGCGATGATGAACATGGCTGGTCGGAAAACGGCCTGTTCAATTTCGAAGGCGGTTGCTACGCCAAGATGATCAATCTGTCGGCGGAAGCGGAACCGGAAATTTTCGCCACCACCAAACGTTTCGGCACGGTGCTCGAGAACGTGGTGATGGATCCCGAGACTCGCGAGCTTGATCTCGACGATGGCTCGCTGACGGAAAACACCCGTGGCGCCTATCCCATCGATTTCATTCCCAACGCGTCCGATACCGGCACCGCGCCGCATCCGAAAAACATTATCATGCTGACCTGTGATGCCTTTGGCGTTTTGCCCCCCATCGCGAAGCTGACGCCGAGCCAGGCGATGTATCACTTCCTTTCGGGCTATACGGCGAAAGTTGCGGGCACCGAAAAAGGCGTGACGGAACCCACCGCCACTTTCTCCACCTGCTTCGGCGCGCCTTTCATGCCGCGGCACCCCACTGAATATGGCAACCTGTTGCGCGACCTGATCGCCAAGCACGACGTTGACTGCTGGCTGGTGAACACCGGCTGGACGGGCGGCGCCTATGGCACGGGCGAGCGCATGCCGATCCGCGTGACGCGGGGCCTGCTCGCCGCTGCTCTGGACGGCTCCCTCGCCGATGCGCCCATGCGCACCGATGAAAACTTTGGGTTCGAAGTGCCGACTGAAGTGCCGGGAGTGCACGCGGAAATCCTGAACCCGCGCGATACCTGGGAAGACAAGGCAGCGTTCGATGCGCAGGCGCAAAAGCTCGTCGCCATGTTCATTGAAAACTTCGCACAATACGACGGGCACGTGGACCCGGACGTGAAAGCGGCCGCGCCTTCGGTGGCGTAACTCCTAGCGTGTCATTCCGGGGCTTTGCGAAAGCGAAGAACCCGGAATTTCGGACAATCGGAAAAGTACAGAGGCCCCGGATCGCGAAAGCGCGTCCGGGGCGACTTTCATGGGCGGGCACCAGGGGGCTTCGTCCCCACACGCACGCTAGTGGGCTTCGTCCCCACGCACACGTCAGTGCGCCTCATCCCAAGTATCCGCCGCATTTGCATCCACGATCAGCGGAACGGAAAGCTTCAGCGCAGGCTCGCTGGCGTTCTCCATGACGTCGCGCACTACCTTGGTGGTGTCTTTCACCTGAGCCTTGGGCACTTCGAAGATCAGTTCGTCATGCACTTGCAACAGCATGGTCGCGTCCAGCTTTGCTTTACGCAAAGCTTCCGGCATGCGGATCATGGCGCGGCGGATGATGTCGGCAGCCGAGCCCTGAATGGGCGCGTTGATGGCGGCACGCTCGTTAAAGGATTTTTCCGACGGGTTCTTTGAATTGATGCGCGGATAATGGCAACGCCGTCCAAAGATGGTGTGCACATAGCCGTTCTTGCGGCAGAACTCTTTCGTCTCTTCCATGTAATCGCGAATGCCGGGGAAGCGCTCGAAATAGGTCTTGATGTACTCCTGCGCCTCGCCGCGCGGAATGGAGAGCTGGTTCGCGAGCCCGAAGGCGGAGATGCCGTAGATAATGCCGAAGTTGATCGCCTTCGCGCGCCGCCGTACATCGGCTGGCATATCTTTGATCGGCACGCCGAACATTTCCGACGCGGTCATGGCGTGAATATCGAGACCGTCTTCGAACGCCTTTTTGAGTTGCGCAATGTCCGCCACATGGGCCAGCACGCGCAATTCGATCTGGCTGTAGTCAGCGGAAAGAAGCTTGTTGCCCTTGTCTGCGATGAAAGCCGTGCGGATTTGCCGGCCTTCCTTTGTGCGCACGGGAATGTTTTGCAGGTTCGGGTCGGAGGAGGCGAGGCGCCCCGTGGTCGTCGCGGCGAGCGAGTACGACGTGTGCACGCGGCCCGTTTCCTCGTTGATGTAGCCGGGCAGGGCGTCCGTATAGGTGCCGCGCAGTTTCGACAACCGCCGCCAGTGGAGAATGACTTGCGGCAGCTCATGGCCTTGCGCAGCGAGTTCCTCCAGCACATCCGCGCCGGTGGAATAGGCGCCGGTTTTGGTTTTTTTCGTTGAGCCGATCCCCAGCTTGTCGAACAGAATTTCCCCCAACTGTTTGGGGGAACCGAGATTAAACTCCTCCCCCGCCAGCTTGTGGGCTTCTTTCTGCAGCTCATCCATGCGCTTGCCGAATTCATTCGAAAGGCCGGACAACACATTGCGGTCCACCACGACGCCTGCCATTTCCATATCGGCAAGCACGGGTACGAGGGGGCGCTCCAGCGTCTCGTAAACCGTGACCATGCCTTCACCGGCAAGGCGCGGCTTCAAGAGCTTCCATAGGCGCAAGGTGACATCCGCGTCCTCGGCGGCGTAGCGCGTCGCCTCGGGGATGGCGATCTCGTCAAAGGTCTTTTGTTTTTTGCCGCTGCCAGCGATCTCCTTGAAGGGGATCGGGGCGTGGCCAAGATGTTCTTTGGACAGCTCATCCATGCCGTGGCCATGCAGCCCCGCATCAAGCACATAAGAGAGAAGCATCGTGTCGTCGAAGGGCGCGACGCGAATGCCGTGCCGCGCGAAAATCTCGAAATCATATTTCAGGTTCTGCGCGATCTTCAGTACGCCGGGCGCTTCGAGCAGGGGTTTCAGTTTCTTGAGCGCGACCTTGAGGTCGATTTGTTCCGGCACCTCATCAAAGGCGAGCCCATCGCCCTGCCCATGACTAAGGGGGATATAGCAGGCCTCCCCCGGCTCAACGGCAAGCGAGACGCCCGCGAGCTTTGCCACCATGGTGTCGAGGGACGTGGTTTCGGTATCCACCGCCACGACGCCCGCGTCAAAGGTGCGCGCAATCCATGCATCAAGGGCGTCTTCGGTGGTTACGGTCTCGTAGGCGCCGGGGTCGATCTTGCGCGCCACCTCGCCTTTGTCCACCACCGCGCCCGGCGCGCCGCCTTTTGATTTGGTCGATGAATTGGGTTTGCTGTCACCGGTATCCCTTTTGGCTTTGGCAGCCGCGCGCCCATCGCGATCAGCGGCGACGAAACTCTCGTCCGCTTCAATGGCGTCGATGTCATCGATATTGTGCTCCGCCGCCACGCGTTTGGTCAGCGTGGTGAACTCCATCGCCTTCAGGAATGCGATCAGCGGTTTGGGGTCCGGGTCGTGCAGCTCCAGGTCGGTGATGGGCACGTCCACATCGACATCGCGCTTCAGAGTGACAAGCTCTTTCGAGATACGTGCCTGGTCAGCAAATTCGATCAGGTTCTCGCGGCGCTTGGTCTGCTTGATTTCTTCCGCGCGAGAAAGGAGCGTTTCAAGATCACCATATTCGTTGATGAGCAGCGCCGCCGTCTTGATGCCGATACCCGGCACGCCGGGCACGTTGTCGACACTGTCACCTGACAGGGCCTGCACTTCGATCACCTTTTCCGGGCCGACGCCGAATTTCTCATGCACGCCGTCGGGGCCAATGCGGCGGTTCTTCATGGTGTCGAACATTTCAGTGCCGTCATCGACGAGCTGCATCAGGTCCTTGTCGGATGAGACGATGGTGACCTCGGCGCCCGCATCGCGCGCTTGGCTAGCGTAGGTGGCGATCAGGTCGTCGGCTTCGTAATCTTCCATCTCCAGCGCCGGAACGCCAAAGGCGCGGGTAGCGGCGCGCACCAGTTCAAACTGGGGGACAAGATCTTCGGGCGCGGGCGGGCGGTGCGCCTTGTATTCGGGATAGATCCGATTGCGGAAGGTCTTGCCCGAATAATCGAACACCACGGCGAGGTGCGTGGGCTGGTCCTCCCCGCGCAGGTCCTCGATGAGTTTGTAGAGCATATTAGCAAAGCCGGAGACCGCCCCCACGGGCAGCCCGTCCGATTTCCGCGTCAGCGGCGGCAAGGCGTGATAGGCACGGAAGATGAAGGTCGAGCCGTCCACCAGATAGAGGTGATCGCCCTTCTTCAGCCGGGCGGAATTACTGGACTTCTTGCTCTTGGCAGTGCTCATGAAAAACCCATGTTAGGAACTGGCGGGAACGCGCGGGGCAGGGCAGCCATGCGGGTGGCCGTCCTTGACGCCTTTGAGGGGCGGATGATAGCGATGCTGTCCCCCCGCGCAACGCCTTGTGGGCCCTCAACCAACACGCCCGGATTGCTTTATGGATATGACTGTGAATTCTGCCAATAACGCCATTGAAGCCAAAGCCTTGCGCAAGGTTTATCGCGGCAGCCGGGGCCAGCCTCCGAAAGAAGCGCTGAAGGGCGTTGACCTGGCGGTACCGCAGGGGTCGATCTTCGGGCTTCTCGGGCCGAACGGGGCGGGCAAGTCCACCTTCATCAATATCCTTGCTGACCTTGTGGTCAAAACCTCCGGAACGGCCGAGATTTGGGGCTTTGACATCGACAAGAACCCGCGCCAGGCGCGCGCCTCCATCGGCATCGTGCCGCAGGAACTCAACATCGATCCCTTCTTCACACCGGCCGAGGCGCTGGAGCTGCAAGCCGGTCTTTATGGCGTGCCGAAGGAAGAACGCCGCACTATGGAAATTCTTCGCGCCTTGGGGCTAGACGACAAGGCGAACGCCTATGCGCGGACCCTTTCGGGCGGCATGCGGCGGCGCATGCTAGTGGCTAAGGCGCTGGTGCATAATCCGCCGGTGCTGGTTTTGGACGAACCCACAGCGGGTGTTGATATTGAGCTTCGCAAACAGCTTTGGGATTATGTGCGCGAGTTGAATGACAATGGCACGACCATTGTGCTGACGACACACTACCTGGAAGAAGCCGAAGAGCTTTGCGACCGCATCGCCATTATCAATCACGGCGAGGTTGTCGCTTGTGAAGACAAACACACGCTGCTGCATCGCATCGAGCAAAAGCAGATGGTGATCCGCCCCGCGGGCGAGATTGCCACGCCGGACCTGGGCGGGTTGAAGGTGGACCGAAAGACTGACGGCTGTCTCGTCGTTACCTATTCACCGGAAGATATCGCGGCAGGGGAAATCATCGAACGTATTCAGGGGGCGGGGGTCGAAATTCTCGACATCACGACGCAGCAGTCGGACCTTGAAGATGTGTTCCTGCAGCTGACCTATCACAAGGACGGTGCGCCGAGCGCGCCGGTGGTCGGCACCAAGCCCGTTCCGGAAAAAGCCTAGGCCCGCCTACCGCCGCCAGAACTGCGGGTCGAGCATCAACAGCAGCGTGAAAATCTCGAGCCGGCCGAGCAGCATTTCAAAGCTCAGCAGCCATTTGGCGCCCGCGGGCAAGGACTGAAAATTTCCCGCCGGGCCAATGACATCGCCAAAGCCCGGGCCCACATTGGCCATGGCCGTCGCGCTGGCCGACAGGGCGGTGACGAGATCGAGGCCATAGGCCGTCAGCGCCACGGTAAACAATCCCACCAGCACAAAAAAGAGCGCGATGAAGGCGAGCACGGAGCTTGGCACGTCAGCGGGAATGGGCGCGCCGTTGTACTGCGGGCGCGCCACCCGGTGCGGGCCGGACAGGCGCAGCAACTGGGTGCGGATGACGACAAAGATCACCTGATGGCGATAGATCTTGATCGAACCGGCAGTGGACCCCGCACAACCGCCCACGAACATCAGCATAAAGAAGATTCCGACAACGAACGGTCCCCACAATGTGTAATCGGTGGTGGCGTAGCCCGTGGTCGTCACGATAGAAACGATATGAAACAGGCTCGACCGGAAGGCGTGGCCGAAATTGTCGTGCAGATGGGGCACCAGCCACAGGGCGGTGATCAGCGCGACAACAACAACGAAAAGAACGAGTGACTTTGCCTGCGGGTCGCGAACGGGCGCAGCGCGGTCCCCCTGTAAGAACCGGATGTACATGACAAACGGTACGGCCCCTGCCAACATGAAGACAATGGCGATCCACTCTGCGGCGGGCGCCTCGAAAAAGCCGAAGGACGCGTCATGGGTGGAATATCCGCCCGTGGAAAGCGTGGTCATGGCGTGGCAGATCGCATCGAAGGTCGACATGCCCGTCGCGATATACCCAAGGGCGCAGAGGATCGTGAGCCCGGCATAGATGCCGATGATCCAGCTCATCAGGCTGAAGGCATTGGGCACAATGCGTTCGGAATTGTCGGAGCTTTCGGTGCGGAACAGCTGCATTCCGCCGACGCGCAAGAACGGCAGCAGCACGATGGCCATGACGACAATGCCGACGCCGCCTGCCCATTGCAGCTCCGACCGCCACAGCAGGATGCCCGGCGACATGGTGTCGAGCCCCGTCAGCACCGTGGACCCGGTTGTCGTCAGCCCCGAAACGGTTTCGAAATAGGCGTCGGTGAAATCAACGCCGATGCCGAGGAACGGCAGCGCCGAAAAGCTGGACAGAACCAGCCAACTCGCCGCGGTCAGGATAAAGGCCTGCCTCACGTCCAGGGCAAAGTCGCGGGACTGCCGGGCAGCCAGAAGAAACGCCACGCCGAAAAACGTGGTGATGACCAGGGAGATAACAAACGGGCCGAGCGTCGGGCTGCCCGTCACCAGGTCCGCGATGATCGGCAGGATCAACAGGACCGAGAGCCCGCAGAGCAGAACCCCGATGACAAAGATGATGGGAGAGAGCCGCGTAATCACGCCATCCGCGCCTTTGACTTGCCATGCGAAACCGAGCGGTGCCGGTTGGGCGCGCTCATCCATTGCCCCCGCCCGGCGCGAAGAACCTAGACCTTGTTTGGGGGAATAAAAACCCCCGTGCTGCGGATGCGAAATGCGGCGTTTTGTGCGGGGTTCAGGGCGGATTGCGCGGGCAAGCCGGATCGGTTAGGGTCCGCGCCCGCGGCAGGCCCAGAAAGGCCGCGCCCCGCATCTTGAGGTCCCGTAGCTCAGCTGGATAGAGCGCTGCCCTCCGAAGGCAGAGGCCACAGGTTCGAATCCTGTCGGGACCGCCATAACCACATCATGTCAAATCATCGAACTTGGGATCCTTGAATCTATCTCGGTTCAATGCAGCTGCTCATGACACTCCGGGCTTCGGCTCGGCGTTTCAGCCGGGCTCGCCCCCGAGCAATTCTGAATTGTTGGCGCGGTGCTCAGATACGAAGTGAATGACTCAACGAGCGCAAGCTCATTTCTTGCCGACCATTCGATCATCAAATGACAAATATCAAGTTAGGAATTGTCGAATGCCCGCGCATGTTTTGTTTTTGTGGTTGGGACCACGAATTCGCAATTCCAGCCTGAAGGTTTTGATCGAGATCAGTTTCACGACCTGCCGGTCAACTTAGTCAATCCTCAACTTTGACAGAGATGTGACAGACGTAGAGAAGAGCTGCGTCCCGCGTCCAACGCATGAAGGATTGACACCATGAAGTTCACAACGGGAGTCGGGTTGGCGTTTTGTCTTTGGGCGGGAACGTTTGCGACCGGTGCGCTCGCTGATGAGCCTGCAGAGAATGCGGCACCGAGTTTTGTTGACGCGCTGGTCGGGGGCACGTTTTCAGGAAGCTTCCGCTATCGCTATGCTCGCATAGATCAAGCGAATTTTGCCAAAGATGCGCAGGCTTCGACGTACCAACTTCTGCTTGGCTATGAAACCGGTACCTACAACGGGTTCAGCGCAATGGTGCAGGTGCGTCAAGTGGGCGTCATTGGCGATGAACGCTACAACAGCACGATCAATGGCCTGACCCAGTACCCGGTTGAGGCCGACCCGGACGCCGGCGAGATCGATCAGCTCTATGTGCGATATGCGGGCGTTCCGGACCTTGCCGTGACGGTCGGTCGCCGCAAACTAAGCTGGGGCAATCAGCGGTTTGTGAGCGCGCTCGGCTGGCGTCAGAACAACCGGTCGTTCGATGGTGTTGTCGTGGAATATGGCCCCATGAATGATCTGTCGTTGCGTTATGCCTATGCAAGCAACGTCAATCGCGCCTTTACCGACGATTCGCCCGTGGGCAATTTCGACGGTGACTTTCACCTGTTCAATGCAGTTTACGGCGGATTGCCGGTGGGCGATCTGACCGGCTACGCCTATGTAAACGATTTTGAGGACGCCTTCGCCCTGGGGCTGTCATCCCAAACCTATGGGCTGAACCTCACGGGCCGGACCGCTGTGAACAATGTCACGCTGGGCTACACGCTGGAATTCGCGAACCAGTCCGACTATGGCAACAATTCAGGCAGCTTCGACCTCAACTACTACCGGGTTGAACCCTCCGTTGCCGCGGGCGGGTTCACAGTCCGTGCGGGCTATGAAGTGCTTGAGGGCGACGGAACGAATGCCTTCCAGACTCCTTTTGCCCTGCTTCATGCCTATAACGGCTGGGCCGATCAGTTCCTGTCCACCCCGGCGAACGGGCTGCAAGACACCTACGCGTCGGTCTCTTACCGCTTTGGCGAGAGTGCGCCGGAGCCCCTCCATGGGGTCAACCTGACGGTCGCTTATCATGATTTCCAGTCTGATCGGGGGTCCATGGACTACGGCACGGAATGGGACGCGGTGGTGAATGTACCTCTAGGCGATCATTTCTCTGTTTCGCTCAAGGCCGCGGACTATGAGGCCGATACCTGGCACACGGACACGCAAAAGGTTTGGCTGACGTTTACGGCGCGCTTCTGATCTGGCGCATTACAAGCTCACTGATTGCCTCAATATCATCCCGCGCAACCACGGGGCAGGGGCAATCGGTGAGCGCTTCTGTGTCCGGCGTCACCACGGCGATGATCGAAGGATCCTCTCGCGCGATCAGCGGCTGGGACAGATCGCGATGAACTTCGATCTTGGGATGGGGATCGCCCTTGAACCCCTCCGCAAGGATCACATCAGCGGGTGCCATGCGGGCCACAAGCTCTTGCAAGGGCGGTCGTTCGCCGCGGTCATGCTCCGCCATCAGCGCCCAGCGCTTGTCCGACGCAATCATAACCTCGCCCGCGCCCGCTTCCCGATGTTGAAAGCTGTCCTTGCCCGGCTGGTCGATATCGAATCCGTGGTGCGCGTGTTTGACCGTAGAAACGGTAAGGCCTTTGCCGCGAAAGTGCCGCACCAGATCTGTAACCAGCGCGGTCTTGCCACTATTCTTCCAGCCAATGATGCCGACGACAGGCGAAGAGTTCGTCATAGCCAAGGTCTCTCCTGTATTCATCTCTTTGGCCGAAGACATGCGACGTCACTGCCCTTGTGTTTTGTGAGCGGAGCATCGCATAAGCGTAGACACTATTCTTTGACCTGAACGAGACAGAGATCGGGATCAAGATGCGATTGCCCCATGAAGAGTCAAGAAGGCAGACCTACGACGGCCCGGCAATTTTCAGTTTCGGCTTCCGGCCGTTCTTTCTGGGGGGGTCCATCTTCACGGCATGTGCGATTGTCGTCTGGATTGCGGCTTATACCTTTGCCGAGCCATTAATCGGCGGGCGTCCGGCGCTGGACTGGCACATCCATGAAATGTTGTTCGGCTTTTTTGCCGCCGTCGCCGCCGGCTTTTTGCTGACGGCTATTCCAAACTGGACCGGGCGGTTGCCCGTGAGGGGAACCAGCCTTGCTGTGCTGTTCAGCCTTTGGCTTCTGGGGCGCGTGGTAATGGTTGTACCATTGCCCTGGCCCGGGCTTGCGGCCGTTGTGGATTGCAGCTTCCTGGTCGCTTTTGCCGGGCTGGTCTGGCGGGAGATTTTGGCGGGCAAGAACACCCGCAACTTGCCTGTGAGCCTTATGGTCACGGCGCTCGCCGCGGCGAATATCGCCTTTCACGTTTTCGCAAATGACCCCGCCGCGCTGCAGATGGTGCAGCGGGCAGCGCTTGCGGTTCCCGCCCTGTTAATTGCGCTGATCGGCGGGCGGATCGTTCCGAGCTTTACGCGGAACTGGCTTGTGCAGCAGGGGGAAACTGCGCTTCCCGTGCCGGCGGGAAGGTTCGATCGCTTCGCGCTGGTTCTGGCCGCGGTCGCTTTCGCCGCCTGGATGGTCTTGCCGTTTGATATGATCACCGGCTTCTTGCTGCTGAGTGCGGGCGTCGTTCACGTCCTGCGCCTTTGGCGCTGGCGCGGCTGGCGCACCGGGGCCGAAGCACTCGTCTGGATCCTGCATGTGGGATACGGCTGGCTCGCCTTGGCCATGGCGTTTCTGGGCCTCTCGATCCTGCTACCGCAAGCCATTCCCGCAAGCGCTGCCATCCACGCGCTGACGGCAGGCGCCATGGGCGTGATGATCCTCGCCGTGATGACCCGCGCCACACTTGGCCACACCGGAAAATCGCGCAATGCCGATCGCTGGACCATGGTAATCTATGGCCTGGTCATCACCGCCGCATTGCTGCGGGTTGCAAGTGGCTTTGCGCCATTTGCGCTCTATCTGCCGCTATTGATTGGTGCGGGCACCCTGTGGGCGACCTCATTCGCGCTCTTTGCCTTGCGCTATGGGCCGCTTCTGGCGCTTCCGCGCGCCGCGGATTAGGGCGCTCAGATCGAGCGGTGATCGATCAGCGGCGTTGGTTTGGCGAGCTTGGTCAGGTCTTCGATATTGTTCAGCTTGATATGGCTGCCATGTACCTCCACGCCGTATTCCTTCAGCGTACCAAAGGCGCGGCTGAGGTTTTCCGGCGTCATGCCCATGAGAGCGGCGAGGGTGCGCTTGTCCTCGGTCAACTCAAGCTCACCATTCCCGCCGCGCTGTTCATGCGCGCGCAGCAAATAGTTGGCGAGCCGTTCCACCGCCGTACGCAGTTTTTGTTCTTTTAGTGTCTTGACCAGAGAGCGGAACCCGCTGGCGAGTTCCAGCACCATGGCGCGGGAAAACGCCGGGTCGCTTTCCATCGCGGCGCGAACATTCTCAGCCGGGATCATCAACACCTGCGCGCGATCCAACGTACGCGCCGACATGAGATAAACCGCGTCCTTCAGAACAGCAGCAAGGATGAACGTGGAAATGGGGCGCAAGATCGCCATGGTGGTCTCGCGACCGTTGGAGGTGCCGAATAGTTCGACCGTTCCATCGACAATGATATGAAGAAAGTCAGCCGGATCGCCCTCGGTGATCAATTGGACCTGGGGCGGAAAGCGCTGGAGATAGGCCATTTGCAGCATTTCGTCGAAATGCTCGTCGCTCATGCCTGAGAAAAGAGAAAGTTCCCGGACTTTCGGCACATCGATTCCGCGCAAGGCGTTGCTCCTCCCATTACCAATTGATGATTATCAAGTCAGATAAGATGATCATCAAGCGTCGTTACGTCGAGCGTAACTTGTATCGTTGATCAGCGTACGCGGCACAAACAGCCTAATTCTTGTACCTGATTATTTTGCCCTTTGGCAGTCCCCAAATTGACCGAGATCAACCGTGCGACCGCGCGCAAATCGATGATGCCCCCACAACCATCTTCGACCGCAATCGCCGGTCTGCAACGTGGGGCAAATGCTATGAATCACCTCGAAGGCGTAACGCCAGGCAAACAACACTGGATGCTTGGCATGAGCACGTTGGCGTTTACGGTGTGCTTTGCCGTATGGACAATTTTTTCGATCATCGGCGTCAAGATCAAACAGGATTTGGGGCTGACGGATACGCAGTTTGGCCTGCTGGTGGCGACACCGGTTCTGACCGGGTCCATCAGCCGGATCTTTCTGGGTGTGTGGACCGAACAGTACGGCGGACGAATCATCTTTCCGCTGCAGATGATCCTCACGGCCATTGCCGCCTATCTGCTTTCGACCGTGAATACCTATGAGATGTTCCTGGTCGCCGCCCTTGGCGTCGGGCTCGCGGGCGGGTCCTTCATTGTCGGCATCACCTATGTTTCCCATTGGTATTCGAAAGAAACCCAAGGCACCGCGCTCGGCATTTTCGGCGCGGGCAACGTAGGCGCGGCAGTCACCAACTTCGGGGCACCGTTTCTTGTTGTCGCGTTTGGATGGGAAACCACGGCGCAGATTTATGCCGGCGTCATGTTGTTGATGGCGATCGCCTTCTATTTTCTCACCGACGTTGACCCCATGACCAAACGGCGGCGCGAAACGGGTGAGAGCGCCCGGTCCGCATGGATGCAGCTTGCGCCGCTGAAGAACATTCAAGTCTGGCGTTTTGCCACCTACTACTTCTTCGTCTTTGGCGCCTTTGTGGCGCTGGCATCCTGGTTGCCGCGTTACTATGTGGGCGCCTATGGGCTGGAGCTGACGACCGCGGGGATGCTCGCTGCCGCCTATGCGCTGCCGGGCTCTATATTCCGCGCTCTTGGCGGCTGGTGGTCCGACCTTTGGGGCGCCCGCTTCGTCATGTACCTGACATTCTTTGTCTCTTTGGCCGTGCTCTTTGTGCTCAGCTATCCCGAGACGCGCTATATCGTTCAGGGAATCGATGGGCCGATCGAGTTTTCCTTCGGCATCAGCTGGCCAGTCTTTGCGGGCCTCACCGTCGTGCTTGGCTTCGTCATGTCATTGGGCAAGGCGGCCGTCTACAAACACATTCCCGTCTACTATCCCGAGCACGTGGGCGCGGTGGGCGGTCTCGTGGGCATGATCGGCGGCCTTGGCGGTTTCGTTCTGCCGATCTTGTTCGGCATGGCGAGCGATTATTTCCACGTCTGGACGAGCTGCTTCATGCTGCTTTTCGCGCTGGTCGTGGTCAGCACGATTTGGATGCATGTTGCCATCCGCCGCATGGAACGGAGCAAATACCCAGAACTCAAGGAAGAAAAGTTCCTGTCCGATGTGCCCGAGCAACCGCTTGGTAGCGCAACGAACTAGGCAACACGAATGGGCCGTCGCTAATCGCGGCGGCGGCCCTCCTCAAGATTGGATCAGGGAGCCTCTCATGGCTGAAGACCTTAAAAACTGGAACCCCGAAGACAATGCCCAGTGGGAAGCAGGCGGCAAAGCCATTGCCTATCGCAACCTCTGGATTTCGATCCCCTGCCTCCTGTGCGGCTTCGCCGTCTGGCTCTATTGGGGGATCATCACGGTTCAGATGAAAAACCTCGGCTTTGATTTCGAGGACTCCCAACTCTTTACCCTTGCCGCCGTGGCGGGGCTGACGGGCGCGACGCTGCGTATTCCCTCAACCTTCTTCATCCGTATGGCGGGCGGGCGCAACACGATCTTCTTTACCACCGCGTTGCTGATCATTCCGGCCTTCGGCACGGGGCTGCTGCTGCAAAACCCCGACACGCCGCTTTGGCAGTTCCAGGCCATGGCGCTGCTGTCCGGTTTTGGTGGCGGGAACTTTGCCTCTTCCATGTCCAACATCTCCTTCTTCTTCCCAAAGCGTGTGCAGGGATTTTCCCTTGGCATGAATGCGGGACTGGGGAACTTTGGCGTCACGACCATGCAGATCCTCGTGCCATTGGTGATGACCTTCGGCGTCATCGGCGCGCCGATGATCCTGGAAAACACCTCCGGCACGCTCATTGGCCGTATCCCGGCCGGAACGGAAACGTTCCTGCATAACGCGGGCTATGTCTGGGTCGTTATCTTGGTGCCGCTGGTCATTGCCGCCTGGTTCGGCATGAACAACATTGTTGATGAGCATGTCTCGCCCAATATCGGCTCACCGTTCTCGGCCTTCGGCAAGATGACGGGCATGCTGCTCATTGGCCTCGTGATTGCCGCGGCTGGACTGTGGCTCATGTTGCCGCAAAACGCAGGCGGTTCGGGCTGGGGCGTTTCCAAATGGCTGGTCCTGCCGGTGGTCATCGCTGCGACGGTGTTCGCCTTGCGCGCTATCCCGGGCAAGATCGGCGAGAGCCTGAAGCACCAGTACCGGATCTTCAACAACCGGCACACCTGGGCGATGACGGTCATCTACACCATGACCTTCGGCTCGTTCATCGGTTTCAGCGCGGCCTTCGGCCTCGCGATCAAGGTCATCTTCGGCTACCAGCACATCATGGTGGACGGGGTGATGACCCACGGCACGGTGAATGCCGCGGGCCCCAGCGCGCTTATGTTCGCCTGGACCGGTCCGTTCATCGGCGCGTTGATCCGGCCCGTGGGCGGCTGGATCGCCGACAAAGTGGGCGGAGCGCTGGTCACGCAGATCATCTCTGTCGTGATGGTCGGCTGTGCGCTCGGGGTCGCCTATTTCATGAAGGCCGCTTACGGGTCCGCAACCCCGGAAGAGTTTTTCCTGCCCTTCATGGTGTTGTTCCTCATCCTCTTTGCCGCGACGGGCATCGGGAACGGGTCGACCTTCCGCACCATCGCGGTGGTCTTTGACCGCGAACAGGCAGGCCCGGTGCTCGGCTGGACCTCAGCTGTGGCGGCCTATGGCGCTTTCATCATCCCGCAGGTCTTTGGCGAACAGATCCGCGCCACGACACCGGAATATGCGCTCTACGGCTTCGCCATCTTTTACACCGTCTGCATTGTCATCAATTTCTGGTTCTATCTGCGCCCCGGCGCGGATGTGAAGAACCCGTAGGGAGAAGATCATGAGCTTGCTTCTCGACCGGCTGAATTTCTTCGCGAAGAAGGAAAAGTTCTCGAACGGCCACGGCATCACCACTGAGGAAAACCGTGACTGGGAGGAGAGCTACCGCAAGCGCTGGCAGCACGACAAGATTGTGCGTTCTACGCATGGGGCAAATTGCACGGGCTCGTGCTCGTGGAAGATCTACGTGAAAGGCGGGATCGTCACCTGGGAAACCCAGCAGACCGACTATCCGCGTACGCGGCCCGATCTGCCGAACCATGAACCGCGCGGGTGCAGCCGGGGTGCCAGTTACAGCTGGTATCTCTATTCGGGAAACAGGCTCAAATATCCGCTGGTGCGCTCGCATCTTGTGAAGCTGTGGCGGGCGGCGCGGGCAACGCGCACCCCCGTGGCAGCCTGGGCGTCGATCGTGGAAGACCAGGCGGCCCGCGAGAGCTACACCTCCAAACGGGGCCTGGGCGGGTTCATCCGTTCAAGCTGGGACGAGGTGAACGAGATCATCGCCGCGGCGAACGCCTATACGGCGAAACGGCATGGTCCGGACCGCATCATCGGTTTCTCGCCGATCCCTGCGATGTCGATGATCTCCTATGCGGCGGGCTCGCGCTATCTTTCGCTCATGGGCGGGGTCTGCATGTCGTTCTACGATTGGTATTGCGACCTGCCGCCCGCATCGCCCCAAACTTGGGGTGAGCAAACGGACGTGCCGGAAAGTGCCGACTGGTACAATGCGGGCTTCATCATGCTGTGGGGCTCGAACGTGCCCCAAACGCGGACGCCGGACGCGCACTTCTATACCGAGGCGCGCTACAAGGGCACAAAGTCGGCCGTGATCTGCCCCGACTATTCCGAAGCGTCAAAGTTTGCCGACATTTGGCTGCACCCCAAGCAAGGAACGGACGCCGCGCTTGCCATGGCCTTCGGTCACGTGGTGTTGCGCGAGTTCCACCTCGACCGGCAAGTGCCGTATTTTGCGGAGTATGCGCGCAAATACACCGACATGCCCATGCTCGTGCGTCTTGTGGAACAGGACGGGCAATTGGTGCCCGAACGGCTGATCCGTGCATCGGACTTTGATGACACCTGCGGCGAAGCCAACAACCCTGAATGGAAAACTATCGCCTTTGACGAAAAGTCCGGCTCATATGTAGTGCCGCGAGGCTCCGTCGGTTTTCGCTGGGGCGAGGAGGGACTCTGGAACCTTCAGGAAAAGTCGGCTGATGGGTCTGATACCGAACTGAAACTCAGCTTCATTGACGAGCACGACAAGGTCGCCGGCGTTTCCTTCCCTTACTTTGGCAGTCGCGAACACGACTATTTCAAAGGCACCGAACACCCCGAGGTTCTGGTGCGCAATGTACCGGTGCGGTCGCTGAAACTGAAAGAAGGCGAGGCGCTGGTTGCTACGGTGTTTGACCTGCTTTGCGCTAACTACGGCCTTGATCGCGGGCTCGGCGGTGAGCACGTCGCAAAATCCTTTGACGAGGATGTGCCCTATACGCCGGCCTGGGCGGAACGCATCACGGGCACGCCCGCGGCGCAGATCGTGACCGTGGCGCGCGAGTTCGCGTCCAATGCGGAAAAGACCAATGGCAAATCCATGGTCATCCTCGGCGCGGGGCTGAACCACTGGTATCACATGGACATGAATTATCGGGGGATCATCAATCTCCTGGTCATGTGCGGCTGCATCGGGCAATCGGGCGGCGGTTGGTGTCACTATGTGGGCCAGGAAAAGCTGCGCCCGCAAACCGGCTGGTTGCCGGTCGCTTTTGGGCTCGACTGGAACCGCCCGCCGCGGCACATGAATTCCACCAGCTTCTTTTACGCGCACACGGATCAATGGCGCTATGAGACCTTGGGCGTCGATGAGATCCTTTCGCCCACGGCGCCGAAGGGCGATTGGTCGGGCTCTCTGATCGACTACAATGTGCGGTCGGAACGTATGGGCTGGCTCCCCTCCGCGCCGCAGCTGAAGCAAAACCCGCTGGAAATCGCGGCGGCCGCCGAGGCGGCGGGGATGGACGTTCCGGTCTATGTCGCGCAGGGGCTCAAGTCCGGCGACCTCAAAATGTCTTGCGACGACCCGGACGATCCCGACAACTGGCCGCGCAATATGTTTGTGTGGCGTTCGAACCTGCTCGGGTCGAGCGGAAAGGGACACGAGTACTTCCTCAAACACCTTCTTGGCACTACTCACGGCGTGCAGGGCAAGGACCTCGGGCAGACCGGCGGGCAAAAGCCGCAGGATGTGGCGTGGCATGAGGAAGCCCCGCGCGGCAAGCTCGACCTGCTTGTCACCATCGACTTCCGCATGTCGACGACCTGCGTCTATTCCGACATCGTTCTGCCCACGGCCACCTGGTACGAGAAGAACGACCTTAATACTTCCGACATGCACCCCTTTATCCACCCGCTAACCGAGGCGGTAGACCCGGCATGGGAAGCCAAGTCCGACTGGAAAATTTTTCGCGACCTCGCCAAGACATTCTCCGATATCGCGCCGGAAGTTCTGGGCGTCGAGAAGGACACGGTGCTGGTGCCGATCCTCCACGACACCCCGGGCGAGATCGCCCAGCCCTTCGACGTGAAGGACTGGAAAAAGGGCGAGATTGATCCTCTTCCGGGCAAGACCATGCCCAATGTAGCGGTGGTCGAACGGGACTATCCCAATCTCTACAAGCGCTTTACGGCCATCGGCCCGCTCATGGAAAAGGTCGGAAACGGCGGCAAGGGCATCAATTGGGACACCAAGCACGAGATTGAAAACCTGCGTGCGCTCAACGGCACGGTCACCGAGGAAGGCCCCACCAAAGGCATGGCCAACCTCGAAGATGACATTGATGCCTGTGAAGCCATTTTGATGATGGCGCCGGAAACGAACGGCGAGGTGGCTGTCAAATCATGGGAGGCACTGGCAAAGAAGACCGGCATCGACCACACCCACCTGGCGCTGCCCAAGGAAGACGAAAAGATTCGCTTCCGCGATGTTGTGGCTCAGCCGCGCAAAATCATCTCGTCCCCCACTTGGTCGGGGATTGAAAGCGAAAAAGTTTGCTACAACGCGGGCTATACGAATGTGCATGAGCTAATCCCCTGGCGCACACTCACGGGCCGCCAGCAGCTCTATCAGGATCACTTGTGGATGCGGGCCTTTGGTGAAGGGTTCTGCCTCTATCGTCCGCCCATTGATACCAAGACCATTACGCCGGAGATCGAAGCCAAGGGCGGCGGCGGCAAACAGATCATCCTGAACTTCATCACCCCGCACCAGAAATGGGGCATCCACTCCACCTATACCGACAACCTGCTGATGCTCACCATGTCGCGGGGCGGGCCCATCGTGTGGCTCAGCGAAGTTGACGCGGCGAAAGCGGGCATCAAGGACAACGACTGGGTGGAAACCTGGAATTCCAATGGCGCACTCGTTGCCCGGGCGGTGGTTTCGCAGCGCATGAAGGAAGGAACGCTCTTCATGTATCACGCCCAGGAAAAGATTGTGAATACACCGGGCTCGCCGGTCACCGGCACGCGTGGCGGCATTCATAACTCCGTCACACGGGCGGTCTTGAAGCCGACGCACATGATCGGTGGTTATGCGCAACAATCCTACGGCTTCAATTACCACGGCACGGTGGGTTCAAACCGCGATGAGTTCGTGATCGTGCGCAAGCTGGACAAAGTCGATTGGCTCGATGAGCCAGCCTCGGCAGCAGACCAACCCGCGGCAGCGGAATAGAGGGAGGACCGGACATGAAAGTACGTGCGCAAATCGGCATGGTCCTGAACCTCGATAAATGTATCGGGTGTCATACCTGCTCTGTAACCTGCAAGAATGTGTGGACCAGCCGCGAGGGCGTGGAATACGCCTGGTTCAACAATGTGGAGACCAAGCCCGGCGTCGGTTATCCCAATGATTGGGAAGACCAGCAGCGTTGGAATGGTGGTTGGACTTTGGTCGACACTATTGGCAAGTCAGGCAAGACCTTGCGGCCCAAGCTGGGCGGCAAACTGGGCGTTCTGGCAAAGATATTTGCGAACCCCAGCCTGCCGGAAATTGACGACTACTACGAGCCTTTCACGTTCGATTATGAGCACCTGCAAAAGGCGCCAGAAATGAAGGCGCCTCCCACGGCGCGGCCGCGCTCGCTCATCACCGGCGAACGTATGGAAAAGATCGAGCATGGTCCGAACTGGGAAGAAATTCTCGGCACCGAGTTCTCGCGCCGGTCAAAGGACACCAACTTCGAAGATATCGAGAAGGAAATCTACGGTCAGTTCGAAAACACCTTCATGATGTATCTGCCGCGCTTGTGTGAGCACTGTCTCAACCCGAGTTGCGCGGCTGTGTGCCCCTCGGGCGCCATCTACAAGCGTGAGGAAGACGGCATCGTCCTGATTGATCAGGAAAAATGCCGGGGCTGGCGCATGTGCGTGTCGGGCTGTCCTTACAAGAAGATTTATTACAACTGGCAATCCGGCAAATCGGAAAAATGCACCTTCTGCTACCCGCGTATTGAGGCGGGGATGCCCACGGTGTGTTCGGAAACTTGCGTCGGACGTATTCGCTATCTCGGCGTCGTGCTCTATGACGCTGACCGCATCGAGGAAGCGGCCAGCACGGAAGATGAAGAGGGCCTCTACGAAGCGCAGCTTTCTGTTTTCCTTGATCCCAATGATCCCGAAGTGATTGCGCAGGCGCGTCTCGACGGCGTGCCTGAGGCGTGGCTCGAGGCGGCGAAAAAGTCCCCGGTCTACAAGATGGCCATGGATTGGAAGGTGGCCTTTCCACTGCATCCCGAATACCGCACGCTGCCCATGGTGTGGTACGTGCCGCCGCTCTCACCCATCCAATCCGCCGCCGAAAGCGGCAAGATCGGTTGGGATGACGGGCTGCCGGACGTGAACTCCATGCGCATTCCGGTGAAATATCTCGCGAACCTGCTGACCGCTGGTGATGAGGTGCCCGTGCGCGGGGCGCTGGAACGCATGCTTGCCATGCGCGCCTACATGCGCGGCAAGACGGTGGACCAGACCGATCGCGCGGACATTCTCGAACGCGTTGGCCTTACCAAGGATCAGATGGACGAAATGTACCATGTGATGGCCATCGCCAATTACGAGGACCGGTTCGTGGTGCCCACCACGCACCGGGAAGATGCGCAAGACCTCTATGACATGCGCGGCACCTGCGGCTTTTCCTCTGGCAATGGCTGCTCGGGCGGCAATTCGGAACCCAACCTGTTCGGCAAGGCCCATCGGCCAAGCGCGACGAAATTCGTGGAGCCCGGAGAATGATTACGACACTGAAAGTCCTGTCCCTCTTGCTCGACTATCCCACACGGGATCTTGTGGCGGGCGTAACGGAAATGCGCACGGCTCTGAACGACGAGGGGCTGCTGAAGGGTGCGCCCCGCGAAGCATTGGAGCCGTTACTGACGGCCCTCGAGACGCAAGACATCTATGACTTGCAAGAGGCCTACGTCTTCCTCTTTGACCGCACCAAGTCCCTATCGCTTCACCTTTTTGAGCATGTGCACGGCGAAGGGCGCGACCGCGGCCAGGCCATGGTCGACCTCAAAAAGATGTATGAGGACGCAGGCTTTGATTTCGCCGCGCATGAGTTGCCGGACTTCGTCCCTGCTTTTCTCGAGTTCCTCTCGACCCGAACGTGGGAGGAAGCGCGCGACTATTTGCTCCAAACCTTCCACATCTTTGCGGCCCTGAAAGTGCGGCTGACCGAACGGGAATCGGACTACGCGGCGGTCTTCGCGGCATTGGAGGCATTGGCGGATGGCAAGGTTTCCGCCGCCGCCGTGGCGGAGCTTTTGGAGTTTCCCACCGAAGACCCGGACGATCTCGAAGCGCTCGACAAAGCGTGGGAAGACGCGGCGGTGGAATTTGGCGCCGGTGCGGCCCTTTCCGATGGCTGCCCTCAAGTGTCGGACATGCTGAAACGAATGGAAGCGGGGGAATAGACCAATGGCTGAATTCATCAACACGGCTTTATTCGGCATCTTTCCCTACATCGCGCTGACGGTTTTGGTGGTCGGTTCGATCATCCGTTACGACCGCGAGCCCTATAGCTGGCGCGCCAACTCAAGCCAGCTCCTGCGGCGCAAGCAGCTCATTTGGGGCTCGGTGCTGTTCCACGTGGGTATTCTGGTAATCTTTGCCGGTCACTTCGTTGGTCTGCTCACGCCGATCGTCATTTGGGACGCCTTGGGTGTGCCCCATGGCGCCAAGCAATTGCTCGCCGTCATTGCGGGCGGGATTGCTGGGGTCTTTTGCCTCATCGGTCTTGTCATGTTGCTCCACCGGCGGCTGACGGATAGCCGCATTCGCAAGACGTCCAGCTTCTGGGACATCGGCATTCTCGTGCTCCTGCTTGCGCAACTCTTGCTGGGTCTGGGGACGATTTTCGTTTCGCTCAACCATCTCGACGGGCACACCATGGTGCTCTTCATGAATTGGGCTTTCGGGGTCGTCACGTTCCAGCCGGATATCGCGGGCTACATCCTTCACGCACCGCTGATCTTCAAGCTGCATATCGTGCTGGGCCTGACCATCTTCACGGTCTTTCCCTTCACACGGCTTGTGCACATGTTCTCGGCCCCCGTGCGCTATCTCTGGCGGCCGGGGTATCAGGTGGTGCGCAGTCGGGGCCGGGCCAAAGCGCAATCCTATCCTGCGGAGTAGGGAGGTGACGCATCGTGCCACCCGCCAAACGTAGACCACCCGTGAAGCCCTCAAAGGGCGATGCTGTTTCGGTGGATGAACCGCTGGAGTTTCTGCGAGGCAGTACATATCGACAGCGACAGGTTTGCCTGACCATCGAGCAGTTTTTGACGGGGGATGCACCGGCAAATGAAATCATCGCCGCCTGTGAGTATCTGTCGGTGGTTTATCCCCTGCACTTGTTCGATTTGGTAGATGATCTTTTGCCGCTGTTGCGGGATCGCTGCAAACCTTCGGACAATATCCTGCCTGTTCTTGAGGAGCTCGCTGAGGCGCAGAAGACTGTAAGGGCTCTTGCCGCAAAGACGGTGAAAGCGCTGGTTGATCATCTGGAGCGCCAGAGCGAAGGCGGCCCGTCGAAAGCTCTGCAACGGCAGACGGGGGAACTGCTAACCGGTCTGCGCCGGCTCTCAGCAATTGAAAGCGGCATTGTATTGCCGCTGGCGCGCGCAAGACTGTCTGACAATGATTTGCACGAACTCGCGCAGCGAATGAAGACGCGGCGCGGGCTGAAGGACGCTGGCTAACGCTTTGCTCCCTGTATGTGGGACGCATGTGGGGCAGTTATCTCCGTCTCCCCGCACTCGACAGCAAAAAGCCGGCACCTCGGGTGAGATGTCGGCTTCTAAAAGTTTGAGGTGAGGCGCGGGAGTTTTAAGCCGCCGCGCGACGACCGCGTGAGCGTTGCCCGCCGGACTGGCGCTTCTGCCCGCTCGACTTGCCTTTGAACCCACCGGGCTTGCCATTCGGCTTGCCGGAATGGTTCGTCCGATTGCGGTTTTGCCCGTTGCGCGGCTTGTCGCCCTTGGGGGCGGGGGCCGGACGCAAGGCTTTAACTTTCGCAATTTCTTCGCGGAAGTTGTTTGGCAAATCGAGCATTTCGATTTTTTGCCCGGTCAGGCGCTGGATGTCGCGCAAGTAGGTGCGCTCGTCACCGGCGACAAAGGAGATCGCGAGACCTTCCTTACCGGCGCGCGCCGTACGGCCGATGCGGTGCACATATTGTTCAGGCACATTGGGCACATCAAAGTTGATCACATGGCTCACGTTGTCCACGTCGATGCCGCGCGCCGCGATGTCCGTTGCCACCAGCACTTTGCAATTGCCGCGCTTGAAATCATCAAGGGCGCGGGTGCGTTGGCCCTGGCTCTTGTTCCCGTGGATCGCCGCCGCGGGGGTGCCTGCTGCTTCCAGCATGCGCACCACCTTGTCGGCGCCGTGTTTGGTGCGGGTAAAGACCAGCGCGCGATTGAAGTCGGTATCGCGCAAGGTGATGGTCAGCAACGCCTGCTTTTCGCTTTGGTTCAGGAACACGGCCTGTTGCGTCACAAGCTCTGCGGTGCTGGCCACGGGGGCCACGGCAACGCGCTTGGGATCGGTCAAGAACCGCTTGGCGAGATCGGCAATGGAATTGGGCATGGTGGCGGAGAAAAACAGCGTCTGCCGCTTTTTCGGCACCAGCGGCACAATGCGTTTCAGCGCATGGATAAAGCCAAGGTCCAGCATCTGGTCGGCTTCATCGAGAACAAGATACTCAACGCCGGCAAGGTGCATGGCCTTTTGATCCAGCAGATCAAGCAGGCGGCCCGGCGTGGCGACACAAACGTCAACGCCGCGCGACATGGCCTTCACTTGCCGGTTGATGGGCACGCCGCCAAAGACCGTGGTCACGCTCAGGGCCATGAAGCGGCCATAGGTGCGGAAGGAATCGGCGATCTGCGCGGCCAGTTCGCGCGTCGGCGCCAGAACCAGAACGCGCGGGGTGCGCTTTTGCCGTTCCACGGTGTCGCGGGCGAGCATATCAAGAATGGGCAGCGCGAAGGCAGCGGTCTTGCCGGTGCCGGTCTGCGCAATGCCGAGCAGGTCGTGGCCCGCGAGCACCAGCGGGATCGCCTGGCTCTGGATCGGGGTAGGGGTGGTATAGCCTTCCGAGGTCAAAGCCTTGGTAATCGGCGCGGCCAGGTTCAGAGAAGTAAAATCAGTCACTCGTGTACTTTCTACAAATAGGGAGCAAATACGCCAGAGGCCGCCCTCGACGGGCAGCATTGCGGGCTCGTTGAGACGGCCCGCGTGAATCAGGACGTGGAAAAGGACATCCGAAGGGAGGGCTCAAGAGCGGCTGTCTCGCCGCGCGTGCTTCACGCTGCCTCACCCATGTGCCAGCAGGCCTGAAGGCCCGGGCGCAGATGATGGGCTGCGTATGGCCCTCATTGGCCGGGAAGTCAAGCAATGCTTTGGCGCGCGTTAAGGGTTTGGGGGTTGGGCGGGCTCTATTCCGCCGCTTTCAGCCGGGGAGGAGACGCCTTAGGGGATGTGACTTGGCAGGATCGGCAGGCGCGTGTTTTCTTTGATGAAAGGAGGCACACGCCATGCACATCAGGGAACTTGTAAAAGCTGACTTCGCGGCGTGGGCGCCGCTCTGGCAGGGCTATCTCACATTCTATGAGAGCGAAGTGCCGGACGAGACAACGAAGCTCAGCTTCGACCGGCTGACGGCGGGCACGGACCAGATGGGCGCCTTTGTTGCCGAAGGGGACGATGGGGGGCTGATCGGCATGGTCCATTGGCTGCGCCATCCCTCGACCTGGGTCCCCAATGATTATTGTTATTTGCAGGATCTGTTTGTGGCGCCCCACGTGCGGGGCGGCGGTGTGGGCCGCGCGCTGATTGAGGCGGTCTATGCCCGCGCGGCCGACCTCGGCTGCAATCGCGTCTATTGGCTTACCCAGGAAACCAACGAGACCGCCATGAAGCTCTATGACCGGGTCGCAGAAAAGAGCGGCTTTCTCCAGTACCGAAAGATCTTTTGACCGCCTCAGCGCGCCTCAACCATGGGGTCAATCCTGCCTTGTGCGCGGGCCGGGCACCTTGTAGGAGAGGGCGTTTCTAGGGTAGCGCGACGAGGCGGCAGAGCTTTGGCGAAACGCAAGTTCAGATTCAAGCCGATGGTGGCGGCGCTCGGCGCGCGCCTGCCCGAGGGGCTGCGCGAAAGCTTGCGCCCCACGGCGCGCTATCTCGATATGCTGCTCGTGGACCACGGCTTCATCCGTGCGATCTATATGAATCTGCATCCCGTCACCGACACAAAGAAAATGTGGCGGTCGGCGCAGCCCTCGCCGCGGCAAATCAAAAAGCTCGCCAAACGCGGCATCAAGACCATCATCAATCTGCGCGGGGAGCGGCGCGATTGCGGCGCCTATCTGCTGGAAGAGGCAGCATGCCAGGAGCACGGCATCGCGCTGGTCAATTTCCCCGTCTCCTCCCGCGACACGCCCAAAGTGGAATGGATTTTGGGCGCGCGCGACATGTTCGCAGAGATTGAGTACCCCGCGCTCTTGCACTGCAAGTCCGGGGCGGATCGCGCGGGGCTCATGTCCACGCTCTATGCCTATGTGGGGGAGGGGCGTCCGCTTGACGAGGCACTGGGGCAGCTTTCGCTCAAATACGGTCATGTCAAACAGGCGAAGACGGGCCTCATCGACTGGTTCTTTGAAAACTATCAGCGGCGGAACACGCAAAGCCCCATCGACTTTTTCGAATGGGTGGAAACCGAATATGACCGCGAGGCGATGAAGCGCGAGTTCATGGCCAAGGGCTGGGCGTCGCTGCTGGTCGATTCAATTCTGCAGCGGGAATAAGGTCAGGCGCTGGCTTCGGTCGGCGCGCCGTCATCATCATCGCGGAACTGCAACTTGGCGAGCTTGGCGTAGAGCCCGCCCTTCGCCAGCAATTCCTCATGGGTGCCTTGTTCGACAATGCGCCCCGCTTCCATAACGCAAATCAGATTTGCCTTGCGCACGGTCGCCAGCCGGTGGGCGATGGCGATGGTGGTGCGGCCTTCCGCCATATGTTCCAGCGCGTCCTGCACCAGGCGTTCCGATTCTGCGTCCAGCGCGCTCGTCGCCTCGTCCAGAAGCAGGATCGGCGCATCCTTCAGGATCGCGCGGGCAAGCGAAATGCGTTGGCGTTCGCCGCCGGACAGTTTGCCGCCGCGATCGCCTACAATGGTGTCATAGCCCTCGGGCATGGCCATAATGAAGTCATGCGCCGCCGCCGCCTTGGCCGCTGCGATGATTTCCTCATCGCTTGCATCCATTTTGCCGAAGGCGATGTTGGCGCGCACCGTGTCGTTAAAAAGGATCGCATCCTGGCTCACCATGCCGATCTTGCCGCGTAAGGACGCAAGGGTCACATCACGCACGTCCTGTCCGTCAATGCGCAGAGACCCGGAGCCTACGTCGAACAGGCGCGGGATCAGATTGAACACGGTGGATTTGCCCGCCCCTGACCGGCCTACCAGCGCGACCATTTTTCCGCCGGGAACGGACAGGGTGAAATCATTCAGCGCCGCATTCCCATCGCCATAACCGAACGACACTTGCTCGAATTCCAATGATGCATCGGTGAGCGCGAGATCAATGGCGTGGGGGGCGTCGATGATTTCCGGCTCTTCGTCCAGCAAGGTGAAGATACGCTCAATGGCGGCCAACGCTTCTTGCAGGATGGCGTTGAAATTGCCCACGGCGCGGATGGATTGCGCGGCCCAGATCAGCGAAGCGATGAAGCCCGCAAAATCGCCCAGGGTGCCGACGCCCGTGGCAATGCGGAACAGGGCAATCGCGATGACTCCCGCCACCGCGATGCCGCCGAGAATTTCGAGCAATGGGTCGAGCAGCGCTTTTGCCGTCACCGCCTTTGCGCGCAGCTTGCGATTGTGCTCAAAGGAATCGCCTGCGCGCTTCTCGTCATAGTCTTCAAGGCCATAGGTCTTGATGATCCGCGCGCCGGCAAGGCTCTCCATCAAGAGAGCGCTCATATCGCCCATCTGTTCCTGCGTGCGCTTGGAAACTTTGCGCATGCGTTGGCCGATCTTCATGATGGGGATCGCGGCAATCGGATAGACCACCAACACCACCAGTGACAAAACCGGGTCAAGCCAGATCATTACCCCGATCAGGCCGACAAGCTGCACCGCGTCGCGCGCGGTCGTGGAAATGGAACGCGACAGGCCATTGCGGATGGCGTTCACATCGTTGGTGAAACGCGAAACGAGTTGTCCGGTCGCCTCGCGGCCCATGCGCGCCATATCGCTTTCAAGCAGGCGGCCAAACATGGCCCTCTGCAAGTCGGTGACAATGCGCAGCACGGTGACGTTCAAAAGCACGTTCTGCGCATAGATAGAGAGCCCGCGAAGGCTCGCCACCACAACAAGAAGCAAGGGCCAAAACCAGATCCGACCGATCAGGTCTTGCGAGGACGCGGCATCGCCAGCCTGTAGGTCATCACCGGCCTGGGCGGCGGCGGTCAACGCATCGACCACAAATTTGATCATGGCCGGGTAAGCGGCGGTGGTGGCGGCCACGAGCAGCATAAAGAAAACGGCAAGTGCTACCCCGCGCCAATGGGGGCGCACCCAGTCGCGCACAAAGCGGCGGGTCAGCGCGCCCGTCGAGGCGCCAGTTTCAGTTGGTACTTGTGGGGCGGCCTTTTGGGGGGCCGTGTCAACGCTCAAGGGGGCGGATCTCCGGTTCAAGTTGCCCGCGCGAGACTAAGGGCTCGGCGCGCCCGCGCCAAGCCCTTGGGATGCTTATGGTTTCAGGGCGAATTTGGCTATTCGGCCCCGCCGTTCCCGGTCAGGTAGCGCTCAAGGAAAAGCGCGACGGCCTGATACTGGAAATCGCGGTTGGATTTCTTCCGGAAACCGTGGCCTTCGTCCATGGCCATCAGGAACCAGGCGTCCTGACCGTTGGCACGCACGGCAGCGAGCATTTGTTCGGCCTCGCTCGCCGGCACGCGCGGGTCATTCGCCCCCTGGATGATGAACAGCGGCACGGTGATGTCGCTGGCGTGGTTCGCGGGTGAGATGGATTCCAGGAATGTCCGCATTTCCGGGTCACGCTCGTCGCCATATTCGGGGCGACGCAGATCCTGACGATACCCTTGCGTGTTTTCCAGGAAGGTCACGAAGTTGGAAATGCCAACCACATCGACGCCGCCCACGAGCCGGTCGCTGTAATGGGTTAGCGCGGCAAGCACCATGTACCCCCCGTAGGAGCCGCCATAGACCAGCACACGATCGGCATCCAGGTCCGGCTGCGTCGCAATCCAGTCGAGCGCGGCGCCCATGTCCCGCACGCTGTCTTCGCGATTGTAACCGTTGTCGAGGCCGACATAGGTGGAGCCATAACCGGACGAGCCGCGCACATTCGGCGCAACAAAGGCGATCCCGAGTTCGTTCACCCAGAACTGGATGTTCGAGGAGAACCGCGGACGGAACTGGCTTTCCGGCCCGCCGTGCAGATAGAGCATGACGGGGTGGGGGCCATCACCCTCCGGCCGGAAGACAAACGCGGGAACCTCAAGTCCGTCAAAGCTCTCAAAGCTCACGAGTTCCGCATCACGGAAGGTGGAGGTGTCGAGCCCGCCCACTTCGCCATTGGTCCATTGGGTCAACTCACCCGTTTCCGCATCGAATGACCAGGCATTGTCGGGACTTGTCGCCGCATCAAGCGTGAAGCCCACATTGGCGCCGTCGTCGTCATAGGCGACGCTTGAAATAACGCCCGCCGGAATGGCGGGGGTCAACACCGTTTCACCGGTGGTCGCATTGATGATGCGCACTTCGGACAGACCGCCCGCATTGATGACAATCAGGACATTGTCGCCGGTCGGATCAATGTCGAAGTTTTCGACGTCCCAATTGATGGCCTCGGTCAGGTTGGTTTTTTCGCCGGTGGCGAGGTCATAGCGGAACAGATTGAAAAACTCGCTGCCTTCATCGGAGGTATAGAGAATGGTGGCACCATCGGGCGTGAAGGCCGCGTAGTCATAGGCAAGGGTTTCATCGCTCGGATTGATCGGCGTGGTCGCGCCGGTCACAAGGTTTAGAAGCGCCAGCTCGCCTTCGGCGACGGAAACATATTTCTGGATGATCGCGGTCGTGCCGTTCGGGGCGACGTCTGCGGGCCACCAGGCGCCTTCGCCTTCATAGACAATGCGCCGGGTCAGGGGATTGTCGGGGTTCGCGACCGTAATGCCATAGTCACCGCTGTCACCCAAAGGCTGGGACCAGACGAGCGTCGCGCCGTTGGAAGAAAAGATGGCGCTATTGTTGCGAACGCCGGGGTCGGTCAGCTGGGTCTCGCTGCCGCTGGTCAGATCATAGAGATAATATTGGTACTGCTCGTCTCCGCCGGTGTCCTTTTGCAGCACGAACTGATTGTGTTCCGGGCGCACAATGGCAGAGGCGATGGGTTCGTCGTGAAACGTCAATTGCTGGCGCATGCCAAGGGGGTCTGACACCAGATGCACCTGGGCCGTTTCCGCAAACCGCGTGGTGATCAGCATGCCGCCGCCGGGGGCCCAGCCCTCAAAAGTGGCGGGGCGGGTGTTCTGATACTGCTCGATACGGCGCACGACGGAGGCCGGAATTTCCGGGATCGATTCCATGACCAGATTGCCGTCCTCAATGCGCTCGGGCGCGTCTTGCGCCAGCGCAAGGGGGGCGGCGAAAAGGCCGACAAGGCTGATACCGATGGTCAGAATACGCATGGAGGGGCTCCCTTTTTGTTGGGCGCAGTTTGGCCGCAGACGGCCCCGGGATCAACTCAACAGAGGAAGGGGCTCACGAAGACGTGCGATTGAGCTTCAGCGTCAGGCAACAGGCCGCGCCGCCCGCCAGAATGAAGGCGGTGAAGGACCGCTCGACGGTCTTGAGCCCGATCTCCTGCAGCCGGGTTTTGAGTCCCTCGGTCAGGGGGGAGGAGATGAAAAACTCGTCATTCACATGGACCGAGTTGATAACGAACTCTTGCGCGTCAGCTTCGCCCACTTCGATCAGCTTGTCGCCGATGGCGTCTTTGAGGCGCTCAAAACTTTCCGGCGCGAAGGCGGGCTTGAAGCAAAGCACATGACCGGTCGGGAGGGGCGAAAGGCAAACGTCGAGGTGATAATATTCCTGCGTCGCAAGCTGCAGCACTTCGACCTTTTGCCCGAAGGTATCCTCAACAAAATCATAGGCGGCGCGTTCTGACCGGGGCCCAACGGCGCCCCAAAAGACTTTGCGCTCCTTGTCCCACAAACAATCGCCCGCGCCTTCCTGCGCCAGCCCGTCCGGTAGCATCACCACGTCGTCGATGATGCCGTCTTCGGCGAGCTTCTCGAACGCCGCGGCATAGATGGGCGTTTCGCCCGCACGTTCGGGATGTTTGAAATTCGCGACCAGGGCCTTGCCATCCAGCACGATGCCCGCGTTGGCGGTGAACACCATGTCGGGCCAGCCCTTGGCCGGTTCCATTACATGAAGTTTCGCGCCGCAGGATCTGAGCGCCTCTTCAAGACCGGTCCATTGCGCGACGGCTTCTTCGGCATGAGTGGTTTCGTGATCGTGCCATTCGCCGGGCTTCATCCACGGGTTGATGGCGTAGTTCACCTCAAAGAGATGTGGCGCGCAGATAAGAAACGAGTCTTGAGTCATATGAACCAGTCGTTCTGAAAGGAATTAACGAAGGCAGGTGGCGGCGAAGTCAGCGGCAACTTTTACAGTGCGCATGACATCATCTTCCGATTCGGCCAGCGCAGGGTTCACTTCCGCCAGGTCGATGCCGATCAGGCGTTTGGTCTTGCGCAACCAGGTGCCGAGCAAATCAAGATCGGCATTGCGCAGACCACCGGGCACAGGCACGCCCGTTGCGGGTGCGATCAGGGGATCGACGGAATCCACATCGAAGCTGACATAAAGTGGGTGATCGCCATCGGGATCGATCTCATTGATGACCTGGCGGATGACGGCTTTCATCCCGAACTCGGCGACGTCCGCCGCGCTGTAGCAGGGAATGCTGCGGTCATCGATGAAGGTTGCTTCGGCGGGGTCGAGATCGCGCACACCGATGAAGGCAAGCTGGTTTGGCTGAAGCCGCGCGCCCACAAACCCGATGCCGGGTACTTCGCGCGGGCTGAACAGCCCCAGATGCGCGGCCAGTGGCATGCCGTGCAGATTGCCCGAGGGCGAGGTTTCCGGCGTGTTGATGTCACCATGGGCGTCCACATAGATGATGCGCGCGTCAGGGTGAACGCGCAGCACCCCTTCGATGGTGGCAAGGGCGATGGAATGATCGCCGCCCAGGGTGATGACCCGCCGCGACCGGCGCAGGGTTTCCTCCACCACATTGGCAAGATCGGCGAGCGCGGGCAGGTGGCCCTGTTCGTGATCTGAAACTTCCCGGCCCACGTCGAGCGTGATGCCGCATTTTTGGAACGCGGCGGCAAGGCCTTGATGCCAGAGAATATCGGGGCCTTGCTCGACGCCGTTCTTGCGCTGGCCCAGGCCCACTTTGGCGAAATGCACTTCGGGCGCGAGGGCGGCCCAGGCTTCGGGTTCAAAGGATTCTGCAAACATACGAGGTCACTCGGGGTTGAGGGAAGAGGATCAGCGCGCTGCTTTTTTCGGCAACAGTTCGTCTTCGAGTTCGGCAATCACCGCGCGGAACTCTTCGATTGCCCATTTGAGGTCGGCTTCCTCGATCACCAGTGGCGGGGCGAGCCGCACCACGGTGTCGTGAGTTTCCTTCGACAGGATGCCGCGCGTCATCAGCCGTTCGCACACCGCGCGGGCTTCGCAGAAGTTGGGGTCAATCTCGACGCCGATCCACAGGCCCTTGCCGCGCACATCAATGATCAGCGGGCTACCCATGTCCTGCATCGCCTGTTTGAGCATCTGACCTAAACGCGCGCTGCGCTCGGTCAGTTTTTCATCCAGCAATACATTCAGCGCTTCGAGCCCCACGGCCGCCCCCAAGGGGTTGCCGCCGAAGGTGGACCCGTGGCTGCCGGGGCCGAATTGCGCCATCACGTCTTCGCGGGAAAGGAAGGCGGATACGGGAATCAACCCACCGCCCAGCGCCTTGCCGAGGATGAGCCCATCCGGCGTGATGCATTCATGATCGTGGGCAAACATTTTGCCGGTACGGCCAAGGCCCGTCTGAATTTCATCGAGGATCAGAAGGACATTTTGTTCCGTACACAGAGCACGCAGATCTTTGAGCCAGCCCGCGGTCGGTTCAATAATGCCCGCTTCCCCTTGCATGGGCTCGACCATCACCGCGGCAGTGTTGGGCGTGATTGCAGCGCGCATGGCGTCGATGTCGCCAAAGGGCACGGACACAAAGCCCGGCGTGAAGGGGCCGAAGTCGGCCTTGTATTCGTCTTCCGATGAAAAGCCGACGATGGTGGTTGTCCGGCCATGAAAGTTGCCGTCGGCGACAATGATCTCTGCCTTGTCTTTGGCAATGCCCTTGACGCGATAGCCCCAGCGCCGCGCGGCCTTGATGGCGGTTTCCACCGCTTCGGCGCCCGTGTTCATGGGCAGGGCGCGGTCCATGCCGCTTATTTCGCAGAGCTTTTCGAGAAAGGGCCCTAGCGGTTCGGCATGAAAGGCGCGGCTGACGATGGCAAGCTTCGCCGCCTGATCGTTCAGCACCTTGAGCAGGCGCGGATGGCCGTGGCCATGGCTCACCGCCGAATAGGCGCTCATCATGTCGAGATACTTGTTGCCCTCGACATCCCACAGCCAGGCGCCTTCCCCCCGGTCGAGCACGACGGGCAGGGGCAGATAATTTTCCGCGCCATAGCGGTTTTCCAGGTCCATGCGGGACTGGTTGGACATGTCATTTTCCTCAAGTTCTTGCCTTGGGGAAAATATGGGCGGAAATGCTGAAAATCGGGTCGCGAATTGGGGGTGTTTCACCGAATTGCCGGGATGCCGAGGGCCTTTGTGCCGAAGAATCTTCGGTAAAGCCCGAAGGACCTTCGGAAAGGCGCTCTAGAGCCCTTCCAGCGGAATGCCCTGAAACGGCTGGACCGTGCGCATGGCCACATGGCTCATGATCTGGGAAACGCCCAGCTCCGGGTTCTCAATCAGGCTCTCAGTGAGGGTCTGATAGCTCTCGATATCGCGCGCCATGAAGCGGATGAGATAGTCCCACTGGCCCGACAGCTCCACGCATTCGGTGACTTCCGGCAGGGAGGTGAGGTGCGCTTCAAAGGCCTTGAGCCCCTGGCGGCCATGGCGTTCCAGCGCGACGAGGGCAAAAACCGTCAACGGGCGGCCCAAGAGTTCCGGCTTCAGAACCGCGCGGTAGCCGGTGATATAGCCTTCGCTTTCCAGCCGCCGGACCCGCGCGTGGCAGGCCGAGGCGCTGAGGCCCACCCGGTCGGCGAGCTTCTGATTGGTGAGGCGGCCTTCCGCCTGAAGCGCGGCGAGGATCTTGAGGTCGATGGCGTCGATCAAGGTGCGGAGGTCCCCTTGGTGATGCGGATGGCACCTGCCCCCGCGGAACCCGCTGGCAATAGACCCGGGCGCTTCCTGTTGCAAGTGCCGCCTGACTGTTTCTTATAGAGAGAGATGAGTGATTCGGCGGGGTCGGGCCCCGCCTGAACGGCGTGAGGCTATGGCGCATAATCTGAGGCAGATCGAGGTCTTTGGACTGAGCCTGGGGCGGAGGGGCTTTGCCGTGGCCGCCGTGGCGCTGGTCCATGGGCTGCTGATCTGGCTAGGCGGTGCGCCCCTCGTGCCCGCCGCAATCAGCTTCGTCATCATTGCGGGCCTTGTCCGCTGGCTCTTTCGCGACCAGGCGTTTGAGGGTGCGGGCCCCGCATGGCGCCCGGTGCCGGTGGACGATGAGGTCTCAGCCGGTGAGATTGCTGAATCGGTGATCCTGCGGTTTCCCGATCCGGTCGTGGTGCTGGACGAAGAGGGCCGCATTGTTTTGTCCAACCGCGATATCCATCCGTTGATCGCGACGGCGGAAGTGGGGCGGCACATGTCACGCGTGGTGCGCTCGCCCACGGTGCTGCAGGCGCTGGACCGCGTGCTCGCGGGCGGCGGCGATGAAGTGGTGGAATTCACAACGCCAGTTCCCATCGAGCGCAACCTCATTGCCTATTGCGTGCCCTTGCGCGTGCCGGCGGGAATCGCCACGGCGGGGCCGGGGGCCGGGGCGGGTGCCCTTTATGTCTTGCTGGTGCTGCACGATCTGACGGCGGAAAAGCGCGCGGAACAAATGCGTGTCGACTTTGTCGCCAATGCCAGCCACGAGCTGAAAACACCTCTTGCTTCTCTTTCCGGGTTCATCGAAACCCTGCGGGGGCCCGCAAAAGACGACGCCGAGGCGCGCGAAAAATTTCTTTCCATCATGGAAGAGCAGGCAACGCGCATGAAGCGGCTGATCAATGATCTTCTGTCGCTCAGCCGCATTGAGCTCAACGAACATGTGGTCCCATCCGACAGGGTCGACATCGGCGGGGTCGTGCGCGATGTGATCGATGGCATCGCGCCCATCGCGGCGCAGAACGGCGTGACCATCAATCTCAAGGCTGCGGGCGACTTGCCCTTTGCCACAGGTGCGCGGCACGAGTTGTTTCAGGTCTTTCAAAACCTCATCGACAATGCGGTGAAGTACGGGCGGTCTGGCGGCAAAGTGGATGTGACTTTGTCGGTGGAGCGCGAATATCAGGACGATGGAACCCAGCGCCACTATGTATGTGTCACCGTGCGAGACTACGGCCCCGGCATTCCGCGTGAACATGTGCCGCGGCTGACCGAGCGCTTTTATCGGGTGGACCCGGACAAATCCCGCCGCGAAGGGGGGACAGGCCTGGGCCTCGCCATCGTCAAACACATCATCAATCGCCACCAGGGCGAGTTCGAGATTGAAAGCCGACTCGGCGAGGGGGCGGTCTTTACCGTCAAGATCCCCGCTGGGGGCCGTAACGATTCGGACTGATCCGTCGTCGCCCCGATCGCGGGGCAGGACAAAATGTTTAACAAAAACATAACCCTACCGGGTGTCATCAAAGGTTCACACTTCCTTCGTAAATGCTGCGCCGAAGGTTTCCATGGTGCCCGCGACCGAGGAAGAGCCGGCGGGTAAACGTGTGGGGTTCTTCTTGCGTGACCAAGTCATCTCGATGGTTTTCAGAGGGGATGGTTGGGAGCGTCTGCGTAGGCCGAAAGGCGGTCTTATCGGTCAGACGATGACAAACGAAGATTTTCAAAGGAGTGACCCATGAAGGTCAAAACTCTTGGGATTGCAGCCGCAGCCGTGGTTGCCTTTTCAGCTTCCGCGATGGCGCAAGCCCCACGTGACGGCATTTGGAGCGTAGGCTCCTCGACCGTGTTCCCCTACAGCCAAGCTGTGGCGGAAGAATTTGCCTCTTTCGGCAATACCTCACCCTCCATCGAATCGACCGGTACCGGCGGCGGCATGCGTCTGTTCTGTGCCGGCGTTGGCCTGGAACATCCGGACATCACGCGCGCGTCCCGCGCGATGAAACAGTCCGAATGGGAAGCCTGTTCTGCGAATGGCATCACTGACATCAGTGAAATCCAAATCGGTTCGGACGGCATCTCGCTGGCCGTATCGCGCAACGGTCATGCTTTTGATGTGACGCTGCCGCAGCTTTATCTGGCGCTGGCCGCCGAAGTCCCGATGGACGGCGAAATCGTCGAGAACCCCTACAATAACTGGCATGAGATCGATGCGTCGCTTCCCGACGTTGAGATTATCGTCTATGGCCCGCCCCCGACGTCCGGCACCCGTGACGCCTGGGTCGAGCTGGTGATGGAAGAAGGCTGCGAAAGCTTTGCTGAGATCGAAGCCCTGGCCGAAGCGGACGAAGATCGCGCCGGTGCGGTTTGCCAACGCATGCGGACCGACGGCAAGTTCATCGAAGCCGGTGAAAACGACAACCTGATCGTTCAACAGCTGAACTCGAACCCGGACGCCTATGGCATCTTCGGTTACTCGTTCCTGTTCGAAAACCTCGACACGCTGCAAGCCGTGACGGTTGATGGTGTGGCGCCGAGCCAGGAAACGATTGGCGATGGTTCGTACGAAGTGTCTCGCCCGCTGTTCTTCTACATCAAGAACGCGCACCGCGGCGTGACCCCGGGCCTCAACGAGTATGTTGAGCTCTATACGGACGAAGACACGTTCGGCCCGGACGGCTTCCTCGTGGAACGTGGCCTGGTGCCGCTTTCGGACGAAGGCCGCGATCGTGAGCGCGACGAAGCGCTGAACGGCACGCAAATGACGCGCTTCACCAGCAACTAAGCTGGCGGTTTCTCGCGCAAATTTCCCGGCGGGTCTTTGAAAAAGGGACCCGCCGGTTCTTCGCCTACCCTCCGGGTTGCCATTATGAAAAGGCGCGCGAATCGCCGAACCTCGGGCTTGGGCAAGTATGCGTTTTGGTGGGGCATGACGGCAGGGTGAACCGGTCGGTGCCAGATACTTTTTCCCTCGAAAGACGGGGCGTCCGGTGACAAGACTAATCGTAACAGCCCTTCTGCTCACTGTCGGGTTTTTCGTCGGCGTGACCCTTTTGGGGTTCTGGCCGACGCTGATCATCGGCGGGCTGACCTTTGCCGGCTGGGCCACGGGCTTTCTGCGCATTGGCAGTGCGACGCGCCGCGCGGCCGAGGGGGAACGTCCCCATTCGCTGACCGGATATTATGCGACCTATGTGGCGCTCTGGACCGGGCTTCCCACATTCCTGTTTCTGCTGACCTGGGTGTTTCTTCAGGAACCGGTCATTCAGCACCTGCTGGTACAATCCATGCCGGCGGATTCGATTGATGGGCTGTCGGCGAACCAGATCAGCCTTCTTGTTTCCGAAATTCGCAACGTGGCGGCGGGCCGCATTTTTGGCGAGCCGAGCCCCGCAGTGCTGGAAGCCGCCGAGCGCTATACCCGCTGGATCGCCATTGCCGATCAGATGAAATTTGCCGCCCTCTTTGCCGTCGGGCTTCTGGGGCTGGGCCTGTCCGCTGCGCGCATCAAGATGATGTTCCGTGCGCGCCAGGGGGTAGAGCGCATTATCAACGCGCTGCTGGTGCTGTCGTCGACCATCGCGATCCTGACCACCGTGGGCATTGTCGCCTCGCTGGCGTTTGAGGCCTGGCGCTTTTTCGAGCGCGTGCCGGTGCATGATTTTCTGTTTGGCCTGAACTGGGAACCGCAGATCGCCATTCGCGCCGATCAGGTGGCCTCTACCGGCGCCTTTGGCGCGGTGCCGGTTTTTGCCGGCACGCTGCTGATCAGCAGCATCGCGATCCTTTTCGCAACCGTGCTGGGCCTTCCCGCCGCAATCTATCTTTCCGAGTTTGCGAGCGACGCGCAACGCCGTATCATCAAGCCGCTGCTCGAAATTCTTTCGGGCGTGCCCACCATCGTCTACGGCTTCTTCGCCGTGCTCGTCATCTCGCCTGCCATTCGCACACTCTTCGGCGACACGCTGGGGCTTGAGACATCACCCAACTCCGCGCTCGGGGCGGGGCTTGTGATGGGTGTGATGATCGTGCCGTTCGTATCATCCCTTTCCGACGATGCGATCAACGCCGTGCCGCAGGCTATGCGCGATGGCTCCATCGCGTTGGGGGCCACGCGCGCCGAAACCATGCTTCAGGTGCTGTTGCCCGCGGCGCTGCCGGGGATCGTCGGCGGCATGCTGCTGGCCGTCAGCCGCGCCATTGGCGAGACCATGATCGTGGTGATGGCCGCGGGCATTATCGCGTCGCTGACCATCAACCCCCTCGACAGTGTGACCACAGTGACCGTGCAGATCGTGACGCTGCTGACGGGCGATTCCGAATTCGACAATCCCAAGACCTTGTCCGCTTTTGGTCTGGGGCTGTTCCTATTCATCTTCACGCTGATGCTGAATGTCGTTGCCTTGCGCATCGTGCAGAAATACCGGGAACAATATGAGTGATCGTCAGACCCTTTTTGGAATAGCACCACCCAACTGGTCGGACCCGGCCATGAAGGCCCGCATGCGGCGGCGCCACCGGGGTACGCGTTGGCTGCGCACCTTTGGTGTGCTGGCCATTACAGCGTCCATCGGGTTGCTTGCGTTGCTCGTGGGCTCGATCGTTTCTATTGGTTGGAGCGCGCTGACCCAGACCATGGTTACGCTCGATGTGCCCGTGGACGCGCAATACATCGATAGCGAAGACATTGCCGAAAGCAACTGGTCCCGCATGGCGCGCGATGCCGTGGCGACACTTTATCCCGACGACGCGGCGGGCCCGCGCGATCGCGATTATCGTGAGATTATCAGCCGGGGCGGCATTTCGTTGATCCGGAACGAGTTGACCGCGCGCGTGACGGCGGACCCCAGCCTGATCGGTCAAACATTCGAAATGCGAGTGCAGGTGGCCGATCCCTTTGATCAGCTGGCAAAAGGAAACGTGCGCCGGGATACGGAAGAACAATTGCGCCGGGTCAACGACCGGCAGATCGCCTTCTTCGACGGTCTGGTGGAACAGGGCCGCATTCAGCGGATACCGAATATCTTTCTTCTGGTGAACCCGGACAGCCGGTTCCCCGAACTTGCGGGCCTTGCTGGCGCGATCCGGGGATCGGCCTTTGCACTGCTTGTGTGCTTTCTGATCAGTTTCCCCATGGGGATCGCCGCGGCGGTGTATTTGGAAGAGTTCGCGCCACGCAACTGGGCGACGGACCTTATTGAGGTGAACATCAACAACCTTGCCGCCGTGCCGTCGATTGTCTTCGGCCTTTTGGGTCTTGCCGTCTTCCTGAACTTTTTCGGCCTGCCGCGGTCCGCGCCTCTTGTGGGCGGCATGGCGCTGGCGCTCATGACCCTGCCGACGATCATTATCGCAACGCGGGCCTCGCTGAAGGCCGTTCCGCCTTCGATCCGCGAAGGGGCGCTCGGCATCGGCGCCTCGCCGGTTCAGGTGATGACGCACCACGTCCTGCCGCTTGCACTGCCCGGCATTCTGACCGGCACCATCATCGGTCTTGCCCAGGCCTTGGGCGAAACCGCGCCGCTGCTGCTGATCGGGATGAACACCTTTATCACCAGCGCTCCGGAAACGGTGTTTGACAAATCGACCGCCCTGCCGACGCAAATCTATATGTGGTTTGATAGTCCCGAGCGGGGCTTTGTCAGCCGGACCGCCGCAGCCATTATGGTGCTGCTGACCTTCTTGCTGATCATGAATGCGATTGCTGTATTCCTGCGCGCGCGCCTTGAACGGCGTTGGTGAGCGGGATCATGCTAAACCGAGTGAGAGAACCAATGGACGAACGTAAACGGGTTCAACTCGACCATCCGACGGGCCGTGTTGATACAGGGATTGATCTGAAGATCAGCGCCCGCAAGGTGAGCATGTGGTACGATCAGACGCAGGCTCTGTTCGACATTGATTTGGATGTGCCCGATTGCACGGTGACGGCGTTGATCGGCCCTTCGGGCTGCGGCAAGTCAACTTTTCTGCGCTCGCTCAACCGGATGAACGACACGATCCCCGGAACGCGCCTTACGGGCGAGATCCTGCTCGACGGCGTCGACATCTACAAAGGGGACATGGACCCGGTGCAGCTCCGCGCGCAAGTGGGCATGGTCTTTCAGAAACCGAACCCATTCCCCAAAACCATCTATGACAACGTTGCCTATGGGCCGCGCATCCACGGGCTGGCCACGTCGAAGTCCGTGCTCGACGGCATTGTCGAAACCAGCCTGCAGAAAGCGGGCCTGTGGGACGAAGTCAAAGACCGGCTGGATGAGGCGGGCACAGGCCTGTCCGGCGGTCAGCAGCAGCGCCTTGTGATCGCGCGCGCTATCGCGGTCAGCCCCGAAGTGATCCTGATGGACGAGCCGGCCTCGGCCCTCGACCCCATCGCCACGGGGCGGATCGAGGAACTGATCCACGAGCTGCGCGAAAACTACTGCATCGTGATTGTCACCCACTCCATGCAGCAGGCGGCGCGCGTGTCGCAACGCACGGCCTTTTTCCACCTTGGAAAGCTGATCGAGGTAGGGGACACCGCCGACATCTTCACCAATCCCAAGGAACAAAAAACGCAGGACTACATTTCCGGACGCTTCGGCTAAAATTGACCCCGGCCGAGCGCCGCAGACGCGGTCGCGATAGGAGATTTTGAAATGCCTGACCGTCACCATATTCAGCTCGATGATGAGCTTGAGGCGCTCTACGCCCACATTACCGCGATGGGTGGCCTTGTTGAGGAACAGCTCGCCAAGGCGCTAGAAGCCATGTCGAAGCGCGACTCCGTGCTCGCCGAGGAAGTTATCGTGCGCGATGACCTCGTGAATCTGCAGCAGCAGGAAATCGATATGGCCGCGGCGCTTGCCCTCGCCCTGCGCCAGCCGGTGAGCCGCGACCTGCGGGAAATTATCGCCACCATCAAGATTTCGGGCGACCTGGAACGTATCGGCGATCTAGCCAAAAACGTTGCCAAGCGGACACTGGTGCTGAACCAGGAAGAACCCGTGACGCTGACCGGCGGCCTCGTGCGCATGGGGCGCGAAGTGCTCAGCCAAATCAAGGATGTGCTCGACGCCTATAACTCGCGCAGTGTGACGCGGGCGCTGGAGGTCTGGGCGTCGGATGACGAGATCGACGAGCTCTACAACAGCCTCTTGCGCGAATTCCTCACCTATATGATGGAAGACCCGCGCGTCATCGGCCTGTGCACGCACCTTCTGTTCATTGCCAAGAACCTGGAGCGCGCGGGCGACCACGCGACCAACATCGCCGAGATGATTTACTACATCGACAAGGGCGAACCCATCACCAACGACCGCCCCAAAGGCACGCCGAACAAACTTACGGATGTGAAACCCAAAGCGGAATGATTGAGGCCGACCAAGGCGGCCAACGTGTCTCAACAAGAAAAGAAAAAGAAGAACGATGAAACCGACGGTTCTTGTTGTTGAAGATGAAGCAGCCCTGATGACGCTGCTGGTCTACAATCTGGAAAGCGAAGGCTATCGCGTGCTGCAGGCAACCGATGGCGAGGAAGCATTGCTTCTGGCCGAAGAAGAAGTGCCTGATCTTGCCATTCTCGACTGGATGCTGCCCCAGCTTTCGGGCATCGAGGTTTGCCGCCGCCTGCGCGCCCGGCCTGCCACCGCGAACCTGCCCATTATCATGGTAACGGCGCGGGGCGAGGAATCGGACCGCATTCGCGGGCTCGATACGGGCGCCGACGACTACATCACAAAGCCCTTCTCAACGGCGGAGCTCTTGGCCCGCGTGCGCGCGGTGATGCGCCGCATCAGGCCCGCGCTGACCGAGGATCTGGTGACCTTCGGCGATCTGATGCTCGACAAGGTCACACATCGGGTGAAGCGCGGTGACCGGGAGGTTCATCTGGGCCCCACGGAGTTCCGCCTACTCCAGCACCTTATGGAATATCCGGGCCGTGTGTTTAGCCGTGAACAGCTTCTGGATGCGGTCTGGGGCTCGGACGTCTATGTGGAAGCGCGCACCGTTGATGTGCACGTGGGCCGCTTGCGCAAGGCGCTCAATGAAAACGAAGAGCGCGACCCCATCCGCACCGTGCGGTCGGCGGGGTACGCGCTCGACGAAACTTATGCTGCCTAAGGTATGGCCTGACGGCCGGTTCTGATCCCGATCAGCTTTGCGTCTTTTGACGGCTGCGATCCCGGCGCGCCTGCGCGGGCTGGAACGCCATGCGGGCATGACCTTCGCAATAGGGCTCGCCTTGCTTGGAAGGCCGGCCACAGAAGCGGAAGTCAGGCTGGGTCGGATCGCCGATGGGCCACTTGCACATGCTGTCCGTCACCGTCATCACCGTGGCGTAGTCGCCGTTCGCCAGGACCACAGGCTCTTCCACGACGACCGGTTTGGTCATCACGGGTTTGGCCTGGGGCTTGGGCATGGTGATGCGCTTGGGCCGGTCGGACCGCGAGGGCGACCCCCGCCCCGAAAGGCCCAGCCGGTGCACCTTGCCGATCACCGCGTTCCGGGTCACGCCGCCCAGCTGCCGCGCGATCTGGCTCGCGCTCAGGCCTTCGGCCCACAATTTTTTGAGTTCTTCGACCCGCTCGTCGGTCCAGCTCATGACCGCACCCCTCCTGTTTGTTTCTTTCCCGTCAGCTGGAGGGAGCTAATGTCCCGGAAAACCTGACCTTTTCCCCTACGCGCGGGCATCTTGTGTCCGCTCAGGCTCCAACCGCAAGATATAGTACCAAGAGAATCACCCGAATCAAGATGCTTGGTAAATATTTGTTAAGCACCCCACATCTGGTGGCTCAATCTGCAGTGATTCGCATAGCCGGGTTGCGTGATTCCCGTTGCACGGGCCCCAGTTCACCCCTTAGGGTGCAACGCATCATTTCGACGAGGATGAACATGACGACCCAAACCCCCGCCTGGGGCGAGCGGCGCTTTGGGCGCTTCAACACGCTCGGCACCTGGACCCTCTACAAGAAAGAAGTCCTGCGGTTCATGAAGGTGATCACGCAGACCATTCTTGCGCCGGTCATCACCTCGCTTCTGTTTCTGTTTATTTTCACGGTGGCGCTTGCCGGCTCGCGGCCCGACATCAATGGCGTGCCTTTCGCGGCCTTCATGGCGCCGGGCCTCATCATGATGCAGGTCATCCAGAATGCCTTTGCAAACACGGCGTCGTCGATCCTCGTCTCGAAGATCCAGGGCAATATCGTGGACTTTCTGATGCCCCCGCTTAGCCCGGGTGAGCTGACGCTGGCCTTCGCCGGTGGCGGCGTGACACGCGGCGTTGTTGTTGCCGCGGTATCCTGGATTGTCATGATGCCCTTTGCGCCGCTTTCGATTTCGCATTTTTGGGCGGTTGTCGTTTATGCGATCGGGGCATCAATGATGCTGTCTTTCATTGGCATTCTGGCCGGCATGTGGGCCGAAAAGTTCGACCACATGGCGACGGTGACGAACTTCATCATCATGCCCGCCGCGTTGCTTTCGGGGACGTTCTATTCCGTCACCATGCTGCCGCCGCTGTGGGAACAGGTGAGCCATTACAATCCGGTCTTCTATATGATCGATGGCTTCCGCTATGGTTTCATTGGACAGGCGGACAGCAATCTCGCCATTGGCATTAGCCTTCTTGTGGTCTTCAATCTGGTGCTCGGGGTGTGGTGCCATGCCTTGTTCCGACGCGGGTACAAATTGAAGGCGTAAGACACGAATTCGAATTCGAATGAGTTTTCGAGCGCCGCCAGCTGAAAAAGCCAGGCGGCGTTCCTCATCAGGGAACTGAAATGATGGAACCGGTACTGCCCACCTACGCGCGCCAGCCGCTCAGCTTCGATCGGGGCGAGGGCGTTTGGATCTTTACCAAGGACGGCGACAAGTATCTCGACTTCGCGGGCGGCATCGCCGTGACCGTGGCGGGCTACAGCCACCCGCATCTGGTGGAGGCGCTGAAGGCCCAGGCGGACAAGCTGTGGCACACTTCGAACCTCTACCGCATCGAGGGGCAGGAACGGCTTGCCCAGCGTCTGGTGGATGTCACTTTCGCCGACACGGTGTTTTTCACCAACTCCGGCGCTGAGGCGCTGGAAGGCGCGATCAAAATGGCGCGCCGCTATCACTTTGGCGCGGGCGCACCGGAACGCTGGCGGCTCATTACCTTCGAAGGCGCCTTCCACGGCCGCACGCTGGCGACCATTTCCGCAGCGGGGCAGGAAAAACTGCTCAAGGGCTTTGGCCCGCCCGTAGAAGGTTTTGACCATGTGCCCTTCGGCGACCTTGATGCGGTGCGCGCGGCCATCGGTCCGGAGACCGCGGGCATTCTGCTGGAACCTGTGCAGGGCGAAGGCGGGATCCGCGCCTTTACGCCGGAACAGCTGCGCGAATTGCGCGAGATTGCGGATGAGGCGGGCATCCTTTTGATCTTTGATGAGGTTCAATGCGGCATGGGCCGCACCGGCAAATTGTTTGCCTATGAATGGTCCGGCATTGCCCCTGATGTTCTTGCGGCGGCAAAGGGCATTGGCGGCGGCTTTCCTCTCGGCGCTTTTATGGCAACCGAGAAAGCAGCCAGCGCCATGACGGCGGGCAGTCACGGCTCGACCTATGGCGGCAATCCGCTCGCCATGGCGGTGGGCAATGCTGTGCTCGACGTGGTTCTGGAAGAGGGTTTTCTTGAACACGTGCGCCAGATGGCCAATCAGATGCGCCAGGGGCTCGAGGGCCTGAAGGACGCGCACGAAGGGCTGATCGAAGAGGTGCGCGGGGCCGGCCTCATGATGGGGCTGAAGCTGCGACGAAGCGAGCCCGCCGCACTGATCGACGCGCTGCGCGCCGAACATATGCTGGCGGTGGGCGCGGGAGACAACGTCGTACGGCTGCTCCCGCCGCTCGTTGTGAATGAGACAGAGATTTCCGAGGCGCTCGCGCGATTGGACAAGGCCTGCGCGGCCCTCGAAACCAAAGAGACAGACAAATGACAAAGCAAGTGAAACATTTTCTCGACCTTGCCGACATTCCGGCAAGCGAGCTCAGGGCCATGATTGAAGTGGCGAAGAAATGGAAAGCCGCGCGGAAGGACCTCGACAAGGGCACACCCGACGCGGACCCGATCCTTGAGGGCAAAATCCTCGCGCTGATCTTTGAACAGGTCTCCACCCGCACGCGTGTGTCCTTCGACGTCGGCATGCGGCAATTGGGCGGCTCCACCATGTACCTCACGGGTTCGGAGCTTCAGCTCGGGCGCGGTGAGGCGGTGGCCGACACGGGCAAGGTGCTTTCGCGCTATGTGGATGCGATCACGATCCGCACACTCAGCCACGACTATCTTACCGACTTGGCAAACAACTCCACGGTTCCGGTGATCAACAGCCTCACGAAACGGTCGCACCCGTGTCAGCTGATGGCGGATGTGATGACGTATGAAGAGGCGAAGGGCCCCATCGAGGGCGCGCTCGTCACCTGGTGCGGGGATGCGAACAATAATGTGGCGACGTCCTGGGTTCATGCTGCGGCCAAGTTCGGCTTCAGCATGCGCATGGCTTTTGCGAACGGCTATGGCCCCGACAATGAAGTGGTGAGCTGGGCCGCCGACAACGGCGTGGCGCTGGAGCTGATGTCCGATCCTGTCGCGGCGGTTTCTGGCGCCGATGCGGTCATCACCGACACTTGGGTCTCGCTGGGCGACGAAGAAGATGTCTTTGCCCGGCACCGGCGCCTTGCGCCCTATCAGGTGACGGATGACTTGATGGCCAAGGCCAAGGGCGATGCGATCTTTATGCACTGCCTGCCCGCGCACCGGGGCGAGGAAATGACCGCCTCCGTCATTGACGGTAAACAGTCCGTCGTCTGGGACGAGGCGGAAAATCGCCTGCATGCGCAAAAGGCGGTGCTCGCCTGGTGCTTTGACAAACTGCCCGCGTAAGAGGCTGTGAGAGGCGAATGAACGACCGACCGCAAGATGTGCGAACCGGCGACGACCTTGTGCTTCCGTTTCAGGTTGAGGAAACGGGAGTGCGGGGCCGGCTCGTGCGTCTAGGCGACCTCGTTGATGATGTGCTGACGCGGCATGATTATCCCGCGCCGGTCAGTCGTCTGTTGGGCGAAGCGCTGGCGCTGACCGCGCTTTTGGGGGAGTCGCTTAAATTCGACGGCACGTTGATTGTGCAGGCGCAGGGGAGCGGGCCGGTGAGCTTGCTCGTCACGAATTTTACCTCACCCGGCGGCATGCGCGGGTTCGCGCAAGTGGACCCTGAAACCTATGCTGCGCTGGAACGCTCCGGCGCGGAACTCAACACGGGCACGTTGCTGGGCAAGGGTCATCTGGCGCTCACCATCGATCCAGGCGGCGACATGGACCGCTATCAGGGCATTGTCGCCTTGCACGGGGAAAGCCTTGCCGAAGCCGCACACGAATATTTTCGTCAGTCGGAACAGATCGCCACGTCGATCAAGTTGTCAGTGGGGCGCATCGAGGTATCGGGCGAGGGGCCCAAGTGGCGCGCGGGCGGCATCATGATCCAACACCTCGCCGTCGAAGGTGGCATTCAGGATGAGCGCGAACGCGAAGCGCGCCTGAAAGCAGGCGAACTCAAAAAGGTGCTCACCGAAGGCGGCGAAGATGTAGAAGAGGCCTGGAATCGCGCGGCGATCCTGCTCGACACCGTCGAAGATCACGAATTGCTCGATCCGCTGGTGGCGCCGGAACAATTGTTGTTCCGCCTCTATCACGAAGACGGGGTGCGGGTTTACGAGCCGCGGGACCTTACACGCGTGTGCCGCTGCTCGCTCGAGCGCTCACAGGATATTTTGCGTAGCTTCCCGATCGAGGAATTGCGCGAGATGGCGGACGACGGCCGGCTTACGGTTAAATGTGAGTTCTGTAACGAGAGCTATGACTTTGATGCGGAAACGCTGGACCCGGTTGAGGGCTAGCGCGACAGCTCATCGAGTAGCTTTTCAAAAAACGCAACGCCCTTGTTCACCTGCTCAATGGTGATGAACTCATTGGGCTTGTGGGCTTCGGTGATCGAGCCCGGCCCGCAAATGACGCTCGGCACGCCCGCAATCTGGAACATGCCCGCTTCGGCGGCATAGGAAACGGCCTCGGCGTGGTTCGCGCCGGTGAGCCGCAGCGCCAGTTCCTCGGCAGCGGCGTTCTCGCCCGCGTGCAGCCCCGGCACGGCCACAAGGTCGGTCGTGACAATGCTGCCTTCGCCATCCGACTGCTTCAGAAGGCGCGGCAGGACGATGTTGTCCACGTGGCTTTGGAACTCGTCGATGATGCAGTTCTGGTCCACATGGGGCAGGGGGCGATACTCCCAGGTAAAGCTGCACTCGCGCGGAATGATGTTTGTCGCCGTGCCGCCCTCGATGACGCCAACGGAAACGGTGGTGAACCCCGGTTCGAAACGCCCCGTGCTGTCGCCCAGGTCGATCATCTGTTTTGATAATTCCACCAGGTGATTGATCAATTCATTGGCGAACAGGATCGCGCTCGCGCCATTGGCAGGCAGGCTCGAGTGACTTTCCTTGCCCGTCACCACTGTGTGAAAGCTGCGGATGCCCTTGTTGGCGTTGACCACCTTCATGTTGGTGGGCTCGCCGATGATGGCGCATCGCGGCGTGGGGATCGCATCTTTCAGCCCGGCGATCATGCTGACGACGCCGGTGCAGCCCACTTCTTCGTCATAAGAAAGCGCAAGGTGGATCGGCGCTTTCAGGTCGCGTTTCACAAACTCGGGCACAAAGGCAAGCGCGATGGCGGAAAAGCTTTTCATGTCGCAGGTACCGCGTCCGAAAAGCTTGCCGTCCTTTTCCGTCAGCGTCCAAGGGTCCGTGACCCAGGGCTGACCGTCCACAGGCACCACGTCCGTATGGCCGGACAGGATGATGCCGCCTTCCACATTCGGGCCTATGGTGGCGAGCAAATTGGTTTTGGTGCCGTCCTCATTCGGGAACCGCGTCGCGGTGATGCCGTACTCGCCGAGATAGCTCTCGATGAACTCGATGAGCTCGAGATTTGAATTGCGGCTTGTCGTGTCGAACGAGATCAGCTTAGCGATCATCTCGCGCGGGGTATAGGTCGCGGGCATACGCGCGTCTCCGAAAGGTCAGTGGCGCCAGAACCTCGGCAGGAAAAGAACCAGCACGGTGAAAAGCTCGAGCCGCCCCAATAGCATACCGGCCGACAATATCCACTTGGCGGGATCGGGCAAAGGCTGGAAAGAGCCGGCGGGCCCTACGGTGGGCCCAAGGCCGGGGCCCACATTGGCAAGGGCGGTTCCGGCGGCGGACCAGGCGGTCAACGGGTCAAGGCCGATCATTGAGAGCGCAATGGCCATCACCGCAAAGATCGACAGAAACAGAAACAGAAAACTGAGCACCGAGGAGACCACTTCGCGCGGTAGGGGGCGGTCATTGTACCGCGCGGTGAAAACGCCATGGGGGTGAACGATGCGCTGCACATGGGTGCGCGCGGCGGCTTCGATCACCTGAAAGCGAAAGATCTTGATGCCGCAGCTGGTTGATCCGGCGCAGCCGCCGATGAACATGGTGAAAAAGAAAACACCGACCGAGAACGTCCCCCAGGCGTGATAATCGTGGGTCGCATAACCCGTTCCTGTCAGAACGGAGACGCCATTGAAGACGGCGGCGCGGAAGGCGCTTTCGCCCGTGTGCAGGCCGGTGATCATCAGATAGGTCATCAGCACCGTAGTTACGATGGCGACGATGAGGAAAAAGCCGCGCACCTGTGCGTCGCGAAAGACGGCCCAGGGCTTGCCCGGCAGGGACTGCAGATAAAGCGCGAAGGGCAGGCTTGCCAATATCATGAAGACGACGGAGGTGTATTGAATGCCCGGCGTCTCCCACCGCCCCAGCGAAAGGTCGGAGGTTGAAAAGCCACCTGTCGCGACAGTGGTCATGGAATGGGCGACCGCATGGGCCAGCGGCATACCAAAGGCCCAATAGGAAAAAGTGCAGATGGCGGTAAGCCCCACATAGAGCGCAACGATGGACCCCACGATGGCTTGCGCGCGGGGCAGGATTTTTTCCGACGTGTCCGAAGATTCAAGGCGAAAGATCTGCATCCCGCCGATGCGCAGCATGGGCAGAACCGCGATCGCCATAACGATGATCCCGACCCCGCCCAGCCACTGCAGGATCGCGCGCCATGCGAGAATGCCAGGCGGCGCGGTATCGAGCCCCACAATCACCGTGGACCCCGTGGTGGTGAGCCCCGACATGGCCTCGAAAAAGGCGTCGGTATAGCTGAGCTTGATGCTGGGGGAGAGCGCAAAGGGAATGGCGGCGAAGGTCACCAACGCGACCCAGGAAAAGGTGGTGAGCAAAAACGCCTGCTGCATGGTCAGGTTGCCGGCGAACCCTCGGTTCGAAATCCAGAGGGAGATACCGATAAAGATCGAGGCGACGGCGGCGGTGGAAAAGACCTGCCAGTCTGGATTGCCCACAGTCAGGTCCACGGCTGCGGGCAACAGCATGGCGATGCCGAGGGTGGTCAGCAGAATACCAATGACTAGAAGGATCGGCCTGAGGCTTGGCACGGCGTCTCGTGTGTTGCTTCGTTCCCGTCCGCGAAGGGCATGAAATGCCCCCATACGAACCCCTAAGCGCTACCCCTATGGGGGTGCGGGGTCAATCGGGCCAAATCCTAGTTTACTGTGCGGCTGGCATAGGGGCTGTCGAGGGAAAAGAGCGGAATATCCACGTCCAACAGCAGACCTTCCTCGGTGGACATCTGATAGATGCCCCCCATGATGCCCGAAGGCGTCGTCAGCGGCGCACCGGAGGTATATTCAAACCGGTCGCCGGGGGCGAGCACGGGCTGTTCGCCCACCACGCCTTCGCCGTGCACTTCCTGCATGCGGCCCAGCCCATCCACGATGCGCCACAGGCGGTTGCACACCTTCACCGTATTGCCCCCGTGGTTTTCGATCACCACGCGATAGGACCAGACGTAATAGTCGTCTTCCGGAGAGGACTGATCCTCCAGATAGAACGGCTCGACGCTCACGCGAATGGAATGTGTGGTTTGGTCGTACATGTGGCCTTGCTCCCCTCCACGCATAGTGACCTGCGTGTGAAGGCATCGTCTAGTGATTCCGCGCAACGGTCAGGCTTTTTGCAGCGCCTGGTTAAGGTCGTCGATGAGGTCCGCCGGGTCTTCAAGCCCCACCGACAGGCGCAACAGCCCCGGCCCAATTCCCAGTTCCGCGCGCGCCTCAACGCTCACGCGTTGGTGAGTTGTAGTGGCGGGGTGTGTGATCAGGCTTTTTGCATCGCCAAGGTTGTTGGAGATCGAAACAAGGTTAAGCGCATTGGCGACGCGGAAGGCGGCCTCTTGCCCGCCCTTTACATCAAAGGCAACCACGTTGCCGCCCGCACTCATCTGCTTCATCGCGAGCGCATGCTGCGGGTGGTCCTTGCGGCCCGGGTAAAGCACGCGCGTTACGTTCGGATTGTTCGCCAAAGCGTCCGCCACTTGGGCGGCCCCGTCGCAAAGGGCGCGCACACGCATTTCCAGGGTTTCAATGCTTTTCAGCATGACCCAGGCATTGAAGGGGCTAATGGACGGGCCCGTCTGGCGAATGAACTGGTGCAGGTGGTCGTCCAGAAAATCCTTCTGGCACAGCACCACACCGCCCAGGCAGCGGCCCTGTCCGTCGATATGTTTCGTCGCGGAATAGACGACGACATCCGCGCCCAGTTCCATGGGCCGTTGCAGGACGGGGGTCGCGAACACATTGTCCACGATCAGCCGCGCCCCTGCCGCGTGGGCGACCTTCGCCACGGCGGCAATGTCGATGACTTCCAGCGCCGGGTTTGATGGGGACTCAAGAAATAATGTCTTGGTCTCCGGCCGCACGGCCGCTTTCCACGCCTCCATGTCACGACCGTCCACCAGGGTCGATGAAATGCCAAGGCGGGGCAGCAGGTCCTCGATCACATAGCGGCAGCCGCCAAAGAGCGCGCGGGAGGAGACCACATGGTCCCCGGCCTTGAGGTGGCAGAGCAGGGAGGCGGTCACCGCCGCCATGCCGCTGGCCGTCGCCCGGGCGCAGGGGGCGCCCTCAAAGGCGGCGATGCGCTCCTCGAACATGGTGACGGTGGGGTTGCCGTAGCGGGAATAGATATAGCCCTCGTCCTCCCCCGTGAAGCGGGCGGCGGCCTGTTCCGCGCTGTCATAGACATAGCCGGAAGTGAGGAACAGCGCCTCGCTGGTCTCCCCAAAGGGGCTGCGCGTCGTGCCGCCGTGAACGGCAAGGGTCTGGGGGCGCCAGGATTTGGGCTCGGAACTCATCTCATCAGCTTTCGGCAAAGGGGAGCAGGGAGCGAATCGTGCAATGGTCCAAGGGAAGGCCGCAAGGGGTTCCCGCGGCTTTTTTGCCAGTAATTTTGACGCATGAACCGCCGGGCCTCGCCCCGCTTTGGCCCGCCCGCTCACCATGCTAAGGAAGCCGTCCCATGTCCACTCTGGTTCTCGATCAAGACGCGGAAACGAACGTGACCCACGAAACCGAAACCTCCTTTGGCGCGCCTGGCGTCCTGCCAGTGCAGCAGCTGAAAGAGTTGATCAAGTCCGGTGCGCTGGCGGCGCAGGGGCCCATCACCAATGCCCAGCTCCAGCCGGCGAGCATCGACTTGCGCCTGGGGACCCGCGCCTATCGCATCCGCGCGAGCTTTTTGCCCGGCCCCCGGCGCACGGTCGAGGACCGCCTCAAAGACGTGGTGATGCACGAGATTGACCTCACCAATGGGGCGGTGCTGGAAACCGGGTGCGTCTATCTGGTGCCGTTAATGGAACGGACGGCGCTGCCCAAGACCGTTTCGGGTCTCGCCAATCCCAAAAGCTCCACGGGGCGCATTGATGTTTTCACGCGGCTGATTACCGACCGCGCCAGCAGCTTTGATCAGGTGGAAGCGGGCTATGAGGGCCCGCTCTATGCGGAGATCAGCCCCAAGACCTTCAGCGTGCTGGTGCGCGCAGGTTCCCGCCTGAACCAATTGCGGCTGCGTGGGCAAAACGCGGTGCTGAACGACCGCGAACTTCTCGCGCTGCATGAAAAAGTCGGCCTTGTTGACGGCCCGGTGGATATCGACATGGGCATCGCCGTGTCGGTGGACCTGACGGGGGAGCCGGACACAGGTTTCGTTGGCTATCGCGCGAAACGCCATGCGGGCGTGATCGATGTGGACAAGCCTGGCGCCTATGAGGCGTCGGAGTTTTGGGAGCCGATCAAAGCGCGCAAGGACGCGACGTTGATCCTCGACCCGGACGAATTTTACATTCTGGCCTCCCGCGAGGCGGTGCATGTGCCGCCCGATTATGCGGCGGAGATGGTGCCCTTTAACCCGCTGGTGGGGGAATTTCGTGTGCACTACGCAGGCTTTTTCGATCCCGGTTTTGGCCATTCGGCGGCGGGCGGTTCAGGCAGCCGCGCGGTGCTGGAAGTGCGCAGCCACGATGTGCCATTCATTATCGAGGATGGGCAGGTCGTTGGGCGACTGGTCTATGAACCGGTGACGGAACAACCTGAATTCGTTTATGGCACGGACATCGGCTCGCACTACCAGCGTCAGGGGCTGAAGCTTTCAAAGCATTTCATCGTCGATTGAGGCGAAACGCCTGCAAATGAAAAGGGCGGGGCCATCTCGGCGCCCGCCCTTTTTTGTTGGTGTGCTGATGAAGCTTACATGCCGATCAGGTGCTTGGAGGCAAGCATGCCCCACAGCATCGGGATCGACAGCAGCGTGTTCGTGCGGCTGAACAGCATCGCCGTGCGCGCCGCCTTGGCTTTCGCGTCAGCGTCCGCATCAACAATGCCCAGCGCTTTTTTCTGGTTGGGCCAGATCACGAACCACACGTTGAACGCCATGATGAGGCCGAACCACATGCCGATGCCGATCCAGGTCAGATGCAGCGAGCCCATGCCCCAGCCGAGCATCATCGCCTGATGCAGCCATCCGGCCTGCCAGCCGAGGATCAGCCCGAAGAGCACGGTGAACGCCGCCCCCCAGCGGAACCAGAACAACGCCGCGGGGGCGATGTGCTTGCCGATGGCGGGTTTCAGCTCATCGGGGATTTTGGGCATGGTCGGGATCTGCACAAAGTTGAAATAGTACAAAAGCCCGATCCACATGATGCCGGAAAAAACGTGTAGCCAGCGGACCAGAAGGCCGAGGTCAAAACTTTCCATGGGTCAGTCCTCCCTCAACCTGCAATGAACGGTGCAACGAACCAGAGCACGACGGTCAGCACCACACCGGCGGCGACCGTGAACCTGATATCGGTAAGGATGATACTCATTTGAAATCTCCCCCTCGTGGAGCGCCTTCTGTGCGAAGGCCGTTATTGTCGTTCGCGCGCCGGGACAGCGGGTCCCTCCCATGTCCTCGGGCCAAACGTGATTCGCTATCAAACCATTGATTCGGAATAACCCCAAGGCCGGGTAAGGTATGGGGGAACGTGGGACACGCTGCGAATTTTGCCTAAGATGTGCGCGGTGACTGGAGATGGGGGGGCGAAATGACCAACGCAATTGAAGATATGGCACGTGCCTATGAAGCCGCGTGGTGCTCGGGTGACCCAATGCGAGTGGCGGATCATTTTGCAGACGGCGGAACCATTCAGATCAATCGCGGCGATGTGCTAAAAGGGCATGAGGCAATCACCGAGATGGCGGCGGGGTTCTATGCCGCCTTCCCAGATCTCAAAGTGATTTGCGACGGCGTTCGCATTGCGGGCGATCACGTGGTGTTTCTCTGGACGCTGGAAGGGCACCATGCGGAGACGAAGAACTTTGTCCGTGCAGCCGGATGGGAGGAATGGACTCTCACGCCCAACCTGAAAATTCAAAGCTCGCTCGGGTGGTTTGACGCGGAAGACTATCAACGCCAGATCGATGGGGCGTGACGTCAGATGTCCGCCATGAAGATCGCAAAATAGAGCGCGAAGATCACAGAGAGCCCGATGGTTCCCGCCCACTGTAGCCAACGCGGTTTGGCAAATCCCGCCGCAGCCATGAACACGATCCCCAAGACATTAATGTAGTTGGCGCTTGAGAACCCTTCCAGCATTAGGTTCGCCGCCATGGCGAAGACCAGATTGACGAAGAAGAGGCCGATATAGCGGCTGCGGTTCCGTTCGTGAAAATCAGCGAGGCTTATCCCGCTGTCGGGAACCTTGTCCGGCACGATCAGAGCCGCGATCAGGTATTGAATGGTTGCCATGGTCATCCAAAAAAAGACCTGAAGAATATTCCAGGTTTCCTGCAGGCGCAGCTGCCAAGCAGAAATCCAGAAATCGATAAGCAACACAAAGACGAGGAGCATCCATGCCCCGTGAAGCCAAGACCAGCGCACATTCCGCGCGTGGATCAACCGGGCGATGCCGCTGAGAAGATGGGCGAGCGCCAGGGAGACGACGAGCGACAGAAGGATCAAGACGTGCTCGGATGCGGTCATGGTGCGGTCTTCCCCCGGGGGTGGTGATGCGTCAGATTCGGAACCAATTCTAGCAGACCCGGCCCCTCTGGACCCGGCCTCTGATTTGAGGCATATCTCGGCCCGTAACGCGGGTGTAGCTCAGTGGTAGAGCATCAGCTTCCCAAGCTGAGGGCCGTGGGTTCGATCCCCATCACCCGCTCCATTTTTGGCCGGTCTAATGGGGATGGCTGTCGATCATGTCACTTGCGCGCAGCTTCAGAAGTCTTTCCCACACGGCCAAAGCCTGGACCCGGCTCTATCGCCCCTCCATGTGGGAGCCGGAAGCGCACATGCTGCCCTTCCTTTTGCAGCCAGCGGACGTGTGTTGGCAGGTGGGCGCGAGCGATGGGCAATACACCTACATCCTCGCCAAGGCCGTCCCTGAGGGGCAAGTCATTGCCTTCGAGCCCTCTACCTTCACCTACCGCATTATGGAGCGGCTGGTGGCGCTGACGGGCCTCAAGAACGTCAACATGCAGAAAAAGGCGGTGAGCGACACGCCGGGCGAATTGCAGCTCACCGTGCCGGTGAAACGTTCCGGCCGGCTCGGTCATTCGTTTTCTTTTGTCACCAAGACAGATGAGAGCGAAGACAAAATCTCCGACATGATGGCGGGCAAGACCGACTATGAATCCGAAGTGGTGGAAGCGATCACGCTTGATGGCTTCGCCGCTGCGACAGGAAATACGAAATGCGACTTTCTACGCTGTGACGTGGAAGGGGCGGAGGCGCTGGTGCTCGCCGGTGGGGGCGAGTTGATTGAGCGGGAAAAGCCTACGATCATGATCGAGATCCATCCCGCCTTTATCGAACGGCGCTTTGGCATGACGGCGGAAAGTGTGCGCGATGGGTTGCTGGCGCGCGGCTATGTCATGTTCCACATGGGACCGGACAAATCCGTTGTGCGCAGTGATGAGCTAGTGCACGAAAAATTCGGCGACTACTTTTTCTGCCACCCTTCGCGCGCGGCGCATCTTCCCGATGGGCCATTCAAGCAAGCGCTTTCCGCGTAACCCCGCGACGTGACGTTTCACCTCACAAGTTTCCCTGAAAGCGCCCGCACCGCGAAGGGTGCGGTTGTCGCCATCGATGTGTTTCGCGCCTTCACCACGGCGGCTTATGCCTTTGCTTCCGGCGCGGCGGAAATCATTATGGTGGCCGAACTGGACGAGGCGCTGGCACTCAAACGCGTCGGACGCGCCGACCTGACCGTGGGCGAACGGCACGGGCTAAAGCCCGACGGCTTCGACTTCGGCAATTCCCCCACCGCCATGAGCGAGCGGGACCTGAGCGGGCAACGTCTCGCCCAGACCACGACAAATGGCACGGCAACGCTTGCCGCCGCGCCGGAAGGGGCGCCCCTCTATGCCGCAGCGCTGGTCAACGCCCGCGCGACGGGCCGGGCGCTCAAGCGGGAGGGGGCGGCGACCCTTATCGCCGCGGGGCGCAATGGAACCACGCGCGCCGATGAGGATGAGCTTTGTGCGCTCTACGTGCGCTCTGTCGCGGCGGGGGCCCCTCATGATGAGGCGGCACTTCAGGACCTTCTAATGCGCTGGTTTGGCACTGATGACTTCCTGAAAACCCGCGAACATCTGGGCCCCCGAACCGATTGGCTCTTGGCTCTGGAACTCAACAAATTCGACTTTGCCATCAAAGTGACACGGGAAAAGGGTTTGCTGGTGGCAAAGCCCGCCTAGTCTGATAGAACGCCGCAAAACAAAAACAGGGAGGACCCGGAAGCCATGGGGCGTATTCCTTTTGACTTGCCGGAACGTGATGCCAAGCCGCGCGCGCGCGGGTTTACCAATGCGCTGGATGCGGGGCTGGGGCTCACTGAGATTGCCGACGCACTCGATGTCTGCGGCGCCTATACGGACGTCGTGAAACTGGGCTGGGGCACGGCGCATCTGACGCCGAACCTCAGCGAAAAGCTCGCGCTCTATAAATCGCGCGACGTGGAAACTTCGCCCGGCGGGCTGATGTTCGAGCTCAGCTATTGGCAGAACAAGATGGCGGACTACGAAGCCTTCGTGCGCGACGTGGGTTTCGCACTGGTGGAAGTCTCCAACGGTTCGCTTCCCATTCCCGAGATTGAAAAGTGCCGCGAAGTGGAACGGCTCGCGAACGCAGGCTTCAAGGTGTTGTCGGAAGTGGGATCGAAGGACGCGGACTTCGTGATGGAACCCCAGGCCTGGGTCGACGCCATCAAGAACGATCTAAATGCGGGGGCGTGGAAAGTGATCGTTGAGGGCCGCGCCGATGCGAGTGCCGGGATCTATGGCGCGGGCGGCAAGGTGCGCGGCGATGCGGTGGATGCAATTCTCAACTCTGGGATTGATCCCGACCGGCTTGTCTTTGAAGCGCCATTCAAGCCGCAGATGATTTATTTCGTCACGCGCCTTGGGCCTAATGTGAACCTTGGCAATGTGAACCTGCACGAGGTTCTGAACCTCGAAACCCTGCGGCTGGGTTTGCGCGGGCACACCGTGGAACACTTTCACGCGCCGGGGCACAAAAGTGCCCACGCGCCAACAGACGACGCCTAGCGATAGGCGCCACGGCCTTGGCCGGTTTCAACACCCGTCATGGAAATTAGGTGTGTGAGCATCAGGACGCAAACGACACCCGCGACAATCATCACAAGGTTCCAGTTGATGAGCCGTGGCGGGTCGCCCGGCTCATGGGGCTTGTTTGCCCTGAAGCGCGCAAAGCCCGCAATGCCGAGCGCAATTGCCATGATGATGATAGTGGGAATGAGCCCCATGTATGCCTCCAGCCGGATCGGTAAGGCGCGTAATCTATGGAGCTACGGGCCTTGCGTCTACTTGGGAATATAGGCGCGCGTGTTCATAATAAAATACAAAACTTGACCTGCCAGGTGATCTTTTCTGGGGTTTCCTTGTGAGAGGGCGAACTCTTATGTATCCTCATGGTGCGGAACATTATTGTGATGCGCGCACCAATCGGGGGACATTTTTGGCCCGCTTGCGGCCACATTCCTCGTTAAGATTGTTCGCGTTACATGGTGAACGTGATTGCGCACCCGGCGGATGTGCCGGGCTTTTGCGCAGAACAGAGGAGCCAAGGTCGTGATCGCCGTTCGGCGTGCAAAGGAAAGTGACTGTGCCGACATGGGCCGCATTTATGTGGACGCGTGGCAGGACACTTATCCTGGATTGCTGCCGGATCGCGGACTGCTCGCCATGTCGGCTGATCGCCACGCGGCCCATTGGGCGCAAGTGATTGCAAAACAGACCCCCAAGGATGCTTTTCTGGTCGCGACGCTTGAGGGCTTCGGCGTCATCGGTCTTGCCAATGCGGGGCCGTCCCGCACGCGGGACCTGCCGTTCGGGGCGGAAGTGTTTACACTCTATGTCGATCCCAATCACCAGCGGCTGGGCGCGGGACGCGCGCTTCTCGACAATCTGTTTCTCGCCATGCGACAGGCCGGGCAACGTTCGGCGGTGATCTGGGCGCTCGACGGCAACCCCGTGCGCACTTTTTACGAAGGGCTCGGCGGAGCGGAGGTTGCGCGGCGCACGCGTATTACCTTTGGCGAACCGCACGAAGAAGTGGCTTTCGGCTGGCCTGATCTTGTTTTGGGCGATGGTGCCCGCGCGGCGGAAAATTAGGCCTTCAGCATTTTCGGCGTGAAGTAATCGGCGAAGGCGCCGCCTCGCCGCGCCACTTCGTTCCAATTTTCGACATCGAAGCGGAATACGGCCACGGCGCAGGTGGGAAATTTTGGCGGCGCGCTATCCGCACCGAGCGAAAGCGCGAGGTCTTCCAGCCCCGGATTGTGCCCCACCACCAAAAGCGCGCGCGCCTTGGGGTCGGCGGCGCGAATAATTTCCAGTATCTCGTCATCAGTGGCGAGATAGAGATCGGCCTCAAACACCACAGGGATATGCCCGCCCAGAACCTCCACCACATGGCGGCAGGTTTCCTGAGTGCGGCGCGCGCTGGAACACAGAATCAGATCGGGAACATGCCGCCGCTCCTGCATGGCACGCGCGATCAGGGGTGCGTCTTCGTTGCCGCGCTCGTTCAACGCGCGGTCACGGTCCTCGAACGTCGGACTTTCGTTTGATGCCTTGGCATGGCGCATCAGATAAAGCGTCTTCATGACCTGCCGTGGATCCTCCCGAAACCTCCCCAGTGATTGCAAGACTGGGCTGTTTCGCCCCCATTGATCAAGCGCAGAAGTGTGACAGCACGAAGAGTTGGTCAATCGGTGCGGAAGCGCCTAAATTCGCCTCATGGATTTGATCGTTAATGGCCCCAGTTCCGCGCCGCTCACCATTCTCTTTGCCCACGGGGCGGGGCTTGGCATGGACGCAAATTTCATGACCGCCATTGCCGAGGGCCTCGCCGCCGCGGGATATCGCGTAGTGCGATTCGAATTTCCCTACATGGCTGAACGACGGGCGACCGGTAAGCGCCGCCCGCCGGACCGTGCGCCGGTGCTCGCAAAAACCTTCGCCGATGCCGCCCGCACGTCCGGCATTGAGCCAGGCAAGCTGGTGCTCGCGGGAAAAAGCATGGGCGGGCGCTATGCGACGATGCTGGCGCAAGAGATGGGTGCGGTGGCGGCCATCGCTTATGGCTATCCCTTTCATCCGCCGGGCAAGCCGGAAAAACTGCGCACAGAGCATCTGGCCGATATGAAGGTGCCAATGCTGATCTGTCAGGGCACGCGCGACCCCTTTGGCACCAAGGATGAGGTGCCGGGCTACACCCTGTCACCCGCGATCGAGCTTTGCTGGCTGGAAGATGGCGAACACAGCTTCCGCCCGCGCAAGGCGAGCGGTCGCACCGAGGCGATGAACCTGGCCCAGGCGGTGGACGCGTCGATCAGATTTCTGAAAAAACTTGCCGCGGATTAAAGCGTCATGTGCCGCGCACGGGCGGACCATTCGATGGCGCCCGAATGAAGCCGGGAAAGGCACAGCGTATCGCGAATAACTTCCAGTACGCGCAGCTCTTCCTGATCCACCTTTTCGTCGGCGGCGGCAACTTCCACCGCGCAGGCATAAGCCGTTTCATAAAGGCGCTCGGGCAGGGTCTCGCACACGATATCGACCACCGACTGCACGCCGTCTTCGGACCCGGCCAGCAGCTCGCCGCATTCTTCGGCCACGGTCACCAGCTGGTCCGCGTCAAAGCCGCGGAACACGGGGAACTTGCGCACGATCTCGCCAATGGTCAGCAGTTCGGCATCGGTCATGTCGGCGTCGGCCGCCGAGACCAGAACCATTAGATAGATAAGCGCCTTTTGAGGGGTGATTTCCTGGCTCATGGGTTTCCCGTTTTTTGATGAAGTGGTCAGCCGCGCGGGACCATAGGCGACCCTCCGGCCAAGGGCAAGATGGCTCAGCCTTTCAGGAATTCCCCAGTGGCGCCAATGGCTTCGGCGAGGCCCAGGCGCTGCACCTCGACCCCTTTCGGGAAAGCAGTGAGGAGCCGCGTGGGCGTGCGCCCATCCAGCATGACAAAGACCCCCCGGTCATCCTCGCGGCGGATCAGGCGGCCATAGGCCTGCTTCAGGCGTAGCCGGGTGATGAGGTCGTCATAGGTACGTTTGCCGAACCGTTCGCGCCGCGCCTTGTGCAGAATATCGGGCCGGGGCCAGGGCACCCGGTCAAAGACAATGAGGCGCAAGGACGATCCCGGCACGTCGATCCCGTCGCGCACCGCATCGGTGCCGAGCAGGCAGGCGTGTTCCTCGCTGCGGAAAATATCGACCAGCGTGCCGGTGTCCATGGCGTCCACATGCTGGGCGTAGAGCGGCAGGCCCGCCGCCTCGAGCGGTTCGGCAATTCGGTCATGGACGGCGCGCAAACGGTGAATGGCTGTGAAGAGCCCGAGCGCGCCCCCGCCCGCTGCACGGAAGAGTTCGCGAAAGGCCGCGCTCACTTGGTCGGCGTCCTCGCGGCCAATATCATTGACGATCAGGATCTTGGTATTGGCGACATAGTCAAAAGGCGATGCAAAATGCGCGCGTTTCGCCGCGCCCGCCAGATGCGCGGTGCCGGTGCGCACTTCAGCGCTTTGCCAATCGTCATCTTCTTCGTCATCAGATGTATCGCGCAACGTAGCCGATGTTATGAACGTGCCTTGCGCGCGGTCGAGCACGGTGCGGGCAAAGGGCTCCGTCGGGTCGACCCAGTGGCGATGCAGTCCCACATCGAACAGGCGACCAAAGCGATTTTCCATCGCCATCCAGTCCACGAAATCCTCTGGCGGCGGCGCGGAGAGCGATTGCAGCATGCCGCGCCAGGCAGGCAGCATCAGCGCCGCGCGGCGTTCCAGCCCACGAGCCGCCGCTTCAATCCGTATGCGGATGGTGGTTTCAAGCTCCTTGGCTTCTTCGTCCAGCCGTTCGCGCAGGCCCTTGGCAAGTTGCATCATCGGCGTGGCGAGGCCGCCAAGCGCGGCATCAAGCTCCAACCCGGCGTCTTCCAAACCCTCGCCCAAGGGGCGCAGGTCCGTTTCCCAGCTTTGCACCCCACGGAACCGGTTGTCGCTGCGGGCGATGATCTGGCTCCGCGTCAGGGCGAGTAATTGCTCGGTGGGCCCCTGCGGTTTGCCGTCGGTCACCCGCGAGGTCCAGCCTTCGCCGGGAAGTGCGCGGGCCGCCCGGACCGCCTTTTGCAGCAGCTCTTCCAGCTCGCCATCGGCACCGGTCAGATCGCCAATGCGGTCAATCAGCCCCCTCGCGCGGGAGCCGCGCCGCCCTTCGGGGCCGCGCAGCCAGCGGCGCAATTCGCTCGCCTCAAGCCCCGTTAGATGAGCTGAATAGGCTGCATCCGCCGCGTTAAAAAGATGATGCCCTTCATCGAAGAACAAAAACCTCTGCCGCTCGGAACTGTCTTCCTGGGCATCGGCGGAGGTAGGCGAAAGCGCCATGTCGAGGGCGGATTGGGTCAGCACCAGCGCGTGGTTCGCCACAACAATGCGCGCGCGTCGCGCCTTGCGCACGGATTTTTCAATCACGCAACGGCGATAATGTGGGCAGGCGGAATAAATGCATTCGCCGCGCCGGTCGGTGAGTTGGGACTCAAGCCCTGTTTCCAACCAGACGGGATAATCCCCGCCCACCATGTCGCCGTCGCGGCTCGCCAGCGCCCAGCGCGCGATGAGGCCTGTTTCGATTTGCCCCATGCCCGCAAGCCCCGACATGGCACGGGTCGCGACGTCCTGATAATTCAGCAAGCAGAGATAATTTTCGCGGCCTTTGCGGATCACCGTCCAGCGCGCTTTTTCTTCCGGGTCTGGATAGACGCGCGACAGTTCCTGATCAAGCTGACGTTGCAGGTTCTTGGTGAACGTCGCGATCCACACGCCGGGGCCGTTTTTTTCCCCCCAAAGGCTGATGGGCGCGAGATAGCCGAGGGTCTTGCCCAGGCCCGTTCCTGCTTCGGCCAGGGTGACGTTCGCCTCCCCCGCCATGTCGCGCGGCACCAGCGCGCTCGCCGCGAGCCGCGCGTATTCCGCCTGCATGTGGCGCTGTTCGCCGTGGCTACCCACGATGGCGGTAAGGCGCGCGTCGGTTTCGGTCTCGCCTACGGGTTGCGTGCCCGCGGGCGGTTCAGGTGCGCGTTCCTCCCATTCGGGCAGACGTTGCCAGATATCAAAGCCGGAGCTGCGTTCCGCCGGACCGCGCTCGAAGCTGGCGGTTGCGCGCAGGCATGCAGCCCCCCAGGCCCAGCCGGATTTGGCGAGGGTGGGCGCTAGGCTCGCCGCATGTTCGGGATGGGGCACGTTGCCGGTTTTGAGGGCTTCCAGCAGCTTCGCCGCGATGAGGTGGAGGTAGGCGGCCTCCTCCGCCACGTCCTCGGGCGCTGGCAAACCAAGCGCGCGGGCAAGCCCGGCGGGCGTTGGGACGCAGGGCCGCGCCGGGTACACAAAGGCAAAGAGTTCCAGCACATCGAACAGGGTTTCCCGCCGCGGCGGACGCTTGGCCCCAAGGCGCCGGGCGGTGAAGCCCGCGTGACAAACGAGCGCGGGGCCCGCATTGAGCAACCCCGCTGCCTCGCGAGGGGAAATGTCCTCAATCTCGCCGGTGTCCAGCGCCACGACACACTTGCCCGCCTTCGCGACAATGGCGCGCAAGGGGGTGGCGGCGGGAGAAGACGAATCGGGAGGGCTGACCATAGAGGTCAGATTAGCACGGCAGGCGTCGGGGTCAGGCGCTTTTCAGTTGCTCGACCACGTCTTCGGCGTCGGTAATGGCTTGCGTCACGAGGCCAAGTTCCGGGGTGATGGCATCCATACTGTCCGATCGCGCCGCGGCATTGAGCTGGCGCGCGGCATCGGCAAGGGCGACAAACCCGAGATTCGCCGCAGCGCCGGCAAGATTGTGCGCGCGGGTCCGAACTTCCGACGTGTCGCCAACTTCCGCGGCGGCACTCAGTCCTTGCGCGATATCGGCGATGTCCTCGGCGAAGGCCTCGATCAGCTCTTCGGCCTCCTTGCTGCCCAGAGAGTTGATGAGCGCGGTAAGCTGCGCAGCGTCGACGCGCGGGTCATCGGACGCGAGGCTACAAGGATGAACTTTGGCGCCCGCGTGCCTTTCGACGGCGCGGTTCAATAGTTCTGGCGTGATGGGCTTGGGCAGCACGCTGTCAAAGCAGACGTGTTCATTCCCGGGCACGCGCAAGGGACCATTCCCGTCAAAATCAGTCAGCGAGACATCGGCGGTCAGCGCGATAATGGGCAGGCACGCCGCAGCGCCCCCCAGCTCGCGAATGGCCGCTGTCGCCTCGATGCCCGACATTACCGGCATGCGCACGTCCATCAGGATCAGGTCGGGCAGCGGCTCGCTGCGCTCCATGGCGTTTTGAATCCAGTCAACCGCTTCCTTGCCGTCGCGGGCGCGGACAATGGTGTGTCCCTCGCGCCCGAGCAGGGCCTCGGCGACCTTCGCGTTCAGATCATTGTCTTCCGCGAGCAGGATGAAGCGCGATGTGGGGCCGTCTGCGGCAGCGCTTGTCGCAGCCTTGGCGTGCGCCTTTGGTGTTGGCGTTGCGGCCCGGCTTTCCTGTACGGCGGGAAGTGAGAACCAGAAGGTGCTGCCTTCACCGGGTGTGCTGGTGACGCCGATGCATCCATTCATAAGGGCCATAAGGCGGCGGCAAATGGCAAGGCCGAGCCCGCTGCCGCCGTATTTGCGCGTGGTGGTCTGATCCGCCTGGCGGAACGGCTGGAACAATTGCGGGATGACATCGGGCGGGATGCCGATGCCCGTGTCAGCGATGGTGACCACGATGCTGTTGTCCGGAGCATCGGCCTTGATCGCCGCTGGCAAGTCGCTTGAACCGCTATGGGTGACGGTGACAAGGACATCGCCCTCTTCGGTGAACTTGACCGCATTGCCCACAAGGTTCAGCAGGACCTGGCGCACGCGATGGGCATCGCCGCGAGCAAGCATCCCGTCCGGCACATCGGCGCTGAGTTCGACGTGCAACCCCTTCTGCCGTGCGCCGGGGCGCAGCAGGCGCAAAACGCTTTCCGCCGCGTCAAGCGCGTTGAAGGGTTCAGGGTCCACATCCAATCGGCCAGCATCAAGCTTTGACAGATCCAGAATGTCGTTGAGCACGGTGTTGAGCATTTCGCCGGATTCAACAATGACGTCCAGCTGCTCGTTCTGCTCAGTATCGAGATCGGTGTTTTTTAAAAGGCGCGCCATGCCCAGGATGCCGTTGAGGGGCGTGCGCACCTCGTGGCTCATGGTGGCCAGAAACTCGCCCTTGGCGCGGTTGCCTGCGACGGCGGCTTCCTTTGCGGCCTCGGCGGTTTTCCGTTCTTCTGACAGGGATTGGACCAGCGCCTCGTTCTGATACCGCAATGCGATGTTGTCGAGCTGCGATTTCTTCAACCGGTTGCCCCATTGCAGAAGTCCCGCAACGAACAGTGTTCCAAAAGCCGTCATCAAAAGCCCGAAGCTGGTCTGGGTGGACAGCATCAGAAAGGCAAGGGGAATACCCGCAGGGATCAGGAAGGCAAAGGTTGCGGGGCGGTGCATGGCGCGGGTGATGATGCTCGAGGCGCCAACGCCGGTAATCACGAGACTGATGATGGCCTGATTGGCAACATCGGTCTTGTCGAACCAGGCCGCCGCGCCCAGACCCCAGGCCAGCCCGGTTCCGAGGGAGGCGAGCGTAAAGAGCCGCACCCAGAACTCGGGGTTCTCGCGGCGGTTTTTGCTTTTCAGGAATTTGAGCTGGATGCTGTGATACCAGGTCCACGCGGCACAATAGAGCGCAAGCGCCGCCCAGGGCATGGCGCTGTGGAACCCCGCAATGATCCAGGTGGTAGCAATGAAGGCGACTACGGGCTTGATGCCGGAGCCCCGATCCATTTCGAACAGCAGCTCTACCTGGTCGGCCTTGATTTCGCGGAGGGTTTCCCCAGGCACGACCACCGCGTCCGGCGCCGCGGCAGCAGAATTATCCGGTGACGTGACCAAAGACGAGACCTCAATGGTCCCCACCATTTTACGCAAAGCGTCAAACATCATACCGCGCGCCGTTCCCATAGCCTTCCCGGCTGCGGCAAGATTGACGCAACCATGCGCCAACCCTAGCTTTCCTTCCCAAATATCGCGTAAATGCGCGGCTAAGACTTTGTTCACCACTTTCGGACCCGACATGACTGACTCCCAGCTCCGCGATATCGCCCAATCCAGCAAGGCTTGGCCCTTTGAAGAGGCCCGAAAACTCGCGGATCGTCTGAAGGCGAAAGACGGCGGCGGTGATGCGCCCCTGGTGTTTGAAACGGGATATGGCCCCTCGGGCCTTCCGCATATGGGCACCTTTGGCGAGGTGGTGCGGACCTCCATGGTGCGGCACGCCTATGAGGTGGTGACGGGCAAGCCCACGCGGCTCATCTGTTTTTCCGACGACATGGACGGCATGCGCAAAGTGCCCGGCGGCGTTCCTAATCAGGAAATGCTGCTTCAACATGTGGGCCGTTCGCTGACGTCGGTGCCCGATCCCTTTGGCACGCACGAAAGCTTTGCGCATCATAACAATGCACGGCTTCGTGCTTTTCTCGACCAGTTCGGGTTCGAGTATGAATTCATGAGCGCGACCGAGTGCTACAAGTCCGGGCGCTTCAACGACGCGCTTCTGCGCGTGCTTCAGGTCTATGACAAGGTTATGGACATCGTGCTGCCGACCCTGGGCGAGGAGCGGCGCGCGACCTACAGCCCCTTCCTGCCCATTCACCCCGAATCGGGCGTGGTGCAGCAGGTTCCCATTCTTGAATGCAATGTGGACAAGGGCACCGTGCGGTACCGCGCGGAAGATGGCGAGGAATTTGAGACGCCGGTGACTGACGGCCATTGCAAAATGCAGTGGAAGGCGGACTGGGCACTGCGCTGGTATGCGCTGGGCGTTGACTATGAAATGGCGGGCAAGGACCTGATCGAATCCGTGAAACTGTCGTCGCGCATCGTGCGGGCCATGGGCGGCCTGCCGCCCGAAGGGTTCAACTTCGAGCTCTTTCTTGATGAGCATGGCGCCAAGATTTCAAAGACCAAGGGTAATGAATCCATCACCGTTGATGACTGGCTGCGCTATGCGCCGGATGAGAGCCTGTCCTATTACATGTTCCAGAAGCCGCGTCAGGCCAAGCGTCTCTATTTTGACGTGATCCCCAAGGCAGTCGACGAATATGTCACCTTCCTCGACAAGTATCCTGAGCAGGAAGCCAAAGACCGGCTCTCCAACCCTGTCTGGCACATCCACAATGGGCAGCCGCCGGCGGAATATATACCTGTGAGCTTCAATCTTCTGCTCAACCTTGTGAGCGCCAGTAACGCGGAAGACCGCGATGTTCTGTGGGGCTTTATCAATCGCTATGACCCGGATGCGAACCCTGAGAACCACCCGTTCCTCGACCGGCTCGTGGGTTACGCCATCAATTACTATCATGACTTCGTTAAGCCGACGAAGCAGTACCGTCAGCCTACGGAGCAAGAACACGCGGCGCTGGCAGATCTGAAGGCGCGGCTTGAGGAGCTGCTGACCGACAATCCGGAAACCAGCGGTGAAGACATCCAGACCCAGGTCTATGAAGTGGGCAAGGCCCATGAGTTTGAACCCCTGCGGGCCTGGTTCAGCGCGCTTTATGAAACGCTGCTGGGGCAATCCCAGGGGCCGCGGTTCGGCTCCTTCGTTGAGCTATATGGGCTTGAAGAAACGATTTCCCTGATCGATCGGGCGCTCGCGGGCAAGCTCAAGGCCTAAGGTTGTTCGACGCCTGCTATTGCGATGCCCAAAGAATGCGGGCGATCCACGCAACCTCGCCTAGTTCCAGAGTGCGATTGTCAAATTCCGGGTTAAGGGATTGCAGTTCGATACGGCGGGCGGATTGGCGCGCCAGCACTTTTGCGAGCACTTCGCCATCGGTGGTTTTCACCACCACCCGGTCGCCGCGCCGAACTGAAGAGTTGGGCGAGACGATTATCACATCCCCGTCACGATAAACCGGCAACATGGAATCGCCACTGATCTCGAGGGCGTAGGCGTTCTCATCACCGATCTCGGGGAAGGCGACCTCGTCCCAGCCGACGCCGGCCGGAAAACCGCCGTCATCGAAAAAGCCGCCCTCACCAGCTTGAGCAAAACCGATTAGTGGCACATAGCGGGTGGAATACCGCCGGGTCCCGCTTTGGTCCATCAGTCCGACGAAGACATCCATGGTGATGCCCGTTGCTTCCAGGACCTTGGCGATGCTCTCGGTGGAGGGCCAGCGCAACTTGCCGTTCGCGCCTTCGCGCTTTGATCGGTTGAATGTGGTGGGGTCGAGCCCCGCCGCACGCGCAAGCCCGGACGGGGTCAGTCCCCGCCGGTCGGCGAGCCGGTCAATGGCATTCCAGATTTGCTTGTGCGTCAGCATGTTATGGGCGCGGCAATAATTAGAACGTTTCCGGTATTCGTTCCTAACTATAGGAATTATACCTTATCCGCAGCCCGCGTCCAGTCCTAGCGCGCGGGCCGCAAATTCGCTAATCAAACGGGCAATGGCCGAGAATGATTCTTCCCTGATTTACAAAGTCTGCGACGCCGCCGAATGGCGCGCCGCCAGGGCTGCGGGGACCTATGGCGGGGCGCCGGTGGACCGTACCGACGGCTTCATCCACTTTTCGACGGCACAACAATTACGGGAAACCGTGAGGCGCTATTTCGCGGGAACTGGGGATTTGATGCTGGTGGAGGTGGATTCGGTTGCTCTGGGGTCGGCCCTCAAATGGGAACCCTCGCGCGGCGGTGATATGTTCCCCCATCTCTATGGCGAATTGCCGCTAGCCACGGTGACGCGCACTTGGGATTTCCCGCTGGTAGGGGGGAAAGAGCGGGCATATCCGGCGGAGGTTCAGTTCCCCGATGGTTGACCTTTTTCCTATGATGCGCGCGGGGCTTTTTGCTCTCGATCCCGAAGCCGCGCACAAGCTCACCCTGTTTGGGCTCAAGACCGGCCTCGCGGGCACTGATCCGTCTGCGGACGATCCGGCGCTCGGCATAAGCGCCATGGGGCTTAGTTTTCCAAATCCAGTGGGGCTGGCGGCCGGGTTTGACAAGAACGCTGAAGTCCCGCGTGCCATGTTGCGGCTTGGCATGGGGTTTACGGAGATCGGCACGGTGACGCCGCTACCGCAGCCTGGTAATCCGCGCCCGCGTATCTTTCGCCTCACTGCAAACGAAGCGGTCATTAATCGCCTTGGCTTCAACAACCAGGGCCTTGCCGTCGCCAAGATGCGCCTGCAGAACATGCCGCGCCGGGGCGGGGTGGTTGGCGCGAACATCGGCGCGAACAAGGACGCGCCCGACCGGATGGCTGACTATGAGGTGGGCCTGCGGGTGCTGTACCCTTATGCGGATTATTTCACCGCCAATATTTCCTCGCCGAATACGCCAGGCCTGCGCGATCTGCAAACGCGCGGCGCGCTGGAGGACTTGTTAGGACGACTGACGGCCGTGCGCGACGACCTGGTAAAAGGTGGCGCGTCCCACAAGCCGTTGGTGCTGAAGATTGCTCCGGACCTTGCGCAAGAAGATTTGGCCGATATCGCCGAAGTGGTGCTGGCAAGCGGCATTGAGGGAATGATTGTGTCGAATACGACCATCGCCCGGCCCGACTGGCTGTTGGGCCCCCATGCGGGGGAGGCGGGCGGCCTTTCCGGCAAGCCATTGCTCAAAACCTCAACGGGCGTATTGCGGGAAATGCGGCGCCTGACAGGCGGCAAGATCACGCTTATCGGCGCGGGCGGGGTGCATGATGGCGCTAGCGCCTATGCCAAGATCCGCGCGGGCGCCTCGCTCGTCCAACTTTACACGGCGCTCATCTATCAGGGGCCGGCGCTCATCCGCCGCATCAAGACCGAACTGGTGGCGCTTGTGAAAGCCGACGGGTTTGCGAGCATTGCCGAGGCCGTCGGCAAGGACATTGAATAGGAGAGACCGAGATGACGGTGACAATCTTTCACAATCCGCGTTGTTCCAAATCGCGCGCGACCTTGGCGCTGCTTGAGGAAAAGGGCGTGACGCCAAAGATCGTGACCTATCTCGATACACCGCCTTCCGCGGTCGAGCTCGACGGCATTCTGAAAGCGCTGGGCAAGGAGCCGCGGGAGCTGATGCGCAAGGGGGAAGATCCCTACAAAACGCTCGGCCTTGACGATGAAAGCTTGTCCCGCGATGCGCTGATCAAAGCAATGGTTGAAAACCCCATCCTTATTGAGCGCCCCATCGTCGTGAACGGCAAGAAGGCCGCCGTGGGCCGTCCGCCCGAAAGCGTGCTTGAGATCCTTTAGGGCGCTGCGGCTTCGCGGGCGAGGGTAGGGTACCTGAGCCCCAAAGTGACCGCGCGTGCCGAGAGAAAAATCATAAAGGCGCACCACAGACCCACATTGCCAAAGGGCGGTGTGAGCACGGCCCATGCCACCACAAAGATGCCGAATGACATCAGCATGGCATTGCGCATGTCGGGGCCTCGCGTCGCGCCGATGAAGATGCCATCAAGCTGAAACGGCCAGACACCGATCAGCGGATAGACCGCCGCGAAAATCAGGAAACTATGCGCGGCGGTGCGCACCTCCGGCACCGTGGTCAACGCATCAATAGCGAAAGGGCCCGCGAGCCAAGTAAAGGAGGCAAGCAGAACCGCCGTCCCCAAGGCCCACTCGGTTGATTTGCGCACCGCTTCGGCAAGGCGTTTTGCGTTCTTTGCGCCTACGGCATCCCCCACCAGGGCCTCGACCGCAAAGGCAAATCCGTCGAGGAAAAAGGCGCCGAAGCTGATGAATTGCAGCAGGATGTAGTTGGCGGCCAGCGGCACATCGCCCATGCGGGCGCTTTCCCAGTTGAACAGGACAAAGCCGCCGAGAAGCGCCAGGGTGCGGATGAAAATGTCGCGATTGATCGCCACCATCTTCAGCATGGGCGCGGCATCGCGCAGGCGGTCGATCTCGATTTTAAGGCCGCGTTTTTTAAACTCGCGCAGGATCAGCAGCGCGGCGCCAAGGGCCATGGTCCATTCGGCGATCACCGTGCCATAGGCGACACCCGCAACGCCCATGTTCAATCCCATGACGAACCAGACATCAAGCGCGGCATTGAGACCGTTCAGCAGCAATTGCAGCGCAAGTACATAGCCCGAATGTTTGATGCCGATAAACCAACCGAGCGCGGCAAAGCCAAAGAGCGCGGCGGGCGCGCCCCAGATGCGAATAGCGAAATAGGTTCTGGCCGCATCTTCCACCTCACTCGAGCCCTGGAAAAAATGAAAGATGAGGAAGCTGAGGGGCATTTGCAGAACCATGAGCGTCAGCCCCACGCCCCCGGCGATCAGCGCGGCACGGCCCACGGTGGCGGCGAGTTCTATGGAATCGCGCGCGCCCACGGCCTGTGCGGCGATGCCCGTGGTTCCCATGCGCAAAAACCCGAACGCCCAATAGACAAAATTCATGATCAGCGCGCCAATGGCGATCCCGCCCAGGGCGGCGGCGCTGCCTTCGCGCCCAATAACGGCGGTATCCACAATACCAAGGATCGGTACCGCTGCATTGGCAAGGATGATGGGCCAGGCAATGCAAAAGACCTGGCGGTGCGTGATGGGCTCAGCAGCTGTCATTTAAGAAGCCAGTGAAGACTGCTCGTGAGGTAGGCGGCGCCATCGGTTTCGACGATGGGTCCATGGGCAATGATGATGCGCGCGGGGTCCCAGTCGGTCATCCGTCGCACATCGGCGCGCGCTTGTCTGCGGTTGATGAAAGACGCGCGCCATTCCTTCGGCATGCCGCCTCTGGGCCCCATCAGGCCGTCGAAGCGGCCGATGAGTTTCGCCCACCACGGCCAACGTTCCCCGTCGAGCCGTTCGATCATATCCGCGACGACCATCGTGCGCGTCGCTTTGTGGAAGAAGGCAACCTCGTGCATGAAGAAACTGCCTTTAAGCACGGCCTGATCGATCTCCTCAGCCCAGGCGGCAGGGGCGTTGTCGGTCAAGGTTGCCGTGAATTGCAGGTCCTTGCGCTTTTTTGGTAGGCCGGGGGAGGCGTACATCTCCGCAATTGGATAGTGCTGCTGCCAGTCGCCCAAAAAGAGGTGATGGATCTTGTTTGGCGACACAAGGTATCTGACATCGCCCAGTGCCGCGACTTGCGCGGCGAGGGCCGGGGTCCAGCGAACTGGCGAATGAATGAAGAGCTGCCCACCGGAAAGCCTGATGACGGTCATGCGTGTGGGATAGGGGAACCCATAAAAGTCGACATACTCTCCGTCGACGATCCAAACCTCTGGGGCAACTTCCCTGAATGCCGGTTCCTCAGTCATCGGACATTTCCCGGGGTGCCAGAAGAAAGTGTCCGTGCAGGGCGGCGACGGGGCGGTCGCGGGAGTCCTGCCATGCCTCGGCACGCACATTCGCAACGCGGCGGCCTTGTTTGGTGATGAAGGCGCGGGCAAAGGTTTCCACCGGCTTGGCCGATCGCAGGTAGTCGATATTCACGTTGATGGGCTTGGGCAGGTGCGGCGCGTCGCCTTCGTCGATCAGCTGCAGAATTGCGGCGGTCTCCAGAAGCGCGCTGACAACACCGCCGTGTAGCGCCGGCAGCATGGGATTGCCGACGTTGTCGTCCTTGAATGGCAGCACGCAGGTCAGCTCCCCGCCCACTTTACGCACGCCTACACCGATGAAGCTTGCATAAGGAATCGCATCGACGAAGGCTTGCAAGTCGACCTCAGTGCGAATCTTGTCCGGATCGAAAAAGGCGCTCATTTGCCGCCTCCCGTCTCGCCCAATGCGCCTTGGCCCGTGGTGTTGGCACCCGGTTTGCGGCCTGCATTCGCGCCCAGCATGAAGGCGCCGGTGCAGGTGGCGATGGGATCGTCAGGCGTATCTTCATAGGCCGTGCCCCGAACAAAGGCGATGGTGCGCGTGACCTTGTAACAATGGGCGTGCCCCAGAATATCTTTGCCCGGTGTTGCGGCGCGCATGTAGTCGATGCGCAGGTCCAGCGTGGCGATGGAGGTGAGCTCTTCCATGGCAGCGAAAACCGCGAGCCCCGACACATTGTCGAGCAGTGTGGTCACTGCGCCACCATGAATAACGCCGGTTTCGGGGTTGCCGATCAGGCGCGGGTCATAGGGCAGTTTCACAGTTGCATTGGCGCGGGTGAGCTCAACAAGCTTGAGCCCCAGGGCGAGGGCGTGAGGAACACCGTCAATCAGCAGGTGTTCGTGCTCATCACCTAAAAGGCCCTTGAGCGGGGCGGGGTCGGGGGTTTTGGTCATGGGACAATTGGGCGGGGGTGCGCGGTTTCTGTCAAGGATCACCTCGCGGAACCGGAAATTGACGGAACGTCACTTTTCGCTAGACTCGACCCAAGAAACTCTGTCACCAAGAGACAAAGACGGTCGGCCCCTCGTTGGGCCTTTTGGGGAAACACATGAGCGAAACACAAATCGCCGCGCCCACGGGCAAGCGCGAACAAACCAAGGCGGCAAACCGCCTCGCCATTCTGGATGCGGCGCGCGCGGTCTTTGCGGAGATGGGTTATGGCGCGACCACGGTGCGCGACATCATTCGCCGCACCGGCCTCGCGTCGGGCACCTTCTACAATTACTTCAAGTCTAAGGAAGAAGTGTTCCAGGCCATCATGGACGAAAGCGCCTTGCGCATTCGCCCGCGCCTGAAGGAAGAACGCCTGAAGGCGCGCACTTTTGAGGATTTTCTGCAAGGCATGTTCACGGCGTTCTTTACTTACGTGCTCGAGGACAACCGCGAATACCAGATGATGCGTGCGAATACCGGCGCGATCCGCGTGCGGATGGATACGCCGGAAGTGATCGCGGGGTTCGAGGAATTGCGTGTGGATGTGGACGAAGGCATCGAGCGCGGTGTCGTGCCGCCGGTGGATGCGGATTATCTGACTGCCGCGCTGATCGGCGTGGCGTTTGAGATGGCCGACCGCATTGTCAAACGTGACAATCCCGACCCCAAAGAAGCCGCTCGCTTTGCCACCGGGCTGATTGTCGGCGGCATTTCCAAAGTCGCCGTAAAGGGATGAGCGAGGCCATCCGCGCGCTCGTCGTTCGAGACCTTACAGACGACCTTAGTGGCTGTGTTCAGGGCGATTTTGAACTTGCGCCGCCGGGAATGGGCGAGGTGCAGGTGGAGCTGCGCGCCACCGCCGTCGGCTTTCCCGATCTGCTCATGACGAAAGGCGGCTATCAGTTCAAACCGAAACTGCCGTTCGTGCCGGGGCACGAGGGGGCGGGCGTTGTCGTCGCGCTGGGTGAAGGTGTTTCGGACATCGCCACGGGCGACAAGGTGATCGTTGCCGCGCCCACAGGGCTTTGTGCGGAACGGGCGAATGTTTCCGCCGCTACCGTTCGCGTGCTGCCCAAGGCGCTTAGCTTTGAAGAAGGCGCCGCCCTCATGTCCGCCTATATGACGGCCTATGTGGCGCTGGTGCGGCGGGGCAATCTTGCCGCGGGCGAGACCTTGCTTGTGCACGGGGCGGCGGGCGGCGTGGGCCTTGCCGCCGTTGAGATGGGCAAGCTTCTGGGCGCGACCGTTATCGCCACCGCCTCGACGGATGAAAAGCGTGCACTCACAAAAGCTAAAGGCGCCGATCACGCCATCGACAGTGCGCCGGGCTTCAGGGACAAGGTGAAGGAACTGACCGGCGGAAACGGCGCGGATGTCATTTTCGATCCCGTGGGCGGCGATGTGATGGACGAGAGCATGCGCTGCATCGCCTGGGGTGGGCGATTGCTTGTGATCGGTTTTGCCGCCGGGCGCATCAGCCAGATCCCCGCGAATTATCCGCTGATCAAGGGGTTCTCTGTCGTCGGTGTCCGCGCGGGGGAATATGGCCGCCGTGATCCAGAACGCGGCGCAGAAAATATCGCACAGGTGCTCAAATGGGCGAGGGAGGGCAAGCTGAAGCCCCACATCGGTGCGCGTTTCCCGCTGTCCCGCGCAAAGGAAGCGCTAGAACTGATGGCCGCGCGCGGCGCGCTGGGCCGCATTGTGATTGTTCCCGATACGGACTAATTGCTTGTGGTGTTTTGTGCGTCAGGCCGCGATCGGGCCATGCACAAGGCGCGTTGCCTCTTCCAGGTTTTCGTAATCTGAGCTTCCCGTGTGAAAGTCCTTCACGCGAATCGCTTCAACCCGCTCGCCGCCTGCCATGCGTGCGACAATCACTTCGTCCCGGTCCAGTGAAGCAAGCCCGCGTTCCGCGCGCGCTTCGTTCAGAACCTTCACAATGGATGCGGCGGCGCGCCAGCAAACGCGCTTGCCTTCAAGCAAGAGGGTGATGATCGTCAGCGGCATATCCAGCCGGTGGGCAAGTTCGGGCGCGCCCATGTCAACGTCGTCCATATAGGTCTGCAAACCCGGAAGCTTGAAAAGATACTGGACGATCTCGTCGTCTTCTTTCAGTTCCTTGCCCAGGCGCTTGATCGACAGGGCATTGATCGTGTCGAAAACAATGCGCACACGGATATATCCTGTGGGCTCGCCGCTCACCATGCGCCGGATCGTGCCCTCTGTCAGGGGCCGCTCCGCATAGTCACCGGTCGCGCGGGCAAGCGCGCGGTTGGTCAGGTTCAGTTTGTTGATCAGCTTCGGCAATTTGGGGAAATAAAAAAGCGCCTTGGATCGCAGGCGGTTGAACTCCTCAGGAGCGACGCGCCAGCTCCGCTCTCGCAATATTAGATCATCCATTGCCCTGTCTCACGTAATTAACGTGCCCCCTCAAGCGCGAATCCTTTACGGATCGTGCGGCACTACAGCCAGAAGGCCTAACACGACAGATTCCCGCTGTCGAGTAGATTGACGCAACTTTCGTCATCTTTGGTGAATAAAGCGCAGACATCCGCTAAACATTACGAATTACGCATTATAACGCGTAATAACGCGCATTTACGGTTGCGGGCCAGCATGACTCCCGTTAGATTGGGATGCAGGATGTGGATCTGTCTCGGCTTTGCGAGGGCAAGACCAAGGGCCTGGACCGGTCCACTTCCATAGGCGGCGCGAGAGGGAAGCGTCAAAGAAGGGGGACAAAGAGGAGGATGGTCAGATGTCAGTAGAGGTGAATGCACGAGGTCAGCCACGTTTCGGCGTGACGCTTGCCCGCTATGTGCGGCGGGCGACCATTGGCGCCATGGTGGTCTGGGTGGGCGCTGTTGGGCTCGCCGTCTTTGGCCCGCCCACGGCGGACCGAATTTTGGCGGCGCTGGTGCTCGGCGGTGCGATTGCCCTTTTTCCGGTCCTGATTGCGCTCGGGTGCCGGGGGTATCGGAACGTCTTCAAGGAAGATGGCCTGCAAGAGTTCCAATGGCACCGGCAGGTGATCGAAAAGGCGGCGTTGCGGACGCGTGGCACGGATACCGCAGCCATGGTGGCGGCGTGCAAGCGGTCGCTCGAGATCATGATGCGGATCAGGGACCGGATCCGCGATATCAAGAGCGACCACCTTGTGATCGCGTTGTTGGCGTTGATAGCGGCGCAGTTTTCGGGATCGATGACTTTTCTGATCCCGGACGAACAGGTGATTCTTCGCGGCGCGTTGGGTGCGGCCGGGGCAACGTGGTTTCTGTTTAGCCTGGTCGCGCTGGTGGCGTATTTTCGCAAGTCGGCTCACGACACGGATGTGGTGACTGTGTTGTCGGATCGGCTGGATCGGCTGCACCGGTGCATCGAACACTTGGAAAGCGTGGTGGAGAACAATCCCTGGGGCCGATTGCCGCCCAGCCCGCCGGCCAATCAGGGCGGATACCCAGGAAACGGCAGTCAGCCTGCCAACACCCCGTAACCGAAATGACGAGAAGGCGCGGGATCAGAGCGCCTTCTCGAAGAAGACGACGCCTTCAATGGGATTGAAGTAATAGGGCTCAATTTCCTTGAACCCGAGCTTACGATAGATCCCGACGGCGGCCTCCAGACGCGGCAATGTATCGAGCCTCATTTTTGCAAAGCCCATTGCCTTTGCGTCTTCGATTAACCGCTCTGACAAACGGCGGCCAAGGCCGGTGCCCTGAAAGGCCTCGGGCACATAAAGCCGCTTCATTTCGCAGATGCCGTCACCCAAATCCTTCAGCGCAATCGCGCCCGCCGCCGCGCCATCAACGCGGGCAAGCAACATATGGCAATAGACCTCGGGGAACGTTTCAAGCTCTTTGTCGACCCCTTGAAAATTCAGGTCGTGGCCGAGCCAGCTCATGTACTTAATGAAGAGAGTTTTGACCGCTACCACGTCTTCGGGCGACGCGGCAGCGGTGATTGATACGGTGGCCATCGGCGCGGCCTAGTCGTTGACGTTGTGAACTGTGCGTGTGGGGAACGGAATGTCGATGCCGTTCGCGTCAAAGGCTTCTTTGAAGGCTTTGGTCAGGTCGAACTTCACCGGCCAATAATCCGACCCGTTGACCCATACCCGCACCACGATATCCACCGAGCTGTCGCCCAGATTGACCACACCTTGAAACGCTTCGGGGTCTTTCAGGATGCGATCATCCTTTTCCCAAACGTCCTTGAGCACGGCCATCGCCTTGTTGATGTCCGAAGCATAGGAAATGCCCATGGTGATGTCGCAGCGGCGTGTGGGGTGGCCATTGTAGTTCTTGACCGAGTCGCCCCAGACGGCGGCGTTGGGAATGATGATCTGCACATTGTCCGGGGTGGCGAGTTCCGTGGTGAAAAGGTTGAGCCCCTTCACCGTGCCGGAATGCCCTGCCACTTCGATGAACTGACCGAACTTGAAGGGCCGGAAGATGAGCAGCATGACGCCCGCCGCCACATTCGAGAGCGTGCCTTGCAGCGCGAGACCGACGGCGAGGCCAGCGGCGCCAAGCACGGCGATAAAGCTGGTGGTCTCGATTCCGAACTGACCGAGCACCGCCAGAATGGTGATGGCAATGACGGTGTAATAGGCAATGCTGGCGAGGAAGGACGTCAGCATATCGTCGAAACGCGGTGACTTGCCCAACGCGCGTTTGATCCAGTTGCGGATGCGGCCCGCGATCCAGAACCCAATGATCAGGACCAGCAAGGCGCCCAGGAAATTGAGCCCGATCTGGCTGAGCGTCGGGATCAACCAGTCCATGAAGTTTTGCATCTGTTCGTCGGAAATTTCCGGCATGGGAGCCTCCTGAGTCGTCGAAATTTGCCTGGTTCATAGCGGCTCAGGGCGCATGCGCCAAGGGCAAGGGGCAGGTAATTTTCCCTGTCTTCCCGGGTCCGCGCCCGCCGCCTATAGTCGCTGGCATGAGTGTGACACAGTCCGCAACCACCGCGCTTCTGCCGCCCGCATTTGCGGATTGGTTTGCCGCGCGTGGTTGGGCCCCCCGGCCCCATCAGCTGGAGCTTCTGGAAAAGTCCCTCAAAGGCCGTTCCTCCCTTCTCATCGCGCCCACGGGCGGCGGCAAGACCCTGGCCGGTTTTCTGCCAAGTCTCGTAGAGCTGGCGGAACGGGGCCCGCGCGGCCCCGGCATGGCAGGGGGCACGCACACCCTATACATCTCGCCACTGAAGGCGCTGGCGGTGGATATCGCACGCAATCTTGAGGCACCCATTGCCGAGATGGGCCTGCCCATTACGGTCGAAACGCGCACCGGCGATACGCCCGCCGGCAAACGTCAACGGCAAAAGACGTCGCCGCCGGATATTTTGCTCACCACGCCGGAACAATTGGCGCTGCTGCTTGCCTATAAGGATGCGGAACGGTTCTTCCGTTCGCTTCGCTGCGTGATTCTTGACGAGCTTCATGCGCTGGTGACGTCCAAACGCGGCGATCTGCTTGCGCTCGATCTTGCGCGGCTGGAAACGATCGTGCCTGGCGTGCGCCGTATCGGGCTTTCGGCGACGGTTGAGACGCCCGATGACTTGCGCCGCTATCTTGTGCCGCAAGGCGAAGAAGAACAGCTCGCCGATCTGGTGCTGGGGAAGGCGGGGGTACCGCCACGCGTGACGGTGCTGGCGAGCGATGCGCATATCCCCTGGTCCGGCCATTCGGCGCGCCATGCGGTGCCTGAGGTTTACAATGCCATTCAGGCAGCGAACCTCACGCTGATCTTTGTGAACACGCGCAGCCAGGCGGAGATCATCTTTCAAGAACTCTGGAAACTGAATGATGAGAACCTGCCCATCGCGCTGCACCACGGGTCATTGGCGAAGGAGCAGCGCCGCAAAGTGGAAGCGGCCATGGCGGCAGGCAAGCTCAAAGCCGTAGTCTGTACCTCAACGCTCGATCTCGGAATCGACTGGGGCGAAGTGGATCTTGTGATCCATGTGGGCGCGCCCAAGGGGGCAAGTCGCCTTTTGCAGCGCATCGGCCGCGCCAATCACCGTATGGATGAACCCTCCCGCGCGCTGCTGGTGCCCTCGAACCGGTTCGAGGTGATGGAATGCACTGCTGCCAAGGAAGCGGCGGAACACAATATTCTCGACGGCGCGCCGCCGCGCGTGGGCGCACTGGATGTGCTCGCGCAGCATGTGCTGGGCGTTGCCTGCGCGGGGCCCTTCAATCTTGTGCAGCTTTATGACGAAGTGCGCCGCGCCGCGCCTTACCAGAATCTTGAGTACGAAGACTTTGAAGCGGTCGTCGATTTCGTCGCCACCGGCGGCTATGCCCTGCGCACCTATGATCGCTTTCGCCGCATTGTGAAAACGCCGGAAGGCACTTACCGCGTCGCGAACCCCACTGTTGCGCAAAGGTATCGCATGAACGTGGGCACCATTGTTGAATCGCCTCTTGTAAAAGTGCGGCTGGTGCGCCCGGGCAAAGGCAAGAGCGCGCGCGGCGGGCGCATGCTGGGGGAGGTGGAAGAATGGATTATCGATCAATTGGCGCAGGGCGACACGTTCCTCTTTGCCGGTGAGGTGCTGCGCTTTGAGGGTCTCCATGAAACAGAGGCCTTCGTCTCGCGCACGTCGGATGAAAATCCGATGATCCCCAGCTTTAACGGCGGCAAGTTTCCGCTTTCCACCTATCTGGCGGACCGTGTGCGGCACATAGTTTCCAATCCGGAAGAATGGCAGAGCTTGCCCGGGCCGGTGGCGGATTGGCTCGAGATCCAGCGGCGCAAATCCGTACTGCCCAAGCCCGGGGAGATGCTGCTGGAAACATTTCCGCGCGGGAACAAGCACTATCTCGTTTGTTATCCATTCGAGGGCCGCCTCGCGCATCAGACGTTGGGGATGTTGCTGACGCGACGGCTGGAACGCATGCGGTTGCACCCCCTTGGCTTTGTGGCGAACGAATACGCGCTTTCCATCTGGGGGCTTGAAGACATGAGCGGCCTCGACATGGATGCGCTCTTTGCCGAAGACATGCTCGGCGATGATCTGGAAAGCTGGCTGGGCGAATCGGCGCTGCTGAAGCGAACCTTTCGCGACTGCGCGGTGATCGCCGGGCTGATTGAGCGCCGTTTTCCGGGGCAGGAAAAGACCGGGCGGCAAGTCACGTTTTCCTCGGATCTGATCTATGACGTGCTGCGTGAGCACGAGCCCGATCACATCCTGCTGCGCGCGACCTATGCAGACGCGGCGGGCGGCCTGCTCGACATTGCCCGCCTCGGGGATGCGCTCCATCGAATCAAGGGCAATATCATCCGCCGGAACCTCAGCCGCATTTCGCCGCTTGCCGTGCCGGTAATGCTGGAGATCGGCAAGGTACCCATCCATGGTGAGGCGAATGAGGCACTCTTGCGTGAAGTTTCTGAAAACGCACTGATTGCCGAGGCCCTGGCTGAAGATGAAGTGGTGAGTTAGGTGCACGAGGCTTGCGCAAAAATCGAAGTGGCGGGGGAGGAGCTTTGGGGCGACCCGAGCGGCGCGCTTTATTGGCCCGCGCAATCAATGCTGCTGGTTGCCGACCTCCATTTCGAGAAAGGTTCGGCCTTTGCGGCGAAGGGGCAGATGCTGCCGCCTTATGATACGCGCGCCACCTTGCGCGCCCTTGAGGGGGCGATTGAACGTCACAGGCCGCAAGTGGTGGTGGCGCTGGGTGATTCCTTTCATGACGGCGAAGCGGGGGATCGCATTGCCGAAGATGACATGGCGCGCATCCATGCGCTGACGGCCGCGACCTCCTGGGTCTGGCTCACCGGCAACCATGATGAAGTGCTGCCCGAAGGCATCGGCGGTATGACTGCCGTGGAGCTGCACATTGGCGCGCTTGTCCTACGGCACGAACCGCGGGCCCGCCCCGCGCGCGGCGAACTCGCCGGGCATCTTCACCCCGCCGCTATTGTGCGCACACGCTCACGGCATCTGCGCCGCCGCTGTTTCGCGGGCGATGGGGAGCGGTTGGTGCTGCCGTCCTTTGGCGCCTTTACCGGCGGGCTCGACATTGCGGACGCGGCTTTCGATGAGTTGTTTGAACGTGCGCCGACGGCTTGGGTGCTGGGCAAGGATCAGGTCTATGAGATTCCGTCAGCGCGGCTTAGCGGCGTCGCATGAACCTTATGGTGTGCGCAGAATGAAGTTTGCGCCCAGTCCGACGATCAATGCCATGAACAGCGCCATCAGGCCATAGATAAAGGGATGGCTATGGGCGAGGCCGTTGAGCCGTCCCTCGATGCCTACCTTGTCGATGGTCAACAGGGCGTTCTGCGCGCCGATGACGTTTTCATTCTCAAACAGAAAGACCGTCACGTTGTAGGTGCCTTCCTGCACCGTCGCGGGGATCGGGATGCGCGCGCGGAACAGATGCTCTCCCCTGAACCGCACACCATGCTGTTCTTCGACGACGAGCCCGCGTTCGGTGAGCAGGTTCACCATGGCTTCGCGAAACTGTTCAAACCGTTGCGAGGCTATCGGATCAAAGGGTCGGTCCGGCAGGCCGAGCACATCCGTGCCAATGTCATAAGAATTGCGGCGGCTCGCCGACATCAGCTCATAGAAGGGCGAGCTCGAAGCAACATAATAAAAGCTCGGCAGGCTCTCGACGGAAACGGACTGGGTGTTCACCCAAATGCCTGCGACCCGTTCCTTGCGCCGCACAGTTACGTTCTCGGGCGGGCCTTGCACCACAACGGCTATGTCAAAGGGTCCCTCATTGCCTTCGGGAATGTTTTCGATGGTGCCAAAGACGATGATCTCTGTCCCCGTAAAACTCGACGACAGGGAAATGTGATGGTCCGACAGATCGGCCACCAGGCGTTGCGCCTGCGCGGGCAGCGCCAGAACCAGCAGGGCAAGAAGGGCAAGGAGTGCGCGTTTGATCATTGGCCCATCACCCCTAATGAGAAGACATTGGCGGGGGTTGCGACCAGGCCATAGACAAGCCGCGCGCAAACGAGCAGCACGAGGATCGCCAGAAGTGCGCGCAATTGTTCGCTGCGAAGCTTTGCGCCCACTTGCGCGCCGAACTGAACACCCACCACGCTGCCGATGAGCAGGAAAAAGGCGAGCACCATGTCGACGGTCTGGTTCGCTACCGCGTGCAGCACGGTGACAAAGGCGGTCACAAACAGGATCTGAAACAGCGAGGTGCCGATCACCACATTGGTGGGCATGCGCAGGATATAGATCATGGCAGGCACCATGATGAAGCCGCCTCCCACGCCCATCATCGAGGCGAGCAGCCCCACCAGAAAGCCGATGGCCAGGGGCGGAATGGCACTGATGTAGAGCCGGGAGCGCTTGAAACGCATCTTGAAGGGCAGGCCATGGATCCAGCTGTGCTGTCCCGGGCGGCGGGCGAGCGAGCCGCCCCCTTGCGACTTGCGCATGGTCGTTACCGCCTCGAGTAACATCAGACTGCCGATGGAGCCGAGGAACAGCACATAAGAGATTGAAATCAGAAGATCGATCTGCCCCATCTCGCGGAGCAGGCGAAAGAGCGCGACACCGATGGAGGAGCCCACAAGACCGCCAGCGAGCAAGACCGCCCCCATTTTGAAATCGACCGCCTTGCGTCGCCAGTGGGCGCCCACACCCGCGGCGGAGGAGGCGACCGTGCGGTTGGCCTCGGTGGCGACGGCGACCGCAGGGGGCACACCGGAAAAAATAAGCAAGGGCGTCATCAGGAACCCGCCACCCACGCCGAACATGCCGGACAGGAATCCGACACCCCCACCCATTGCGATCAGCAAAAGGATGTTCACGGACAATTCGGCGATAGGCAGATAAACCTGCATGGGTAAACGCCACTCCGCCCCCCGGCGGTGGACGTTACGGCCCTCCACCCGGTTCAACGTGTCAAAATCGCCTCATTACCCGCCGCTGCTGCGCGCGGCCACTTCGGCCTGGAGACGTGAAATCAGTTCCGGAGTAACACGGCCCGTGATCACCATGCCAGCGCTACGTTCGAAATCGCGGATCGCGGCAGCGGTTTGGGGGCCCATCACGCCGTCCGCGCTGCCGGGAGTGTAGCCAATAGTGATGAGAAGCTCTTGCGCGCGGGCAATCTCAGCCGGGCTGGCGCCGAGCGGGCGAGAAACAGAAAGCTGGCCATTGGCTTCTGGGTCCAGCGGGCGCGGCTGCCAGCGCTCGGCGGCTGTGTTGATGCGGGCGCGGACGCTTTCTTCCAGGCGGTCGGCGAGCGCGGCACGCAGATTGCCCGCCTCTGTATCGCCGCCCAGCTCCGCAATGGTGAACCACAGATAGGCCTGGCGCAGGTCGGGGCGAACACCGCGCCCGGTCTGGAAAAGGACGCCGAGATTGTATTGCGCATCGCGAATGTTATAGGCGGCGGCTTCGGCAAACCAATGGGCGGCTTGGGCAAAGTCCGGCGCGTCGCCCAGGCGGCCCCCGGCATAAAGAACGGCGAGGGAATACATGGCGCGGGCGTTGCCGCCATCGGCCGCGCGCTCATACCACATGCGGGCGACTTCAAGGTCCTGATCAACGCCGACGCCGGCATCATAAAGCGTCGCGAGACGAAACTCCGCGATGGTGAAGCCTTCGTTCGCTGCATCTTCCAGCAGGCGCGCGGCGGCTTCGCTGTTGCCCGTGGCAAGAAGGTCGAGCGCCTCGGTATACATTTGCGCGGGCGTGGGGCCGGTGGGCGCGGGCGGGCCGACAGCTACCGGCTCATCGGCGGTCGTGGTTTGCGGCTCAGGGATACTGTCTTCAGCTGGGATCGCCGCGTTGGGTTCATCTTCCACGCGGACATTTTGTTCAGGTAAAGGGACGCGGGTGTCCCCCGCGGGCTCCCCATTTTCGGCCACCTCTGGCTCGGCGACCTCGCGCTCCGGCGGTTGGCCGACGGGGCGCACATTCGCCGGGCGCGTCTCAATAGGGCCCGAAGCGAAATAGTCAGCGAAGGGAAGTTCAAGCTGCCCCGACTGCCACATGCGCCAGCCGCTATAGCCGATCAGGCCGATGCTGATGAGTAGGAGCAGGATCACAAAAAGCGCGACGGAGGTGCGCACGCCGCCCCGTTCATCGTCATCGATATACTCAATGCCGGTCTCGGTGGGCCGGGTGGAGGCCGCTTTCAAATGCGCCCGCATTTCGATGTTCGACAGGCGCACGGGCTCGTCGTCATCGTCCTCCGCATCATAGGCGGACACAGGTTCCGGTTCGGGTTCCGGCGCGTGTTCCGGCTCAGTGGGGAAAAAGTCTTCAGGCTCCTCCGCGGGCGCGGGCGGGGCGGATTCAAACGCCTGCCGGGGTGTGGCCGCGCGCGGCGTTTCGCTCGCCTTTGCCAGCCGTGCACTCAAAGCATCCACTTCGTTCCGCGCCGTTGTGGTGGCGGCTTCGACCTGGGCATCGATGCGCGCGTCGATATCCTTTGCCAGATAGTCGAGCTGCGCCGACATCTGTTCGAACCGCGCGGCCATGCGTTCTTCCAACTCGGAAAGCGCCTGGCCGTTGTGCCCCGTTTGCGGCGCATTTTGCAGCCGTTCGCCGATCTGGTCCTGCAAATCCTTGATGGCGCCCGCTGTGCGCGCTTCGGAAAGCTCCGCCCGTTCCAGAAGCTCGCTGCGCAAGTCCTGCTGCACCGCTTCGATGGCGGACTTTACCGTGGTTTCGGCGGTCTGGGTGACGCGGGCTTCCAGTCGGGCAAGGTCTTCCGCCTTGGCGGTGTTTTCCAACGCTTCGGCAATACGCTTTTCAAATTCGGTCAGGCGCTCGGTGGCCGCGTCGCGTTTGGCGGTGGATTTCGCCGCTTCCAGTTGCTCGGACAGCTCAAAGATCCGTTCACGGAGCAAATCGATGGCGGGCGCTGTGTCATTGTCGCGCCGGGCCAGATGGTCGCGCAGGTCGGCGATGGACCGGTCCGCCTCGCGGCTCGCGTCGGTCTGGCGGCGTGCCACATCGTCGACGCGGTTTACAATCTCTGTTACCGCGCGCTCCAGCCCGCGGATCGCCTCCATACGGCGATTGTCGCGGGCTTCGCTGCGGTCCGCGATGCGGTCGACATTGCGTTCCACCTGATCAATGCGCCGCGCCGTCTGGTTCTGAATGCCGTCCAGCGAACGCGTGACATCGGTGACGGTGCGTTCCAGCCCCGCCACTTCGGGGCTCACATCGCGCCGCGTTTCAACTGCTGCCAGGCGCTGGTTCACATCGCCCAAGGCGCTTTTGATCGCGCGCAGCCCGTCGGAGGCGTCGGTCTCCGTATCGCCCTGGCGACGGGCAGACGCCTGATCGAGCTTGGCCAGCATGGCTTCCAGCGAGCGGGACACCTGGCCAAAGGTGCGTTCGGTGCGGGCGCCCTCGTCCTGCAAATGGCGGCGCAAGGCATCGATGGATTGGCCCACAGCATTGAGTTCAGGGGCAGGGCGGGTAAAGTCGCGCTCCGCATAGGGCGCGCCATACATCCCGCGGCCGCCGCGCGGGTCCGCGGCGGGGGCTGAGGAAGAAGATTCCGTGGTCCGAAGATCCCGAGAGGGCGCGCGGGGTGCGGTCGGGGCGCCTTCGTCGGCGCCTTCGCTTTCCAGAAGTTTCTGGTTCAGCCAAGCCCCCAACGTCATCCCGGCGCTCCGGGCCGCCCGCTTTGCCGCCTCGCGGGCATCGGGTTCCACGCCCTTCACACTCCAAGGGACAACAGGTTTCATCCGAATCGCTAAACGTTAAGATCAGGCGGCGGAACTGTAGCGAGGGGTTTATTTAGTGTAAACCCAATGTTGTCCCACCAAATGTTGCGAATCATCCTTTGTGGCGCACCTGCCGCGTGTCAATCAGCCCTGGCACGTTATCCCCAGGATTTATTGCGGTCCTTGGGGTCCTTCCTTGGGGCCGCCAAATGATGGTAACGCCAGAAACCCGGGGCATTGCGGGGTTATGGCCAAGCAATAAAATTTCTCAATTAAGCAAGATTTCAGCGTTTGGTGGCGAATAGGGTTAGCGGATCTTAACTATCCGTTAAGTTGCCTTGACGTTTACGTCAGCGGTATTTATCGTCGCGACCCTCACATCACGGCAAGTAAGGGAACGACATGCCGCAAGATACGCAAGAGACCTTCACCATCACCGAGCTCAGCCGGGAATTCAAAGTCACGGCGCGGGCCATTCGTTTTTACGAAGACAAGGGCCTGATCGCGCCCACGCGCAACGGTCAGCAGCGTGTTTTCAGCCCCCGCGACCGCGCGCGCCTGCGCCTGATTCTGCAGGGCAAGCGCGTCGGCTTCTCCCTGTCGGAGATCGGCGAGATGCTCGATCTCTATGATCTGGGCGACCGCCGCGAGACCCAGTGGAAGCACAGCCGCTCGAAGTTCGAAAAACAGATCGTCGATCTGGAACAGCAGCGCGAAGATATCGAAGCCGCCCTCGCGGAACTGAAGAAGGGCGTCGAATACATCGACATGCGCCTTGAACAGCTCGCAAAAGAACCTGAAGCCGACAAGGGCGTGAAGGTCGTGGGTTACGGCATCGGCACCGCCGCCGAATAAAGAATTTCCCGAAGGGCACGCCGCGAGGACGCGCCTTTCTTGCTTCCGCCCGACCCCGGGCGGCCCCGCATTCAATTCCTACGGAGATCAGAAATGACCGATTGCTATATCTATGACGCCGTCCGCACCCCGCGCGGCAAGGGCAAGGCGAATGGCGCGCTTCACGAAGTAACCGCGCTTGATCTTGCCAGCCAAGTGCTGAAGGCCGTCCGCGACCGCAATAATCTCGACACCGCGAAGCTTGACGACGTCTACATGGGTTGCGTCTCGCCGGTGAAGGAACAGGGCGCTGTGCTCCCGCGGACCGCCGTGTTGAACGCAGGCTTTGCCGATTCCGTTGGCGGCGTGCAGGTGAACCGCTTCTGCGCCTCCGGCCTTGAGGCCGTGAACATCGCCGCCGCGCAAGTGATGTCCGGCCAATGCGACATGACCATCGGTGGCGGCGTCGAAGCCATGAGCCGCGTTCCCATGGGCTCGGACGGAGGTGCCTGGCCGACGGATCCTTCGATCGCGATTGAAGCCTACTTCACGCCGCAAGGGGTTTCGGCTGACCTCATCGCCACCATGGACGGCTTTAGCCGCGATGACGTGGACGGTTTTGCCGTGGAAAGCCAAAAACGCGCGGCAGAGGCATGGGAAAAGAACTATTTCGAAAAATCCATCGTGCCGGTGAAGGACCAGTTGGGCCTCACGCTGCTCGACAAGGACGAACACCTGCGCCCCGACGCGACCATGCAATCGCTCGGCGCGCTGCAGCCGTCCTTTGCCATGCCGGGCGAGTTCGCTTTCGATGCGGTGTCGATCCAGCGCTATCCGGAAGTCGAGTACATCAACCACGTCCACACGGCGGGCAATTCGTCCGGTATTGTCGACGGCTCCGCCGCTGTCCTGCTCGGTACCAAGGAAATGGGCGAAGAGTTCGGCCTGACGCCGCGCGCGCGCATCAAGGCGTTTGCGTCCATCGGCTCGGAACCCTCTATCATGCTGACCGGTCCGCAATATGTGACCGAGAAGGCGCTGAAGCGCGCCGGCATGAACGTCGACGACATCGATCTTTATGAGCTGAACGAAGCCTTCGCCTCGGTCGTGCTGCGCTTCATGAAGAACCTGAACATCGGCCACGACAAGATGAACGTGAACGGCGGCGCCATCGCCATGGGTCACCCGCTGGGTGCGACGGGCGCGATGATCCTCGGTACGGTTCTTGATGAACTGGAACGGCGCGATCTCGCCACGGGCCTTGCCACGCTGTGCGTCGGCGCGGGCATGGGCACCGCCACAATCATCGAACGCGTCTAAGGGTCGGAAGGAATATCACAATGACTTACGAAAACTTCAAAACCGATCTCGACGGCGACGGCATCCTGACCGTCACCTGGGACATGCCGGACCGTTCCATGAATGTGCTTTCGGGCGCGTCCATGAAAGACCTCGGCGCTATCATCGATTACGTCACCAAGACCGATGACGTGAAGGGCGTGGTGCTGACCTCCGCCAAGAAAGCCTTCGGTGCGGGTGCTGACCTTTCCGAAATGGGCTCCAGTGCCGGCTCCGGCACGGGTGAGCTCAGCCGCGAGCAGAAACTCAAAAAACAGTATGACGGCCACATGGGCTTCATCCATCTGCTGCGCACCATGGAAACAAGTGGCAAGCCCTGGGCGGCCGCGATCAACGGCCTCGCCATGGGCGGGTGCCTGGAAATCACGCTCGCCTGTCACTACCGCGTGGTGACGGACGATGATTCGATCCAGCTCGCATTGCCCGAAGCCAAGGTCGGCCTTCTGCCCGGCGGTGGCGGCACACAGCGCCTGCCGCGCCTGATCGGTGCGGCGAATGCCTTGCCGCTTCTGCTGCAAGGCAAATCCACGCGGCCCAAGAAGGCCGCCGAGATGGGCATTGTCCACAAGGCAGTTCCGGCGAAACAACTGATCGCCGAGGCGAAACGCTGGATCAAGGAAGAAGGCGACGCCGAACAACCCTGGGACAAAAAGGGTTTCAAGGTTCCGGGTGGTTCGCCCTACGACAAGGGCAACGGCACGACCTTTGTCATCGGCAATGCGCTGTTGCGCAAGACGACTTATGGCAACTATCCGGCGCAAACCAACATCATGAAGTGCGTTTATGAAGGCATTCAGGTGCCCATCGACGCAGGCCTTCGCATCGAGGCGCGTTACTTCATTGATCTGCTGAACCGGCCTGAATCGAAAAACATGATCCGGTCGCTGTTCCTCTCTTCTCAGGAACTCTCGAAGGGCGCTCGCCGTCCGGCTGGCATTGAGCGGAAAAAGGTGCAGAAGCTTGGCATGATCGGCGCAGGCATGATGGGTGCGGGCATCGCTTATGTGTCTGCCAAGGCGGGCATGGACGTTGTGCTGATTGACGCCAATCAGGAAGGTGCGGACAAGGGCAAGGCCTACTCCGAAAACCTGCTGGACAAAGCCATCGCCAAGGGTCGTGAGACGGAGGACGGCAAGAAGGCGCTTCTTTCGCGCATCACGGCGACCACGGATTACGACCAACTCAAAGGCTGCGATCTCGTGATTGAGGCGGTGTTCGAAGACCGCGACGTGAAGGCGGAAGTGACCAAGAAGGCCGAAGCCGTCATCGCCAAGGACGCCATCTATGGCTCCAATACCTCGACCCTGCCGATTACCGGTCTGGCGAAGGCGTCGGAACGGCCCGGCAATTTCATCGGCATTCACTTCTTCTCGCCGGTGGACCGTATGCCGCTGGTGGAAATCATCCTGGGCAAGGAAACTTCCGACGAGGCGCTGGCGCTCGCCATCGACTATGTGGCGCAGATCAAGAAGACGCCGATTGTCGTCAACGACAGCCGGGGCTTCTACACCTCGCGGTGCTTCGGCACTTATGTCTCTGAAGGTGTTGAGATGCTGGCGAGCGGCATTGCCCCCGCCATCGTCGACAACGTGGGCCGCATGACCGGCATGCCGCGCGGTCCCTTGGAGCTTTCCGACGACGTGGCACTTGATCTCGCGCACCGCGTTCGCACGGCGACGAAGAAAGACCTTGGCGACAAATACATCGCAACCGCCGCCGATCCGCTGATGGAAGCGATGGTTGTCGAAAACGGACGCCTGGGCCGCAAGAACGGCAAGGGCTTTTATGACTATCCGGAAGACGGCAAGAAACGCCTGTGGCCGGGTCTATCTGATCTCGTCGACATCAAGGTGACGTCGACGACGCCGGAAATGGTCGAAGACCTCAAGAAGCGTTTGCTCTATCGCCAGGCGGTGGAAGCGGCCAAGTGCTTCGAAGAACAAGTGGTCACCGACGTGCGCGACGCGGATGTGGGCTCGATCATGGGCTGGGGCTTTGCGCCCTATACCGGTGGCCCCCTGTCGCTGATCGATACGGTCGGCACGGCAGCCTTTGTCGAAGCGTGCGACAAGTACGCCGATGATCTCGGTGAACGCTTCCGCCCGTGCGATCTTCTTCGCGATATGGCGAAGACAGGCGACACGTTCTACAATCGCTTCAACCCGAAAGGGAAAGTGGCGGCCGCCGCGGAATAAGCCAATCCGCGCAGAAATCGGGAAGGGGCCGGCGTTTTGCGCGTCGGCCCTTTTTCTATGCTAGAGTGCCCTTCGCGGGGTTCGGAGAAGGAGTAAGCACATGTCTCTCAGGACCATAGGACTTGCGGCGGCGATGATCATGATCGCCTTGCCAGCGGTGGCCCAGGACAATGGTCGCTATCAGCTTGAACGGGGCGAGGAAGGTTTTGTCCGTCTCGACACGGTGACGGGCGACATGACGCTCTGCCGGGAAACGGCGAACGGTCTTTCATGCGACGCGACGCGCGACGACACGTCCGACCTGCGGCGCGACCGCGACCGCCTGCGCGATGAGAACCGCGAGCTTTCCAGCGAAAACGAACGCCTGCGTGCGGAGCTTGACCGCCGGGGAGATTTCTCAGAAGACGACCTGCCCTCCGACGAGGAAATGGAACATATCGCCACCTGGTTCGAGCGTATGATGGCCATTATGATGCGAACCGCGCGCAACGTCGAAGACGAAGCGAACTGTCGCGACAATGACGATTGCCAAGATCGGGATGGTGACGGGCGCTAGATCGATAGCCCTTCAACAATGTGCTTCTGCATCGCGGCCTTGCGCTCTTCGGAATTGGGAATGATCTTGCGTTCCACAATGTCAAAGCTCGCCGCCGCGGCGGCCATTGTGGCGACAGCCTCACCCGTTTCCATATCGATCATCCAGTGGCACATGCGGATGGTTTTATCCATCACTTCGGCAAGGCCGGACCGCACGGCGAGGATGTCGCCGGGGCGCGGACGGCGGCGGATGATGATCCGGTATTCCAGCGCCGCGCCGCCCACGGTGCTGCCCTTTTGGCCGCGCTCGGGATTGTAATTGCGGATCAGATTGCCGATGCCATCGGCGACGCGGCCCATGAACCATTCGGCCTTCATTTCGCCCGTCAGGTCGCACTGGTCGCGGTGGACAATCCCCAGATTGATCTGATGGAGCCCCAGCCGCTCTGTTTCTTCTTTCGTGGCGTTTGCCCGAGTGGGTTCAAGGTCGAGACTGCGGGGCGCGGCAAAATCCGGCAGCTCCACCATGTGTTTTTCGGCCGCGGCGATGATCGCCGGGGGCCAGGTCCGGAACTGATCGGTATCGTCTTGTAGCTGCACCAGCACATTGAAGGTCGCCGCTGGCACGTGGTTGCTCGCATGGCGCAGGTCGATGAACATGCGCAGGTGATCGCCCCGCGCTTCCAAAACGCCTGCATGGGCATAAACGCCTGCACCGGGATGCAGCTCGGCCAGGAACCGCACGTGATAATCCATGGAAAGCGCCCGCAGATTCTGCCGCGTCAGTTCGGCGGGGGAATAGCCCATCTCCGCGAGCAAGATGATGATCGCTTCTTCGGCCTTGGCGACATAGAAACGCACATTCATGTGCCCCATCTCATCGCATTCCCAGGTATTGACGTTGCCGCGATAGCATTCAATGCCCTGCGGTGCGGGAAATTCTTTGGCCATGATTTCGATCCAGAATTGATTGCGCTCGCCCCCAAGATAGCGGGCGTGGGCCGCAGGGCAAGATGCCGCTGGGGCATTCAGTCGGTTGTCGCACTCATTTGGTCGAGAAACAGGCGCGCGATATCCGCCGCCGCGCTGCGCAAGGGCCCGGACCCGCCAGGCGGCGTTACGTTCGCTGTCATGGCAACGACGATCCCGCTTTCGGGCAGAATCAGAATGATCGCCGTTCCGCCTATGGCCGTGCCGCCGTGATTGATCATGGTGAGGATGCTCTCGCTTTCGCGCGGGTAATAGAGCCCGCCTATGCGCCAGCCGAGGCCATAGTACTGCGGGTTAATCTCGCCGTCTGCGGTGGTACGCGGCGTGAACATGACGGTACGTGTTTCCTCGGGGACGAGATCACCACTCAGAAGTGCGTTGCCGAAGCGGACGAGGTCGGTGGGCGTGGAAACGAGCCCGCCCCCCGCCCACTTGTAACTGCTGTCCGTTTCAGGCGCGGGCAGTACACCGTCCACAAGGCGCAGCCAGATATAATCAGAAACGCGGTTGGCCGCGGGCGCATCGCGCAAGTCCGCGGCGGTGTTGGTCATTCCGGCTGGATCGAAAACGCGCTGTTGCAAGAGATCAAGAAAGCCCACACCGCTCGCCCCTTCCATAGCGGCGCTCGCCAGAGTGTAGCCGAACGTGCTGTAGGCAAAGTCCGTATCGGGCTCAAAGAGAAGCGGGTCGTCTTTGAAGAGCTGTAAGGCATCGCGGGTTGTCGGGAACGCTTCATTGAGGCCGCTTTCTGAGAACACTGGCGGGATCATCGCAAGCTGATAGTGGCGAATGCCGCCCTGATGCGACAGGAGCTGCCGCGTGGTTAGGGGGTAGGGCAGTTCGGGATAATCCGGCACGTAATCATGGATATCTGCGTCGAGATCGAGTGTGCCCTCTTCCCACAGCGACGCGGCGGCAGTGGCGGAAATTGATTTGGAAACGCTGCCAATGGCGAAGCGGGACTCAAGCGTTGCCGGTGTCAGGGATTCGATGTCGGCATACCCAAGCGCCTCGGCCCAAATGATCTCGCCATCAATCGCCACCGCGATGGAGACCGCCGGCGCCTGCCACGCCGAGCGCATGCGGGCCATGACCTCCCGGCTTTCGTCAATGGTGGTTGCGTAAGACTGGTCGAACACCTGGCTCGCGAAGGGCGCATTGGCGGACAGATTGGGGACATCGAGGGATCCAGCGTTGAGCCAGGCAAAAAGGCCACCCACACCGATGATGAGCAAAACAGTCAGCACCGCGACCGTGGCGACAATGCGCTTGAACCATTTCATGATTGATACACCCCTCAACGCCTTCAATAAGGCAATGGGCAATCGTCGCACAGGCGGCGGGGGAAGTCAGGGACTCTCAGGGTCACATCCGCTCCCCATTTCGTCAACCGATGGTGATAAGCGGGACTAAAGCCCCAATTGCCGGGCGGCGAGGTCGCGCATGATCTCTTCCGAGCCGCCGCCGATGGCGTTGACCCGCACCTCGCGATAAATGCGCTCAACGCGCCCCCCGCGCATATAGGATGAGCCGCCCATGATCTGCATCGCCTCGCGGGCGCAAAACTCCATGGTGGTGGTGGCTTGCACTTTCAGAAGCGCGAGGTCGGCCACGGGCGTCTCGCCGTTCTGGACGCGCCAGGCGCAATGGTCGAGATAGGCTTGTGTCGCGTTGACGTGGCGGTACATCTCCGCGAACTTGTGGCGGATCACCTGATGATCGGCGAGGCGTTTGCCAAAGGTCTTGCGCTGCTGTGCCCATGCAGCGGCGTCTTCCAGGCAGACGCGCGCCATGGCGGTGCAGCCCGCGGCCATGCCGAGCCGCTCGCCATTGAAGTTCATCATGATGCCGACGAAGCCGTGGTTTTCAGCCCCGATCAGGTTTTCGGCCGGCACCCGCACGTCGTCGAAAAAGATCTGCGCGGTATCACTGGCCCACCAGCCTTGTTTCTTCAGCCGTTGGCGCGAAACGCCGGGCGAGTCCATCTCGATGAGCAAGAGCGAGACACCGCCCGCGCCTTCGCCGCCCGTGCGCACCGCGCAGGTGAGATAGTCCGCGCGCATGGCGCCGGTGATATAAATCTTTGTGCCGTTGACGACGTAGTCGTCGCCGTCCTTGACCGCGCGAGTTTTCAGTTGCGCCACGTCGGACCCCGCGTCTGGTTCGGTGATGCCGAGGGAGATGAGCTTTTCGCCTGCGATCACACCGGGCGCGATGCGCGCTTTCAGCTCGTCCGAACCGATGGCCATTATCGGGGGTAAGCCAATGCCGTGCACCATCAGTGAGGCGTTGATACCGCCCGCACCGGGGCGCGCGAGTTCTTCCGACGTGACGATCCCGTGGAACCGGTCGAGACCCTCCTGAATGCCGCCGTATTCTTCCGGATAACCCATGCGCGTGAGGCCGATGTCGGCGGCCTTTTTGAAAAGCTCCATGGGAAACTCGCCCGCCTCGTCCCATTCGTCGGCGAAGGGCATGATTTCCTTCTCCACCCACCGCCGCAGCTGCTGGCGCCATGCGTGATGGCTTTCATTGAAGAAGGGAGAGGGGGGACGCGTGGCATCGAAGTCCAGCGGTTTGAATTTCTTTGCCATCACGTCCCTCCAAGAGTGAGGAGGGCCTAGCTTTTGCCCTCCAGCGCGTCCGCAAGGTCGAGAAGCTGGATGAACTCGGCGCGCAGGCCGCGGTCATCTTCGCCTCTGCCGGATTGGGCAAGCGCGCGAATGTCGTCGAGCTCATAGTCCGGCAGGAAGGGGTCATTGCGCAAGTACTGACCGAGTGCCGCTACGGCAGCCGCGAAGCGGGCGTCATCCGTCGCCTCATCCATGGATCCCAGGACTTCGTTCACGCGGATGGGCCGTTCGATCAGGTTGCTTTCGTCCTCGCCCGGAAGCTTGTAACGCATGCGCAGGAAGGCCAGTTCCTCGCCGTGGGGCGTGGTGGTGGCTTCCTCGTCGCCATACCGCAGCGGGTCGTAGTGGGCGGCGTCGGAGCCCACCGGCACGATCTCATAGATTGCGGTCACTGTGTGGCCCGCGCCGATGTCACCCGCATCCACTTCGTCATTGTTGAAGTCTTCGCGGTTGAGCATGCGGGTCTCGTACCCGATCAGGCGATACTCGGCGACGCGGCCCGGATTGAACTCCACCTGGAACTTCACGTCGTTCGCAATGGGGAACAGGGTCGCGCGCATCTCGTCCACCAGCACTTTGCGCGCTTCGGTCAGCCCGTCGATATAGGCCGCATTGCCGTTGCCCGCTTGGGCCAGGCGCTGGGCCATGACGTCGTTGTAGTTGCCGGTGCCAAAGCCGAGATAGGTGAAGTAAATGCCGGTGTCGCGTTTGGCGGCAATAAAGTCGCGCATGGCGTCCGGGTTGGCGATGCCGACATTGAAGTCGCCGTCGCTCGCCAGGATCACCCGGTTGACGCGGGTCTCGTCAAAGCCCGCCTCAGCCAGATTATAGGCCGTGCGCAGGCCTTCCGCGCCCGCGGTCGAGCCGCCGGAGTTGAGCCCGTCGATGGCGGCGATGATCTCACCACGATTGCGCGCTTCGGTGGGTTGCAGCAGCACGCCCGAGCGGCCCGCATAGACAACGATGCCGATGCGGTCTTCGGGGCGCATCTCATTCACCAGCATGCGCAAGGATTGTTGCACCAGCGGCAGTTTGTCTTGGGAACCCATGGAGCCCGACACGTCGATCAGGAAGATAAGGTTCAAGAGCGGCGGTTCGGCATCCAGGTCATCATAGCCGCGAATGCCGATGTGCATCAGTTGCGTATCAGGGTTCCACGGTGTGGGCGTCACCCAGACCGTGGGGGCGAAGGGTTGCGACCGGTCTTCGGGATAAGCGTAGTCGTATGAGAAATAGTTGACCAGTTCTTCGGTGCGCAACGCGCCGCGTTGGGGCATATGCCCTTCGCGCAGCATGCGCCGCATGTTGGAATAGCTTGCGGTATCCACATCCGCGCTGAAAGTGGAAACCGGTTCTTCGCCCACGAGAAGGAAACGATTGGGCTCATTGTCCTCGTAGTTCTCACGATCGGGAATGGGATAGGGTTGAGGCCAGCCTTGCGCATTAAACCCGGGGGGCGCCGCGGCGGGGGCGGCATAGCCCATCAGGGCCTGATCGGCGACGGTCATGTCCTCGCGCGCGACGCGAGACCCCGTCACCGCAAGAGTTTCTTCATCGACGTCCGGCTCGGGTGCTTCCGTATATGTGGTTTCTGCTGTGTTGCCGTCTGTGCCATCGTCATCATCATGGACGCGCGGGTCGACAACGTTGCAGGCGCCAAGGGCCAGCATGGCTAGCAACGTGAGCGCCAGTAGCCAGTAAAAACTGCGATGGAAAAGTGTCATGGGGGGCTCCCTCCCTATCCATATGGGGTGGGGGGAGCCTGCACGCCGATTATGCCGGGGCCCGGGCGCGGGCGCGGCGAAAAGGGTGCTTAATTAGGGCCAAGTTGTGACGGCTCAGTCGGCGCCAACGAATGTGACCAGCAATTGCTTCGCCGCCACTTGGTCACCTTCGGTCACATGAATGGCTTCCACCGTGCCGTCGGCTGCGGCGACAAGCTCGTGTTCCATCTTCATGGCTTCGAGCGTGACGACAATGGTGCCCTTGGCGGCATCAGCGCCTTCCTTCACGCGGACGGAGACGATGCGCCCCGCCATGGGCGCGCGGATCGCGCCTGCCGCGCCCGCCGCAACCTCGGGTGGGGCGAAGGTTACGTCTTCGGCTTCCCAGGTGCGGCCCCCGTCAACGAAACAGAGATGACCGCCGCGCGCGGCGAAGGGAACGGTCCGCGCCGCGTTTCCTTCAGCGACCAACACGCCCATGCCGTCGCTCGCCAGCTCAAAGTCAAAGGTCGTATCGCCTGCTGTCACAGACATGGCGCCAAAGCGCCCCGCAACGCGGACATTGTGAACTTCATCATCCATGGAAAGGCGCAAGGGGACGGACGCATCGCCAGTGGTCCGCCACGAGAGGCCCCCGTCATTGGCAACAACCAACGCGGCGGCAAGAGCCAGCGCATGGGCGCGCGCGTCATCGGTCGGCGCGGGCGCGGACCAACTGTCGAGAAAATCCGTTGTCGCGCCGCCGCCGGCAAATTCTTCAGAGTTCAAAACATCAATCAGAAAATCCCGATTTGTGGCAACGCCAAGAACGACAAGATGGGTGAGCGCCGCCACCATCTGATTGCGCGCTTCCTCGCGGGTTGCACCATGGGTGATGAGTTTGGCCAGCATGGGGTCGTAGAAGGCGCTGACCTCCGCGCCCGCCTCGACGCCCGTGTCGCAACGCACCTCCCAGGGAACATCAAAGGTCAGCAGCGTTCCTGTCTGGGGCAGAAAATCCCGCGCCGGGTCCTCCGCATAAAGCCGCACTTCAATCGCGTGGCCTTCGGGCTCGGTTGGAACTTCGGGCAATTTCTCGCCGCGCGCCACGGCCAGCTGCAGGGCGACAAGATCGAGCCCCGTTACTTCCTCGGTCACCGGGTGTTCCACCTGCAGCCGCGTATTCATTTCGAGGAAGTAGAATTTGTCGTTCTGGTCGAGCAGGAATTCAACCGTTCCGGCGCCTTCGTAAGCGACCGCCTTGGCTGCATTGATAGCGGCGAGCCCCATTTCCGCGCGCAGATCGCGATTGACGACGGGGGAGGGCGCCTCCTCGATAATCTTCTGATGTCGCCGTTGCACGGAACAGTCGCGCTCGCCCAGATGGATCGTGCGGCCAAAGCGGTCGGCAAAGACTTGCACCTCCACGTGGCGCGCGCCCTCAATGAGTTTTTCGAGGATCACCACGTCCGACCCGAAGGCGTTTTTGGCCTCCGAGCGCGCGGTGGTCAGCGCCTCCATAAAGGCCGTGTCGGAATAGACGCGCCGCATGCCACGCCCACCGCCACCGGCGGCCGCCTTGATCATGAGCGGGAAACCGATGTCGAGCGCGGCCTTTTGCAGCGCTCTATCTGATTGATCCTCACCCTCGTACCCTGGGACCATGGGAACACCCGCTTTGCCCATCAGGCGTTTGGCGGAGGCCTTGTCGCCCATGGCGCGAATGGCGTCGGGCGGCGGGCCCACCCAAATGAGCCCGGCCTTGATGACGCTCTCGGCAAACTCTGCATTTTCAGAAAGGAATCCATAGCCGGGATGGATGGCCTCTGCGCCCGTTCGTTTCGCCGCATCGAGAATTGCGGCGGCATTCAAATAGCTCTCGCCAACGGGGGCGGGGCCGATGCGCACGGCCTCGTCGGCCATCTGCACGTGAAGCGCGCCCGCGTCGGCATCCGAATAGACGGCGATGACGCGCAGGCCCTCTGACCGAGCGGTCTCCGCCACGCGGCAAGCGATTTCACCACGATTGGCAATCAGCAGCGAGGTAAGACTCACTTCGGGCCCCTCCCGGGCAAAATACCCATGTGCTTGGCGATGATGGACAGCATCACTTCATCCGCGCCGCCGCCGATGGAACCCAGCCGTCCGTCACGGAAGCGGCGGGAGATGGGCGTCTCGGTCATGTAGCCCATGCCGCCCCAATATTGCAGGCAGGCATCGCTGATGATCCGCGACAGCCGCGTTGATTTCAGCTTGGCCATGGAGGCGTAACGCGTCATGTCCTCGCCCGCCACGTAGCGTTCCACCGTGTTCCAGGTGAGCGCGCGCAGGGCTTCAAGTTCGGTCTGCAATTCGGCCAGTTTGAAATGCACCACTTGGTGGTCGAGCACCGACTGGCCAAAGATTTTGCGCTCGCGGCAATACTCGATGGTTTCATCGATGGAATTCTGCATGCCGGTAAGCCCGTTCAGCGCGGCGAACAGGCGTTCCTCCTGGAACTGCACCATCTGATAGGTAAAGCCCAGCCCCTCGACCCCGATCAAATTGCGCTGGGGCACGCGCACGTCCTCGAAAAAGATTTGCGCGGTGTCGGAGGAATGCATGCCGAGTTTGTCGAGGGTGCGGGCGACCGTGACGCCTTTGGTCTTCATGGGAACACAGATCAGCGACTTGTTCTTGTGCACGGGCCCGTCGCCGGTGTTGGCGAGCAGGCACATCCAGTCGGCTTGTGCGCCGCTCGTCGTCCACATCTTGCCGCCGTTGATGACGTAATCATCGCCATCTTTGCGCGCCGTGGTCTTGATGGAGGCGACGTCGCTGCCTGCGCCCACTTCGGAAACGCCCAGGCACGCGACAAAATCGCCCGCGATGGAGGGCGCGAGAAACTCCTGGCGCACTTCGTCGCTGCCGAACTTGGCGAGCGCGGGCGTCGCCATTTCCGTCTGCACCCCGATTGCCATGGGGATGCCGCCGCAATTGATGTTGCCGAGCTGTTCGATGTAGACGGCGGTATAGGAGTAATCGAGGCCCATGCCGCCGAACTCCACCGGCTTGTTGATGCCGAGGAACCCCAGGTCGCCCATTTTCTTAAAGAGCTCATGCGCGGGAAAGGGCGGGTTTTTCTCCCACTCGTCCACGTGCGGGTTGATCTCCGTCTCAATGAACTTGCGAAGGCTGTCGCGGATCTGTTCGTGCTGCTCGGTGAGTTTCATCTTTTATCCTCTCGCAACAGCAAAGGTTGAGGGCTGCAGCTCGCGGTGGGCGGCTTCCTGACAGATGGACAAACACATGCCCACAACGCGGCGGGTGTCGCGCGGGTCGATGATGCCGTCATCCCAGAGCCGCGCGGTGGCGAAGAGCGCGCGGCTTTCCGCCTCGTATGTTTCCACCACTTGGCTGAACATGGCGTCGAGCATTTCTTTGTCCGGTTCCTGCCCGCGTCGTCGCGCGCTGCCTTCGGCCACGAGCCGCATGACGGTGGCGGCCTGTTCGCCGCCCATCACGGCGATGCGGTTGTTGGGCCAAGCAAAAATGAAGTCCGGGTCATAGCCGCGCCCGCACATGCCGTAGTTGCCCGCGCCGAAGCTCGCCCCGATGTGCATGGTGATTTTCGGCACGGTGGCGTTGGTCACGGCCTGGATCATCTTGGAGCCATGCTTGACGATGCCGCGCGTTTCCGCGTCCTTGCCCACGATGTATCCGGTGGTGTTTTGCAGAAACAGCAAGGGCGTACCCGACTGGTTACAGCTCTGGATGAACTGCGCCGCCTTCACCGCGCCGTCCGGGTCGATGGGGCCGTTGTTGCCGATGATCCCGACGCGCATCCCCTCGATCGCCGCCAGCCCGCACACCGTATGCGGCCCGTATTCCGCCTTGTAGTCGAGAAAAACGGAGCCATCGACGATGCGGGCAATCACCTCACGCACGTCATAGGGCTTGCGGTAATCGGTGGGGACAACGGAGAACAATTCTTCTACGTCATAAAGCGGCTCGTCAAAGTCGGGCCGCGCCGGGAACACCTGCCGCTCATTCCAGTTAAGCGAGCCCATCAGCTCGCGCGCCTGGCGGATCGCATCGCGGTCGTCCTCGGCCATCCATTCGCCAAGGCCTGTGATGGTCGTATGCATTTCCGCGCCGCCGAGCTCCTCGTCGGTCGCGTCCTCACCCGTGGCAGCCTTCACAAGCGGCGGGCCGCCGAGAAATATTTTCGACCGGCCGCGCACCACGATCACATAGTCCGACATGCCGGGTTGATAGGCCCCGCCCGCGGTCGATGATCCGTGCACCACGGAAACAACGGGGATGCCCGCCGCGCTGAGCTTCGCCTCGTTTGCGAAGCTGCGCCCGCCGGGGATGAACATGTCCGCCTGGCGGAAGAGGTTCGCGCCCGCGCTTTCCACAAGCTGCACATAGGGGAGTTTTTGATTCAATGCGATTTCCTGACACCGAAGCCCGCGCACCATGCCCATGGGCGTTGCCGCGCCGCCCTTGATGCCGCTGTCGGAGGCGCCGATCATGCAGCGCACGCCCGCGATGGTGCCGATGCCCGCAATGCCGCCGCCGCCGGAGGCGTTCTTGTCGCCGTCGTCGTCATGCATATTGAGGCCGCAGAGCGAGGAGATTTGAAGAAAGGGTGCGCCCCGGTCGAGCAAAAGATCGAGCCGGTCGCGGGGCAGCAATTGCCCGCGGCCCTCAAACTTTTCCCGCGCGCGTTCTGAATTGGCGCGCACCTTTGCTTCGAAATCGCGTACTTCGTTCAGGAGCGCGAGATGCTCCTCGCGATTTCGTTTGGCGTTCTCGGAGGTGAGATCAGCTGTAGACTCGAAGACCGGCATGGGCGCTCCCGTGAAGCATCGGCGGGAGGCAAAGCGTAGACCCGTGCGGGGAAGGGGGGAAGGGCTTACGCCGCGTCAGTCTCTTCCTCGGGCGGCAGAAGATAATCCACCGCCTGACGGCCCGCTTTCAACATGCGTGTGGAAAGCATGGGGTCGGACACCGCGCGCGATATTTGCACCGCGCCCACCATTTGCGCGACGAGCGCCAGCGCATCGTCGCTGAGGTCGTCCTTGCCATTGCCGAGGTAGCTGTCGATCACGCCCGTGAAGTACTTCAGGAACTCGGTATAGGCCTCACGGGCCTCCGGCCCCTCGCGGGCAACTTCGGGGGTCAGCGCTGCGATGGGGCAGCCCGCGCCCGGGTTATCGCGGTGCATGGCGGAAACATAGGTATCGGCGAACCGGCCCAGTTCCTCGGCGCTTGCCATGGCGGGGGTGGGCACGCCTGACGCGGCGCGAAAGGCCTGGGCGATCAGATCGGCCTTGGAGGTGAAGTGGGCGTAGAAGGCCCCGCGGGTCAGGCCCGCTTCCCCCATCACTTCGTCGATGGACACGTCCTCAAAGCCCCGTTCCTTGAACAGGCAAATGGCTTCTTTGAGAATGTTTCCGCGGCTCTTTTGCTTCATTTCGGGCGCGTAGGGCATGGGTCTTCTTCCTGCTTGACTCTTTCGTATGTTATATAACATATAACGCGCATGATGATCAACATATTTGGAGAGGCCCATGTCCACACCTAAGATTTATGGAATAGTCAGAAGCACTTACGTGAAGTCCGCCCGCTGGGCTTTTGAGGAAAAGGGCGTGGATTACGAGCTCGTGCAGCCAGATGGCGGCCCCACCCCGGGCGATCTGAACCACCCGGCTTACCTGAAACGCCACCCGTTTGCTCGCATCCCGGCGCTAGAACATGATGATCATCATATTTATGAGGCGGCGGCCATATGCTCCTATGTGGATGAAGCATTTGACGGCCCCGCGCTCCAGCCCGACAGCCCTCTTGAGCGCGCCCGGATGCGCCAGTGGATTTCCGTGGCGAGTTCCTATCTCGATCCCACCATCATGCGCGGCTACGTCTTTCCTTACGCCTTTGCCAAGGACGGCAATGTGGACCGGGAACGGGTCGAGGCGGCGCTACCCAACTGCGAGCGCTACACGGAGATACTCAATGAGGCCCTTGAACGGCGGGACTTCCTTGCCGGCGATCAACTCACCATCGCGGACTTGATGATCGGACCCATGTTTTGGGCCTTCGGCATCTTTCCGGAAGGCAAAAAAATCATGGAAGCGCGGCCCCACCTCTCCCGCGCGGTACAGGGCTGGCTCGCCCGGCCCGGGTTCCAGGCGACGTTAAGCGACCCGCGTCAGACCTCCGCCGCGTAGGGCGGCGCGGGGTCATATTCCATCATGCGCTGAACCATGCGCGCATGATCGGGCCCGTACATCTGGCCGAGCAGCCACAGCGCCATGTCGATCCCGGCGGAAACCCCCGCCGCGGTGACCACGTTGCCGTCGCGGACGTAGCGCACGTGCGAGAGGACTTCAGCGGCTTCCTCCCGTTCTTCCAGGGTTTCGATGAAACTCCAGTGCGTTGTGACGCGTTTGCCCGCGGCGGGGCCGGCGGCGGTCAGCACCATGGCGCCGGTGCAGACAGAGGTGACCCATTCGCAGGTCCGCGCCACCTTGCCCACCCAGTCGAGTACCTGCGGCTTCAGAACTTCCTTGCGCGTGCCCTTGCCCCCGGGGATCAGGATCACATCGAGCTTGGGCGCATTGGCAATGGAATGATGCGCCATCACGGTCATGCCCTTGGCGCATTCGGTGCGGCCCCCCTTTTCGGAGATCAGCACGACGTCCGTGCGCGGCTCTTCTTCCTCCAGATGATCGGCGAGCTCGTTCGACATGGTGAAGACCTCGTAAGGCCCCACGAAGTCGAGCTCCTCCGCCCCGTCAAAGATATAGATGCCAACCGTCTTGCTCATGGTCTTAGTCCGCCAGAATGCATTTGCCGTTCTTGATCACCGTGGCGTCACGTTCCTTGAGTCGGCACTGGAACGAAAGCACGTTTCCGTCCTTCCACATGTCGGTGATGATCGTTTCGCCCGGAAATACGGGGGCGGAAAAGCGCACGTCAAAGCCTTTGATCTTGGTGTGGTCGTAATCGCAGGCGGTCTTCAGCACCGCGCGGCAGGCGGTGCCGTAGGTGCAAAGCCCGTGCAGGATGGGGCGCGGGAACCCGGCGGCCTTGGCAAACGCCGGGTCAGCGTGCAGCGGATTGCGGTCCCCTGAAAGACGATAGAGCAGCGCCTGGTCGGGCCGGGTTTCGAGCTCGCACGACATGTCCGGCGCGCGATCCGGCACCTGATGGACGGGCGGGGCGCCGTCGCTGGGGCCGCCAAAGCCCCCGTCGCCGCGCGCGAAGATGGTGGAGCCGAGCGTGCAAAGATGATCGCCTGTGGCCTTGTCGAAAATCTCCGTTTCGGAAATGACCAGCGCGCCCTTGTCCGCGCCCTTATCGACTGCGCCGACGACCTTGCCATTGGCAACGATGGTGGCGGCGGCGGGCAGGGGCTTATGGAGTTCCAGCCGTTGTTCGCCGTGCACGATCATCAGCCAGTTCAGGTCCGCCTTGGCCAGCGTGCTCTGGCCCCAGGAAATGACTGTCGCCATGGTGGGGACGGTGCGCATGTCCGGGGTCTCGTAAACGTACTTCAGTTCCTTTTCGTCCATCGGGTCGCGGCCCATGCCGACGCCAAGGGCGTAGAGCATGGTTTCCCGATCCGTATAGGTGAACTCGTCGCCTTCGGATTTTAGGCTCATGAGCAGGTCATAGTTGATGGGCATGGTGGGGTCCCTTTGTCGGATTGAATACTAGGTCAGCGAATCCCGCTGGCGCTCCACAATCATCAGTACAATGATGGAAATCAGCAGCACAAATGCGAGCGCTTCAAGCGTCTGTTCGGCGGGGGAAACGGCGTCAGAATAGGCCGCTATGGACCGCGCCCAGAGCCAGCGGCCAATGTCGATGGCGACCGCGGTGCTCAAGGTGCGTGTCGCGCCGGGGCGGTGAAAGCCGATCAGCGCCAGCGCTGCGACATAGCCGAAAAGCGCAACCCACATCAGCGCGATCACGCCCCAGGGCAGCGAGAGGAAATAGGCGGCTTGTTCTGCGGGGGCGGCGGCAGGCACGCTGCCCGACACGCGGACGACGGTCATGGTCAGCGCGCCCAGGGTGTTCATCGCCACATAGATGCCGATGAGCGCGATGGTGATCCATTTGGAAAGCTTGATCATGTGACCTCACTTGCATCTGCGTCATGAGCGGCGGTGCGGGGCTGAGCCTATCATGTGGTTCGGAGGGGAGCGAGGGTGCCGCAAGGGCAAAGTGACAGCGCGGGAGCCAAAGGCTCCAAAAGGGAAAGGGCGGGCCCCATGGTGAGGTCCCGCCCTTTTTTCTTGCGAGCGCCGCCGTGTGGTGCGGCACAAGGGGTAAGCTTAGAAGCGGTAGCCGATACCAACGCCGACGACCCAGGGGTCGATATCAACGTTGCCCGTGACCGCGCCGTTGTTCACGTTCACGTCCGTGCTCAGCCAGATCTTTTTCACGTCGAAGTTCACCAGCCAGTGTTCGTCGATCATGATGTCGACACCTGCTTGCAGCGCAAAGCCGAAGCTGTTGTCGTATTCGGTGTTGAAGCCGGGCGTGCCGTCTTCGCCATAGAACACCGTGTAGTTCACACCGGCGCCGAGGTACGGCTGGATCTGCTGATCCGTATTGAAATGATACTGAACGGTCAGCGTCGGCGGCAGCACCCAAACGCTGCCGAGGTCAATGCCGCTGGCCGACACGTCATGTTCGGTGGTCGCAAGGATCAGCTCGAACGCAATGTTGTCGGTCATGAAATAGGTGAAGTCGAGTTCCGGCATCCAGGCGTCGTCCACATCAGCGACCAGCGCGGGCGTCAACGAAGAATCGGTATCCGGCAGAACGCCAATGGCGCGTGCCCGTACTTGCCAGCTATCCGCCCCGCCGGCGGCCATGGCGGGAGCCGCGGCTCCCAAAACGAGGGCGCCTGCCAGCGCCGCAGTCATCATCCGTACACGCATATCCCGTGTTCCCCTTCTTTGTCCTGCTTGGGTCTTCTTGAAAGGCGCACCGCGCCCTTCATTCCGGGCGCACTCAACGCTCATTTTCACGCGCCAACATTGATCTTGATCAAGCGCCGACCCGGAAAATAGCCCTGATTCGGGCGGCTTGCTGGCTCCCGGATTGGATGGGATAGTCGTGTCCAAATCCTTAAGGCGCTGGTGGAGGCCCCAATGACGTACAACTGTTTTAAGGTCGAGATCGCCGACCACGTGGCCCATATTCAGCTGAAGCGCCCTGATGAGCTGAACACCATGACGCGGGATTTCTGGAACGAGCTCCCTGAAATCGTCAACGATATCAATGATAACGCACGGGCTCGGGTGATTGTGATCTCCTCCACCGGTCGGCATTTTTCGGCCGGGATGGACCTGTCGGTCTTCACCTCGCCCACGGCGGGCGCGGGCGGCGAAAAGGTCGAGGCCGGCCGCCAGCGCCATATGCTGCGCGATTGGGTGAAGACCCTGCAGGGTTCATTCTCCTGCCTGGATGACGCGCGCATGCCGACCCTGGTGGCCATTCAGGGGGGCTGTATCGGCGGGGCGGTGGATCTCATCTCCGCCTGCGATATCCGCTACGCGTCAGCCGATTCGTTCTTCTGCATTCAGGAAATCAACATCGGCATGACGGCCGACGTGGGCACCTTTCCGCGCCTGTGTCATCTGATCCCACAGGGCTGGGTACGGGAGCTTGCCTATACGGGCCGCCGCCTGCCTGCAGCGAAAGCAAAAGAGATCGGCCTCGTGAACGAGGTTTTTGCTAGCCACGAGGACATGCTGGCCGCGGTCATGGAAACGGCCAGGGAAATTGCCGCGAAATCACCCCTCGCGGTGGCGGGGTCCAAGGTGATGATTAACTACGCACGCGATCATTCGGTGGCGGATGCGCTGGATTACATCGCCACATGGCAGGCGGGCATGTATCATCCCACCGATATGATGGAAGCCTTCGCGGCCAAGGCGGACAAACGCGACGGTGAATTTGCGGATATTCAGCCGCTCAGAAAAAAAATGTAGTGCGGGGCGTAAGGAGTAAGAAAATGAAGTCAATGATAAGAGCAATCCTGGGCGCCGCAATTGGCGCACTGGCTCTGACGTCCGCACCGGGTGCGGCCTTCGCACAGGCGGACGAATGCGTTCCGGCGGCGCACGTGACCCTGAACCCGATTGTCCGCGAACCGGCGGGCTATCCGGAAGACGCCTTCATTCAACAGATCGAAGGCTTTGTCGTGGTGTCGTTCGACGTGACCCGGGAAGGCACGGTTGAAAATCTTCGCATTGTCGAAAGCGAGCCGCGCGGCACGTTCGAACACGGTGTCATTCAATCGGTCATGCGTTGGCGTTATGAGCCGCCGACGGATTATTACGGCAACATCGTGCGGGCCTGCGGCAAGCGGCAACGCTTTGCCTATTCATTGAATGAAGAATAGGCGCACCGGAACGCAATCATTGCGGAAGTTCTGCCTCTGATGTACAATCAGGGTTGAAGGGTCGAAACAAAAAACAAGCGCAATTTAAGGAGACCACACGAACCAGCATTGGAGACGGACATGAGCCGTTATCTGATTTCAGTTGTTCTTGGAGGGTTCATCACCCTTGCGCTTGCGTATTTGATGCAGTTTTTGATTTTCAGCGAGACCATCCCGGAGGCCGAGGCGGCCCAGGCGACCCCGGTTCAGTTCCTTCGGATCGACCGGCCGGAAGACCCTCCCCGAACGCGAAATCCTGTCGACCCGCGCGATCAGGAATTTCCGCCGCCACCTGTTTTCACTACCAATCTGCCGACCACGGGCGCGCCGACCATTCCCATCAGTCTTACGCCGACGGATCCCATTGGGCCCATAGTGCCTGGCGTGATGCCGCGCAGCCTTACGCCGATCTATCGTGCCGAGGCGGAATACCCCATTCGCGAGCTTCAGCGGGGACGCGAAGGTTTCGTGGTTGTTGCGTTCGATGTGAACGAAAGCGGCATGACGGAAAACATCCGCGTGCTGAGTTCCGAACCGCCCCGCGCCTTTGACAATGCCGCCGTGCGCGCGGTCAGCCAATGGCGCTATCAGCCGCAAACCGATGGGGACGGCCACCCCATCACCGTGGGCGGACAGCAGGCGCGGATCGTGTTCCAGATGCCGGACACGCAACAGGCCGCGCAATAGGCGCAACGCCAAGGCCACAGACCGGATTAACCCTGCGAAGGCAATTTTGATTTTGTCCTCGCGGGGCAAACCGGCTAGCGTCGTTCCATGGCTGACGAATTCGACAAAGAACTGGATCAGGCCCCGGAGGGCTCCATCCTTGCGCCGATCTTTATCGGCTGCGGGGCTATGGGGCTGGGGTGCCTGTTTTCCGTGGGCGTCATTGTGATCGGCGTACTTATTTTCGCGCCGGGGATCTGGAGCACCATCGCGGAAATGGGCGGCAATCCCATGCTGGAAACTGCGCTGCCTCTAGTCGAGTCGAACGAAGAAGTGGTCGCGGCCCTCGGCACGCCCATCGAGGCGGAGCTTGATGACATCAACGAGGCGCCGGGCGCGAACCTTGGCGCCATTGAAATCGGCGACGAGGTCGAAATCCTGGCGACTTATGATCTGTCCGGTCCCAATGGAACGGCGCGGCTCGAAGCGGTTGGCACGCGCGCGCTGGTCGCCGATGACATTTGGGAGATCAATTCTCTGACGGTCATTCTGGATGGTGGCCAGGAAATTCGCGTGTTCCCGGCAGACGCGCCCATCGCGCCCGCGAATCCCGCCGATGGCGCGGTCCCAACGCCGGAAACACCTGAGACGCTGAACACCAATGAAGGTGAAGGCGAGGCCGATGTGTCTGAAGACGTGACCGATGGTGACGAGGCAGCCGAGTCTGAGCCCGTGACGGGCGATACCGGAAACTAGCGCTTGAACAGCGACAGATCGGTCGCTTCCAGTTTCTCAATGGCATGGGCATAGCCCGCATCCACGACGCGGCGAAATTCGCGCCAGTCGCGAATAGCGATGTCTTTTACCGGCGGCTCAAACAACAGGTCCGCGTGTTTGCGGCTCGCCTTGGTTTGGGATTCGCTGTTCACCGTTCCCGCGCGCATCAGAATGGAAATGATGTTCGGCCCGCCGCGCGCGTCCTCGCCCAAAATGCCCCAAGGGGGATTGTCTTCCCACCCCTTGGTCAGGCCGGTGAAGGCGCGATGGGTTTCCACATCAACGCCGATGACAGGCCCGCGCCGCATCTCCGCCATTATATCAGCGGGAAAATTGTTCATCACCGCCCCATCGACCAACAGATCGCCGTCCTTGACCACCGGCGGGGCAATGCCGGGAATGGCGACCGAGGCACGAAGGGCGCGCCACAGCTTGCCGCGCCGCTGCACGATCTCGTGGCCCGTCGTCAGGTTCGAGATGACGCAGAAGAAAGGCAGCCACATGTCTTCGATGCAGATCTCGCCAAAATTGCCTTGAAGCAGTTTTTGAATCTTGCCGCCGGTGAAGATGGAGATGGATGGGAAGGTCAGGCGGCCGAGCGGATTCGATTTCACAAAGGATTCGTGCATGCGTTCTTCAAGCTCGGTGACATTCCACCCCAGCGCCACGCCGGCGGCGACGATGCCGCCCATGCTGGTCCCTCCCGTGTGATCGATGGGAATGCCCGCCTCGCGCAGCGCGCGGATGACGCCAATATGGGCAAAGCCGCGCGCGCCGCCCCCCGCAAGCACCAGTCCCACCGCGTGGCCGGACAGGTGCCGCGCCATACGGTTCATGTCACCCGCGTTGCCCTGGCGAATGTTGTGCACGAAGTCCGCGCCAATGGCGTTTTCCCATTTGGCAGCCCCTTGCGCGAGATCCGCATGGGCATCATGCACCAGCGCAAGCTCGATAAAGCCGCGCGAGGCGTGCTTGTCCGCATGGGCGAGGGGGTGTTCCGTCGGCGGCGTGTTCGCCGCGTGGCCCACCAACAAGATGCGGTCGGCCTGACGCAGGCAGAGTTTCGTCCAGCCGTCATAGGCCTGATCGGCGAGATAGATAATATGTTCGTGGTGGGTCTCGATATTGTAGAACCACTCGCTGCTTTGATCCTTGGACTGATGATCAAGCAGGCGCACCCGGCCCCCCATGGCAGCGAGGGCGAGGCCCAGCTTTTCCCCGATCTCAAGCTCGATGCCCGACTCCGCCACGGGCACGACCGCGATGGTTTTGGGAACCGAGCGCCACTCCTCGATATTGCGTTCGCCGCGCATGACCTCGTGCAGGCGCTTTGACAAAAGCTTGGCGAGGTTTTCCATGATCACGGGATAGCGCTGGGTCAGCTCGTGAAAGACGTCCGCCGACATGCGCAACAGTTCCGTATCGCGCAGGGCAATCAGCGTGCCCACGCGGCGTTCCCCCGACAGCATGGCAAGCTCGCCCGCTGTCTGCCCGGGCACGAATTGCGCCGTCATGTGGTCTTCGCCGTCCGGGCCTTCGACCCACATGCCGATGCTGCCTGCGGTCAGGACATATAGGAACTGGCCTTCCTCGCCCTTTTCCATCAGCGTCCAGCCACCGGGAATGGACAGCCATTCAAAGTCGCGCAGGATCTTTGCAAACTCTTTGTCGCTTACGCCCTGAAAAAGCGCGAGCTTGGGAAGGATTTCGAACAGGCGATCCGGATAAACGTCGAGCCCCGCACCGCGCGCGCGGCGGCGCTGTTTTTTGCCCGGCTGATCTGAATTCGCGCTGTCCGACATGGGCTTGATCTAGTCGGCGGTGGCGGCCTGGAACGCCGGACGCGCTGAGACGCGCTCATAATATTTCATCAGGCTGGGAACATCGTCGCTCGGCAGAATGCCAAACAGATGTGACAGGATCAGCGGATAGGTCACCATGATGTCGGCGGCAGTGAACTGATCGCCCGCGATGTAGTCCTGCCCGCTCAGATGCGCGTCGAGCATTCTGTTGCAGTCCTTCGCGCCTTCGACCGCGCGTTCAGCCATCTCTGGCATGCGCTCTTCCTTGGGCAGGATGGCGGTGTGAAGGGCGACGGTGCTGAGATAGCTCTGATGGGTTGCCTCGCCATAATGGAACCATTGCAGATAGGCGGCGGATTGCGGCGTCGCGGGCAGGGGGTGCAATCGCCCTTCGCCATATTTTTCCAGCAGCCATTGGATCATGGCGCCGGATTCGAACATCGCAACGTCGCCGTCGACCATGGCGGGCAGGCGGCCCAGCGGATGAACGGCCATATACTCCTCGCCCTTGTGTTCCTTGCGCTGAAAGTTGATGCGCTTGAGCTCATACTCAATCCCCAGTTCCTCCAGCAGCCAGCGGATGCGGAGCGAACGGGTATATTGGGCGTGGTACAGCGTAATCATGGGCGGGCCTCGTCAGCGGGGGTCACATTGGCCCACAGGTTAGCGCGCGGCGGGCCGAAACCCAAGGGCCGTGGCCCGGTGGCACAAGGCCTATTTCCCGATGATTTTCCATAGCGAGCTGGCGGTCATGACCGGCTCGCCGCCCACGAAAAAATCCCCGGCGACAAAGAGGACAGACCGCGTTTGCCGCGTCATGGTCGCGCGGCATTCGACAAGGTCGCCCGCCTTCGGCCCGCGCAGGAAATTCATTTGCATACTGAGTGTTACGCAAGGCTCGCGCCCCGTAGTGTTCCAGGCGAGCGAGCCCAGCGTCGCATCGGCAAAGCTCGCCATCATACCGCCGTGAACCACACCACGCGCGTTCAGATGGCGGTCGTCCACGCGGAAGGCCATCCAAAGCTCGGTTTCGCCCGCCGCATTGACGACGCGCTTGTCAAACAGCGGCCCCATGAAGGCCTCATAGGGGTCCCACAAGGGCGTTTCCACATAGCCTTCGGGTGCCGGCACGTTTCGCGCGGCAGGAAGCGGCGTAAGGTTCTGATTGGCGTTGACGCTTTCGGTCATTACTTGGCGCCCAATACTTTCCAGATGCCCGTAGCGGTCAGGAGCGTCTTGTCCCCCGCAAAGATGCGCCCCTGCACAAAGACGACGGAGCGCGTGCGGCGCGTGACTTCGGCTTCCCCTTCAAGGCGTGTCAGGTCCTTGATGCTTGCCACGAAGTCTGTGTTCAACGTCATGGTCGCGCATGGCGCACCATCGACGGCAAGGCTGACGGCCGTGCCCAGCACCGCGTCGGCATAGGCCATCAGGAAGCCGCCGTGGGGAAAGCCCGCGCCGTTCATGTGCTCAGGCCGCATGTCCACAAAGAAATGCACCGAGCCGTCATCAAGCCCCTTGCCGTAGAAGGGGCCCACATAGGCGTTGAACCCCTCGTTCCAGGCGGGGGCATATCCTTCAGGGATGTCACTCATGGGAAGACTTACTCCAGACCAAAATATTTGAGCGCGGGACGGGTGAGCCCTTCCGCCCACTCCTGCACAAAGTGCCCGCCGTCCGGGATGACGTGAAGCGGCGAGCAACCTTTAATCATCTTCTGGAAGGCGGTCATGGTGTCGACGCCCAGCACCGGGTCCTGCGCGCCCACGGCCATGAAGCACTCGCCCGCCCAATCATCCGCGAAGAACTCAAGCGCGGCTTTTGAGCACTCAATCCCAGGCATGCCCGGATCGGTCATTACAAGCGCCGGAAAAGTGCGCGCGCCGCCCATATAGTCAGGCGAGGGATAGGGTGCGTTATAGGCGGCGGCTTCGGCCTCGCTAAGGATCGTCGTCGCGCGGCCCATTAATTCGCCGACGTTGAATTTGGGATTGGTCGCCACGAACTCGCGCCAGGCCTTGAAGCCTTCGCCCGCGCCGGTACCCGTGGGTAGGAACGTGTTGGCAACAATCATCCGTGTGAACCTATCCACATAATCCATAGGAAGCGTAAGGCCCAGCAAACCACCCCAGTCCTGATTGATCGAGCAAACATTGTGAAGGTCCATACGCTCGAAAAATGCTTTCAGCGCATTGCGATGGAAATGATACGTGTACGTAGCATCGTCCTTGGGTTTGTCAGACCGGCCAAAGCCGAAAAAATCCGGCGCGACGCAGCGGTGGCCTGCCGCCGTCAAGATGGGGATCATCTTGCGGTAGAGATAGCTCCAGCTCGGCTCCCCATGCAGGCAAAGGAACGTGACTTTGGCATCACGCGGGCCTTCGTCAAGATAATGCATGCGCAGACCTTCATAGCCGGGCAGGTCATCCACGTAATTTGGCGCGAAATCAAATCCCGGAAGGTTCTCAAAGCGCTCGTCGGGGGTGCGTAAGGCATCGGGGCGAGGACCGGACATGGGAAGGCTCCTGTTTCGGGGGCGCGTGGCCTGATATGGTGGCGCGCAGGATAGACGAGGCGCGAGCCGGACAACAAGGAATAGTGGCCATGAAAATATTCATTACCGGCGCATCGGGCTTTGTGGGCGGGGCCACCGTCGCGGGGTTGAAGGGCATTCATGAGTTTGTCTGCATGTCACGCTCCGAGGCGGCGGATGAAAAGATCCGCGCTGTCGGCGGCACGCCGGTCCGTTGCGCTCTTGGTGACGTTACGGAACACCATTTGGATGGTGTGGAAGCCATCGTCCATTCGGCGGCCTATGTGGAGGCGTGGGGTCCTTGGAAAACTTATTGGGATATGAACGTCCACGCGACGGAGCAATTGCTCGACGTTGCGCGCGCGGCAGGGGTGAAACGCTTTGTGCATATCGGTACCGAGGCATGTCTGTTTCACGGCCAGCACATGCGCAACATCGACGAGACCTTTCCTTATGCGCTCAATTCGCCCTATCCCTATTCGCGGACAAAAGCCTTTGCGGAAAAGGCGGTACTGGCGGCGAATGCGCCTGGCATTTTTGAAACTGTTTCCGTCCGTCCGCGCGTCATCTGGGGCCCAGGGGATCAGACGCTGCTGCCAGAGCTTAAAAAAATGGTCGCAAGCGGCGGCTTCATGTGGATCGGCGGCGGCAAAGCAAAAACCTCCACTGTCTATATCGACAATGTGGTGGAGGGGATTCGCCTCGCGCTTGAAAAGGGGCGCGGGGGTGAAGCCTATTTCATTACCGACGATGAGGTGACAACCATGCGCGCCATCATCGAAGGCATGGCCGCAGCTGACGGGTTCGAATTGCCGGACAAGAACGCACCCGCGTGGGCCGTCGGCGCGCTCGCCTTCACATTGGAAACGCTTGCCCGCGCAACCAAATCAAAAAATGGCCCGATGATCACGCGCTTTGCCGCCGACATCATGGCGCGGGATTGTACGATCAATATCGACAAGGCAAAGCGTGAATTGGGCTATGCGCCGGTGGTCACCATCGCCGAGGGGCTTGAGCGTATGAAGGTGGCGCGGTGAGGAGGGCAGAGTGAAACAGGTCACAACCACCCTCACCGTTGCGACGAACGGCCCGGGACTGACCGAGTTTACGCGGGATGTAAAAACCTGGGTCAGTGCGCAGGGCATGGATGAGGGGCTGCTCACGCTTTTCGTGCGGCATACCTCCGCCTCGCTGCTCATCCAGGAAAATGCCGACCCCGATGTGCAACGCGACCTGCAAACATTTTTCGAACGCCTCGCGCCGTGGGACCCCTCGCTCTATCGCCATACCACCGAAGGCGAAGACGACATGCCCGCGCACATTCGCGCTGCCCTTACGCAAACTTCGCTGTCGATTCCCGTTGTGGATGCGCGGGTGGCGCTGGGGACATGGCAGGGAATCTATCTCTTTGAACATCGCGCCCATCGACAACAGAGGAATGTCGTGCTGCACTTGATGGGCAATTAATCCCTGGAGGCCAGCATGGACTTTCGCATTCCCGAATGGATCGAGAAAAAACTCGAGGAACTTGACGAGTTCATCGCGAAAGAGATCAAGCCGCTGGAGCGGCAGGACGACAACATCCGCTTTTTCGATCATCGCCGTGAACACGCGCGCACCGATTGGGACAATCAGGGACTGCCGCGCGAGGACTGGGAAGACTTGCTGCGCGAAATGCGCAAGCGCGCCGATGCGGCCGGGCATTTGCGGCTCGCGCTGCCAAAGGAATATGGCGGCGAGGACATCGGCAATCTCGCCATGGCGATCATCCGCGAACACTTGGCGGCAAAAGGCCTTGGGCTCCACAACGACCTGCAGAATGAGAGCTCCATCGTCGGCAATTTTCCGCAAGTGCTGATGTTCCGTGACTTCGGCACGGACGACCAGAAAGAAGAATTCATCAAGGGCATGCTGGCCGGTACGCACAAGGTGGCGTTTGGCCTGACCGAGCCTGATCACGGGTCTGATGCCACATGGATGGAAACGCGCGGAGTGCGCAATGTGCGCAACGGCGTCGATGGCTGGCTCATCAACGGCGAGAAAATGTGGAACACAGGGCTCCACATCGCGAACTACGACATGGTCTTTGCGCGCACGGGCGGGGAAGATGGCGACGCGCGCGGGATCACCTGTTTCCTGGTGCCGACGGACGCGGAAGGGTTCAAGGTCGAGGAATATTTGTGGACCTTCAATATGCCGACGGATCACCCGCGCATCTCGCTCACAAACGTCTGGGTGCCCGATACGGCAATCCTGGGCAAGGAAGGCGAAGGCCTCGCACTGGCGCAGCACTTTGTGCATGAGAACCGCATCCGCCAGGCGGCAAGCTCCCTTGGCGCGGCGCAATACTGCATTGATGAGGCAGCAAATTACGCGCGCAAGCGCAAACCCTTTGGCAAACCGCTCGCCCAGAACCAAGCGATCCAGTTCCCGCTGGCCGAGCTGCACACAGAGGCCGCCATGCTGCGGGCGCTGATCCGCCAGACCGCGTGGGAGATGGACCAGATGACCCACAAGGAAGTGGCGATCAAGATTTCCGACCGGGTCGCCATGTGTAACTACCGCGCCAACCGGCTCTGCTGCGAGGCGGCGGACCGGGCCATGCAGGTCCACGGCGGCATGGGCTATTCCCGGCACAAACCCTTCGAGCACATCTATCGCCACCACCGGCGCTATCGGATTACCGAAGGGGCGGAAGAGATCCAGATCCGCAAAGTGGCCGGGCATCTGTTCGGCTATATGGGGCGGGGCGAGGACTAATTCTCAAACTGAGTATTACTAGGTACCCAGGCAAAAAGAAAAGACCGCGGACGAAAATCCGCGGCCTTTCTTGAATTCTTTATTCCGGTCTCTGCCCGTGTCCCCCGCAAAAATCCGCAGTTATCTGCGGCGGCGGGGCTGTTGGGCGTAACGCCAGAAGATCATGTGTCTCCACATAGTCGATCTCCTTCTCCCTAAGAATCAATGGCTTGTTAACCACTGGCGCACCACGTGCGCATTCGTAATATGTGGTCTTCTGCCGCAGATGTCAACAGAGATGCGCACAGGGTGCGCAATGTCATTGAATATTCATATTGAGGGTTAGGCTGGGGATAAGCTGTGGATAGATAAGTCTCTGATACCAATAAGAAAAATCAGAGTTCCAGGTCGTCTGCCAGACTGGCAGGACGGTTCAAAATGGCGTCGATGTCACCGTCATCCACATGAATCCACCGCGCGGGAATGTCGTTCTGCAACAAAATATCCTGAACGGCGGCCATGCGGCCCATGCCGAGCTCCGATGTGAGGGTCGATCCGGCGGAGACCCAGACCTCCGCCTCCGGCCGGTCGCGGACCGCTTCGGCGGCCAGGGCGACCATGTCGCCGGCGGGCAGGGTCAGATAGGCGGACCCGCGAGGGAAATAGACGGTGAAGATGTCGCTATAGCCCGGCGCCTCGATGGCGATCAGGACCCGGGCGCCCGCGCCGCTGGCAGGCCCCAGGAACGGGGCGGCGGCTTCTTCCACGGTAAAGACGGCAATCTCGGGGGTCGGGCTTTGAAACGGCGCGGGGATCAGGGCGGGGTCGGTCAGCTCGCCCCATTCGTCGGCCTGGGGCTGGGTGTCTTGCGGCAACGTCGGCGCGTCGCAGGCAAGGGCGCTTACCTCGCACGCGGCATCCACGGCTAAAGGCATGGCTAGCGCGGGCGCGCTTGCCGCGCTTACGCAAAACGCGATGGCGGCGAGACCTGCAATACTCCGTATCATCCTCGTCACTCCCAACTCCCCCGGGTGACATTCAACATTGGTTCAATTGATAAGTAGTGAAAGGGGCGGGCAACGGGCCGGTTAGAGGTGCCCTAGCGGCGATTTAGAGGCGAATTTGTGGCGCCTGAACATTCCGCAACGTCAAATGAAAGGGAATCGCCAAACGGTTCAGACATGAGTAAGGTTACCGACGAATTGTCAGGTGGATCTCCCGTCTGGCTCGAAACTCACAATCAATGGGAACTGAAGGAGCACGACATGCGCGAAGCTGTCATCGTTTCAACGGCGCGCACGGGGCTCGCCAAGGCTGGCCGGGGCGGGTTCAACAACACGCACGGGTCGATCATGGCGGGTCACACGCTGAAGCACGCGATTGAGCGGGCAAAGATCGAACCGGGCGAGGTTGAAGACTACATCCTGGGCTGCGGTAACCCCGAAGGCGCGACGGGCATGAACGTCGGTCGCATCGCAGCGATGCAGGCGGGATGTCCCGTCTCGGTGGCCGGAACCACCATCAATCGTTTCTGCTCAAGCGGTCTGAATGCGATTGCTGTCGCGGCGGGCCGTGTGGTTGCGGAAGGCGTGCCGATTATGGCGGCGGGCGGTGTGGAAAGCATCAGCCTTGTGAGCCGGGGCCAAATGAACACGAGCCACATTGTTGAGCCGGAACTTTTCGGCCGCATGCCGGGCCTCTGGATGGCGATGATTGAAACCGCCGAGATTGTGGCTGAACGCTATGGTGTTTCCCGCGAATACCAGGACGAATATGCCCTGCGGTCGCAGCAACTGATTGCGAAGGCACAAGAAGAAGGCAAGTTCGACGACGAGATCGTTCCGCTCGCGACGAAGATGAAAGTCGTGGACAAAGAAACCAAGGAAGAGTCGATTGTCGACTATGTGGTCGACAAGGACGAATGCAATCGCCCCAGCACAACGTTGGAAGCGCTGCAATCCTTGCAACCGGTGTTCAAGGACGGCATCACCATCAAGGAAGGTAAGTATGTCACCGCCGGGAACGCGTCGCAGCTTTCCGACGGCGCATCCTCCTGCATCGTGATGGAAGCGAAGGAAGCCGAAAAACGCGGTCTCGAACCGCTCGGTGCATTCCGTGGCTTCGCCGTTGCCGGTTGTGAGCCCGATGAGATGGGCATTGGTCCGGTCTATGCGGTGCCGCGTCTTCTGGAACGCGCGGGGCTGAAGGTCGATGACATCGATCTTTGGGAACTGAACGAGGCTTTCGCTTCGCAGTGCCTCTACAGCCGCGACAAGCTGGGTATCGACCCGGACAAGTACAATGTGAATGGCGGCTCCATCGCCATTGGCCACCCCTTCGGCATGACCGGCGCGCGCTGCACCGGCCACATCTTGCTCGAAGGCAAGCGCCGCGGCGCCAAGTGGGGCGTTGTCACCATGTGCATCGGCGGCGGCCAGGGCGCGGCGGGTCTCTTCGAGATCTTCTAAGCCGTCCACGTCAAACCTGTTTGAAGCGCCGGGGCGGAAACGCCTCGGCGTTTTTCTTAAACCTCCGCGCCGGTTCTACCCAAAGCGTCCGCGACCCACCCTCGGGGCACCACGTCGAAGGCAAAGCTAATGCGCAGGTCATCACTTTCAAAGGGCACGGTGCGGTGGAACATGTAGGAAGGAAACAGCACGATCAGCCCTTCTTCGGGTTTGACGATGCGCAGCTTGGGTTCCTTGGTGTGGGGCAGGTGATAGGCGGGACGGCCAAACTCGATCCAGCCCTCGTGGGCATCGCCTGACGATTCAACGCGTTCCGGAATGCGGGCGTAGTAACAGCCCGACAGCCAGCCTTGCGGATGGAAGTGCGGCAACTGGTGGCCCTGCCGATGCATGATATTGACCCACAGATCGATATTGCAGGGGCCCGGCGGCGGTGCCGTGGGGAAGGGGCCATCGCTCGCATCCCGTACCAAATGGCGCTGCATTTCGCCGACCGCTCCCTGGATCATTTTGCCAAAGGTCGCCATGAGGGGGGATGGTTTTTCCAAGAGCTGTGATACCTTGCGCCCGTTACGCGTGGCACGGTGCGTGGGGGCATCTTCGATGTCGGGGTGACGCAGCATTTCTTCGCAAATGGCATTATTGAACTCGGCAAGAGACGAAAACCCTTGCGGCGCTTCGAGCTTGATCGGCCAGACGTAGTCGTCATATCGGCTGATCGCATCGGCTTCGGTCTCCCGGCCCAGCTCTCGCAATGCCACCTCACGATAGGCAAGCGATTTCATGGCAAACATGCCGCCGTCGTTCAGAGATTCAAACACGCGCAAGGCAACGTCGGGATGGCCACTGGCAAGGGCGACCTTTCCATAGGTGTATTGCGCGTTTTTGTCTTGCGGCAGGGCCTCCGCCGCGATCCGGGCGGGCTCCAGCGCTTCTTCGTATTCTTCGATTTCGTAAAGCGCGTTGGCCAGATTGCGCTTGGTCTGCGGCTGTCCACCGGCAAGTCGGTCGAGGGTACGGAAGGCATTGGCCGCATCCTGAAGGCGCCCAACGCGCGTGTAGAGCGTGCCAAGTGTGAAGAAGGCCTGGGCGCTTTTCGGGTTGGCGCGCGTAAGCTTTTCAAATGTGTCGAGCGCTTCTTCGGTTTGATTGGCGGATATCAGGATCGTGCCCAACGTTCCCAGAATATTGGCATCGCGCGGGGCAAGCTCCGCCGCCTTGCGGCCCCAGGACAGAGCTTCTTGCAGACGACCCTGTTTATGGCAGGCGATTGCCATGAACACATTGGCGTCCGCATTGCGCGGGACGGCGCGTAGAACCGGCACAACGGTGGCTTCCACATCGCGCAGGCGCCCAGCCTGCAGATGTTGCGCGGCAGTGCTTAGCGCGATTCTAAGGGCGTTGTTGTCCATGTGGATTGTTGCTCCCGTCTGTCACGCGGACCTTAGAGGCAAATGAGCCTCAAGCAAACACGGGATCCCGAGACCCTTCATCCGCGATGGCGCCATCGCAGTCGCGCATAAAGGAAACGCTGTCGCGGAACACTGGCGCGATCAATCGTGCCGGGGGTGCGATGGTCAAAATGATTCCCACATGCCCGGGCATTTTGTAGGTGATTTGCCGCACGCGGCCGCCAGCTTCGGTGATCGCGCCGTGCAAATGATCGGAGTTGTGCACCGGCACGGTTTTGTCGGGCTTTGAATGGAGCAGCAACATGGGCGGCGCATCGCCCCCGTTCGCCTTGTGGGCGTGTTTGATGGGCCGCGCAACATCCACGTCGTCGAGATGTTCAAAGATCGGCCGCGTGCTGTCATATTCCAGCGGATTGAAACTGTAGGGGCCCGCGACACCGGTGAAGCTTTTGATGTGCGAGGGCGCAAGGTCCACCGCATTCAGGTGCCGCGCATCAAGGCTCAGCAGCGCGCACGTGTGTGCGCCCGCCGAATGACCCATCACATGAAGGCGCGCGGGGTCTCCACCAAAGTCTGCAATGTGATCCGCCACCCAGCGCAAGGCGAGCGCCGCGTCATCCACAAAGGCGGGAAACCGCACCTCCGGGTGCAGACGATAATCCGGGATCGCTACGGTAAAGCCCTTCGCGGCATAGGCCCTGCCCAAAAAGCGATAAAGCGAGCGACGCCCCGAATTCCAGCCCCCGCCATAGATGAAGACCAGCACCGGCGCGGGGGCGTCATCGGCGCCCGCCCGGCGTTTTGCAGGGTAAATATCGATTTGGTGGCGCTCCAGGGGCCCATATTGTGCGGTTTGCGGCACGTCGTCTTCACCCTTTATTGAGCCCGCCGCGCCTGTTACACAGCGCGGGGGTCTGGCATCACATAAGCTCAGAATATGTCGGGTCTCAGGTCAAGGAAACAAGGGCGCGCGTGACACCAGTGCAGGACAGTCTTTTCAAACGTGCCCTGATGGCGCTGGCCTTGGCGGGCCTGGCCTTTGCCCTGTTTGCGGGGCCCGCGAGTGCCGCCTCCAGCTTTGCCACCGACCGGGTGCGGGTGGAGCTGATGCCGGAACAGGCGGGCCTTCCCGCCGAGGGCGGTACGGTCTGGCTTGCCTTGCGCCAGACGATGACCCCCGGCTGGCACACCTATTGGAAAAATCCCGGCGATTCAGGCGAGCCCACCGACATCGAATGGACTTTGCCGGACGGGTTTTCCGTTGGCGACATCCTGTGGCAACCGCCGGAGCGGCAACCCTATGGCCCGCTCGTCAATTTCGGTTACGAAGGCGAAGCGATCCTGCTTGTGCCGCTCATGGTGCCGGCGGGGCTGAGCCCCGGCGCTCAAATTGAGTTGCGTGCCCATGTGTTTTGGCTTGCCTGTGCTGACATCTGCGTGCCCGAGGATGGCCCGGTCGACATTTCCTTGCCCGTCGTCGCAAATGCCCCTGTGCAGAATTACGCGGCGGTGGATGTGTTTGCGCGCGCGCGTGAGGCTCTGCCGCAGCCCTCGCCCTGGGACGCGCGGTTCAACGAAGTGGACGGAACACTACGCGTTGCGTTGCTGGGGGGCGACTTCGCTGGGCCGCTTGCCGATGGAAGTATTGAGAGTGTTTTTCTGTTTCCTGACACAACGGGACTGATCGACAACGCCGCGCCGCAACAGATCAGCTATGGCACCGAAGGTCTGACCCTATCCATTCCTGCAGGGGCAATGTTCCGCCGTGACGCCGCGCCCGAAACCCTCCGTGGACTGATCAGAATCGAAGAAGAAGTGGCGGGCGAACACTTTTCCCGGGCGATCACCATCAACGCGCCGCGAGGGGAAATACCGGCGGGCGCAACAGCAAACACCTTCGCGGGCGCGCGCGGCGGCACGCCGGGGGACTTTGGCATCGGCAAGGCCGCACTTTTTGCCTTGCTGGGTGGGCTGATCCTCAATCTGATGCCTTGCGTCTTTCCCATTGTGTTTTTGAAAGCGCTGACCTTTGTGTCTGTCGCGCACGAACGGCCCTGGCGGGTGCGCCTGCACGGGCTTTCCTATACTGCGGGCATCCTAGTCAGCTTTACGGCGATCGCGGCCGTGCTCATCGGGCTGCGTGCTGCGGGGGCGGAAATCGGCTGGGGCTTTCAGTTGCAGTCCCCGCAAGTGGTCGCGGGCTTTGCCGCGCTTCTGTTCCTCGTGGGGCTCAATCTTTCAGGCGTTTTCAGCATCGGCACCTCGATTATGGGTCTTGGCGGCAGCCTGGCGGAACGGCGCGGCGTGTCGGGTTCGTTCTTTACCGGCGTCTTGGCGGTGATTGTCGCCGCCCCGTGCACCGCGCCCTTCATGGGGCTGGCGCTCGGTTTTGCCCTCACGCAGCCCGCGCTCGTGGGCATTGCGATTTTCATCGCCCTCGGGTTTGGCATGGCGCTGCCTTACCTATTGCTCAGCTTCGCGCCCGCTTTGCTGCGCTTGCTGCCACGGCCGGGCGCGTGGATGGAGCGCGTCAAACAAGTGCTCGCGCTGCCGATCTATATCTGGGTGGTTTATTTGCTCTGGGTGCTGGCGCAACAGGTGAGTACTTCGGTGCTTGCAATGATGCTGTTCGCGCTTCTGGCGCTTGCGGGTCTTGCCTGGGGCTATGAGCGGTTTCACACAAAAGGGCCGTCGAGCCTCGCGCGCCTCGCTGCCTTGGCGATATTGGTGGCGGTGATGGGCGCAAGCGTGTTTGCCCTGCCGCGCGGTGGGGCAGCGCCCGGGCCGAACGCCGCGGCGCATGTGGATGCCTTTCCCTCCGTTCCTTATTCAGAGCAGGCGCTGGCGGATTTGCGCGCCAATGATGAAACCGTCTTTGTGAATTTCACTGCGGCCTGGTGCATTACGTGCCTGCTGAATGAGCGGGTCGTATTTTCGGATCCGGCGGTGGCGGCGCGGTTCGAAGAAACGGGCACGATCTATATGAAGGGCGACTGGACCAATCGCGATGCGGAAATTGCCCGCGCGCTGGAACGCTTTGGCCGTCCGGGTGTGCCGCTCTATGTGGTCTACCGCCCGGGGCGTGCGCCGCAAGTGCTGCCACAAGTGCTGACACCTGATATACTGCTGCATGCTATTGGGGACTGACCGAGCCCCGCGGAGGATTGCATGACCATTCGCGCCGTGACCGTTGCGCTTCTGCTGATGTTTGTGCCGGGGCTGGCCTGGGCGACACCGACGATTGGTGCGTCCGCGCCGGACTTTACGCTTGTGGATTCCAATGGCACGGAACAATCGCTTTCCGATTATCTCGGCCAACGCGTGGTTCTGGAATGGACCAATCATGGTTGTCCCTACGTGGGCAAACACTATGGCACCGGCAATATGCAAAGCCTGCAGCGTGAGGCGACCGAGGCGGGTGTGGTCTGGCTCTCGATCATTTCCTCCGCGCCGGGACGACAGGGCTATGTCTCGGGCGAGGAAGCAAACAACCTCACCGCCACGCGCGGCGCTTATCCAACGGCCGTGTTGTTCGATCCCGACGGTCATGTGGGGCACGCCTATGACGCGCGCACGACCCCCGGCATGTATGTGATCGATGAAGCGGGCATCTTGCGCTATATGGGCGCCATTGACGATCAGCCCACCGCGCGGCGATCCTCGGTTGAAGGGGCCAACAACTATGTGCGCCAGGCGCTCGCCGATCTTGATGCGGGCCACGAGGTGCAGATTGCCGAGACGCAGCAATACGGATGTAGTATCAAGTACCGATAGGTCTCACCAACGCCGGAGACGGGCGCATGGGTTATGACAATACAGCGGGCCATTGGGGCATTGTCGCCAAGTCGCTCCACTGGGCCATCGCCCTTCTGGTGTTCGGGCAACTGGCGCTTGGCTTCTATGCCCATGAACAGAAAGAAGCGATGCTTGCCGCGGTGGACATGTCCCGCGTCGAGGACGTCCAGGCGATCTTTCATCTGCACAAATCCATTGGCATTGTCATCGGCCTGTTGGTCATTATACGGATTATCTGGCGCGTGACTCACTATGTGCCGCCCCTGTCGGGTGAACTGCCGCGCACGGTTCAGGCGCTCGCGCATGCAACACATTGGATGCTCTATGCGTCCTTGCTCACCCTGGCGATCAGCGGGTTTTTCATTGCCGGGGCGTCTTCATTGGGTGTCGATTTCTTCTATCTCATCCACATCCCGCACCTCTTTGATGTGAGTGATGGTACGCGCGAGGCGGCGGAGCTGGTCCATATGATCGCGGTCTGGACGCTGATTGTGCTGACGACGCTGCACATTGCGGCGGCGGCGTTTCATCACTTCGCCCTCAAGGACGATACGATGGTAAAAATGTGGCCCGCTTTCCTGGGTGGTCGCGGTGGGCCCGCGCGGCCCTCGTCGGACTAAGCCGTCACCGTTCCGCGCCGAATGTCGCGCGCGGTGAACCGCGCGGGGTGCAGCATGTGCCGCACGTCCCGCTCGACAGGGGATGGAAGTCCCAAGATCTGCGCCGCCACAATCTCCCCCAGCAAGGGCGCCGACGCGAAGCCGCGCGAACCCAGCCCCGTCACCGCATAAAGCCCGGGTTGGTAGTCCACGGGGGGAAGCTGCCGCGCGTCACCATGGGCGAGCCGTGCGAATGTTTTTGCAAAATCCGCCGCGTCGACGACAGGCCCCGCGATGGGTAGTTGGTCGGGTGTTGTGGCGCGAATGCCAAACCAGTGGCCCTTGATTTCGAGCGTGGTTGCCAAATCCGGCATCACTTCGGCCAGAGCTGCAAGGTTTGATTGATCGGCTTGCGGGTCAAAGGCGGGCGCTACTTCACTTTCCGCGTGAGTGTGGGTGGCCCCGATCCAAAGGCCTGACCCCGCGGGCGCGGCATAACCGCCATAGGCGACCGGCAATGGCAAGGTGCCACCGCTGACGCGGGTGATCTGCCCGTGTCGCGCATGCAACGGCAGTCGCGCCTCAGGCAAGAGCCGCGCTGCAGCCATGGCGCAGGCGACGATGATGGTGTCGGCCTCCATGATGAGCTGGTGCGCCTCGTCGAAGATATGCCAAGCATCTCCTTTGCGTGCGATCGCGCTGACATTGGCGTTGTCACGAAAACCAATCCCGCGCGCGGCAAGGTTGAGGTAGGCGGGACCGTCAAGTTGGCCGCCGTCAGCAAAAAAGAGTGCAGATGATTTGACGGTGGTTCCCGCGCGGGCCGAGGCTTCTTCTGGAGAAAGCAAAGTCACGCGCGCGGGGTCGAACAATCCGGTGAGGGTTGTCTTCTCAAGCCGCGCCACCTGATCGGGCTTGGGGGGCAGATGCAGCGCCCCGCCAGCGGAATAGACATCCAGCCCGCGATAGGTGGCGGTGGCGAGGCGGTGTGCCTGGGCATAGAACCGCGCGGGCGCGTCGAGGGCCGCGCCAAGTCGAGGCAGGACCAGCCCGGAGGGGGTCCTGCTGGCGCCAGCCTCATATGCATCCAAGTTGTCGATCAGCGTGACATCGCAGCCGTGGCGGTGAAGCGCCCTTGCGCAGGAAACACCGGCGACGCCCGCGCCGATCACGGCAATGCGCCCCGGCGCACGGGGGGCGGGCAGGGCAAACCAGGGCACATCGTCGGGCCGTGCGGTGACTTCAAAAGTTGCTTGCACCATCTCACGCTTGCGGCCAAAACCCGGCGTCTTCTGAACAGTGAAACCTGCGTCTTGCAGTGCGCGGCGCACATCGCCCGCGACGGTAAAACTGGCAAGGCGCGTGCCGGGCGCAGAACAGCGCGCGACCTCTCTGACGACATCCCCGGTCCACATGGCGGGATTTTTCGCCGGCGCAAAACCGTCGAGGAACCAGGCGTCGACTTGCGCTTCAAGCCCGTGCAGCATGTCGCTCGCTTCACCGAAAAGAAGATGCAGCGTCACGTCATCGGCAAGGGGCAGCAGGTGCGCGCCCCGCGCGCGCGGGGGATAGGCCCCCCGCAGCCGTGCGGACAGTTTTGCGAATGCGGGAAATGCCTCATGCGCGGATGAAAGCTGATCGCTCGTCAGCGGCGCGCCTTCCACCGAAATGAAATGTAGATGTCCGCCGCGCGGGCGCGTCTCGTTCCACAGATCCCAAGCGCAAAGAAAATTCAGTCCCGTGCCAAAACCGAGCTCGCCAATGACAAAGTGCCGAGCTGTGCGCCACCGGTCGGGCAGTCCGGTTCCGGCGAGAAAGACATGGCGGGTTTCCGCAACACCGTCTTCGGGATTGAAATAGATGTCGTCATAGCCCACGGCGGTGGGGGCGCCGTCACGCCAGACAAGATCAGGAATGGGAAGCGGCCCACGCGCGGTCATGGACGTGCGCGCCCTGCCCAGACGGTCGTGGTTCGGAAACTACTCTGGCTGGATGGCCCCGCGAACGGGCGGCGCGTCCTAGCGCCCCCCAAAGGGAAGCGAGATGCTGAAAATGACGTCGGAACTTTCCACATTGTCGGAGACATCACCGAAGTCGGCCTCCATCGTGGCGAAGTAGCGGTATTGCGCCGACAGCATAATGCCATTATCGAACTCATACCCAAGGCCCGCGCCGAATTGGTAGGCAAAGACCGCTTCATCGTCTTTGAAGTGCGTCGTCGGCGTGACCATAGTGGTCGACGTCGTCAGGGCCGTGTTTGTGAATGTGTTCGTGACGACGACGCTGCTGACCGTGGCCTTTGTTGTGGATTTCGTTGTGCCGATATTGTTGAACCGATACTGCGGGATCGCACTATTCGCACGGAAGTCATAGCTGAGCGTCAGGTTGGCGACGCCGATACCAGCGCCGACGAAAGGCTTGAACCCTGAATCACCTAGCGGGAAATCGTACCAAAGGTTCGCCATGAAGGAGAACGACGTCAGCTCGCCATCCACAGTGGCGGGGGCATTGGTCACGTTGTGCGTACCGGTAAAGTCAAACTTGTGAATCGTGGTGAGCAGCGTCCCCGGCAGTTTCACGCCCGTGAACGTATCGCTACGCGTGCCCGTCTGAATACCAATCTGGTAACTGTAGTAGGCGTCATCGCGAACGCGGCGGCGATAAAGGTTTGATTCGTCCAGAGTGGCAGCTTCATTGAGGTCAAACCGGCGGAAAGCCATCTCGGCTTCACCGCGCAAGCCGCCCAGAAGTTCGACGCCCATGGCGGCACCGACAACCCAGCCATCGGAACCCACGTCGCCGCTGAAGTGGCGCGTATTGTTAAAATTGTAAGTCGCATTGATTGTGCCAAGCACGATATAGCCGTCATTTAAAACGGTGGTGCTGAACCCGGATGCGGTTGTAATGTTAACGGTCGTTTGTTGGAACGCCTTAAAGCTGCGCCGGGTAAATTTATTGACCGAGCTGGACGCAGTCTTGGTGTAGGACAGCGCAAGATCGACATCCGCCAGGGTGGAATAGCCGCCGAACAGGCTGAGATATGCATCGCCTTGCGCCGCGAAGGCGTTTGACGTCATGGCGATTACGGCTGCACTGGAAAGCAGCACCGTTTTGTTACTCATGGAATTCCCCACACCAATGAAACTCGTGCACATGGAAACGGGCGCCCCAATGAGGCCCCGCTCAATTGAAAGGGACCATACCGGGTCCGGCACGCGCATTCAAGGAATTGCGCCTCACAAGGGCGGCAAACCCGCGGAAATGTGCGCTGTGGCCAATGGGCAACGATTGCGCGGGGCGGGGTAGCACCCGATGGCGCAGGGTGACAAAAGGTAGTGGTATTTCGGTGAAAAATGGTGCCCACGGAGAGAATTGAACTCTCGACCTCTCCATTACCAATGGAGTGCTCTACCCCTGAGCTACATGGGCGGGATAGGGGAAGCGGCGGGCCGCTCCCCGGATAAGGGCCGTCCGTATACATGATGCCTTCGCGGATGCAAAGCCCGGTTTTGCGAGGCGGGCCCGGTCCGGCCCTTGACCGCCGGAGGGTTTTGCGTAGCGTGCGCCCGGCGAGAGGGGGAGCGGAAGGCGCGGAATGTCCTCAAACAAGAACGAAACGGCGGCGGACCGCGAGAAACGGCTGGCCAAGGCGCTGAGGGAAAACCTCAAGCGACGCAAGGCGCAGCTCCGCAACAAGGCCAAATCTGAGAGCACCGCCGAGGGCAAGCCTGCCAGCGGCAAAAGAGTTAACAAGGATCACGACTGAAGACGGGCGGGTCAGGGCCCGGCAAAGGTCATCAAGCGGCCTCAGCATCGCCTGAATTGGCAGCCATCAACAGCGCTTCCAATTTGGGGCATCAACAACAAGGCACACCATGGACCGTATTCGCGTATCCGGCGGCAACCGGCTTCAGGGGCGCATCCCGATCAGCGGCGCAAAGAACGCCGCGCTGCCCTTGATGGTGGCGAGCCTTCTGACCGATGAGCCGCTTGAGCTTGAGCGCGTGCCTCACCTTGCCGACATCGCCTCCCTGACCAGCATCCTCGCTCAGCATGGGACGGAGGTCGCGCGCGGCGCCGATGACGTGCTGACGCTGTGCACCAGAGACATCACCTCCACCCTCGCGCCCTATGAGCTGGTGCGGAAGATGCGGGCGAGCTTTCTCGTCTGCGGGCCGCTCTTGGCGCGCATGGGTGAAGCAACCGTGTCACTGCCGGGCGGCTGCGCCATTGGCTCGCGCCCTGTGGACCTTCATTTGAAGGGCCTTGAGGCCATGGGCGCCGAAATTCGCCTTGAAGAGGGCTACGTGCACGCCGTCGCGCCCGAGGGGCTAAAGGGCGCGCATTATGTGTTTCCTTTTGTCTCGGTGGGGGCCACAGAAAACCTCCTCATGGCGGCTAGCCTCGCGGACGGAACGACCGTTCTGGAAAATGCGGCGCGCGAGCCAGAAATCGTCGATCTCGGTGAATGCCTGCAAAAGATGGGTGCGCAGATCGAGGGCCTCGGCACCTCCACCATCACGGTGCACGGCGTTGCGAAGCTTCACGGTGCGCGGCACGAGGTTGTTGCGGACCGGATCGAGGCGGGCACGTTTGTCATGGCGGTTGCTATCACCGGCGGCGAGGTGGAACTCATCGGCGGCCGGGCGGACCTCATCCGTGCGGTGATTCCGGTGCTCGAGGCCTCGGGCGTTGAATTCAAGGAAACGGCGGAGGGCCTCCTTGTCGCGCGCAATGGCAAGCGCCCCCTGCCGGTGGATGTGGAAACCGAACCCTATCCGGGTTTTCCTACCGACCTTCAGGCGCAGCTGATGGCCCTGCTTGCCACGGCCGACGGCACGAGCCACATCAAGGAAACCATTTTCGAGAACCGCTTCATGCATGTGCCCGAGCTTGCCCGTATGGGCGCGGACATTCATGTGGACGGCCAGATGGCGACTGTCCACGGCGTGGCGCAGCTCAAAGGCGCGCCCGTCATGGCGACGGACCTGCGCGCGTCGGTCTCGCTGATTCTCGCCGGGCTCGCCGCAGAAGGCGAAACCATCGTCTCCCGCGTCTACCACCTCGATCGCGGCTTTGAACGAATCGAGGAAAAGCTGGGCGCCGTGGGGGCCGATATTGAGAGGTTGAAGGAATAGGGCGGTGCGCCTAGCCTGAGCTTTCTGTTTATTCCAAGGACTCGCGCCCCCGCTCTCATGACGCTCGCCCTCCACGCCCAAGACGAAGAAGACCTCCAGGTCATCTCCGCCTACCTGCAAGATGCGGTTGGCGTGATGGGCAGTATGGCGTGGCAGCCGAAAAAACGGCGCTTTGCCATGCTGGTGAACCGCTTTCTGTGGGAAAAGAACGCCAAGGCGGGGCTCTTCAGCCCCACCGTGCCCCAACGCATTCAGACCGGCGTCCACTTCGAAGGGGTGGAAAAGGTCCAGGTCCAGAACCTGCCGATCGGCGAAAAAGACGCCGCCTTCGACCTGCTTGCAGTCCGGTTTGCGCCCTCGGCCGACCCCGACGACCCCGGCGGTCATATCGAGCTCGACTTTGCCGGGGTGGGCAGCATGCGCCTGCAGGTGGAATGTATCGACGTCTTCATGGCCGACCGGGGCGAGCCCTGGCCCGTCACGCGCCGCCCGCGACATCCCGGCGCGTGAGCCTTTCCACGGCTTCCGCGCGCGCCACTTCTTTCCTAAGCTGATCTCAAATCAACCGGAGACGGGTCCTTGCCCCAGCGACTGAACAGCCTTGATGCGAATTTCGCCGCCGCCTTTGACGCGCTCGTCGCGCAGAAGCGCGGTGCCTCGTCCGATGTGGCTGGTGTGGTGTCGGCCATCATTGGGGAAGTGCACAGCAAAGGCGATACGGCGCTCTGTCAGTACACGGAAAAATTTGACGGGCTTAAGCTCGATCCGGCCGGTCTGCGCATCACGGCGGAAGAAATTGAAAGCGCCTGTGCCGCAGTGGACGCGGAAGCGCGCGCGGCGCTGGAACTCGCCGCAAGCCGTATTGAGGCTTATCACAAACGGCAAATGCCGAAGTCGGAACGCTACACCGACGATGCGGGCGTGGAGCTTGGCGGGCGCTGGACCCCGATCGAGGCCGTGGGGCTCTATGTGCCCGGCGGCAAGGCGAGCTATCCCAGTTCCGTTCTGATGAATGCTGTCCCTGCGCGCGCCGCCGGTGTTGCGCGCATTGTCATGTGTGTGCCGACGCCGAAAGGCGTGCTCAACCCACTCGTTCTCGTGGCCGCGAAGATTGCCGGTGTCGATGAGATTTATCGCGTGGGCGGGGCGCAAGCCATTGCGGCGATGGTTTATGGCACAGACACCATCAAACCGGTGGACAAGATCGTCGGCCCCGGCAACGCCTTTGTGGCGGAGGCCAAGCGCCAGGTCTTTGGCCATGTGGGCATTGATATGATCGCCGGGCCATCGGAAATTCTGGTGGTGGCGGACGCGAAGAACGATCCTGCTGTGACCGCTATCGATCTCCTCAGCCAGGCTGAACACGATGAAACGGCACAAAGCATTCTCATCACTGATGATGCAGGTTTTGCCGATGCGGTTTGCGCCGCCGTTGACGACCACCTCTCGACCCTGGCGAGCGCGCCGCTGGCGCGGCAAAGCTGGAACGATTTCGGCGCGGTGATTGTTTTGAGTGAGCTCGATGAGGCGCCCGCACTCATTGACCGACTTGCGCCCGAACACTTGATGATCGCCACGGATGATCCCGACGCGCTCTTCGATCAGGTGCATCATGCGGGCGCGGCGTTTCTGGGGCGCGAAACGCCGGAGGCCATCGGCGACTATGTAGCAGGGTCGAATCACGTTCTGCCCACGGGCCGCAGCGCGCGATTTTCCTCCGGCCTCACGATCTACGAATTCCTGAAACGGACCTCCATTGTGCGGGCGGGGAAGGCGGGTCTGGCCGCGCTCGGCCCCGCGGCGCAGCGGCTTGCCGAGGCCGAAGGCCTGCCCGCCCACGCGCGGTCGGTTTCGATCCGGTTAGAGAAGGGCGAATGACCTGGCCAGCGCCGCTCCACCCCCCTATGGTTCGGGCGAGGCACACCAGGGAACGGGCATGAGCGATACTTTTCGCATTGTGGATATCAAGCTCGACGAGCGCAGCGTCATCCGGCGCACGCCCGAGATTGAGCACGACCGGTCCGTCGCCATCTTCGACCTGCTCGAGGAAAACCATTTTCACCCGTCGGGCTCCGAAGGGGGCCCCTACGCGGTGCACCTGGGGATCGAGGAAGGCCGGCTCGTCATCGATATTCGCCTCGAAGACGGCACCCAGCACGGCAAGCACATCCTGTCGCTGCGCCCCTTCAGCCGGGCGGTGAAGGACTATTTCGAGATCTGCGCCAGCTACTATGACGCTATCAAATCGGCCTCACCCCAGAAGATTGAGGCGCTGGATATGGCCCGCAAAGGGGTCCATGACGAGGCGGCCGAACTGCTCAAGGACCGGCTGGAAGGCAAGATCGAGGTGGACGCGGATACCGCACGGCGGCTCTTTACGCTGATTTCCGTGCTCCACCTGCGCCCTGACGGCACAGTCCGCTAAGAGCGAAATTAACCGCTCCCCTTGATTTTCAGGCAGTTTTGTTGCAATCACCGCCCCTTCGGACCATCCCCGCGCCCGCCGTGGCGCGAAAGACGAGGCATGAATGGCCAAAGAAGAACTGATCGAGTTTGAAGGCGTTGTTACCGAGCTGCTGCCCAATGCGACCTTCCGCGTCAAACTTGAGAACGACCACGAAATCATCGCCCACACCGCGGGCAAGATGCGCAAGAACCGCATCCGCGTCCTCGCCGGCGACAAAGTGCTTGTGGAAATGACACCCTACGACCTGACCAAGGGCCGTATCACCTACCGCTTCAAATAAGCGAGCGCGCCAAACCTATGGCGTCTTCAACCGCACCTCTGATCCTTGCCAGCGCCAGCCCTCGGCGGCTCGCGCTGCTTGAACAGATCGGCGTGGTGCCGGGCAAAGTCATTCCCGCGGACATTGATGAGACGCCTTGGGCAGGTGAGGCCCCGCGCGCCCATGTGGAACGGCTTGCGCGTACCAAGGCCGAAACCGTGGCGCGTGACGCATCGGGCGCGTTCATCCTCGCCGGTGACACGGTGGTTGCCTGCGGACGGCGCATTCTGCCCAAGGCGGAAACGGACGCCCAAGTGCGCGACTGCCTGAAACTTTTGTCCGGGCGGCGGCACACAGTGCTCACCGGTATCGCGCTGATCACGCCCGAGGGCGATTTGCGCGTTCGTATTGTGGAAAGCATTGTGCAATTCAAGCGCTTGTCGGACGCCGAAGTGGAAGCGTATGTTGCGTCAAACGAGGGATGCGGCAAGGCAGGCGGATATGCCATTCAGGGTCTCGCCGCCGGATTGATCAGCTACCTGCGCGGGTCGCACTCGAACGTGATCGGCCTGCCGCTTTATGAGGTGGCGCAACTTCTGACAGGGGCGGGCTATCCGGTCTTTGCTACAGATACAAATTCATAAGCATCACACCCATAGGGGAGAGTATTCGTGACCCGAGAAGTAATGATCAGCGTGAGCCCGGGCGAAACCCGCATTGCGAAATTCGATGGCGGCCGCCTGGTCGATGTCGCCTTTGAGCGCGAACGCAGCGAGGGCGACCTCGCCGTGGGCGATATCGTCTACGGCAAGGTTGGTCGCGTGGACCCGTCCATCAACCTCGCCTTTGTGGATGTGGGGACGGAGCGTAACGCGGTACTGATCGGCTATGACGCCGAACCTCTTGGCGATGGCGGCGGCGATGGGGAACGGCGGGGCCGCCCGCGCATTGAGCGGCTGGTGGATGAGGGTGAGTCGCTCATCCTCGCGGTCAGCGCCGAAGCCATGGACAACAAGGGCGCGAAACTGACCGCCAAGGTCACGCTGCCGGGCCAGCACCTTGTCTTCATCACCTATCGCGATGAGATCGTTTTCTCCCGCCAGATCACGGACGAGGCGGAGCGCGAACGCCTGCGCGAGGCGATTGAGCCCGCCATGCCCGATGAGGGCGGTTTTATCCTGCGCACCAGCGCGGTAGACCTCGACGCCGAGGTGCTGCGCGCCGAAGCACAAGAGCTTGCCGACAAATGGGCGGCGCTCAAAGCCAAGGCAAAGGCCGATGGCGCGCCCTCGGTGCTGCTGAAAGAAGAGACCGGCCCCATCCGCGCCCTGCGCGATCACCTATCGGGCAAGATCGATCAGATCATTATCGATGATGGGGAAATGGTGGCGATGGCGCGCGAATATGCCCATGAGCATAGCCCCGAGCTGGAAGACACCATCGAGCACTACACGGGCAAGATCCCGCTGTTTGAAGAATACGATGTGGAAGGTGACATCGAACGGTTGATGTCTCCGCGCGTACCGCTGAAGGGCGGCGGCTGGATCATCATCGAAGAGACCGAAGCGCTGACCGCCATCGACGTGAACTCGGGCCGCCGCCGCGTGCAGGGCGGTAAGGAAGCCATGGCGCTCGACACGAACCTTGCGGCGGTGAAAGAGATCGCCAAGCAGGTGCGCCTGCGCGGCCTTGGCGGTGCCTTCGTGATCGACCTGATCCAGATGCGCGAAGAAAAGAACATGATCAAGGTGGAAGACGCGCTGGAAGCGGCCATGAAGGGCGATCCCATGCCCCATCGCATGGGCGAGATTTCCGACTTCGGCCTGCTGGAGATGACGCGCAAGCGCGCGAACAAACCGCTTGCCCGCACCATGATGGAACGCTGCCCGCCCTGCCACGGGCGCGGCCAGCGGCTGTCCGCTGAAACCGTGGGGCTCGACCTGTTGCGCAAGGCGCTGGGCGAACGGCCCACGGATACGGTCACGCTCTTTGCCAGCGAAGATGTGGCCGCCTGGCTGCTCGGCACCGGCGCGGACTATCTAAGCCAAGTGAAAGACAAGCTGGGTGTCGATGTGGCCGTGGCGAGCGAGCCCGACTGGCCGCGCGACAAGACCGACATTATCATCGCCGGCGAACCTGATGTCGCCGATGAAGATGGTGAAGATGACGAAGACGGCGAGGAAGAATGAGCGGCAAGGTTAAACGCTGCCCCATCTGCAAAACAAAAGAGGCGGTGGAACAATACCGCCCCTTCTGTTCCAAACGCTGCGCCGATATTGACCTCGCCAAGTGGCTTGGCGAGGGCTATTCGATTCCCGCCGTTGAACCGCCCGACGAATATGAACTTCAGGAAGCGCTGGATCGCGCCCAGCGGGAACAAGACAAAGACTGACGAAGAGGGGATTTCAATGTCGAAAGAAAACTTAGCTGTAGTTCAGGGCATTTACGACGCCTTTGCCGCGGGTGATGTGGCGGGTGTCCTCGGCCGCATGAGTCCTGACATTGTCTGGAACGAAGCCAATAATTTTCCGTATGCGGATGGAAACCCCTACAAGGGTCCGCAAGCGGTGGCCGAAGGCGTTTTTGCGCGCTGTATAGGGGAATGGGACGGCTTTGGCGTGGATATCGACGAAGTTCTGGACGCGGGCGATACCGTCGTGGGCCTAGGCCACTATGTGGGGACCTTTAAGGCCACGGGCAAACCCCAACGCACCCAGCTTGTACATGTGTGGCGCATCAAGGATGGCAAGGCTGTGCAGTTTCAGCAATACGCCGACACGCTGCATGTGGCGCAGGTAACGGGGGCGGTCTGACCGCCTAATACCCCGCCGCCTGGCCGTCCTTGCGCATTTCAGACGCGCCGTAATAGACGCCCGTTTCCGGATCGCGCCAGATCGCTTGATATCCGCCAAAGGCGCCGTTGCCATCGACCACCGTGTGGCCGCGTTCTTCCATGATCGCGCGCACGTCCGGCCCATAACCGCTTTCCACTTCCACAACGCCTACGCCTTCGCGCGCCTCGCCCGTTGATGTGGTGGATCCCGCGTGACGGAAACGCGCTGCGTCGCCCGCTTCCTGCACATTCATTCCGAAGTCGATCATGTTCACGATAACCTGCACATGGCCCTGGGGCTGCATGTCCCCGCCCATGAGGCCGAAGCTCATCAGCGGCTGGCCGTCACGCATCAGGAACGCGGGAATGATGGTGTGGAAGGGGCGCTTGCCCGGCGCATAGACGTTGGGGTGGCCTTCTTCGAGCGTGAAGAGCTCGCCCCGGTCCTGGAACATGAAGCCGAGCCCGTCGGCCACAAGGCCGGAGCCCATGCCGCGATAGTTCGACTGGATGAGGGAGACCATCATGCCGTTCTCATCCGCGACGGTCAGATACGTTGTGTCGCCATCCTGAAGCGCGGCGGGCACACCGGGTCCCACATCTTCCATCGCATGATCCATGCTGATCAGCGCGCGGCGCTCCGCCGCGTACTCATCGGAGATGAGCCAATCGAGAGGAATGTCGGAAAAATCAGGGTCCGCGTAGTAGCGCGCGAGGTCCTCAAAGGCGAGGCGCTTTGCTTCCACCATCAGATGAAGCGCATCGGCGCCCGGGCCCATTTCGGCAAGGTCAAAGCCTTCGAGGATTTGCAACATTTGTAGCGCCGCCACGCCTTGTGTGTTAGGCGGCAGTTCAAACACGTCATAGCCGCGATAATTTACAGAGACGGGCTCCACCCATTCGCTCTCATGGGCGGCAAAATCCTCATAGCGCAGGTCGCCGCCAATGCGCCGCATATAGGCATCGATGGTTTGCGCGATCTCACCGCGATAGAAAACGTCACGCCCCTCCGCGCCGATGCGTTCCAGCGTGTTGGCAAGATCAGGGTTGCGGAAGATCTCGCCCTCGGCTGGCGCGTGACCGTCGATGAGATAGGTTGCGCGCGCATTGTCGAATTCTTCCAGCCACGGGCCGTTGTCAAAGCGCCGCTGAAGAATTTCCATATTGCGATCCCAGTAATAGGCGATCAGCTGCGTCACCGGGAAACCCTCACGCGCGTATGAAACCGCCGGGGCGAGCACCTCGCTCATGGGCAGGCGGCCAAAGCGGTCATGCAATTCGAACCAGCCATCCACCGTGCCGGGCACCGTAACCGGAAGCGAGCCCACGGCGGGAATGTGGGTTTCATCCCCCAGGCGCGCACGCAGGTCTTCGAGGCTGCGCCCCTGCGGCGTGCGCCCGGAGGCATTGAGCCCGTAAAGCTGGCCCGTCTCCGGGTCCCAGACGATGGCGAACAAATCACCGCCGATGCCGTTGCCCACGGGTTCCATCAGGCCCAGCGCCGCGTTCGCCGCAATCGCTGCGTCCACCGCGCTGCCGCCCCGGCGCAGCACGTCCAGCGCCACTTGGGTGGCGAGGGGCTGGGCCGTCGCCGCCATGCCATGGGTCGCCACCACGGGCGCGCGGGTCGCGAACTCCGCGCCCACAATGCGGTCGCCCCCGCCCACATCGCCAAAGGCCGATGTCATCATGGCCCCCACCGCCGCCGCACCGACGAGCAGCGAGGTCTTCATTTTCTTGGACATGGACTTATCGGACATGGAGGTCTCCTCAGGATATTCGCGCGGGCGGCGCGATTTACCCCATGAGATCGGTTCGGACGGGTCCCCGTCAAGGGCGGCGCGCACTGGGCCGAGAAGGGTCCGCCTTGCATCCAATTGCGGACCAGGCCGCATCAACTGCGGGTAAGTCTTTTTGTGGGGGAGAACCCAAATGTTTGATCGTATTTTTTCGCCATTGCTTTTGTGCCTGGGGCTTCTGGCGGCCGCGCCGGCAACGGCGTCGACTTGGCACTTTACTTTTGAAACCGGCTCTATGGGCCCTGTCGAGATGGTTGCCGAATTTGAACGCGATGGGGACGTCGCCACGTTCTCCGCCCCTGGTTTGGAGCTTGAATTTGCCTGCGCGGGTGAAGCTTGCGAAGCAACGACGAGTGGCGGCAACTTGGTCCGCCTGATGCTCTCCGCTGCCGACATTTCTGGTTCGGTAGAAGGTGGTGCGTTGGCTGGGCAAGTTGCAGCCGTGCCAAGCAATCATACGCCGACGGATCCGCTGCGCGACTATCCCGCGCTCGCTGAAGAAGTGATGATCACTTTGCGTGCGAACGTCTTTGATCCCGAGCGGCTTGAGACAGAGGACTTTGCGCAGTTTGAGCAAGCGTTTCGCGCAAGTGCGGCGGACGCCCGCAATGATTGGGAGTTCCTGAGGGATATGCGCACGACCTGGCGCGACGCCAACCCCTTCTCCCACGTTCGTTTGGCGCGAAGCCATCAAAGCGCCGATGAGTTGGCCACCTTTTTTGACAGCATGCGCCTTGGCTACGAGGTTGCGCGGCTGGAATGGAATGGCGATGTGGCTGTGCTGACGGTCGACAGCATGTTGGGGGTCGATACCATTGAGCAAATCGATGAGGCCTATGCGGAGATCGCGGCCCGCGGCGCCAGCGCGTTGATTATCGACATTCGCGAAAACGGCGGCGGGGCCTTCGCGATCAAACCGCTGGTGGAACATGTCATCGATGAACCTCAGAGCATCGGCTACTTTCTTTCGCGTCGTTGGACAGAAAGCCACGCCGAAGACCCCACCCCTGAGGAAGTGGCGGACATTACCCCATGGGAAGGTTGGTCCATTCGCGACTTCTGGGCTGACGTGTTGGAGCTGGGAGTCATTCGTCTCGAATTCACGCCCATGGACGATAACTTCAATGGCCCGGTCTATGTCCTCGTGTCCGGCAATACCGCCAGCGCGGCTGAGATGGCCGCCGATGCGCTGCAGGCGTCGGGCCTAGCCATCATCGTGGGCGAGCAAACAGAAGGTGCGGTCCTGTCGCAGACCATGTTTGACCTCTCCGAAGGGTTTCAACTCTCCCTGCCCATTGCGGACTACGTTTCCACCGCCAATGGCCGGCTGGAAGGGGCTGGTGTCCAGCCGGATGTAGCTGTGCCCGCAGAGGGGGCACAGGAGACTGCCCTGGGGCTCGCCGCGCGGCCCTGATAGGCGCTAACAGGCCCTGACGGGCCCCGGCGCGGGAGGGCCAAAGGGCCCATAAACCTTCAGGAAAACTGCCTCTTGCGTGGGGAGGCGGGTTTTTCTATAACCCGCCTTCCTTTGGCGCGGCCTTCGGGTTCCGCGCCGGTCGCCCGGGTAGCTCAGTTGGTAGAGCAACGGATTGAAAATCCGTGTGTCGCTGGTTCGATTCCGGCCCCGGGCACCACTTTCATCACATGGGTATTCGGCCAACCGGCACAGGCGATCTGTCGCCCGCTCTTAATTTGGTTGGTTATATCTCAACAATCGGCTTGAACATTCGGCGATAGGCGCCCGGCGTTAGGCCGGTTGTTCGTTTGAACAAGCGCCTGAAGAAAGCGGGATTGTCGTATCCCACGTTTGAGGCAATTTCGTCTGCCGACAATCCCGAGGATTCGAGAAGCCGTTTGCCCTCCTCGATCCGCAGATTTTGCACATAGGTGATTAGCGTTGTTCCCGTCGCCATTTTGAATCGGCGCTTGAGGCTTCGTTCCGGAATACCGCTGGTTTCGACGACACCTGCCACGGCATGGGGATCGCGAAAGTGCTCCGCGAGCCAGTGCTCCGCGCGGCGCACGCTGGAGTCGGCGTGGGGCTGTTCGCGCACCAGTCCGGCAAAGGGCAATTGCCCTTCGCCATGCCACTTCAGAAGATAGACCTTTGCAATGCGGAGGGCCTCGCCCGGACTGCAATGCCGGGCAATAATGTGTAATGCGAGGTCATGCCAAGTGGTTGTTCCGCCTGCCGTTACGATCCGGCCAGCAGAATCCGCAATGACAAGATTGGGTGCGGGATTAAACCGTACGGCAGGAAAACTCCGCTGGAACAAATCCTGGTATCCCCAATGCGATGTCGCCTCGCAACCGTCGAGCATCCCGGTCGCGGCCAGCAGGACGGAGCCTGAGCACGCGCTGTAAATTGAGCTCCCTTGCCGATGACACCGGCGGATCCACTCTTTCACGTCCGGGTACCGGTCCGCCATATCATCGGTTGGGGCGAGCCAGAGTTCCGGCAATATGACTATGTCCGGCGCCTCCGCTTCTTTGAGGCTGATCTCGGGGCTCACCGGGATGCCGTTCCCGCAACGAAATGCCTTTTTGGTGGGGGCCACGATGGTGGGATGGATAAGGCGATGGCCCGGATCCTGGCCCACCAATTCGTTCCAAAGCGTTCCTGTGGCCGCCAGAACATCGACCATCCCATAAAGGGCGGACCCCGCCGTTTCGGGCAGGGCAAGGATATGGGCATTCAGCGGTGTGGGCTCGGGCTTCGTCATGGCAATATCGAATTTGGCACAAATGGACCTATTTTGGCAAAAACCGCTCTGACCCTTGTGCGCCGCCATCCCTATTTTCCCCTTGCTGCCCTACGCCGGGACACCGGACGCAAAGGCGGCACTTGGAAAATTTCATGGATGGATAAGAACAATGACTATGCATCAGGCCTCTATCGACACCTCGCGCTATGGCCGCTGTGTTGAAATTTCAAAACGCATCCGCTGGGATATTGAAAAGGACGTGGTTCAGGGCCGTACGTTCGATACGGCGGACACGTTTCTGCCCAACGGTCTTTCGAAGGTCGACGAGCTCGGTTTCCTCGATGCGGCGGACAGACGGCTTCTCAGCCAAATTCAAGGTCGCACCTATGCCAACATCTTTGGCCTCGTGGAACGGTTCATCAATGCGAAGATTCTGGAGCTCAGCCAGGATCACTGGTTCGGCGATCAAACCGCGCTCGAAGCTCTCGTTCGCTTTAGCGACGAGGAACTGAAGCACCAGGAACTGTTCCGCCGAATCGACCGCCTGGCGGCGGATTGTTTGCCGGCTGGCTATGTGTTCGACATTGATCCCAACGCGGTCGCGGGTGTTGTTCTGGGCAAAAGCACCTGGGCGGTGCTGGCGCTTACGCTGCACATTGAACTCTTCACGCAGCAGCACTACCGCGAAAGCATTGAGACTGAGGAGGACATCTCGCCCTTGTTCAAGGACGTGTTCCTCTATCACTGGAAGGAAGAGAGCCAGCACGCGGTTCTGGACGAGCTGGAATTCCTGCGTCTCGATGCGATCATGACCGACGAAGGGCGCGACAAGGCGGTGAATGAATTCATCGAACTGGTCGTCGCTGTTGACGGCATCCTTCAGGCGCAGGCGGTGAATGACGCGACCTACTTCACCGCCGTGTGTCAAAAGCCCCTGACGGTGGAAGAAACAGACGCGCTGAAAGCGGGTGTTCTTAAGGCCTACCGCTGGCAATACATCCTCTCGGGCGCGGAACATCCGCACTTTCTTGAGGTGCTGACAAGCGTGATCACCGACGATCAGGCAGGGCGTATCATGGCGGCGCTTGAAACGCTTCGCTAAACCCGGCCCCTTTGCAGCACATATTGGACCGCTCGCCTCAAGAGAGGCGGGCGGTTCTTTCCACCACGCGGCGAACAAATAGAGTCACCGCACCACATTGTATCCCGTTAGATAGACCAGCCGCCCGTTCGTCACATCCGTGCCAAAGCTCTTTCCCGCATCGTGCCACTGTTTGGCATCGAGCAGGACGAGGCGGTTGTAACGCATCGGGACTGTCGAAATCTTTTCCCACTTGGTGGGATCGTTCGTATGCGGCGTGAGGACATTGTCCCAGAACTCGGCGACGGTGTTGCACCCCATGGCCTTGAGTTCTTCTGGCGTCTGAGGCGCGCGGTCGGTGCCGCTGGGCAGGTGTTTGAAAAAGTGCGTGCCGTCCTGACAATGCTCAGGCAGGGTCAGATATAGGATCGCGGTATAGTCCGCATTATCGATGTGAACGCCGCTGAGCCCCTTGTCCCCTTCGATGGCGAGCCGGAATTTGCCGAAAGCGCCGCCCTCATCTGTTGCGGCGCGCAAGGGGACGCCCGCCAGATGGCTCATCATCTGCTCGATGTTGGGGAGCATTTGCGCGCCCGCTGAATTGCGGCCCGGAAAATGCGTTGGCGCGGCGGGCGCGGGATAATCTTGCTGCAGTGCAATTGCCCGAAAGGCATCGGGATTCTGAAGCACATCATCAACAATGACGAGCGATGTGGGCATGAAGTCAAAACTCCCTTGGAACGCAACGTTTGGCGGCCAAAGACCTAACACAAATCACGCGCTGGTGGCATAGGGGAGACTCTGATCCTCGCTCCCTCATGTTGGTCCTGTTTTTTACTCTTACCGCAAATCAGTTGCTATCATTCGATCACCCGATGCGGCGCGGCATTTCGCCATTCAAGAACCGTGCGGGTTTGCGAGGGAGACGGTCATGGGCGTTTTTGCACTGCTCTATGGTGTTGTCGCGTATTTCATTTTCTTTGCGTCGTTTTTGTATCTGGTCGCCTTTGTCGGGGGTGACATGATCCCCTTTATCGAGGTTCCCAAAACCCTTGATAGCGGACCCTCTCTGTTTGCCGGGGCGCCCGCCGCGCTCGTTAATATCGGGCTGCTTGCTCTCTTTGGCATTCAGCACACGGTGATGGCGCGGTCGGGGTTCAAGAAAGTCTGGACGAAGATCGTTCCGCCCGCGGTCGAACGCACGACCTATGTGCTGATCACGGCGCTTCTGCTCGGCTTCATCTTTCACGCTTGGGTTCCCATGCCGGGGGCTGTGTGGGCGATGTCGGGCATCTGGGCCACGTTCATGACGGTGCTGTTCTTCGTGGGCTTTTTGATCGTCTTGCTCTCGACCTTCCTGATCAATCACTTCGATCTGTTCGGGTTGCAGCAGGTCTGGTCGCGCTTCAAATCACGCGATGTTCCCGCGCCAAAATTTATAACGCCGTTCCTCTATAAGTGGGTACGGCATCCGCTATATCTCGGGTTTATCATCGCGTTCTGGGCGACACCGATGATGTCGGTTGGGCATTTGCTCTTTGCTTCGGTCTGGACGATCTACATGTTCATTGGCATGGGTTACGAGGAGCGTGATCTGACCGATACATTTGGCGAGACCTACCACGCCTATGCGGCCAAGGTTCCGATGATCTTTCCGTTCGGCAAGCGCCGCTAAGCGTTTTGCGTCAGGGCGGGGCCTCTCTCGCCTTGACGCTTGACCGCTTTGCCTCAACTCTACGTTCCGCTGTGAGCTGAGGGAGGAAAGCCCGTGACCCATTCCGACAACCTGTCCTATGCCAAGGGCCCTGACAGCCCGCCGGTGCGTGACATCACCATTGGCGATGCCTTGCGCGAGGCCGCCGCCGCGCATCCTGATCGCCTGGCGCTGGTGGCGGGGCGGCCCGACCCGGCCGAGCGACGCACCTGGACTTATGCGCAACTGCTTGAAGAGGCCGAGGCTCTGGCGCGCGCACTTCTGGCGCGGTTCAAGCCGGGCGAACGGGTCGCCGTCTGGGCGCCGAACATTCCCGAGTGGGTGATTACAGAATACGCATCGGCGCTGGCGGGCACCATTCTTGTGACAGTGAACCCGTCTTATCAGCCGGACGAAGTGAAATACGTTCTGAATCAATCACGCGCCGCGGGCATCTTGGTGATGGCCGAATTTCGCGGCAACCCCATGGCCAAACATGTGGAGCGCGTGCGGGGCGAATGCCCGGAACTGCGCGAGGTCATCCTGTTCGATGATTGGGACAAGCTGATCGCGGAAGGCCGCGCCAGCGATACGCCCCTGCCGGAGGTCAAGCCCGGCGACGCAACGATGATCCAGTATACTTCCGGCACCACGGGCTTTCCCAAAGGCGCGCTTCTGCATCACCGGGGGCTGGTGAACAATGCCGCTCACACGAATGAACGCGCGGGACTAAGGGACGGCGACGTGGTGATCGGACTCATGCCGCTGTTCCACACGGCAGGCTGTGTACTCAGCGTGCTAGGAACCCTCGCCATTCGGGGCACGCTGGTGCAGCTTGAGATGTTTGATCCTGGTCTCGCACTTGAGATGATTGAAACCTACAAGAGCGCGGGGCTGATGGGCGTGCCCACCATGCTGATCGCCATGATGGAACACCCCGACTTCAAGACGCGCGACCTTTCCTGCTTGCGGCTTTCCTATTCAGGGGGATCGACGGTTCCTGCCGCGCTCGTCAAGCGGCTTGAGAACGATCTCGACGTCAAATTCGCTATTGTATTTGGCCAGACGGAATGTTCACCCGTCGCGTCGATGACGCACCCGGATGACAATGTGGACGATAAGGCGCTGACCCTCGGCCAGTCGATGCCGAACACCGAAACAAAAATTATCGATGTGGAAACAGGTGAGACGGTGCCGTGCGGGCAGAAGGGCGAATATTGCACCCGCGGCTATCACGTGATGCTGGAATACTTCGAAAACCCCGAAGCCACGGCAAAGACCATCGACAAGGACGGCTGGCTGCACACGGGCGACCTGTGTTCCATGGACGAGCGCGGCTATACCAAAATCGAAGGCCGCCTGAAGGACATGATCATTCGCGGCGGGGAAAACATCTATCCGCGTGAGGTTGAGGAACTCCTGTTCCGCCACGACAGCGTCGCTGAAGTGGCGGTGGTTGGTCTGCCCGATGAAAAGTTCGGCGAGATCGTGGGCGCCTTCCTGCGGCCCGCGCCGGGGCAGGCCGTCAACCGGGACGAGCTGCACGCCTATCTGCGGCAGCACCTCAGCCCGCAAAAAACGCCCACCAAATGGTGTATCGTTGACGAGTTCCCGTTGACGGGTTCAGGCAAGATCCAGAAATTCGTGCTGCGTGATCAGTGGGCCGAAGGCGCGTTCAACGAGATGTAGCCGCCGCTGCTATTCCTTTTGGAAAAGCGCCTCCCGCCGCGCAAGGCTTTCCGCCGGCCAGTATTCTTTTGCCGAGTAGTAGATTTCGACGGCAGGGGCGCCGTCAGGATCAAGCTTGATCCAGGGCTGTTTCGACCGGGTGAAGATATGAATGTCGGGCGGAAAGCGGTCAGGGTTTTCCAAAGTTCCCACACGGATGAAACTGGCTTTCTCACCCATGCCGCTATAATGGCTCCACAGCGCGACCTTGCACTTGGGGCAACGCACGATCTTTTGCCCCTTGCCGCTGTCGGACGGCGTGTCGATGACCTCCACCTCACCGCTCAAAAGCTCGACGCGATCTGATTCGATCAGGGCATTCAGGGCGAAGGCCGTCCCCGTCTCCCACTGGCAAGAGCGGCAATGGCAGCCGTGCACAAAGAGGGGGGTCGATGTCATCTGGTAAGTGACGTGCCCGCAGGCGCATTGGCCGGGAAAGACTTTATCGATCATTGCGTTAGCTACTCCGGAGTTGGGTCGCGATGCTACGTGTGCGATGCGAAATGTATTGAGCGCCGGGTGGGTGAACGTCCTCTGTCAGTGAAGGGACAATGCCTATTGTATCGCTCCGCCAGGTCGGGCAGAAGTGTACAGCCTGTGTTGGGAGGTAAACAAGGAAATGCCGGGACGGTACCGGACAGGACCGACGGGCCCTCAGCCCAATGAACGTGTGATCCATTTGGCCAAACGTCTGGCCGATGTTGAGCGCCTGAAGAGCGAGGGGCAGTTGGTCGCGGCACGCAAGGAATGTGAGGCCCTGCTGCGCGACTCCCCGGGCTATGTGGGCGCCTTATCAACCCACGGATCGATTTGCCTAAAACTCAAAGACTTTGACAGGGCCTATGCCTCGCTGGTCAGGGCAAATGATCTTTATCCTGACGATTGCATGATCCTGACTGCGCTGGCTCGCGCAAAGACTCACCTTGCGATGAAGGAGAGTGCGGTTCGGGATCTCCAGGCTGCTTTGGCTCTTGTGCCCGGTAATCTTGCCGCTCTGAACTCGCTCGCGGAACTCTACATGCTTGGCGGTGAGCTCGATAAGGTCGAGCGGGTACTGCGAGATATCGTTAGCCAGGATTTGGGCAATCCGGAGAGCAAGGTGCGCCTGGCGCGATTTCTAATCTACTCCGGCAAGTTTGAAGAAAGTCGTGCTTTGCTCCGCGGTTTGATCAAAGCAGGGTACATCAGTCCCAAGGTGTTACAGACCATCAGCTTCTTTCCCGAGGATCCGGGTCTTGTGAATATTGTTTCCGCAACTGATCACATTATGGGACGATCGAAGGATGAGCAGGCCAACATATTTTCCGTGCGCGCCACAGGTATGCATTGGGCGGGGCGGCATGCAGAGGCTTGGGATCTTTATTGCCGTAGCAACGCTATCAGGTGGAATCATCAAGGATCAGCATGGCGGGAGCAAAGGATACCGCGCCAATATATTTTGCGCCGGAATGAGAGCATGCCGGTTGCAGCGAATGTCCAGGCACAGGTCGGGTCGGGGCCGCGTCCGCTATTCGTGTTAGGGGCCAGCCGGTCAGGCAAGTCGATTATTGAGAGGTTGTTGAGCGCGATCCCAACTGTGTTCTGCGGTTACGAAAATTCGATCCACTACGACGTGTTACGTCGCGTCGTGGATGGCGCTAGATGCACCAATGTCGCAAACCTGATCGATATGCCTTCGGAACTGGGCGCCACATATGCGGCGCAATTCTCTATGGTGTTGCGGCAAAGGGCGCCTGATGCTGGTACTTTTATCTCTACCGGTCCTGACCCTATTGGCGATGCCTTGATGTTGAACAGATATGTTCCCGGGTGCCGATTTGTTTTTTTGAAGCGCACACGACGAGACAATGCGTTCCGCATATTCATGTTCGATTATCATGAGGTCGCGACGCACATGACCTGCGCTGCTGATTTAGGTGCCATCAAGGAGTATCTGGATTGGTACGAAGCACTGATCGACATCTGTGCCGCGCGCATGCCAGAGCAGTGCATCGTCCTGAACTACGAGGACGTCGTTGAGGACCCTGCGGCAGCGGTGGCGCAAATTCTTGACCTTTGCGGGGGCGGGGCGGTGCCTGATCAGCTGCCGGACATCGGGGATGATCGCGATGTTTCTGCCCCTTACGCGCATTGGCTGGATCCCGCATTGGGTCTCTAGCAGCCCGTCATCTGTGTCTGGCGGGAGGTACGCCTCAGGTCGCTGTCATGTGATTGGTGGGCGAGGGGGCTTCATGCTACTCATCTAGCGGGCGGTGGTTTCAAGGAATGGTTATGAAACGACTTGGATATATTGCGGCGCTTTTGACGATGCTCGGGGCCTCAGCCCCATCGGCGGGCCTTGCGGGCGACGCCATCAATACCTCGCCCTGGATGGTTGCGGAAACGGTCGAGGTCGTGGGGCATTCCCCGCGCAACGCCCTGCGGCTCTACGAACAAGGCGCAATCGATGCTCTGGGGTTCCGGCCCACAGGCGGTGACGTCTATTGTTTTTCCGTTGAGATCTGGATGGCTGACGGTCGCCAGTCTGTGGCGCACGACCGCACATTTCACGATGGTGAAGTTGGCGAGTTTATTGTCGATGGTACGAACCGTACGGTTGACCGGATTGAATATAGCTGCCACCCGCGCTTCGGCGTGACCAGCCTGTCGATGGACATCCTGGTCCGTTGAGTTGGGTGGTCTGACCTCGCGAAAATTTGAGTCGCACGATCTGCGTGCCGTGGCATGGTCTGCCCAAACTTTTGGGGGGATTCACATGCGGTATCTGATCATTGCAATTGTTTTCTTGTTGGGGTTGAGCGGAATGGTATTTTCCCAGCCCGCACAATCCGGCCTGCGTGACATCTACATTCGCGGTCTCACGGCTTACAACGAAGCAGATTACGAAGGCTTTCTTGCCGCCATGCAGGAAGTTGCCGTGCTGCGCCCCGCGCAATGGAGCGTTCGCTACAATGTTGCTGCGGGGCTTGCCCTGACAGGCGATGCCGAAGGCGCAATGGAACAGCTTGAGGCCATGGGCGCGGGCGGGCTCTACGTGAACATCCCGGCCGAATCCGATTTCGACAGCCTTCATGACCATCCGCGCTATGATGCATTGCTTGCGACCATGGACGGACTATTGGTGCCGTCAGGCGAAAGTGCACTGGTCCATGAGTTCGATATCGTCGGCCTGATGCCCGAAGGGCTCGCCGTGGATGAGGCGACCGGCACGATGTTCATCTCCTCGATTCGTGAGGGGCGTGTCTGGCGCGTGGGCGAGGACGGCGGGCTTGAGGATTTTGTTCTGCCCGATGCGCACGAAGGGATCGGCGGCCTGTTCGGCATGGCGGTGGACAATGAGCGCGGTATTCTGTGGGTCACGAGCAGCACGCCGGGCCAATACATTGGCCCGCATCGGGAAGCGAGCCCCCTGTCGGCGCTCTTCGGCTTTGACCTCGCGACCGGCGCAGTGCGGCACTATTTTCCGCTAGAAGGCGAGCGGCATTTCCTGGGCGAAGTCCTCATAGGCCCGGATGGGGGCATCTATGCCAGCGACAGTCTCGATCCGGTGATATATCGCGTGAGCGATGACCTCAGTGCGCTGGAGCCCTATTTCGTGGCCGATCAGTACACGAATCTTCAGGGGTTTGATTTCGCATCCGATGGGCGGCTCTATATCGCTGATTATGTCCACGGCATCGGCCTTGCTGATGTCACCACCGGCACGCTTGCTCCCCTCGTGTCCGAAGAAGGATGGAGCCTCATTGGTGTCGACGGCATGTTTTATGTAGATGGGGCGCTTGTTGTGATCCGCAACGGTGTTTGGCCGCACGCCATCATGCGGCATGAACTTGCGGACGACGGAACAACGATTGTGTCGACGCGTGTTCTGGCGAGCCAACACCCCTTGTGGGATGAACCGACGCTGGGGCAGATCGTTGATGGGCAGCTCATCTACAGCGCCACCAGTGGCTGGCCCTCTTTCCTCGACGATGGGACCGTCGCGGAGGGTGCCGAGCTTGCGCCCATCCGCATCATGAGCATTGCAATCGATTAGCGCACGTAGCTCGCGCCGTTGACGTCGAAGGTCGCGCCTGTGGCGGAGGTGCAGAGGTCAGAGGCAAGGAATGCGGCGAGCGCGCCGATCTCATCCGGCGTTGCCATGCGCCCAAGCGGCACATCACGCAAGGCGTTGGCCCGGCTCGCGTCGTCTTGTGGCGCCATGTCCGTATCGACCCAACCCGGCGCGATGGCATAGGCGATGATGCCATCGCCTGCGAGCCCGCGCGCGATGGTTTTCGTGAGCGCCAACAGGCCGCCTTTCGCCGCGGCATAGGCCGCCATGGCGGGGTCGTCGCCGCGATGGCCCGCGCGGCTTGCCACATTGATGATCTTGCCGCCGCCCTTTGCCTTGAAGTGCGCGATGGCCGCTTTGCTGAGCAAGGCAGGCGCGGTGAGGTCGACGGCCATCGTCCTCTCCCATGCTTTGAGCCAATCATCATCGGCGCTGTCGAGCGGCGCCTCGACGAAGATCGCCGCGTTGTTGATCAGCACATCAATGCGAGGGGCGAGCGCCTCGGCCTTTGCCCAGAGTTTCGCGGCCGCTTTGGGGTCAGACAGATCTGCCTGCACCAAACCCGCGCAGGCCGCGCCCAGGCCATGGGCCAACTGGCGCGCGGCTGTGTCCGACGCGCTGTAATGCAGGATTATCTTTCCGCCCGCCGCGGCGCAGGCGCGCGCGATCCCCGTTCCGATGCCCCGCGAGGCACCGGTGACGAGAATGGTCTTGCCCGAAAGGTCAATCATTCAGCCGCGCCTGAAAATCCGCGCGCTTCCAGAAGGGCATCAATGCTCGGTTCCTGCCCGCGATAGCGCTTGTAGAGTTCCATCGGGTGTTCCGAGCCGCCCCGGCTGAGAACGTTCTGGCGCAGGGATTTTGCGTGATCCGCATTGTAGACCCCGTCTTCCTTGAAGGGGACAAAGCCGTCGGCGTCGAGCACCGCCGCCCAGTCATAGACGTAGTAGCCTGCGGAATAAAAGATTTCGGAAAAGATGTGCGCAAAGAACGTGCTGCGATAGCGCGGCGCGATTTCTTTCATCAAGCCCATCCGTTCAAGCGACGCCTTTTCGAATTCGTCCGCATCCTGAACATCATCGCTTTCCTGTGTGTGCCAGTCCATGTCGAGCAGGGCGGCGGCGCTGTATTCGGTTGACCGGAAACCCTGGTTGAACAGGACCGCCTGGTTCAAGCGCTCGATCAGCTCATCGGGAATGGGCTCTCCCGTTTCATGATGGATGGCATAGGTCTTCAACACATCGGGGTGGAAGGCCCATTTTTCCATGATCTGCGAAGGAAATTCGACGAAGTCGCGCAACACGCTGGTGCCTGCAAAACGCCGGTAAGTGTTGTTCGACAAAAGCCCGTGCAGCCCGTGGCCAAATTCATGGAACAGGGTGCGCACTTCGTCGGCACCCAGAAAGACCGTGCCGCCCTCCGGCGCGGTGGGATAGTTGAAATTGTTCGATACAATCGGAGTGACGTCGCCGTCCAGCCGGTGCTGCACCCGGTAGGCATTCATCCAGGCGCCCGCGCGTTTGCCGGGGCGGGCGGCCCAGTCCATGTAGATCAGCCCCACATGGGTGCCGTCCGCTTCGCGCACTTCGAAGGGCTCGATGCCTTTGGCGTAGGTGGAAAGGTCGGGCCGGGCGTGGAATGTCAGGCCCCAGAGTTTGGTCGCCACGGCAAAGGCCCCGTCGCGCACGCGGGGCAGGGCGAAATAGGGTTTTACTTCCGCATCGTCGAGGTCGAATCGCGATTGGCGAATGCGCTCGGCGTAATACCACCAGTCCCACGGGGCGAGCTCAAACGCGTCGCCGTCTTCCTTAATCAGCGCCTGCATGTCGTCACGGTCGAGGCGGGCCTGGGTCTGCGCACGCTCAAGCATGGTGGACACGAAGTCGTAGACCGCCTCTGGCGTTTGGGCCATGGAATCATCCAGCACCCAGTGGGCGTGGGTTTTGAAGCCCAGAAGCTGCGCCCGCCGCGCGCGCAAGGATGCGATCTGAGAAATTATCTTGCGATTGTCGTTGGCATTGCCGTTGTGGCCCTGTTCCACATAGGCGGTGTAAATCTTTTCCCGCAGGTCCCGGCGTTTGGAAAAGGTCAGGAACGGGGTGAATGAACTGCGGCTCAGGGTGAAAACCCAGGTGCCCTCGCCGTGGCCGCGCTCCCGCGCGGTATCGGCCGCGCTGTCGCGCAGCCCCTCGGGCAGGCCCTCGAGGTCCGCCTCGTCGGTGATCACCAGCTCGTAGGCTTGGGCGTCGGCCAGCAGGTTTTCCGCGAAATTGTTCTGAAGTTCGGCCAGTTTGGCGTTGAGATCGCCCACTTCGGCCTGTTTCTGCGGATCGAGCCCCGCGCCGGCCCGGGCATAGTCTTTATATATGCGGTCCAGCAGGGCGGCCTGCTCCGTATTCAGGCCTAGCCCCTCACGGTTGTCATGAAGTTTCTTGATTCGTGTCCAGATTGCAGGATTTTGCAGCCGCAGGTCATCAAGCCGAGATTTCCGGGGGGCGAGCTCCCGCGCCACCTTTTGCCGGGCCGGGTTGGTGTCCGACGCGTTGACCGCGCCAAAGACGTGGCCGACCTTGGCATAGAGCGCGCCGGACCGGTCGAGTGCCTCGATCGTATTGGCAAAGGTCGGGGCTTCCGGGTTTTCCGCAATGGCCTTGATTTCCGCCTCCCACTCCTTGATGGCCTGGTCGAAGGCGGGCCCGTAGTGGCTGTCCTCAATCTGGTCAAAGGGCGGGGCGCCAAAGGGGGTGGTCCACTCGGTCAGGAACGGGTTGGTCATGGGTCGTGTCCTTTGGATGGCGCTGCGGCCGGCGCAGGCCGGGTCAGCGGAGGCGGTGAAGGGGCATCATTTAGCGCAAAATCACGGGCTGGCGATAGCGGCCCGCACTTAACCGTTTTAAACCCTTGGGACTTTGCAAGTTTCTTCCAATGGGCTAAGGGTGCCCGGTTATTTAGAGGCTCCCGCGCCGAAGGCGACGGGGGCTGGTCAGAGTGTTGTAATACGTGGGGACATACCAAGTGAAACGGCCAAATCAACCGCTTCCCGGACTCGGGGCTACTGGCAATCCGAAAGGCAAGGCGCCGACCCTTCCTGGTCTGGGCGTGGGCGCAAATGTGAGCGCGCAACGTGTCATGACGGGCTATCAGCTCGAGCGGATGATGAACGAAGCGATTGAACACCACAGAGCCGGTCGTCGCGAAGACGCTGAGCGGCTTTACCGGTCTGTCCTGCAGCAAGTTCCCGATCAACCCGATGCGTTGAACCTGCTCGGTGTTCTGGCGGTCGATGGCGGCAGCAAGGAAATGGCGGTGGATCTGATCACCCGCGCCTTCGCGCGTCGCCCCATGGACGCCAACATCCGGAACAATCTGGGCAATGCCCTGTTCATGCAGCGTCGGTACGACGAAGCGCAGGAGCATCTAGAGCAGGCCATGGTTCTGCAGGAAAACTTTGCCGAGGCGATTTTCAACCTGGCAAAGACGATCCGCATGAAAGGCGATCTTGCTGAAGCACGTCACTATTACGAACGAGTTCTTGAACTTAAGCCGGAGCACCCGGCGGCCATGGCCGGTATCGCCCACACCTATGAAGACCAAGGTGAGATGGATCGCGCCGAAGAGCTTTATCTCGAAGTCATGGAGAAGTTTCCTGACCGTTCGCCTGGCTATCGCGGTATCAGCCATGTGCGTAAATGGAAGGGCGACGAACCTGAAATCGCCAAGATGATCGAGTTCTTCGAAAACGAAGAATCGCGGCCCACAGAGCGGATCTCGATAGCTTATGCGCTGGGCAAAATCCACGATGACATGAAGGACTATGACAAGGCGTTTGAGTATTTCAAATTCGCCAATGACAACTCCGGCATTCAGCACGACCATCAGGCCGTAGTCCGCCAATACGACGAAATGATCAAAGTCTTTTCAAAGGACTTCTTTGACCGGAACGTTGGCAATGGCCACCCGTCGAACAAACCGATCTTCGTTGTCGGGATGCCGCGTTCGGGGACGACCCTGACCGAACAAATTTTTGCCGCGCACCGCGACGTCTTTGGCGCGGGCGAGCTTGAGTACATGGCGCGGACCATGCGTCGGGCCTACACGATGTCGGGCGAGGCGCCCGGTCCGATGGCCTACAATAAGCTGAGCAAGGAAGCCTGGCGGATTTTGGGGCACTACTATCTCAAACAAAGTGAGAAGAAGGCGCCAATCTCGGAGCGGATTGTCGACAAGATGCCGCATAACTACGAACAACTGGGGCTTATTGCCCTGGCGCTGCCGAACGCCAAGGTCATCCACATCAAGCGGCAGGCGCCGGATACGTGCCTGTCTTGCTTCATGCATGACTTCAACGAATTTCACTCCTACAACCGGAACTTGAAACACGCCGGGTTGTACTACCGTCAGTATGAGCGCTTGATGGATCACTGGAGTGAAGTGTTGCCGATGAAGATCTTCAATCTGAAGTACGAGGATCTCGTGTCGGATCCAGAGACGACCATCCGCAAGATGCTGGATTTCGCCGAGCTGGAATGGGACGAAAATTGTCTTAATTTCCATAAGCTTAAGCGAAACGTCGTCACCCCGTCCAACACCCAGGTGCGCCAGCCTATGTATAAGCGCTCCAAGGACCGTTGGCGGAATTACGAGAAACATCTGGTTCCTCTGCTGGAAGCCCTGGAATGGGAAGGCTACGGCGCGCAGAAAGGCGCGGCGGAGTAGGTATTTGGCAAGGATTTTCGTTGCAGATTCGCAACATCGGATGGTTGAATCACGGGGCGATGCGAAAAACGCTTTTGGCTTTCGAAGGGCTTAGGCTAGGGTCGCTAGGTGATAGGGTTCAATATGCGACGGCGCGTGTTGGTGGTTTAATAACCGGGCATCGCCGTCGTTGAAATACGACCCTGCGGTCGCGTACATGGTGGTGCGGATCGTTATTGGGCGCCTTTTTTTGCGAGTATGGGGGCTTTGAAATGAAGCTAAATCTTAAAACAGTTTTGACCGGTAGTGCGGCGACCGTTGCTCTTTTGGCAGCGTCGAGCGCTAACGCGTCAGGTTACTACATCGGGCTGTTCGGGGGCATCAGCACGCTGGAGGACGATTTTGATCTGAGTACAGCGACGTCGAGCTCCTCTACGGTGACGTCCGCGACGAATAAGGGCGGGACTGCCGTTTCGTCCCTTGCTGCCGACACGGCTTGGAGCTTGGCGACGTTTGACACGCTTCAGGGCTACAGCGGCACGTCCGTGGGGACCAATACCGGGTTCACCGGTCAACCTGGGCTGACCAACTACTTGAACCGCACCAATGTGACATATGCTGCGCGCTTGACTACGTTCAGCGCCAACAATGTCGGTTTCGATGACGGTTTCGTCCTTGGCGGCGCGATCGGCTGGGACTTTGGCAACGGCTGGCGGAACGAACTTGAAGTTGCGTACCGGAAAAACGATATCGAGGACTCTGCGGTCACGACGTCGTTTAGCCGTGCTTATACGCACTACGACTACATGTACTACCAGCGCACACGTGGCCTGTATTACTATACCCGCCAAACTTATGTGGGTCTGAATACGCTGACCACCACGGGCGTTCAGGTTCTTAAAACCCAAAACAGCGCTTCTGGTACGGCCAGCTCCGTGACGACTGGCTCGGGCATCAATGGTAGTGTGTCTGGCGACATTGAATCATGGTCGTTCATGTACAACATCTGGCATGACTTTGATTTCGGTGACAGCCCGATCCATCCGTTTATCGGTGGTGGTATTGGTTTTGTGAACGCGAAACTGACTGTCGATATGCATACCGACGGTGCAACAACGACGCCTTACGGCATCTTTGGCCTGGGCGGTTATTCCTACCGCGGCAATGGCGAAGCCACCGACTGGGGCTTTGCCTATCAGCTCGGCGCTGGCCTTGGCTACGATTTCGGCAACGGCATGATGCTTTCGGCCCAGTACCGGTACTTCAATACCGGCGCGATGGACCTGAGCCTGCAGGACCAGATCGAAGTCAATCTGGAAAGCCACAACTTCCTGGTTGGCCTGAACATTCCGCTTGGCGGCGGCATGTAAGCCAGACCTCGAAGGGTCAAGAATTGGGCCGGTACCTGAAAGGGTGCCGGCCTTTTTCTATGCCGAATCGGGGATTTGGCTTTCCGGGTTGACGGGGATCTGTCTGCAGGGTGCGGCTTTCCTGCAACTTTCGGCGCGTCTCGACGTCAATAATTGGAAGAAACCTGTTGCCAGGGGCGAAATGTGGTTATGCTGACAGGGATATCAATGTGGGCCCCTTTTCGGGGCTCCTGCGTTCATGCCGAATCGGGGGGCATTGCAATGGAATTCAAAAAGGTACTGATGGTGTCGAGTGCGGCGGTTGCTTTGACCGCGGCGGGCTCGGCCCATGCGGGTGACTACTTCACCGTTTTTGGTGGTGCGACCTTCCAATCGGATGTTGACGGGCAATGGTCGCGGTCGTCTGAGCAATACGGGCTGACGACTGGGGGCGCGGTCTACTACCACACCCTTTACTACGGCAGTGCCGACGTGTCGGCGGAACTCGACAGTGGCTTCGTTCTTGGGGGCGCCTATGGGCGGAACCTGAACAACGCGTGGCGGATGGAACTTGAGTTGGCCTACCGCGAGAATCAGGTCGACAGCTCGGCAGAGTTTGTCGGGATATATGGCAAGACGAGCTACATCGTGACGCCATCATCTGTGGTGATCCCCGGTAGCGGTAGTTACGGCACGTTTGATTCACGTGTTCCGGTGGATGGAAGCACGAGCTTCTTCTCTGTCATGGCCAACGTCTGGTACGACTTCAATATCGCCGGTCCCTGGGAAACCTTTGTGGGTGTTGGTGTTGGGATGGCGCAAGCCAACGTCAATGACCTTGAAGTGAACTACTACGGTTATGCCACGTCCAATATCGCCGACGGTAGCGACTGGGTCTTTGCCTATCAGTTTGGCGTGGGTGCCGGCTATAACCTCGACAACGGCGTTCGCCTCAGCGCGCAATACCGTTACTTCGGCACGGACGAAGCCGAGATTGATGGCGTCGGCCTGCAGGGCGAAGCGAGCGATTTCCTCTTTGGGATCAGCTTCCCGCTTGGCAACTAAGCCAAGTCCTATCACACAGTTTCGAGGGCCGGCGTTTCGCGCGTCGGCCCTTTTTCTATGGCGCAGGCGTTGGGGCCCTTTCCGCGGGGCCCGCCCCATGCCATATCACTGGGCAGGCAGATTTGACTTCACGAGGGCCTTGCCGTGACCGGCGCCGAACCCATCAGCCAGCTCTACAGCCGCAAAATCCTTACCTATGCGGCGGATATTCCGCACCTGGGCCGCCTTGATGCGCCCGATGCCTCAGGGGATGCGGTCAGCCGCCTGTGCGGCAGCGAGATCCACGTGGACATCAAAGTGGATGGGGAAGGGCGCATCACCGATTTCGCGCAAGAGATCAAAGCCTGCGCGCTGGGGCAAACCTCGGCCTCCATCGTGGCGCGCCATGTTATCGGCGCGACTCGGGCGGATATCGCCGCCGCGCGCGCCGCCATGGCCGCGATGCTGAAAGACGGCGCACCCGCGCCCGAAGGGGCCTTTGCCGAGCTCGAAGTGCTCGGGCCAGTAAAAGACTACCCCGCGCGGCACGCCTCGGTGCTGCTGATCTTTGATGCGCTGCTCAAGGCCTTTGACGCGCTCGACGGCGCGGCCTAGTTAATCAGTGTACAGAAGACATCGGCATCCACATTGCCGCCTGAAAGGGTGACGGCGGTGACCCGGTCTTTGGTTTCGATCTTGCCCGCCAGAACCGCGGCGAGCGTGACCACACCACCCGGTTCGACCTTCAGGTTCAGCTCGTCATAGGCATAGCGGACGGCGGCGCGGATCTCGTCTTCGCTGACCACCAGCCCGCCCGCCACATGGGCCTTCATGATGGGCCAGGTCAGCGCGCCGGGGGTCGGCGGCAAAAGGGCGTCGGCAATGGACTTGCGCGAAGCATCCACCTTGACCCGTTCGCCCGTGGCCAGGGATTGGGTGATGTCGTCATAGCCTTCGGGCTCCACGGCATAGACCTTGGCCTTGGGCATCTCGCTGGCAAAGGCGATGGCGCATCCGGCGGTCAACCCGCCGCCGCCCGCGCAGACCAGCAATTGGTCCACGTCCGTGCCCAGCGCCTTTGCCTGTGCGGCGATCTCGAGCCCGCAGGTCCCCTGGCCTGCGATGATATGTTCATTGTCGTAAGGGGGTACGATCACCATCCCGCGTTCCTCGGCAATGGCGCGGCCAATGACCTCCCGATCCTGGGAATAGCGGTCATAGAAGACCACCTCCGCGCCAAAGGATTTGGCGCCCGCCACCTTGGACTTGGGGGCGTCCTCGGGCATCAGGATGGTTGCGGGGGCGCCCACCAGCTGCGCCGCGCGTGCCACCCCTTGCGCGTGATTGCCGGACGACCAGGCGAGCACGCCGCGCGTCCGTTCGTCCGCTGTCAGTTGCGAAATGCGGTTATAGGCGCCGCGCATTTTGAACGAGCCCGTCGCCTGCAGGCACTCGAGCTTCATGAGCACACGACCGCCCACGCGGTCATTCAACAGGGGATTTTCCAGAAGCGGCGTTTTGATTGCCACGCCGTCAAGGCGCTCCGCCGCCTTGCGGATGTCGTCGATCGAAATCATGGGGCCCCCGTAAATCAAACCAGTTGGCATTGATTAGTCGAAGCCCGCGAAAAAGGAAACCGGGGCGGTGTCCGCGCCCCGGCGATTCGATGGGCCCTAGCGGCCTTCCACCACATTCACGAAAAGCGGTGTGCCTTCGCCATCGGTCACCTCAAGGGTTTGCCCGACGCTCAGCTCTTCAATTTCGTTGCAGTCGGATACATCCGGTGCGGTGAGGCACAGGGTCGTGTCCTCCAGCGTCCAGTTGCCGTCCATCGTGGCGCCGTCCGCGCCTTGCATGGAGACAGTCCCGTCCTCATTGAAAAAGAACGAGCGGAGCACGGTCCCGTCTTCCGTGCTGATGGTGACCGTGTTGCCGAAGGTTCCGTCCAGAAGCCCGTCGGCCCAAACCGGCCCGGCAAGCGTCATCATCCCCAAGGCGGTGAGTGCGATCAGTCCCTTTTTCATCATGTGCCCTCCTTCTCAGTTTTCAGGCAAGCCGACGTTAGGGATGAGAGCAGTTTTGAAAATCAAAACGATGGGAGCGTTTTGTTCCCGGGGCCTGCATCCGGCAAACAAAAACCGGGGCTGCTCTGGTCTAGGCAGCCCCGGTTCGTCAACAGTTTCAGAGGATTAGCGGCCTTCGACGATCGAGATCGTCATGGTGTTGCCTTCCTCGTCGGTTTCTTCCCAGCTGTCGCCGACATTGCGGTCTTCGACTTCACTGCAGCTGGTTTGTTCGCCAATGACGACGCAAAGGTTCGTGCCGTCCAGTGCCCAGGTGCCGTCGGCTTCGCTGCCGTCCGCACCGGCCATCGAGAAGGTGCCGTCTTCGTTGAAGAAGTAGGACACGACAACGGTGCCGTCAGGCGCCGCCACGGTGACCGTGTTGCCGTAGGTCGAATCCATCAGTTCTTCGGCCATGGCCGAACCAGCAAACATGAGCGCCGACGCAGCAATGAGTACGCCAAGGATCTTTTTCATTTTTGTTTCTCCGGTTTTGGAATTTGCGTTGCGCCCCGCCCGGGGATGTCACGCCTAAGAAAAGGGCCGGCGTTCGCTTGAACTACCGGCCCTGAAACTTGTTCGCTGGACTAGCGGCCTTCGACGATCGAGAGAGTGATGGTCGAGCCGTCAGAGCCTTCGCCTTCCCAGCTGTCGCCAACGGTCTTGCCGTCGACCAGCGGGCTGCAGGCTTCTTCGCCGCCTTCAGGCGTCAGGCAAACCTGGCCGTCGGCTTCGGTCCAAGTCCCACTGACGGTGGCTTCACCGGCCGCCATGGAATAGGTCCCGTCTTCATTCATGTAATAGTTCACGGCCGTGCCGTCGCCGAGCGTGACGGTTACCGTGTTGCCGAACGTCGCGTCGAGCGTATCGTTCGCCAGTGCGGCGCCGGCAACCGTGGTCGCCGCGGCAAGGGCAATCGCACCAAAAAGATTCTTCATGTGAATTTCCTCCACAGGTAATTGGATAAGGCCCTGCTCCCCGCAGCCGGGCCCAGGCTGCTGTCCTCAGTACTTGAGGCGCGGTTAGGGTAAACGATCCCACGGGCCGCGCAAGTGGGTCTGACGAATTCTCAGTTTCCGCCAAACAGGCCCCGGATAATGTCTTCCGGCGTGGGCTCCTCTTCTTCCTCTTCCGCAGGTTGTTCCTCAGCGGGGGACTCCTCTGTGGTAGTGGCTTCTGGCTCCTCCGCCGGAGCGGGTTCGGCAGCGTTATCCTCACTATCATTGCCGCTGCCAAAGAGGTTGCGAAGCAACTGCTCGCCCGGATCCACGTCTTCTTCCGGCGCGGGTTCGGTGCCGTCCTCGCCTGTGGGCTCCGACTCCGTGGCGGCGGGCTGGCCGATGCCCAATTGGCGCTCGATAAAGCCGCGACCGAGGGCCTCCACGTCAGGACCGAAACGGAGATTGTCCCATGAACCCGTCACGCGCAGGGGCACCGTCGCGCCGGTGATATCGCGGGTGGAGCCTTGCCCTTCCAGCGTCATCACCGCCTGCGGATTGATGCGGTAATCGATGGTGCGGTTCACAAGGTTCGTGCTGCCCGTGCCGGTCACGCGGAGCAGGGGATTGAGCAGTCGCATGTCGGTGTTGGTGACAACCCCGTCGCGAATTTGGAACGTGCCGCCCAGTTCCGCGAAGTCGGTTTGCTGCGGCCCGCGCGGGATTTCGATATCGGTCAGCGCGGAACCAACAGTGCGCAGCATTTGCGCGATGTTGATGCCTTTTAGCGCGCCATCGCGGAAGCGGATCTCGCCATCGCCGTTCAAGGCACTGATGAAATCACGTTGGCTGCGGCCACGTGTGGTCACATCCAATGACACCATGCCAACCCCTTCGAGCGAGCGAAAATTCGCAAGATCGGTAAAGAGCGGCAATGCCTGAACCAAGTCGAATGTGGATTGTTCGCGCACCACGGCGACATCATTGCGCGCGTCCACTTCAAAGCGCGCGTTGCCGGAACCCTCATAGAGATTCATTTCCTCGATGACGGCGGTCATCACGCCATTTTGCAGCGTGACCTCCAGCGTGCTGCGGCCAAACTCCAGCGTCGGTGTGATCACCTGATCGGCAACAATACTGAGGTTCGCATCAAGTGCACGCAGGGCAGAAAAATCGATGGGATCCGTGCTCCATTCCGAGGAAGCCGTCCCGCGATTGCCTGATCCGCCTGTGCTTTCCCCCATATAGGGGCGGATATCCACCTGATTGAGCGCCAGATCGCCGTTAACCCGAGGGCGCGAGCCGCCCAGGTTGACGGCGAAATTGCCCGTGCCGTTCATTTCATCAAAGGACATTGTGGCGTTGTTGAACGTCACCGCGTCGCCATTGGCATCGGCGCGGCCCGTTACATGTAGCGGGCCAAAGCCGCCGGGGCTTTCGATGGGTGAGCCGGTCCAGGCCGCAAGCGCGCGCACGGATGGCACGTTCAGTTCCACATCACCGCCCGCGCGCAAAGGGATGGCGCCGCTGCGCGCTGTCGCGGCGGACCCGTTGAAATCGAGCCGCACCACATCGGACCGCAAGGCAATGCGCGTGGGCGTTTGTTCCCCGTCGATAAAGCCGCGCGGGGAATCGATTTGCGTATCGAGGTTCAGCCGTTCGCCGTTGTAGGTCAGCTGTCCGTCGAGACCGAGAGGACCTTGCAAGGTGGGGAGCGAAACCGTGAGGTCAATGTCCTGCAGGTGATAGTCGGCGCCGTTGCGCCGATCGCGAAAGCGCACGTCGCCGTCGACCAGCCGCACATCGCCCAGGCTCAATTCATTCAGCGCAAAGTCTTCGTTACCACCGTCGCCGGCTTCTTCGGCGTCGGATGCGCTTGCGGGCATATCGAATTCCCAGTTGCCGTGGCCGCTGCGATCGATCTCCAGGCTCATCACCGGGCGCGTCAGCACCAGCCGGTCAATCACCACCTCGCGGCGGAACAGCGGCATGACCTCCAGCCCGATGGCGAGCTGGTCCATGGTCGCCATCTGCGCGGGCTCTGCCCCTTCGCGATTGGCGAAGGTCACGTCATTGAGTTCGATCTGGAAGCGCGGAAAAAACGCGATCTTCAAATCCCCGTCGATGGTCAGCGCCCGGCCCGTGGTCCGCTCTGCGGCCTGGGTGATCTGGGTCTTGTAGACATCCATGGGAATGAAGTTCGGCGCGACCAGCAGAACGCCGATCACGACAACAACGAGAACGAAAAGAATGGCTATGAAGCGGCGCATGTGGGGTCTCCCGGCGGCGTCTGGTCATGAACAAATTCGGTGAAGCGATCTTAACCCTATGTGGGCACGAACGGGAGGGGGTCTCCCAAGACATTGAAGGGATTGTGAGTTTGTCTCAATGGGGCGGAATCAGTCGGCCAGAACCTGCGTGCTGGCAAAGGTCATGGATACCGTGGTGCCCGTGCGGGGGGCGCTTTCGATATTGAATTGCGCGCGGTTGGCCTCGGTCAGGGCGCGGGCGAGGGGAAGCCCCAGGCCCGTTCCTGGCGTGCCGCTCGCCACTTCCTTTTCCACCTGCTCAAAAGGTTCCAGCGCGATGGCGAGTTCCTCGGCGTTCATGCCCACGCCCGTGTCGGTCACCGAAAGCACAATGCCGCCCGAGGCATCAAGGTCCGCGGCAACGGTGACGGTGCCGCCTGCCTCGGTAAAGCGCAAGGCATTGGAAATGAGGTTGAGCAGGATTTGCCGCATGGATCGCTCATCTGCGACGACGGAAGGCAGCGTGTCTTCCACTGTGTGGCGCAAGGTGACTTGGCGGCTGCCGGCGATGGGGCTCATCAGGCGCACGCAACCTTCAGTCAGGTCGTGCACATCGACGCTGTCGAACTTCAAATCGAACTTGCCGCTTTCCACTTTCGACATGTCGAGCAGATCGTTGATCAGACTGAGGAGGTGATCACCGGAATCGAGAATGTCTTTCGCGTATTCCACATAACGGGGATTGCCGATGGGGCCGAGGTCCTGGCGCGCCATGACTTGCGCAAAGCCAAGGATGGCGGTGAGGGGCGTGCGGAGCTCATGACTGACCTTGGCGAGAAATTCCGTTTTGCGGCTAGAGGATTCTTCCGCCGTGCCGCGCGCTTCCTCCACCTTGGCCTCTGTCGTGCGCCATTCGGAAATGTCGCGCAACACCGCGCAGACCTGCGCGTCCTTGCCTGCGCCGATGCGTTCCAGCGCCATCAGCGCGGGGATGCGCCGTCCGCTCGCGCTGATCACGGCCACTTCGCGCCCGTCGGTGAAAAGATGCGTCAGCCCGCCTTCGGCAAGACCCGCCACATAGTCCTGTGCCCAGCCGGTATCTTCAGGGCCCAGCACATCGGAAATGTCGTGGGGCATGGGGCCGGTGTCGGGAAGGTCGAGCAGGCGCAAGGCAGCGAGATTGGCCCAGGTGATCTGGCCGGTACCGCGGATCAGAAAGATCGCTTCGGGCACCATATCCAGAACGGCGGTCATGGTGGCCGCGCGTTCTGCCCCGTCGCGGCCCTCGCGGCGCCAGGCACTCACGTCTTCGATGGTCAGCTCAATGGCCGGGCCGTCTTGCCAGTCAACGCGCCGGGCGCGGACCTGGGCCAGCATCTCGCGCCCGCCCGCACCGCGCACCGTGATTTCGCGCAGCGTAAAGGCAAGCTCATCAGCGAGCAGGCGCGCCGCATCCTCGCGCAAGGCGTCTTCCGCGCCCGTAAAAATCTGCAACAGGGGCACGCGGGCGGGCTCATCCAGCGCATCGTCCTTGAGACCGAACAACTCAACAAAGGCAAGGTTCACATATAGCGGCGCAAAGCCGCGATGGACCACGACGCCCCAGGGCGCGGATGTCACCATCTCGGCAAAGGCCGCGTGCCGCCCGCTGCTCTCGCGAACGGGTAGGGACGTTACGCTCTCGGAATACTCCGTATACGGTTCAACTTCATGGGCAACAATGCGGTAACCGCGAAAATCGCCGCGATCATTTTTGATCACATGGGCGCTGGTGGCAAAGGCGACACGGCCTTCGTCGGTGATGACCGCCACTACGCGCGAGGACCAGCCTTCGTGCCGGGCCATGGCCTCGTCGATCTCGGGCGTGATCTGCACATCCTGCGCGGCGACGACATCGCGCCAATAGAGCCCGTCGAGAGGTGCGGGGCCCAGGCCCAGGGTTTCGGCAAGGCGGTCCGAGGCGCGCACCACGCGGAGGTCGTAATCGAGCTCAAGATAAAAGGCGGCGCTGGCATCCAGAAAATCAGCAAGCGCGGCGGCGTCGGCTTCGCGTTCGGCGACGCGCGCGCGGTCATCTTCCACATCGACGGCTTGCACCAGAATGCTCGGCCGGCGGGTCACCGGGTCTTCGCCCCGCCGCGCGGTCAGGCGGCACAGGCGCTGGCCAAAGCGTGTGGGGATCGTCCGTGTGCGGCTGGCGCGGCCATGGGTGGCGCAATCCTCGATCAGCGCGCGGGCGACCCGGGCCGAGCCCATGCGCTGGCCTAGCGCCGGTTCGCGGCCCATGCCGAATAGCTCGCGGGCGGCATCGTTCTCCGCCGTGATAACACCGCGCAGGTCCGTGCACATCAGCGCCACCGGCGCCTGATGGGCGAGCCCCGCAAGCCGGGCTTGCGCGTCCGGGTCCGCGGCGGGGGCGTCCCCCAGGATTTTGATCAAGAGCCCCTGCCGTCCGTCAGCGAGCGACAGTGCGGCCGCCTCGCAACGGGCATTGGCCGCGCCGGAAGGGGCGGAAAGGGGCAGGATCAGTTCAGTGAGGGTTTCATCCAGCCGCTCCAGCTCGCTGGACAAGGCCCCGACCATGGGGTCTTCGGGGCCGAATTCGCGGGCCAGTAGATCGGCGAGGGTGGGCTCCGCCCAATAGGCGATGGCGGCGGCGTTCGCGGCGACGATACGCGCACGATCGGCGTCCCAGACCCAGGCGGGTCCGGACATATCGTCTAGGCGCGGAAGGCTTCCGCCCGGCCGTCGTTCCACCCTTTTGGGCCCCCTGCTGCGGTATTCGAAATGACTAACGAAACCCTAATGAAATACGGCGACGCGCGCCACACGTTTCCCGCAGGAACACCCGACTGGATCAGGGTTTCTTGCCACTGGCAGATTTGCGCGCAGCGGCAGCGGCGATCCGGAGTTCCTCCGCGATTTCCTCGGCCTCCTCGGGTTCAAAATCCATGGGAAGGTCCACCGTGGGTCCGTTCACATAGATCCGCACCATGCCCTGATCCGTGGGTCCGATCTGGATGCCGGCCTCTTCGTCTGATTCGCTGTTCAAGCCCATGTCACACGCTCCTGTTATGCCTGCCTCATAGCCCGGAACAGCGGTACAGGGAACCGCAAAACGGCTGCGGACCAGGCTTTGCGTCGCACTCGTTGATTTGCACCGCAAAAATTGATATTGCAGTGCAGCATAGAACTTAACCCCGATCTGGCGAGACAAGGCAATGATCTCCGACGATGATTTCAAGGCAGGACTGGAAATGGCGAAAGAAGCTGAAAAGCGCGCCGCGCGCCCCGCGACCAAACGGGCGGCCCCGAAAACTGCGAAAAAGGCTGTGAAAGCCAAAAAACCGACGGCAAAAAAGGCCGTGGCCAGGAAGCCTGTGGCGAAGAAAGCAGCCGCCCAAAAGCCTGCGCCTAAGCCCGCCCCAAAGCGCGTGACCAAGGCTGCCTCCAAAACCGCCCCCAAGCCCGCTCCGAAGGGCAAAAAGCCCGCCGCTGTACCGACACCAACCCTGGCGCTCAAGGCCTCTGCGGACGGCTGGGACGCCGGATATGAAGCCTGGACCGCGACGGGTCTGAAGGCACATGAGGCCTATGTGGAAACTGGTCGTCTGGCCGTTACCACCGCGCTGGAACTCGGTCGGCGAAACCTCGCGTTCCAGCGGGAGCTTTTCGCCCGCGGGCTGGAGCTTGGCCGCGATCTGCGCCCCTGAAATCTGCCCTTTCGGGGGCGTTCGATTGAGGGCGCAGAGCGCTTGAATTAGGCTGGCGTTCGGACTAGGTTCCCCCGCTCGAACGAGGGGCCTTTGCGCCGCTGTTCGTCTTTTTGGGCCGCCTTAGCTCAGTTGGTTAGAGCGCTAGAATGTGGATCTAGAGGTCCCCTGTTCAATTCAGGGAGGCGGTACCATCTTTCCCCAACACACAAACTACAGCTCAAACTGAGCGGCCAGCGCCTCCGCGTGGGCGAGGTCATCCGGCGTGTTGATATTGAAAAACGGGTCGTAGGGTTCAGCGGGAAACGCAACCTGCGGCGCGCCAATTTCGGCGGCCCAGTCCCGCGCGCGGCGCAGACCCATTTCCTGAATGGCCATTTGCAGGCGGGGCAGCAGATCAATGCGCCAAAGCCCCGTCAGCGGATGAAGTCGCCCGCCGGAAGTAGCGACGGCGGCATTGCCATTGCCAAGACCTTCTTTCAATCGCGCAACAAGATCCTCTGGCAAGAACGGGCAATCCCCCGGAACCGTCAGGATGGCCGTCGGGGCGGGGGTTTGCGCGGCCCCATGGGCGAGGCAGCTTAGCAGCCCCGCGAGGGGGCCTTCGCCGATACCCGGATCATCGGCAAGGGTATCCATGCCGAGTGCGGTAAAATCAGTCGCGGGAAGATTAGTGTTCAGAATCAGGTGGTCGACCTGCGGGGCGAGCCGCGCCTTTGCACGGGCAAGAACCGACACGCCGCCAACCTGCAGCAGACCCTTGGCGCGGCCGCCCATGCGGCGCGCATGGCCGCCGGCGATGATGTATCCGAAAATGGGGTCTAGATTGGACATGGCTCTCTCAAGATTGAGAGTAGCATAGACGGCCCGGCGTCAACGGTCCTTCTGGCCGCCATAGAGCCAGGCCTTGGCCTCCGCGACGTCACGAAAGTCGAGCATGTTAAAGCCGCTTTATTGCAGCCTCAGAACGACAGAGCTGGAAACCAGAAACGCGGCGGACAGGATGACCGCCGCTCGAATGTCGCGATATGCGCCAATTGCTTCGACCATCATTTTGCCGAACTCCACTTCGTCCTTGGCATCATTATCGGCGGTGAGTTGGCTCAGATCGAAAAGGGCATATTTGATTTTGCCCGAGGCAAAATTTTCGCGGAACCCGGAGAGCGCGGCGCGGCGATCGTCCCAGGTCGCGATCCCGCTGGCTTCAACAAACAGGGTTTCGGATTCAAAGTCAGGCTTCCAGGTAATGGGCACGGCAATACTTTCAACGTAAACGGGACCGCCCAGGGGTCGGGGGATGGGGGTCCCCTATGGGGCCGGTAAAATCAGGTTTTCTCGGGTTTTCAGCGGGCCAACAAATTTGCCTTACCGCTTTGTAAGGCGACATAGGTGAATCCCTTCTATAAGACCAGACCGTGCGTTCAAATGACGCGCTGCAGTGCGTTGAGCTTTCGCGAAACACAAGCATTTCTGCGGCTTAACCGTAACGCACACGTGAAGAGTTCTGATTGGTTTGCGATGACATACGGCGGCAGGTTAAGGGCGCCGGGATGTTTGTGACCGGCGCGCCTCGGGCGGGCGCATACCACTTTAGAAAACCCGCCAATTAGCGGGAAGGGCTGGACATGGGGCTGATTAATTATTGCTTGAAGAATGCGACCGGCGTTGCCGTCGTCATTGCGATCGTGATGTTCATCGGGATGATCAGCGCGGCGCGCCTGCCTGTGCAGCTGTTCCCCAATATCGAACAACCGCAAATGACCGTGTCGACCTTTTGGCGCGCGGCCAGCCCCGAAGAAATGGAATCGGTCATTGTCGAAGAGCAGGAGCAGGTCTTGCGCGGCATGCCGGGGCTCGAGGATATGCGGGCCAACATCAACCCCAGCTTCGTGCAAATCGAGCTGACCTTCAGCATTGATACCGACATGGATCAGGCGCTGGTCGAAGTGATCAGCCGCATGAACCGCCTGCCGCCCCTGCCGGCTGATGCCAACCCGCCAGTGGTGCAAAGCGCGGCGACGGGGGATTCCAACGACACGCTGATCTATCTTTTCATTCAATCCCTGCCTGACAGCGATATCCCCATCATTGAGCAGGGCCAGTTTATTCTCGACAATGTGGTGCCGCGCCTTGAATCCATCGATGGCGTTGCGGCGGCGGAACTGCAAGGGCCGGGCAATGCGCCGGAGGTGCTGGAGATCACGTTTGATCCCTTCCTTGCCGCGCAATACGGCATTGAGATTCCGCAAATCGCTGCAGTGGCGGGCCGCAGCCAGGATGTGACGGGCGGCTTTCTCGATATCGGCCGCCGCTCCTACCAGATGCGGTTCCGTGGCGAGTTCTCACCTGACCAACTGGAAAACCAGATCCTTGATTGGCGCGATGGCCGCCCCGTGCGCCTGGGCGATGTCGCGGAGGTGGGTATTCACCGCGCCGACCGCTTTGCCGCCGTCTATCAGAATGGCAATCCGGCGCTGGGCCTGCGTATCTTTCGCTCTAACGGCGCCAATGTGCTGACCACCATTGAAGCGGTGAAGGCGGAAATGGATGCGATGAATGCGGACCTGCTGCCAAGCCGTGGTCTGCAAATGGCGCATTCCTATGACCCCTCGGTCTTTATTCAGCGTGCCATCAATCTGCTGACGACAAACCTTGCGCTGGGCATCTTGCTCGCCGTGGGCATCTTGTGGGTGTTTCTGCGAAATATCCGCGCCACGCTGATTATTGGACTGACCATACCCATCAGCCTTTTTGCCACGCTTGCGGTTTTGCAGCTGACAGGCCGATCACTGAACGTGATCTCGCTTGCGGGTCTTGCTTTTGCGGTGGGCATGGTGCTTGACGCCGCCATCGTGGTGCTCGAAGGAATCGTGCGTCAGCGCGAACACGGGCATGGGCTGATGGAATCCTCGCGCATTGGCGCCTCCCGCGTGGTCAACGCGCTCATTGCGTCGACGGCGACGACGGTTGTGGTGTTCCTGCCGGTAATGTTCCTCAAGGACGCGGAAGGCCAGCTCTTCGCTGACCTCGCGCTCACCATCGCCATCGCCGTCAGTGTGTCGTTGGTCGTTGCGATCATGGTGCTGCCCACCGCGGCGGCGCATTTCCTGAAAGACGTGAAAGCAACAAAGGAAAACCACAAGCTTTGGAACGGGATCGCGGCCTTTGTCATGACCCTGACTGGCACGCGTTTCATGCGTCGTGTGTGGCTGGTGCTTTTGATTTTCGCGCCGATGATTGCGTCGTGGCAACTCGCGCCGCCGCCGGGATATTTGCCCCAGGTGCGGCGTGATGCGGTGGACGCGTTTCTCGCCCTGCCGCCGGGCTCGTCCCTTGAAACCGTGGATGAGGAAATTCTGCAACCCATCATTCAGCGGTTGCAGCCCTTTATGGATGGCGAACGCGAACCTGCTTTGCGCAACTACTATATTTTCTCCTTCCCTGGTGGGGGCAGTCTTGGCATTCGCGCACTTGATCAGAACCGCGTTGATGAGCTTGCCGAGATCGTGAACAGCGAAATTCTTGTAGGCTTTCCCGATACCTTCGGTGGTGGCGGGCAGGGCAATCTGTTCGGCGGCTTTGGCAGCTCTGACTCAATCATCCTGAATGTTCAGGGTCACGATCCCGAGCAGTTGTTCCCCGCCGTGCAGGCCGGTATGGCGGCGCTGACCGAAGCCTTCCCTCCTGGGACGCGCATTCAGCCAAATCCGCAGCCCAACTTTGGCCAGCCAACCTTGAATGTCATTCCCAATGACCGCCGAATTTCCGAGGCTGGTTGGAGCCGCCAACAGGTGGCGAGTATCGTGCGCGCCCTCGGCGACGGGCTTTACATGGGTGATTATTTCGATGGGCAGAATTCCATCGACATCATTCTGCGCTCGCCGGAATGGACGTCGCCGGAGGCCCTGGCCTCCGTGCCGCTGGCGACACCGTCAGGCAGTATCGTGCCGCTGGGCGATCTCGTCAGCATCGAACAAAGCGTTGAGCAGCAGCAAATTGTGCGCGTCGACGGACGCCGGACAATTTCCATATCCATCTCGCCGCCAGAGGACATGGGGCTTCAGGAGGCGATCAATCTGATCCGTGAAAATGTTGAGCCGGTCATTCGCACCGCGCTGGGCCCGGGGGGCAATGTGCTCTATGCCGGGACGGCAGGGTCGCTGGAACGCATTCAGAGTCAGATGATACCCAATCTACTGATCGCCGTGGGCGTTCTCTATCTCCTCATGGTGGGAATGTTCCGGTCCTTCAAGGACTCGCTGTTGGTGCTCTTGATCCTGCCGCCCGCCGCCTTTGGCGGGGTCATGGGGCTTGTGGTGCTCAACTGGTTCACGACGCAGGACCTCGATCTTCTGACCATGATCGGCTTTGTCATTTTGGCAGGGATTGTGGTGAACAATGCGATCCTGCTTGTCGCGCGCACGCGTCAGGCCGAGGCTGAGGGCCTTAGCCGGAAAGACGCTGTGGGTGAGGCGCTGCAAGTGCGGCTGCGGCCCATTTTTATGACGACGCTCACCACCATCATGGGCATGTTGCCGCTGGTGTTGATCCCCGGGCCGGGCAGTGCCATTTATCGCGGTCTGGCCGCCACAATTGTGGGCGGCATGTCGGTGAGCACGCTCTTTACGTTGATCCTTCTGCCCACATTGTTGCGCATGGGCGAAGATATGGTTGTGGCACGCAAGGCCCGGGCTGAGGATGATGCGCTGCCCGCCGCTGGCCGCTAGGGAACAGAGTATGACGAAGACAAACACGAAATTTTCCCGCGTCGTTGCAATGCCCTTGTTGGCAGCGGCGCTTTTGACCTCAACGCAGGTGTCAGCCCAGCAAGGGCCGCCCCCTGCCAATGTGCGCACGGATGTTGTGACGCACGAGCTGATGGCGCCGCATCTTGATGTGCCGGGCACCATTATTGCCCGCAATGATTCGCGTATCTCGTCCGAGGTCGCGGGTCGCGTGGATTGGATTGCCGAAGTGGGCGCGGTGATTGAGGAAGGCCAGCCCATCGCGAGGCTGGATCAACGCATTCTCAATCTGCAGCTTCAGGAAAACGAAGCGGAAATCGCAAGCCTTGAGGCAAACCTGAATTATCAGCAGGCCGAGGCCAACCGCTTGCAAGAGCTTGCGACCCGGAACAATGCGGCTGCGTCCCGCGTGGAAGAGGCGGTCTCCAACGCCGAAATGACCCGCCAACGCCTGGTGCAGGCGCGGGTGGAACGGGACCGCACGCTCTACAATATTGAACGTTCGCAAATGCCCGCGCCCTTTACCGGCACAGTGGTTGAACGGTTGGTGGAACCGGGCGAATACGCCGGCACCGGCACAGTGGTGGCCCGTCTGGTGGACACGGAACATCTGGAAGTGACGGCTCAGGCGCCGGTTTCCGTTGCCCAATATATCAATGGTGCCACAACGCTTCCGGTCAGCATGGGCGGGGGACTGCCTATCGAGGCGGAAATTCGCACCATCATTCCCGTGGGCGATCAGGTGACGCGCACTTTTGAAATTCGTGTGGGCCTTCCCGAAGGCAGCGGCATTATCGGCACGCCCGTGCGGGTTGCCGTGCCCTCCAATCAGCCGCGCGAAGTGCTCGCCGTGCCGCGGGATGCGATTATCCTGCGCGCGGATGGGTCCTATGTGTTCCGCATTACCGAAGAAAACGTCGCCGAACGCATTCTGGTGGAAACGGGCGCTGCGCAGGATGACCGCGTGGAGGTGAGCGGCAGCCTGGACGCGGAAGACCGGGTGGTCATTCGCGGCGGTGAACGCTTGCAGCCCGGGCAGTCGGTCGTGGTCGCTGGCGACACCTGAGAGACCTTACATCCCTGATCAGGACGGCGGTTGAGCAAGGCTCGCCGCCGTTTCTTTTTGCGCGGGGGTCAAGAGCTGCGCGGGCATCAATCCGCGCACGGAATTGCCGAGGTAAAGAGCATCGGCGGCCAGCAGGTCCTCGCGCGTCAGTGCATGCTCAACCGCGCGGCCATCCGCCAGCAGATCCGCGCGCAGGGTCCCCGGCAATAGCCCCGCCGATTGGGGCGGTGTGAGTAGCTGCCCCTCCCGCTCCACAAAGACATTTGTCCACGCGCCCTCGGTGATCTCGCCATATTGGTTCTCAAATACCGCCTCCCGCGCGCCCAACATTTGAGCGCGGGCGAGCTCCGCCTCGAAGACCGCGCGGCGCGTTGTCTTGTGCCGCAGATAGGGATCGGCCGCGTCGACGGGATTGTCAGCAATGACAAAGGGAAGCGGCGTAGGTAGGTCCGTCAGGGACGCGATCTCGATGGCGGGGGCGCCCGCTTCATCCAGCACCAGCCGCACACGCAGCCGGGGATGGGGGGCATGAGCCACAGCGCGCGCCAGGGCGTCGCGCGTTGTCGTCGCATCGAAGGGCCGATGAAAGTGCTTGGCGGAGCGGGCGAGGCGTTCCATATGGCGATCAAGCAGGTCAAACCCCTCAGCCGCCGACCAGGCGATTGTCTCGATCAGGCCAAATGGGGCGGCTTCATTGGTGAGGACGCGGCCCTTGAGCAGTGCCTCATCATATTCCCGCGCGGGATCTGAGTCGGCAACGATGCCGCCGCCCACCGGATAGACATAAGTGCCGTCGCGAAAGGCGGTCAGCGTTCGGATCGCAACGTTGAAACTGAAGTCGCCCCCGGGCAGCAGGTATCCGATTGCGCCCGTATAGGCACCGCGGGGGCCGGCTTCAAGCTCGCCAATGATCTCCTGCGCCCGGATCTTCGGCGTGCCCGTGACCGAGCCACAGGGAAAGAGCGCGGCCAGAATATTGGCGCTCGATTGGCCGGGCCGCAACTCGCCCTCCACCGTGGAGGTCATGGTGTGGAGGGTCGGGTAGGTCTCGACCTCGAAAAGATTGCGCACGGTGACACTGCCCGGCGTGCAGACGCGGGACAGGTCGTTCCGCAGCAGGTCCACGATCATCAGGTTCTCGGCCCGCTCCTTGGGATCGGCCCGCAGGGCACGGCGGCGCAGCTCGTCATCGGCGGGGCTGCCCCCGCGTGGGGCAGTGCCTTTCATGGGGCGGGTGACGAGATGCGCGCCCGTGCGCGCCACAAAGAGCTCTGGCGAAAGGGAGACAAGCGCCCCGTCTTCCATCGTCAGGAAGGCCCCATGGCTGACCGGCTGCGCACTGCGCAGGGCGGCATAGAGAGAAAGCGGGTCGCCCATGATCCGCCCCCTGAGGGGGAAGGTCAGGTTTGCCTGATAGATGTCGCCCGCGCGGATATAGGCGAGGGTCCGTTCAGCCAGAGGTTCGTAGTCCGCGCGCGTCAGCCCCGGGGCGGGGGGCAGAATGCGATGACCCGCCTTGCCCGCTGCCGCGCTCACCAGCTGGTCTGTGGCCCGGCCGTCCAGGGGCGTCGCAGCGCCATAGACATAAAATCTGAGCAGGGGGAGCGCGAGCCCGTTTGGTGAACTCGGGGCCGCCCGGTGAAGGGGGGTGAGACGGGGCTCGAGCGCATATCCGGCCTCATAGGACATGTATCCCGCGAGGTATTTCCTTGCGGACTGCGCGGCTGAGATCCGCTCCAGCGCGGGGCGAACCTCTGCGGGGGTAAGGGCCTCAATCACGCCCTCAGGGCGCGCAAACAGCCAGCCCCCGTGCCCGGTCAGGCGATCCTCAAAGAGGCAGGTGCCGGCCTCGTCAAAGGGCGCGTCGAGCGACACATTAATCGGGACGTCAGGGTTGTGGGTCATGGAGTGGGGCATGCCTTGCGCGGAACAATCCGGGGTGCGCCCTCTAATGCCGCGTGCGGCACGGGTCTGTCCAGCCCCCAAAGGGGCGGGGCGCTTTTTGGTGCGCGCCACTGGGTGTGGGTGCGGGGGGCAAAAAAGTGATCCCCCAAAACAAATGCGGCGGCCAATTGGCCGCCGCATCCGTTTGATCCGAAGTGGATCAGGTTTTCTTAGAAGTCCGCAGAGACACGGGCGAAGTAGTAACGGCCCATGGCGCTGTAGGTGAACAGGTCAGTGTTGTTACCCGTACCGAAGATGTACGGCGGCTCTTCGTCGAACACGTTGTTCACGCCAACGAGGAAGCCATAGTTGTTCCACTGATACCGACCACGGAGGTCATGCTCGATGTGAGCTTCCGGACCATCGTAGTTGAACGCATTGACGCCGTTAAAGCGCGGATCGTCCATGTCACCGATGATGCGCGTACGCCAGCTCACCGACCAGTTGTTCCGCTCGAACGACAGACCAGCGTTCGCCTTGAACTGCGGGATGGACCCGCGGTCGCTGGCGCCACCTTGGCCCGGCGCGAACGTGTTTTCGAAGACATACGTTCCTTCGTGGCTGAAGGTGAACACACCGCCCAGCTGATCCCAGAAGTAAGTCATCGACCAGTCGAGACCGTCGGTGCGAACAGCGCCCGCGCCATTCGACAGCTGGTTCACGAGACCAACCGGCTGACCAGTCACGCTGTTCCGCGTGAAGTTACACGGACCCGTACCAGCATAGCAGGCTTGGATCAGCGAGTTCGTGGTCGGACGCGTGATCAGGTTCTCCAGCTCAATCTGCCACCAATCAACCGTGGCCGAGAAGTTCGGCAGGAAGCTCGGCGTCAGGACAGCACCAACGGACAACGTGTCCGCCGTTTCCGGCTGCAGGTTCGGGTTACCGCCAGCAAGGACTTGCGTCTGACCAGCAAACTGGACGTAGGTGTTCGGGTCCAAACCGATGAGCGCCAACGCCGCGTCACAGTTTGCAGCAACGGTTGGGTTGAAGCCCACGGTCGCATCGTCACCCACGCCGCCAGCCTGACAAGGGTCAGTGTAGAAGTCAAAGCTCGCCACACCACCACCGTAAAGGTCGGTGATTTGCGGTGCACGGAACGCGGTACCTTGGTTGAAGCGGAAGCGAACCGACGGGATCATTTGGTAATCCACGCCAACCTTCCACACCGTGTCGTCACCGAAGTTCGAGTAATCGAACCAGCGACCTTGCAGGCTGACCGTCAGGCTTTCGGCCCATTGCATGCCGGACAGAACCGGAATGGACAATTCGCCGAAGAACTCGGTCGTATCGAAGGAACCGCGGGTCGTGAAGACCTGGTTCGCGATCGATTCACCGGCTTCCGTGATGGAGTCAGGCTTGTTGAAGCCTTGCTCTTCACGCCATTCAGCACCGGCGGCAAACGCCAGCGGGCCAGCAGGCAGGTTGAAGAGTTCACCAGAGATGCTGCCCGACCAGTTTTCGAGTTCGAAAGTCGATTGGGACAGAGCATTCTGACGGAAGAAGGCGATTTCATTCGGACCCCAATTGCCCGGGCGAATCACGTCAAGCGCGTCGTCCGTGGTGGTTGCGGTCGAAGAACCCTTGCCATCCAGCACAAGTGCCGCATCGCAAAGAGCGCCAACAAAGCCCGCACCCGGATTACAAAGCGCCGGGCTCGAGATGATGGTCATGCGGTTCGGGTTGAAGGTCGATTCAGTCAGAACGGTCGAATCCATCTTCGTCCAGAGGTAGGACACTTCCCAAGAGAAGCGACCGAACAGGTCGTCGCCTTGGAGACCAGCAACTGTCCGCAGGATCGTCGCGTTGATCGACGAATTCCGCGGGCCCGCCGTGGTCGTGGGCCGAATGAACATGTAACCGGCACCAAGGCCCGCTGCCGACACATACGGGTTGGTCATCGGAACCGTGAAGTAACCGGGGTTACCATCAAGACGGCTGTCCGATTCACGGCTGTTGCCCTGGAATTCTATGAACGCCGTGATCGAGTCCGAAATGTCATACGTGCCGTAGAACGTGGCACCAAACAGCTGCGACCCGTTGTAGATGTTCTGGCCGAAACCATAGTCATACCGCGTCGGGTAGGTCCGGCCATTGCCAGCAGGAGCGCTCAAGAAGCTCGGGCAAGACGGATACACGTTGGTGGTTTCGTCACCACCAAACGCCGCCGGTTGCGTACAGTAAGCACCCAGCGAACCGCTGTAGAAGCCGCCCGGGCTGTAGAACGAACCGTTGTTGTAGGAACCACCCAGCGAGGAAATCGCAGGGAAGGCCCAGTCACGATCACGCTGAGGCACTTCGTCCTGAATGCGATACTCGAGCGAGGCGATGATGTTGCCGCGTTCGAAGTTACCGCCCATAACGGCCGAAATGCTGGTCGACTCACCGTCGCCATGCGTCGACATGCCTTGGAACGCTTCAAGCGTCAGGCCTTCGAAGTCAGAGCGAAGGATCACGTTCACCACGCCGGAAACGGCGTCAGCGCCGTACACAGCCGCCGCACCGTCGCGCAGAATTTCCACGCGTTCAACGGCAGCAACCGGGATCAGCGACAAGTCGCCGGCCTGGTTGGCAAGAGAGTCAGCGAAGCTCGCCACGCGGCGACCGTTCACCAGAATAAGAACCCGGCTCGCACCAAGGTTCCGAAGGTCGATCGAGGTCGAACCACCGCCCGAAAGCACGGACTGTTGGTTAAAACCAGCAGAACCGGCCGCCAGAGTCTGGCGGAGCGATTCACCGAGGTTGATAAGCCCCGAGCTGCGGAGTTCCTCGCCTGAAACGATCGTTACCGGGTTTTCGGATGTCACGTCTGTGCGTGCAATCCGCGAACCGGTAATGACAAACGTTTCTTCGTCGTCGTCGTCGTCCTGCGCCATCGCTGGCACGGACCACGAAGAAACGGCAACTGCCGCCGCCCCCGCGAGCAACAGCGACCGCAGACTTAATGTCTGAATATCTTTCGTCACCACTGTCTAAGTCCCCTAAAGTTGGTCAACTCGTAATCGAGGCGGCGAACCGCCTCTTTAGGTTTAAGTCCAAGCACTCCCCCCAAGAAGAAGGCAGATTTTGGAGCGCATAACGCCCGCAAACGTCCCAGAACACTCATCCGTCACTTGCGGACGTACAGAGCCCCCTGCTTGAGACTTGCCTGGCCACTAATTACGCTACTGATCAGGGGGGAAAACAGTCAAATTCAAAATGCCCCAAGGCCCTTTGGCGCGGCCTATTTGCAGCGGGGCGTGGCCCAAGTGTCACAGTTCCCTAACGCCCTGAGCATATTGGTTGAAGAATCCTGAATTCTTAACGAAAAGGCCGCCGTCCACAGGGGCGGCGGCCTCGTCAATTTGGTTCGAAAAAGGGGTCTTTTGGCCCCCTAGTTGAACCATCTCATGATCTGGTCGACAAAGCTGGGCTGAACCGGGCGGCGGCTCTCGTCAATTGAGAGCCAACGGGTCGGATGGATGTTCACCACATTGTCCTCAAAGCCCACAATCTGAAGCCCGACCAGGTTGCTAGATACCGAATAAGTTGTTGGTATCAAAGGCATTTCCTGGATCGTGATAGCCTCGGCCTGGGCCAGGATCGCGGCCCGGGCCTCAAGGTCCGTGGTCACGGCGGCCTGAGCCAGCAGGGCGTCAAAGGTAGGGTTGTTGTAGCCGCCGTAGTTCAGCAGGCCGGAGCTCGAATCCAGCAGAAACAGGTAGTTTTCCGCGTCCGGGTAGTCGGCGATCCAGCCCGCGTCCCCGACGTCGAAATTGCCCTGTTCGAGGTCCTGGTAGTGGACGGCAGGCTCGGTATTGACCAGATCCAGCTCCACGTAGATATCCCGCCAGAATCGGGCCACAGCCACCGCAACCCGGCGGTTATCAACGGATTCCCGATAGCGGTACTGGAAGCGCAAGGGGTTGTCGGGGCCGTAGCCGGCCTCCCGCATCAGCGCCTGGGCCTCGTGGAGGCGTTCCTGCTGGGTCAAGCCGGCGAAATCGGCCTGGGGCGGGGTGTAATCGGGAATTTCCGGCGGCACCAGCGTATAGGCGGGCGTTTGGCCCTTGCGCAGGATTTCATAGGCGATGATGTCCCGATCAATGGCCAGGGCAAGGGCCCGCCGGATGTCCGCATTGTTGAGCGGCGCCTCGCGCACATTGACCGCCATGTAGCTCGTTCCGATGTAGTTAAAGATGCGCGTTTCTTCCGGCATGTTCTCGCGCAACCAATCGAGTTGTTGCGAGGGAAAACCGGAATTCATGTCAAGCTCACCTGCACGGAATCGGCGCAGGGCCGCGGATTCGTCATCGGTGGGGTAAAACACAACTTCATCGATGGCGATGTTGTCCGCATCATAGAAGAGCGGATTCTTGACAACGGTGATGTGGTCGTTGGGCACCCATTCGGCGAGCGTATAGGGACCGTTGGAAACGATCCGTCCGGGCCGGGTCCAGTCATCCCCATACTGCTCGATGATGTGCCGGGGCACCGGATACATGGTCACGTGGGACATCAGCCACGGCATGAAGGGGGCGGGGCGGTTGAGCCGAATCTCTAACGTCCGGTCATCCAGTGCCGTGACCCCCAGGTGATCGAGGTCGGGATCGGCGCCAGAGTTGATTTCCTCAGCCCCATCAATGAGATAGAGCAGGGAGGCATAGCGCGCCGCTGTATTGGGGTCCAAAATGCGCTTGAGGGCGAATTCAAAATCCCCGGCCGTCACCGGGACCCCGTCCGACCAGACCAGCCCTTCGCGGATGGTCAGGGTGTGGACCAGCCCGTCGTCGCTGACCTCGTGGGCCTCCGCGGACCCAAGAATGGGCGCCCCATCTGGTCCGTCGGCGTAAAGCCCCATAAAGAGGTCGCGCAGGATGTTGCTTTCCCACGTCCCTGCCGACCCGTGGGGGTCGAGCGTTACGGGCTCGGCGCCATTGCCGCGGTGCAGCACCACTTCGGTGACTTCAGCCTGGGCCGTGGCGTCCTTCTGAAAGGCGCCGAACCCAAACACGCCGGCCCCGACCAGTGCGATCAGGCCCAGTACAAGGATAATCCGCGAGTTCATGAAAGTGTCTCCCTGGACAGTTGCTGCGCATTGCCGATCACAAGGGGATCAGTTGAACAGGCGCATAATGCGGTCGGTAAAACTTGTTTGTTCGGGACGCAGGCTCTCGTCGATGGAGATCCAACGCGACCGGTGAACGTTCTCCGGGCTGTCGACCCAGCCCTGCACATGGGGGCCCACCAGTGAACGGCTGACCCCGAAATGGGACGGCAGCATCGGCGCTTCGTAGAGCATCAGGGCCTCGGCCTCGGCAAAGATCCGGCCGCGCTCGTCGCGGTCCACGGTGCTTTGCGCCTGGGCATAGAGATCGGCGTAGTCCTGATTGCTGTAATTCGAATTGTTGAGTTCGCCATAATCGCGGTTGGCAAGCAGCAGAAATTGACCAGGGTCGGGATAGCTGACGATCCAGCCGCCGTCCGCCACCTGGTAATTGCCCGCGCGCATATCCGCATAATGGATCGCGGGCTCGGTGTTCACCAGATTGACCTCAACCCCCACCGCGTTCCACATGTTGGCGACGGCCACGGCGACGCGGCGATTGTCGATGGATTCGCGGTACCGGTAAGTGAAGGTCAGCGGATTGTCCTCGCCATAGCCCGCCTCGGTCAAAAGCCGCCGCGCTTCGGCAGCGCGCTCTTCCTGCGTCCAGCTCGCGTAGTCCGGCGTGGGGGAGACGTAGTTGTCCACGTAAGGCGGCACCAGGGTAAACGTCGGAATCTGGCCTGTGCGCAACACTTGATCCGTGACTTGGACCCGGTTGATGGCAAGGCCCAGCGCCCGGCGGATGCGCGCGTCGTCGAAGGGCGGCACCACCGTATTTATTGTTATGTAGCTGACGGTAAGCATTGGCGCGACGCGAATGCTGTCGGCCATGTTTTCTTGCAGCCATTCGTATTGCTGGCTGGGAAAATCGGAATTCACGTCAAGCTCGCCCGCACGGAAGCGGCGCAAGGCTGATGAGCTGTCATCTGTCGGGTAATAGACGATGCGGTCGAGCGCGACGTTTTCCGCGTCATAGAACTCGGGGTTCTTCTCCAGCGTGATGTGATCGTTCGGCACCCACTCCGTCAAAACGAACGGCCCGTTTGAAACGTAAGTGCCGGCGCGCGTCCACGCATCGCCGTATTCCTCAACCACATGCGCCGGGATCGGATAGGTGTAATAGGTCGCGGTGATTTCGGGAATGAAGGGTTCGGGGTGAGTGAGGTGAACCACAAAGGTGCGCTCATCGACGGCGACGGCGCCCAACTCTTCGGGCGGCAACTCGCCGCGAATGATTTCATCCGCATTCACAACCCAGTCCATGAGGGAGGCGAACTCCGCTGCCGTTTCCGGATTCACAAAGCGGCGCCAGGCATATTGGAAATCGTAAGCGGTGACGGGCACGCCGTCTGACCACCTCAGGCCTTCGCGGATGGTGAATGTATGGGTCATCCCGTCTTCACTGACGTCATGGGCTTCGGCTGATCCCAGGATCGGTTTTGCATCGGCGCCGGGCGTATAAAGCCCCATCAACAGGTCACCGGTAATCGTCGTCTCCCAGATCCCGGTTTCCTTGTTGGGATCGAGCGTTGCGGGCTCCGCCCCGTTGCCGCGATGGAGGACCATCAGGCCCTCACCTTGCGCGGTGGCGTCTTCGTTATTGGCGGAAAAGAGGAAAAGCGCTGCGATGACGGCAAGCACGGCGATGCCAGCGCCCACAATCCATGTCCGGTTGCCCATATAGACGACCTCCCTTGTCCGACCGGCTCTTTTGAGCTCTTGCCGGAATGTGCCCCTAAGGGGCGCACATTAGCGAAAGATTATGTCCTGGGCCATGGCCTTTGGCACATGAAATATTCGCGAGGGGGCGGGCGTCGTCTACCCTCGTATCAGTTGAAAAGACCCATAATTCTGTCCGCAAAACTGGTTTGCTCGGGGCGCAGGCCCTCATCAATGGAAAGCCAGCGGCTCAAATGGGTGTTTCGGGGGTTATCCACCCAGCCCTGCACCTGGGGCCCCACCAGATTCTTGTTCACGTAGTAATAGGTGGGAATGACCGGCGTATCGCGGATCAGGATCGCTTCCGCTTGGGTGAGTAGTGCATTACGGCTTGCAATGTCCGGCATGGAGAGCGCCTCGTTATAAAGCGCTTCATAGTCCTCGTTGTAATATTGGGCGTAGTTGAATTCGGCATAGTCCGAATGTGCAAGTCCCAGAAGCTCGTCCGGCTTTGTCACGAAGGGGCACCAACCTGCATCGCCAAGCTGGAAGTTACCCGACTGCAAATCATCATAGTGGACGGCCACTTCTGTATTCACGAGATCAACTTGCGCGCCGATGTCCTGCCACATGTCGACGATCGCAATGGCCGCGCGGCGGTTCTTGATCCCTTCGCGATAGCGGTAAGTGAAGCGCAAGGGATTGCTGTCGTTGTAGCCGGCTTCGGCCAGCAGCGCGCGGGCCCGGTCCAGCCGCTCCTCATGGGAAAGCGCATACCAGTCCGGCCTGGCCGCCGTATACCCTTCGGCAAAGGGCGTTACGGTGCTGTAGGCGGGCGGCTCGCCCAGCCGCAGGACGCGGTTGGTCAACATCTCGCGATCAATAGACATGGAAAGCGCCCGGCGCACGCGGGCATCGTCAAACGGCGGCGCTTGGGTGTTCAGGGTGATGTAGCCAACGCAGGTCGACGGATCGATGTGAGTTTCCGCGGGCATGTGCTCGCGCAGCCAGTCGATCTGTTGTTCGGGAAAGTCCGTGTTCAGATCAATTTCGCCGGCGCGAAAACGGCGCAGGGCGGCGGCGGCATCTTCGGTGGGGTAATAATAGATCTCGTCGATTTGCACATTCGCGTTGTCGCGATAGAGCGGGTTGCGCACCGCGTGGACAAAATCGTTGGGCACCCATTCGGTCAGGATATAGGGCCCATTGGTGACAATGTTCACGGCCCGTGGCCAATCATCGCCGAATTCAGCCACCTTGTGGCGTGGCACGGGAAAGAACGGCTGATTGACCAGCAACTGATCCATATAGGGGTCGGGGCGGATGAGCTGAATTTCCAGTGTGCGGTCATCAAGGGCATGGGCGCCGAGCTGGGTCAGGTCATCAACGCGCCCGCCGTTGATATCTCGCGCGCCCACGATGTTGTAGAGGAAGAAGGCTAGCGGTGCGGCGGTTTCGGGGTCCACCATGCGGCGATAGGCAAATTCATAGTCATAGGCCGTAAGCGGCGTGCCGTCGGACCAGACGAGGCCATCCTTCAAGGTGAAGGTATAGGTGAGCCCGTCGTCGCTGACCGTGAACGATTTAGCGTCCCCAAGAATGATGCTGCCGTCCGCCGCGTTGGTAAGCAGCCCCTCGAACATGTCGCGCACGATCCGGCTTTCCCATGTGCCGTCGATCTGCTGCGGGTCGAGTGTTGAGGGTTCCGCCAAATTCCCCCGGTGAAGAACCACCATTGCATCCTCGCTGCTGGCGGTGGCGTCTTCATTGAAACTTGAGAAGCCGAAAAATGCTGCGGCGAGTGCAATGGCGGCAGCAAGTGCGCCGATGATCAAGGTTCGCGTGGTCATGAGACTGTCCCCAACTGGCTTTTCGTTGATCGCTCCCTGCCTGAAACCCTACACAACAAAAAAGCCCCCGGCCATGACCGGGGGCTTCATTTTCAAATATTTGATGCGGGCTAGTTGAACCAGCGCATGATCTGATCAACCACGCCTTCTTGCACGGGGCGCTGGCTTTCGTCGACGGACATCCAGCGCGTGCGGTGAATGTGCACGCCATTATCCTGATAGCCGACGATGTGTTGGCCCACCAGGGTCTTGGAGACGCTGTTGCTGGTCGGGATAAAGGGCGAGTCATTTAGAAGAAGCGTTTCTGCTTCCCGATAGAGGCGGCCGCGCTCGTCCCCATCAACAGTCATCTGTGCCTGATCAAGCAGCGATTCATATTCTTCGCTGTGATAGCCGGAATAGTTCAGCGCACCAGATTCAGCATGGAACAGAAGCAGGTAGTTCTCCGGATCGGGATAATCGGCGATCCAGCCAGCGCTGCCCATGTCGTAATTGCGTGTTTGCAAGTCACGATAGTGAACCGCGGGTTCGGTGTTCACGATATCCACGTCAGCGTAGATTTCCTGCCACCACCCGGCGAGGGCCACAGCAACCCGCCGTGCATCAACACCTTCCATGTAGCGATAGGTAAAATGGAGCGGGTTGTCCGGGCCGTAACCGGCTTCGCGCATAAGGGCCTGAGCTTCTTCAACCCGGGCCTGCACGACTTCAGGCGTCACTTCGCCATCGACTGCAAAGTCCAGTTCCGGCGGCGTATAGTCGGGCATCAGCGGCGGATTGAGCGAGTAGGTCGGCACTTGCCCATTTGCCAGGATGATGTCGGTGATGACCTCGCGGCGCACGGAAAGCGACAAAGCGCGCCGTACACGAGGGTCCTGAAAGATTTCCCGTTCCATATTGAACAGGACATAGCTGGTCGCAAAGTAAGGAACGACGTGCGTTTCCTCCGGCATGTGTTCCTGCAGCCAGGCAAATTGCTGGGAGGGGAAGCCGGTGTTCATGTCGAGCTCACCCGCGCGGAAGCGGCGCAGCGCGGCGCTTTCGTCGTCGGTGGGATAGTAGATCACTTCGTCGATCGCTACGTTGTCCGCATCATAGAAACGCGGATTTTTTGCCAGCGTGATGTGATCGTTCGGCACCCATTCGGCCAACGTGTAAGCCCCATTGGTGACCATGCGGTCGGGGCGCGTCCAGTCGTCGCCGTATTCCTCGATCGTGTGTTGGGGCACCGCAAACATCGTGTAGTGCGTCAGAAGCCACGGCAGGAACGGCGCGGGCCGCGTCAGAGTCAATTCGAGCGTTTGATCATCGATGGCGCGCGCGCCGATCTGATCAAGGTCGGTAATCTCGCCCGCGTTGATCGCTTGCGAGTTTTCGATGATGTAGGTGATGAAGGCATAGCGCGCTGCGGTTTCCGGGTTGGCGATGCGCTGCAGGCCATAGACGAAGTCATTGGCCGTCACCGGCTCGCCATCGGACCAGACGAGCCCGTCGCGCAGGCGGAAGGTGTGGGTCAGGCCGTCTTCGCTGATATCTTCGCTAATCGCCGCGCCAAAGACCGGCGCGCCATCGGGGCCTTCTGTGTAGAGCCCAAGGAACAGATCGCCGATGACATTGTTTTCCCAGGTCCCGCTGGCACGGTGGGGGTCGAGGGTCGCTGGTTCAGCGCCATTCCCCCGGTTGAGAACCACTATGCCGCCCGCGGCCCCTTGCGCGGTGGCATCTTTGTTGGCGCCGCTATAGGCGACGATGCCGACGACTGCGGCGACCGCCACGACGGCGATTACGGCCCACGATGACAATTTCATTGATTGTCCTCCACTTGTTTCAGACCCCTCGGCGAACTGCCGTTATGGGGATGTTTATCTTATTTTGCAGGAAAGCGCAGCCAATCCCGCTCGGGGCTTGGCGCACTTTCCCATGTTTTCTGACCTTTTTCGGACCCTTAGTTGAACAGGCCCATGATCCGGTCGGCAAAACTCGTCCGTACCGGGCGCAGGCTTTCGTCAATGCTCATGAAACGGGTGCGGTGGATGTTCACCGGATTGTCGACCCAGCCATGCACCTGCGGCGCCACAATGGCTTTCGAGACGCCATAGGTCGTCGGGATCAGCGGCATGTCATACATGATGATTGCTTCGGCCTGGGCCAGGATGGCGGCGCGTTCATCCAGATCCGCCGTCTGTGCGGCTTGCGCCAGCAAGGCGTCATAGGTCGAGTTGGAATAGTTGCCGTAGTTCAGCTGGCCGGAATTTGAATCCACCAGGAACAGATAGTTTTCCGCATCCGGGAAATCGGCGACCCAACCGGCATCGCCGAGGTCGAAATTTCCGGTGCGCAAATCATCATAGTGGGTGGCTGTTTCGGTGTTCACAAGATCCACGTCCACATAGATTTGGCTCCAGAACTGCGAGATGGCGACGGCCACGCGGCGGTTGTCGATGGATTCGCGATAGCGATAGACGAACTGCAGCATGTTGTCGGGGCCATAGCCCGCCTCACGCATCAGCTCTTGCGCGGCAGAGATGCGCTCTTGCTGGGTCAGGCTTGCGAAGTCAGCTTGCGGCGGCGTGTAGTTGGGAATGAGCGGCGGCACCAACGTATAGGCTGGGGTCTGCCCAACTTTGAGAATTTCATAGGCGATGGTGTCGCGATCAATGGCCATGGCGAGCGCGCGGCGGATACGCACATCATCAAACGGCGGGCGCACGGTGTTCACCGCGATGTAGCTCGTGGTGATGTAAGGCGCGACGCGCACATCGTCCGGCATGTTTTCCCGCAGCCAATCGATTTGCTGGCTGGGGAAATCGGTATTGAGATCAAGCTCGCCCGCGCGGAACCGGCGCAAGGCAGAAGACGCATCGTCCGTGGGGTAATAGTTCACCTGGTCGATGGCCACATTGTCCGCATCATAGAACAGCGGGTTCTTCACGGTCGTGACGTGATCATTGGGCGTCCAGTCTTCGAGTGTATAGGCGCCATTGGAGACAAAATTCTCAGGGCGCGTCCACTGATCGCCAAACTCCTCGACCGCATGCATGGGCACGGGGAAGGTGGTGTAGTGGGTCAGCAGCCAGGGCAGGAAAGGCGCCGGGCGATTGAGATCGATCTCCAGCGTTCGCGCGTCCAGCGCATGCACGCCCAATTGGGTGAAATCGGATTCCCGACCCGTGTTGATCGCTTCGGCATTGTCGATGAGATAGAGGATCGCGGCATATTCCGCGGCCATTGCCGGGTTGAGAATGCGGCGGAAGGCATATTCAAAATCATATGCTGTTACGGGCTCGCCGTCCGACCATACCGCGCCCTCGCGCATGACGAAGGTATGCGTCAGGCCATCTTCGCTGACTGAATGAGATTCGGCGGCGCCAAGGACCGGCGCGCCTTCGGCGTCTTCAGTGTAAAGTCCGACGAACATGTCGCCGATGATGTTGTTTTCCCAGGTGCCGCTGGCACGATGCGGATCAAGGCTTGACGGTTCCGCGCTATTGCCGCGGTGCAGGGTGACGATGCCGTCTTCGCCTTGGGCGGTGACGTCCCGCCCTGTAAAATTGAAAGCAAGAAAGAGCGCGACAAGTACCGCGCCGATAATTCCAAAGGTCAAAAGACGTGAATTCATTTGCTCCAGCTTTCCTGTCAAAGGGCGCCCGGGGCTGTTGTCGCCCCCACCTGCGCTGCATTTTCGGGCCGTTCGCATGAACGGCGCCTGAAATCCTCGATTGATTTGCCCCGTCGCCCCGCCTGGTCGGGCGGCGCGCGCTCAGGCGCTCTATATCGCATTGGGCAGGCGCTTCCTACCCTTTGGGAAGCGTTGGGGGCGGCCGCCCGCGCAAATGTGGCGGCGGGCCCGGGTTTCCTCACCAAGAATTGACCATAATCACGGGCGAGCGGGGCGGTGGTCCCAGTTCGTATTGGGCTTGGACTGGCGGGGCGCTTTGGGTTATTCCTGCTGCAACCAATTGATTTCCCGGAGACAGCGCCATGCGTATCACCCGTTCCGCCTTCCTTTTTGTCCTCGGCCTCGCTGGCACCCTCTGGGCCGGGTCGGCCCACGCGAATATGGAGGACATGGTGGCCTGTCAGAATATCCACGAGGATGCGGCCCGGCTTGCTTGCTATGACGCAGCGGTTCAGGGCGTGCGCGAGGAAATGGCCGCACGGGACGAGGCCGAACGTCAGGAGCTTGCCGAGGAGCGCGATCAGCGCAGCTTCTTCGGTCTGCCGAGCTTCTCCTGGCCGGGCGGTACAAACCGGAACGAGACTACTGAGGAAGAATTTGGCCAGACCGCTCTGGAACAGGACCGCGCACGCTCAGGCGGCGCCCCGCCGCTTCCCAATGACGATGAAGATGAAGTGGTCAACGAGATTACTGCCACCGTGGTCGAATGGGGCCGCAATTCCTTTGGCAAGACTTTCGTGGTGCTGGACAACGGTCACGTCTGGCGCATGGTGGATAACCGCCACCTCGCCCTGCGGCGCAACCGTGAGAACGTGGTTCACATTCGCCGCGGACGCATGAACTCGTTCTTTATCAGTGCCAACGATGTGTCGGCGGAATACCGGGTCGAACGGATCCGCTAGCACGGGCAAAGAAAAACGCCCGGGAAAAAATCCCGGGCGTCTTCATCAATCTGATCAATATTAGTCGGGGAAGTGGCAGGCCACCTTGCGGCCTGACGTACTGCCCCGTTCGGCCAGCTGCGGCACTTCCTTGGCGCACTTACCTTGTGCGCGCGGGCAGCGGGTGCGGAACACGCATCCCGACGGCGGATTGAGCGGCGAGGGGATATCCCCTTCCAGCAGAATGCGCGACTTGCCGCTTTCCTTGTCCGGGTCGGGAATGGGCGCCGCGCTGATCAACGCCTGCGTATAGGGATGACGCGGCTTTTCGAACAGCTCGTCCCGGCTTGCGATTTCCATCACATTGCCCAGGTACAGCACCATGATGCGATGCGCGATGTGGCGCACCACTGAAAGGTCGTGGCTGATGAACAGCATCGACATTTCAAATTCTTCTTGCAGCCGCTCCAGCAGGTTCACGATCTGCGCCTGAATGGACACATCAAGCGCGGAGACCGGCTCGTCGGCCACGATCAGGCGGGGCTCCAGCACCATGGCGCGGGCGATGCCGATGCGCTGGTTCTGGCCCCCGGAAAATTCGTGCGGGTAGCGGTTGATCATCTGCGGCAGCAGGCCAACTTTTGCCATCATCTGGCGCACGCGTTCGCGCACTTCCGTCTTCGGCATTTTCGGGTAAAGGCTGGTGAGCGGTTCGGCGATGATATCGCCGATGGTCATGCGCGGGTTCAAACTCGCGAGCGGATCCTGGAATACGATCTGCAGGTCCGCGCGATGTTTCAACATGGCATGGTGGTTGAGGCCGGCAAGGTCCTTGCCCATCCAGACGACCTTGCCGCCGGTGGGTTTGAGGAGCTGCAAAACAGCCCGCCCGATGGTCGATTTGCCCGAGCCCGATTCGCCCACAATGGCGAGCGTCTCGCCCGCGTTCAGCGAGAAGCTGACCCGGTCAACGGCCTTGAGCGGCTTGGTCGCGCCCAGGAACCCTTGCGGGATCGGAAAGTACATTTTCAGATCGTCGACTTCCAGGATGGTGTCGCCGACCTTGATTTCACTGCGGGATTTGAGGGGGCTGAGTTCGCTCATCGCACGACCTCCCCGTCGGAGGAAAAGCCTTTGAGGTGACACGCCTTCATGCGGCCCTCGCCAACAGATTCAAGGGCCGGGTGGGGGTCTTCGACACAAGGCTCAAACCGATATTTGCAACGGGCCTGGAAGCTGCAGCCCGGCGGCAGGTCCTGAAGGTTCGGCGGCTGGCCGGGAATGGCCGACAGGTGCTCGCTTTTGACTTCGTCAAGACGCGGCATCGATGCCAGCAGACCACGGGTATAGGGGTGCTGCGGATCGTAGAAGATGTCGCGCACTTTGCCTTTTTCGACAAAGCGGCCCGCGTACATCACATTCACACGGTCACAGAGGCCCGCGACAACGCCCAGATCGTGGGTGATCATTACGATAGCGGTGCCGGTTTCTTTTTTCAGCTCGGCAAAGAGATCAAGGATCTGCGCCTGCACCGTCACGTCGAGAGCGGTGGTGGGTTCATCCGCGATCAGAAGTTCCGGTTCGCACAGAAGCGCCATGGCAATCATCACGCGCTGGCGCATACCGCCGGAAAATTCGTGCGGATATTGGGTCAGCCGTTTTTTCGCTTCGGGGATGCGCATCATGTCGAGCAGTTCAACAGAGCGCGCGGTCGCGGCGCGATGGCCCATGCCCTTGTGGATTTGCAGCACTTCGGTCATCTGGTCACTGATCGTCATGTGCGGCGTCAGCGAGGTCATCGGATCCTGAAAGATCATGGACATCTTGCTGCCGCGGATCTTGTTCAGATCTTTCATGTTGATGCCGAGGATTTCCTTGTCCCCGAACTTCACGCTGCCCGACGTGGTGCCGTTGGAGGCAAGCAGACCCATGACAGCCATGAAGAGCTGGCTTTTGCCCGAACCGGACTCGCCGACGATGCCGAGGCATTCGCCCTTTTGGATGTCGAGAGTGACGTTATTGACGGCACTTACGGCGCCATCAGGCGTCGCAAAGCTTACCGTCAGATCATTGACGCTGAGTACGGAGCTCATTCTTCCCCCAGTGGAAATACGACCGATTAGCGGTCTTTCGGATCGAGCGCGTCACGCAGCCCGTCGCCGATGAAATTGAAACAGAAAAGGGTGACGGCCATAAACAGAACCGGGAACAGCAGCATCCAGGGTGCCGTTTCCATTTCCTGCGCGCCTTCGGAGATCAGGCGGCCCCAGCTGGTCAGAGGCTCCTGCACACCGAGACCCAGAAAACTCAGGAAGCTTTCGATCAGGATCACGCCCGGCACCGTCAGGGTCATGTAAACCACCACGGGGCCCAGCACGTTCGGCACGATGTGGCGGCGAATCATGGTCCAGGTGCTGACGCCCGAGGCCTCCGCCGCTTCGATGAATTCCTTTTCCTTCACCGACAAGGTCTGCCCCCGGACGATCCGGCCCATGGTGAGCCATTCGAGGGCGCCGATGACGGCAAAGAGCATCAGAAGATTGGGCCAGCCTCCCGACCGGCCGAACACGACGAGTAAGATGATGAAGATGAACATGTGCGGGATCGAATAAAGAATATCGACGATCCGCATCATGATGTTGTCGACCCGTCCGCCCATGAAGCCCGCTGTCGCGCCATAGACAACGCCAATGACAAGGCTCACCGCCGTCGCCACGAAACCGATGGCGAGGGAGACCCGTGCTCCGATCCAGGTCCGCGCAAAAATATCACGGCCATTGGCGTCGGTGCCGAAGAGGTAATAGGTCGTGCCGCCTTCCTGGGTGGGGGCGGAAAGGGTCGGTGCGCCCGAGGTGTAGGAATAGTTCTGGTCATTGAACCCATGGGGGCTCAGCCAGGGGCCGATCACCGCCATGACGAACAGAAGGCCCAAAAGGATCATGGCCGTCACCGCCGCCTTGTTGGCGAAGAGGCGACGACGCGCATCATCCCAAAGACTGCGGCCTTTAATTTCCGTGGCTTTTTCGGCGGAACCGCCGATCGCAGCATCGGTCATCGTGAGCCCCTCACTCTCGGGTCGAGAACGCCATACATGACGTCCACAACGAAGTTCAGTGTAATGATGAGCGACGAGTAGAGAATGACCACGCCCAGAACCAGGGTGTAGTCACGCTGCAGCGCGCCATCAACGAAGTAGCGGCCCAAACCGGGCAAGCCAAAAATCTTTTCAATCACCAGTGAGCCGGTCATCAGCGCGGCCATGGCCGGGCCGAGATAGCTGACCACGGGCAGAAGCCCTGCGCGCAAGGCATGCCGCCGGATCACGAGACCCTCGGGCAGGCCCTTTGCCCGCGCCGTGCGCACAAAGTTCGAGCGCAGCACCTCGATCATGCCGCCACGCGTCAGACGCGCGATCACCGCAAGGGGCCCCAGACACAGGGCCGTTACGGGCAGGATCATATTGGGAATGGCGCCATTCCCCCATCCCGCCGAGGGCAGCATATTCAGCCACACCCCGAAGATGAGAGAGAGAACGGGCGCGATCACAAAACTTGGAATGGTGATTCCGGTCATGGCGAGGGCCATGACGAAATAGTCGATCCAACTGTTTTGCCTGAGTGCCGCCATACAGCCCAGCGTCGCGCCGATCAGCAAGGCGACGGTCAGCGCCGAAAGGCCCAGGCGCGCGCTCACGTGCCAGCTCTGGCCGATAAGCTCGGTAACGGTAAAGTCTTCGCGCTTGAAGGAGGGGCCAAAGTCGAATCGCGTCACGATCCCTTCTACATAAAGGTAGAACTGGGTCATCAGCGGTTTGTCGAGATCGTATTTGGCCAGAAGGTTTTGTTCGATTTCCGGCGGCAATTGGCGCTCGCCGTCGAACGGGCCGCCCGGGGCGGCATGCATGATCATGAAAGACAGAAAGACAACGATGAAAAGGGTTGGGATGGCGCTCATTAGTCGCCGAAGAGTGAACCAGATCATGCGCTCGTATCGTCCCTCATTAGCCTTGTTACGCGCGAAGTTTCAGCGCGATCAAGGATTTGCCCCATTGCGTGCAGACTGAAGACTACACGGTATCTTTGTCAATGGCGGGCCTGTCTCCTGAACATCCCCGCAATGCCGCGCGGACCCTAGGAAAAGGGGCCCTCCGCGCCAAGTCAAAGTGACGTGAGGGGAGACCACATTTGGCCCGAATATGCAAACTCTGCCTTCGCTTTTGCCTAATACCCGCGAGGCGAGCCCTCCATTGCTGCCCGGACGAACACTTCATATGATGCGCGCCAACAAAATGGCCGATCTCCGGGGCAGGGGGCGGCGAATCCGTGGCCCGGGAGGGGCCGCTCTGGTCCTTGAGGGGGGAATTTCATGCAAGTCTCAGCCACGCACCAACATTGGTCGTCCCGGTTTGCCTTTATCATGGCGTCTGTGGGGGCCGCGGTGGGCCTCGGCAATTTTTGGCGTTTTCCCTATCAGGCGGGCGAAAACGGCGGCGGCGCCTTTGTTCTCATCTATTTGGCCGTGGTCGTGCTGGTCTGCATTCCGCTCGCCATGAGCGAGCTTCTGATCGGACGCCGGGGTCAGTCTTCGGCCATCGGTTCGGTGCGCGCCGTGGCGCGGGCGGAAGGAAAATCCGGCATCTGGGCGATCCTTGCCTGGATGGGGATGATCTCTTCTTTCCTGGTGCTGACCTACTATTCGGTGATTGCCGGTTGGGTCATGGCCTATATCCCCAAGGCGGCAATGCCCGGTGCCTTTAGCAGCGGGGCCGAAGCCGTGGGCGAGCAGTTTGGCGCGCTCGTCTCTGACCCTGTCGCAATTATCGGTTGGCACACGCTTTTTATGGCGATCACAATATGGATTGTGTCGCGCGGCCTGAATAAGGGGATTGAGCGCGCAGCGACCATCCTGATGCCGGCCTTTTTCATCATGCTGCTGTTCGTTGTCTTCTACGCCATGAGCGCGGGAGATGTGCCCCGCACGCTCGAATTCCTGTTCACGCCGCGTTGGGAACAGGTGAATGTCAGCATGCTGATGGCAGCGATCGCACAGGCATTCTTCTCTGTCGGCGTGGGCGCGGCCATCCTCATCACCTATGGCGCCTATCTGCACCGCGATGCGCACCTGCCGCGCTCAAGTATTCTCATCAGCTTCACCGATACGGGCGTTGCCATCCTTGCGGGGCTGGCGATTTTTCCGCTGGTCTTCGCGAACGAGGCGCTCAGCCCCGGTCAGGGTCCGGGACTTCTGTTTGTGACCTTGCCGCTCGCCTTTGCGGATGTGCCGATGGCGCAGGTTTTCGGGACGGTGTTTTTCTCGCTTGCCTTCTTTGCGGCGCTGACCTCTTCGATCGCGCTTCTGGAAATCACCATTTCCTGGGCGGAAGAAAACCTGAAGATGACGCGCCGCGCGGCGTGCCTTGTGTTCGGGCTGATCGCCTGGGCCTTTGGCCTCACGATGGCCCTTTCGTTCAACGTCTGGGACAACACGCTGCCCGGGCAATATCTCCCGGGGGTCGAGGACCGGAACTTCTTTGGTGTTGTGGACTTCTTTGCCACCAAGGTGATGCTGCCTCTGGGCGGAGTTCTGGTCGCGGTCTTCGCCGGCTGGATCGTGAGCCGTGAAAGCGCGGTGGACGAGCTGGGCATTTCCGGTGCGGGCTTCCGGCTTTGGCGGTTCCTGGTGCGCTTTTTGATTCCGATTGTCGTGGGTTTGGTACTGATCCTCAACACCGCACAAATGGGCTTTGGGGTCGATCTTCTGGCGCGGGTGGGCCTGAACGGCGGTTAGACCGTTTGCTCAAGCGGCGAAGTGACGTTCCAGTGCACGGCGTAAAGACATGTCTTGCAGCGTGACGACGCGCATGGGCACGTCGCCATGGTCCGTTTCCACGATGCGCACTTCGGCCTGCACCTGACGGCCGTCGGGCCCGTCGAGCACAATCTCTTCCCGCGAACCGCCGTTCACTTCCAGCGCAAAGGGCGCGCCGGTGAGGGAGCCTTCGGGCACGCCCAGCAAATGTTCGGCCTCGGGGTTTGCGAAACGCACGATGCCGTCGGTATCGACCATCATGATGGCCGAGGCGCATTCCTGTAGCAGAGTGAGGGTTGTCGCGCCGTTGACCGCGGGCACTGCGATCGGCGCGGTCGCGGCGGCGCGGGGCTGCACCTGGCGGCGGGCGAGGGTCAGTCGCACGGCGCGGGCGAGGGTGTGGCTCGTCAATGTGGTCCAATCGATGACGTCGTCGACGCCTTCGGTCACGAGGGCTACCGCCCCATCAAATTCCGCAGAGTCGGTCACGACGATCACGGGGGTCATGCCCGCTTCGGCCAGCACGCCCTTGACCCACAGCCGGTCCTCGGCGGTCAACGCGCCCGCGTCCAGAAGCAACATGTCCATGGCGTCGCGTTCAGCGCCGGTAAAGGGCAGGGCCGCTTCCCAGGCGGCGAGGTCGCGGTTGTGGGCGACCGCCACAAGACGCGCCACACGGTTGCGTTCGCGCCCCAAGACAGCGAGGCGCGGCATGCTACGTTCCGTATCCGGAGTATTTTCCGATGTAGGGTGCGATAGCATTCTTTACCCTTTGTTTACTCTGCTTGTCCGCTTGCGGCGTAAGGATCGCCGCCCGGAGTCAGTCACGCGACTCCGCATTCCCTACGAGGGTTAAAAATGGGGAATGACTCTGAACAAAGCGTAAAGGGAAGAAGGCCAAAGTAAGGAAGTCGAAAGCCTTAGTGGTTGTGGCTTTCGAGCTGTTTCTTAACAATGTCTTGCATCAGGTCTTCGGGCACGGTTTCGTCCGCAGCCTGATCATCTTGTTCGCCAAAGGCGTTCTTCACAGCGGCAACGGTTTTCGCATAAGCCGCCGCATAGGCAGCGCAAGCCGCACATTCGATCTTGTGCACGGCCATGCGGAAACGGCCCCACAGCGTGAGTTCGCCATCCACATAGGCATCAAGCCGTTCTTCAAACTGTTTGCAGCTGATCTGGCCCGGCATCATCATCATCAATCGTTGCATCAACTTCATGACCAATTCACCCGCGCTGCGCCCGTCTTGAGGGTCCTTTCGTGCCTGCTCATGTTAGCTCCTCCAGATGGGGGCTGAGCAGGGTTCTCAGGGCCGCCCGGGCCCTGTGAAGTCGAACCTTCACCGCGCCGGGCGTCAATTCCAGCGCCTCCGCCGTTTCATCGGTGGACAGTTCTTGAATGTCGCGGAGGAGGATCACGTTACGATAATTCTCTGGAAGCTCTGCAATCGCCTCGTGAACCCGGGCTTTCCGGTCCTGGGCTTCAAGGTCCGGTTCGGGGTCTGCGGGGGGCTGCCAGGCGGGGTCGATGCGGCCCTCATTGCCATCAAACTGGGGCAAAAGGTCATCGATTGAGGCTTCCGCCTTGCGTTTGCGGGATCTGAGCCGCATCAGCGCGGAATTCACCGCGATGCGATGAAGCCAGCTGGACACCTTGGCCCGCCCCTCAAAGCGCTCAATGGCGCGGAAAGCCTGGAGAAATGCCTCCTGAAGGCACTCCCGGGCATCGTCCTCGTTGCGCACGATCCGGCGGATTACAGCCAGAAGGCGGCCCGAGTACTCCCGTACAACGAAGTCATAGGCCTTCGCTTCCCCGGCCTTGAGGGCCCGGAGAAGTTCGGTTTCATCATCGGTGCGGAAGGCGTCCATGGGCCCCGGAAACGTTGGTTTTGCGCGGCGGACTATAGGGGGTGTTCGGGCCGCTGCCAAACCCTGCGAAACCCACAGAAGAGGCGCACACCGTGCACCAACAAAAACCTCGATCCCTTTCGCCTAACCGAAATCGCTTGCCCCCCCATTTATGACGCGTCGAGGCAAGAGGGCCCGGCGAAACTCCGGAAAGGGAGGCAGAGATGACCAAATCAAACACATCCGCAGCAGGCTGGAGCGCGGCACTGGTGATCTTGGGGTATGCCGCTCTGACGGGCGCCGCTTTTGCCCAGCACTATCTGGTCTTCTGAGACGGGAAGATTATACTGCCGCACCGATGAGCCGGGCTCTGGCCAAACCAGGGCCCGGCTTTTATTGTCGCCCCGGTTGGCGCGCCGCAACGATTCGCGGGCGGCGGGCCGGGCAAGGGTATGGGCCCGCGACAGTACAGGCCCGCGTAGTTCAGGGGGACGTTCCTTATGGCGAGTTGGCGCCGTGTACTCTCAGTGGCCTTGCTGCTTCTGACCGGTCTCCTTGCGGGATGCGGCTCGGTAACGGCGGTGACGGATTTTGTCCTGCCCCAGGATCCAAGTTGGGAACGCTGGGCCGCCTATCAGCCCAACTCCACCATCCATGTGAACCACGAAGCCTGGGGGCAATTTCTTGGCGCCTATCGCCGCGTGACGCCCGATGGCGCGGTGCAGGTTGCCTACCGCGACGTGACAGCGGACGACCGCCGTGCGCTGAACGAATACATTGACGCGCTGGGCGAAACGCCGGTCAGCACGCTCAATCGCCAGGAACAATTTGCCTATTGGGTCAATCTCTACAACGCCCTCACGGTGAAGCTGATCCTTGATCACTATCCCGTCGAAAGCATTCGCGAGATCGAGTTTGGCCGCAGCTTTGTGCCTTCGTTCCTGGTGGGCGATGGCCCCTGGGGGCAAGAACTTGTCACTGTGGAAGGCATTCCGCTCAGCCTCGACAATATCGAGCAGCGCATTATTCGCCCGCTGTTTCATGAACCACGCGCCCACTATGTACTGAACCGCGCGGCGGTGGGCTCGCCCGACCTGATGGCCGAACCGGTAGATGCCGCCCGAATGGAAGTTCAGCTCGACGAAGCCGCGCGCACTTTCATCAACAGCCCGCGCGCCGTCACGGTGGACGGGAACCGGGCAGGGGTGTCTTCCATCTACACCTGGTTCCGCGAGGATTTCGGCGGCAGCGAGGATGCGGTGCTGGTCCATTTGCGCAATTTCGCCTCGCCGGAGCTCCGCGCCCAGCTGGACGGGGTCTCCCGGGTCCGCGATCAGGGCTTTGACTGGAGCCTGAACGGCACCCCGTAGGGCCCTTTCGCTTGCCCTTCTAGCCTTGCCCCTCTCGCGGCAATAGGTTATTCGCACCTGCGAAATCATTGGATCCAGCTATGGCCAAGAAGCAAAAAACCTTCCGCCCCAAGGCCCGTGTGCCCAAGGGGCTCCGCGATCGGCTCGCCAGCGATGTGCGCGCCGAGCGGGAGGTTATTGCCCGCGTTCAGCGCCTCTATGAGCTTTACGGGTTTGAGCCGCTGGAAACCTCCGCCTTCGAATATGCCGATGCGCTGGGCAAGTTCCTGCCCGATCAGGACCGGCCCAACGAAGGGGTTTTTTCCTTCCAGGACGATGACGATCAGTGGCTGTCCATGCGCTACGATCTCACTGCGCCGCTCGCGCGCTTTGTGGCGGAAAACTATGACGGGCTTGCCAAACCGTTTCGCCGTTATGCGGCGGGGCCGGTGTGGCGGAATGAAAAGCCGGGGCCGGGGCGCTATCGCGAGTTCACGCAAATCGATGCGGACACGGTGGGCACGCCCTTGATGGCGGCGGACGCGGAAATGATCATGCTCGCCGCCGATTGCATGGAAGCCATCGGGCTTTCGCGCGGCGACTATGTGATCCGCTTCAACGACCGCAAGGTTCTGAACGGTGTACTGGAACAGATCGGTGTCGCCGGCGACGACAATGAATTGCAGCGCCTGACCATCCTGCGCGCCATCGACAAGCTCGACCGCTTAGGGATCGAAGGCGTGCGGCTTTTGCTCGGCACGGGCCGCAAGGATGAAAGCGGCGACTATACCGAAGGCGCGAAACTGGCCGATGATCAGATCGAACGTGTGATAGCCTTTGTGGAAGCGGGCGCATGCGATGCGCAAGGCACGCTGGCCAGCCTGCGCGAGTTGGTGGGTGACAGTGACGTTGGCCTTAAAGGCGTTGCGGAGCTTGAAGAGATCCAAAGCCTGCTCGACGCGGCGGGCTATGACGCGACGCGGGCCAAGCTCGATCCTTCGCTCGTGCGGGGTCTTGGGTACTACACCGGCCCTGTTTATGAAGCTGAACTGACGTTCGAAGTGACGGGCGATGACGGTCAGGTGGTGCGTTTTGGCTCGGTCGGCGGCGGCGGTCGTTACGACGGGCTCGTCCAGCGCTTCAAAGGCATTGAGGTTCCCGCGACCGGATTTTCCGTGGGTGTCAGCCGCTTGGTCGCAGCGCTTGAGGCGAAGGGCCGTCTGAGCACGTCCATGATGCAGGCCCCCGTGGTCGTCATGACGCTGGATCAAAGCCGCATCGCCGACGGTCAGGCCATGGTGCGTGAGCTGCGCGCGGCGGGCGTGCGCGCGGAAATGTATCTCGGTGGATCGGGCATGAAGGCGCAGATCAAATATGCCGACAAGCGCGGCGCCCCCATCGCCGTCATCGAAGGCGAAGACGAAGTTGCCAAAGGCGAGGTGACGCTGAAGGACCTGATCCTTGGCGCGAAACTTTCCCAGCAGATCGAAGACAACAAGGAATGGCGCGAAGACCAGCCCGCGCAGGTGGCCGTGCCGCGCGGCGACCTTGTGACCGAAGTGCTCAAGATGCTTGGCCGTCATGAACCGGAGATGGGGGCGCGTCATGGCTGACACGTCTCCCCGTTCAGGGTTTGGGGGCGTGTTTGAAAAGGCCGGATGCAAACGCCTCGACACACCCATCCTTCAGCCCGCTGACGTTTTTCTGGACCGCTCTGGCGATGCGATCCGGCGGCGTCTATACATGCTCACTGATCCCGCGGGCCGCGAGTTTTGTCTGCGTCCCGAGCTCACCATTCCCATTGCCCGCAAGGTGATTGAGGCGGGAGAGAGCGCCGCGCGCGTCTGGTCCGACGGCCGCATTTTTCGCTATGGCGGGGATGAGGGCGGTGAATTCGTGCAAGCGGGTGTCGAATTCTTCGGCGGCGCGGACGCCATTGCCGATGACGCGGAAATATTTGCCCTGATCAACGAGGCCTGTGGCGGCGGTGCGATGCGCAGCATGCGGCTCGGTGACCTGGGCATTCTGCAGGCCGTGCTCGCGGCGGTGGACCTGCCCGATGCCTGGCGCGCGCGCCTGCGCCGTCATTTCTGGCACGGCCGCGTTTTTCAGGATTTGCTGGCGCACCTCAAAGGGGATGTGAAACTGTCGGACGATGAAAACGCTGGGCTGCTCGTCTCCATTGCGTCTCTCTCGCCCGATGAGGCGACGCAGGCCGTGCATGACATTTTGAAGCTCGCGAACATCAAACCCGTGGGCGGGCGCAGTGTGGAAGAAATCACCGCGCGCTTTCTGGAAAAAGCGCAGGACGCGCGCCAGGACGTGACCGCGCCGGATGTGGCTGCCGCGCTCGAAGCCTTTCTTGCCGTCGACGTAAGTGCCGACAAGGCGGTGGATGAGCTCGCGCGTCTCGCGACAACCTTTGAACTTGATCTTGATGCAGCGCTGAAGCGCCTCGCCAAACGTCATGAGGCATTGGCCGCGCACGGGGTTGCGCTAAATGACGCGCGCTTTGCCGCCGCTTTTGGGCGGGAGCTGGAATATTACACAGGCTTTGTGTTCGAGCTTCATGAGGGCAGCCGCAAGGTTGCCGGCGGCGGGCGCTACGACGGACTGATGCAGCAACTGGGCGCGCCCCAGGCCATCACCGCCGTGGGCGGGGCCATCTGGCCGGGCCGTCTTGGGCAAGGGGATGCATCATGAGCGATGATCGCCTGATCCTGGCTGTACCGTCCAAGGGGCGTTTGCAGGAAAACGCCTTCGACCTCTTTGCTGGTGCCGGGCTCGCTATCGAGCGCGCCAAGGGCGGGCGCGGCTATCGCGGGGAAATGAAGGCCCTGCCGGAAGTGGACGTGCTTTTGCTTTCCGCATCCGAAATCGCGCGCGGGCTCGAGGCCGGTGAAATTCATCTCGGCATCACGGGCGAGGATTTGTTGCGTGAACACGCGCCGGATTTTGATCGCGCCATCGCACTTCTGAAGCCCCTTGGGTTTGGCCACGCGGATGTGGTGGTCGCGGTGCCGCAGGGTTGGATCGACGTGATGGATGTCGAAGACCTGCGTGAAGTGAGCGTCGACTTTTTCTCGCGCCATCGCCGCCGCATGCGTGTCGCCACAAAATACGCGAACATCACGCACCAGTTTTTTTCCGCCCACGGGCTGACGGACTATCGCATCGTCGAAAGCATGGGCGCGACGGAAGGGGCCCCCGCCAATGGTGCGGCGGAGCTGATTGTCGACATTACCTCGTCGGGGGCGACCCTTGCCGCCAATGATCTCAAAACCATTCGCGGCGGCACCATGCTGGAAAGCCAGGCGCAGCTTGCGGCCGGCAAGCGCGCGGCCTGGGGCGGGGCAGCGCGTAAGGCACTTGGGGAAATTGCCAAGGCGCTGGACGTGGCCGAAGCGGCCGCTAAGGTGGGCCAATGAGCGCCGCCGATTGGTCCCTTTTTGTCACTGCCTTTGTCACGCTGTTCGTGGTTATCGACCCGCCCGGCGTTGCGCCGATCTTTGCTTCGCTGACGGATGGGGGAAACCGCAAGTACCGCTTTGCCATGGCGCTCAAGGGCATCCTTGTGGCCACGGGCGTTTTGTTTGCCTTTGCCTTTGGCGGCAAGGTGCTGCTCGATGCGGTGGGGATCGGTTTGCCGGCCTTCAGCACGGCAGGGGGCATCCTGCTTTTCATCATGGGTATGGAAATGGTGTTTGAAAAGCGCACCGAGCGGCGCAGCAAACAGGCCGAGCATCTGGCCGAAGATGCGCACCAACATCACCCCGACCAGGAGGGCCCGGAAGACATCTCCGTCTTTCCTCTGGGTATTCCGTTGGTGGCGGGGCCGGGCGCCATCGCCTCAACGGTTCTTTTGATGACCAATGCGCAGGGGCATCTGATCTCCCAAGCTTGGGTACTGACGGCGCTGGCGTTGGTGCTCTTGCTCACCTTCCTGGCGCTGGTGTTTCTCACCGAAGCGATCAAGCGGGCGGGCGAGACCTTTTCAACCCTGCTCACCCGCCTGATGGGGATCATGCTGACGGCGCTCGCCGTCCAATATGTCTTTAATGGTCTTCAGGCGGGGCTTCTTGCCCCGGCAGGGGTTCATTAAAGACAGACCTCAGCCCCCGGCTGATGGCGGCGGGCCAGATGCTCGCGTGGGTTTCCTGCTCATAGAGATAATGGTCGAACGATAGCCCTGCGTAGTCGTGAGCTTCGATCTGGGCGGCCATGCGGTCCATCAGCTCGATCATGTCGAGCTCGCTGTTGCGTTCCCAGCTTCCCACTGTGGCAAAGACCACTTCGTTGAGCGTGTCGTGGGTCGCGGCGAACTCATCCTCATAGACATAGATAAATTCATCGGCATACCAATATGACGGGCTGACAATGATCCAGCGCGCGAACAGATCGGGCCTGGTGAACAAGACCCAGGTGGTGAAGAGCCCGCCATAGCTGTGGCCCTCCAGCGTGCGGTCCTCGGCGCTGACGGGATAGCGCGCTTCCAAAGCGGGAAACAGATCGTTCTCGATGAAGTTGAGAAAGGCGGGGCCGCCACCGGAGACGCGCTGGATTTCTTCGCCATATCCCCCGGTGGGGAAAAAGAGCGGCGTGTAATCGCGCGTGCGGGTGAGGTGATAAAAGTCATAGTCGTCCGCCGCGCCGGGATAGGCGATGGCAACGATGATCATTTCAGGCAATTGATTGTGCCGCTGGGCCAGATGCTGCGCCACATTGCGCGCAATGGCGAAGGAATAGTCGGCGTCAAGCAAGACCAGAAGCGGGTAGCTGTCCTGCTGGTCGTCGGTGCCATAGCTGTCAGGCAGGGCGACGCGGATCTCGTAGGTTTGGCCGATCTCCGCGGAAGGAAGATCAAACACCTCTGTATGCGGCACGACATAGGCCCGCACGTCGTCTTGCGCGACGGCGGTGGTTGTCAGTGTCGAGATGAAAAGAGCGAGAGCGGAAAAGAAACTCGAAAAACGAATGCGAAACAAAACGCGTCCTCCGGATCGGGGGGGTACAATCCGGAGGACGATAAAAGGGTTTGTTGGGGCGCGCAAACCCCAGGTTGGGTCGGTTAGCCGTCGAAACGGCTGCGATCAAGGCGGATCACGCGAACGTCATCAGGGTGGTCCGTGTTGATCGTCAGATGCGGCCCGTCTTCGCGCGATGCATCGGTATTGAACTGCCCATCGTGGTCATGGGTTTCGCGAATTTCCACTGTGGAGACGTCATAGGCGTGCACGGTTGCATGGTTGCCGCCGCGTTCGTCGCTTTCGATCACGTAGTGATAATCGTTTTCGAACCCGTCGAAGTACATGTAGACGAGATCGCGTCCGTCGGACTGGCTGACCACGCGTATGGACGGGTCATCGTCCTTGTCGCTGTCGATCCAGACCGTTTCATTGCCGTTGCTGTCGCTCTCAATGCGAACCCCGCTTTCAGCAAGCGCGGTCATCACTGTGCTTTCGATGTTCATCGCGGCATCGGCGATGTGGGCAACCGCTTCGGCAAGACCGGACAAGCCCCAGTCGTAGCTTTCCATTTCCCGTTCAAATTCCGCCATCTCACGTTCGAACTGGGCCATTTCGCGCTCATGCTCCCGCATGGCCTGGCGCACTTCGCGTTCGACTTCTCTCGATGTGTGGCTGTCGCCGGCGAAATAGTAGTCGCCGCTCTCGCGGTCATTGTTGATCACGCAGGTGAGGGGCCCGGGCGTGCCGTCTTCGGCCTCCAGGCGGACGCAGGTGCTGACTTGCTCTCCGTCATCGATCATCATGCGAAGGATGTGACCGTTGGTGTTTTCCTCGTCGATCGAGATCTCTTCGCCATCATAGTACTCCCGCGAGATGTGCCCATTGCTGTGCTCACGGTCGATCATGATGTGGACTTCGTCGCCGTCCTCGCTGCTTTCGACCAGAATTTCGGCCAGGCTGGGCGTGAACGACAGGGCGCCCAGCAAGGCGCCAGCACCTAATATCAGAGAGACAGATTGTTTCATTGGGGACCCCTCAACATTTTTGTTTCGAGGGCAGTTTCCCACGGGCAACCTTACGGCCCTGTGGCGGAAAGATTACAGATTGGAAAGGTGGGGTAAGTGAAGAGGGGAAACCGGTGACGGAAGGTTGAACGGCTTCCCCTCTCTCTTGGGCTTCCCGCGTCGTGTTGGGGGCACGGACGGGAAGGGACTTAGCTCGGTGGCGTGTCTAGGGGGCCTCGGGCTTAGTCTTGATCTTCATATTCATCGGCATCGATGTGAACGACGTCGATGGAGTCCGGGTCGGTGGTGCGAATGGTGACACGCACATTGCCGTCCTCGTCCTGGCTGTTCTCAATGATTGTAATGTGCTCTTCGCCGTCCCGCTCAACGCGGATCACCTGACGGTCACGGCCTCTGTTGCGTCCATCCTCGTGCCAGCTGGTAAACGCGTGGGGCACATCTGGCGCGCGCGGAATGCCTTCCCGGCGCAACTCGGCCATCGCCGCGGCGGCTTCCGCCATGGCTTCGGCTTGCAATCCTGCCATCTCCGATTGGAACTCCGCCATCGCAGATTCAAACTCAGCGCGTTCCTCCGGGCTCATTGCTTGACCCTGGAACTCGAACTGCACGGTGCGTTGCAGCCGTTCCATCTCGCGACCCAGCATTTCCATTTCCCGTTGGAATTCTTCGCTATCGAATCCGTCCAGAACCTCGATATTCCAGGCGCCGCTTTCGGCAAGCCGGTCGTTCACTTCTGCAATGCGGTCTTCCACGAGGGCGCGGAAGTCTTCACTGTTGATCACCTCGTCGCCGATGATGAATTGGCGGCCATGGTCGGGACCGAATTCAAAGACGCGGACATTGCCGCCGGGACAGCTGAGCGCGCCGCCCGCTTCATCACCTGCGGGTACAAAAACGCAGACATCGGGCTGGTCTGGCGCGTCGGGGCTGGGGGTATCAATGACCATGCGCACTGTGCTTCTGCTCGGTGCCGCCGGTACGGCAGAGTTGGGTGCGCGGGGGCCAGGAGGGGCGGTCAGTTCAGTTGTGTCCTTGGGGGCAATTTCATCGACCACAAGGCGGAAGCCGCGCTCACCATCGCCCCCGAAAAGTTCATCGGTGACGACGACGCTGCGGCTCGATTCGCGGAACTCGGTATCCTTGGCGTCTTCGGCCAGGGCGCCGGTGGCATAAGCGCCGACAAAGGCTGTCGCGCCAAGGGTGAGTGTTGCAAAAGCTTTCATTCTGGCACCTAGAAGCGCCCCAAAGGGCGACATGGAATTGGTCTTCATCATGGAAGGGATCATGCCATGCGCCGGCTTAACCTGAACTGTCCGCTGCATTAATTCTTGGAAAGGTGCGGGGGCCCCAATCAGGCAAAGAAAAAGGCCGCAGGGGACTGGCCCCCACGGCCTTGATGCTGGCGATGGCAAAGGGGCTTAGAAGCCCATGCCGCCCATACCGCCCATGCCGCCCATGTCGGCCGGCATCGCAGGGCCATCATCTTTTTTTGGAATGTCAGCCACCATAGCTTCGGTGGTGATCAAGAGCCCGGCAATGGAGGCTGCGTCTTGCAGGGCCGTCCGCACGACCTTGGTCGGGTCGATGATGCCCATCTCAACCAGGTCGCCATAGGCTTCGGTCTGCGCGTTGAAGCCAAAGGTCTTGGACTTCTGCTCAAGCAGCTTGCCCACGACGATCGAGCCTTCGACGCCCGCATTTTCCACGATCTGACGGATCGGGGCTTGCAGGGCGCGACGCACGATGTTGACGCCCGCTTGTTGGTCGGCATTGGCGCCTTCCAGCTTTTCGAGCTTGGCCGAGCCGTAAAGCAGCGCCGTGCCGCCACCGGGGACGATGCCTTCTTCCACCGCAGCACGGGTCGCATTCAGCGCGTCGTCGACGCGGTCTTTGCGTTCCTTCACTTCGGTTTCCGTGGCGCCGCCGACGCGGAGCACCGCAACACCGCCGGCGAGCTTCGCCAAACGTTCTTGCAGCTTCTCCTTGTCATAGTCGGAGCTGGTTTCTTCGATCTGCTTGCGGATCTGCGAAACGCGTGCATTGATCTCGGTCTTTTTGCCCGCGCCGTCGACGATCGTGGTGTCGTCTTTGGTGATGCGGACTTTCTTGGACGTGCCGAGCATATCGAGCGTCACGTTCTCAAGTTTGATGCCGAGGTCTTCGCTGATGACCTGACCACCGGTCAGGATCGCGATGTCTTGCAGCATGGCCTTGCGGCGATCGCCAAAGCCCGGGGCCTTCACGGCCGCGATCTTCAGGCCGCCACGCAGCTTGTTCACCACGAGGGTGGCAAGCGCTTCGCCTTCCACGTCTTCGGCGATGATTAGCAGCGGGCGCGACGATTGCACGACGGCTTCCAGAACCGGCAGCATGGCTTGCAGGTTCGAGAGCTTGCTTTCGTGCAGCAGGATGAACGGATCTTCGAGTTCCGCAACCATCTTGTCGGCGTTGGTGATGAAGTACGGCGACAGATAACCGCGGTCGAACTGCATGCCTTCAACGACTTCCAGTTCGGTTTCCAGCGACTTGGCTTCTTCCACCGTGATGACGCCTTCGTTGCCGACTTTTTCCATCGCTTGCGCGATCAGCTGGCCGATTTCGGCTTCGCCGTTGGCGGAGATGGTGCCGACTTGCGCGATTTCTTCGCTGTCTTTCACCTTCTTCGAGCGACGGCTAAGGTCCGCGATCACTTCGGTCACGGCGAGGTCGATGCCGCGCTTCAGGTCCATCGGGTTCATGCCCGCGGCCACGGCTTTTGCGCCTTCACGCACGATGGCCTGGGCCAGAACGGTCGCCGTCGTGGTGCCGTCACCGGCTTCGTCGTTCGTGCGCGACGCCACTTCGCGCACCATTTGGGCGCCCATGTTCATGAACTTGTCTTCAAGTTCGATTTCCTTGGCAACCGTCACACCGTCTTTGGTGGTGCGGGGGGAACCGAAGGATTTGTCGATCACCACGTTGCGGCCTTTGGGGCCCAGGGTGACCTTGACGGCGTTGGCCAGGATGTCGACGCCTTGCAGCATCTTTTCCCGGGCGTCCGCGCCAAACTTAACTTCTTTAGCAGACATGTTTCACTCTCCTGAGTGTTGGTCGAATTCAGATATGAAAAAAGCCGTCGGGGGAGGGGGCTCCCTTACGCGGCTTTCTTTTTCGCGGTCTTCTTGGCGGCGGTTTTTTCCAGAACGCCCATGATGTCGCTTTCTTTCATGATCAGCAGGTCTTCACCGTCGATCTTCACTTCGGTGCCGGACCATTTGCCGAAAATGACCGTGTCGCCAACTTTGACGTCGAGCGCGATCAGCTTGCCGTCTTCGGTGCGCGCGCCGGCGCCAACGGCGATCACTTCGCCCTGTTGCGGCTTTTCGGTCGCCGTGTCGGGGATGATGATCCCGCCAGCGGTCTTGGTGTTTTCTTCGATACGGCGGACGACCACGCGGTCGTGCAGAGGACGAAATTTCATCTTCCGCGTCTCCTATCCTTGGTTGTTCTCTCGGGGTCAAAAAAGCCGGAAATCCTGGGAAAACCGGCCCCTGGCACTCACCCCAGTCGAGTGCTAACAGGCATCAAGCGCGGAGATAAGGGGCAGGGCCCCGAGAGTCAAGAGGTTGCCCCGGGTCCGGCGATTGAATTCAGGGGCTGTCAGGCGCAGATATAGGGGATGACAGAGCCAGAACAACCGCAATCTGGGCCCCAGGACGCCCCCTTTGATGACCCCGGTGCTCCCGGGGCCTCTGCCAACGGCGCCTCTGCCCCCGGGGCTGGTGCCGCCGCCGCCGCTTCGTCCAAGCGGCTGGGCGGGCGTTGGCGGCTGGCGCTCGACGTGCTGATGTTTCAGGGCAAGCTGGCGCTGGACGCCCTGCGGGACCTGTTTCTCAGCCCTATTTCCATCGTGCTCGCGCTTTATGGCGCCCTGACCGATGGCCGCGAGCCGGGGCGCTATTTCTATTGGCTCATGCGCTGGGGCCGCCGCTCGGACCATTTCATCGATTTGTTTTCCGCCGGGCGGAACCCCGACGAACATGACACCGACGCGACCCTCGATGACATCGTGGGGGTGGTGGAGGATGTCATCGTTGACGAGGAAAAACGCGGCGGCATGACGGCGGAAGCGCGCTTGCACATCGAACGCGCGCTCCATCAGATCGAACAGGCAACCGTGCCTGAACGCAAACGGCTCACATGGCGTGTCAAACGCGCCGCCGTCCGCTTCCGCCAGGAAGCGCGCAAGGTGCGCGATCAAATTAGTGGGCCGTCAGATGGGCGGTCAAGATAGAGGGCTTGGGATTGGAGGTGGTGGATGGAGAAATCGAGTGAAGACCAATTTTACACACAAGACGGTCTTGATTGGCTTAAACAACGTACTAGGCCGACAAACTGGTACGACATTGAGCCTGACGATGATATTCATGAGGGAGTGCTTGGTTCATTTCGTACTTTAGTCCACATGTTTCAGATTTCATTTGGACCCGAAATACGACGTCGACTTGAAGCCGGGCGATTGACCGAACCTGTGAACCTCTTCGCATTGCAGCAACTACAAGAACCCGACCAGCCTCCGATTGTAAGAATAAATGGTGAAGTTCGCGGTGTACCACTCATAAAGGTCGACCGACCAATAGAGGCTGGCGGGCAAGTGCTCCTTTCAGACCTGAAGAATCTAGTTAGTTTCGATGTTGAAGTTTCTGAGATTGACTGCGGACATTTTACTGCGTTTTGGACTGGCGACTCCTGGGTCTACGCGTTTGACTTTCGAAATGGCCGAGGAAAGGCAGCGGAGCACTTGAAGTGTGCGTTGGAATTTCTTGATACAGCGGAGGCCGCAGCAAAGTTGGGTAACATCAGGCCGAGCATTGACAATCTTTTCAGTGCAAGCGAATTGGTGGCAAAAGCGAGGTTGATACTTCATAGCCAAAAGACTGCCAGAACTAAATCGCATGGTACGGTGAAATCAGAGCTCAATAGGTGGGGCAAGTTGGGGAATGTTGATGGCGATTTTGTACGCGTCTACAACAAATACTACGGGCTCAGGAACCCCGCGCGATATGACCCGACGGTAGCGGTTGCCTGTCCAGAGGACGAAGAATTTCGGCAAGTGAGATCTGAGATTGAAGACCTCATGAAAGCAGTTGCTCACCGCGACGCATCCAATCTTCATTGAGCTTACGTCAACTCGCCCTTGACATCGAGTTAGCATATGCTAACTTCTGGCATATGAAAGCCCAGCCGTTTCAGATTGCGCCCGATGCGCCCCCCGCCAAGCAGGCCATTTTGAAGGCCGCGCTGAAGCTTTTCGCGGCAAAAGGCATCGACGGCGTTTCGATCCGCGATGTGGCGGAGGAAGCCGGGTTCACCAACCCTGCGCTCTATAAACACTACAAATCCAAGGAAGCCATGGCGGCGGACCTGTTCGAGACGTGTTACCGCGAGATGGTGGCGCGCATGGAACGGCCCCTCTCGCAAGGCCTGCCGTTTCATGGCGCACTCGATGAATACATGCGCGCGCTTATGGAACTTTACGAGGCCGCGCCGGAGCCGCTTGATTTCATTGGCGACAACCTGGGTCGGTTCTGGGGCGCGATGCCGGCGGAGCTCAAGACGCGCACACAAGTCACGCAGGTGCGCGAGCTTTTGCGCCAGGGCCGCAAGGAAGGGGCGGTGACGAAGGATCAGCCGCTCGAGCTGCAAGTGGTTTTTGTCATGGGCCTCATTGGCCAACTCGCCCGCATGGCGAGGGCGGGCGGGCTAACGAAACCCATCACCGCCTACCGCAAGGAAGGTTTTGTCATGCTGGAAAAACTGTTCGCGTAAAAAATTTTGGAATAAGGGTTAGCGTTTGCTAACAAAAGGAGAATTGTCATGCACGCCGTCAATCACGCCATTACCGCGCTGGCGATCAAAAAGGCCGCAAAGCCAGTTCCGCTTGCGCCGTTGCTTGTGTCAGTACAAGCGATGGAACTCCTGTGGGTCGGGTTTCATTTTGCCGGGATCGAATGGACCACCATTGATGAACCGGCCCGTTCCGTCGCCGATGTACATCTGGCGCATATGCCGTGGTCGCATTCGCTTTTGATGACGGGCGTTGTCGCGCTGCTCTTTGCCTTTGCGGGCTATGCGTTGTGGAAGCGCTGGGTCATCGCCGCTGCATTGGCGGCGGGGGTGCTGTCGCACATTGCGCTCGACCTCGCCACCCACGCACCGGACATATCGATTGCGCCCTTCCTGAACGATCCCAAATTCGGGCTGGGGTTTTATGGCGCCATGCCCGTGATCGCATGGGTGATCGAACTGGGCTACGGGCTTTTGATCTGGCGCTGGATTGGAGGCGGAAAAGGGCTGTTGGCGCTGGTACTGCTGTTCAACGCTGCGGCCTTCACCAGCTACATGCCCTTCATCGGCGGGGAGATGAACTCCGACCCCATGGCCTTTGTGCAGTTCGTGGGCATTCAGATCGCGCTTACTTTGCCGCTGACGTATTTCCTCGCGCCCAAATGGATGCGTGAGAAATCGGATCAGGGCAGGTCGTTGACATCATAGGGCGTCTCGCCTGCATAGAGCCAACCGGATATGGCAAGCCGTGGCGCGCCCGCAAAGGGCGCAACCACACCCACCGAATGGTACTTGGGCAAGGTCATAATATTCATCACGTTGAAGTCGGGGAAAAAGGCTTCCTCAACATAGGTGCCGCGTTTGTCGGGAAAGAATTTCAGCTCGCCGCCCCAGTCGGGTTTCCATGTGGGGCTGAAATAGAAAATAAACGCGGCGCGCAAATCCCATCCAGGCAGGCGATCCACATGCAGGTTCAGATAGTGACCGGGCCCATACCAGGTGGCCGCCGCGCCCGCGCTCGAAATGGTCTCGTCGCCGGTCACCTTGCGCGCAAAGCCAAGGAAGCTTTCGGAGTTCATAAAGTCGTCGAATGCTTTCAAGGGGTGGTCGAGCAGATTGCCTTTTTCGATCTCGTGGTGAAAGGCGAAGGTGTTGTAGGCAAACCCGAAACCGTTGCGGGAATTTTGCGCCACCATTTGCGCGAACGCAGCCCGTTCCTGAGGGGGCATGGCGCGCAATTCTTCCAGCGACTTATAGGCCGTGCCCTGGCCGTCGAAGTAGGTGTATTGCCATGGAGTTTCATTGGCGAGCACGCCATGTAGGGCGAGCGCGGTGTTGCGCGGAAAAATCTTTTTGATCTGCAGCCGGTTCTTCACCGAAAAATCAGCGGCGAGTGCCTCCGGATCAAGGTCCGGATTCAGTGCGATTTCCAACATCAGCGGCAAGCTTCCCCAAGTAGCCTGCCCCGACTATATCAATAAGGAGCCTTGCCCGCATAGAGCCAACCGGACACCGACAATCGGGGCCCGCCGGCGAAGGGGGCGACCACGCCGACCGCGTGATATTGGGGCACCGCAAAGACATTGATCATGTTGAACCCCGGGAAATAGGCGCATTCCAGCCTGCTGCCCCGGCGGTCGGAGAAGAATTTCAGCTCCCCGCCCCAATTGGTCCGCCATTCCGAAGTGAGATTCAGCACAAAGGCCGCCCGCCGGTCATAGCCCTTGCCGCTATCATTGTGGATGTTGAGAAAGTGGTTTGGCCCGTACCAGCTCGCGCTGGCGTCGCTGCCGGAGATTTCTCGATCGCCGGTCAGATCGCGCGCGAAGGACAGAAAGTCATCACCGTTCAGAAAGACATCGAGTTCGCGCAAGGGATGGTCGGGAAATTCCCCGGCGAGAAAACGCTGGTGAAAGTTGAAGCTGTTATAGGAATAGGCAAAGCCGTTTTGCGCGGTCTGCATGACTTGCCGCGTGATCGACTGGCGCGCTTCGTCGGGAAGATCGGCATAGGTTTGCAGCGGTATGGTCTGCGCTTGCGTGCCATCGAAATAGGTGTAGTTCCACGGCGTGCGATGGGCGAGGGTGCCTTGAACAGAGACGGCCAGTTCCTTGGGAAGAACTTTTTGCACTTGGCATCGCCGCTGAGCGCGGAACTCCTCGACCGCGCGGCGCGCGTCCAGTGCCGTATTCAGTTTGAAATCGAAATAGCTCAATTGCCCAGCCCCTGCCCACCTCGAAACTGTGAGGGAATATGGTGCAAAGCCTAAAGGAGGCGCCGATCACGGGCTCTTCACAATTTGCTGAGATTCGGAGCCTGATCCATCATCTCCGTGAGCTGAACGGCCTAACGCGGCTATCGCGGTGCGTTGCCCGCGTAAAACCAGCCGGTGATGGCGAGCCGCGGCCCCCCGGCGAAGGGCGTTACAAACCCCACTGAATGGGGCTTGGGCACGGTGAAGACGTTCAGCACATTGAAGGAGGGCAGGAAGGCTTCTTCCACGCGCGTCGCGCCATCGGCGAAAAATTTCAGCTCGCCGCCCCAATCGGGTTTCCACAGCTTGGTGAAGTTGAAGACAAAGGCTGCGCGCCGGTCGACACCGCCAATCTTGTCGGTGTGGATGTTGAGATAGTGCCCGGGCCCGAACCATGTGGCGTGGCCGCCCGCGCCGCTGATTTCCCGATCACCAATATAGGTGCGCGCAAAATCCAGAACTTCATCGGAGTTCAGAAACGCATCAAAGGCGCGCAAGGGATGGTCGGGAAAGGCGCCATCCTGAAAGGCCTCGTGAAATTTGAAGGTGTTGTAGGCATAAGCGAAGCCGCGCTGGGCCAGCTGCATGCGTTCCTGCCCAAAGGCCATGCGCTCTTGCGGGGACATGGCTTTGAGTTCTTCGATCGAAATATATCTGTCCCGCTGTCCGTCGAAATAGGTCAGCTCCCACGGGACCTCACCGGCCAGCACATCGTGCAGGTGCTCGGCCACGTCCGCCGGAAAGACCTTTTGCACCTGTCCGCGTTTGTTTGCGGCATACGCAGCAGCAAGCGCGTCGACGTCCAGGTCAGGACTGAGTTTGTATGTAATCTCCCCCATAGATCCTTCTACGTTCTATCCATCCGGCAACTGAAGTGACTTTTGGGGGCGAACAGTAATCTCAAATACATCGACGTTGATGGGCTGGGTGACCGCATAGACTACCGCCTTGGCAATATCGTCGGCATGCAGAAGAAGCTGGGGCGCAGCCTCATTCACCTTGTCATGGATTTCAGGGGGCAGGGTCATGCCCTTTTCAAAGGTCATGTCGATGCCAAGCGATTGCAGGACTGCATTGATGTACTCGGGCGGAAAATTGCGCGCGAAGTTGGTGATCACCGCGCCGGGGCAAACATTGACGACGCGAATGTTGTCGTCTTCGAGTTCCTTGCGCAAGGTTGTGGCGATGGAACTCACCATGGCCTTGGTACCGCCATAGACGCCGCTCGCATCGCCACGTGCGGCAGTGGAAGAGATATTGACGATATGGCCCTCAAAGCCGCCGTTGCGCATCACGTGGACGGCCTTTTGCGATCCGGCGAGAAGGGACAGGATATTCACCTCCATCATCTCGCGCCATTTTTCGGGGTCGCCATTGGCGATACTGTCGGGGTGGCTCAGCCCGGCGTTGTTCACCAGAATATTGAACGTGCCGGTCTCTTCTGCCGCGCGCTCGATCAAGCCCTGGAATTTGTCATAATCGCGGATGTCGAAAGCGGCGGTTGAGACCTTGCCGCCCACCTGCTCGGCGATGGGCACAAGCTCTTCCAGCGCCTCTTGTCGCCGTCCCGTGACATAAACATGGGCGCCGAGGGCCGCGAGCTTCAGCGCCGTGGAGCGGCCAATGCCGCTGGAGGCACCGGTGACGAGGGCGGTTTTCCCTTTGAGACTGGTTTCCGGCATGGGGGGTTCCTCCTTCGCTTTGTCTCAAGCATATTGCGCTTTGCCCCGCTTGGCGAATCCCCGTTGACGTAGCGAAAACGGGTTTCCGACACACGCAAATGAGAGACAGTTTCATGACAATGTCCGTCCACGAACGAATAGGCGAAAAGATCAAGGGCCAAGCGGGCAGCCGCTGGCAGATACCGACCCCGGCATTGGTGCTGGACCTTGATGCCTTCGAGCGCAATCTGCAGAAGATGGCGGACCATTGCGAGGCGAACGGCATCGGCCTGCGCCCCCATGCCAAGACCCACAAGTCGGCAGAAATTGCCAAGCGCCAGATGGCGGCGGGGGCCGTTGGCGTGTGCTGCGCGAAACTAGCGGAGGCCGAAGCGCTCGCCGCGCGCGGGCTGGAAAAGATCTTGCTGACCTCGCCGCTCGCGACGGCGGGGTCCATCGCGCGGGCAACGGAACTCAACGACGTCATCGGGGAGCTGATCATCGTTGTCGATCACATCGACGGGGCGCGCGACCTGAACGATGCGGCAAAGGCAGCAGGGCGCAAACAGCGGGTGCTAATCGATATTGACCCGGGGCTTCATCGCACGGGGATTGGGCTTGATGCGGGCTTCGATGCGCTGGCCGAATTCATCAAGGACTGCGACGGGCTCCAGTTCCTCGGCATCCAGGGATACGCCGGGCATTTGATGCACGAACATGACGCGGACAAACGCCGCGAACAGTCTCTTGGCGTTATGGCGATGCTCGCCGAAGCCAAGGCACGTGTCATCTCGTTGGGTCTTGAATGTCCCATCGTTACAGGCGGGGGCACCGGGACCTATGACATTGACCCTCTGGCGAACGTGCTGACCGATCTTCAGGGCGGGTCTTACATTTTCATGGATCGCCAATATGCCGAAGTGCCCGCGGGCAACGGGTTCATCCCTTTTGAGCCATCATTGTTTGTGCAGATGACGGTGATCAGCGTGAACACGCCCGGCATCGTCACGACGGACGCGGGCTTCAAATCCTTCGCGACCGACGCTGATGCGCCGCTGATCCATGGGGGAGCACCAGAAGGGGCGGCCTATTTCTTCTTCGGGGACGAACAAGGCGGGATCGCCTTTGCCGATGCGGCCAAGGATTCCCTTGCGCGCGGGGCTACGGTTACCTGCGTGGTGCCCCACTGCGACCCCACCGTGAACCTCTATGACTGGTACCACGTGGTCCGGGGGGACGAGCTTATCGCCCTGTGGCCCATTGACGCTCGCGGTTGCGCCCAGTAGGCCGGGAACGCTTTTATTGCACTGCGAAGCCGACTAGGCTTTGCTGTTTCCACGCGTTTTTAGTTTTTCGAGAGGAAGAGCGATGTCCGTCGCCCAAGATAGCCAAGGCAACCCGAACGATCTGGGTCCCTTCTGGATGCCCTTCACGCCCAACCGGAGCTTCAAGGAAGCCCCGCGCATCGTCTCCAAGGCGGAAGGCATGTATTACTACACCACCGACGGGCGAAAAATCCTCGACGCAGCGGCGGGCCTTTGGTGCTGCAATGCGGGCCATGGCCACCCAGAGATCGTGAAGGCGATCCAGGCGCAAGCGGCCGAGATGGACTTCACGCCGTCGTTCCAGTTCTCGCACCCCAAGGCATTTGAGGCCGCCGCGCGCATTGCCGCGCTCGCGCCGGGGGACCTTGATCACGTGTTCTTTGCCAATTCCGGTTCCGAGGCCGCGGACACGGCGCTCAAAATCGCCATCGCGTATCACCGTTACAATGGCGAGGGCTCGCGCACGCGGCTGATCGGCCGGGTGAACGGTTATCACGGTGTTGGCTTCGGCGGCATTTCCGTGGGCGGCATGTCCGGCAACCGCAAACTCTATGGCCCGCTATTGTCGGGTACGGATCATTTGCCCGGCACCTACAATCGCGCGGAACAGGCCTTCACCAAGGGCGAGCCCGCCTGGGGCGCGCATCTTGCCGATGAGCTGGAAGAACTCGTGAAGCTGCATGATGCTTCCACCATCGCGGCGGTGATCGTCGAGCCCATGGCGGGGTCGGGGGGCGTGGTGCCGCCGCCGCAAGGCTATCTCCAGCGCCTGCGCGAGATTTGCGATCGCCACGGCATCCTTTTGATTTTTGACGAAGTCATTTGCGGCTTTGGCCGCCTGGGCGCGGCCTTTGGGGCGGAACGGTATGGCGTTACGCCGGACCTTCTAACCTTTGCCAAGGGCGTCACCTCCGGCACGGTGCCCATGGGCGGCGTTATCGCGCGCAAACATGTGCATGATGTGGTGGAGGGTGAAGGCCAGGACCGCGGGCCGCATGAGATGCGTCTCTATCACGGCTATACCTATTCCGCGCATCCGCTTGCCTGCGCTGCCGCCATCGCGGCGATGAATGTCTATCGCGATGAAGGCCTGTTCGAGCGCACGAAAAAGATCGAGCCGCTGTTCGCCGATGCGGTCATGTCGCTGAAAGACAAGACGCCGGTGGATGACATTCGCACGGTTGGTCTGGCCGCGGCATTCGACGTGCGCGCCCGTGCCAACGAGCCGGGACGTAACGGCTATGAAGTGATGGCGCATCTCTTCCACGATCTCGACATGATGATCCGCCTGTCAGGCGACACGGTGGTGCTGAGCCCGCCGCTCGTCACATCGGAAGACGAGATCGGCATCATGGTCGACAAGATGGCCAAGGCCATCAATCACGTCGCCGGTTAGCGATCAGCGTAAACGCGCATTAGCCAAAATGTGTGCCGGACGAACGTGTGACGTTCGCCACTGATCATTCTTGCGCTTTTGTGAGAGCGTTTCGGTGTCGCATTTCCCGAGCGACTACCCCAGTACTTCGTCTGGCGACAGGCGGGGCATTGGATCCCGAGCCGAGAGGACCCTTGGACGCCCCCAGCACCCCAAGGGTCCTCTTTCGGTATAGAGGGTCCACTTTCGGTTTGGACGAACCGGAACACTCAAAACATCCCTGTAGCGTCCGTCACATTGCGAAATTGGTAACCCTCCCTACATGGGTGTTGTCCCCTGATGGCGGGCCCTGAACAGGGTCCAACGGGAAAGGTGCTCAGCCCTCGCACGGCAGTCCCATACTCGCACCACGGCCCTTTCCCGGGCGCCAACAGAAACATAACCCCGGTCGCGCGCTGTCCCTCGCGGCCGGGGTTTTTCTTTGTTGAAGGAGGATGATTACTCGGCTTCGCCGGGGGCGACGCGCTCACAAAGGGTGCGCAGCTTGTCCATCTGGCGGATGTAGAGCGTTTTGGACTTTCGCTCGGCGATCTCCGCATGGGAGAGCTGGCTCAGAACCCGCGCGACGGTTTCGCGCGTGGTTGATGCTTCCGCCGCGATCTGCGCTTGCGTGGGCAGGGGATAGATCAACCAGCTTTCGGGCCGGACCGGATCTTCCCGCGCCATTTTCAAAAGTTGGCTGTAGACGCGCTGGTAGGCGCTGAGCGTGGCGAGATCCATGATCCGCTCGTCGCAGTCGCGCACGATGGCGGCCATCTTTTCCAGCACCATGAGGGATACGCTGGGGTGCGATTCCAGAAGCTCGCGGAACGTTTGCGGCTCAAGCGCGGCAAGCTTGCAGCTTTCCACCGCAACCACATTTGCGGACCGCTGTTTGCCGTCGATGGCGCTAAGTTCGCCGAAGTAATCGCCCGCGTCCTTGGTCGCAAAGGCAACCTCACGTCCCGAAAGCGAAAAGTTCTTGATGGCGACCTTGCCCGACACCACGAAAAAGATATCGCGATTGTCGCTTTCCTTGTTCACCACCTCATCGCCCGGGCGCACGTCGATCCAGCGGCAACGCCGTTCGATCGCGGCAATCTCTTCCGGCGTGAGATTGCTGAGCAGGCGTATGCCCGAAAGGCTGCCGGCTTCATGAGAGGTTTGTGGTGTCACAGAGCTTTGGGTCATGCGGCGTACAACGGTCTTCTTCTATTGGGGGGATAACCATCCCCGGCGTGAGTGTATTTCCTTAGGCCGGGACTTGGGGGCAATCCCCTGGCCCCCGCGTTTTCGGCGCGAGCCAGATTCGTCGTGTCCCCAGTCACGACCCGTCATACTGTGAGGCGCTTAAGCGATGTGCCTCTGCCCCAACATAGGGAGTCTTTCGACGAGCCGCGGTGAAGACCTTCACATATCTACCCCGGATGTGAGCAAAATCACAGTCAAAGCGGGGGATCGTTTGAGCTTTACAGATCCGCTTTACGCCCCAGAAACCGTAAGCGCCTGAATTCCGGCGCTAGCCGCCCGTAATGGTCGCGCCGCCGTCAATGACGAGCCCCTGGCCGGTGAGGAACCGGCCCGCGTCAGAGGCCAGCAGAACCGCCATGCCGGCGATCTCATCGGGCTCACCGATTCGCCGCAAGGCGGACCCGGCGGTGGACGCTTTCAGGATGTCGGGGTTTTCCCAAAGGGCGCGAGCGAAATCGGTTTTCACAAGGCCGGGCGCGATGGCGTTCGCCGTAATGCCGTGCGGGCCGTACTCGACGGCGATGTTGCGCGCGAGCTGGAAGTCGGCCGCCTTGGAAATGGCATAGGCACCCAGCACGGTCGAGCCCTTCAGCCCGCCGATAGAGGAGATGATCACCACTGACCCGTCGCCGCGCTCTTTCATCTGCGGCAGCACCATGTTGGTGAGCCAAAAATTGCTCTCCACATTGCAGCGCATGATTTTTTCAAAGGCTTCGTCCGGGCAATCGATGGACGGCCCGAAGTAAGGATTCACCGCCGCATTGCAGACCAGGATATCGATCTGGCCCCATTTGGCGTTTGTCTTGTCGACGAGGTCCTGAAGCTGTTCCTTGTGGGAAATGTTGGCGGGGATGGACACCGCCACTTCCTCGCCCTTGCCATAGGTCTCGTTGATCTCTGCCGTGACGGCCTCGCAGGCGTCCGCTTTGCGGCTAGACACCACCACCTTGGCGCCATGCTCGGCCATGCGGAAGGCGATGGCCTTGCCGATGCCTTTGGTTGAGCCGGTGATGACGGCAATCTTGCCCTTGAGATCGAACAGAGTCATGGGGTGACACTCCTTGCTGGTTTTTGGCGGTCTTGCCGAGTGTTGCTTGGTTAACGGCTAATAAGAAAGATCATTACGGCCTGTGGCATAATGTTCAAAGCGCTATGCGCCTGAATTGGCAGGGTGTAGCGTATGAACACAGGCGGGCACTTGTGAAGGCCCGGGTACGCCATATTTTTGGCACGTCGGGTGGATTTGTTGCCGCCCGCCGGGCGAAAGCGACTCGGGAATAGGGATTTGCATGGCGAATCCCGAAAAAATTGGGAGAGAGGACACCCATGAAGAAGATTATGACAATGGCGGCAGCGGCGGTTGTACTTGTCGGCTGTACCACTACGGACCCCTACACGGGCGAACAGCGCACCAGCCGCGCGACGCAAGGCGCGGTGATCGGTGCGCTTGGCGGCGCCATCGTGGGCGCACTGACCAACACCTCAAGCGGCGAACAGGCCGCGAAAAACGCCCTGATCGGCGCCGGCATCGGCGCGCTCGCGGGCGGGGCAGTTGGCAACTACATGGACCAACAGGAAGCCGAATTGCGGCGTGAGCTTGAAGCGACCGGCGTCCGCGTGCGGCGTAATGGCGACAACATCGAGCTGATCATGCCGTCGAACATTACGTTCGATACGGGCAGCGCTACGGTGAAGGGCGACTTCCGCCGCACGTTGAACTCGGTGGCGACGGTTCTTCAGCACTATGACCAAACCTACATCTATGTGGATGGTCACACCGATACGGTGGGCAGCAGCCAGTACAATCAGCAACTGTCCGAAGATCGTGCCGCGTCCGTGGCGACGGCCTTGATCAACCGGAACATCATTTCGGGCCGCCTGATCGTGCGGGGCTTCGGCGAGACCGACCCCCTCGTCTATACGGGCGACAACGTCGATGAGCCGCAGAACCGGCGCGTTGAACTTCAGATCGTTCCCTACACCGGCTACTAAGACGCTGGCGACAAGGTCCGATTGAGACCCATGCAAGAGGGCCGGGCGGCAACGCTCGGCCCTTCTTTTTGACCCCCGGCCATTTGGTTAACGCATTGGAAAGACGACGCCCCACAAACTGGCCCTGAAACGTGCCCTCTCACGGGGGGCGAGGGAGCTGTTTGTCATGTCCTTTCTGACCAATTTCTTTGTTATCGGGTCCTACGTGATCGTGGCGGTCGCGCTCAGCATGGGGCTGCAAGCCTTTGGCGGGGTCGAGCCGGTGGTGGGCTGGCTCGCGGCGGCTGTGTTCTTCCTCTTTGCGGGGCAGATCCACGGCACCCTGAATCGGGCCCAGGAAGTGACAGCCCTTGGCCACGAGATTGAGCGCCTGCGCCAGGCGCTGATTGGCGCGGGGCAGGACATGGAAGCCATTACCGAGCGGCTGGACGAATTTGAGCCCCGCATCGAAGGCATGACGGACACCCGCAATCAGCGTCTGGTTTCCGAAATGCGGGTTCTGGAGAGCCTGGTGCAACAATTCGCGGGCGGCATTGCTGAACGGTCTGTGGAAGCGCTGGCCGCGGGCGAGGTGCCCCATGAAAAGCTAAACGAGGCGTGGAGCTTTGCCCGCTTCGACAAATCCCACCCCAGCGCCTATGACCGCGCCAATGACGATCAGCTTCTGACCGCGGTGCGCGACTCCCTTCGCGACAACCGGGTTGAACTTTATCTGCAACCGATTGTGTCGCTGCCCCAGCGCCGCTTGCGTTTTCTCGAAGCGCTCACCCGCCTGCGCGCGGAAAGCGGCGAGGTGTTGATGCCGCGCCATTACTTGCGTGTTGCCGAAAGCGCGGGGATCGTCTCTACCATCGACAATCTTCTGCTATTCCGCTCGGTCCAGATCGTCCGCAAACTGATGGAACGCGGCGGCGATGAAAAAATCTTCTGCAATATCTCCACCCATTCGCTGCAAGACAAAACCTTCTTCGGCGAGTTTCTCGATTTCATGGAACTGAATGCCGATCTTGCGAAGCGCATGTATTTCGAATTCAGCCAGGAAACCTATGAGACGTGCGGTGCACTGGAGCTTGCAAACTTGCGTCGTCTGACAAGCCTCGGCTTCCGCTTCTCCATGGATCAGGTCATGAGCCTTGATTTCGAGGCGGCGTCCTTGCGTGATCGCGGCTTTGCCTTTGTGAAAATCCCCGCGGCAATCCTGACCGCGGGCGAGGGGCCTGATGTGGGGGCCATAAAATACCGCCTCGCGCGCCACGGCATCGACATGATCGCGGAAAAGATCGAAGACGATCAAACCGCCGATGCGGTGGTCGCGGCCGGGGTCGACTTTGGCCAGGGCTATCTTTTGGGCGAGCCGCGCCCGGCGGCGAAGGAACCCCTCGCCGCGCCGGTGGAGACGCCGGAACAAAGCGGCGCCGCTGCGTAAAGCGCCGCAATCATTTCCAGCAGTTGCCCCGTTTCGGCTGTAACCCTATGGTGCGGCGCGAAATTGGCGTGAGCACAAAGGACTGATTCCATGACGGACCAAGGCGGGCTTTTCATCGAAGATCTGGAAGAGGGCATGAGCGCCAGTTTTTCCAAGACCATCACCGAAGCGGATATCCTGATGTTCGCGGGTGTTTCGGGTGACACGAACCCGGTGCATCTTGATGCGGAATTCGCCGCTGGAACCATGTTCAAGGAACGCATCGCCCACGGCATGTTGAGCGCGAGCCTGATTTCCACTGTGCTGGGCACGAAACTTCCCGGGCCGGGCGCGATCTACATGAGCCAGACCTTGAAGTTCAAAGCGCCGGTGAAGATCGGCGATACGGTCACCGCCACGGGCACGATCTCCGAGCTCAATCACGACAAACGCCGCGCGACCATTGCTTGCGTCTGTACCGTTCAGGGCAAGCCGGTGGTAGAAGGGGAAGCCATGGTAATGGTTCCCTCGCGCAAGAGCTAAGGCCGCATGCAGGTTCACACCGACTACCGCCAATGTCCCAAGGACGCTAAGGGCGCGACCCTCGTCATCGGCAATTTCGATGGCGTTCATCGCGGCCACGCGAAAGTCATTGCACGCGGGCGGGACATCGCGACCAGCCTTGTTGCGCCTTTGGGTGTGATGGCATTCGAGCCGCACCCGCGCGAATTCTTTGCCCCCGATGCGCCGCCCTTTCGCCTGACCATGCCGGAAACCCGTGCGCGCCTTCTTGAACGGCACGGTGTCGACCTCGCCTTTATCCTGCCGTTTGATCGCGCGCTCGCCATGATGGATGCGCGTGACTTTGTCACCGAAGTGTTGGTTGCGGGCCTGGGCGTTGCCCATGTGGTGGTCGGATACGATTTCTGTTTCGGCAAGGGGCGCAAAGGCGATGTGGCGCTGCTCAAAGAAATGGGCAGCGCACTTGGGTTTGGTGTCACTGTTATCGATCCGGTGCGCGCGAGCGCGAATGAGGATGATGTTTTTTCCTCAACGCGCATTCGCGATGCCTTGCGCGACGGCCACCCGGACCTTGCGGCGAAATTGCTGGGCCATTGGTGGGCCATCGAAGGGGAAGTGAAAAAGGGCGATCAGATCGGCCGCACCATGGGCTTTCCCACGGTGAATGTAGATCTGGGTCGTTACCTTCATCCCAAGTATGGTGTTTATGCGGTGAAGGTCGAAGTGCTGAACGGCCCTCACGCGGGTACCTATAATGGCGCGGCGAGCATGGGCTGGCAGCCGACCTTCAAAAAGGACGAGCCCCTGTTCGAAGCCTTTTTGATGGATTTTGACGGGGACCTTTATGGCGCGGAGCTGGTGGTCAGCTTGATCGCCTATCTGCGTCCCGAGGAAAAATTCGAGGGGCTTGAGGATCTGAAAGCTGCCATAGAGGCGGATGTGGCCGAAGCCACGAGAATTCTGAACAATTTGCGCGCGAACCCGGGGGCGGTGCCTTGGGCTGAAGGGGGACAGGGCTGATGGCGTCAAAAAAAGGTTTTCGGCCCTCGCCGGTCCAGCTGGGCGTTTTTGTCGCTGCCGTCACCTTTCTGGCCGATCAGCTGACCAAAATCGCCTTTCTGAGCGGCATTGGCCGGCCCCTGTTCACCCCGCCCGCCAGCTTTGCGGCAGGGCCGAGCATTGATGTTCTGCCGTTTTTCAACTTCACCCTCGTCTGGAACCAGGGCATGTCCTATGGCCTGCTTCAGGCCGAAAGCGCCTTGGGCCGTACGCTTTATGTGATTTTCACGTTGGTGATCGTGCCGGCCCTCGGCTTGTGGCTGTGGCGGACGCGCAGCGCGCTGGTGGCCGTGGCTCTGGGCCTCGTGATCGGCGGGGCGGTGGGCAATAATCTGGTAGACCGGATCGCCTATCACGCGGTCGTGGACTTTTTACACCTCCACATCGGTGAATTTAATTGGTATGTCTTCAATATCGCCGACACCGCAATTGTTTTCGGCGTGTTCCTGTTGATTTACGATGCGTTTTGGGGCACTGAGCAGCAGTCGTCCGGGCACCCGCATTAGGGGAAGGGGGCCGGGACGAAAGATGGGGGCGAAACCAGGTGAGGATCTTTTGAACTATGGGTTTTAAACAGCTTTCGCCTTCCCGCCGTCTGATGGTCAGCCTTGCGGTCATTTCGGCTGTGGCGGTCTCGGCGGGCGGATGTTCCAGCCTCAAGCGCGCCATGGGCCTTGAGAAAGTGTCGCCGGACGAATTTGCCATCGTCACCAAAGCGCCGCTGGTCATTCCTCCGGATTACAATCTGCGCCCGCCGCAACCCGGTGCCGTGCGCAACGAATTGGAAGACCCGCAAGTCGCGGCGCAGAACGCGCTCTTCGGTCCCGAAGCAACCCCTGTTGCCGACGGTATCGTGACGGCGGGTGAATATTCCTTGCTCGACAATACGGGCGCGGCAGATGCCGACCCGCAAATCCGCACCATCCTGGTCAGCGAAGCATCTTCACTGACGCAAAAGGACCGCGGCTTTACGGATCGTCTTCTCTTCTGGTCGGGCAACCGGCCGAGCGGTTATGACCGCACCGTTGTTGACGCCGCCGCCGAGTCGGACCGCATTCGCAACAACGAAGCGACGGGCCGCCCGGTCACGACCGGCGAAACGCCGACGATCACCAAGGATCGCGGCATCTTCTAAGGCTTCACGCCTCGCCTCGCGCAATTGTCATTGTCGCAAGCGGGGGGCATTGGGCACGATGGAAATCAAGCGGGCGCGTCGGCAATTGCCTGGCGCGCCCCTTTCGTAACTAGAGTTCAAAAGAGTTCAAAGGGGAGACCGGACAGATGGTGACGATGGGCTCGCGGTTCAGCCGCATAGGCGCGGCAGTTGTGGTGGCCTTTGCCTTGGTCGTTGCGTCTTGTTCTTCCAAGGAAGACGAAGCGGTTGCCGCGCGCGAGTGGAGCCCCGAAACCTTCACCCTCGACAACGGCATGGAAGTCGTGGTGCTGCCCGATCACCGGGTGCCTGTGGTTACACACATGGTGTGGTACCGCGTGGGCGCTGCCGATGAACCCCAAGGGCAATCGGGCATCGCGCACTTTCTTGAGCATCTGATGTTCAAAGGAACCGACGAGCTCGGCCCCGGTGATTTTTCCCGCATCATTGCCGCCAACGGCGGGGTCGATAACGCGTTCACCTCGTGGGACTACACGGCCTATTACCAGCGCGTTGCGCTCGACCGGCTTGAAATGGTGATGCGCATGGAAGCGGACCGCATGACGGACCTTTCCATTCCTGAAGATGATTTTTATTCCGAACGGGACGTGATCCTCGAGGAAATCCGTATTTCCGAACAGGACATCGACCGCATCATGGACCGCCAGATGGCGGCGGTGTTGTGGCCGAACCATCCCTACGGTGTTCCCATCGGCGGCTGGCAGTCTGAAGCGGGCGCGCTCGAACCCGCCGACGTCATGGCCTTCTACAACACCTGGTACGCGCCCAATAACGCGATCTTGGTGGTTGCGGGCGACATCACGGCGGAACAGCTGCGTCCTCTGGCCGAAGAAATCTATGGCGGCATTCCCGCCCATGCGGTGCCCGAACGGCGCCGCGCGCAGGACCCGCCCCCCATCGCGGCGCGGCGTCTTGCCCTCAATCATGAACTCGCCGGCCAGCGCGAGCTGCACCGTTATTACGGCGCGCCGTCTTTGCGCACCGGCGGCTTGGAAACCGCGGCGGCCATTGACGTGGGGATGAGCATTCTCGACGGCGGCACCACCGATTGGCTTTATCGCGAGCTGGTGGTTGAACGCGGCCTTGCGACCACGGCGGGCGCCTATTACTGGGGCACAACACGGGACGATGGCGAGATTGCCGTCTATGCCGTGCCGCGCGACGGCGTCAGCTTCGAGGACCTGGAAGCCGCCATGGACGAGGTCATCGCCCAGTATCTGGCCGACGGCCCGACAGAAGACCAGCTCCGCCGCACCAAGACGCAAAACCACGCCTCCACCATCTACGCCCAGGACGATCAGGCCACCATGGCCCGCATCTTCGGGGCAGGCCTCGCCGCCGACCGCACGGTCGACGACATCGTAGCGTGGGACGCCACTGTTGCGGCGGTCACGGTCGATGACGTGCGCACCGCGCTCGCCACTGTTCTGGTGCCGGAAAATTCAGTGACGGGCACTCTTGCGCCCGCCGCACCTGAACCTGCAACGGCGGAAGAGGAGTAAGCGACATGATCCGTATTCTGACAATTACCTTTGCGCTCTTTGCTTTCCTCGCCGCGCCGTCTTTCGCGCAGGAAGAGGGCAGCGAGGATCAGGCAGGTCTCGTCCACATTCAGCGGGTGGTCTCCCCCGGCGGCATTGAAGCCTGGCTGGTGCAGGATGATTTCGTGCCCATCGTTTCGATCCGTGTTGGGTTCTTTGGCGGCGCGAGCCTGGAAGAGCCGGGCAAGGCAGGCGCCGCGCAGCTTACCTCCTGGACCCTTGATGAGGGCGCGGCGGATATGGACAGCCGCGCCTTCCGGAACCGGCTTGAGGATCATGCGATCCGCATGGGTTTCAGCGCGGGCCGCGACCGCTTCTATGCCTCGATGACCACGCTGACCGAGAACCAGGACGTGGCGTTTGACATGTTCCGCCTGGCCCTGAACGAGCCGCGCTTTGACGATGATGCGGTGGAACGTATGCGCCGCCAGCTTTTGAGCGGCATTGCCCAGGCCGAGCGTGACCCCAATTCCATCGCCGCCAATAAATGGTGGGCCGCGGCGTTCCCGGACACGAGCTATGGCCGCTCGGTGGCGGGCACGGCGGAAAGCGTTGCCGCGCTGACGGCGGATGACCTGCGCGCCTTCCACGCGACGCTTAATCGCCGCGACATGCGCATCGGCGTTGCGGGGGACATTGGCCCCGAAGCGCTGGGCCGCTTGCTTGACCAGACGTTTCTGGGCCTGCCCGCGACCGGGCCGGACTACGCGCCCGTGGACACGGCCCCAGCGGGTAGTGGTGAGACCATTGTCGTTGAGCACCCCAATGCGCAGAGCGTTGTGATCTTCGGCAGTCAGGGCATCGACTATGCCGACCCGGACTACATGGCGGCCATGGTGATGAATGCGATTCTCGGCGGCGGCAACTTTTCATCACGGCTAATGGATGTGGTCCGTGTGCAAAACGGGCTCGCCTATTATGTCAATTCCGGCCTTTCGGTTCTGGATGGCGCAAGCATCTTTCAGGGCAGTGTCGGCACGGAAAACGCGCGCGTGTCGGAATCGCTTGATCTGATCCGGGCGGAGATCGCGCGCATGCGGGACGACGGTGTCACAGCGCAGGAACTTGAAGACACCCAACGCTACCTCACGGGGGCCTTTGCGCTCGGCTTTGACTCCAATAGCTCTATCGCTTCGCGGCTCGCCTTCTATCAGCTCGAGGATCTGGGCATCGACTACATCAACACGCGCAACGCCCGTGTGAATGCGGTGACCCAGGACGACGTGGCCCGCGTGGCCGCGCGTCTGCTGGATCCCGACAACCTGTTGGTGGTTGTGGTGGGCCAGCCCGAAGGCATCGGGGATGAAGAGGACATGGAAAATCAGCCGGAAGCCGCGGAATAGGGCGACTTCCCCACAGGTTTTCCACAGAGACGCGGCCCCGGCCCCTTGCTAGGCTGGGGCATGGGAATCACCAATGCCAAACCGACCGGCGCGCAGCCCGCGCCCCTGATCCGCCTTCTGCCTGAGGCGGCGGTGAACCGCATTGCAGCGGGCGAAGTGATCGAGCGCCCGGCCAGTGCGGTCAAGGAACTCGTTGAAAACGCCATCGACGCAGGCGCGACGCGCATCGACATCGAGATTGAAGCCGGCGGGGCGGCGCTGATCCGCGTGGCGGACGATGGCTGCGGCATGACCCGCGAGGATTTGCTGCTCGCCGTGGAACGCCACGCCACGTCAAAGCTCGACGCGAGCGATGACGGCACGGTTGATCTTCTCAACATTGCGCACCTGGGGTTCCGTGGCGAGGCGCTGCCGTCCATTGGCTCGGTAAGCCGCCTTTCCATCACCTCCCGCGCGGGCGGCGGCGAAGACGCTTGGCGCATCGAAGTGGACGGTGGGCGTATTGCCGACCCTGAACCCGCTGCACTGACACGCGGCACACGCATCGAAGTGCGCGATCTTTTTTACGCGACGCCCGCGCGGCTGAAATTTCTGAAATCCGAACGCGCCGAAACTATGGCGGTGTCGGAAATCATCAAGCGCCTCGCCATGGCGCATCCGGAGGTCGCTTTCGCGCTGAAATCCAATGGGCGCACCCTCGTCGATGTGAGCGTGGAGGGGGAGCTGACGGGCAAGGCGCGGCTCCATCGTTTGGGCCGCGTGCTCGGCCGGGAGTTTGAAGAAAACGCGGTTGAGATCGATGCGGAACGTGAGGGGGTCAGGCTCACCGGGTTCGCGGGCCTGCCCACTTTCAATCGCGGCAATGCGCAACTGCAGTTTCTGTTCGTGAACGGACGGCCCGTGCGCGACAAACTGCTGATCGGTGCGGTGCGCGGGGCCTATCAGGATTTTCTTGCGCGCGACCGCCATCCGGCTGTGGCGCTCTTTGTGGATCTCTCCAGCCAAGATGTGGATGTGAACGTGCACCCCGCGAAAGCAGAAGTGCGCTTCCGTGATGCGGGGCTTGTGCGCGGGCTTATCGTCAGCGGCCTGCGCCATGCGCTGGCGGGCGCGGGGCACCGGGCCTCCACTACGGTTGCGGGGGCGGCGCTCTCAAGTTTCCGGCCGCAAGGGGAAGGCGCCCCCCGCGTCTACCAGTCTCAACCTTACGTCAGCCAAGGCGCGCGGGGGTTTGCGGAAACCTTTCATCAGCCGATCTCCTCGACGCTGCCAGGGACCGAAGGCCACAGCGCCCGTGTTGAACCCACAATGCCGACGCCGGGCGATACATCGCTGCCGCTGGGCGTCGCGCGCGGGCAATTGCATGAAACCTATATCGTGGCGCAGACGGACGACGGCCTTGTCATTGTCGATCAGCATGCGGCGCACGAACGGCTCACCTATGAGCGCATGAAAAGCCAGCTCGCCGAAAAAGGTGTCGCGCGGCAGGGATTGCTGATCCCCGAGGTGGTGGAACTCGACCGCGATGCGGTGCATCGCCTCGTGAAACGGGAGGCGGAGCTTGCTGAGCTTGGCCTCGTGCTCGAAGGGTTCGGCGAGGAAGCGGTGGTGGTGCGCGAAGCGCCCGCGCTGCTCGGCAATGCGGATATCAAGGGCCTGGTGCGCGATCTCGCCGATGAGCTTGCGGAGTTTGACGCCGCGCTGACGCTCAAGGAACGGCTTGAAGATGTATGCAGCACCATGGCCTGTCACGGCTCGGTGCGCGCGGGCCGTCGTCTAACGGCGGATGAAATGAACGCGCTCCTTCGTCAGATGGAAGCAACGCCCCATTCGGGCCAGTGCAATCACGGGCGGCCGACGTATGTGGAACTGAAGCTCGCCGATATCGAACGGCTCTTCGGGCGGCGCTAGGCGAGACGCAGGAACGTCACTTCGGTTTCGCCAAAGGCGCGGCGGTCCACTTCTTCAAACCCCTCCGGCACTTTGAACGCGCCATTGATTTCTTCCACCAGGATCAACGCGTCTTGGGTGAGCCAGCCGCCCTCGCGCGCCGAAGTAATCGCGCGCTCCGCCAATCCCTTGCCATAGGGCGGATCGCAGAAGACGAGCGCGTAGCTGCTTCCCATCTTGGCATTGGGCGCGCCCATGTTGGTGGCATCGCGGCGAAAAATTTTTGTGGTGCCTTGCTGGCCCAGCGCTTCGATATTTTCGCGGATTGCGCCGCGCGCCGCCGCCGCGTCATCGACGAACAGAACTTGCACCGCTCCGCGGCTGAGTGCCTCGAGTCCCATGGCCCCACTGCCTGCAAACAGGTCCAGCACCCGCGTGCCCTCGCAGCCGCCATACCCATGCTCGATAATGTTGAAAAGACTTTCGCGCGTGCGGTCGGTGGTGGGGCGGGTCGCCATGCCCTTGGGCGCGACAATCGTCCGCCCCCGGAAGGTTCCGCCCACAATTCTCATTTTTCCGCGCCTTGCACCCACTTTTTGCCGAGCAACTCTTCCATCGCTTTTGCGGGCACTTCTTCCACGTCGCCTTCCTGCAGGCCGCCCAGCTGAAACGGGCCATAGCTGAGGCGGATCAGGCGGTTCACGGTCAGGTCGAGGGATTCCATCACGCGTCTAATTTCGCGGTTCTTGCCTTCCCGGAAGGAACAGGTCAGCCAGCTGTTATGGCCCTTGGTGCTATCGAGCTTCGCGGTGATGGGGCCGTATTTGATGCCGTCCACCTCAATACCTTTTTCGAGTTTGTCGAGGCGGGCTTGCGTCACATAGCCATAGACGCGCACGCGGTAGCGCCGCACCCAGCCCGTTGCCGGCAGTTCAAGATGCCGGGCTAGCTCCCCATCATTGGTCAGCAGCAGCAACCCCTCTGTATTGAGGTCGAGCCGCCCAACGGAAATGACGCGCGGCAGGCCGGGGGGCAGGGCGTCGAACACAGTGGGGCGGCCCTCGGGGTCCTTGTGCGTCGTCACAAGGCCCACGGGCTTGTAATAGCGGAAGAGGCGGGTCTTTTCCTTGGCCCCGACGCGGGAGCCATCCACGCGAATGTCCTCGGCCCCCGTCACCTTGAAGGCGGGGGTGTCCAGCACCTTGCCGTTCACGGTGACGATGCCCTCGGCAATCAGGCGCTCGCATTCCCGGCGCGAGCCGACCCCGGCCCGGGCAAGATATTTGGCGATGCGTTCGCCGCCGTCTGGAAATTCTTCGCTCATGGCGCCGCTCTTGCCTGAAAGCGGGCCCCCATGCAAGGTCCCGGGCATGACGGATCAGGAATACATGGCGCTGGCCCTTGAGGAGGCCGAAGCGGCCGCGGGCCGCGAGGAGGTCCCCGTGGGGGCCGTGCTCGTGATGGGGAACCAGGTCATGGCGCGGGCGGGCAACCGCATTGTGGAGCTAAAGGACCCCACGGCCCACGCGGAAATCCTGGTGATGCGGGAGACCGCGCAAGCGCTGTCCAATGAGCGACTAATGGGAGCCCAGCTGTTCGTGACGCTGGAACCTTGCGCCATGTGCGCCGCCGCCATGGCCTTTGCGCGGGTCGAACGGCTGGTCTTCGCCGCCGACGACCCCAAGGGTGGCGCGGTGATCCACGGGCCGAAGTTTTTCGAGCAGCCCACCTGCCACTGGCGGCCCAAGGTGGCGCGGGTCGACGGGGAACTCGCCGCGCGATCATCAGAGGTTCTCAAGGCCTTTTTCCGCGCCAGAAGGTAGAGCCGACTTTCCCCAACGGCACCCGTGACGGGGCGACACTGAGGGTCTAAGCTTCGCCGCGAAACGGACGATAGCTCAGGCCTGCTGGAGGGCATTTCCCATGCATTTCGAACATTCCGACAAAGCCAAACACTGGATCGAACGGGTTGAGGCGTTCATGGACGCCCACGTCTATCCCAACGAGGACACCTACAATCAACAGATGGAGGCGTTCGGCGATAATCGCTGGCAGATCCCCCAAATCCTCGAAGATGTGAAGGTGAAGGCCCACGAGGCGGGTCTGTGGAACATGTTCCTGCCCGAGAGCGAAGGCGGGGCGGGCCTGTCGAACCTCGAGTACGCACCGCTTGCGGAGATCATGGGCAGCGTCGGTTGGGCGTCGGAGGTCTTCAACTGCTCCGCGCCGGACACGGGCAACATGGAAGTGCTCGCCCGCTATGGCACCAAGGAACAGCAAGACCAATGGATGAAGCCGCTCCTCGAAGGGACCATGCGGTCTGCCTTCCTGATGACGGAGCCGGCCGTTGCCTCTTCCGATGCCACGAACATTGAGACCAGCATCGAGCGCGATGGCGACCATTACATTGTCAACGGGCGCAAGTGGTGGTCGTCGGGCGTGGGCGATCCGCGCTGCAAGATCTACATTGTCATGGGCAAGACCGACCCAGACGCACCGACCTATACGCAGCAGAGCCAGATACTGATCCCGTCGGATGCCAAGGGCGTCAAAGTGCTGCGCATGCTGCCGGTGTTCGGCTTTGACGATGCGCCGCACGGCCACGCTGAAGTGCTTTTGGAAAACGTGCGCGTTCCTGCGTCAAACATCATCCTGGGCGAAGGGCGCGGCTTCGAGATTGCGCAAGGCCGGCTTGGCCCGGGCCGCATCCATCACTGCATGCGTACCATCGGTGCGGCGGAACGCGCGCTCGACAAGATGTGCAAGCGCCTGCTGACCCGGGAAGCCTTTGGCAAAAAGCTGTTCGAACATTCGATTTGGGAACAGCGCGTGGCCGAAGCGCGCACGGAGATTGAGATGTGCCGTCTGCTCACGCTCAAGGCCGCTTACATGATGGACACGGTGGGCAACAAGGTGGCGCGGAAAGAGATCGCCATGATCAAAGTGGCGGCCCCAAAGATGGCGCTGAAAATTATCGACGATGCGATTCAGGCGCACGGCGGCGGCGGCGTGACCACGGACTACGGTCTCGCAAAGGCCTATGCCGGCATGCGCACCATGCGGTTGGCTGACGGCCCCGATGAGGTGCACAACCGCACCATCGCGCGCATGGAATTCAAAAAGCATATGGAAGAGCTCAAGCAGGGCGGCGGCAAGTAACGCCACTAGCACCGCAAAATCGGAAAGGCGTCTGACCCTTGGTCAGGCGCTTTTCTTTTGCGCGGCGGCATCAAAGGGCAGGGTGAAGGCGACGGTGGTGCCTTCACCTTCCACGCTTTCGATGGTCAGCGTGCCGTGATGCAATTCGACAAAGGATTTGACGAGCGCGAGCCCCAGGCCCGTACCGCCCTGACCGGCAGTGGAATCCGACATGGCCTGTTCAAAAGGCTGCGCGAGGCGTGGGATGGCCTCTGCGGGGATGCCGCAGCCGGTATCCGTGACGCTGATGCGGACGCAATCGTCCAGCTGTTCTGCAATCACGGCAATGGCGCCGCCCGCGTCGGTAAACTTCACCGCATTGGACAAGAGATTGAGCAGGATCTGTTTGATCGCACGCTCATCTGCGGGAATGGGCGGCATGTCGTCGGGGACGGACCAGTTCAGCGCGATACTGTCGCTGCCGATGCGCCCTTCCATAATGCGCAAGCAGCCGGAGATCATGTCCTCAAGGGCGATGTTCTCGACGAAAAGGTCATACTTGCCGGCCTCGATCTTCGACATGTCGAGAATGTCGTTGATGAGATCGAGCAGAAATTGCCCGCTTTCGTGGATGAGCCGGATGTAGTCGGCATATTGTTCCGAACCCACGGGGCCGAACATTTCCTCGCGCATGATGTCGGAAAAACCGATTACAGCATTGAGCGGCGTACGCAACTCGTGGCTCATATTGGCGAGGAATTTTGACTTGGTGATATTGGCGGCTTCCGCCTTCTCCCGGGCGCGGCGCAGCTCTTCTTCGTGCATGCGGCGTTCGGTGATGTCCCGTGCAACGATCACAAGTTCGCTAACGGCGCCTGAGGCGTCGGTAACCGGGCGAACGCTGGCCTCCAGCCAGATGGTTTCGCCAAAGCGGTGGAGCCCGCGGAAGGTGACGCGTTGGGCCTGTAGGCCTTGTCGCCCGCGCTCATAGGCAGCGCGGATGAGCGTGTGATCAGACCGCAGGGCATAGCGCAGGATGGGGGTGCCGACCATTTCCTCAGGGTGAAAGCCGAGGGTCTGAGTGCAGGCCGGTGAAGCAAAGGTGCAAATGCCGCGTGCGCTGACTTTGAAGATGACATCGGAGGCTTCGTCGGCGAGTGCGCGATACTGGCGCTCGCTTTGGCGCAATGCGCGCTCAGCCTCAACCTGCGCCGTGACATCCTGACAGATGCCGATCATGGCGACAATTTCGCCATTGGTATCTTGTTCCGCGTAACAATGATGCACGATCGAGCGATAGTCGCCGCTTGCGGCCAGCATGCGTTTCACAAGCGTAAATGACCGCGGCGTTTCAAGGCTTCCCAGAATGTAATCGCGAAACTCTTCGCGCTCATTCGGATGGATCAGATTGTAGGCCCACTCAAGGTCCAGCGCACCCTCAACAGGCTCGTACCCCAGAATGCGATACATGCTCGCGGTCCATTCGGGTTGCCCGTCTTTGATAATCCAGCGCCAGGATCCGATTTTGGCCATGGTTTCGGCCGCGGCGATGCGCGTTCGCAGGCGATAGTGGTGCTCCACTTCACGGATAGTGATGCAGGAACAACCGGCAAACCGCTCATCTGTCATGTGGCCGGCGCGCGCTTCGAACCAACCCCAGCTCCCATCTTTGCGCCGGGTGCGATATTGGACGGGATCGTCGTCCACGCCGTCTTGATAGCGTGACCATTCCCCGGCAAGGGCCTCGATGTCATCGGGGTGAACAAATTCCACAAAACTGGCGCCGACGATTTCTTCTGGAGCGTAACCGAGAATTTTTTTGATAGAGGGGGAGGCGTAGAGAATGGTGGTATCAGGCGCGCAAAGCAGTGTGAGGTCTTCCTGTGCCGTCAGGAGTGCTTGAGCAAGGTCACCTTCGCTCAGGCCGTCGCGAGCGATGTGCTCGGGCAATGGCACATTGCCATCATGTGCGGGCTCTTTGCCGCTCATGCGTTTTCGCTCCCTTAGACGGTGTTCCTCCCGCGGCGGGTAGTCTCATCCGGTTGGCTTAAGGAGAGCTTGATGAACTAGGTTACTGTTTAGAGGAATGCCGATTTTAGTTGAGCGAAATGCTTTCAAATGGCGTTAAGCCTAAGAGAGTGTTACCGGCTGCAACCTAAGCGGCCGCGCCTGCACGTTGGGCGAAGCCCCAAGCTGCATCGGCGAGGGGGGCAACGAGATCCGCCATGGCGGCGGCGTGCTCATTTGAGGCGGTGCCGTCGCGCACCCGGCCCACAATGCCCTGCAGGATTCCGGCAAGGCGGAAAAAATTATAGGCGAAATAGAAGTCGATGTTCTCGATCCCGTCGCGGCCCGTGCGGCGACAATAGGAGGCGATATACTCTTCCTCGGAGGGGATGCCGAGGGCCTTGAGGTCGGAGCCCACCAGCGAGCCGCCCGACGTGCCCGTCACCGGCATGCGCCACTGCATCAGCTGATAGGTGAAATCGCCCAGCGGGTTGCCCAGGGTCGAAAGCTCCCAGTCCAGCACGGCAATCACGCGCGGTTCCGTGGGGTGCAGGACCATATTGTCCAGCCGATAGTCCCCGTGAACCACGGTGGTTGAATCGTCGTCAGGAATATTTGCGGGCAGCCAGTCGATGAGGGCATTCATCGACTTGATCTCTTGGGTCTCGGACAGTTGATACTGTTTGGTCCAGCGGGAGATCTGCCGCGCGAAATAGTTGCCCGGCTTGCCATAGTCTTCCAGCCCGATGGCCTTGTAATCCACCATGTGCAACCGCGCGAGCGTGTCGTTCATGGCGTCATAGATGGCGCCGCGTTCTGCCGGCTCGCAGCCGGGCAGAGTGCTTTCCCACAGGATGCGCCCCTCAACACAATCCATGATGTAAAAAATTGTGCCGATGACGCTTTCGTCTTCGCACAGGCAGTAGGTCTTTGCCACGGGAAAGCCGGTCGTGTGCAGCGCGGTGATAACGCGGTATTCGCGGTCCACCATGTGCGCGGACTTCAAAAGCTTGCCCGGCGGTTTGCGGCGCAGGACGTATTTCTTTTTGGGGGTGATAAGCTGATAGGTGGGGTTCGACTGCCCGCCCTTGAACTGGCGCACTTCCAGCGGGCCCTCATAGCCTTCCACATGGGCTTCCATGTATTGGGCGAGTTTTGCCTCGTCGAACTTATGGGTTTCGGCAACGTCTTTGGTGCCGGTAAATTGGTCCTGCCGGGATTCTTCGGTCATCGGGGCCTCGCGCTTGTCGTGGCGGTCAGTCTAGAGACCTTGCCGCTTCCCGTTCAAGGGCGCGCCAGCCGATATCGCGGCGACAGAACCCGCCCGGCCAATTGATCAGGTCCACGGCCTTGTAAGCGGTGGCAACTGCTTCCGTAACGGAACCACCTAAGGCGGTGACATTCAGCACCCGGCCCCCCGTCGCGACCAATTTGCCGCCCTTTATGGCGGTGCCGGCGTGGAAAATAACCGCCCCGGTTTCTTCGGCTGCTTCTTTCACGCCCTCAATGACCGTCCCCTTGTCATAGGACCCGGGATAGCCGTTCGAGGCCATCACAACCGTCACGGCGGCGTCCTCGGTCCAATCGAGCGCCTTGGTGGTCAGCTTGCCCTTCGCCACTTCCATCAGGACCGGCAAAAGATCCGATTGCAGGCGCGGCATCAGCACTTGCGTTTCCGGGTCGCCAAAGCGCGCGTTGTATTCGATCAGCTTGGGTCCCTCGGCCGTGATCATCAGCCCGGCATAGAGAACGCCGCGATAGGGCGTGCCGCCTGTCGCGAGGCCGCGCACGGTGGGTTCAATGATCCGCGTCAGGGTGGCGTCCACCATTTCCGGCGTCATCACGGGTGCGGGGGAATAGGCGCCCATGCCGCCCGTGTTGGGGCCCACATCGCCGTCGCCCACGCGCTTGTGGTCTTGCGCGGTCACGAGCGGCAGGAAATTTGTGCCGTCGGTAAGGGCAAAAAGGCTCGCTTCCTCCCCCACCATGAACTCCTCGATCACAACTTCCGCACCCGCCGCGCCAAAGCTGCCGCCGAACATGTCGTCGACGGCGGCCTCTGCCTCGGCCAGCGTTTCAGCGATGATGACGCCCTTGCCCGCGGCAAGGCCGTCCGCCTTGATGACGATCGGCATTGTCTGTGTACGGAGATAATCCTTTGCCGCGCCCGCGTCCTCAAACTTGCCATAGGCGGCGGTGGGAATGTTCATGCGGTCGCAGAGCGCCTTAGTGAAGCTTTTGGAGCCCTCCAACTGCGCCGCGTCCTTGCGCGGGCCAAAGGTAAGAACGCCTTCGGCTTCCAGCCGGTCGACGATGCCTTCGATCAGCGGCTGCTCGGGACCAACGACCACAAAGTCGATGTTTTCGGCGCGGCAGAGCGCTATCACCGCGTCCTGGTCGCTGGCGTCGAGGGGCACGCAAGTTGCCACCTCCGCCATGCCCGCATTCCCCGGCGCGCAGATGAGGCGCGAGGTCAGGGGGCTTTGCGCTATTTTCCAGGCGAGGGCGTGTTCCCGGCCCCCCGATCCGATAAGGAGAATGTTCATGCGCTTCCTTCTGGTGTCCCGGTGGGCTAGGTTTTGTCTTTCCTAGCACGCTGCCTAACCGATTCGGAACCACCCCGCGCCCATGGCTTTTGACGACGATCAGACCCCCGGAAACCTGCCGGAATTCTCGGTCTCCGAGATCAGTCAGGCGGTCAAGCACACGGTGGAAACCGCCTTTCCTTTCGTCCGCGTGCGGGGGGAGCTTAGCCGCGTTTCCCGCCCCCGATCAGGCCACATCTATGTGGACCTGAAGGATGACCGCGCCGTGCTCGGCTCCGTCATCTGGAAGGGCACGGTGGCGCGCCTGCGGGTTGACCCCGAAGAAGGGCTGGAGGTCGTCGCCACGGGGCGGCTTACCACCTATCCGGGACAGTCGAAGTATCAACTGGTGATCGAACAGCTCGAAGTCGCAGGGCTAGGCGCGCTGATGGCGCAGCTAGAAAAACGTAAGAAACAACTCGCCGCCGAAGGCCTGTTCGCCGCGGATCGCAAAAAGCCGCTGCCTTACTTGCCGCAGGTTATTGGCGTTGTGACCTCGCCCTCTGGTGCGGTGATCCGCGATATCCTTCATCGCCTGGCAGACCGGTTCCCGCGTCATGTAATCCTGTGGCCCGTGGCGGTGCAGGGCGAAGGGGCGAAGGATCAGATCGCCGCCGCCATCGAAGGGTTCAACAAGCTGCCCGTGGGCGGTGCGATCCCGCGCCCCGATGTGTTGATTGTCGCGCGCGGGGGCGGCTCGGTCGAGGACCTCTGGGCCTTCAACGAAGAAGTGGTCGTGCGTGCAGCGGCGGCGAGCGCCATTCCGCTTATCTCTGCTGTGGGGCACGAAACCGATACGACACTCATCGACTTTGCGTCCGACCGGCGCGCGCCTACGCCAACGGGCGCGGCAGAAATCGCCGTGCCGGTGCGGGCCGATTTGCAGCGCGATGTGCTCGATCTTCAAAGCCGCCTTATTGGCGGCATGGAACGACTGGCTCAGCAACGGCGCCAGGATCTTGCCAGCCTTGCCCGCGCCCTGCCGCGCGCGGATGCGATCCTCGGCCCCGCACAACAGACGCTGGATCTGGCGAGCGAACGGCTCGCCGGGGCATTGCGCGTTGGCCTTTCCGATTATCGCGCCCGGTTCCGCGAACATGGCGCGCGCATGGGGCCGGGACTGTTGCGCCTGCCCGTGGCGCGCGCGGGGGAAAAGGTGGAAAGCCTCGGCGCACGCCTTGATGCAGCGTGGACGCGCGGCGTGGGCGAGGCGCGGGAAACCATCGCGCGCTCGCAGGTCCGTCTTGATGAAATGACCGCGCGGCTCAGCGCCGCTGCCTCGCGCGGTGTGGCGGACCGGGAACGCACGCTTGCGTCATCCGCGAAGCTACTCGAAAGCCTCAGCCATCAGGGAACGCTCGCGCGCGGCTTCGCGCTGGTGCGTGACGCGGAGGGCAAAGTGATCCGGTCGGCGGGCAAAATCGCGGTGGGCGATGCGCTTGATCTGCAATTCGCCGACGGCACTATCGCGGCCCAAGTCACAAAGAGGGCGGAAGGGGGCGGCGGGAAGCGGGGCCCTTCACCCGAAAAGCCTGTGCCCAAAAAGCCCGCGCAAAGCCCCGCGAAACGGGCCGGCAAGCAGGCCTCCCTTTTCGATGACGGCGACGCGGGCTAGACTGCCCACCAAAGGAGATTTTCATGAACAGCGGTCAGCCGCCCTCGGATCAGGAAGCGATCCTCGAATATTATCCCGGCGACTATCACGTGGTCCGGCGCGGCGGCTTTGTCACCTGTGCGGTGTCGGGAGCGCGTATTCCGCTTTCTGAACTCAAGTACTGGAGCGCCGACTTGCAGGAGGCTTACGCAACTTCGCAGATCGCGACCCAGCGTTATGCGGATTGGAAAGCGGGCAAGGCGGGCACGGCCGAAGGAGTTGGCAAATGAAACTCATCTGGGCCTGCGTAGTGGCCCTTGCTTTTACTGTTCCGGCCCATGCGGAGATCCCGCTAGATCTGCGCGGAAATTTTGAACAGGGCAGTATCATTGTGGGTCAGACGGACCCCGCCGCCGAGGTGCGCTTTGGCGAAACACTTTTGCCCGTCAGCCCGAATGGGTTTTTTGTCTTCGGTCTCAATCGCGATTTTCAAAGTCCGGCGCATCTGACCCTCACTCTGGGCGATGAATTTTTGACGCGGGAACTTGATGTCGCCGCGCGTGAATACAACATCCAATATGTCGAAGGTGTGCCGCAGGAAACGGTGACGCCCCCACCCGAAGTGCTCGACCGCATCCGCCGCGAAGGGGAAATCAAGCGCGCCGCGCGGGCCGATGTTACGGGCCGTACCGATTTTGCGAGTACCTTCATCTGGCCGCTGACGGGACCGATCTCCGGCACCTATGGCAGCCAGCGCGTCTACAACGGCACGCCCGGCAGTCCCCACCTCGGCATTGATGTGGCGCGGCCCACAGGAACGCCCATTGTCGCGCCCGCCGCGGGGACTGTGGTGCTCGCCGAACCGGATATGTATTTCGAAGGCGGGCTCATTTTTCTCGACCACGGCCACGGCATGATCGATGTCTTTATGCATTTGTCTGAAGTGCAGGTGGAAGTGGGCCAGGAGGTGAGCCAGGGCGAGGTTATCGGCCTTGTCGGCGCGGGCGGCCGCGCAACGGGTCCGCATCTCGACTGGCGCATGTATGTGATGGGCGAGCGTGTGGACCCTTCAAATCTTGTCGGCCCTATGCCGGAAGATGAGCCGGAAGGCGAAACGGCAGTCGGCGATCAGTAGATCGTATCTTTCACGCGCTGCGGATAGTTCTTGTCATAGGTCTCGTCGTCGAAGCCGGGCTGCATCGCCTTGATCATTTCGCCGTTGGAGGGCAGCGCCTTCCGGTCCACGTGGCTTGACGCGTCCCACAGTTTCGCGCGCACGAAGGCCTTGGGGCATTGGTAGTAGCAGGCGTCCACTTCGATAATCGCCACCGTCGTCGGCGCCTTGCCCTGCATGGTGAAGCTCTCGCAAAGCTCCGGGTCGGTCGTCAGATGCGCACGGCCATTGATGCGCAGGGTTTCACCCACGCCGGGAATGATAAAGAGGAGCGCTACGCGCCCATCCCGCACGATGTTTTTCAAGGTATCGATGCGCCCGTTGCCGCGCCGGTCGGGCAGGGCGATGGTCTTGGCATCCAACACCCTCACGATGGGCGCCGGGTCCCCGCGCGGGGAGGCGTCGAGCCCCTCGGGCCCCGCGCTTGCCACGACCACAAAGGGCGCCTTGTCGACAAAGGCGCGGTAGTGATCGGAGATGTGGTCGAGCTCTTTGATGAGTGACGTGGGCATGGGCTCCCCATAAAGCGCCGTGAGTTCTTCTTCGGAGGTAATGCGATGGGGATCGGTCATGTGCTTGCCCTCTACGCGGCCTGATTGCGGATTTTTTTCGGAAGTTCCAGCTCGCCGTTTTTGAATTTGCCCCAGCGTTGATGCAGCCACAGCCATTGGCCGGGGTTTTTGCGGATGGCCATTTCGAGATATTCGTTCAGCCAGACGCAAAGGCTTTGAACGTCCGTGTTGAGATCGCCGGTGCGCGCCAGCGCGGGTGGCTCGTCCACATAGAGACGGAACTTGGTGCCCTTTACCCGCTCGAGCCGCAGGGGAATGATCGGCATGTCATAGCGGATGGAAATGGTCGCGGCGGCGGGGGCCGTCATCGCCGGAAGGCCGAAGAACGGTACGGCTAGCCCTTCGTTCATCTTCTGATCGATCAGCATGGCCACATCCATGCCGGACCGCGCGGCCTTGATGATCAGACGGCCGCCCTCTGGCCCTTTGGGAATCTGGCTCGGGAATGTGTGTTTGATGCGTTGCTCGACCAGCCAGTCATCCATGAAGGGATTGTTCGGCGCGCGATAAACGCCCGCGCCGTTGATCCCGTTGAGATGCGCGGCAAGGGGGATCAGCTCCCAGTTGGCAAAGTGCCCCGAGACAACAACCACGCCCCCGTGTTCCGCCTTTACCCGTTCGATGATATCCGCACCGATCACCTCGATATGGGCGTTCGGTCCCGTGGCGGTGAATTTGTCGAGATGGGGATATTCCCCCATCAGGCGGCCAAGGTTTTCGAACATCTGTTTGACCACGCGCTCGCGCTGGTCCTCTGAAAGCTCCGGCATGGCGAGCTTCAAATTGTTGCGCGCGCGGTTCGCGGCGCTAACGCGTGGGCCGATCGCGCGGGCGAGCCAGCCGCCCAGCGCCGACGCACGCTCTAGCCCCAGCAGGCGGAAAAATGCCATCGCCGTGAAAAAGAGCGCGCCTTCTACATAGTGTTGCAGGCTGGGTTTGCGCTTTTCATCGCTTACGCGCGCGATCAGCGGCTCTTCCTTTTCATCCGACAGCCAGGTGGTGAGCAGGTCCTGCATGGCGCCCGCATCGTCAAAGGTGGCCTTGACGGGAATGGCGGCGATGTTTTGCGTGCCGGGGGGCAGGCGCACCGCATCCTTTTCCGTCGTCACCAGATCGGCTTCAAGTTCCAGCGCGCGGCGCTTCAGGCTTTCCACGTCGCGTTCGGTATAAGGGTGGTGGTCGGGAAAAGAGACCTCGCCCATCATGCGCGCGCCAAGGGATTTTACCGTGCGGAAAAACTTTTCCGGCGCGCCGATCCCGGCAAAAGCCAAAACCTTGATGTCAGCGAGTAGCGCCGCGTGGACTTGAGGTTCCAGCTGCGCGCGCAGTTTGGGCCCGCGAAACGCTTCAAGTTCGGGGGGCAGGGGCGTCGCCGCATCTCCACCCATGATCAGAACCGCATCGGCGCGGGCAAGGCCCGTATAGGCGTTCTCGCGCATGGGCCCGGCGGGAAACGTACAGCCGTTGCCGAAGAACCGGCGGCCATCGACAACGACAAAGGAATAGTCCTTGGCAAGGGTCGGGTTCTGGAACCCGTCATCCATCAAAATAGTATCCGCGCCCCGTTCGGCGGCAAAGGCCGCGCCCGCGGGCCGGTCGCGCGCAACAATCACGGGCGCCGCGCGCGCAAGCAGAAGCGGCTCATCGCCCACGTCGGCGGCGGTATGGGTTTTGGGGTCAACGATCAACGGCCCTCGTTCCTTGCCGCCATAGCCGCGCGTGAGGATCGCGGGCTTGCGGCCCATGTCGATCAACAGTTCAGCGAGCGCCATGGCTGCGGGGGTCTTGCCCGTTCCGCCCAAGGAAAGATTGCCAACACAGATGACGGGAATATCCGCGGCCCGCGCACGGGTAAACTTCTGGCGCAAGCGTCCGCCCGCGCCATAGAGCGCGGCGAAGGGCCAAAGCAGGCGCGCCTCGAACGGCACGCGTCCCCGGCGCTTGGGATACCAGAAATCAGGCGCTTGCATCGGCGCTCCCGGATTTGTTCAGCAGCGCCAAGACGGCGCCGCTTGTGCGGGATAATACCTCGTGTGCTTCCGCAGCCAAGGTCAAAGCCGCATTTGTCTGTGAAGTCCGCGCGGTTTCACTGGTAAGCAGCTCAATCACCGCTTCGGCAAGGGCGGCGTTGTCTTCAACTTCGCGCCCGCCATCCCGCTCATCGAGCGAGGTGTAGAGTTCCTCGAAATTGTCTGTGTGCGGGCCGTGAATGACGGCGCAGCCCAGTTGCGCGGGCTCGAGCGGGTTTGACCCGCCCTTGTCTGTGAAGCTGCGGCCCATGAACCCGACGGGCGCGAGACGGAACACAAGTCCCATGTCGCCGATGGTATCGACCAGATAGACATCCGTTTCCGGGGTGAGCGGATCGCCTAAGCTGCGCCGCGCCACGGTGAGGCCCAGGTGCGCGAGCTCGTCTGTTACCGCACCGGCGCGTTTGGGCTGGCGCGGGGCAAGGATCAAGAGCGCCCCGGGCAGATGCGCCTTGACCATGCGGTGCGCCTCGCCCACGGCAACTTCTTCCTTGTGCGTGCTGGCCGCGCACCAGACGGAGCGATCGCCGATCAATTGTTTGAGGCGCGTCAGCTCTGTCTCGTCAGCGGTGAGCGGCGCGGCCGCAAGTTTCAAATTGCGCATCTCGGTCACATGGCGCGCGCCCAACTCGCGCAGGCGCTTGGCCGTGGCTTTGTCTTGCGCGAGGACGGTGTCGAAAGCGGTCAGCACCTTCAGCGCCGTGCGCGGCAGGCGCTGCCACCCGCGCGCCGACTTTTTCGACATGCGCGCGTTGATAAGTGCCAGTGGAATGCCGCGGGCATGGCTGTCGAGGATCAATGTCGGCCAGATCTCGGATTCGACCCAAATGCCCACATCCGGTTGCCAGTGATCGAGAAAGCGCCGCACCGAATTCACGCGGTCGAGCGGCACATACTGATGGATCGCACGAGGCGGCAACTTGCCTTCGAGCAGATTGGCGGACGTGACCGTGCCCGTGGTGATGAGCACCGACAGTGTAGCGTCGGCTTTGAGCAGGCTCTCAATCAACGACAGGACAGAAAGGGATTCGCCCACGCTCGCCGCGTGGATCCACGCAAGCCGCCCCTCGGGCCGGGGCAAGGTGGCTATGCCCCGTCGTTCCGACAGGCGCGTGGCGTCCTCTTTTCCGCACCGCACACGCAAGCGCAAATGCGCGCCCAGAAGCGGATTGCCCACATGGGTCAGCCCACGCCAAAGGCGCAGCGGCAGGGTCAATGTGGGCTCAAGCGATCTGTCGGACATTGTCGCCGGGGGTGTCGGTTGCGGGAGGGCGTGCCTTGCGCGGTTCGCCGGGCTCGATGGGTTCGCGGCCCATCATGCGGTCTGCTTCGACAGTGATGCGGATCATTTCCTGTTCCAGCTCAAGGCGCTTTTGTTCCAGCACCGCATCATCGGCGTCGGCGGGAACGGTGATGGGATTGCCCCACAAAAACACACCCTTGGAAAAGGGAAGCGGTATCATGAACCTGTCCCAGCTGTTCAGAACAATCGCGCGTTTCGCACTATATGTGGCCGGAAGAATGGGGACACCGGATAACTTGGCGAGCATGACCGCACCATCCTTGGCGCGGTAACGCGGGCCCTTGGGGCCGTCGGGGGTAAAGCCAATGGAGGCGTTACCTTTCAGTACACTGATCATTTCCAGAAAGGCGGTCGTGCCGCCACGGTCTTTGTGTTTTTTGCCCATGGACGCTGCCGAGCCGCGCACCACATCCACGTCCATGTGGCTCATGACGTTGGTGATCAGATTGCCGTCGCCATGACGGGAAATGAGCGTGTAGACCTTGCCGTCCGAACGCCAGCCATGAACGATCAAAAACAGCCGGTTGTGCCAGAAGGTTCCGATGAAGGGGGTCTTGGCATCCCAATGCGCGCGCGCGACCTCTTCGTTCATATGTTCATAGCGCCCGGTGGCATAGACAAAGCGGATCGCCGCCGCGCCCAGGGCGGCAAGGATGTTTTGCCCCCAATGGGCAAGCGCGCTTTGCTTCTTCTTGGCCATGGGCGGTTGTGGGTCTCTTGGCTCAAAAGGGCGATGAAACGGGAACGGGGAGCCTATCACGCGAAGGGCCGCGCGCCCAAAGCCTGGCCTGCAAAATCGTTAAAGCGCTCAACCGTTTAGCGCGACGATGGCGGCATTCAGGTAGCCCGCGAAGCCGACCCACAGGATGTAGGGAACGAAGAGCGCCCCGGCCAGCTTGCTTTTCCGCCAGAAAAGCACGGTGGTGAGGATGATCACGAGGAGTAAGGCACCAAGGTCGATCAGCGCAGGCAGGGGGGTCTGCCGGCCAAAGAACAGAAAGCTCCAGGCGAGGTTGAGTGCGAGCTGGGTGAAATAGGCAAGGAAGGCGAGCGGCGCCTTCGCGAGCCCGCCCGCTGCGCGCCACACGAGCCAGGAGGCAAATCCCATCATCAGATAGAGCGCGGTCCAAACCACGCCGAAGGTCCAGTTCGGCGGATTGAGTGCGGGCTTTTCGAGCCCCGCGTACCAAGTGCCCACCGAGGTAAAGGTGAGGCTGGCCCCGGCATAGCCCACCAATTGCGGCAGGGCGATGAGAACGAGCAGCATCAAAACGCTGATGAGGGGGCCGGACTTTTGCATAGGAGCTCCTGAGTTGGGATGGCTCTTTATTCTGCCTCGCGGTCGAATTCATTACCATGCTCAGGGTCAAACAACCGATGCATGTGGACGATGAAATAGCGCGTCTGCGCATCATCGACGGTCCGCTGGGCGGCGCCGCGCCAAGCCTTGAAGGCACTGGCATAATCGGGAAAGACGCCAACGATGTCGAGACCCGCGAGGTCTTTGAATTCAACCTTGCCCGACAAATCCTTGAGTTCCCCGCCAAATACGAGGTGGAGGAGCTGTTTGCTCATGGGGTTCCTGCCTTTGTTGTTTTTGATTTTGGCCGGGTGATGGGACAGATTGGCGCCCGCGTCAAGGCGGGGTGCGGTCAATTTGAAGATGTGCCCGCGATCCGTTCCATGGGGATGAAGCTGACCCGCTCCAAAAGCGCCGCATGAAGGGCGGGAGCCGCGCAAACAATGTTGTGGCCGTGGCCTTCAGGATGGTTGAAGGTCAGTGGCGCGCCGAGGTGATTGGTGATCCTTGCCCCGGCCTCTGTGGCGATCAGCGCCCCTGCCGCAATGTCCCACTCGCTTTTCAGATTGAGCGTCAGCATGGCGTCAAAGGCGCCGCTGGCCACCAGCGCAAGGCGATAGGCGATGGCGTTCCGTTGGTCCACCTGCATGGCGGGCCAGGGGGTCGGCCATTCTGGCCGTCTGAACATGTCCGCATAGGCGAGCATGCGGCAGCCCTCAAGAGTTGCCTGATCTGAAGCGTGAATGGGCTCGCCGTTCAGGCGCGCGCCGCCGCCTGCAACCGCATCGTACATTTCATCCTTCACGGGATTGAAAATCGTCGCCGCGATGGGCACCCCGTGGCGCACGGCGGCGATGGCGATCACCCACTCGGGCTTGCCTTTCACAAAGGCCCGCGTGCCGTCGATGGGATCGACAATCCACACGTCGCGCATCTCAAGCCGGGCGGGGTGGTCGCACGTTTCCTCCGACAGCCAGCCAAAATCAGGACGCAGGCCCGTCAGGCGCTCGCGCAGCATTTTGTCGACGGCAAGGTCGGTCTTGGTGACGGGGGTCTTGTCGCCCTTTTGCCAGGCTTGAATGTCTTGGGCGTAGTGTTCGAGCGCCAGCTTGCCCGCCTCGCGCGCGGCGGCATCCGCAATGTCCCGAAGCTCGGCCGCGTCTTCGTGGGTCACCCGCTCGCCACCGTCATGCCGTCAATGCGGATCGTTGGAGCGTTTGAGCCATACTGGAAGACAAGGTCGCTCGCGGGGGTAAGCGCGCGGAACATGTCTTTCAAATTACCGGCGATGGTCACCTCGTTCACTGCATGGGTGATCTCACCGTTCTCGATCCAGAAACCCGCCGCGCCGCGGCTGTAATCGCCCGTCACGCCATTGACGCCTTGGCCGATCAGGTCGGTAACATAGAGCCCTGCCTTGATCTCGCCGATCAGCTCTTCGGGGCTCATCTCGCCCGCCGCCATGTAAAGATTGGTGGTCGAAACACCAGGAGGGCCCCCGGTGCCGCGCGCCGCATGGCCTGTGGTCTCAAGCCCCAACTGATGCGCGCTTGAGGCATTCAGAAGCCAGGTGGTCAGGACACCATCTTCGATCAGTGTATGGGCCTTGTTCGCAACCCCTTCGCCGTCAAATGGTTTGGACGAAAGCCCGCGCTTGCGATGCGGGTCATCAATGATGGTGATGTGTTCGCCGAAGACAGGCTCATTCATGCGGTCTTTCAGAAAGCTCGTGCCGCGAGCGATGCCCGGACCGGAGATCGCACCCGCGAAATGGCCGAGAAGGCTGCGCGACACGCGCGGATCGTAAACCACCGGAACCTTTTGCGTGCCGACTTTTTTCGCGCCAAGGCGCCGCACGGTGCGCTCCCCCGCGCGGCGGCCCACGTCGGCGGCCTTATCGAGATCACTCAAATGGCGCGTCGAGGAAAAGTCATAGTCGGTTTCCATGCCCATGCCTTCCCCAGCGATGAGCGAACAGGACACCGAATGGGAGGAAGAGGCATAGCCGCCCACGAAACCGTCGGACGTGGCAAGCACCACGCGGCCCCGGCCCCAGCCCGCGCCCGCGCCCTCGGAATTGGTGATGCCCGCAACGGCAAGGCCCGCTTCTTCAGCTTCCGCCGCGCGGTCGGCAAGGTCCTGGCTTGAGGGTTCGGTCAGGTCTTCGATGTCGAGGCTTGGCCAGGTTTTGGCGAGGCGCTCCTTCGGCGCGAGACCGCAATGCGGATCCTCCGGCGCGAGCTTCGCCATGGCAACCACGCGGTCGGCAAGCTCATCGAGCGCGGCGTTGGAAAAATCATTCGACGACGCGATGGCTTGCCGCTTGCCCATAAAAACGCGCAGACCCAGGTCGTGGCCTTCTGACCGGTCAACATCCTCAAGCTTGCCCATGCGGTAGGACGCGCCCATCGACAACCCCTCGACGATCAGGGCGTCGGCGGCGTCCGCGCCGGCGGCCATGGCCTTGCCGATCAGGCGTTCGACGATGGCTTCCATTTCCTTTTGGTCGCGTCCGGATGTACCGCTCACGGGGACCTCGCTTTCTGTACTGATTTGGCGTCCCCACCGGGCGGCGGGGGATTGAGTCGAGAGGCCCCAAACATAGGGCCGCGCGCGGAAACTACCACCCCCGGCTGAGGTCGATATTGACCCCCAGATTTTGGTCCAGGAACTGGCGCGTATTGTCCCAGGCCGCCGCGCCCGCCACGGGGTCGCCGCCCGCGAGATAGCCTTGCGCGCTGCATTGGCGCAAAACCTCGGACTGAGTGGCGGCGGTAACTTCGGCTTCGTGGCTCATTTCCATGAACTCGCCGGGGCTAACCTCGCGAATGCGGCAATCGACCGGCGTGTAATAGCCCGTGGGGATCACCGGGATGTGACGCAAGTAGGGGTGGTCAAAGGCGTGCCGCGCGCCTTCCAGCACCACAAGTTCGGCGTCCAGCCCGGGGTTTGTTTCGTCCAGCTCCTCAATCAATTCTTCGCAAAGCTCCGGCGGTGTAATGCGGTCGCGGCTGCCGGACTGGATCAGGATCGGCGCGCCCGTGGTACGCGGTTCAAGAAACTCCACACCGCACCAGGGGTAATAGGCAATATGAGCGGCGAAGCGTTCGCCCTCCGGTGCCAGCACCGCGGCAAACCGGTCGAGGCTGGCATAGACCGACGGCGCGCCACCCTTTGAGATGCCGAAGATGGCGATGCGGCCCGCGTCAACGCGCGGGTCATGGGCAAGCTGCCGCAAGGCCGCATAGGCGTCGGCAATCATTGAGGCTTCCGTCACCTCCGTCTGGTCTTCCTTGATCTTGCGAATGCCGCGCTGGGTAAAACTGTCGAGCGCCAGCGTCGCGATGCCCATCTCGTTGAAACGATCCGCGTACATCCACATCTGTGCATCGCGCCCTTGCGCGGAATGAACCAGAACGATGGCGGGATAGGGGGCCGCACCGGTCTCGGGATAGGATAACCGTCCGAAAATTTGCCGGGGTGTTCCGGTCTCCCCGGTCAAAATCTCATCCACAAACCCGTAGTCGGTGGATTGGATCGCGATCTGTTCGCCCGGGTGCGTGGCGCAGGCTGAAAGACCAATAGAGACCGCGCAAAGGATGATCAGTTTACGGAGCATGAGCCTAGAAAAACACGTACCAAAGAAGGGCAGCCGCCGCCACGAGGAACATGATCCAGGTGCCAAGCGTGCCATAGAAACGGCCAAAGTTCGCGCCGTCGGCGCTGCCGCGACCGTACCCGTGGAGCACGCGGCTGACCGTGAGCAGAACGCCAAGGGCATGCAATAACCAGACTTCCGCGCCCTGGAATTCCAGCGCGACCATCATCAAAAGCGCCATAGGAACATATTCGACGTTGTTCGCGTGCGCGCGGATGCGATTGTCGCGCGGCGCTTCCAGCTTGCCGCCGGATTTCGCGTTCGCCTGGCGCGCTGCGACCACCAGATAGGCAAGGCCCAGCATGATCAGCGCATTCAGCGCGATATAAAGCGAAGAAACCGGAAGGAAGGCGATTCCTTCCAGCGTCATATTGACTTCAGGCATTTCCGCGTCCCCTTGTTATAGTTGCGCCTCCGGCTTTATCACATTCGCCAAAGGATTGGAGCCTCATCCCATGCGGTCGCCGCGCCATCGCCAGTTCATCCACTACCATGTGCTGTTTCCCCGCGTAGATGCTTGGGTTAAGGGCCGTTTGTGGTTGCAGGTTCTGATCGGGCTTTTCGCCGGGGCGGGAGTCGGATTGTTGCTCGGGCCGGACCTGGGGCTCATTTCGCGCGAATCAGCTGAGGTCATCGGCACCTGGCTCGCGCTGCCTGGGCGCATGTTCCTGGGGCTGATCGGCATGGTGCTCGTGCCGCTGGTGGTCTGTTCCATCATTCTGGGGATTGGGGGCGCGGCCTCCGGCGAACAGCTGCGGCAGATCGGCGGTCGGCTTGCGCTGTTCATCATCACCGGCACCGCCATAGCGGCGACGCTCGGCATCGCGCTGGCGCAATACATCCGGCCGGGGAGTTATGTGCTTTCCCGTGTGATGCCCAGTCCCATGCTGCGGCCCGACCCCAACGCGGTTGCGACGGAACCGCTGCAGGAACTCACAGAACAAGTGCCGCAGTTCATCGTGAATCTGATCCCCCAGAATGTGTTCGCTTCAGTGGTCGATCAGGAAATGCTCGCCATCGTGATCTTTTCCATCTTCATCGGCATCGCCTTTGTCACGGCGAGCCATCGTGAAACGCTGGAACCCTTGCGCAAGCTGTTTCAGGCGCTCTTGGAAATCTCCATGACCGTTGTGAAGTGGGCCATGTTCCTGACGCCCTATGCGGTCTTTGGCTTGATAGCGCAGCTGACGGCGCAGACGGGCATCAGCACACTGATCGGCATGGGCGTCTATGTGCTGACGGTGCTCGTGGGGCTTTTCATTCTGTTGCTGCTTTTCTATCTCGCAGCGGCGGTGTTGGGCGGGATCAGCCCCGTGGCCTTTGCGCGCGCAATTGGGCCAAACCAGCTTCTCGCTTTCTCAACGTCTAGTTCCGCTGCCGTGATCCCCGTATCGATCAAGACAGCGGTGGAAAAGCTTGGCGTGCCCCAAGGGGTCGCCGGGCTTGTCATCCCGCTCGGCGCGACGGTCAACATGGCGGGCTCGGCGCTTTACCAGTCCATCGCGCTTATTTTTCTGGCGCAGCTATCGGGCATGTACCTTTCAACGCCAGAGCTAATCCTGATTACCGTCACCGTCGTGGCGGCCTCCATCGGCGCGCCGGGAACGCCCGGGGTGGGGATCGTGATCCTCGCCACCATCGCAGGCGACTTTGGCATCTCCACGGCGGGGCTTGTTCTGATTATGGGCGTTGACCGCATTTTGGACATGTCGCGCACGGTGGTGAACGTGACGGGCGACCTTGCCGCTTGCCGCGTATTGCGCGGGTTCGGCAATCACGGTGGCGGCGGGGGGCAGACCTAGAGCGCAATCGGCTCGAAATGGGCGAAGGGGGTCTGCGCTTGCTCAAGGCTCGCGAGGGGCACAAAGGCTGCGACCTCCGCCATGGCATCCCAGATGGGCCCGACCTTGGGGTTCGCATGCGCACCGCGTGACGCTTCTTCTGATTCCCATTCGAAGATTTCGAGATAGGCGCCTTCGGCGGATTTCAGGAATGTTGCGGGACGATCGGTGATCAGCCCCTCAGCGCGCAAGGTAGGTTGATGCTCTTTAAGAAGCTCAATGAGTTTCGCCTCACCGCCCGGTTTTGGCATGTAGCTGCAAAAAACAAGAATGCCCATTTTCGTTCCTCCTTTAGAGGCCGAGCGCCTTTCTCAAATCATTGGCGCTGCCCACTTCCTTCTTCTTCAAATGACCAAACAAATAGGTCTTCCAGCCGAACTCATCGGCCGCTTCAATGTTTTCCGGGTGGTCGTCGATGAAGAGCACGCGCGCGTGGTTGTCGACGCCCTGATCCTTCATGATGTGATCATAGAAGGCGTGATCGGGCTTGGCGACGCCCATCAGGCCAGAGGTGTAGATCTGGTCGACCTTGTCCGCATATCCCCATTCATTGGCGATATAGCTTGCGCGGCGCGGCTCATTATTCGTGCCGATGACGCAAGTTTTGCCCTGCGCACGAACGTCGGCCAGAAGCTCATCCATGCCGTCGTTGTGGTAATAATCGCGCGTGAACCAGAACTCCATGAACGCATCGGGGCCGTGCTGATAACCCGCTTTGGGAAGCACGTCCGCCAGCGCGTCGCGGATATCGATATGGCCTGACATGATGGTGCGAAACTCGGGCCTGAAAAGCCCGGCGCGCAAGGTCTTCGCGTCGATGTCGAGCTCGGTCTCCATCATGCGGTTCCACTTGTAACCGTCCGCATCATAGTTGGCGTTGAACACGCCGTCGAAATCCCAAACCACCAAGTCAATGTCACGCAACATGGGTTACTGTCTCCAAATCGGTTTGCCGGAGCCGGGCAGGCCGAGGCGCGACCATTTTTCGGTCACGCGGGTCACGACGTCCGGATCCATTTGAATTTGTTTGCCCCATTCACGATGGGTTTCAGGTTCGATCTTGTTTGTAGCATCAAGCCCGATCTTGCCGCCGAGCCCACTTTCGGGCGACGCGAAGTCGAGATAGTCGATGGGCGTTCCTTCGATCAGCGTCACGTCGCGCACCGGGTCCATGCGGGTCGAGATCGCCCACATGACGTCCTTCCAGTCGCGCGCGTCGATATCGTCGTCCACAACGATCAGCCACTTGGTGTACATGAACTGGCGCAGGTACGACCACGCACCCATCATCACGCGCTTGGCGTGGCCGGCGTAAGCTTTTTTCATGGAGATGACAGCGATGCGATAGCTGCAGCCCTCGGGCGGCAGCCAGAAATCGACAATCTCCGGGAATTGCTGTTGCAGCAGGGGAATGAAAACCTCGTTCAGCGCTTCGCCCAACACGGACGGCTCGTCCGGCGGGCGACCGGTGAAGGTGCTCAGATAGATCGGGTCGCGCCGCATCGTTATGGCGCTGACGGTAAAAACCGGAAACTGCTCAACGGAGTTATAGTAGCCCGTGTGATCGCCGTAGGGCCCTTCGTCGCGATAATCATCAAGGCTTACGTGACCTTCGATCACAATCTCCGCATCGGCAGGCACGCGCAAGGGAACGGTCTTGCAGTCGGTCAGCTCCACGCTGCGACCGCGCAACAACCCTGCGAATTGATATTCGGAAAGCGTGTCAGGCACAGGCGTCACGGCGGCGAGAATGGTTCCCGGGTCCGCGCCGATGACGACGGCAGCGGGCAGGGGCTCGGGCTTTTCCTTTTTCCAGCGCTGATGGTGTTGCGCGCCGCCGCGATGTTTCAGCCAGCGCATAAGGGTCTGGTTCTTGTTCAGCACCTGCATGCGATATATGCCGAGATTATAGCCGTCCACCGCGTCGCCGCTTGGGCCCTTGGTGACGACCAGCGGCCAGGTGATCAGCGGGGCGGGCTCCCCCGGCCAGCAGGTCTGAATTGGCAGATTGTTGAGATCGATGTCATCGCCGGTCAGCACCACCTCATGGCACGGCGCGTTCCCTTTGGTGGTGGGGCGCATGTCCATCATGGTCTTGGCGAGGGGGAGCAGCTCGCGCGCCTCGCCGAGCGATTTGGGCGGCTCGGGCTGGCGCAGAAAGGCAAGTACCTCGCCCACTTCGCGCAGGTCCTTGGCCGTGGTGCGTTCCTTGCCGTCAGCGGTCACGCCCATGGCGACGCGCTTCACCGTGCCGAAGAGGTTCACGAGCACCGGCATGTCCGATGGCGAGCCATCCGCGCGGATCACGTTCTCGAACAGCACCGCGGGGCCGCCCTCGGCAAGAAGGCGGGTCTGGATTTCGGTCATCTCAAGGACGGAAGAGACGGGCTCTGCCACGCGTACGAGCTCGCCCGCCGCTTCCAGCTTGTCGATAAAGTCCCGCAAGGATTTATAGGCCATGACGCTCCCTTTCGCGGGTGCCCTTATAGCAGAGATTTGTCGCGACGCACCTTCAGGGCAACACCCGCCAAACCGTGGTGCGGCGCACGTCGCTGTCTTCCAGCTCGCGGGTGGTCTGGACCGCGTAGGTGGCAACCTCTTCCATGCCGGACCGAGGCAGATAGGTGCGCCCCGGATCGCCGAGCAGCACGAGCTTGCCTGTCCGGGCGAGGGTCTTGAGCCAGGCCTCGACCTGGCCCGCCAGCGGTTGTTCATAGCAGATGTCCCCGGCCAGAATGACATCGACGGCAAGGTCCATCTGCCCCACCAAGTCCTCAGTGGTGACCTCCACCGCCACGCCGTTCGCCTCCGCATTCATGGTTGTCGCAGCGCAGGCGAGGGGGTCCACATCGCTGGCGAGCACGTGGGCCGCGCCTGCCTGCATCGCCGCGATCGCGCCAAGGCCCGAGCCAGAGGCGAAGTCGAGCACGCGTTTCCCAGCGACGGTTTCGGGGTGGTCGAGGATGTAACGCGTCACCGCTTGCCCACCCGCCCAGGCAAAGGCCCAGAAAGGCGGAGCGAGCCCGGTCGCCTCAAGCTCCGCCTCGGTCAGATGCCAGAGCGGCACCATCTCGTCGGCGAGATGCAGCGTCACCTCGGGGATCAGCGGCGCGGTATTGGCCCTCGTGTTCTCGCGCACAAAGCGGGCAGGGTCGGCAATGCGGGACAGGTCTTTCATGGTGCGTCCTTTGCCTCCGTCCTCTCGGGCCGTCAAGGAAGGCTTTGGTTAAGGCAACAAAATCGCCGGGGCGTTTTGTGCTCCCTCTCTTGCTTGGGCCCGCTAGCGTTGCGGGGCCGGAAGGGACGCCGGCGGAAAGAATTGCGAGGGACAGATGATAATGCGGGGCAACGCACTATTGCTGCTGCTGTACGTGCTGGTATTTGCGGGGTTGATTGCCGCGCTCTGGGGCGGTGTCGCGCTGCTTTAGGCGGCGGCAGCTTCCGGCTTCGTGGTAGCGAGCTTGAGAACAGCCAGATAGCTGGGCTGGATTTCCATGCGTGTCCCATAGCCCTTTTTGAGCAAAATCTTGTGCAGCTTGCGCAAGTTGTACCAGGGCACCCACATGAACAGATGATGCTCCACGTGGTAGTTGACGCCATAGGGCGCAATCAGCAGCGTGGTCAGCGGGTCGGCCAGCGTTGTGCGGGCATAGCGGAAGGGATCGTTGTTATCCGGCACCACCGCGTGTTCGGCGATATTCCGGATGCGCGTGATCATCATATTGAAGGTCGCCATGGGCAATATCCACATCACGGGATAAAGCCACCAGTACCCCGCAAGGGCGAGCCCCGCGAACAGAATGCCGTTTACGAGGATGTAGGAACCGAGCCGCGTGCGCGCATAGTCGGCGCGCTGCGCAATGGGCATGCCCTGTTCGCCCATGCCATTGATGAATTGCGCCTTGCGCTGCTTCCAGAAGGTCTGACCCGTCAGGTCGCGAATGATCTTGCGCCGCAGGGATGCCTTCGTGATCGGGAAGGGCTTGGATAGTGAGAGATCCGGGTCTTCGGCCTGTTGCGTGTGCAGGTGATGCTTCAGGTGATAGGTGCGGTAGCCGTCCATGGAAACGCCCAGCGCGTTGCCGCAGAGCCAGCGCCCGAGGAAATTGTTGAGCCAAAGGGTCTTGCACATGATGCCGTGCGCGGCGTCATGCATGAGCACGGCAAGGCCGAGCTGCCGCCCGCCGATCACCACGACACCGATGAGGAACGTCAACGGGTTCGGCCAATAGGCGAACAGCGCCATGGCGGCGAAGATAATGCCCCAGCAGGACACGACACCCAGAACGCCCATAAGGTCGGACCGCTTGCGCACAATGGCAAGTTCCTCAGGGCTCAGAATGTCTTTTGCTTCTTTCAGCATGGCGATGATTATAGCACATCAGGGGCGGGGCTGCACAAACCGCATGCGGATCATGGAAAACTGCAAGGTGGACGCAGCAACCGCGTCATGCAGCGCCCAAAGGCTGGGGAGGGCCGCGAAGTCAACGCGCCGCTGCGTCAGCGCCACAGGCAGGTCTAAGATTTCCGCTACGGAAGTGGGCGCGACCGGCTCAGTGGAGGTCCAATAGCCCGCGCCGGGGTCGAAGCTTGTGAACGGCGCCGGCGGCAGCTCATAGAGGAAGAGCGTGGCCTCCTCGATTCGATCCATCCAGCCCTCTTCCACGCGCACTACATGTTTGGCGCGGTCACCATCCATGTACCGGCGCACGTCTTCGTCCGTACTGGTATCAATGGCATACCAAGTGATGCGCGGGCAGTCGCGCGGGACAAGGAACGTATGCAGCATGCGTTCCTCCACCGCCCAGACGCGAGGGGGAAGGTCGGGCCAGGAGGCATGCGGGCGCGGCTCGAACAGTTCGATGTCCGGACGGTCGCTGACGTGGAAAAGACGTGGGGTCATGGGATGATGATCACCTCACCATCGCGCACCGCACGATAGGGTATGCCTTCTTGCTTGCAGAAGGCGATTTCCTTGTCGATGGCTGCGGACTCCGGGTGATCGGACTCCCAGTGCGGCATGAAGGCAAAATCCGTCAGCCCCAATCCGTCCCAGATGACCTCGTCACATTTGTCGTACGGCGTGTCGGTTGCGTCATCGACAATCGCGTAAGGCCTGAGTGTGGGAGAAAGAACGCAGGGGCCCGCGCTGTATCCGGCATAGACAAAGGAGGCGTCACCCTTCAGCAACTCAAGGAGTTTATCGAAGCCGCTTAACCTCATTGCCTGGCGCAAGACGAACACATTGCCTCCACACACGAACACCGCGCCCATTTCGTCCAGCTTTTCGGCCAAAGCGCCTGACCTGCCAAAATAGTCCTGTAGATCGAGATGTTCCGCGTGAAGGCCAAGCGCAGCAAGTTCACCCAGTTCTCGTTCGGTCTGGGACTGTTTTCTCTCCAGATTAGCGGAGGAAAAATCGAGCGCATTGTTGATATATCCAATGCGCCCCTTTGCGGGCATCGCGGCCAGCCGCTCGGGGTTGTCGCCGAGACGAAACGAAGAGAGGTAGAATTTCATGGTGAAATGAGCCCGGCGTCTGCGAATATGGTTTGCAGGAAACCATCTCTACGCGAGCGCGTAAACCCGCCGCGCCGTGCCCTGGAACATGGCGTCTTTCTCGGCCTCGGAATAGGGTGCGGCGATCTTTTTGAAGGCGTTCCAGAGAACGGGGTAAGAAATCGATTGCCGGTCCATCGGGAAATTGCTTTCGAGCATGCAGCGCTCCGGGCCGAAGCACTGGATGGTGTGATCGTACCACTCGCCATGGGCCGCGACGAACTCGTCCGATGTGGCAGGGCGGTCGCGCTTGTCCCAGCCAAAGCCGTTGATGGTCATGGCCATGCCGCCGATCTTGGCAAAGACATTGGGGCATTGGGCGAGGTCCGCGACGTCACGCTTCCATTGATCAAAGTATTCGGCATGTTTGCCCACATAGGGTCCGATGCCGAGCGGCCCGCCAAAGTGATCGAAGATGATGGCGGTATCGGGGGCGGCCTTGGCAGCGGCGGTCACTTCGGGGATTTGGACGTGATAGTTCCAGAAATCGAACGTGAGGCCGCGTCTGCCCAAATGCCGAAGCCCCTCAAGAAACTTGGGATCCCCATAGACGCCTGCGTTGCGTTGCGCGTCTGAATGCGGGTCCTTGTCGATCAGGGGATCGAAGGTGGCGCGATGGCGGAGCCCGCGAAAGCGCCCGCCCGCCGCCTCGATATGCGCATCGATCGTTTCATCGAGCTGGTCGCTTCGCAAATCGGCAAAAGAAATGATGACGCCAATCTGCGCCTTGGACGGGTCTTTCGCGGCCTCGTCAGCGAGCCTCGCGACAAACGCGGTTTCGCCCACGCTGCGCAAGTGTTCGGGGCCATCGGTCCGGTATTCCGCGCCGCATTCCATGAACATGGTGGCGCGGATGTTGTGGCCGCTCTCCGTATCAGCCCAGAGCTGTTCCAGCCCATAAGGCTTGGTGGGGTGACGCCACAAATGATGATGCGGATCGACGATAGGCCGGTCCGCATCGATGATGGGTTCCTCGACCTGGGCAAGCCAGACGTTGAGGTCTTCGAGGGTGTCGCTTGGCATGCCCAGGGATCACATGCCGTAGAAATGCATCAGCAGATGAACACCGATCCAGATGAAGCACACGACCTGCACCACATAAGCCGCGAAACGGAAATTCACCGCGATCACCGATCCTGAGGACAGGTGGATGAGCGACTGCACGATGCGCGCGATCACCACGACGATGCAGAGAGTGGAAAAGAGTGCGGTTTCCACGTCGCTCGCGACGCCCGCCAGAACAAGCGCGCCGAAGATCGGCAGGTTCTCAACCGCGTTCAGGTGAGCGCGGTTCATCCGCCAATAGGCGTCGCTGCCGTGCTTTTCACCTGAGGGAAACTCGTTCGCTTTGACCTTGCCAGACATGACCTGGCTCACGCGCGCCGCCGCGATGAGCAGAAGCAGAAATACGGTCCAAAGAGCAAACCAGACGAGTGATACGAGAGGTGCTGACATAATGTTCGTCCCCAATTGATGTGTTTCGGTCTAGGGGATTGCGCCAAGGAACCATGCAAGAAACAAGATGGCGCCCGCATCCCGATTCGACTTGAATACAGCCAAGCATACCACAGGGTCATCGATGTCCACGCGCCGGATTTGCTGGGCGAGATGCAAGGCAAAGAACGCAAGGAAGGGATAGAAAATCCAATCCATCGTGCCCGTGATTGCGGCGCCGATGAAAAACGCTACGGAAAGCCCATAGGTAACCGCAAGGAACGGCTTGGTCTTTGCCCCCAGTTTGCGGGCCGACGATTTCACGCCGATCAGCGCATCGTCTTCCTTGTCCTGATGGGCATAGATCGTGTCATAGGCGAGGGTCCAGAGAAACGCGCCTACATAGAGGAGGATTGGCGCCGCGCTGAGCGAGCCGTGCACCGCGGCCCATCCCATCAGCGCGCCCCAGTTGAAGGTGAGGCCGAGAAAGGCCTGCGGCCACCAGGTGATGCGCTTCATGAAGGGATAAATCGCAATCAGGATCAGCGAGCTTGCGCCGAGCGCGACGGTGAACCAGTTGAACTGGAGCAGGATCAAAAGCCCCACCAGCAATTGCGCGATCAGGAAGGCGATGGCCTGCCACAGTTTCACTTGGCCCGAGGGGATGGGGCGCAGAGCCGTGCGGTCGACCTTCGCATCGAAGTCGCGATCGACAATGTCGTTGAAGGTGCAGCCCGCGCCGCGCATGACATAGGCGCCGAGCGCAAAAAGCCCGTACATGCCCATCAGGCCGAGCACCGTGCCATCGTAGCCCGGCAGCGCCATGGCGAGGGACCACCAGCATGGCCACAAAAGCAGCCATACGCCGATGGGTCGGTCCGCACGCATCAGCTTGAGATAGGGCCGGGCAAAGGCGGGGGCGGAGCGATCCACCCAATTGGTCGGGCGCGCGTCCTTGATTACCTTGCTGTCAGAAGGCGATTGCGTGGTCATGGCATAAGGCCTATCCCTTGGCGCATGGCGGATCAAGACGAAAACCCGGCCTGCGCGACAGGCAAGATCAGGCTCTTTGTGGACGCCCCCCTCGCGTCGGGCGGTGTGGTTGAGCTTGGCCGCGAGCAGACCCATTACCTCGTCAACGTCATGCGGCAGGCAGAGGGCGCCAATGTCCTTCTCTTCAATGGCTGCGATGGGGAATGGTCGGCGGAGATCGCCAAGGCAGGTAAGAAATCCGCGACCCTGGCCCTCCGTACACGGACAAGAGAGCAAGACACCGTGCCCGATCTACAGCTCTGGTTTGCGCCGGTGAAACGCGGACCGCTGGACTTTATTGTGCAAAAAGCGACGGAGCTGGGCGTTGCGGCCATCCGCCCCGTCACGACCCGGCGCACCAATGTGGCCCGCGTGCGTGAAGACCGGTTGCATGCGACGGTAACTGAAGCAGCCGAACAATGCGGGCGCTTGACCGTGCCGGACGTCCTGCCCCTATGCACTCTCGACGAAGTGATCGCGGAAAGCGCGGATCGCAAAATCATGTTCTGTGACGAAGGGGAAGGCGCGGCATCCGCGCGCGAGGCGCTCGGCCATCAGCCGCAAGGTGCCTGGGCGGTACTGATTGGGCCCGAAGGGGGCTTTGCACCTGAAGAACGGGCCATGCTCCGGGCGCAGAACAGGGTTGTGCCGGTTTCCCTCGGGCCCCGCATCATGCGCGCCGATACGGCGGCTGTAGCGGCCTTGACCCTGTGGCAGGCCACGCTGGGCGACTGGTAACTACAGGTCGTAACCGGGGAATAGGGCACATTACAGCTTGCCCGGTGAAATTCCGCTGTTTAAATGGACGAAACAAGTGCGCCGCGATGCACGTCGCGCGGCGGCAAAGGAAAATTTGCGCATGTCCATACCGCAGAAGGGCGGCAGCCCTATTGAATCCTACGACGACCTCGTGGATTTTCTCCGCAGCGGCGAAAAGCCCGCCAGTGAATGGCGCATCGGCACCGAGCACGAAAAGTTCGGCTACATCGTCGATGGCAACAAACCCCTGCCTTATGACGGACCCACCTCCGTGCGCGCCATGCTGGAAGGCATGAAGCGGTTCGGCTGGGCTGGTGTCTATGAAGGCGACAACATCATCGGCCTTGCAATGGATGGCGCGTCGATCAGTCTTGAGCCCGGCGGACAGTTCGAGCTGTCGGGCGCGCCGCTCGATGATCTGCACCAGACGTGCGACGAGGTGCATACGCATTTGGCGCAGGTCAAAGAAGTGGCGGAGGAAATGGGCGCGGGCTTCATGGGGCTTGGCGCCTCGCCGAAATGGAGCCGTGAAGAAACGCCGATCATGCCCAAGGGGCGTTACGGCATCATGATGGAATACATGAAGAAGAAGGGCTCCATGGGCCTCGACATGATGTTCCGCACCTGCACCATTCAGGTGAACCTCGATTTCAGCAGCGAAGCGGACATGGTGGCCAAGCTGCGCACAGGGCTCGCGCTGCAACCCATCGCGACCGCGCTCTTTGCCAACTCGCCCTTCCTTGACGGCAAGCCCAATGGGTTCCTCTCATACCGCGCGCATATCTGGACTGACACGGACCCGGACCGCACGGGGCTCTTGCCCTTCGTTTTTGAAGACGGCTTTGGCTATGAGCGCTGGGTCGAATACGCCCTCGATGTGCCCATGTATTTCGTTTATCGCGACGGCAAATATATCGACGCGTCTGGACTTTCCTTCCGCGACTTTCTTGAGGGCAAGTTGTCGGTGCTGCCAGGGGAAAAGCCAACTAAATCCGATTGGGCCGATCACCTGACCACGATTTTCCCCGAGGCGCGCGTGAAGAATTACATCGAAATGCGCGGCGCTGATGGCGGCCCGTGGGACAAGATTTGCGGCCTTCCTGCTTTCTGGGTGGGGCTTATGTATCACCAGCCGTCTCTGGATGCCGCCTGGGCCATTGCACAGGAATGGACGCTGGAAGAACGCGAGGCGTTGCGCATTGACGTGGCGAAACTGGGCCTGAAGGCAAAAATCCGTGGGCGGACGGTTCAGGATATCGCACGCGAACTTGTGGACCTGTCCGAAAAGGGCTTGCGCGCACGGGGCAGGTCGGACAAGAGCCCGGACGAGACGGGCTTTCTCTCGCCGCTCAAAACCGTCATCGAAAGTGGTAAGACCCCCGCCGAGGTCTTGCTCGACAAATATCACGGCGAATGGGGCGAAAGCATTGAGCCCATATTCGCGGAACGAGCATTCTTCTAGGTCATGAACGAAGGCGATTTGCTGGCGGTTTACGGGCTCTTGCGCAAGGGCGAAGTGGGCTTCGCGCGTTTCGGCCTTGCCAATGCCTTCGAACATGTTGGGCCTTGCGTCATCCCCGGCAAACTCTTCGATTTGGGCGACTACCCGGGCCTTGTGGCGGGGGAAGGGCGCGTTGTGGGTGAGCTTTTCCTTGTAAGGGACATGTCCGTCATGCCGCAACTCGATGCCTACGAAGACTATGATGCGAGCGACGAAAACGGCTCGCGCTATCTGCGGCGGCAAGTGACGTTGATCGAGCCGCAAGCAACGGCCTGGGTCTATCTCTGGAACCTTGGCGTCGAAGGGTGTAGGCCTATCGCAAGTGGAGACTGGCTTGCGCGATAAGGGGAACTGCCATGGCCGATGAACCGAAGTATCTGATCCGCACATCGAACATGGAACGAACCGCGGGCATCCACATCCGCCATCCCATGCAAGCCGATACGGAGGTTTATTTCGCGAGCCTGAGCGGCCCCGCGGGGTTGGAGCGCGCGCACTTGAACCTGGTGCGCGTGCCGCCGGGCAGGGCCGCCTTTCCGGTGCACAGCCACGCACTGCAGGAAGAGTTCGTCTTTGTTCTCTCAGGGGCGGGCACCGCGCGCATCGGCGATACGGACTATGCCGTCGGCCCCGGCGATTATCTTGGCTACCCCACCGACGGAACGCCGCACGATTTGCGCAATACGGGTGAGGAAGATCTTGTTTGCTTGATGGGTGGGGAACGCACCGCGACCGAAGTCGCCACGTTCCCCGAGCTTGGCAAGGTCGCCATTCAACACGAAGGCGGGATGACTTTTCACGACCTTGACGGCGGCGAAACGCGAAAGATGGCGGAATGGGTGGCGAAGGATTGAGCGACCCCGGAAGGAATAGCCGTTGAACAATCTTCCCGACACAGAAACAGGCACGTCTTCGACGCCCGCCGCGGAAGTGCATGCGGATGAAGATCTGGTGCGGGCGCTCCTGCGCGCGCAAGCGCCGGACTTTGCCTCGCTACCTATCGAACTCGTCGAAACCGGCTGGGACAATTACACCTTTCGCCTTGGCGCGGATCATGCTGTGCGCCTGCCGCGGCGGACGGTTGGCGCGATGCTGATTGAACGCGAACAGGAATGGCTACCTATGTTGGCACCGCAGTTGCCGTTGCCCGTGCCATTGCCCGTGCACATCGGCGCGCCCGGTGAAGGCTTTCTCTGGAAGTGGAGTGTTCTGCCTTGGCTGTCGGGTGAGGCAGCGGACATTGCGGAGCCCGATGCGCAACAGGCCGAGCCGCTGGCCGCGTTCATGCGCGCGCTTCACACGCCTGCGCCCGCCGAAGCGCCGCCCAACCCGGTGCGCGGTGTGCCGCTCATGACCCGCGCCGAAGGTGTTGAAGAGCGGCTCACGCGGCTCGCGGGCAAGACCGACCATGTGACCGATGAGATTTGGAGAATTTGGCGCAAAGCGCTTGATGCGCCGCTCGCGCAGGATCGCATGTGGCTACACGGCGACTTTCACGCGCGAAATGTGCTGGTGAAGGATGGTGCGATCAGCGGCATTATCGATTGGGGTGATATCACCGCCGGCGATGTGGCGACGGATTTGGCAAGCATCTGGATGCTGCTGGGGGATGCAGGCGCGCGCGCGAGGGCGAGGACTGCCTACGGTGCGGACGAGGCGACATGGGCGCGGGCCAAAGGCTGGGCAGTTCTGTTCGCGGCGATCCTGCTCGACACGGGCCTCACCGATACGCCGCGCCACGCGGTGATGGGCAGGCGCACCTTTGAGAGGCTGGCGGGGGAGAGCTAGCCGCGGCGGCTTCACGTCGCATTTGGCTAGGACAAACCGTCCCGCCATCTCTGATTGATCAAATTATGGAATCATCCCTATAGTTGCGGCTCTGTCGCGAGGGAGGGTTCCGCCATGTCCGATGTGTCAGTCGCGTCTCCGACCCCCACAACGCCAAGACCGCCAAAGCGGCGACTGCGCATTCTGTCGGTGGATGGCGGCGGCATTCGCGGCATCATTCCGCTCATGGTGCTGGCGGAGCTTGAGCGCCGGGTGCAGGCGGTGCACGGCAAGGCCTTGCACGAGGTCTTTGATTTCTTCGCCGGCACCTCCACCGGCGGAATGATCGTTTCGGCCCTTTGCGCGCGCAACGCGGATGGGTCGGTTCAGCCCGCCACCGCACAGGACGTGCTGAATGACTATGTAGATCACGGTGCGGATATTTTCCCCTGGAAGGTGGACGACAAGTTCGCAACGGGCTGGGGGTTTCTACGCCGCAAATACAGTCACAAGCCCCTGGTCGAAATGATCAAGAGCCGCATTGGCGATGCCCGTCTGCGCGATACGGCTGTGGAACTTTTGCTCACGAGTTACGACTTGCACGGCGCGCGGCCCTATTTCTTCAAACGCTGGCGCGCGCAACAGGACGGTGCGAAACGCGATCACCCTTTGTGGGAAGCGGTGCGCGCGACCGCCGCCGCGCCAACTTACTTTGAGCCGCACAATCTTGTGGGGCGAGATGACACGGGCGGGGAGCTATACAATCGTTGCCTCGTCGATGGCGGGCTGATCGCGAACAACCCCGCCATGTGCGCCTGGGCCGAGGCGCAAAAGATGCTGCAAGTCTTTCCCGATGACCCGGGCGGCCCGCGCGCCCATTTGCCGTTTGATCCCATGGACCGGGACCGCGTGCTTATGGTCTCACTTGGGACCGGCGATGGCGATGCCCTTCGCGACGGGTCGGGCGTTGATGCGGCAACGCGACGCTACCAATACGGCAAGGTGCGCAAGTGGTGGATCGCGCCATGGGCCAAGGCCGCGATCTCGGTCAGCATGGATGGCGTCTCCGACACAGTGGAACACGAGCTCGCGCGGGTTCTGATTGGCGCGAAGGAAGCGGCCATGATCGAAGAGGTAGGCGGAAGCGTTGATCAGGACTATTTCCGCTTCCAGACCCACCTGACCAAAGCGACGGAGCCCATGGATCTCGCGAACGAGATCACCATCCCCGAACTGCAGGACCTGGGGCACAAGCTGGTTCAGCGCGAAAGTGATCAGATCGACAAGCTGGTGGCGATGCTGACGCCGTGAGGCCCTTGCCGCCGCGGCGCCGATTATTCAGGCTTCACGCAGGTCCAAACAATTTCCGTTGCGCCCACCAGACGTGCAAGCCGCGCAAGTTCGGCATCCAGTTTTCGGGTGCGCGCTTTTGAGGCCCGGACGCCAGGTTCGCTCCAAAGGTTTTCGACGGTCAACGTGCCCGCCTTGCGGTCGGAGGTGACCTCGATGCGTCCCACCATGCGGTCGCCTTCGAGTAACGGATAGACATAGTACCCATACTGACGTTTGGCGGCGGGAACGAAGATCTCGATGCGATAGTCAAAGCCAAAGAGCTTGGCGAGTCGTGTGCGGTCCCGGATCACAGGATCAAACGGGCTGACGATGCGCAGGCGGGAGGAGGGCGAAGGCAAAGCCTCAAGCCGCTGCTCGATGTCAGGATGGGCAAAGGCCTTGTCCCAGGTACCCTCCGCGGTTTCGATTTCCACTGGCACCAGGTGTTTTTGTTTTGCGACCCAGGTTTTGACTTCCTTGCTGTCGGCGGCGTCCCAGAAACGCTGCAGCGCCCCTTCGGTGGCAAAGCCCAGCCGGTCAATGGCCTGATGGCAGAGCCAGTCGAGTTGCTTTGCATCGCTCACGCTTTCGGCGCGAAGGTGGTCGGGGATCACGCGGGTCGCGAGGTCGTAGAACTTGGTGAAATTTTCCCGGTGCGAGGTGGCGAGCAGTCCAGCGTACCACATATGATCCAGCGCGTACTTGTGGGGCGGGCGGGCCCAGACGCGGTTCGACTTTTTCTTGGTATCGAAGTCGCGCGTACAAAGCGGGCCTTCGTCTTCGATACGTTTCAGGATCTTGTCGCGTTCGCGTTTGGGCGGCATCGCCTTGCCCCAGCCGCCGGTGCTGGTCCGTTTGCCCATGCGGCGGAACTGCCGCCCCCAATAGGGATAGAACGATATGGGAATGACGCTGGCGTCATGGGTGAAGTGCTCAAAGACGTGGCGGTGCTCGGCCAGCGCCTTTTCCAGCATGGGCTCGCGGTAAGTGGGGTTGCGGCTCCACAGAATATGGTCGTGCGCCCGCGCCACCACGCGGATGGTGTCGAGCTGAACAAAGCCCAAGCCTTCGATGAGGTCTGAAAGCCCCTGCGGGGTCAGCTTGCCCTTCGGCTCAGCAAGCAGCGCCTGACTATGAAGCCAGAGCCGCCGCGCGTCGCGATTGCCGATCCGCAGCGTCATGTTAGGCCGCCGCGGTGCCGCCGACCGTCAGTCCGCTGATGAGTAGTGTAGGTTGGCCAACCCCCACGGGCACGCCCTGGCCGCCCTTGCCGCACATGCCGATGCCGGGGTCCATGGCAAGGTCGTTGCCGATCATCTTGATCTGGGTGAGCGCATCGGCGCCGGAGCCGATCAGGGTCGCGCCCTTCACCGGCGCACCGATCTTGCCGTCCTCGATCATGTAGCCTTCGGTACAGCTGAAAACGAACTTGCCGTTGGTGATGTCCACCTGGCCGCCGCCAAAGTTCACCATATAGACGCCGCGTTTCACGGCGCCGATGATTTCCGCGGGGTCCTTGTCCCCGCCACGCATGAAGGTGTTGGTCATGCGGGGGAGCGGCGCATGGGCAAAGGATTGCCGCCGCCCGTTGCCGGTGGGCTCCACACCCATCAGCCGGGCATTCAGCCGGTCCTGCATGTAGCCCTTCAGGATGCCGTCTTCGATCAGCACCGTTTCCTTGGTCGGCGTGCCTTCGTCGTCGATGGTCAGCGAGCCGCGCCGGTCAGTCATGGTGCCGTCGTCCACCACGGTGACGCCGGGGGAGGCGACGCGTTGGCCCAGAAGGCCGGAGAAGACGGAGGTCTTTTTGCGGTTGAAGTCGCCTTCAAGGCCGTGGCCCACGGCTTCGTGCAGCATGACGCCCGGCCAGCCGGGGCCCAGCACCACATCCATCACGCCCGCGGGCGCGTCGATGCTTTCAAGGTTGACGAGCGCCTGACGCAACGCCTCGTCCACCTGACCTTGCCAATGATCGGGGCTCATATAGACGTCGAATCCCGTGCGCCCGCCCGCGCCATGGCTTCCGGTTTCCTGCCGGTCGCCGTCGCCCACCACCACTGAAACATTCAGTCGGACCAGAGGACGAATGTCCCGCGCGCTTTCGCCATTGGCGCGGATGATTTCCACCGCCTGCCATTCCCCGGCAAGGGAAGCCGAAACCTGACGCACGCGGGGGTCGAGATCGCGGGCGTAGGCATCGATGTCCTGCATCAGCTTGACCTTCTCCTCGAAGCTCACGCCCTGCAGGGGGCTTTCATCTGTATAGAGATGACGGTTCGTCTTCGCCGGTGCATCGGCCCAGGTGCCCGTGTGGCCAACCTTCACCGCTTGCACCGCATCGCTCGCGCGCTTCAGCGCGTCTTCGGAAAAGTCCGAGGAATGGGCATAGCCCGTCGCCTCGTCCGCCACCGCGCGCAGGCCAAACCCTTGCGCCGTGTCGAAGCTTGCATTCTTCAGTCGGCCGTCATCAAAGACGAAGCTCTCGCTTTGAGAATATTCGAGATAAAGCTCCCCATCATCGGCGCCGTTCAGGGTGTCGCTCACCTGGGTTTCCACGCGGGCGCGGTCGAGCCCCGTGCGCGAGAAGAAGAGATCATCGGTCGAATGTGTCATGTGCGCTCCCTCGGGCGGCCCGGTGTTTGGCCGCGATGTGATGGCTTTCCCCCCAAGAACCATGGCCGCGCCTGATTCGCAAAGCGCAATTTCTGTTCTACCGGTCGGGAAGGGCCCCATGTTGCATTGCATAAGGATATAGGCGGCCTCGGGGCCGAATCCACGGCACCGCGCGCTCAATCTGCACAAATACCTTGTGGAATCGGCGCCTTGGCGCGCCAGGCGTGAAATTCGCAGGAATCCGGGCGCGAAAAGCCGCAGGCGCCAGTTGACGTAGGTCATTTCCTGCGTCAATACGTCCGTGGCCCGGGGACCCGGGCTAGTTTATCTCTACGGCGCGCTGGGGGAGGAAGGGGCAGGCCTGACTTTCTCCCATTTTCTTCAAGGAGGATGCAGGTGAGCCTCTCGCGGACACTCAAACAGATTTTTCTCATCGGCCTTATGGTCGTTGGGGTGACCGGTGCGGCTTACGCCGCTGGCCCCCAGGACTGGCAGATGAATTTCCAGCCGGCGGTGACGCCGGTCATGCAGCAGATTGAATCCTTCCACACGCTTTTGCTGTGGGTGATTACGATCATCGCCGTATTTGTTCTTCTGCTGATGCTTTTCGTTTTTGTCCGGTTCAACAACCGCGCCAATCCCGAACCGCAGAAATTTTCGCACAACACGCTGATCGAAGTGATCTGGACCGGTGTGCCGGTCCTGATCCTGATGCTGATCGCGGTGCCGTCCTTGCGGCTTCTTTTCCTTGAAGATGTGATCCCCGAAGCGGACTTCACCATCAAGGCGACGGGCTATCAGTGGTACTGGGGCTATGAGTACCCGGATCAGGGCATCGGCGAATATTTTGCGAACATGGTCGCGGAAGAGGACTTGCAAGAAGGCCAGCCGCGCCTTCTGGCGACCGATAACGCCGTTGTCGTTCCCGTGGGCGCCACGGTCCGCGTGCTCGTGACGGGCGCCGACGTGATCCACAACTGGGCCATGCCGCCCTTCGGCATCAAGATGGATGCCGTGCCGGGCCGGATCAACGAGACCTGGTTCCGCGCGCTGGAAGAAGGCACCTACTACGGCCAATGTTCCGAACTGTGCGGCCAGCGCCACGCTTTCATGCCGATCGAAGTGCGTGTGGTCAGCCTGAATGAATTCAACTCCTGGGTCGAGGGCCAAGGCGGCACGGTAATTCCGCTGCCTGAACCCCAGACCGCGGATGCTGCGGCCACCGCTGACGCGGGCGCGCAAGCGGCGCTTAATTAAGGACCGAGGGAAGAGACATGACTGACGCAACCGCAGACGCCCTTGCCCACCACGCCGAAGACCATGGCGCGCCGAAAGGCCTGAGCCGCTGGCTCTTCTCCACCAACCACAAAGACATCGGCACGCTCTATTTCATCGTCGCCTTCATCGGCGCTTTGCTGGGCGGTGTGTTCTCGATGCTGATGCGGGCGGAGCTCGCCATGCCGGGGGATCAGATCCTTGCCGGCAATTACCAGCTCTACAACGTGCTCGTCACAGGCCACGGCCTGTTGATGGTGTTCTTCTTTGTCATGCCTGCGCTGATCGGCGGTTTCGGCAACTGGTTCGTGCCGCTGATGATCGGCGCGCCGGACATGGCGTTTCCGCGCATGAACAACATCTCGTTCTGGCTGATGCCGGCCGCGCTGACGTTGCTCGTCATTTCGATCTTTGTTGAAGGCGCGCCGGGTTCCACCGGGTTTGGCGGTGGCTGGACGGCCTATCCGCCACTCTCGTCAAAACTGGGGCACCCGGGACCGGCAATGGATTTTGCCATTCTGTCGCTTCACCTTGCGGGGGCAAGCTCGATCCTTGGCGCGATCAACTTCATTACCACCATCTTCAACATGCGCGCGCCGGGCATGACGCTCCACAAAATGCCGCTCTTCGTGTGGTCGATCCTCGTGACCGCGTTCCTGCTGCTTCTGTCGCTGCCGGTTCTGGCGGGCGCCATCACCATGCTGCTGACGGACCGCAACTTCGGCACGACGTTCTTTGATCCCGCTGGCGGTGGTGACCCGATCCTGTTCCAACACTTGTTCTGGTTCTTCGGTCACCCCGAAGTGTACATCATGATCCTGCCGGGCTTTGGCATCATCAGCCAGATCATCTCGAAGTTCTCGCACAAGCCGATCTTCGGATATCTCGGCATGGCCTATGCCATGGTCGCCATCGGCTTCATCGGCTTCATCGTGTGGGCGCACCACATGTACACCGTGGGCCTGAGCCTGAACCTCAAGGTTTACTTCGTGCTCGCCACCATGGTGATCGCCGTGCCAACGGGCATCAAGATCTTCTCATGGATCGCGACCATGTGGGGGGGCTCGCTTGAGTTTAAAACCCCCATGGTCTGGGCGCTGGGCGTGATCGCGCTCTTCACCGTGGGCGGCGTGACGGGCGTGGTGCTGGCAAACGCCGGCGTCGACCAGTCCCTGCACGACACTTATTATGTGGTGGCGCACTTCCACTATGTGCTGTCCATGGGTGCGATGTTCTCGATCTTTGCGGGCTTCTATTACTGGTTCCCGAAAATGTCGGGCTACACTATCCGTGAATGGATGAGCCAGTTGCATTTCTGGATCATGTTCATTGGCGTGAACTTGATCTTTTTCCCGCAGCACTTCCTCGGCCTTGCGGGCATGCCGCGGCGCTATGTGGACTATCCGGACGCTTTTGCGGGCTGGAACCAGGTGTCCTCCATCGGCGCGGTGATTGCCGCGGTGGGAAGCCTCTGGTTCTTTGTCGTGGTGATTGAAGCCTTCGTGGCCAAGCGCAAGGCGAGCGCCAACCCCTGGGGTGGCGACGCCGGAACGCTGGAATGGACGCTCTCATCGCCGCCGCCGTTCCACACCTTCAACGAGCTGCCGGTGGTCCGGTAGCCGAACGGGAGGGACCCCGCGTGACCGACCTTTCGGTCCATCAACGATCTGACCAGAACCCCGGCGCGACCGCTGGGGTTCATGGCGTTTCGGCCGGTTGGCGCGACTATGTCGAGCTTCTGAAACCGCGCGTCATGTCGCTCGTCATTTTCACCGGTCTAGTGGGCATGGCCGTTGCGCCGGGCACCATCAACCCCGTGCTGGGCGCCATTGCCTTGCTCGCCATCGCGGTGGGGGCAGGGGCCGCTGGATGCCTCAACATGTGGTTTGATGCCGATATCGACGCGATCATGATCCGCACGCGCAAGCGGCCCATTCCGCGCGGCAGCGTGGCGCCCGAAGATGCGCTGTTCTTTGGGGCGTTTCTTTCCGGCGCCTCAGTGCTGACCATGTGGATGGCGGTGGGCTTGATCCCCGCTGTGCTGCTTGCCTTCACGATCTCCTTTTATCTCTTCATCTACACCATGGGGCTGAAGCGCCGCACGCCGCAGAACATCGTCATCGGCGGGGCCGCGGGCGCGTTGCCGCCGGTGATCGGCTGGGCCGCGGTAACGGGTAGCATCAGTGTCGAGCCGCTGATCCTGTTCCTCATTATTTTCATGTGGACACCGCCGCACTTTTGGGCCCTCGCGCTCTATCGCAATGGCGACTATGAAAAAGCCGGCGTGCCCATGATGCCAGTGGTGGCGGGCAAGCAATCAACCCGCGCGCAAATGCTGCTCTATACGTTGCTGCTCGCGCCGGTCACGCTGATGCCAACGCTGCTCGGTTACGCAGGCCTTGCTTATGGCGCGGTCGCGGCGATTGCCAGCGCGCTCTTTGTAGGATTTGCCGCGGAGGTCTGGCTGCTTGGCAAGGTTGCCAAAGGCGCGCCCCAAGGGGAGCTGCGCGCCGACCGTGCCGCGCGGCGGCTCTTTGCCTATTCCATCTTCTATCTCTTCATTCTGTTCCTGGCGCTTCTCGCCGAACAGCTTTTGGGGTGGGCGTAATGAGCGACGATCAGCACTACACACCGACCGAGGAATTTGAGAAGCGCCGCAAAAGCCGCAATCGCGCCATCGCCCTGTCGCTTGCGGCCTTTGTGGTGCTGGTCTTTGTCATCACCATCGTGCGACTTGGCCCCGATTCCTTGACCCGGGGGTTTTAAACGCAAGCCATGAGCGACCTCGACCGCATCAACCAGAAGAACATGAGAGTCCTGGCCATGTGCCTGGGCGCGCTATTGTTCATGGGCGGTCTGACGGCGGCCTCGGTGCCCCTTTATCGGCTCTTCTGTCAGGTCACGGGTTATGGCGGCACCACGCAAGTGGCGAACGGGGGCCCCTCGACCATTCTTGATCGGGAAGTGACCATCCGCTTTGACACTAACGTCAATGGCGGCCTGCCCTGGGACTTCGAGGCGAGCCAGCTGACCCAGACCGTGCGCATCGGCGAAGTGGGGCTGGCCTTTTTCACCGCCAACAACGATTCAAGCCGGGAAACCAGCGGCGTTGCCACGTTCAATGTGACACCGCTTGAGGTGGGCCAATACTTCAACAAAATCCAGTGCTTTTGTTTTAACGAACAGACGCTGGAGCCGGGGGAGATCGCGCAGATGCCGGTCTATTACTATGTGGACCCGGCCATCGTTGAACGCGCGAATCTGGACGACGTCACAACGATCACCTTGTCTTACACGTTCTTCCCGACCGAGACCCCGCGCGCCGATGCCGGCACGGGGGCCCGCGACGTTGAGGGCGTTGCATTTGCTACGAATTTGGGGCACACGGAGCCTTGATCTGAAGGGGATCCGGGTGGCCCATCCGTGAGGGCCGCACCGGCAGAAATAGAAAAGAAGAGGGACCGCCATGTCCGGCGCGCACGCTCAACAGCATGATTATCACCTGGTGAACCCCAGCCCGTGGCCGCTCGTCGGCTCGCTGAGCGCGTTCGTCATGGCCGTTGGCCTCGTCGACATGTTGCACGACATGTTCTTTGGCGGCAGCCCGGTGATTTTTCTCCTCGGCCTCGTGGGTGTGCTCTACACCATGTTTGGCTGGTGGCGCGATGTGATCAAGGAAGCGCACGAGGGGCACCACACCCCGGTTGTGCAGATCCACTATCGCTACGGCATGCTGCTCTTCATCGCCTCGGAAGTGATGTTCTTCGTGGCCTGGTTCTGGGCCTTCTTCTCGGTGGCGCTTTACCCCCATGGCGGCCACGAGATTATCTTGAGTGGTGGTGAGCCGCTGACAGGCGATATTGCGCTTCAAGCGGACTATCTTGAAGGCGTGGTGATGGAGCGCGGCCAGGTCGCGCGGAACTACTTTACCGGCGCGGCATGGCCACCAGCGGGTATCGAGGTACTGAACCCTTGGCACTATCCGCTCATCAACACCATCATCCTGTTGACCTCGGGCACCACGGTGACTTGGGCGCACCACGCGCTGATCCACGGTGATCGGTCCGGCCTCAAGTGGGGTCTGGTGCTGACCGTCGTGCTCGGCTTGGTGTTCACCTCGATCCAAGCCTATGAGTACGCCTCTGCCCCGTTCGAATTCTCGGGCAGCATCTATGGCGCGACGTTCTTCATGGCGACGGGCTTCCACGGTTTCCACGTGATTGTGGGGACGATCTTCCTGATCGTCTGCCTGATCCGGGCGCTGCGCGGCGACTTCACGCCGACCCAGCACTTTGGCTTCGAAGCTGCGGCTTGGTACTGGCACTTCGTTGATGTGGTCTGGTTGTTCCTCTTCGCTACCATTTATGTCTGGGGCTCGACGGGCGGGACCATCGCTCACTAATTGGCGCGACTCGCCAGACAGGACATGAGGCTTTGACCGAGGCAACTAAACCTTCCCCCCATATGGCGGCGCTCAAGGGGCGTTGTCCCAATTGCGGGGAAGGGCGTCTCTACGCGGGCTATCTGAAGCTCAACGATAAATGCGATCATTGCGGCATCGACCTCGCCGGGTTTGACCAGGCCGATGGCCCCGCGGTCTTTGTCATGTTTATCGTGGGCTTTCTTGTTGTGATCCCAATGTTGATCGTGGAGCTGTCGTTTCAGCCCCCCTATTGGGTTCATGCGGTGCTGTGGCTGCCGTGGACGATCTTTTGGGTCATGGTCCTCCTGCGCCCGGTCAAATCGCTGCTCGTTGCTCAGCAATTCATTCACAGGGCCGAAGAAGCCACTTTCAAGGAATAGTTTGTTCCATGCCCGTGTTCAGGCCCTATCCGGTGATGACCGTTGCAACCCTCGTTGCGCTTCTCATCCTGGTGAGCCTCGGGAATTGGCAGATGCGCCGTCTCACCTGGAAAGAAGACCTGATCGCGAGCGTCGAAGCGCGCGTCGACTTGCCCCCTGTTGACCTGCATGCCGCATTGGTCGAAAGCGGCGAGGGCGACATTTCCTATTTGCCTGTAACCGTGACCGGCATTTTCGATCATGATCGCGAGGTGCAGGTTTTTGGCCAGGACCTCGACGGCGTACCGGGCTATTTCATCTACACGCCGCTGACGCCGCGCAATTTGCCGACGGTCATTGTCAATCGCGGGTTCGTGCCGCAAGAGCTGAAAGACCCCGCCACGCGCCCCGAAGGGCAGGTGGGCGCCGCGGAAACGGTTACGGGCCTTGCGCGCCCCTCGCGCGAGGCGGGGGCGTTTCAGCCCGCCAATGATCCTGAGGCCGGTGACTGGTATGTTGCCAATCTGGATGAAATGGCCGAGGCCATGGACAGGCAAAACATCGTGCCGTTTTTCGTCGACGCGGACGCGAGCCCAAACCCCGGCGGCTGGCCGCTGGGCGGGCAGACGATCATCACCTTCCGCAATCCGCACCTGGGTTATGCGCTCACGTGGTACGGGTTGGCGCTGACCTTGCTCGGCGTCTATGTTGCGGTTCACATCGGGGCGGGACGGCTTGCCCTGCGGCGGAGTTCACAATGACCAATTTGACAAATAGTGCGTATACGGAACTAGAGGTGCGGGCGCGCCGGCTTTCCGCGCTGGAAGATGCGCTCGGCATCCTCGGCTGGGACCAGGAAGTGATCATGCCTGACGGGGCAAATCAGGGCCGCGCCATGCAGATGGCGACGCTGGCAAAGATCATCCACGAGATGGAGACCAGCGAGGACTGGTCAGGGCTTTTGAGCGCCGCGGAAGGGGAATCCCTCGACGAATGGCAGGAAGCCAACATCCGCGAAATGCGCCATGGCTATGCCCATGCGACCGCGCTGCCGTCGAACCTTGTGGAACCCATGACCCATGCGCGCTCCGAATGCGGCCATACCTGGCGCAAGGCGCGCCCCCAAAATGACTGGAAGGCCGTTGCGCCCGTCCTCAAAAAACTCGTGGGTTACGCGCGCGAGGCGGCAAAAGCAAAATCCGACGCGCTGGGCCTGCCGCTTTATGACGCGCTGCTCGATCAATATGACCCGGGCCGCAAGTCGGCGCAGATCGATCAGCTCTTTGGCGAACTGGCTGTGGAGCTGCCGAAGATTCTGGAGCTGGTGCTGGCGAAGCAAGATACGGGCCCGGCCCCGATCCCGCTTGCTGGTGATTTTTCGACCGAGCGCCAACGCTCCCTTGGCGAACATGTCATGCGGGTCTTGATGTTTGATTTCCATCACGGCCGTTTTGATGTCAGCGCGCACCCGTTTTCGGGCGGCGCGACCGGCGATCGACGTATCACGACGCGCTACGACGAAAGCGATTTCACCAAGGCGCTGATGGGTACGATCCACGAGACGGGCCACGCGCAATATGAAAGCGGTTTGCCGGAGGATTGGGCTTACCAGCCCGTGGGCCGGTCGCGCGGCATGACGCTGCATGAAAGCCAGTCGCTGCTGTTTGAAATGCAGGCGGGCCGCAGCCCGGAATTTATCCGCTTCCTCGCGCCCCTCGCGCGGGCCGAATTGGCGGGTGAGGGCGATGGCTGGGATGCGGAAAATTTCATCCGCATCTATCAGAATGTGCGCCGCAGCCTGATCCGTGTGGATGCGGACGAAGTGACCTATCCGCTGCACGTGATGCTGCGCTACCGGCTTGAGAAGGGGCTGATGGAAGGCGACCTTGAGGTTGAGGATCTTCCCGCAGCCTGGAACGAGGCCATGGTGGAGCTGATCGGCATCACTCCGCCGACCGACGCCGACGGCGTGATGCAGGACGTTCATTGGTACGAAGGCATTTTTGGATATTTTCCTACCTATACGCTTGGCGCGATGACGGCAGCGCAAATCTTTGCCGCCCTGCGCCGCGCGGTACCGAGCGCGCTGGATGAAGTGGGTAAGGGCAATTGGGAGCCGTTGCTTGGCTGGTTGCGCACTAATGTCCACGGACAGGGGTGCCGTTTCACGCCGGACGGGCTCATTGAACATGCCACCGGCGCGCCATTGACGGCAAAACCCTTCCTCACCCATTTGCGGGCGCGCTACCTGGGTGAGGCGGCGTAAGGCGGACGGACGAGTGAACTACATTTCCACCAGAGGGGAAGCACCCCCGGTCTCCTTCGAAGAGGCGCTGTTGCGGGGGCTTGCTCCTGACGGCGGTCTTTATATGCCGGCCCATTGGCCGCAGCTGCCGGAGGGGTGGCAGGAGGAGATGAAGGACGCGCCCTACACGGACTTCGCCTATCTGGTGGCGGAGGCCTTTGCGGGCGAGAGTTTTGGTGCCGAGGAGTTGCGCGCCATCGTGGCCCGCGCCTATGCGGGCTTTGATGATCCGGCGGTGGCGCCCCTGCGCGAGCTCGACGATGGGCTCTATCTGCTGGAGCTTTTTCACGGCCCCACTTTTGCGTTCAAGGATTTTGCCATGCAGATGCTGGGGCATCTGTTCGAGGCGGCGCTGACGCGGCGGGGGGAACGGCGCACCATCGTGGTCGCGACCAGCGGCGACACGGGCGCGGCGGCGGTGGAGGCTTTTGCCGCCCGCGCGGGTGTCGATCTTTTCGTCATGCATCCTGAAGGGCGCATCTCCGATGCCCAGCGGCGGCAGATGACCACCTGCACGGCCGCGAATGTGCACAACATCGCGGTAAAAGGGTCGTTCGATGATTGCCAGCGCGTTCTCAAAGCGCTCTTCGCCGACGATGGATTTCGCGAGGACGTCTCATTAGGCGCGGTCAATTCCATCAACTGGGCGCGCATCATGGCCCAGACTGCCTATTACCTCTCAACGCTTGCGCGGCTCGGGCACGTTGCGGCCTTTTCCGTTCCCACAGGAAATTTCGGCGATATCTTCGCAGGGTATGTGGCAAAGCGCATGGGCGCGGAACTCGGCCCTCTCGTCATCGCCACAAACACCAACGACATTCTCCACCGCACCCTGAAGACGGGCATATATAAGGTCGAAGGCACATCACCCACACTTTCCCCCGCCATGGATATTCAGGTGGCGTCGAACTTTGAACGCCTGCTTTTTGATCTGATGGACGGGAACCCGGCTGCGCTGAAGACGCAGATGGGGTCCCTTGCCGCGACCGGCGCTTTTGCGCTCGACCCCGCGGCGCACGAACGGATGCGCCATATGTTCCATAGCGCGCGCGTCAGCGACGACGAAATCCTTGCGGAGATCGCCCGTGCCTTTGAGGCCTATGGCGTGCTGATCGACCCTCATACGGCGGTGGGTCTCCGCGCTGAACGAGAGGGGCTTGCAGGCGTTCCGGCGCCCCATGTTGTGCTTTCGACGGCGCACCCGGCCAAATTCGCGGACACCGTGGAGCGCGCGACGGGCCAGATTCCGCAGATTCCTGCGAAACTTGCGGGGGCCATGACGGCGGAGGAACGGTTTGATGTTCTCCCCCCTGACGAGGGCGGGATCATGGACTATGTTCGCGCCCGCATCTGAGACCCTGAACCTGATTGAGGACGATTTTGACGCCTGACGTCACCACATTGCCTTCCGGCCTGCGCGTTGCCAGCGTGACCATGCCCCACCTTCACAGTGTCGCCTTTGGCGTCAGCGTTGCCGCCGGCGCGGTGAACGAGCCTGCCGAGCTCAACGGCCTCGCGCACTTGCTGGAACATATGGCGTTCAAGGGGACCGAGCGGCGCTCGGCGCGCGCGATTGCCGAGGAAGTGGAAGCGGTGGGCGCGGACATCAACGCCTTCACGGGCCGGATGATGACCAGCTATCACATGCGCGCCTTGTCGGAACATCTGCCGCTCGGGTTCGATGTGATTTCCGACCTACTGTGCAATTCTCTTTTCGATACGAATGAGCTTGAACGGGAACGCGGCGTGGTGCTGCAGGAAATCGGCGCGGCGGAAGACACGCCCGACGATGTGGTCTTCGACCTGCTTCAGGAAACCGCCTATCCCAGACAATCTCTGGGGCGTCCGATTCTCGGCCGTGCGGATTGTCTTGCGCGCGTGGGCCGCGACCACCTGAAGGGCTTCATGTCCGACCTTTATGACGCGCCGCATATGATTGTTACCGCTGCGGGCGATGTGGATCACCAAAGGCTGGTGGACCTTGCAGGAAAGCATTTGGACAAGCTGCCCAAGGCCCGCATCGGCGAGACCCCCGAGCCGCCGCGTTACGGCGGGGGGGAGGCGCGTGCACCGCGCGATCTCGAACAGGCGCATCTGACCTTTGCCTTCAAGGCGCCCGCCGCGATGACCGCGGGCTATTACGAGACCTGGATCCTGAGTGAGATTCTCGGGGGCGGTATGTCCTCGCGCCTGTTTCAGGACATTCGCGAGGAGCGGGGCCTCGTCTATTCCATCTATTCCAGCTACCGGGCTTATCCCACGGCGGGGCTGTTTCTCATCTACGCCGGAACGGCGGGGGGCGATGCGCAGGAAGTGGCGGCCCGCTCCGCAGCAGCGCTGCACGATCTCACAACCCATGTGACGGAGGCTGAGATCGCCCGCGCCAAGGCGCAGGTGAAGGCGGCGATCCTCATGGGGCTGGAAAGCCCCACCAATGTGGCCGATGCCCTCGCCACGGACTTTCTCCATTATGGTCGCTGGGTGACGCCGGAGGAGGTGATTGGCCGGATCGACGCCATAACGGCGGAGGACGTGAAGGGGGCCGCGGGCGCGCTTTTGACCGCTCCCATGACATTTGCTTCCGTGGGCCCCACGGGCACCCTTGAAACATATGACGCGCTTGCGGCAATGTTCGGTACGCCCAAGACTTTTTGACCCTTGAGAAGGACCCCCAGCCGATGGCTGTCATGCGTAATACGGACTGGTCGAGCGCTGGACCCCATTTGCGGGGCGGGCCGGTCTATCTGCGTTATCCGCAGGCCGGTGATTTCGAACAATGGGCCGAAATACGCGAGGAAAGCCGCGACTTTCTGGTGCCGTGGGAGCCGACCTGGCCAGCAGACGATCTCACGCGCATGGCCTATCGCCGACGTCTGAAGCGTTACGCCAATGACATCAAGGAAGACCTTGCCTATCCGTTCTTCGTGTTTCGCGAAGAAGACGATGCCTTTGTCGGCGGGGTGACGGTGTCCAATATCCGGCGCGGTGTCGCGCAGGCCTGTTCCGTCGGGTACTGGATCGGCCAACGTCACGCGCGCAAGGGCTACACCAGCGCGGCGGTGAAGGCGCTCTTTCCCTTTGTCTTCAAAACCCTGAAAATGCATCGCCTGGAAGCGGCCTGCATTCCGACGAACGAGCCGTCGAAGAACCTGTTGCTCGGCGCCGGGTTTACCGAAGAAGGCTACGCCCGCAAATTTCTCAAGATCAATGGCGAATGGCAGGACCACCTGCTCTTTGCCATTGTCGAGGACGACCCGTGGGAATAGCGCGCAGTTTGGTCCGTACAAGGATTAATGTGACCTTTGCAGCGCTTTTGATTTGCGCCGCAATTCTCGGGGCACTGTCGCCCGCTGCCGCGCAAAATGACCGTCAGCTCGAACCAGTGCTCGTCACCGACGAGATGCAGGACGTGAGCGGCGCCCTGCGGCGATTTCAGATTGATGTTGAAAGCAATGGCCTCCGGTATTGGGGGGTCGAACTTGATGCGGGCGACGCGGACCGCACACGGGTTCTGGTAATTTCGTCTTCGCGACTGTTTGGCGCTGGTATCTTGGGCTTTGGACGGCGCCTCGCCTATGGCCCCACTGTGGTGCGCCTGACGGGGGAAGGCAGCGGGCTTGAAACCCAGCCGCTTCTGGTGCGCCGGACCGCCAGCGGCTGGGCCACGGATATTGTGATCCAGGAAGGCGAGACATTGCGCCTTGCCTTTGGCGCAACACCGCGCGAGGGCCGCCTCGCCGTGACGCTCGCAACACCGGAAGAACTTGCCGCCCATGAAGCGCTTGAGGCGCGCATGCGTGGTGTGCTCTTCGGTGCGGCGCTGATGTTGCTCGCCTTTATGTTGGCGCAGGGCCTGCTTGCCCGGCGGGGGCTTTACTTCTCGGGATTTCTGCTCGCCTTCGGCCTTCTCGCCATGATCATCACCAGCGCGGGCTGGCACAGCCGCTGGATCAATCCCGACGACCGCGTGTTTGACGGGGCGAAGGGCGCGGCGCTGATGCTGTTCCTTGCCTTCGGGATGGATTTTGCCCGCCGCGCCATGCAACTGCGCGCGCTAAGCCCGGTGCCGAACCTCATTGCGCTTGCCTTCATCGTAATGGCTCTTGTGCTCGCAGTTCTGTGCGTATTGTTCCCGGCGCTGATTGTGGTCACCGCACCGCTTGCGATCCTTACGACCCTTGGGTCGGGCATCGTGGTGGTGGAGGGCACCCGTCAGGATGTGGATGGGCCCAAGCTCATTCTCGGGCCCTGGATCCTGTTTGCCTTTGCCTGCCTTGCGGCGACGGGGCTTGCGCTCTTTGTTGGGCCCCGCTTTGGCGCGGATGCGGCACTGCTGGTGCAGGGCCTGCTGGTTGCGGGCACCCTGGCGACGGCGCTGTCACTTGGTCGTCTGACCACCGCGCCGCAGGTGGCGCAAGGGCTGACTACCTCGAGGGAGAGCGAACCCTCGCGCGGCCCGGAACACCGTCTGGTGCAGGCGGTCGCGGGCGCGCGCAAAGGCGTTTGGGACTGGAAGATCCACGGCGACCGGCTCTATCTCTCGCGCGGCGCCATGGCGTTGCTCGGCTATGACTCCCAAGGGGGCGAGGGCAAGGAAGAAGCCTTCCACGCGCGCGTCCATGGCGAAGACCAGGACGCCTATCGCAACAAGCTGCGGGACGAGATCGGGCACGGCTCAGGCCACTTCAGCCATGACTTACGGGTGATGAACGCAAGCGGCGAATATCGCTGGCTGCGGCTTGAGGCGGAAGTAACCGGCGGCACCACCAAGACCGGGGCGCGGGTGGTGGGGCTTTTGTCCGATGTGACGACGGAACACGCGACCGCGACTGCCGGCAGTGGCGGCGGCGATGGCCTGCACGACGGGCTGACTGGGCTCGCTGGCCGGGCCCTCTTTATGGATCACTTGCGCCACGCCGAAGAAGACGAGGCCGCGCGCCCCGCGGTGATCGTGATGAATGTGGACCGCTTCCAGTCGATCATCGACGGGGTTGGGCACGGCGGCGCGGATACGGTGTTGATCGTCCTCGCGCGACGGTTGGAAGGGGCGCTGCCGCGCGGCGCCTTGCCCGCGCGCCTGGGGGCTGACGAATTTGGCGTGCTTCTGGAAAACAGCACCAGCGCGGGCAAAGTGCTCGACCTTTGCGAGGCCGTTCGCGACATCACGGCGGAACCCTTGGAAGTAGCGGGCGAGGAAATCTTTCCCGCTCTGTCGTTCGGCTTTGCCCTTGGCGGCGGTGAGATAAGCCAATTGCCGTTGCTGCGCCGCGCCGAGATCGCCATGTATCACGGCAAGCGGGCAGGCGGTGCGCGTATCGAAAGTTTCCGCCCCGAGTTCGTGAAGGACAAGGGCGATCTCATGTCGCTGGAAACGGGGCTCAACCGTGCACTGGAACGGCGCGAGGTGGAACTCGTCTATCAGCCTATCCTGTCGGTGGAAGACGGCCGCCTCGCCGGATTTGAGGCGCTGATGCGCTGGAACCATCCCGAACGCGGGCAGCTTTCGCCTGAAGCCTTTCTCAATCTCGCTGAAGAAACAGGCGCCATCGTGCCGCTTGGGCGCTATGCGGTTGAATCGGCGGCGACGCAGCTTGTCGCTTGGCAAAAGTCCTATCCGCGTCCGGCACCGTTGTTCCTCGGTGTCAATCTTTCCGCGCGGCAGATATTGCATCACGACCTTGCCGGCGATGTGGAACGCATCCTGAAAAAGGCGCCGCCCGCCAAACGGTCGCTGGTGGTGGAAGTCACCGAGTCCATGGTGATGGAAAATCCAGAGCTTGCACAAAAACGCCTTGTGGCGCTCAGCGGGCAGGGGCTTGGCCTTGCCCTCGATGATTTTGGCACGGGCTATTCCTCGCTCAGCCATCTTGCACGCTTCGCCTTCAACAAGCTCAAGATCGATCGCGAGTTCGTGGAAACCATGGCAAACGATCCAAAGGCCAAAACCGTTGTGCGCGCCATCATCGGTCTTGCGCGCGATCTGGGGCAGGACGTGATCGCCGAAGGGGTGGAGAACGAAGGGCAGTTCCGTCTGCTCAAGGAAATGGGGTGCGGCTTTGCGCAGGGCTATATGTTCGGCAAGCCCATGACAGCGGCTGAGGCCGAACGGCTGATCATCAATGATGAAAAACTGCGCAAGGCGCGGGAAGCCGAAGCGCCCGCTTCCCCCAAACCCGCAACGCCCAAACCGGCTGCCAAGGCCGCCGATGAACCGTTGCCGGACCTGATTGAAAAGGAAGCGCCGGAGGAAGAGGTTGCCGCGTCGGCGGGTGAGGCATCGGACGCAGCATCTGATCCGGCGCCAGAGCCCGAACCTACGCCGGTGCCTGAGCCCACACCTGAACCTGAAGCAAAGAGCGAAGCGCCGCCCCGTCGCGGCCTCTTGGGCGGGTTCCGTTTGAAGCGCACGGCGGACAAGGGTGCGGACGATAATCCCGCGACGGACAAGCCTCCGGGCAAATAGGGAACCGCTCAGGCGCGGCCCGCATCCCCCGACAATTGTGCCGGGTCGATGCCCAGCTCCGCCAGCGCCCGTTCCCATTTCGTGTCGTCCGATGTGCCGAACAAGAGATCGGGGCTTGGGCGACAATGAAGCCAGCCATTGGACAGGATTTCTTCTTCCAGTTGTCCCGGCGCCCATCCGGCATAGCCGAGTGCAAGCAGCGACCTTTCGGGGCCTTCGCCCTTGGCGATTTGCTCAAGGATTTCGAGCGTAGCTGTAAGACCGATCTCGTCGCTGACCTGGAGCGTCGATCCGGTTGCGTTGTAGTCGGTACTGTGAAGCACAAAGCCGCGTCCGGTTTCCACGGGCCCGCCAAAGAGCACGCGGATCTGTTCGTCTGGGTCCCCTTCGATACCGAGTTGTTCCAGAAGTTCGGGAAAGGTGATGTCGTCCACCGGCTTGTTGACGATCAACCCCATGGCGCCATCTTCGGAGTGGCCGCAGAGGTAGATGACACTGCGGTCAAAACGCTCGTCCCCAATGCCCGGCATCGCCACGAGAAGTTGCCCCGCAAGGCTGTTCTCCGGGCGGTCGGGGCCCGATGACCCGTTTTGTGAAGGATTGTGCGACTCGGTATCAGACATGTGTAAACCATAACTCCAGTTCGAAACCGCGCCAAATCAGCGACTTTTCGCCGTTCACGCACTTCTGAGCGGCGGTGAGCCGCATGGGCCTTTCAGCGGGGCTGCCTTTTGCTATATGGCTCAATCCATGGGCAGTTTCCACGTTTCCGTATGGGCTTTGGCGGTTCTCGCGTTTTTATGCGCGGGAAGCGTTGGCTATGCGGGGCAGGATCATCTGCCAGCACTTAGCGAGGATGCCTCGCAATGGCATTCCAGCGATCACGCGCGGGTGCGGCTCATTCGCGGCGGGCGCGCCGAGGACGATCGCGACCTTGCGGGACTGGTGTTCGAGGTGGAGGCGGGCTGGCACACCTATTGGCGCAGCCCGGGCACGTTCGGCCTGCCACCGACCTTCAACTGGGAGGGGTCGGAAAACATTCGCGGTGTCGAGGTACAATGGCCCGCGCCGGAACATATCTTCGATGGATCGTACGAGGCTTATGGCTATACGGGCCGTGTTGTCTTGCCGTTGCTGGTGACCCGCGAAGATGAAGATGCCCCCGCGCGGCTTAATCTCGCGGTGGGCTATGCGGTGTGCGAGACCATCTGCATCCCGACGCTCGGCTTTGTCGCCATGAGCCTTCCCGCCGGTGACGCCGCGTGGGAGGCGCGCCCGCGCTATCGCGACGCCATTCTCGATGCCCAGGAACAAGTGCCGGTCTGGGGGCTGGAAGCGGCGCAGCTGGACCTCGATCCACCATGGCTGGAACAACTTGACGATGGCTCTTACGTGCTTCGGCTCCGGTTCCATTCGCGGACGGGTTTCACCAGCCCCCAAGTCATCGTAGAGGGCCCCAAGGGGACAACTTTCGGGGCGTCGGTTATCCTGCTGCGCCAGAACCGCCGTCGGCTGGATGCGACCATACCCATCGACTGGGACGATACGGTGGACGCCCCCCTGGGCGAGGCGGTCATGGTGACCGTCACCGGTGCGCGTGTGCCGGTTGAATTCTCTCTGGGCGCCGTTCTCGAAACGGAAGAAGAGTAAGCCCCACAAGGGCTTGGTACCGCCAAATCCCCCAAAGAATTTAGGGTCCCTTTCAGCGGGCCAACCTGCTAGAGACTCTGGAAATCCAACATCCACCTTAGGAGTTATCGATGACCATTTCCGTTGGCGACAAAATCCCCGAAGCGAACCTGATGCTGAGCACGGACGAGGGCCCCAAGCCCACTTCGTCCTCCTCGCTTTTTGGCGGCAAGAAGGTCGTGATGTTTGCTGTGCCCGGCGCCTTCACGCCGACCTGTTCGGCGAAACACCTTCCCGGCTTTGTGGATCACGCCGCCGAATTCAAGGCGAAAGGCGTTGACGAACTGGTTTGCATTTCCGTGAACGACGCTTTCGTCATGGGCGCCTGGGGCAAGGATCAAAACGCGGGCGGCAAGGTCACCATGGTGGCCGACGGCAACGGCGACTTCACCAAGGCCATGGGGCTTGTAATGGACGGCAGCGGTTTTGGCATGGGTGAGCGCTCACAGCGCTATGCGCTTTATGCCGAAGACGGTGTTGTGAAGGCGATCAATGTGGAACCGGGCCCGGGCCTTGATGTGTCCAGCGCCGAAGCAATGCTAAAAGCGATCTAGTTTCGCTCAGTTCCCACGGGCTTCTTCAAGCCCCAGATTGGCCAGTTGGTCCGCCCGCTCATTCTCCGGGTGACCGGCGTGGCCCTTCACCCAATGCCAGCTGATCTTGTGGTGGCTGAGCGCCTCGTCGAGACGCCGCCACAGATCGTCATTCTTCACCGGCTTTTTCGCGGCGGTCTTCCACCCGTTGGTTTTCCATTTGGGAAGCCACTGGGTGATGCCGTCGCGCACATACTTTGAGTCTGTATAGAGATCGGCTTCCGTCTCGCGGGTCAGGGCCTCGATGGCCTTGATCGCCGCCATCAACTCCATGCGGTTGTTGGTGGTATCAGGCTCACCACCAAACAGCTCTTTCTCATGGCCGTTCCAGCGCAAAAGCGCGCCCCAGCCGCCGGGGCCGGGATTGCCCTTGCAGGCGCCGTCTGTGTAGATCTCAACCTTCGCCACTCTTTATGCTCCGTAGGCGGATGATGAAGTGGCCTTCGCATGGAACGCGAGGTGAGGCAAGAGCGCGAGCGGGTCTTTCGGCGTCACCAGGGCCTTGGGGTCGTGATTGAGCCAATCGGTGAGCCGCGTCAGGATAAAGCGCAAGCAGGCGCCGCGCGCGAGGCGGGGTAGGGCGGCGCGTTCCGTGTCCGACAATTTGCGCACCGATTGATAGCCTTCGATCAGGGCGGCGGATTTTTCCGCTTCAAAGGTGCCGGATTTCGCAAAGCACCAGGAATTGATCATCACCGCGATGTCATAGGCGTAGCTGTCGGTGCAGGCAAAATAGAAATCAATGAGGCCGGAAACCTCGTCCCCTACAAAGAGGACATTGTCGGGAAACAGATCCGCGTGGATCACGCCAGAGGGCAAATCCTGAGGCCAGTCTTTCAACGTGTCATCAAGTTGTTCCTTGAGCATATCCGCAAGGCTGGCCCGTACCTCGCCCGCGCGCGGCGCGGCGGCGCGCAACAGGCGCGGCCAGGCGGCGGGGCCCAGGTCATTGTCGCGCGCGCCGGGAAAATCCTTGCCCGCAAGATGCAGCTGCGCCAAGGCGGCGCCGGCATTTCGTGTTTGAGCAACGGACGGCGGATCCGCAGAAACCCCATCCAGAAATTCGATCAGCGCGGCGGGCCGCCCGCAAAGGGTGCCCAGCGTCGCGCCGTCCTTTGTGCGCAGGGGCCGCGCGCTATTGACGCCGCGCGTCGCAATGAAATCCATGAACCCGAGGAAGAAGGGCAAGTCTTCCGCCCGCACGCGCTTTTCATAGAGCGTCAGGATGAAACTACCGCCGTCGGTCTTCAGTAGATAATTCGAGTTTTCGACCCCTTCGGCAATGCCTTTGAAGCTCCGCACCGTGCCGATGTCATAGGCGGCAAGGAAAGCCTCAAGCTCGTGGGGCGTAACGTGGGTATAGACAGCCATGGTCAGTCCACCAGTGCGCGTGGCAGTTTGAACTCGATGTCTTCGTCCTGCACGCGAACTTCCTCGACCTCAACGGGCCCTCGCGCGCGAAAAGCATCGAGCACTTCCTCAACAAGGACTTCGGGGGCGGAGGCGCCCGCCGTAATGCCGACAACCCGCGCGCCCTCCAATGCCGTCCAGTCGAGATCGCTCGCCCGTTGCACCAGAGCGGCGTAAGGACAGCCTTCGCGCTCGGCCACTTCCACAAGCCGCATGGAATTGGATGAATTGGGCGCGCCGATCACCAACACCGCGTCACAGCCGTGGGCGATTTCCTTTACCGCCTGCTGGCGGTTGGTGGTGGCGTAACAGATGTCTTCTTTATGGGGTCCGACGATTTTTGGGAACCGCGCGCGCAGCGCCTCCACAATGCCGGCGGTATCATCCACGGAAAGGGTCGTCTGGGTGATATAGGCGAGCTTGCCCGCATCGCGGGGTTCAAGGCTTGCCACATCGGAAACCGTTTCCACCAGCGTCACCGCTCCGGGCGGCAGCTGTCCCATGGTGCCGATCACTTCGGGGTGACCGGCGTGGCCGATCAGCACGATCTCAAGCCCGCGGTCATGGTGGCGCTCGGCCTCCACATGCACCTTCGAAACGAGGGGGCAGGTGGCGTCGAGATAAAATAGCTCGCGCCGTTCCGCCTCGGCGGGCACGGCCTTGGGCACTCCATGGGCGGAAAAAATGACTTTCGCGCCTTCGGGCACCTCGTCAAGTTCGTCCACAAAAATGGCGCCCAGACCCTCCAACCGCTCCACCACAAAGCGGTTATGGACGATCTCGTGGCGCACATAGACCGGCGCGCCAAAGCGCTCCAGGGCCAGCTCCACAATGCGGATCGCCCGGTCCACCCCGGCGCAGAAGCCGCGCGGGGCGGCCAGCCTAATTTTGACGGCATGACTCATGTTGGGGAATGTGGCGTTTCCGGCCCAAAAGGTCCAGCGGGGCGGCCCAGAATCCCAAGGCCCCTGCGGCTTGCGAGGGGGGCCCGGCCCCGCTACAGTCCGCCCGCAATTGGCATTCCCACCTAAAGCCCCCCGCGAGGACCCCTATGATTCGACCGGCCCATCTTCTTGTATTGATTTCCGCGCTCGCCCTTTCGGCCTGTGGCGCGGGCCGTGCGGTAAGCAACGCGGGCGGCAGCCTGTTTGAGGCGCGCCAGGGTGCCTGTCCGACGGTGGGCATTCTGGCCGATGCGGAAGAGGTGACGGTCTTCAGTGGCCAGGGCCGCGACCTGCCGGACGTGCGTTATCACGCCGAAATGACGGACGTGACCACCACCTGCGACTATGGCCGCGCCGGGGGCCAGCGTTTTGCCTACGCGCGTGTGCGGATGGACTTCACCGCGCAGCTTGGCTCCGCTGCCCGTCCCGAGCCCGTGGACATTCCCTATTTCGTGGCCGTGGTAACCCGCGGCACAGATGAGATCCTGATCAAGGAAACCTACAACATCCGCGCGCCCTTTAACGGCGGGCGTCCTGCGGTGCAGATGGAAGATTCCATCGACCGTATCGCCATCCCGGTGGAAACCGTGGCCGATGGCGGCTTTTACGAAATCATCGTTGGCTTTGAGCTGACGCCCGACCAACTCGACTTCAACCGTCGGGACCAACGCTAGAGATTTTCATGTCCGGCATACTTGATCTGTTAAGTGCAAAGCTGGGTGCGGGCTTTGCCGCCGAAGGGCTTGATGTGTCTTTCGGCCAGGTGCGCGTATCCGACCGTCCCGACCTCGCGCAGTATCAGTGCAATGGCGCCATGGCGGCGGCGAAGGCAGCGAAACAAAACCCGCGCCTGATTGCCGAACGGGTAAAGGAACGCGTGGAATGCGACCCCATCTTTGCGAAGGTGGAACTCGCTGGCCCTGGGTTTATCAACCTGACGCTGACGGATGCTTTCCTTGAAGAACAAGCCAATGCCGTGACCGGCGACAAGCGGTTCGGTGTTTCGGCCCACGAGCCGGCGTCGACCGTTGTGATCGACTTTGGTGGACCGAATGTCGCAAAACCCCTTCACGTGGGGCATTTGCGCTCGACCATCATCGGCGACAGCTTGCAGCGGCTTTTCCGTTTCATGGGCGATGATGTCACCTCTGATGTGCACCTTGGCGACTGGGGCCTGCAAATGGGCCAGGTGCTCTATGGGCTTGAACATCCCGAGGTGAGCGGCGTTGCGGTGGACGGCATCCCCAGTCTTGATGAACTGGAAAAGATCTATCCGGCTGTCAGTGCAGCCTCGAAAGCGGACAAGGAAATTCTTGCCGCCTGCCGTGAAATTACCGCGGACCTGCAAGAACACAAACAACCGCACTACGACCTGTGGCGTCAGGTGCGCGCGGTTTCTGTTGAAGCGATCAAGAAAGGCTTCGACTCTCTCGGCGCGCATTTTGACGAATGGAAGGGTGAGGCCGACGCCGACCCCTTCATCGCGCCCATGGTGGAAAAGCTGAAAGCCGACGCGATTGCCCAGGAAAGCGAAGGCGCGCTTGTCATCTTCGTCAAACAGAATGACGACAAATCGGAAATTCCGCCGCTCATTCTGCTAAAGGCCGATGGTGCGGCCATGTACGGCACCACGGATTTGGGGACGATCATTGACCGCGTGCGCAGTCATGATCCGGATCTGATCCTTTATGTGGTGGACCAGCGCCAGCATCTGCATTTTGAGCAGGTATTTCGCGCGGCGCGTAAAGCAGGCATCAATGGCAAGGCCGCGATGGAACACATCGGCTTTGGCACCATGAACGGGCCGGACGGCAAACCGTTCAAGACTCGCGAAGGCGGTGTCATGCGTCTTGATGAATTGATCAAGATGGCAACAGAAGCCGCCGCCAAACGTATCGAGGAAGCTGGCATCGGCGCGGACTATCCGGCGGAGGAACGCGCGGAGATCGCGCGGCAGGTGGGCCTCGCCGCGATCAAGTTCGCGGATCTTTCGAATTATCGCATGACCGACTACATCTTCGATCTTGATCGGTTCGCGGCGTTCGAGGGCAAGACCGGGCCGTACCTCCAATACGCGGCAGTACGGATTAAGTCGATCCTCAAGCGCGCGGAAGGTGAGGGCCGCGACGTGCAAGGCCCGATCAAGATTGGCGCGGACGAAGAACGCAGTCTTGTGCTCGCGCTATCGGGCCTTAATGAAGCGCTCCAGAACGCCTATGACCGGCGCGCGCCGAACCTTCTCTGCGATTACGTCTATGGCATCGCGCAGGCCTTCTCGACCTTCTATTCCGCCTGCCCGGTGGTGAAGGAAGAGGATGAGGGCGTGCGCGCCAGCCGACTCGCCCTCTGCCGTGCCACGCTCGCGCAGCTTGAACTGGTGCTGGGGCTGCTGGGTATCGAAATTCCCGAACGAATGTAAGGGGTTAGGGTCCCCCCAGAGTCTCATTGACTCTCCTCCCGAGCCCCCTACCATCGCTCGCGTAGAGGGCCTTGAGTTGGGCCCCAAAGCCATATATGCATCTGCCTCCCTCGCGGGAGAGACCGGGCCAAAGCACAAAAAAATGGACCCGGCGCCGAAGGAGCAACCGCCCCGGAAACTCTCAGGCAAATGGACCGCGAAAGGACAAGCATCTCTGGAAAGCGAGCGGCCTCGGCCGTTCCACCGAAGGGGTAAGGGGGACGGGCGCAGCGTGCGCCAAGGGTAACGTCCTTCGAAATCTCTCAGGTCCCATGACAGAGGGGGCGCGACAAGCGACACCGGCCATCGATATTGGCCCGGCAAGCATCGCGTACCCGTGTCACTGGACCACCCGGAAGGGACGAGAGAATGGGCGATACGCCAACTGATCTGAAACAGACGCCGCTCCACGCGCTGCACCTTGAACTGGGCGGCAAAATGGTGCCATTCGCGGGCTATGACATGCCCGTGCAGTTCAAGGGCGTCCTCGCCGAGCACAATCATGTGCGCGAGGCCGCGGGCCTCTTTGACGTCAGCCACATGGGCCAGTGCTTCATCGTCGGTCCCGATCACGAAACCTCCGCCAAGTTTCTTGAAACCCTTGTGCCGGGCGAAATTGCGGGCCTCGCTCCTGGGGGCATGCGTTATTCCATGTTGCTGAACGAAGAGGGCGGCATACTCGACGATCTCATGATCACGCGCTCGGGTTCATCCGAATACGCGGGCTGGATCTATGTGGTGGTCAATGCCGCCTGCAAGACGGACGACTTCGCGCACATCAAAAAACACATGCCCGAGGGGCTGGAACTGGAAATCGGTGAGAGCAAGGCGCTGATGGCGCTGCAAGGCCCCAAGGCGGTCGAGGTGCTTGGAAAGCTCGAGCCCGCGGTTAAAGAGCTCAGCTTCATGAACGGGCGGCGCATGACGCTTGCCGGGATCGAGGGCTGCATCGTTTCGCGCTCGGGCTATACGGGCGAAGACGGGTTCGAAATCTCTGTCCCGGGCGATGAGGCGGAAAAGCTCGCGCGGTTGATCCTCGAAAGTCCGGATGTGGAACCCATTGGCCTTGGCGCGCGCGACAGTCTGCGCCTCGAAGCAGGGCTCTGCCTTTATGGTCACGATATCGACACGACCACGACACCGGTCGAAGCCGCACTCACTTGGGCCATTGGCAAACGCCGCCGCGAAGAAGGTGGTTTTCTGGGCGCGGCAAAGATCCTCGATCAGATCGCAAACGGCGCGCCGCGCAAGCGGGTTGGCCTTGTGCTCGAAGATCGCGCGCCCGCGCGGGAGGGCACACCGATTCTCAATGAAGCAGGCGAGCAAATTGGCGCTGTTACCTCCGGGACCTTTGGCCCGTCAGTCGGTGCACCGGTCGCCATGGGTTATGTGACCGCCGATTACGCCAAAGTGGATACGCCCATCGGGCTCGACGTGCGCGGCAAGATCCGCAAGGCACGCGTCGCGAAAATGCCTTTCATCCAGAAACGCTACGAGAAGTAAAAAACGTCATCCTTGTAGGGAGAACAAAAGACGATGACCGTGAAATATTCCGAAGATCATGAATGGGTCCGCGTGGACGGCGGCGAAGCGACCGTAGGCATTACGCCTTATGCCGCCGAGCAGCTGGGCGATGTGGTCTATGTGGAACTGCCCGACGTGGGCAAGTCCTTCAAGGCGGGCGATGAAGCCGCCACCGTCGAATCCGTGAAAGCGGCGAGCGAGATTTATTCGCCGATCTCGGGCGAGATTTCCGCAATCAACGATGCGCTGGAAGGCAACCCCGCGCTCGTCAATGAAAGCGCCGACGGCGAAGGCTGGTTTTTCAAGATCAAGATCGCCGACGAAGGCGAACTTGCCAAATTGATGGATGAAGCGGCCTACAAGGACTTTGTGGCCGGACTGGAGTAAGCCATGCGCTACCTTCCCCTTTCCGCGGCCGACCGGGCCGAGATGTTGAATTTGATCGGTGCGGGCAGCATTGATGAGCTGTTCCGCGACGTGCCCGAGGCGGCGCGACTGGACAGTCCCATCGACCTGCCACCCCACGCGGGCGAGCTGGAGGTGGAACGTCGCCTGTCCGCCATGGCCGCCAAGAATGTGGCCGCCGGGTCGGTGCCGTTCTTCCTGGGGGCGGGGGCTTATCGCCACCATGTGCCCTCGACGGTCGATCACCTGATCCAGCGGTCGGAGTTTCTGACCGCCTATACACCGTATCAACCGGAAATCAGTCAGGGGACGACGCAGGCGCTGTTTGAATTTCAGAGCCAGGTGGCGCTGATCACCGGCATGGATGTGGCGAATGCCTCCATGTATGACGGCTCGACCGCCTGTTCCGAGGCGGTGCTTATGGCCTTCCGCGTGACCAAACGGCGTAAGGCGGTGATCTCTGGCACGCTGCACCCCCATTATCGCGACGTGGTGCGCACCATGGAACGGTTCGACGCGGACGAAGACAACGCGCTTGTCTGCCTTCCGCCGTCGGTGGATGAGCCCGAGGATCTGCGCTCGCGCATTGATGACAAAACAGCGTGCGTCGTTGTGCAGAACCCCTCGTTCTTTGGCGGGGTGCGCGATCTCACGGAACTTGCCGATGCCGCCCATGAAAAAGGCGCGCTGCTGATCGTCGTGGTGCCGGAAGTGGTGTCGCTGGGGCTAACGAAATCGCCGGGCGCCATGGGCGCGGACATCGTGGTGGGCGAGGGCCAATCCATCGGCAACGCGCTCAATTTTGGTGGCCCCTATCTTGGCCTCTTCGCGACGAAGCAAAAATATGTGCGGCAAATGCCAGGTCGCCTCACCGGTGAAACGGTGGATGCCAACGGCAAGCGCGGGTATGTGCTGACGCTTTCAACGCGCGAGCAACACATCCGCCGGGAAAAGGCGACGTCAAACATCTGCACGAACTCGGGCCTCTGCTGCCTTGCCTTCACCATTCACATGGCCCTTCTGGGCGAGGACGGCTTTACCCGCCTTGCCGCGCTGAACCATGAAAGTGCGGTGAAGACCGCGGAAGCGCTGGAAAGCGTTTCCGGGGTCGAGGTGCTGACCAAAAACTTCTTCAATGAGTTCACCGTGCGACTGCCGAAACCGGCTGCTGAAGTGGTTGAAGTGCTGGCCGCGAAAGGCGTGCTGGGCGGTGTGCCCGTCTCGCGCCTCATTCCCGGTGACGAGGCCATGGCGAACCTGCTCGTGGTCGCCTCAACAGAAACCAATACGGATGTGGACCGCGCGGCCTTTGCCGCTGCTTTGAGGGAGGTGCTCTAAATGAACCGTCAAGGACGACCCACGGCGCCCGCGCATGTGAGCCCCTCCGCCGCGCCGGAAACTTTTTCGGGCAACAAGGGCCTGGAACAGGACGAGCCCTTGCTCTTTGAAATTGGCCGCGACGATATTTGCGGCGTGGACCTGCCAAAGCCGGATGCAAAGGTGAAAAGCCGTCTGGGTGACGTCGCGCGCGAGGGCCGCATCGGCCTGCCAGGTGTGTCGGAACCCGAAGTGGTGCGCCATTTCGTGCGGCTCTCCCAGAAGAACTATTCCATCGACGCGGGGCTTTATCCGCTCGGGTCGTGCACCATGAAGCACAATCCGCGGCTAAACGAAAAAATGGCGCGGCTGCCTGGCTTTGCGGATATTCACCCGCTGCAACCCACCTCCACCGTGCAGGGTGCGCTGGAGCTGATGGAAGAACTGGCCCATTGGCTGACGACCCTCACGGGCACGACCCGGGTCGCCCTGTCGCCCAAGGCCGGCGCCCACGGGGAGCTTTGTGGCCTCATCGCTATCCGCGCGGCATTGGAAGCGCGCGGTGACAAGCGCACCCGTGTGCTGGTGCCGGAATCGGCCCATGGCACGAACCCCGCCACGGCGGCGGCGTGCGGGTACGAGGTGGACGAGATTCCCGCCACCAAGGACGGCCGCGTGGACGTGGCCGCCTTCAAGGCAAAGCTGGGCCCCGACGTGGCCGCCATCATGCTGACCAACCCCAACACCTGCGGGCTGTTCGAGCGCGACATTATCGAGATCGCCGATGCGGTTCACGCCGTCGGCGGTTTTTTCTACTGCGATGGGGCGAACCTGAACGCCATCATGGGCCGTGTGCGGCCGGGCGATCTCGGCATCGATGCCATGCACATCAACCTGCACAAGACTTTTTCCACGCCTCACGGCGGCGGGGGCCCGGGTGCGGGACCCGTGGTGCTTAGCGAGGCGCTCGCGCCTTTCGCGCCGCTTCCCTACATCTGCCGCACGGCGGACGGGTTCAAACTGGTGGAGGATGAAAGCCAAGCAGAAGAACCGGAATTGCCCTTTGGTCGGCTCGTTGCCTTCCACGGGCAGATGGGCATGTTCGTCCGTGCGCTCAGCTACATGCTCAGCCACGGGGGCGACGGCTTGCGCCAGGCGGCAGAAGATGCCGTGCTGAACGCCAACTACATCCTCGCCTCGCTGAAGGATGTGATGACGGCGTCCTTCGAGGGGCCGTGCATGCATGAGGCGCTGTTCGACGACCGCTTCCTCGATGGCACGGGCGTCACGACGCTTGATTTCGCGAAAGCCATGATCGACGAGGGCTATCACCCCATGACCATGTATTTCCCGCTGGTGGTGCATGGGGCCATGCTGATCGAGCCGACGGAATCGGAATCGAAAATGAGCCTCGACAAGTTCATCCGCACCATGCGCGGGCTGACGGAAAAGGCGAAAGCGGGCGACACGGAACGCTTCATCGGCGCGCCGTACTTCGCGCCCCGCGCGCGGCTTGATGAGACCGCCGCGGCCCGGAACCCCGTGCTGCGCTACATTGAACCGGAAGCCCCCGCCCAAGCGGCGGAGTAGGGGTGGCTGACAACCTCGAAGGCGCGTTTCTGGGGGCCCTCGGCCACAACCCCTTTGTGGCAGAGATCCTCGATGGGCTGGTTGCGATGGAAGTGCCCGACGCTTGGCTTGTCTCAGGTTGTTTGACGCAAACGGTATGGAACATTTTGCGCGGACGTGCTCCCACGCAGGGCATCAAGGACTACGACGTTTTCTACTTCGATCCTGATACCTCTTGGGAAGCGGAAGACGCGGTTATTCGAGCTGCCGCCACGCGCTTCGGTCACGTTCCCGGGGGCGTAGAGATTCGCAATCAGGCACGGGTGCACCTCTGGGCGCCGGAAAAGTTTGGCAAAGAAATGGCGCCGCAGAGCCGCGCCGCGGATGGAATCGATGGGTTCCTGACCGCTTGCACCATGGTGGGCGCGCAGCGCGCGGAAGATGGGGGCACGCGGCTCTATGCGCCGGTAGGTCTCGCGGATGTTTTTGATGGTCAGGTGCGCCCCAATCCTCTCAAATCTGTTGCTGGGCAAGAAGAGTTCTATTGGGCCAAGGCATGTCGTTGGCAACAGGAATGGCCGGACCTCGAAGTCTGCAAGCCAAAATGAAAAAGGCCGGAGAAAACTCCGGCCTTTTCTTTGTCTGACGTGCAGACGGACTAGTTGAGCTTGCCCGAGAGGGCCGTGATGTCGGCGTCCAGCAGCTTGGCGTCGGTGCCGGCATCCATCCGTTCGGCAATCAGGGAGCGGGCCGCCTCGACCGCCGTGTCGGCGGCAATGGCTTGCACCTCGGCCATGGCTTGCGCCTCGGCCTGGGAGATTTTTTCCTCGGCCATGCGCGTGCGGCGTTCGAGTTGCGTCGCGAGATCGGCGCGGGTTTCCTCGATGATGCGCCCGGCCTCATGCTTGGCCGCCTCGACAATGTCGTCGGCTTCCTGCTGCGCTTCACGCTGCTTGCGCTGATACGAAGCGAGCAGGGCCTGGGCTTCCTCACGCAGGCGGCGTGCCTCGTCCAACTCCCGGGAAATGCGGTCGGCCCGTTCGTCCAGCGATTTGGTCACACGCCCCGGCACCCGCAGGTACAGGACACCGCCCAGAAAGATCAGCAGGGCAACCAGCGCCCAAAAGGTATTATCGAATTCCATTACGAACGCCCTCCGGCCATCACCTTGTCGACCGCCCCACTGGCGGCAGAGGCGTCGGCGGCTTCGCCGGTCAGCTGATGCACGATGGCGCCAGCGGCTTCCGCCGCCACGTCCCGCACATTCGCCAGCGCCTTTTCCTTGGTCGCGGAAATGCGCGTTTCGGCAGCGGCAAGTTGCTCGTCGAGCTTGGCGTCAGAATCAGCGCGCAGCTCGTCGGCCTCGCCCTTCATCTTGTCGCGGGTCTCGTTCGCAATCGTATGGGCCTTGGCGCGCGCATCGGCGAGCGCTTGCTCATATTCGGTTTGCGCGGCTTCGGCTTGCTCGTTGAGCTCGGTGGCCTTGGCCAGATCCTCGGCGATCCGCTCGCGGCGATTTTCGATAATGCTCGCCACGCGCGGCAGAGCCAGGCGGCTCATCAGCACGTACAGCACACCAAACGTGATCACCAGCCAGACGAGTTGGGGCACGAAGAATTCCGGGTCAAACGGCGGGAAGGGCACGTCATGCGCGCCTTCCTCGTGATGACCCAGCTCTTCGGTCAGCTCCGCCTCCGAGGGGTGGGCACCAAAAATGTGCTCCGCCTCGGTCTCATGGCCGGTGCTTTCTTCGGTACCGTGCTGTTTGGCGACTAACGTCTCGCTCGCCATTCTAAGGCTCCTTCAGGTTCCGCGTTCAAAATCGGCGCGGAAAGGGCGGGGAAGCAGTGTCCCCCGCCGCTTCCGGCTGATTAAAGAACGAAGAGCAGCAAGAGCGCGATCAAAAGGCCGAAAATGCCGAGCGCTTCCGTCACGGCAAAGCCAAAGATCAGGTTCCCGAACTGGGCCGGGGCCGCCGTCGGGTTGCGCATGGCGCCTTGCAAGAAGTTACCGAAGATGATGCCCACACCGATACCGGCACCGCCCATCGCAACGCAGGCGAGGCCCGCACCAATCATCTTTGCAGCTTCAACTTCCATCTTAATGCTCCTTGAGTTGGAAGAGTTTGAAAAGGATACGCCTCAGTGACCCGGGTGAATCGCGTCATTGAGGTAGATACACGTCAGGATGGCGAACACATACGCCTGAAGGAACGCCACCAGAAACTCGAGTGCGGTCAGCGCGATCGTCAGCATCAGCGGAAGAATCGCGAGGCCGTAACCCCACCACGCGCCAGAACCGAGCAACAGCACGATGAAGCCCGCGAAGACTTTCAGCGCGATGTGACCGGCCAGCATGTTGGCGAACAAACGAACGCCGAGGCTTACGGGGCGCGTGATGAAGGAAAAGACTTCGATGATCGTCACCAGCGGCAGCAACACAATGGGCACGCCGGGCAGGACGAACAGCTTCAGCCATTTGAGGCCGTGTTTGAATACGCCATAGCCGACCACGAGGCTGATCACCAGCATGGCCAAGGCGAAGGTCACGACGAGCTGGCTCGACACCGTATAGAAATAGGGGAACATGCCCATCATGTTGGCGAACAGGATGAACATGAAAAGCGAGAACACCAGCGGGAAGAAGCGCATGCCTTCGGTGCCGGCGCTCGACTTCACCATATTGGCGACGAATTCGTAGGAAATCTCGACCATCGACTGGAACCGGCTCGGCACCAGCGACTTGCGCGAGGAACCCAGCAGCATGAAGGCCGTCACACCCAGGGTCGCGGCGATCATGAAAACGCCGGAATTGGTCAGCGAGGCATCAATGCCGCCGATGGGCAGCTCAATCAGGCGATTGAGGTGGAACTGGTGGATCGGATCGTTCGCCACGTCTACTTTCCTGTAACCTTGATCCGTCCGCGAGAAAAAACCTGGCGGCGGAGCCCTCAAGTATCGGAGCCGTCTTCGCCCCGTTTGTTCAATTCATTCGCTGACCGGATAGCGAGATTCGTTCCGGCCACAAACCCAAGCGCCAGACAGATGATCAAACCCCACGGCGTGGTTCCGAACGATCTGTCGATGCCCCATCCCAAAAGCCCGCCAACGATGATCCCGGCGATAAAGTCGGACCCGACCCGCATGGCCAGACCGTGGGACGAAGCAGGGGCCTCGGCGTGCTTTTCCGCGTGAGCCCGTCGCGCCTGCTTAAGGCGGCTGCGAAACGCGGCTTCATCCTGTGAGGAAGGATCGGTCGGCTCTTGATCGTCGGCCATGAACCCCCTCCAATTTTTCGCGGAAAAACGCGGCGAGCGCCCCGAAATTCGCGCGCACACTACCCACGGCCCTATGCCCTGTCAAGCAAAGGTGAAGGCTTGCAACCTGTTGATATAAAAGGGGTATTAGTCCCGTGTCACCCGGTCGCAGCAAGTTCTTCCGCACTTGCGAGATCAAGTGACACGAGCTGCGACACGCCGCGCTCGGCCATGGTCACCCCAAACAGCCGGTCCATGCGCGACATGGTCAGCGCGTGGTGGGTGATGATGAGGAATCGCGTGCCTGTCTCGCCCTTGATTTCGGTCAGAAGGTTGCAGAATCGTTCCACGTTCGCGTCATCGAGTGGGGCGTCCACTTCGTCGAGCACGCAGATCGGCGCCGGGTTCACCAGGAACACCGCGAAAATCAAGGCCATAGCGGTCAGCGCTTGCTCGCCGCCCGACAGAAGCGACATGGATTGGAGCCGCTTGCCCGGGGGCCGCGCGAAGATCTCCAGGCCCGCTTCCAATGGATCTTCCGATTCCACGAGACGAAGCTGCGCCGTGCCGCCACCGAACAGCTCAGTAAACAGGCGCTCAAAGTTCTGGCCCACAGTCTCAAAGGCGCCCAACAGGCGTTCGCGGCCTTCCTTGTTCAGGGTCGAAATACCCTGACGCAATTTGGCGATGGCTTCCTCGAGTTCCTGCCGCTCGGACGACAATTGTTCGAGCTGCGCGCCCACTTCTTCGGATTCCTGATCGGCGCGCAGGTTCACCGCGCCCATGTTTTCACGCTCGCGCTTCAGCCGTTCGACGCGGCTTTCAATCTTGTCGAGTTCGGGAAAATCGCCTTTGACTTCCACGTTGCCGGCTTCCAGCACTTTGTCCGGCGTGCAGCCGAGCACTTCCTTGATGCGATCGGCGATTTCTTCCTGGCGCCCCTTCGCCCCTTCAAGGGTGGCCTCGATCCTGGCGCGGCTTTCGCGCGCTTCAGACAGGGCGCTTTGCGCGGTGCGCAGGGCCTCGTCTGCGATCTTCAAATGGGCTTCGGCGGCGGCCAGATGGTCACCCGCTTCGCCACGTTCTTTTTCTGCCGCTTCAAATGCGCCAAGCAGCGCTTTGCGTTTTTCCGCGACCGCAAGCGGGATTTGCTCCGCCGCTTCCCGCTCGGAAAGGGCTGCGGCTTTGCGTTCTTCCAATGAAGTGATTTGTCCGCGTGCCGCGTCCCGGCGGCGGGTCCAGTCGGCGATTTCGCTTTCGATGCCCGACAGGCGCGCAGTTTGCGTTTCCACCTCGCGGCGGTGCGCATCGAATGCGGCTTGCGCTTGGGTATAGGCGTTGCGTGCCTCGGCCGTTGCTTCGCGCGCCTCGACAATCTGTGTGCGGATCGTATCGATATCGTCCATGCCGGCAAGGGCGTCGCGCGCTTCGGCCAGGCCCTCGGCGGCGCGTTCCTGTGTCGCCAGCAGCCGTGTTTCAGCTTCACGCAAGGCGGCGAGCCGTGCGGCGTGGCGGTTGGCGGTGCGTTCAGCCTCGGCCAGCGCGTCGCGCGCGGCATTGGTCGCGGCTTGTGCTTCGCGCAAGGCTTTGCGGGTTTCGGTTTCGCGTGCGGCGGCATCTTCGCCCGCGGTACGCAAGGCATGATAGCGCTCGCGGATGTCACGCAGCTTGGCGTCTTCTTCGGCGATGGTCGCGTCGAGATCGGCCAGGCGATTGCGTTGCGCAAGCCGTTGCGCGGCGGCGGTGGGCGCTTCGGCGGCGGCGGTAAAGCCGTCCCAACGCCAAAAATCGCCCTCGGTAGACACGAGCCGCTGGCCAGGCTTGAGCTGGCTTTGCAGCGCGGCGCCCCGGTCGCGGGAAACGATGCCGATCTGGCTGAGTGCGCGGCCCAGTGCGCCCGGCGCTTGCACACGCGAGGAAAGCGGGCTCACCCCATCGGGAAGGCCAATGCCCCCATGAAGTTCACCCAGGTTCCGCCAGTGAACCGGCGCGGCGTCATCGTCGGGCGCTTCCAGGTCATCACCCAGCGCGGCGCCGAGTGCCTTTTCGTAGCCTGGTTCCACGGTGACTTTGTCGATCAGCTTGGGCCAAAGGCCCGCGTCCGCATCACCACTAAGAAGATCGGAGAGCGCTTTGGCTTCAGCCTTGATTGCGCCAACCCGTTCGTTTTCGCGGGAAAGAACTTCGCGCGCCTCGCGTTCAGCGGCGCTGGCGACCTTGTGCGCTTCTTCGGCCTCTTGGGCGAGGCGTTCGGCGTGCGTCTGTGCGGCGGCGGCGTCTTCATGCTTGCCGTTCGCAGCGGCCAGCACTTCAGGGTCCGCGCCTTCGCGTTCAAGGGTTGTGAGTTCCTCGCGTGTGTGGGCGAGTTCTTCGGTTACTTGCGCGGCTTGATTTTCGAACTGCGAAATCTCGCGGGTGAGGGCGGTGCGCGCCGCTTCTTTATCGGCCAGCTCGCGCGTCAGTTCATCAAGGCGCGCTTCGTTGCCGCCGAGCCCGGCGCGCGCCGAAGCGGCGGCGGATTCAAGTTGTTTTGCATTCGCTTCCTGGCCTTCGGCTGCTTCGCGAATTTCGCGCGCTTCGGTCGATAGGCGGTCAATCACCTCATCGCTGTCTTTGACGCGCTCGGTTTCGCGGGAAAGGTCTTCCGCAATATGGGCGAGCAAGGCTTCGAGCTTTGCGATTTGCGCGCGGGCGCGTTCTTCTTCGGCATCGAGCTGATCGCGTTCCACGGTCAGGCGGTGCAGGGCGGCGGCGGCCTTGGCTTCTTCCTCGCGCAGGGCGGGGAGCTTTTCAGCCGCCTGTTCTTGCGCCGAATTGGCGGCGGCAACGGCGCCGGTGCACGTGGCCACATCGCCTTCGATGGTGTGCAATTGTTCCGCGGCCTTGTTGCTGGCGGCTTCGGCATCGGTCCAGCGCAGGTGCAGGAAAATGGCTTCGGCTTCGCGGATCAGGCCCGACAGGTTCTTGTAACGGTTTGCCTGCCGCGCCTGGCGTTTCAGGCTGGCAAGCTGTTGTTCGAGTTGTTGCAGCACATCGTCGACGCGCAGAATATTTGACTCCGCCGCCTTGAGGCGCAGTTCCGCCTGATGACGCCGCGAATGAAGGCCGGAGATGCCGGCGGCTTCTTCCAGAATCTTGCGGCGGTCCTGCGGCTTGGCATTGATGATCTGGCTGATCTGGCCTTGCCGCACCATAGCGGTGGAATGGGCGCCGGTGGACAGATCGGCAAACAAGGTCTGCACATCGCGCATGCGCACGTCGAGGCCGTTCACGCGATAGGCGCTGCCCGCTTCGCGCTCGATGCGCCGGGAAATTTCAAGATCGTCGGATTCATTGAAGTGCGGCGGGGCGGTGCGGTCGGAATTATCCGCGCACAGAACAACCTCGGCCATGTTGCGTTCGGGGCGATTGGCGGTGCCGGAAAAGATCACATCTTCCATGCCCTTGCCGCGCAGGGATTTGGCGCTTGTTTCGCCCATGACCCAGCGCAGGGCTTCGACCACATTGGACTTGCCGCAGCCGTTGGGGCCAACAATACCCGTCAAGCCTTCTTCGATCGCGAGCTCGGTCGGATCGACGAAAGACTTGAACCCTGTAAGACGCAAACGTGTGAACTTCACGGACGCACGACCCCTCTTAAAAAATCAATTTGCGGCGCGTGAGAACCCGCGCGCCATCGTCACGGGGGCAGGTCTGCCGAGACATACCGCTCATCGACCCCACACCCAGCCCAATAGGGGCATATCACCGGGATTCGGAACGCACCGGCAAGACTTTATTAAGCATTCCTTAAGCTCTTCTTAACCCCCTAAGAGGGCAGAAGAAAGGGGGCGAATCACTCCGAATCGCTTGATTCGGCGCTATCTTCGGGGGTTTCGGCGTCCGGAGCCGCATCTTCCGCCGGGGCGGGGCGCAGATCCTCAGGCAGGTGGGAGATGATGAAGGGCTCGAACATATCCCAGGGGTAGACCCCCTCATACTGGTCCCCGTTGATGTAGAAAGTAGGCGTCGAGCGCACGCCAACGGCGGCGGAGGCCTCGACCTGGGCGTTCAGCCCATCGAGCACCGTTTGGTCCAGCCGGCAGGCATCGAAATCATTGCGGCTCATTCCCGCCTGGGCGGCAAGGCGCGCGAGGGCGTTCATCCGCGCGTCTGGGTCCTGCTGAAAGGCCCATTCCCCTTGGGTCCGCATCAGGGCATCGATGAAATTGTAATAGCGTTCCTCGGGCACGCAGCGCGCGATCATAAAACCCAGCCGCGCCATATTGGTGGGCGGGGTGGGTAGGGGGCGCATGGTGTACCGGACGAGGCCGGTGTTGATGTATTCCTCCTCGATAAAGGGGAAAACAAACACCTGGAACTGGGCGCAGTGGCTACACGTGACAGAGGCATATTCGATGATGCTGACCGGCGCGTCGGGATCGCCCAGCACAATGTCGCTTTCCTGGCCGAAATTGTTCCAGTCCCGGTCGCCGAGGCCGGTTTGCGCTGTGCCGTCACCATCGCCACTGTCATTGCCACAACCGGCGAGCGCCAGGCCAAGGCCCAGAAGGCCCGCGAGAGCCGCGGTTTTGAGGGGGCTGGAAACCGAACCGAGATTAAACATGCTGTCGTCCCTTTACGCTTCATCGCGCCCCGGGTGGCGGGGCTGAATTTCAATTTCGGGGCACATTAGGGGGATTTTGCGGCGGAGTCATGGGGGCACGGGCTCAAAGGCGGGTGAGGGGGTGGCTTAGCTCAGCGGCCCTTGCACAATCTCGATGCGGATGAGGCGGCCTGCGCCGGCGAGACGGTTGGCGCGGTCGAGCAGGTCCGCCGCTTTGTGCTGAATTTCCATGGCCGCCGCGCGGCTGACCTTCACCACCAGCACGTCGCCCTCGGGCGTCTTTTTAATCTGTTCGGGCCGGGTGAGGCGGGCGAGCCGTTCGCCTGCGATTTCGGGCCAGTAGCGCAGAATATCGCCGCCGCCCATGCCGAAGCGTTTGAGGGATTTGTCCGCCGCCTTGCGCGCAAACCCGCCCGCCCGTTTCGCGCCGCGATTGGGGGGCCGGGTCTTGGGCAAAAAGGTGCCGATCTCCGGCAGGTGCCGGGTCAGGCGGCGCCCCCGCGCCGAAAGAAGATCGTCGTCCTTGTCTGCCATGGCCGCATAGTCGATGCTTGCCGCCCGCAAGACAAGACCATTCATTTGATGACGCCGCCTTCCCCGCAAAAATCAGCCGCGCTCAGCCGCCGCCTGCTGAAATGGTACGACGCCAACGCGCGGGTGCTGCCCTGGCGCGTGGGGCCCGGCCGGGGCGTGCCGCCCGACCCGTATCGCGTGTGGCTCAGCGAGATCATGTTGCAGCAGACGGTGGTGGCCGCCGTCATTCCCTATTTCGAAAAATTCGTGGCGCGCTGGCCCACGGTCGAGGCATTGGCCGCGGCGAAGAGCGAAGACGTCATGGCCGACTGGGCGGGGCTTGGCTATTACACCCGCGCAAGGAACCTCTTGAAGTGTGCGCGCGTGGTAGCAGGGGAGTTGGGCGGCGTGTTCCCACGCACTGAAGCGGAACTGCAAAAGCTGCCCGGCATCGGTCCCTATACGGCGGCGGCGATTGCCGCCATCGCCTTTGATGCGCCCGCCACCGTGATCGACGGCAATGTGGACCGCGTCATGGTACGCATGTTCGGGGTGCGGAAACCCATCCGCGATGCGAAGGTGGAAATTCGTGCCTTTGCTGGGGCGCTGACGCCCAAGCAGCGGGCAGGGGACTATGCGCAAGCGGTGATGGACCTCGGCGCGACTGTGTGCACACCGAAGTCGCCTTCTTGCGAGGAATGTCCGTGGGCGGAGGATTGCGTGGCGCGTGCCAAGGGCATCGCCGGTGATCTGCCGGTAAAGCCCGCGCGCAAGACAAAGCCGACGCGGGCGGGCGCGGCCTTCTGGATCACGCGAGGGGACGGGGCGGTGCTGCTCCGCCGCCGGCCGGAAAAGGGCCTGCTCGGCGGGATGCTGGAGGTGCCATCATCGGAATGGCGCGCGGGAGCATTCGACGCGCGCGCGCATTTAAGAGAAGCGCCGGTGAGGGCAATCTTCGAACCCGTTCCCGGCCTCGTCACGCATACCTTCACGCACTTTCATCTGGAACTCAGCGTTTTTACCGCCCGCATCGATGGGCGGAAGGGGGGCAGCGCGGATGCGCTCTGGGTTTCTAGGGGCGAGTTGGAAGACATTGGCCTGCCGACCGTGATGAAGAAGGTGGTGCAGTTGGTGGGTGGTGCCTCCTCCTAGTCGTCACCCTCCGGCTTGACCGGAGGGTTCAGTGCATTTTTTTGTCTGGATGCTCCGATCAAGTCGGAGCATGACACCGTGAGGTGCGCGGGAGGGTTGAACACTTCCGCGACTCGCTACTCAATCGGAACATGACACCATTCAAAGAAACACGCCTCTACAAGTGGCCCAAAGCTGTTGTCGACTCCATGAGCGACAATCCGATTGATACGTCGATCGCCGTTGCACTTGTCGCAATATTCCTGAGTTGGGCTTTGACTGAAGCTTGGCGCGGTGCTGGCCCGCTAACCGCTTTCGCTGACTCTTGGGGCGACTTTGGCGGTTCAATAATTGGGGGGCTGGTAGCCTTTCTTCTAGCGAGATTGGCAATTGAAAGAGAACGAAAGGCTCAGTTGCAGCGCTACGTGTTAGAGAGCGGCCGCCATGCTGTGCAAGTGAGGGAGCAGCTAGAAAACTGGCGTGAGTCCAGTTTGCGTCAATTCGAGAAACTCAAAATCGCGCTGGGTCAGGAGCAGCATGAAGATGGGACGATGCATTACAACAGAAGGGAAGCGGCGGATTGGTTTAGGAGGGCGGTTCCTCCCGAAAAATTTGGGCCAGATTGTGTTGGCAGGCTGACTTCTCTCTGGCCCTTGGGGGCAGTGGAGGCCACCCTTCGAAACGAGGCAAATCGGCTAAGTAACTTCGGGGAAAATGTCTGGCATTTTGAGAACAGAGAGGTCGGTTCATATAATGGTGAGGTCGAAGACCTACAAAACGCATTTGAGCTATATCGATGGTGCAAAAAAGCTGTCGAATCTATTGACGCGGCCATGGCAGAAATAGCCGCCGGCGAAATTCCAGAGCAGCCGACTCCGGAAGATCCCCCACAACTTGATTGGCCAAGGGATCAACTGGCTCGGTAACAGATTTCCTTTATGCCCCCGCACCTTTGCCCATCTCTGCGCGAATTTCCTTGCGCAGATCATCAATGCAGACGAGTTCCTTGTTCTTCTGCATGTGCCAATAGGTCCAGCCGTTACACGCGCTGAGGCCCTGCACATGGGCGGCGATCTTGTGGATAGAGCCCGTCTCGCCCTTCACGGACAAGGAGCCGTCGGCGCGCACATTCGCGGCATATTTTTTGTTCGCGCTCACAAGCTTTGTGCCCGGTTTTACCATCCCGCGTTCCACCACCATGCCAAAGGGGATGCGCGGCTCGGACCGTTTGGACTTCATGACGTTGAGCTCGTCGCCCTTCAGGGGCGTGACATGCTTGATGCGGTGGCGCGCGATGCGGATGTAATCAAGCTCGCGCTCGATGCCGATAAAGTGACGGCCCAGCATTTTCGCGACCGCGCCGGTGGTGCCCGTGCCGAAGAAGGGGTCCAGCACCACATCGCCCGCGTTGGTCGACGCGATCAGCACACGGTGGAGCAGGGCTTCGGGCTTTTGCGTGGGGTGCGCCTTTTGCCCGTTCAGGTCCTTGATCCGCTCCCCGCCATTGCAGATGGGCAGGAGCCAGTCGGAGCGCATTTGCAGATCGTCATTGGCGACCTTCAACGCATCATAATTGAAGGTGTATTTGGCCTTGTCGCCCTTGGAGCACCAGATCATTGTCTCGTGCGCATTGGTCAGGCGTGTGCCCCGAAAGTTCGGCATGGGGTTCGACTTGCGCCAGATGACATCGTTGAGGATCCAGAAGCCGAGGTCCTGCAACGTCGCGCCAACGCGGAAAATATTGTGATAGCTGCCGATAACCCACAGCGTGCCGGTGGGTTTCAGCACGCGATAGCATTCGCCGAGCCAGGCCTTGGTGAAGTCGTCATAGACTTCGAAGCTCGCGAACTTGTCCCACTCGTCCTCAACGCCGTCGACGCGGGTGTTATTGGGACGGTGCAGTTCGCCCCCCAATTGGAGGTTATAGGGCGGGTCGGCAAAGACCAGATCCACACTTGCGTCGGGCAGCTTTTTCAGCTCCGCAATGCAATCGCCGCGCAAAATTGTGTCGATCGGCAGCGCCTGCGCGCCGCCCTTTGCCTTACCCGCCATGCCACACCCCTAGTGCGTTTCGTGTCTTCCCAAAGTCACTGCCTTTGCCGCCGTGTTCCCGCACGAGGGCCAAGGGACGCGCATCCTGAGTCACGGGGAGTCCCGCGTCAAGAGTCATAGTGGAGTCAAAGGGTTAAGGCCGAATCAATGCCTTGAGTGCAAAGGGAAAATTAGTTTCCGGAGACGGCGCGAACGGGCGCGAAAGAAACGCGGTGGTGCGGGGTCGGGCCGAATTTTCGCAGCGCGGAAAGGTGCTGCGCGGAGCCATAGCCCTTGTTCTGTTCCCAGCCGTATTCGGGATAGTCCATGGCGAGGGCGCGCATGTACCGGTCGCGGGCGACCTTCGCCACAATAGACGCCGCCGCGATGGACAGGGACTTGCCGTCGCCGCCCTTGATGCATTCGGTGGAGCAGGCAACATCCGGCGCGTGAATGCCGTCAATAAGGGCAAAGCGCGCTTTTGTCGGCAGGGCTTCGCATGCGCGGCCCATGGCAAGGAGCGAGGCCTGAAGAATATTGACCGTGTCGATTTCTTCCACGTCCGCCAGCCCCACGCCGATCTCGGCGACCTCCAGCAGCGCTTCATAAAGCTCCTCGCGCCTACGCTCCGACAGTTTTTTGGAATCGTTCAGGCCATGCGGAAAATCATCCGGGTTCAGGATGACCGCTGCCGCTATGACCGGCCCGGCGAGGGGGCCGCGCCCCGCTTCGTCGATACCGCAAATGGGCGTGACGCCCGCTGCAAGTTCGAATTCAAAGGTTGGTCCGCCAACGACTACGGGTTTGCCGGGTTCGGGACTGTGGGCGCGATATCTTTCGCGAAAGAGTGTGAGCGAATCGGTCATGGGCTCAATTCTACGCCTGCGCGGAACAGAGTCCGACTCGAGAATCACATTCAGAAGAGACCGAGTTGATCGCCCACCGCCGGCGGCGGCTTGAACTGTGATGGATCAAGGGGATGGGAGACTTTGTTGAGACCGAGCTTTTGGGCGGCAAGGCGGAACCGTTTTGAAATCAGCTTGGCGTAGGGGCCCGTGCCGCTCATCCGTTTGCCCCACTGCGAATCGTAATCCTTGCCGCCGCGCATCTGCCGCATGAGGGAGAGCACACGCCCCGCGCGGTCGGGATAATTTGCCTCCAGCCATTCGGCGAATAGGTCCTTGATCTCAAGCGGCATGCGTAGGAGCACATAGCCCGCGCCGGTGGCGCCCGCGTTCGCGCCCCGCGCCAGCAGGTCTTCAATCTCCGCATCGTTCAGCGCGGGGATCATGGGCGCCATGAAGACTGAGGTGGGGATGCCAGCCTTGCTGAGAAGCTTGATCGCATCAAGCCGGCGTTCCGGCGTCGCCGCGCGCGGTTCCATCGCGCGGGCAAGCTTGCGGTCGAGGGTGGTGACGGAGATCGCCACCTTGGCAAGGCCGCGTTCCGCCATGGGCCCCAGGATATCGATGTCGCGCACGATCAACGGTGACTTCGTTACAATGCCGACCGGGTGACGGAAGGCGGCGAGCACCTGCAGCACCTGCCGCGTGATCTGATACTTTTTCTCGATGGGTTGATAGGGGTCGGTGTTGGTGCCCAGCGCCATCGTATCGCAAACATAATCTGGATGACGCAGCTCCCGTTCGAGCAGCTTCGCCGCCTCGGGTTTGAAATAGAGTTTGCTCTCAAAATCGATCCCAGGCGACAGGCCGAGATAGGCGTGGGTCGGCCGCGCGAAACAATAAACGCAGCCGTGCTCGCACCCTTTGTAAGGATTGACCGACCGGTCGAAGGGCACATCCGGCGACTGGTTCCGCGTAATCGCGGTGCGCGAGGCATCACGAAAGACCTGTGTGATCAGCTTTTGGGGTTCAGGGTCTTCATGGGTCCAGCCGTCATCCATGTCCACACGGGTGAACCGCTCATAGCGCCCGCTGGCATTGGAATGGGCCCCGCGGCCGCGGGGAGGGGGTCGTTTAATGCCGAGTTCCATGGGCTGAAGCGTAAGCCCCGGGGCCTCATTGAATCAAGAACAAAATAAGAACATTTGCCCTAGCGACTGGTCACCAGCCGGTAGCCGCAGTCCCGGGCTTTGCGGGCGAGGAGCTGGCGGTAGCGTTCGTTCCAAACGCCGCTCGCGAGGTCAGCCTCAAGACGCGCGAGGGGGGCCGAAATGTCCCCGAGCTTCCAGAAGGATGACATGGCGGCGCAAATGCGCGGGTCGAGATAGGCGCGCGGCCGCCGCCAATAGGCCGACAGGAATCCGTCCGTGCAGTCGTGCGGGATGGGTACGGGCGTTATTTCCACCGGCCCCAGTACCTCTTCATAGAACGCGAGCTTCGGCATTTGCGCATCATCAAGCGCGGCAAGCTCGGGCAGATAGTCGAGCAACCAGAAATCACGGAATGCCGGATCATAGGTAAGGATCGCAATGGGCCCGCGCGTCACGCGCCGCATCTCGCGCAGGCCTTTCGCCTGATCGGTCCAGTGATGAATGGTGAGCACGGCCATCGCCGCGTCGAAGGACTTGTCCTCGAAGGGAAGATCTTCGGCGGTTGCCTGGATGGCAGGGGCGGCCTTTGCGGCGCGTTGAGCAATCATCTCGGCGGATGGCTCAACAGCTGTTACGTCGTGGTCCAATGGTTCGTACGATCCTGCACCCGCGCCAACGTTGAGAACGGCTCTTGCATCGCCAAGCGCCGCATGGATCATCGCGCCGATGCGCGGGTCCGGCTTGCGTAGCTTCGCGTAGTCGACGCCAATGGTGTCGTAGGTGGCGGTCATTGCTCGCCGAAACGCGGCATCAGGTCCACGAAATTGCAGGGCTTGTGGCGGCTGTCGAGTTGCAGCTTCAGGATCTTGTCCCAGCCATCCTTCACCGCGCCGGGGGAGCCGGGCAGGCAGAAGACGAGCGTCTCACCAGCAAGCCCCGCGCAGGCGCGGCTCTGCACCGTCGAGGTGCCGATCATCTCGAAACTCACCATGTGGAAAAGAACGGAAAACCCGTCGATCACTTTGTCGAAGAGCGGCGTGAGCGCCTCCACCGTGATGTCGCGGCCGGTCAGCCCCGTGCCGCCGGTGGTGATGACCACATCAACGCCCGCGTCCTTCACCCATTCGATGACCTGATCGCGCACGGCTTCGCGGTCATCGCGCAGGATGTGCCTTGCGGCGACGGTGTGCCCCGCCGCTTCGATGCGGTCCGCCAGGGTCTGGCCGGAGGTGTCGGTTTCAAGGGTGCGCGTGTCGGAAACCGTCAGCACCGCAATGTTGAGGGGATGAAAGGGCAGGCTGTCATCAATGCCGGGCATGGGTTTTCTCAGTTGAAGGTGGCGGGGACCGTCACTGTATCAACGGAGCGGTATTCGGGCCAGCTTCCCGAGGCGACCATGTCGAGGCTTGGTGCGTCCTCGCCCAGCCGCGCGCGATAGACCCAGAGGTTTGTGAAAACCTGCTCGATAAAGCCGCGTGTTTCGGGTGTCGGAATGCTTTCAATGAAGAGCAGAGGGTCGCCGCCATAGTCGATGTTTTCCAGCCAGCGCGACAGGTTCCCCGGCCCGCTGTTATAGGCGACGGCGAGCATGAACAGGTTCGTGCCCGCCGCGTAACGGTTCATCAGGCGATTGATGTACACCTGACCGACTTCCATGTTGTAGCCCGGGTCATAGAGCTTGTTCTCATCCTCGAGCACAAGATTACGGTCACCCATGACATAGCTCGCGGTCGCGGGCAGAACTTGCATCAGCCCGCGCGCACCGACACGGGATGTGGCGCGCACATCGAATTTGCTTTCCTGTCGCGCGAAGGCATAGACGAGCGCGCGGTCGAGGGTGTAGCCGCTCTCGGGCTCATAGTCGGGCAAGGGAAAGCCCGCCGCGCGAATTTCAGGATCATTGGATGAGATCGCGGCGATGAGCTGCGCATGGGGCAGGTCAAGCGCGGCGGTCAGCGCAAGGAACGCGCGGTCGAGACTGCCGTCAATGCGGCCGTGCGCGCGCACGAGTTCCTCTTCGGCATCGGCGTTGCGTCCCACCTGGCGAAGTGCCACGGCGCGCGCGATGCCGGGGTCGGCGATAAGCGCGGCGAAATCTATCTCGCTGAGGCGCGGCGCTTCAAAGTCTACTTCGATCTCGCGGCCCAGCTGGCGCGTGGCAAGAATGCCGTAAAAAGTAAGTGGCTCCCGCGTTGCGATTTCCAGCATGGGCACGACGCGTGCCGGCTGAAAATCCACCATATAGGCGCGCGCCGCCCAATAGGCACCGCCCGAGCGCATCCAGGGGTCCACCTCATCGGCGCGGGCGAGCGCGGCAAAATGTTCAGCCGCGGTTTCAATCTCGCCCAGGCGCCAGGCGGCAAGCCCCGCCCACCAGTCCGCTTCGGGGATCGCGGCACGGCTGCGCGCTGCAACCTCGCCCGCCATCTCAAGGGTCAGATCATCCCGCTGTTCTGCGTAATAGGAGCGCGCGATCATGGTGCGAATGCGGTCGTATTCAAAAACCGTAAGGTCGTTTCGTGTGCGGTCTTCGTTCAGGTAGTTGATTGATTGCGTGGGGCGCTCGCGGCGCATGAGCGAACGCACATGGTTTTCAATCTGTCGCACGCGCTGTGCCTGCGCGCGGCTGCGGCGGGGATTGTAATTGTCAAAGGGATCGATGGGTTGCGCCGTCACGCGCCAGCGACGCGCCGCGGGCTCGCGCACGGCGCGGGCGCCATCGGGCCGCCGTCGTTCGGCCAGGCGGTAGATGCGGCCCGCGTCGGGCAGATCCGCATAGTGATCCATCCAGTCATTGAGTTCGGTAAAGCGCGACCGATAGGCGGTGGGATGCATGTAGCGCTGAAACTGCACATGCCCCATCAGCACGCGGTTTTCGAGCTGACCGATCAGCCGGTCGGCGGTGTCCCACTCGCCCCGTTCCTGAACGCCAAAGATTTGTTGGTACAGATAAATGTCCGCATCGGACAGTACGCGCGGGTCGGTGACTTGCGCCGTTGCCGCCGTCATCGCTGTGAGGAGGAGCGCAAAGCTCAAAACCCATGACCGTAGATTGGAAAACGGGCTCATTCGCCGCGACACCTCGAACACCTCACACCGAGTCAGAAGGTACTGAGCGCACCGGGCGTGTGCAAGCGAAGAGGCGTTCGCCTGTGACGGTTCTCGGCCGCAAAGTTAATCCGAGCAGAAACTTTAACCGGTCACCCTCCGGCTTGACCGGAGGGACTAGCGACAAAATGGTTCTGGATGCTCCGATCAAGTCGGAGCATGACAACAGAGGGACTATTCGGCGTCGAGAGCGCGTAAGCGTTGTTGCAAATTGAGCAGGTCGGTCCAGGCTTCACGCTTGGCGAGCGGGTTTCTGAGCAGGTAGGCGGGATGAAGTGTCGGCAGGATGGGCACTTTGCGGCCCGCGACGTCGAGTTCCGACCAGTTACCGCGCAGGCGCATGATCCCCTGATTGGTGTCGAGCAGCAGCTTTGCCGAACTGCCGCCCAGCGCGACCGTGAGGCGCGGCCCAGCGAGCTCGATATGACGCATCAGGAAGGGCAGGAAGATGATGCCTTCCTGCTGGGTCGGGGTGCGGTTGCCCATGGGCCGCCAGGGCAGAATGTTCGAGATGTAGACGCTTGTCCGGTCGAGCCCGATGGCGGCCAGCATGCGGTCCAGCAATTGGCCGGAGCGCCCCACGAAGGGAAGCCCGCGCCGGTCTTCCTCTTCGCCTGGGGCTTCGCCGATCAGCATAATTTTGGCTTGCGGGTTCCCGTCGGCAAACACGAGATTGCGCGCGGAAGGGAACTGGGCCTTTGCCTCGAAGCTTTCCATCGCCGCGCGCAGCTGGTCCAGCGTCGCGCAGCCCGCCGCAATGGCCGCCGCGTCGGACTGAAGCTGTGCGCTTACTTCTTCCGCGGTGGGCGGTTTGGGGGCCGAGGGCTTCAGCGAAACCTGTTTTTGTTGCTGCTGCAGCGGGGTGATTTCTGCTTCCATAGCGTAAAGAGCTGCGGCCTCCGTCCCGACGGCTTCGTCGGCCCCGGCGTCGGCATACCATTTCAGAAGGGCAAGGCCCGCTTCGCGTGCTGTGTGACTCATGGGCGCGATCCTAGCCTGCGCGGGGGATGGGGCAAATGGCCGTTTGACGCGTTCGGGCAAACGTATAGTGTTCGGAGGAGAATCCGGCCCTTTCCGGGGCTTTTTCATATGCCCGACAGCTATTTTGGGGACCTGAGGAATGAGCGAGACGCAAGTCGAACGAGAGTCCATGGAGTATGACGTCGTGATCGTCGGTGCGGGGCCCGCCGGGCTCGCCGCCGCGATCCGTCTGAAACAGCTTGCCGAGGAGGCAGGCAAAGAGCTTTCCGTGGCCGTCCTTGAAAAAGGCGCCGAGGTGGGCGCGCATATTCTGTCCGGCGCGGTGATCGACCCCAAGGCGCTGAACGAGCTGATCCCCGACTGGAAAGACAAGGGCGCGCCGCTGAACACGGCCGTCAAGAAGGACAAGTTCTTGTTCCTCGGCCCGCAAGGCGCGATCCGTTTCCCGAACTTTCTGTTTCCGCCATTTATGTCGAACCACGGCATGTATATCGCGAGCCTGGCGAACATTTGCCGCTGGCTGGCGGAACAGGCCGAAGGCATGGGTGTTGAGATCTATCCCGGATTTGCTGTTGACGATGTGGTGCTGGATGAAAACGGTGCGGTGAAGGGCGTTGTTACCGGCGACTTCGGCGTGGCGAAAGACGGCGGCCAAAAGGGCGGCTACACGCCCGGCATGGAGCTGCACGCCAAATACACGCTGATCGGCGAGGGCGTGCGTGGCTCCGTCGCCAAAAAGCTCATCAATAAATTTGAACTTTCAAAAGGCCGTGACCCGCAAAAGTTCGGCATCGGCATCAAGGAACTGTGGGAGCTTGATCCCGCCAAGCACGACGAAGGCATGGTGGTACACACCATGGGCTGGCCGCTGTCTGAGGGCACCGGCGGCGGCTCCTTCATGTATCACTTCGAAGGGGGCCTCGCCTCCGTCGGCTTTGTGGTGCACCTCAACTACAAGAACCCTTATCTGTCGCCCTTTGACGAAATGCAGCGGCACAAGCATCACCCGGCTATTGCGCAATACCTGGAAGGGGGCAAGCGCATTGCCTATGGCGCGCGCGCGATTACCGAAGGTGGCTTGCAATCAGTGCCCAAGCTTGCCTTCCCCGGTGGTGCGCTTATTGGCTGTTCGGCCGGTTTCGTGAACGTGCCGCGCATCAAGGGCACCCACAACGCCATGAAGACCGGCATGTTGGGCGCGGAAGCCGTGTTTGAAGCGATCGAGGCGGGGCGGTCCCGCGACGAGCTTGAAACCTATGAGCCCGCGGTGAATGCCTCCTGGGTGCACACGGACCTCAAACGCGTGCGCAACGTCAAACCGCTGTGGAGCAAGTTCGGGACGATCCTTGGGCTGATGCTCGGCGGCATTGACATGTGGACCAATTTTTTCGGGTTCTCATTCTTCGGCACCATGCACCACGGCAAGCCGGACCATGCCACCCTGAAAAAAGCGTCGGAATCGAAAGAGATCGATTATCCCAAACCCGACGGCGTACTCAGTTTCGACAAACTCTCGTCGGTTTTCCTCTCTAATACGAACCATGAGGAAGATCAGCCGGTGCATTTGCGCCTCAAGGACGCGAGCGTGCCCATCGAGCACAATCTGCCGTGTTTCGATGAGCCGGCGCAGCGTTATTGCCCGGCAGGGGTCTATGAGATCGTGCGTGAGGATGACGGCAGCAATCCGCGCTTTGTGATCAACGCTCAAAACTGCGTGCATTGCAAAACTTGCGATATCAAAGACCCGACGCAAAACATAAACTGGACCGTGCCCGAAGGTGGCGGCGGTCCTGTTTATCCCAACATGTGAGTGCGAGTGCTGTATCTGAAAACATTCCGGGGACTTCTGGTTCTCGCCGCGGGCCTGGCCCTGACAGGCTGCGCTGCCGGTTCAGGCTACGACTTCGGCAACCTGTCGTCGTCAAACCGCATTGGTGGGCCGAGCCACTATGGCGCCTATCTCGCCGCGCAACAGGCGCAATACGACGGGGACACGGTCACCGCCGCGCGCCAGTTCCGCCGCGCCTTGCAGATCGGCCCAGCGGACCCGGAAATTCTTGAACGCGCCTATGTGCTTGATATTTCCAACGGCGATGTGGCGGAGGCCGCGCGCCTTGCCGAAGTGGCACTGGAAGTCACGCCGGAAAATACATTCGCGCGGCTGACCGTGGCGGTCGACTGGTTCAAGCGCGGGCATTATGCGGAATCGCGGGAGTTGATGGAGGGGGTCGACGCGGGCGTTCTGACCAATCTGACCGTTGCCTTGCTTCAGGCCTGGTCCTATGCGGGCGAAAACCAGCCCGACACGGGCATGGCCGATCTTGCGGGCCAACAGCTCGACGGGGTGGAACTCTTTCAATCCTATCACGGGGCGCTGCTCGCCGACCTCGCGGGCGATCTCAATAATGCGGAAGTGGGCTATGTCGCTGCGATCACGGGCTCCGGCGGGTCGAGCGCGCGCGTGGTGGAAGCCTATGGCAATTTCCTGGAACGCACGGGCCGATCAGCCGAGGCCGTGCGGATCTATGACGCTTATCTCGACATCGTGCCGCACAATGCATCGGTTGCCGCCGCGCGGGAGCGGGCGAACGCAGGCCGGGCGCCGCGGCGGTTGGTGAACAACGCCCGCGCCGGGGCGGCGGAAGCGCTCTTTTCCGTGGCCAGCGTCGTTGCCGGGCAGGGGGCCTATGATGTGCCCGCGCTTTACTTGCAGCTTGCCTTGCACCTCAATCCCGACCTGGACGAGGCGCGCTCTCTGCTTGGTGATCTCTACGCGCAGATGGAACTTTTTGATCAGGCCGAACAGGTCTATGCCGCCATTAACCCGCGCAGCCCGCTCAGGTTCAGCGCCGATATTCAGCGTGCGTTTCTGTTCAACCGCATGGACCGCGAAGATGATGCCATCCGCCTGCTGGCGCGGCTGACCAACAGCGACCCGCATTCCTTCCAGGCCTGGATCGCCTATGCCGACACCTTGCGTGGTGAAAGCGAATTTGAAGATGCCGCAAATGCCTATGCACAGGCCATTGGCTTGCTTGATGAGGAGCAGCAGTCCGACCCGCGCTATTGGTCGCTCTATTATTCCTATGGCATTTCGCTGGAACGCATCGGCGAATGGCCCGCGGCGGAAAACGCATTTCAATACGCCCTCACGCTCAATGAGGATCAGCCCTACGTGCTCAACTATCTGGGTTACAGCTGGATTGAGCGCGGGGAAAATCTGGACGAAGCGCTGGCCATGATCCATCGCGCGGTGGAGCAGGAACCCAATGACGGCTTCATCATCGACAGTCTTGGCTGGGGCTACTATCAGCTCGGCCAGTATGACGAGGCGGTACTTTATCTTGAGCGGGCGGTGGAGCTTGCCTCCGGCGACCCGACCCTCAACGATCATCTAGGTGATGCCTATTGGCGAGTAGGGCGAACTCGCGAGGCGCGCTTCCAATGGAGCCACGCCCTGGGGATGAACCCGGATGAAGATCAGGTGCCCGTAATCGAGGCAAAGCTTGCCGATGGTCTTTCGGACCAACCGGCGACGGCTGACAATCATGGCGGCAACTGAGTTCCGCGCTTTCGCCCCGGCGAAGATCAATCTCTTTCTACATGTGCTTGGCAAACGCGACGACGGCTATCACGACCTTGAAAGCCTCGTAGCCTTTGCCGATGTGGGCGATCATCTGACGGCGGTGCCTGCGGACAAATGGGGACTCAGCCTGACAGGGCCCTTTGCCGACGCGCTGCGCGGCTATGACCCCGATGACAATCTGATTCTGAAGGCCGCGCATCTCGCCGCCGAATGGGCAAGGGCCGAAGGGCTCACCCTGCCGCCGCTGCATTTCACATTGGAAAAGCATCTGCCCGTCGCATCGGGCATTGGCGGGGGCTCGGCGGATGCCGCCGCCGCATTGCATCTTTGCGGCAAGGCGGGGGGCTTTGCGGTGATCACCCGCGCGCAATATGACGCCGCTGCCGTGCTGGGCGCCGATGTGCCAGCCTGCCTTTACAGCAAGCCCACGTGGATGACAGGAACGGGCGCCGCGCTGCGGCCCGCCGTGATGACCTCGCGATTTGCCCTGCTGCTGGTCAATCCCGGTGTGCCGGTGTCCACCGCCGAGGTCTTCAATACGCTCGGTCCCCTCTCGCCGCGCGCGCCAAGAAGCGATTTTCCGAATTTTCTGAAACTTGAAGACCTTGTCGCATTCTTGAAAGACACGACCAATGATCTCGAAGCGCCGGCTTGCGCAATTGCACCGGTAGTCCGCACCGTGATTGATGAGATCGCCGCGACGTCGCCCTTGCTTGCGCGTATGTCGGGCTCAGGCGCGACATGCTTCGGGCTCTATAGGACGGCGGAAGAGGCGCAAAAGGCGGCAAGCGCGATCCGCGCGGCGCATCATGATTGGTGGGTGATGTGTGGCTAGACCGCGTCAGTGCGCGCGGGAGATCACGAACTCAACGAGGTCTTGCATGACCTCGCGTGCGTCGCTTTCGGGGAAAATAGCAAGGGCGTCCTTGGCGATCTCGCCATAGTGCCGCGCGCGCTCGATAGTGGCGGCGACGGTGCCGTGTTTTTCCAGAAGCGCCATGGCGTGTTCCAGGTCCGCGTCGGACTGATCCACCTTTTCCATGGTGCGTTTCCAGAAATCGCGTTCCTCCGCGCTGCCGCGCCGGAAGGCGAGCACGACGGGAAGGGTGATTTTACCTTCGCGGAAATCATCGCCCACGGATTTGCCGAGCTTGGCCTGATTGCCGGAGTAATCGAGCGCGTCATCCACGAGCTGGAAGGCGATGCCGAGATTGCGGCCATAGCTTTCAAGCGCTTCTTCCTCCGCGTCCGAGCGTTCTGCAATGACCGCGCCCACTTGTGTGGCGGCGGCGAAAAGCGCGGCGGTCTTGGCCTGGATCACTTGCAGATAGGTGTCTTCCGTCGTCGCCGTATTGTTGGCGGTCGCGAGCTGTAGCACTTCGCCCTCGGCAATCACCGCGGCGGCGTTCGACAGGATGTCGAGCACGCGCAGGTGGCCGGACGTGACCATCAATTGGAATGACCGGCTGAAGAGAAAATCGCCGACGAGCACGCTCGCCTGATTGCCGTAAACAAGATTTGCGGCTTTTTTACCCCGGCGCAGGTCGCTGCCATCGACAACATCATCGTGGAGCAGGGTCGCGGTGTGGATGAATTCAACCGCGGCAGCGAGCGAAATGTGGTTTGAGCCGTCATAGGCGCAGAGTTTTGCCGCGGCGAGGGTGAGCATGGGGCGCAGGCGTTTACCGCCAGAGGAGATGAGATAATCCGCGAGCTCGGGGATCAACTCCACCTCGCTGGCCATACGGTCCAGGATTTCCTCGTTGACGGCCTTGAGGTCGTCCTCGACCAGCGCGTTCAGCCGGTCCACCGGCGTCGCCCGCCGTCCGTCCTCAAGTGATACAACTACGCCCAATTCCGGCCCCTCAAATCCTCGGCTTGCGCCTGTTGTTTTTGGCTTCCGCCGCGTCCAGTCTTGGGGTCACACTATGTCGGCCCCGCCGGAGGGGCAAGATGCGGGGGGCGCGGTCGCGCCTTTTTGCCGCTGGCGGGAAAATGCGGGAAAGGACGGCCCTTTTTGAAGGAACTCATGCGGACCGTGAATCCGGTGGACCTAAGCTTTGTGCAGGATCTGCTCGGCCAGCATGGGATCCAGAGCTTTGTCTTTGATGAGAATATGTCGATCCTTGAGGGCTCCATAGGTGTGCTCATCCCCCGCCGCCTGATGGTGGTGGATGATGAATATGACGAGGCCGTGCGCCTGATCCGGGCCGAGGGGATTGAGCCCTATGATGGGAAAAAGATGTGGTGATGACCGACTGTACCGAGGACGTGTTTCTGGGGGGCAAGCTGACCCTGGCGCAGGCGCGGGACGGGTTTCGCGCAGGCCTCGATTCAGTTCTTTTGCCCGCCGCCGCGCCAGTGCGCGCCGGGGACCATGTGCTTGATGCCGGATGCGGGGCAGGGGTCGCGGGGCTCTGCGTGCTTGCCCGCGTCGCCGGCGCGCGGCTCACCGGCGTCGATCAGGAACCGGGCGCCATTCGTCTTTGTACGGATAATGCCGCGCGCAACGGGTTTGGAGACAACGCAGCCTTCATCGAAGGAGATGTGTTTGACCTGCCTCAGCTGACCGACCGCGACCGCTTTGATCATGTAATTTCCAATCCACCTTTTCACGACCCCGAACGCGAGCGTATTTCGCCGCGCATCGCAAAGGCTGCGGCGCACGCCCTGCGTCAGGGGGAGCCTTATTCCAAGGCGCTCGGGCTCTGGATTGCGGCATGCCTTGCCGTGCTCAAAACCAAAGGCTCCCTCACCATGATCAACCGGGCGGAGGCGTTGCCTGCCACGCTCAAGGCGCTGGATGGGGTGACGGGCGCGATCGAGGTCATTCCGCTTTGGCCGAAGGCGGGGGAGCCCGCCAAGCGCGTTATCATTCGCGCGCGCAAGGGTGCCAAGGCGGCGGCAAAACTTCATCCCGGATTTGTGCTGCATGGGGCGGACGGCGGTTTCACACCGGAAATTGATGCCGCGTTAAGGGACGGTGAGGCATTGGGGCTTTAAGTAGCTTGAGTTATCCCGGTCCACTTCTTAAGTAGCTGTCATGAAAAAATTTATTGGAAATCTCGCTGAGGCTGTCGGCCTTGATCGCAACCCTCGCGTCGCCGTGGTGCGGCTTTCGGGCGTCATTGGCGCCGCCGGGGGCTTGCGCCCCGGGCTGACGCTTTCCGCCGTCGCGGGGCAGCTCGAAGAAGCGTTCACCATGAGCAAGGTGGAGGCGGTGGCCCTCGCCATCAATTCGCCGGGCGGCAGCCCCGTGCAGTCCAAACTGATCCACGACCGCGTGCGGGCCCTTTCCGAAGAACACGGCAAGCCGGTCTTTGCCTTCTGCGAGGACGTGGCCGCCTCGGGCGGCTATATGCTCGCGCTCTCGGCAGATGAGATTTTCGCCGACCCGTCGTCAATCATCGGCTCCATCGGTGTGATCTCGGCGGGCTTTGGCTTTCCGGCGCTCATCGAAAAGCTGGGCATCGAACGCCGCGTCCATACGAGCGGCGAGAACAAGGGCATGCTCGACCCCTTCCAGCCCGAAAATGCCGAGGACGTGGCGCGGCTCGAAGCGATCCAGCGCGATGTGCACGAGACCTTCAAGGACATGGTCAAATCCCGCCGCGAGGGGCGCCTGAAGGGCGACGAGGCGGAAATGTTCACCGGTCAGTTCTGGGTGGGGCAAAAAGCGGTGGATCTGGGCCTCATCGACGGGCTGTCGGATATTCGCGCCACCATGCGCAAACGCTTCGGCTCCAAAGTGAAGCTGCGGGTGGTCTCGCCCGAACGGGGTTTCTTTGGCCAGCCTAAGCCCGATTCGACGGCCGGATTGGGTGAGGGCGCGGGACTGGGGGAGATTTGGGGCGCGCCGGGCAAGGCGCTCGCCTGGCTCGAAGCCCGTTCGCTCTGGGGCCGTTTCGGGCTATAACGCCTCTCATGAAGTTCGTTGTTACCCTTCTCCTCATCGGTATGGCGCTCGTGCTGATGAACCTGTTTGCCAAGCGCGGCCGCGACCGGCGCGACGATGTGGCCGATGCCGCCCGCCGCGCCACGCAGAAGGCCGCGGGGGTGGAACAGACCGTGCCCTGCCGGACCTGCGGCACCTACCGCCTGGTCGACGACAAATCCCCCTGCGACCGCGACGATTGCCCCTTTGCGGAAGGTGGCCGGTAAGGGGCGCAAGGCCCCCTCAGCCCGCTTGATTTCGCAGGTGCACACGAGGTAGCGTCCGGGGCCCGCCGCACCCGGCATAACCTTAAGTAAACGGCCAAGTTCCACACCATGACCCAGGCGCCCGACCGGTCCTTTCAGGGCCTTATTTTGACGCTCCAGCAATATTGGGCGCAGCAAGGCTGCGTGATCCTGCAGCCCTATGACATGGAAATGGGCGCAGGCACCTTCCATCCGGCGACCACCCTGCGCGCGCTCGGCCCCAAGCCCTGGAACGCGGCCTATGTGCAGCCCTCGCGCCGGCCCACCGACGGGCGCTATGGGGAAAACCCGAACCGGTTCCAGCACTATTATCAGTTCCAGGTGATTCTGAAGCCGAGCCCGGACAATATTCAGCAGCTTTATCTCGACAGTCTCGCCGCTCTCGGCATCGACTGGCGCAATCACGACATCCGCTTTGTGGAGGACGACTGGGAAAGCCCGACGCTGGGCGCCTGGGGCCTCGGCTGGGAAGTTTGGTGCGACGGCATGGAGGTGAGCCAGTTCACCTACTTTCAGCAGGTGGGCGGCTTCGAGGTCGACATCGTGGCCGGGGAGCTCACCTACGGGTTAGAGCGGCTCGCCATGTATGTTCAGGGTACGGACAATGGCTATGACCTCGAATTTGGCGGCAAGAAGCCGGACGGCACGCCCTTCACCTATGGCGATGTGTTTCACCAATCCGAGGTAGAATTTTCCGCCTATAACTTCGAGCACGCAGACACGGAGGTCCTGTTCCAGCACTTCAAGGACTATGAGGCCGAGTGCCACAAGCTACTCGCCGCGAAACTGCCGCTGCCGGCCTATGACCAGTGCATCAAGGCGAGCCATGCCTTCAACCTGCTCGACGCGCGCGGCGTGATCTCCGTGACCGAACGTCAGGCCTATATCGGCCGCGTGCGGGAGCTGGCGAAAGGCTGCGCCGCCGCATGGCTTGAAAGCCCGCAAGGACGCACCGAAAAGGCGGATGCCGCCAAGCAGGAGGCGAAGTAATGGCCGACCTTCTGCTGGAACTATTTTCCGAGGAAATCCCTGCGCGCATGCAGGTGGATGCCGCGCGCCAATTGCAAGACACGATCACCAAGCGCCTGAAAGAAGCGGGACTCGAATTCGAGGCAGCGGAACATTTTTCGACGCCGCGCCGCATCGGCATCTTTGTCAGCGGCTTGCCCAAGGAACAACCCGATGTTTCCGAGGAACGCAAAGGCCCCCGCGTGGGCGCGCCGGAAAAGGCGGTTGAAGGGTTCTTGCGCGCGGCGGGGCTCGACAGTCTCGACCAGTGCGAAACGCGCGAAGACAAAAAAGGCGCGTTCTATGTCGCTGTCATCGAAAAGAAGGGCGGCAAGACCGCAGACGTAATTTCTCAAATGGTACCGGAGGTCGTGCGCGGCTTCCATTGGCCCAAGTCCATGCGTTGGGGCACCGGCTCTCTTCGCTGGGTGCGGCCGCTCCATTCCATCCTCTGTACGCTCGATGGCAAGGTCGTACCCTTTGAGGTCGACGGGATTGAGGCGGGGGAGATAACCTTCGGTCACCGTTTCCATGCGCCCGACGCGATCAAGGCGCCGACCTTTGACAAATACAAGGACCGCTTGCGCGACGCGCGCGTGGTGCTGTCCCGGACAGAACGGAAAGACATCATCTGGCGCGAGGCGACGCATTTTACTGAAAGCTCAAACCTTGAGATTGAGCGCGACGATGCGCTGCTGGAAGAGGTTGCCGGGCTTGTCGAATGGCCCATGGCGCTGATGGGCAAGTTTGATGAGTCCTATCTCGAAGTACCGGAAGAAGTGCTCATCACCGCGATGCGGTCGCACCAAAAATACTTTGCCGTGCGCGACCCCAAGACGGCAAAGCTCGCCAACAAATTCATTTTTGTCTCGAACCTCGAAGCCGACGACGGCGGCAAGGCCATCATCGCCGGGAACGAACGCGTGCTGAACGCGCGGCTCTCCGACGCCAAGTTCTTCTGGGATCAGGACCGGAAGGTGAAGCTTGAGGACAGAGTCAAGAAGCTCAAGGACATCGTGTTCTACGACAAGCTCGGCACGGTCAGAGACAAAGTAGACAGGCTGATATTCATATCAGGATTCACAGCTCAGCAGTTTGCGACGGATAGCGCATCAGTTGGAAGGGCCGGAACTGCCGCGCGATTGTCTAAGGCGGACTTGGTCACCGATATGGTCTTCGAGTTTCCTGAACTACAAGGTGTGATGGGCAGGTACTACGCAATTGAAGAAGGGCAGGACTTGGACATCGCAAATGCGATTAGAGACCATTACTCTCCAGCGGGCCCAAACGATATGTGTCCCGCCGACGATGTCGCGGTCTCTGTTGCATTGGCGGACAAGTTCGACACCCTCGTCGGCTTTTTTGGGATCAATCAACGCCCTACAGGATCGAGAGATCCATTCGCGCTTCGCCGCGCTGCTCTTGGCGCAATCCGCTTGATCCTTGAAAACCAAATCCGAATTCAACTGGTAGAAACATTTGCTCGTGTATATGACCTGTGGCTGAAAGATGCAGATAAGGTTCGTCTAGCGGCGTTCCAGATGGCATATCCGCCAGAACCGAAAAAAGACTCTATTGCCAAGGTATCTGCTGCTGACTCAAAGAACGAAGCTCTCGACCAACTCCTCTCTTTCTTCGCTGACCGCTTAAAGGTCTATCTACGCGACAAGGGCGCGCGGCACGATTTGATCGATGCAGTGTTTGCGTTGCGCGATAAGGACGGCAATCCGCCGGACGATCTCGTGGCTATCGTTGCGCGCGTGGAGGCATTGGGCGAATTCCTCGATACCGAAGACGGGCAGAACCTGCTCGCGGGCTACAAGCGCGCGGTGAATATTCTCCGCATCGAGGAAAAGAAAGACAAAAAATCCTACGACGGCAAAGCCGTGAAGAAGCTCATGTCCGAAGACGCCGAAAAAGTTCTGGCCGACGCCATTGCCGAGGCCGACAAGGCGGTTGAGGCAGCGCTCAAGACCGAGGACTTCAAGGGCGCCATGGCGGCGGTGGCGAAGCTGCGCGCGCCCGTGGACACATTCTTTGACGACGTCACCGTGAATGCGGACAAAAAGGACGTGCGCGTGAACCGCCTCAATCTGCTCAACCAGATCCGCGCCTCGCTGGAAGGCGTTGCCGACTTTTCCAAGATCGAAGGCTAAGCCATGACCAAATGGGTCTACACATTCGGAACCGGCGAAACCGAAGGCACCGCCGAGATGAAGAACCTTCTGGGCGGGAAGGGTGCGAACCTGGCGGAGATGTCGAACCTCGGCCTGCCCGTGCCGCCCGGCTTCACCCTCACCACCGAAGTGTGCACGGCCTATTACGACAACAATGAGAAGCACCCCGACGATCTCGACAATCAGGTCGCTGCCGCGCTGAAAAAAGTTGAGCACAAAACAGAGAAGCTGTTCGGCGACCGTTACAATCCGCTGCTTGTGTCCGTCCGCTCCGGCGCGCGCGCGTCCATGCCCGGCATGATGGACACAGTTCTGAACCTCGGGCTGAACGATCAGACGGTGCTGGGCCTTGCGAATTTGGCTGAGGACGAACGCTTCGCCTATGACAGCTATCGCCGTTTCATCCAGATGTATTCCGATGTGGTGTTGGGGGTCGATCACCATTCGTTTGAGGAAATTCTCGAGGACGCCAAAACTGAAAAAGGCGTGACGCTCGACACCGAACTCGACGCCGATGATTGGAAAGCGATTGTGCAGGACTATCTCGCGCTCACGAAACGCGAGACGGGCAAGGACTTTCCCCAAGACCCTCATGAACAGTTATGGGGCGCGATCAGCGCGGTCTTTGGCAGCTGGATGAACCAGCGCGCCATCACCTACCGCAATTTGCACAATATTCCCGCCGAATGGGGCACCGCCGTGAATGTGCAGGCCATGGTCTTCGGCAACATGGGCGAAAGCTCCGCCACCGGCGTGGCCTTCACGCGCGATCCCTCCACCGGAGAGAAAGCATACTACGGCGAGTTCCTGATCAACGCGCAGGGCGAGGACGTGGTCGCGGGCATCCGCACGCCGCAATATCTGACGCGACAAGCGCGGCAGGACGCGGGCGCGACGGACCAAAGCATGGAAGAGGCGATGCCCGCTGCCTTTGGCGAGCTGACCGGCATTTTCGACCGGCTTGAGAAGCACTATCGCGACATGCAGGACGTGGAATTCACCGTGGAACGTGGCAAGCTCTATATGCTGCAAACGCGGAACGGCAAGCGCACGGCGAAATCGGCTCTGAAAATCGCGGTCGATATGGTCGCGGAAAAACTCATCACCGAACACGAGGCCATCGGCCGGGTGGAACCGCAGGGGCTCGACCAGCTCTTGCACCCGACGCTTGATCCCAAGGCCCGGCGCAGTGTGATCGGGCGCGGGCTGCCCGCATCCCCCGGCGCGGCCTGCGGCGAGGTCGTTTTCAACGCGGATGAGGCCGAAGCGCGGTCAAAGGGCGGGCGCAAAGTCATCCTCGTGCGGATCGAAACCTCACCCGAAGACATTCACGGCATGCACGCGGCGGAAGGCATCCTCACCTCGCGCGGGGGCATGACGTCTCACGCGGCGGTCGTCGCGCGCGGCATGGGGCGCGCTTGCGTGGCGGGCGCAGGGACGGTGCGTATCGACTACGCCAAGCAGGAATTTGTCTGCATGGGCGAAACCATCAAGGCGGGTGACATCATCACCATCGATGGGGCGACCGGCGAGATCATGAAGGGCGCGGTGGATACCATCCAGCCCGAACTCACGGGCGATTTTGCCAAATTGATGGAATGGGCGGACAAGGTGCGGCGGCTCGGTGTCCGCGCCAATGCGGAAACGCCCAGCGATGCGAAGACCGCGCGCAAGTTCGGTGCGGCGGGCATCGGCCTTTGTCGGACGGAACACATGTTCTTTGACGCGCGGCGCATTTTGGCCATGCGCGAAATGATCGTCGCGAAGGATGAGGCGGGTCGGCGCAAGGCGCTGGGCAAGCTTCTGCCGGAACAGCGCGGTGATTTCGTGGAGCTCTTCCACATCATGAAGGGTCTGCCGGTCACCATCCGCCTGCTCGATCCGCCGCTGCACGAGTTTCTGCCCCACGAAGACGATGAGATCGCGGAAGTGGCAAACGCCGCTGGCGTGTCGGTGGACACGATCAAAAAGCGGCTTGCGGAACTTGCCGAAGCCAACCCCATGCTCGGCCACCGGGGGTGCCGCTTGGGCATCACGTACCCTGAGATTTATGAGATGCAGGCGCGCGCGATTTTTCAGGCCGCCGCCGAAGTCTCAAAGGAGCACGGCGAGACGGTCGAGCCTGAGATTATGATCCCACTGGCCGCGACGAAGCGTGAGATTGACTACCTCAAAGAGCGCATTGACGCCGTTGCGGCTGCGGTAATGACCGAAACTGGCCATCACATAGATTATCTGGTCGGCACGATGATCGAGCTGCCGCGCGCCGCCTTGCGCGCGGGCGAGATTGCCGAAAGCGCCGAGTTCTTTTCCTTCGGCACCAATGACCTGACGCAAACGACTTTTGGCATCAGTCGGGATGACGCGGCGCGCTTTTTGTGGGTCTACCAGGAAAAGGGCATTATCGATCAGGATCCGTTTGTGACCATCGATCAGGACGGGGTGGGGGAGCTGGTGCGCATGGGCGTTGAACGCGGCCGCGCGACGAACCCGAAACTGAAACTCGGTATCTGCGGCGAACACGGCGGCGACCCGGACTCGATTGCTTTCTGTGAGGCGGTGGGCCTCGACTATGTGTCGTGCTCGCCCTTCCGTGTGCCCATCGCGCGGCTCGCCGCCGCCCAGGCCGCGCTCAACAACGCGCCGGAAAAGAATTAGTCGAATACAATATCGAGTCCGAGGTCGAGACTCGGGGCGGAGTGGGTCAGCCAGCCGACGGATAGAAGATCGACGCCGGTTTCCGCCTTGGCGCGCACCGTCTCCAAAGTAATGCCGCCCGAGGCTTCCAGCGTGGCGCGGCCCTTATTGATCTCTACCGCTTTGCGAAGCGTATCGGGGTCCATGTTGTCGAGCAGCACCGCATGGGCGCCACCATTGAGCGCCTCTTCAAGCTGATCGAGCGTGTCCACTTCGATTTCAATGCGTAGCATATGACCCGCGCGCGCCTTCGCAGCCTCAAGCGCCGCCGTCACACCGCCCGCAACGGCGATGTGGTTGTCCTTGATCAGGATCCCATCATCAAGCCCGAAGCGGTGATTGACCCCGCCACCCGCGCGCACGGCATATTTTTCAAACGCGCGAAGGTTCGGCGTCGTCTTGCGGGTGCAGGTGATGCGCGCACCCGTGCCCTCGATGGCTTCCACAAAGGCGGCGGTCGCCGTGGCGATACCGCTCATATGCCCCATGAAGTTGAGCGCAACGCGTTCGGCAGAAAGGAGTGACCGTGCATTCCCCTCAATATGGCAGATGGCGTCGCCCGGCTTGGCGTCCGTGCCGTCACGCAAGGCAACGGCAATCTTGAGTGACGGATCAACGAGGCGGAAGGCACAGCGCGCCACGTCCAGCCCCGCGATGCGTCCCGAGGCCCGCGCCGCGATCACCGCATGGGCGGTCTTGTCTGCGGGGACCGTCGCTTCCGTCGTCACATCGCCCGCGCGGCCAAGGTCCTCGGTCAGCGCCGCGCGCACGGCGGGTTCGATGATGAGGCTGGAGAGGGGTTCAGGCATCTGCTCTACTCGTGCTCCGGGCGATTGTAGACAAAGTCGTTGTCAATCGGGTGGCTTGCGCAAAATGACGTTGCCACCGGAGCATCGACGCCTTGCTCCCTCAGGTGAATGCTCACCGTCATTTGAAAGTTAGAGACCAGATTGCCGGTGTCCTGAACCGGAGACCGACGAAAACTTTCTCCCTCAAATGGCTGCAGGAAGACAGATCGCAAACACTGTCCGTCGGACATCAGAATTACAGTGGGACTCGATGAGCAGCCAAGTTGAGAGAATGTGCGCATCCATATTTCTCTTGTCGCCGCTCTACAATGTTCTTCAGTTAACATTCCGGGGTCATAGGTTGGAATGTCGAAACCTATCTCAATCAACCCTGATTCATCTTCTTGCATGCCGCCATATGAAAACCACATGTCCGACTCTCCATGCTCTACAGAGCGAAATGAGTCTCGTTCAACCGTACGAAACGCCTGATCGAGCCGATACAGTCCAAAGTCCCACCAGCTAACCGGATGCTGCTCCAGTTCCTCCCGGGCCGAAGGTGCTTCTGTCGGTTGCGCGGCGGCGAGGGTCGCTCCCGAGGCGATGACTGCGATGGAGAAGAGGAGGACGACAAATCTATGCATTTCTTACACCGCCTCTGAAACTGGGTCGGAGGTTTGTCCGGCTGGCGCAGGCGCCGCGCCGTCCAGCGTCATAAACGTGCGCTTGGCGAAGGCATCGCGCGGTTCGGGGAAATCGTCGCGATAGTGTCCGCCACGGCTTTCCTCACGGGCGAGGGCGCCAGTGGTGATGAGCCGCGCGAGAGTGAACATGTTGGCAAAGGCCGCCGCCGTGCCGGGGGTCGCGCCCGCTTCGGCCTCCAATTCATTCAGCTCGCGACGCGCGGACGTGAGCGAGTCGGCAGAGCGGATGACGCCCACATGGGTCGCCATGATCCAGCGCAGGCGTTGCGCGATCTTCGAATTGATCAGCGTGTCGGCGTGGCCCAGGCGTGGCGTAGGCTCAGCAAAATTCACCGGGCGGCTCACGTCTTTGCCGTTGATGTCCTCCGCGACGCGCGCGGCAAAGACAACGGACTCGAGCAGCGAGTTCGAGGCAAGCCGGTTCGCGCCGTGCGCGCCGGAGCTTGTCACCTCGCCGCAGGCCCAGAGCCCGTCGAGGGTTGAGCGGCCGCGGCTATCGATCGCGATGCCGCCCATATAATAATGCGCGGCGGGGGCGATGGGGATCAGCTCCGTCCGGGGGTCGATACCTGCTGCCTGGCACGCACCAAAGACGGTGGGAAACTCATCGGGGAAGGCCGCGCCGATTGCCTGCCGCGCGTCGAGAAAAGTTTTGCGCCCCATGGCGCGCTGGCGATGGACCTCGCGGGTCACAATATCGCGCGGTGCGAGATCGGCAAGCGGATGGACGGACGCCATGAAGCGCGTGCCCTCGTCATTCACAAGGAAGGCGCCTTCACCGCGAAGGGCCTCGGAAGCGAGCGGGGCGGGGTCGCGGCCAACATCAATGGCGGTTGGGTGGAACTGAATGAATTCGGGGTCGGCGATCACCGCGCCCGCGCGCGCCGCCATGGCGATGCCTTCGCCGAGCGCCTCGGGCGGGTTGGTGGTGACGGCATAAAGCGCGCCCGCGCCCCCGGTCGCCAGCACCACATGGTTCGCGCGGATAAAAAGCGGCGGCTTTGACGCATCGAGCCAGTTGGGCGCGAAGACGCCGCAGACGCGGCCGTCACTCACCGCCAATGCATGTGCCGTCACGCCTTCGATGATGTTGATCGACGGCGTCGCGCGCACTTTTTCGCGCAGGGCGGCCATGACGGCGGCGCCCGCGCGGTCGCCCTTCACCCGCACAATGCGGTCATGGGAGTGCGCGCCCTCGCGCCCCAGCTTCAGCTTGCCTTCAAGGTCGCGGTCAAAGGGAACGGCGAGTTCCACAAGATCGAGAATGCGGTCCGACGCCTCGGTGGCGATGATCCGCGCGATGCGTTCGTCCACCAGCCCCGCCCCGGCGGCAAGCGTGTCGGCGATGTGGCTTTCAATGGTGTCGCCGGTCCCCAACGCGGCAGCAATGCCCCCTTGCGCCCAGGCGCTGGCGCCCCCGCCGATGGGTTGGTTGGCGAGCACGGTCACGTTGCGGGGCGCGAGCTTCAGCGCGGCGAAGAGGCCGGCCAGCCCTGCGCCCACGATGAGCACGTCGCCCGCGTCGAGCACGTTGTCGGGAAGGGCGCGCGCCATTTGGTTGTCTTTCGTTTATTCCGCGGCCACGGAAGGGCGCACGGGCTTTGCCTTCGGCGGGGCGAGACGCAACATGGCCTCGACCGAGTCCTTCGCGGCCTTGGCAACGGAGGGGTCTACCTTCACTTCGTACTGGCCGGTTTCCAGGCACTCCAGGATATTGGCGAGCGTGATGCGCTTCATGTGCGGGCACAGGTTACAGGGGCGGATGAATTCCACCTCCGGCGCCTCGGCGGCCACGTTGTCGGACATGGAACATTCGGTGAGCATCAGCACGCGCGCCCCGGCTTGCCCCTTGGCATAGGCAATCATGCCGGATGTCGAGCCAGCAAAGTCGGCCTCCGCCACCACATCGGGCGGGCATTCGGGGTGGGCGAGCACGACGACGCCGGGGTTCGCGGCGCGATAGCCGCGAATCTCTTCGGCGGAAAACTTTTCATGCACTTCGCAGCGGCCGTGATAGGCGATGATCTTGATATTCGTCTGCTTGGCGACGTTCTTGGCCAGATATTCGTCCGGCACCATGATCACCGTGTCGACGCCGAACTCCGCCGCGATCTTTTCAACAATCTCGACAGCGTTCGAGGACGTGCAGCACACATCGCTTTCGGCCTTCACGTCGGCGGTGGTGTTCACGTAAGTGACCACCGGCAGGCCGGGATATTTCTCTTTCAGCAGGCGCACATCATGACCGGTGATCGAGGCGGCGAGGGAACACCCCGCGCGCAGGTCGGGGATCAGCACGGTCTTTTCAGGGGAAAGGATCTTTGACGTTTCCGCCATGAAGTGGACGCCCGCCTGGATGATGACGGCGGCGTCGGTTTTTGCCGCCTCTTGCGCGAGCTGGAGCGAGTCCCCCGAAAAATCCGCCACCGTGTGGAAGATGTCGGGGGTCATGTAATTGTGGGCGAGGATCACGGCGTTCTTCGCCGCCTTCAGCTCCAGAATGCGTTTCACATAGGGCGCCATGGTGGGCCATTCGATCGCCGGCACCACGTCCGCGATGCGGTCGTAAAGATGGCTCAGCTCGTCCGCGGCGGCGAGCGCCTCCTCCGGCCCCACCAGCGGGGGTAGGGGCACATGCAGCGGGGCGGTGCGAATGGGGAGTGCGGTCATGGCTGACCTCCTTGGCTGGCTCCTGTCTGCCCCCGGGCGGGTTCCCTCGCCTGGGGCTGAGCCTTCGTTCCTCGGGGCGTTTGATGCGCAATGCCCACTTTTCCTGGCCTTTTACGCGGCTCTCAATTCATTGCTCGAAGCTATTATACTCAATATGAGCATATATAGGGTCCAAAAAAGCACCTGCAAGAGCAGGCGGAAACAAAATGCTCCCGCTTTTGGGCGGGGGTGTCAAGGGCAGAAGAAAATACAAAGAACAGGGTCGGCGTGTTATATGCACACCGACCCTATGAGAATTGGCGGATGCGGTGGGATTCGAACCCACGAGACTGTCAGGTCGGCCGGATTAGAAGTCCGGTGCGTTCAACCACTCCGCCACGCATCCAGGGTTTAGTCTGGCGGGCCTATTCCACTCGTTGAACTGAGGGTGGTAGGTCCGCCAGACCTATTTGTCAGCCGACTTACTCGCTGAGGTCGCGGTAGATGTTCGTGATCTGGAAAAGGGACGAGTACACTGCGCGGCTCTTGCCCATGTTCCAGGGATTACTTCCAGCGGTGTTGATGTACTGGCCCTTGGCTGCCTTGATGATATCAGCATCATCAAACTTTGCAGGCGGGTCGTAGGACCACTTCCCATGTTTCTTTTTCACGAAGGCCGAGAGTGATGCAATGATCGGAAAGACTATCCCGTCTGGCACCTCAACGACTTTGCCGCAGTCGCGTTCAATGGCTCGCAATCCGGTTCCACGAAAGCCTTGGTGCGACTTCCACTTTTCGTAGAGTTCCCAAGCCTCCGGCGCGATGTCGAGGTAGTACTGGTAGAGTTCTTGAGCCGCTTTGTATTGACCGTTCTCGACTTCGTCGGATGTTGGCGACTTGGTCTTGCGATGTAGCTCCTGAAATTCCCGCAAGCATTTCGATTTTTGGCTGTAGGTGTAAACCTTGACGGGGTCTTCACGCTCTTTGCCGCGCGGCCACAGCTCCACGGGGATCAGTGCCGTGCAAACTTGTAGAAGCTTTTCGGTATCCGTGTAATCATCAGACCGCTCAGTCTCCGATTTGCGAAGCCGGATATCGGGCCGCGCAAGTTTCATTTGATCTTCGATTTCGTCGAGTTGGCGGCGGCGTCCAGCGATTGAGATCCGGGCCACATCATTTTGAAAGTTGCGCGAAATTGAGATTTCGGCTTTCAAGTCGTCGTCGTCGGCCACAATTATTTCGTATTTTACGTGAACCGGATGTGGCTCAATGTCGGCGACTCGGCAGTGCTCGAAGTACCTTTGAAGCTCGCCTCGCGTTTGTGAGCCGTTGATGATGCTGGGCTTCGTCAACGAAACGGTCTTGCGCTTTTCATCAACCTCGGCGTTCGCGCTAACGATCACAATTCCGCCGTTCAATATGCAGAAGTTTTCGGGCCGGTTCTCAAGAGTGTCCCGTATCTGGCGATGAACATCGGTGAGCGCCTGCCGCTTTTTGCCTTCGGCGGTTACGAGATAACCGCGAACGTTCTCATCTTCTGGCAGTTCCAAGAACGAAGCAGCGGGCGCGTGTCCGGAATAGACACGCCGACCGTTCTCGGTGTCGTCTGGCGAGCTGATGTTGCGGAGGGAGTGGTAGGGAAAATTAATGCAGCTTTGGCGCTGCGCACCTTTTGTGTGCGACATATCGCGGTTCCTTATATCCTGTCTCGGGTACCTTGACCGCCGCCAGCACCATGCTGAGGCGAAATACGCCGGACGCCCCATATGTGGTTAACGGCTGAAGCAAAGTCAAGCCCTGGCGAGTGGCTTTCTTACCCCCACGGTTCCTCATTCACGCCCGGGAGCGGGAGCGGGAGGGCAATTTCGCGATGGGGTTGATAGGGAGGGTTGGGTTTGGCCCGACGAGGTGAGCGGCCCGCCAGCTCAGGAATTGCCGCCGCTGGCCATGGCGTGGACGGCGTCGAGGCCGTCGGCCACGTCGATATAATCGCCGCTGCTGCCTTCGCTGAAGATGATGCGCGTGACCTGGCCCTTGTGGACGTAGCGGTCGTCATTGGGCGCCTGGCGGATGCTGACCGCGTTGTCGAGGTTCACGAGAACGCTGCCCGTGCGGACGGCCCAGTTCATTTTGTGCCAATTGGCCATGGGGTTTCCTTTGCCCTCGCGCGGGGCACATGGAAATGTTTCCCGGGCCCCCGCGACGGGCATGATGCGCCCACATGTTGTAACAAGTGTGAAGGGAATAGCTCCCTTTATCCCCACTTCGCCTCATCCACACCCCGCACCACTAACCAGAGCGCCAGCGCCAGTTCCGCGATCAGGCAGACGACAAAAGCGGGGCTGAGCGTGCTGTAGTGCTCGGGCGCGGCGAAGCGGACGATGCTGGTGGTGAGGTACACGAGCCCGCTCGCCGCCATGAGCGCGCCGAGCGCTTTCGGCAAAAACGCCGCTCGCCAGATGAGCACGCCAAGCAGCAAACAGTTCACCCCGAAAAAGATGAGCGCCAGAGAGTAGCCGTGCCCGTGCACATTGAAGGCGTGATAGACGAGCGCGTTCACTTGCGCCCCGTCGAACGCGGCGGGGGCGGTGGCGCTGGCCACGTTCGCGGTGAGGAATAAAAGCGCGCCGAAGGCCGTCATCGTATTGGCGGCAAGCACGGCGGTTTGGGTCAGGTGAAAGGCGGCGGCGGCGAGGGCGAGGGGTTTGGAAACCACGCGCAGGATCAGATAGAGCAGCACGGTGACGGCCACGTCCGCCACGGCCATCACGGCCTCCGCCACAAAGCCCATGCGGAACAGCGCTTCGTTCGCCAAAAGGTTCGCCGCCGTGGCGCCCGGGTCCCCCGCCACGGTGATGGGCCCGCGCACGAACACTTCCGTCCAAATGCCACAAACGATAATGACGAGATAGAACGCCCCCGCGCCGCGCGCGAGCTGCTTGGGGCTCCAACCCCTGGTCGTTGCGCTCATTGTCTTTCCCCTTCGTCAGTTTTTTTGCCGGCTTTTGCGACTCTATAGCACGATTGCCGCGCCGCCCGCCTTGGTGTTTGATGGCTTTGGGCTGCAAATCAGGCGGGGCAATTTGTTATGCGCAATATCCTTCTCATTATCGGGGCACTGGTTCTAACGGTACTGGTGAGCCTCGGTTTCTTTGTCTATCCCAGCGTGCGGGACGCGGGGCTTCAGGGCGCTGGCTTTGTGGCCAAGAACGTGTGCTCCGGTCATTTCGTTTCGGGCCTGCCGGTAAGCCAAGTGATGGCGGAGGCGATTGCCCCCATCGACGATGGCCTCGCCGGGATGAACGTGGAGGTCGACGATACGGCAGAGACGGTGGACGTGAACGTGCGCGGGCTCTTTAACCGCCGCGCAGTGCGCGTGCCGGGGGCAGGGTGCACCTTGCTCGCGCCGGGGGTCGATATCCCGCAGTGGACCATCGCGCCGCTTACGCCGCCCGTCGCCACGACCCAGCCCTGGCCGCTTGGCGACGGGCCCATCAACCGCACCATGGTTGGTGTCGACTATGACGCGCTGAACGGCGCCATCGATGATGCCTTCGTCGATGTGAACCCGGAGCTGCCTCGCAATTCCATGGCCATCGCGGTGATCTGGCGCGGCACATTGCTGGCGGAACGCTATGACGACGGGATTGATCAGCATACGCCGCTTCTCAGCTGGTCCATGGCGAAATCGGTTACGAACGCGCAGTTCGGCGTGCTTTACGGGCAGGAAGCGCTCAATCTCTTCGGCGTTGCCGACGTGCCCGAATGGCAGGGCGAAGATGACCCGCGC